>Ga0316204_10000213_pt1 | contig 235692 bp, 224 predicted proteins | sample 6monrhotite_MG_2_FD_205661 | JGI IMG/M metagenome (GOLD analysis project Ga0316204, IMG submission 205661) | Microbial mat bacterial communities from mineral coupon in-situ incubated in ocean water Damariscotta River, Maine, United States -... | ecosystem: Environmental > Aquatic > Marine >...
CTGCCCGTCCAATGGTTCAGTGTTGGGATGGTAGCACAGTAACAGATGCTGCATCTTGCCCGACACGCCCAACTGTTACGTGTTGGGACGGAACAATTGCTTACGATCAAGCAGCTTGTCCAGTTAAGAGTGTTTGCGATGAAGGGTTTACAGACTTTAAGGTTTATTTCCCATGGGATAAATCTGCACTTACTGATCAAGCTAAAGCAGTTGTTGCAAACGCAGCAAGTATTGCAAATCAGTGCAGTATTTCCGGTGTAGTGATTGAAGGTCATGCAGATAGCTCTGGTGCGCCAGGCTATAATGTTGGCTTGTCTAACCGCCGTGCTGATAGTGTGGAAGCCGAGTTGAGAAATAGCGGTATTACAACAACAAATATTACCAAGTCTGCTAAAGGTGAAACTGCATTGGCAGTTTCAACAGGAGACGGTGTGCGCGAGCCACTTAACCGTCGCACCGAAGTTGTTATTCGCCTTATTCCGGGTAGCAATTAGACCCAGTAAGTTTCGGCAAATATTGAGTTCAAAACGCTCCATCTCGGTGGGGCGTTTTTTTATGAATAAGCCTATTATTTCTTTGTGAATTTGATAGATTGTGTGAATTGTTCCACCAAAAACCGTTCATCAAGGCAAGTATGTTATGTCACACATTGAAAGAGCATTATCAGATTTGGTATTAAGCGCTGACGAACAAGCGATTCTGGATAATATCACTACTCTACAATCGATGATGCAGAACAAATTGATAGCTTGGTCACATATTAATTCCGGTTCTTATAATAAAAATGGTTTAAAAACCATGCGCGCGCAACTGTGTGCGGCGTTTGCGGACTTGCCTGGTGCGGTGACCGAACCCAGCTTATCCTCTGGAAAATTGGTGGAGTCTGACGGCAATGTCCGCGATATAGACTATGAACCGGCAATGCTCCTGACAGTACGTCCGAGTGCGGATATTCAAATTGTTCTAACCGGGCATTATGACACAGTATTTCCAGAAAACAGCCATTTTCAATCCACAACACTGTTAGAAGACGATATACTCGGAGGGCCAGGAACCGCTGACATGAAGGGCGGTATATTGGTGATGCTGGAGGCTCTGAAGGCATTTGAAACCTGCAAAATCGCTCATAAAGTTGGATATTCTGTGCTTTTGAGCCCTGATGAAGAAATAGGGTCGCCGGGCTCCGCATCTTTTTTGGTTGAACTTGGCCGTAATGCCCATATTGGGCTGACATATGAGCCTTCATTAGCGGACGGCTCTCTTGCCGGCGCTCGGAAGGGTAGTGGCAATTTTGCGATCATTATAAAAGGCCGTGCCGCCCATGCAGGGCGAGAGCATCATTTGGGCCGAAATGCTATTAATGCTATGGCGCGGCTAGCTACGCAAATGGATAAACTCAACGGGCAGCGCGAAGGTGCAACTTTTAATATGTCAAAAATTGATGGTGGCGGCGCTGTGAATATAGTCCCTGAGCTTGCAATTGGCCGCTTTAATGTGCGGATGTTAGAGGAAGACGACCAATTATGGATAGGTGATAGACTGGCGGAATTGGTTGTAGCGGCGAACAAAGAAGACGGTATTACGGCAGAGCTAACGGGCGGTTTTACAAGGCCCCCTAAGCCTATGGCTCCGGCCAACGCGCTTGTTTTCGACTGGGTCAAACAAGCGGGTAAAGCTTTGGGTCTGGATATAAAATGGAAACCAAGCGGCGGTGTCTGTGAAGGGAATAATTTATGGGCTAGTGGGTGCCCAAATGTGGACACGCTGGGTGTACGCGGTGGTGAAATTCATTCTGACCGCGAATTTGTTGTGCTTTCTAGTCTAACCGAGAGGGCCAAGCTTTCTGCTCTGATATTAATGAAAATTGCTTCCGGTGAGTTTGATGCTAAACAGGCCAAACGCCTTGCCACTAACCATACAAGGGAAGAGGTATAACATGTTAATTGTAAGACCTGCGCGTGCTGACGACCTTGAAAGTTTTATAGCGCTTGCCCGTTCTGCAGGCCCAGGATTCACGTCATTAGCTGTACCTGAGAGCGACCTTGAAGCCCGTTTGGAAAAATCAGTTAATAGTTTTGCCGCAAATATTGGTGCACCGGGTGATCATATCTATTTATTGATGTTGGAAGATAGTGTGACAGGCGAAATCGTCGGCGTTAGTGCCGTCAAGGCCATGGTCGGATTAAACAAACCGTTTTTTAGTTTCAAACTTTTGAAAATTGCCCAAAGTTCTAGTGTTGCTAATCGGCATTTTGACATGAATGTTATGCTATTGGTCAATGAGTATTCTGGCACCAGTGAGGTTGGAACTCTTTTCGTCAAAAGCAAAATGCGCGGCACCGGAGCAGGACGATTGATATCGCAGGCGCGTTATATGTTGATAGCGACCGCACCTGAGCGGATATCAAATACCATCATTTCTGAACTACGCGGACGTGTTGACAAGCACGGACATTCGCCGTTCTGGGAGAGCTTGGGCCGAAAATTTTTCAAAATGGATTTTAATGAAGCTGATGAAATTACTGCCTCTACGGACAATCAATTTATTACAGATTTAATGCCTAAATACCCGATTTATTTAGATTTATTGACGGAAGAAGCTCAAGAAGTTGTCGGGAAAACCCATCCAGATGGGGTTGGCGCACGTAGACTTTTGGAGGCAGAAGGCTTTCGTTTTGATGGGTATGTGGATATTTTTGATGGGGGGCCAACTATGGCAGCGCCGAGAGACCAAATCAGGACCGTCAAAGACAGCCATGTTTTATCTGTTGTTGAACAGTCAGATATAGAACCAACCCATCAGGCACTCGTCAGTAATCAGCAGATAGAAAACTTTCGAGCCGTCTTTGCAGAAGTCAGCTTTGAAGATGATGGCTTGCACTTATCAGCAGATATAATTGATGCATTGCAAATAAAGCCCGGTGATAAAGCGCGTGTCTTTGCGACACGAATAGGAGTTTCGTAATGGCCAAAGGCAATTTTATTGATGGTCGTTGGCGGTTAGCGAGCGGGCGCGGATTTTCTAGTACAGATCCGGCGGACGGGGCGCAAATTTGGCAAGGAAATGGTAGCGCATCTTCTGATGTTAATGCTGCATTTCTGGCAGCAAAAAATGCATTTGAATCTTGGGCCGAGACTAGTTTGGAAAACCGCAGCGAGATAGTTTTACGCTTTAAAGAACTTGCTCTAGCCAGTAAGGATAAATTAGGAGAGCTAATCGCCAGAGAGACAGGAAAAGTCATTTGGGATGCAAGCGGGGAAGCAGGAGCAGTTGCTGGGAAGGTTGATATATCACTAAAGTCCTATGCTGACCGCACGGGGTGCTCAACTACGCAAACTGCATTTGGTCGTGCTGATTTGCAGCATCGTCCTCACGGTGTCATGGCTGTGCTCGGGCCTTATAATTTTCCGGCGCATCTCCCAAATGGCCAAATTATTCCGGCTTTGATTGCTGGTAATACGGTTGTTTTTAAACCAAGCGAACAATGTCCTGCAGTTGGAGAATTCCTTGTGGGGTTGTATGAACAAGCAGGGTTTCCGCCCGGTGTAATCAATATGGTTCAGGGTGCACGCGACACGGGTACCGCTATTCTCGACCACCCAAATGTAGACGGTGTGTTGTTTACCGGCGCGGCAGGAACGGGAAAATTTATTCACGAAAAATTTGGCGGACGTCCAGAAATAGTATTGGCGCTCGAGCTTGGCGGCAATAATCCATTATTGCTCTGGGATGTAGAAGATACGCAGGCTGCGGCCAGTATTATTGTGCAATCGGCCTTTATCACGTCAGGCCAGCGGTGTACGTGCGCGCGGCGGATACTCTTGCCGCAGGGAAAAGCCGGCGATGCCGTGCTGGATGCTGTTGTCGCTATGGCCGAAAGCATGAAGGTTGGTGCTTGGAATGATTTTTTACACTCTGATGGGAAAGAAGCCTTTATTGGCCCTGTCATTAGTGCTGATATTGCCGCTCATGTGGTCGAACGTTCTCATAAATTAGGCGGGCATGTGATTAGACAAACGGAAATTATGGAACGCGGGCCTGCATTTATACGCCCGGGCATTATCGATGTGACAGGCGTGCAGGTTCCTGACGAAGAAATTTTTGGACCTGTTATGCAAATTATTCGTGTCCCGTCGCTAGAAGCCGGCATTGTAGAAGCCAACAATACCAAATTTGGGCTATCTGCTGGCTTGATCAGTGATAATCCGAAAAACTGGGACTTATTCCGACGTAAAATCCGTGCAGGTGTGGTCAACTTTAATCGTCCGACTACTGGCGCGGCAGGATTTTTACCATTTGGCGGCCCTGGGGCATCAGGTAATCATAGTCCGGGGGCTTATTATGCTGCAGATTTCTGTGCATGGCCCATGGCGAGCCAGATTGCAGATACTGTCGAAGTTCAACCTGCCAAGGGCCTTTCCACATGTTGAGGAAATTTAAGTGCTAGCGCGTGAAGCGAATTATGATGGGCTCATTGGCCCAACACATAATTACGGCGGCTTGTCGCGGGGCAATCTTGCCAGTGCAAAGAACAAAGGTTTAACCGCTAGTCCGCGTGCGGCCGCCTTACAGGGCTTGCAAAAAATGAAGCTTATGGCGGACGCAGGGCTAGTTCAAGGTGTATTGCCACCGCAAGCTCGTCCGAATATTCCCGAATTACGTTTAATGGGCTTTTCAGGTAGTGACGAGTATGTGTTGGCAAATGCGTGGCGTGCAAATCCAATTCTGGTTCGCAATATGAGTTCCGCATCAAGTATGTGGGCGGCCAATGCGGCTACCGTTAGCCCTTCGGCCGATTGCGCAGATGGACAGCTACATTTAACGCCAGCAAACCTCTCGACCATGTTGCACCGCTCAATTGAGCACGCGCAGACGGGTAGGGCACTTCGCGCTGCATTTCCGAGTGCTATTGTTCACGACGCACTACCTATGCAATCGACTTATAGCGATGAAGGTGCCGCTAATCATGTGCGGCTTTGCGCCGAACAAGGCGAGGCAGGGGTCGAGCTGTTCGTCTATGGCCGTGATGCTTTTGCTGGTGCGGCAGATACGAAATTTCCGTCTCGCCAGACGCTACAAGCAAGCCATATTATCGCGACAAGGCACCAATTATCCCCAACCCATACAGTATTTGCTAAGCAATCGCCTAAAGTGATTGATGCAGGGGCTTTTCATAATGACGTTGTCTGTGTTGGTGCCCGGCAATGCTTGTTCTATCATGAGTATGCGTTTGAAGATACGCCGCGCACATTAGCCGCAATCTCTAAGGCCGCAGAAGGATTATTTGAGCCGCAATTCGTCGAGGTCTCCAATAAGGAGGTGCCGATCAATGATGCGATTACTGCCTATTTATTTAACTCCATGCTGGTTCAGTTTCCAGGCGAGGAGAGACTGACATTGGTGGCTCCGACCGAAACGGAAGACAACCCATTGGCCAAAGCATATTGTGATAAATTGATCCTGGGCAATGGCCCCATCGGTGCGGTTAAATATGTTGACGTACGCCAATCTATGCGAAATGGCGGCGGTCCAGCCTGCCTGCGTTTACGTGTTGTGTTAACGGATGCGGAGTTGGCGGCCGCTAATCCAAAAATGTTGCTGGATGACGTGCTGTTCACGCAGCTTTCTAACTGGGTTACCAAGCATTACCGAGAGGACATGGCTCCAGATGATTTGGGCGGTCCTGAATTGATGCGCGAAAGTTTTAAAGCTCTGGATGAGCTTACGGGCATTATGGGATTGGGCGCAGATTTTTATCCGTTTCAGAGAACTTGACGACAGACTCTAGTTTGGTTTTGTGCTGACGACTTAAGCGTCAATCTTTTGTTCACCATATTTGCAAACATTTCATTCACCATAATATCTTATTGACTATTCTGGAGATGGGCACGGAAGTTATGGCTACACAATTAAAAATTAGCTCGGACGATGTGAAGCGGTTAGTTTCTCATCCTGATAGAGATGTCAGGGCTGTCTTGGCACAAAAAATATGCCGTGAAGTTAAATCGCTTGCGCTGTCTTCACGTGAGAAAGATGTTGTAGAAGAAATTTTGTGGTTCATAGCCCGTGATGCTGCAGTTATGGTGCGGCGAGCTTTAGCTGTCACCTTAAAAAACTCAGCAAATTTACCCCACGAAATTGCTCAAAAATTGATCCGAGATGTGGATTCTGTCGCAGTTCCAGTGCTGATATTCTCGCCGGTCCTTGACCAAGGAGATTTGCTAGAGGTTTTAAAGTCAAAAGCGGCCGCTAAAATGATGGCCGTTTCAAAGCGTGCGCACATTGGTGGCGATTTGGTAAAAGCGATTGTGCGTTATGGCGATAGCCGGGTTATTGCTTCGGTGGCTGCAAATGATGGTGCAGAAATTGATGTCGATCTTGGTAGCCAGATGCTGGATATTTATCATGACAATGACCTCATAAAAGAAAGCTTTATAGCGCGTCGGGATCTCCCAACTTTGGTGGTCGAAAAACTGATAACTATGGTTAGTTCTGAGGCGGCAAGACGGTTGTACGAAAACCATGAAATACCGTTGGATATTGCCGTTAAAATAGCTACGCAGTCACGGGAGCGTGCCAGTGTGGACTTTATTTCCCAAAGCTGGGTAAGCAATGATCTTTGTACGCTAGTTGAAAGATTGGATAATGAAGATCGGTTGACAAATACATTGATAACGCGTGCGGCTTGCTGTGGACAAATACGATTTTGTGAGCAAGCTTTGGCTCAAAAATCCGGCGTTAGTATCTACAAGGCGGCACTTATGGTACACGATAGTGGCCCGTTTGGCTTGAAAGCTTTGTGTGCTCAGGCAGGTCTTGACGGGCGTGATTTTGCTATTTTAAGGGCTAGCCTTACTATTTACCGAGATTTGGAAAGCACAAGCGGAAAGATAAGCCGTAAAAAATATCAAGCCACAATGTTGGAACGTGTTCTTAGCTTACCCATAACGTTTACTGACGAAGATACAGATTATTTATTCGACAAATTGGATGCTATAGGGGCTTGATGTTCTCTTAAACTTTATCGATTTGCGTGCTGATCTGAATCTCTCCCTTGGTTGGGGGATTGGCCCACTGGGACTGTATTAAAGCAATCGCAGCTTCGGGCGACTTTTCATATAATAGATGCCCCTTTACCCATGCGGGACTAAAATTAGCTGCAATAGTATGATGTAATAAATCCATCAATGGCGCCCAATACCCATCGGTATCTACAAATACCATAGGTTTGGCATGAAGATGTAGACGCATCCACGACATGATCTCTATTGCTTCTTCAAGTGTTCCAATCCCGCCTGGCAAAACGATGAATGCATCGGATTCTTCATACATAAGATGCTTGCGTTCATGCATATCATCGACAATTTTATGCTCAATGGTTTCAAGCACTTCCTCTATTTCTGTCAAAAATTGTGGAATAATGCCAAGCACAGAACCGCCTGCATTTTGTGCCGCCAATGCAGCAGTGCCCATAAGCCCGATACCACCGCCGCCATATATCATTCTATAGCCGTTTTTTGCAATTGCCTGACCGCACTCTTGAGCGAGTTTGAAATAATGAGGAGCCACATGTTGTGAGGCCCCGCAAAACACACAAATGCTTTTTATTGGGTCGTTTATTTTTAAATTTTCTCGCATTGCCATTACCAGCCTTTACAATTGACAGTTGTCAGGAAGCACAATTCAACATAGATTATTTTATCAACACTATGATTAGGGTATAAAGCTAAGCAATGTTTAAAAGTAAACCATTAATGATGTTGATTGCAGGCTTGGCACTAGCTGTGGTATTGTGGACAATCGTTCAACTCCTACAGAAAAACATAGAAAGTACGGGTAATTCTCAAACTTCTGCTGGACAAGAAAAACTGCTGGGAGCAAGCACCTCGACGAAAACATTGCCCAATAAACAAGCTAATGCTCCTGCCAGCATTTTATCTGCAGGACAAAATGGCAATGATATTTTCCTTAATGGTACCGGTGTGCCCAACTCCGGAATATCTTTGTTAAATGAAGGTAAGGAAATTACGAGGGCCAAAATTGACATTGATGGTAATTGGGCTTTGTCATTTTCACATGGTATTAATAGCAAACCGATTGCAATAGATGTGTTAACGGTTACTCCAGATGGACACCAAATTCTCTCGGATCAATCATTGTTTGTCGTCAATTATCAACATGCTCAGGACGCACAAAGCACAGATGTGAATAGAGCTCTATTATTATTGACAGCCCCTGGTGCTCATTCCCGCGTATTACAAACACCTTATACAGGTTTACCGATGAAGGACGGATTTGCGCTTGAGACAATCGATTACGATAATTCCGGCGGTGTGATTTTTTCTGGCAGCTCTGAGCGAGCAGGCAGAGTGCTGATATATGCTGGCCAAAACTTGGTCGGTGAAAGCCGGGTAGATAATAAAGGCCGCTGGAGCTTGATCTTCGGTAATATTATGCCGCTAGGTGAGTATGTAATCAGTGCTGAACTAGTTGTAGCTGGGGAAAATTCTGTAAACCTCACATTGCCTTTTGAACGTATGCAGCCATTGTTTGAGGTTGAGGGCAGTTCGAGGATTGTGATCGAACATCTCGAAGACCGCATACAAATTGGCCGCGCATTGTTTGGCGGTGGGTATCAATACTCAGTAATCTATGCGCCTTCAGCATTAGAAGAGTAAGTTTGTCTAGTCTGGGACAGTGTTAAGTATCAGGTGTTGTAGCAGCTTCCTTGTCCACTACCTCAATAGGGATATCGCCATCAATCCAATCTTCATCGTCACTCCATGGCTCTTCTTTAGTACGATAAATCCAAGCGAAAAAATGCTTCAATTTTTGCCACCAAAGAGCGGGTCCCGCTAACATAACCGGTGTAAGAATAAGTGTGAGAATTGTAGAAAACGCCAAGCCGCAAACTAGAACATAAGAAATAGGTGCCCAAATGGCGGACGTTGATGAACCTTTAGTGGAAAATTCACCTGAAAACAAATCGGCTCTGAGGGCTAATGCCATAGGCATTAAGCCGACTATTGTAGTAATGGTTGTAAGAAGCACAGGGCGAAGGCGCTGTGCTGCAGTTCGCACGACCGCTTCATGGGTGTCATGACCTTCACGTTTCAAATTTTGGAAGGTGTCAATGAGAACAATATTATTGTTCACCACAATACCCGCCAAAGCGAGCACCCCTGTTCCGCATAACAGGATACTAATATAAGGGTAAAAAATCAAGCCAAGTAAAACACCCGCAACGGAAAACACCACGGCGGAGAGTGTCAGGGTCACATGCCAAAAACTGTTGAATTGCCATAATAATATCACACCCATCATGAATAGGGTGGCGAGACCAGCAACAGCGAAAAACTGCATGGATTCTTTGTTTTCTTCGTCCTGACCCAAAAATTTAAAGAATACATCACTTTCAAAATTTGCCTCGTTTTCAATCCACTCGCGCACATCAATCACGGTTTGGTTTGTTAAATATCCCGGCGCGGAATTGCCTTTGACCTCATAGACCCGCAATTGGTTGCGGCGTTGAATACTGTCTTGTCTGACGTGGGCAGTACGTGAAACCACGGACGATAGGGGCAGGGCACCCTCGCGCGTTTGAATGCGTAAATTGTCTAGTTCGGAGAGGTCACGAGAAGTTTTAGGAAAGCGGATGCGAATATCTATTTCGTCGTCGCTATCGATGGGGCGAAAAAATCCAACCAATGACCCTTCGGTGACAAATTGCACGGCGGCTCCAATAGTATTGACATCAAGTCCCAGCCGTCCTGCTTCTTCGCGGTCAATGTCGAGCTGCCATTCAATACCAGGCAGGGGCATGGTGTTTTCCACCTCAATCAAGGCTTTACTTGAAGACATATAAGCGCTGAGTGCACGGGTTGCCTTATTGAGGTGGTCTAGGTTGTCGGAGGTAAGTTCGATGCTGACATCCTTGCCCGTGGGCGGGCCTTCGGCTAGCACCTCAACCTCCATAAGCAATCCGGTCATATCAGAAATTGCTGTACGGACATCTGTTTCGATTTCAAAGACGCTACGTCGCTCATCAAATGGTTTTAATTCCAAAAATGTCCGTGATACCGTGTCTAGGGGGACGGTTTGCGGGCCGTTAAAACCGCCTGATGACGATGCGCCAGCGCCAGCGATTGTGAACATGGATTTGACACCGTCAATACCGCGTAGGCGGTCTTCAACCTGTTTGGCAATTTCATACTCATTGATAGTCGCAGTATTACCACGCGCTCTTGCATAGACGTAAATTTCCTGACCACCCTCGGCCGTGAAAAACTCTATTTTTCTGCCGTCACTTGTTGCTCCAAAAGTATAGAAAATACTGAAAACCAACACGAGAATTGCGATAAAAACTTTTAATGGATGACGGGCTAAACGGTTTATCATACGGGCGTATGTACCTGTAAAGCCTTGGATGGATAATGGGTCTCCCTCTGATCCGGATAAGGCTTTTAAGCTATCGCGGGCCCCTTTATTTTTTCTTGGCCCCCAAAGTGCGCCTATTGTTGGTAAAAATATCAGCGCCATGAGCAAGGATGCTGATAATATATACATTAAGGTTTTGGGGAAATAGGACATGAACTGTCCGGGTATAGTATTCCAAAACAACAGCGGCAAGAAAGCTGCCAAAGTGGTTGCTGTACTTGACACTATCGGCCAGAACATACGCTTACCCGCCATGACATAGGCATCGCGCCTATCTAAACCCTCAGCAAGTTTCCGGTCGGCATATTCAATGATGACAATTGCACTATCGACCAAAATACCGACCGATAAAATCATACCGAACATCACCATCATATTGACCGACGAACCTTGGAGTTTCAGCAATAAGAGTGTCATTAAAAAGCTGGCCGGAATAGCAAACCCGACCATCAAAGCAGAGCGTAAACCAAGTGCCGCAATACAAACAATGACCACCAACACAACGGCATTAACAATACTCGAAATAAGAGATCTAATCATATCCATGATTTGGATGGTTTGGTTTTGTGATAACTCTATATTGACGGTGTCAGGCCATTTCTCGGTAACTTCTGCTACAATGGCTTGCACTGTTTCAATCGTATCAATTATATTTTCCCCGTTGCGCTTGGAGACTTCCAGAGATACTGACGGGCGGTTTTGGAACAAGGCGTAGCTTTCTCTATCCTTGTAATTACGGCGCACTTCGGCGACGTCGCTGACCCGTACAATTGAACCGTCTTCGGAACTGCGAATGACAATGTCTGCAAGATCCGAAGCCTTCTCGATCAGCCCAGGTAGTTTGACGGCAAATTTACCAGTATCAGTTTCTAGTTTTCCAGCTGTAATCAGGCGATTGTTTTGGGAAATAGCTGCCGCTAATTCATTAAAGGTAATACCGTAACTTTCCATCAAGGCCGGGTCGAGTACTGCTTCCAAGAGTTCTTCTCGTTCGCCCTGAATAACGGCTTCCAATATTTTTGAATTTGCTTCAAGAGCGGCTTGTAAATCCTTGGCTAGTTTTTGTAATTTCCTATCCGGTGCATCCCCGAATAAATTGACCACAATGATTGGCAAAGTTTGTGTGTTCAGTTCTTCGACAAGTGGTTCTTTGGCTTCCTCGGGTAGCTCGCCGCGCGCTTTGCTAACCGCTTCTAAAACATCATCTATTGCTGAATCTTGGTCAAAGTTAGGATTGAACTCTAATACGATCATACCCACGGAAGTGCGGGCAATACCGTCCATTTGCTTAATACCGTCCAAAGCCTTGAGTTCGGTTTCGAGCGGCTTAACTAATAAACGTTCACTGTCTTCAGGGGACACACCAGGTAACACGACTTGCACCGTAACGAAGGGTATGGCGACGTCAGGTTCTGCATCCAAGGGAACTGTAAACAAGGAGGCAACACCACCAATAATAGAAACAACCAGAACCGCCAGTGTCATGCGCCATTGGCGGACAGCAAAGTCTACAATACTTGTCATTAGTCAGTACCAGCACTGGATATGTTATCGAATTGAGTCGTGACCTGCACCCCCTCAGTCACATAGTCTTGGCCTTGAACGATTAAATCTGTTTGCTTGGGTAGACCTGTAACCCAGATACCTGCACTGGTTTCGTCAATTGTTGTTACATGGGAAAAGCGGACTTTGTTTTCAAAATCCAGATATCGTACGCCGATACTGCCTTGATCATCCAAGGTCAAAACGCTGGCGGGGATAAGGTGGGCTTTGGTTTGACCTGCAGAAATTTTTATGGTCGCAGTAACGCCGGAGCGTAATTTACCGTCTTTGTTGGGAACGGCGACTTCAATGCGAAACGTCCTTGTTGCTGGGTTAGCGCGGGTTTCGATGAAACGAATTTCACCGGACAAATTTTCGCCCGTCGCCAACTTGATGCTTGCAGACTTGCCAACACTGAGCAACCCGATTTGCTTTTCGGTGACTTCGCCGGTGACTACCAGCGGGTCTAAATCGACCAGCAGTCCGCACGGTTGTCCGGGTGCTAGATAATCACCGATTTCGGCGATTTGCCTTTCAAAAATACCCCTAAAAGGAGCGCGCATATTGACATTGTCCAGTTCGATTTCTGCTTGTTTTACTTGTGCTTTGGCACCGTCCAGTGCGGCGAGGGCACCTGCAGCTTGCGTGCTAGAACGAAAGCCTTTTTCCACCAAACGTTCTGCGGCTTCGTATTCCAGTTCACGAGACCGGAGTGCGGCTTTGGCTTGGTCAAGAACTGCTTGGCGGGCATCGATGTCCTGTGCGCAAATTAACGTACCACGTTTGATTAACGTGCCCTCTTGTACAGGGGTTTTTACAACCAACCCTGCGGTTTCGGCTTTAACAGATACCTCGCGGTCAGCTTCGGAACGGCCATATAATTCCATATAACTTTCGTGGGTTTCAGCACTTAACCGTTTAATGACCACGCTTGGCATAACGGCCTCAACCTTCGCCTTGGCGCCAGAATTTGGTTCGTCTGTTTTTTTGCTGCCGATAACAAACCACAACACGATGAGTGACATAAGGAGCGCTGCAACCAGATATGATGTTTTGATTTTCATAATGGTCAATCTATGCCGATTTGTTGCAATCGCAAGGTTTTATAACTGAATTTTTGGTATCAGTTGCGGCTAGCATCCATGCAAAATTGAATGATGAAATAAAGGTTTTGTTTTGTTTTGGTTTAGGTAGTATTGCGCCATCTTATAGTGCTAATTAGTACCAAAAAGGGGTATGTTTTGACAAATATTCTAGATCAATTGGAAAAACGCCGTGCAGCGGCGCGGCTTGGCGGCGGTGAAGCCCGTATTAAAACTCAACATGCCAAGGGAAAATTGACGGCCCGAGAACGCATTTCCCTTTTGCTCGACGAAGACAGTTTCGAAGAATTCGGCATGTTTGTCGCACATCGCTGTACGGATTTCGGCATGGCTGACAAAGGCTTTCCCGGGGACGGCGTGGTCACGGGCTGGGGCACCATAAATGGTCGCAAGACATTTGTATTTGCGCAGGACTTTACCGTATTCGGCGGCTCGTTATCTGAAACCAATGCCAAGAAAATTTGCAAAATTCAAGAAATGGCTATCAAGAACCGTGCGCCCATTATTGGTCTCAATGACAGTGGTGGTGCGCGAATCCAAGAGGGCGTGGTGTCTCTGGGTGGCTATGCAGATGTATTCCAGAACAATGTGTTGGCCAGCGGTGTTATCCCGCAAATAAGCGTTATTATGGGGCCGTGTGCGGGCGGTGCAGTATATTCTCCGGCGCTAACAGATTTCATCTTTATGGTACGCAATACCAGTTATATGTTTGTGACAGGGCCGGACGTGGTCAAAACGGTTACCAACGAAATCGTCACCGCAGAAGAACTGGGTGGGGCCAAGACACACACGACAAAATCATCGGTGGCAGATGGTGCATTTGATAACGATATGGAAGCTTTGGCAGAAATCCGCCGCCTGTTCGATTTTTTGCCGCTCCACAACAAAGGCGAAGTCCCGACCCGAAAAGTATTCGACGATCCTGAGCGTATCGACATGTCATTGGATACTTTGGTGCCAGAAAACCCGAACCTACCTTATGATATGGTTGAGCTGATTACCAAGGTCGCGGACGAGGGCGATTTTTACGAGTTACAAAAAGACTTCGCCAAGAACATTTTGACAGGATTTATTCGCCTAGATGGCTCGACGGTCGGCGTAGTTGCCAATCAACCACTGGTGTTGGCTGGGTGCCTTGATAGTGATGCTTCGCGCAAAGCCGGTCGGTTTGTACGGTTCTGTGATGCGTTCTCAATCCCGATTTTAACATTCGTAGATGTCCCCGGATTTTTGCCCGGTACAGCCCAAGAATACGGCGGCATCATCAAACACGGCGCAAAACTGCTTTATGCTTACGGTGAAGCCACCGTGCCTAAAGTCACGGTTATCACCCGCAAAGCTTACGGCGGGGCCTATGACGTTATGGCACCAAAGCACTTACGCGGCGATATGAATTACGCGTGGCCAAGTGCACAAATCGCTGTCATGGGCGCAAAGGGCGCGGTCGAGATACTCTACCGCAAAGACCTAGGCGATGCCGATAAGATTGCGGAGCACGTGGCCGACTATGAAAAGAACTTCGCCAACCCGTTCAAGGCGGCAGAAAAAGGTTATATAGACGAAGTCATCATGCCGCACAGCACAAGAAAGCGCATATGCAGGTCGTTCTCCATGCTAAAGGATAAAGACTTAAAAAACCCATGGAAAAAACACGGGAACTTACCGTTGTGATGTATTCAAAGAACACAAAGTTTTCTTACTTCTCCCCAAGTCAAGTAGAGGGATTGGAGTTTCGGCGTTAGAATTACATCGTTTTTTAGAGTAAAAAAAGAATAGAGTAAACTATGATAAAAAAAATACTGATTGCTAATCGTGGTGAGATTGCTTGCCGGGTTATTAAAACTGCCAAATTGATGGGCATCAAGACGGTTGCGGTTTATTCGGACGCTGACAAAAATGCCTTGCATGTGGCGGCGGCGGATGAGAGCGTTTGTATTGGTGCTTCTCCTGCAAGCGAGAGTTATCTTGCTATGGATAAGATACTTGCGGCTATCAAAGACACTGGTGCTGACGCTGTGCATCCTGGTTATGGTTTCCTTAGTGAAAACAAAGATTTTTCGCTTAAACTTCATGCCGAAAACATAAGCTTTATTGGACCGAATGTGGTTGCGATTGAAGTTATGGGCGATAAAATTGCTTCCAAAAAACTGGCGATTAAGGCTGGGGTTTCATGCGTGCCGGGGCATATGGGGTTGATTGAAGACGCGGATGAAGCCGTCAAAATTGCCAACAAAGTCGGCTATCCGGTGATGATTAAGGCATCTGCGGGCGGCGGCGGCAAGGGCATGCGCATCGCTTATAGCGACGAAGAGGCCCGCGAAGGTTTCCAGTCCTCCAAGAACGAAGCCAAATCATCTTTTGGGGATGACCGGATTTTCATCGAGAAATTTATCGAAAGCCCGCGCCACATTGAAATTCAGGTGCTCGGCGACAAGCACGGAAATATTATTTATCTGGGAGAGCGGGAATGCTCCATTCAGCGCCGCAACCAAAAGGTTATCGAAGAAGCCCCGTCGCCGTTTCTCGACGAGGCCACACGGGCCAAGATGGGCGCAGAAGCCGTGGCGCTTGCCGCTATAGTTGATTATGACAGCGCCGGCACGGTGGAATTCATCGTCGACAAAGACAAGAATTTCTACTTTCTGGAAATGAATACCCGTTTGCAGGTCGAGCATCCAGTGACAGAATTGATCACGGGCGTCGACCTTGTTGAGCAAATGATCCGCGTCGCAGACGGTGAGAAACTGGCTCTCAAGCAACAAGATATTAAACTAAACGGCTGGGCCATCGAAAGCCGTATCTACGCCGAAGACCCATACCGCAACTTCTTACCGAGTATTGGTCGTCTCGTGCGTTACCGCCCTCCCGCAGAAGGAAAAACCACGGGCGGGGCTATCGTCCGCAATGATACCGGCGTATATGAGGGCGGCGAGATATCCATGTTCTACGATCCGATGATCGCCAAGCTTTGTACATGGGGCGAAGATCGCGCCATTGCCGTAAAAGCTATGCAAGCCGCGCTTGATAATTTTGAAATTAAAGGTGTCGGCCATAATATACCGTTCCTAAGTGCCGTCATGGAGTGTGACCGTTTTGAGCGCGGCGATATCTCAACCAATTATATCGCCGAAGAATACCCAGACGGTTTCGAAGGCGTTCCCCTTAACCCCGGCCATGCCCGCGCCATTGCCAGCGTCTGTACTTTGATGGCGCAAAAATTGGCTGAACGTGCCGCAAGTGGTTCGGGCATTTTGACCCATCACGACCGTAAAATTCCCACAGATATACGGGTGCAAGTGGGTGAGCGGCACTACGAGATTAGAACCGAGATGACGAATGGGAGCAGTCTGGTTACGTCCACAGATACCAATAATGATAACAGCGATAAAGCGGCTATAGAGTTAGAAATCTCTACTGCTTGGGCACCGGGACAAACCCTGGTGACTTCGCTGATTGATAATGAGCCTTTTGTTTTCGCGGCTATGCCAATACCTGAAGGTTACCGCGTGCAGTATCGTGGTTCAGACATTGAGGTTAAAGTCCGCACCCCTGGGCAAGATGAGTTGGCAAAATTAATGCCTGAGAAAATTGTAGCCGATACATCAAACCTGCTTTTATGCCCCATGCCGGGTGTTATTGTTTCTATTTTGGTGGTGGCGGGCGATGAAGTTCAAGACGGGCAAGCCCTAGCCGTGGTTGAGGCTATGAAAATGGAAAACACCTTACGTGCCGAGAAGAAATCGGTGATCTCTAAAATTAATACAAGCCCAGGCGATAATCTTGCCGTGGACGCAGTCATTATGGAATTTGAGGCTTCGATATAATTGACAAGTATTGCTACTCTTGTGCGAGAACTGTGCCAGCCAGATAGAGTGAACCGCAAATTAAGATACGCGGGGGAAGTTTAGGCTTCGATTTTAATATACTGGAGAGGGCCTCCTCTACATTATCACTCGCTTGTGCTTTAATGCCGCGGCCTTTTGCGATGTCTATGAGGTTTTCGGGAGACAGGCTGGCATGTTCCGCAATAGGAACGGCAATTAATTTTTGAGCCATTCCCTCAAACGCATCTAAAAATCCCGGTGCGTCTTTGTTTGCCAACATGCCCATAATCAGAACAAGAGGGCGCGGTTCACTGGCGTCAAGTTCAGCCATTGTGTTTGCTAAGGCTCGGCCAGCATGGGGATTATGCCCGCCGTCTAGCCATAATTGTGCACCTGCTGCATTAGCCATTTTGGCTAATGGGCCTTTGCTTAGCGGTTGTAAGCGGGCAGGCCAGTTTGCGGTTTCTATGCCTTTGGCAATTGCACCTTCATCAATAAGGAGCGATTTGGCTACAGCTACGGCCAGTCCTGCATTCTTAACTTGATGTGCACCCCGTAAAGTCGGTAAGGGGAGGTCGAGAAGGGTCGTTTCATCCTCATAAACCAGCCGACCTTGTTGGGCATATGCACTAAAATGTTCGCCCATGCTGTGTAATTTGCACCGGGTTTTAGAAGCTTCGCCGTCCAAAACGGCACGCACTAAGTTCGTTTGTTCAGCCGAGAACGCCGGTGTATGCGCTTTAAGAATTCCGGCTTTTTCTCTAGCAATTTGTGCCAAGTCCCGACCAAGAAATTCAGCGTGATCATAGTCTATGGGTGTGATGACGCTGACAGCAGGTCTGTCTATCACATTGGTAGCGTCAAAACGCCCACCCAGACCAACTTCCAAAATGAGTAGATCAGCAGAAGTCTCTGAAAATGCTAAAAATGCTGCAGTGGTTGTGGCTTCGAAAAATGACAGAGGTTCGCCATCATTCGCCTCTCGTACACGTGCTAATATATCGAGTAATGCGGTCTCTGTGATGATGTTACCAGCCAATACAATGCGTTCGCAAAAGCTGACGAGATGCGGCGATGTGTAAACATGGACGCGTAAGCCTTGCGCTTCGGCCATAGCCCTTAGAAATGCCGCCGTTGAGCCTTTGCCGTTGGTGCCAGCGACATGGATAGTTGGTGGCAGGTTATGTTGCGGGTTGCCGAGATGTTTCAGGACACGCTCAATACGCTCTAAACCAAGGTCTATTTTTTTTGGGTGTAGTTGTTCAAGTTCCCGAAGTGCCTGTTGCAGGGCAGGGCTATCCTTACGCATCAGATTTTAGGCTTCTTCCAGTGCTTTGGACGGTGCACGTTTCTTGTCCATTAAAACCGACAGAATTTTCCCAAGGGCCGAGCGCATATCTTTACGGTGTACAACTTGGTCCACCATGCCTTTTGCTTGTAAATATTCGGAGCGCTGGAAACCTGCTGGAAGTTTTTCTCTGATGGTTTGCTCAATAACGCGCGGGCCGGCGAAACAGATAAGAGCATCCGGCTCTGCTAAATGCACGTCACCAATCATGGCATAACTAGCCGTAACGCCGCCAGTTGTTGGGTCGGTGAGGACAACAATATATGGTAACCCTACTTCGCGCAATTCCTGAACACCGATGGTCGTGCGCGGTAATTGCATGAGAGATAATGCGCCTTCTTGCATGCGTGCACCACCGGCGGCCGTAAAGGCAACCATGGGGAGGCCGCGCGCGACCGCCTGCTCACAGGCTGTGATAAATGCATCACCAGCCGCCATGCCGAGAGAACCGCCCATAAAGGCAAAATTTTGCACCAAGACCAGCGTTTCGATACCTTCAATACGGCCAACGGCTATGGTGACGGCGTCATCCATACCGGTTTTGGCACGTGCGGTTTTAAGGCGTTCGGTATATCTGCGGTCGTCTTTAAATTTAAGGGGATCGGCAACTACTTGGGGTGTTTCCAGTTTTTCATATTTGCCGTCGTCAAATGTGTAAGCAAGCCGGTATTCCGGTCCAATGCGCATATGATGCCCTGCGGGGGTAACGTGAAGTGCGGCCTCTAGATCAGCATGAAACACCATCTCACCAGACTTGGGACATTTGACCCAAAGATTGTCAGGCGTATCGCGCTTGGTGAATATTTTCTTTACGCCCGGCGGCGTTAATTTTGATAACCAGTTCATGGGTAGGGTTTAACCACTTTGTTTATTCTCGGGCAAGACTGAAAACATATATTATTGGACAGATTTACAAGTTTTTTACGTGATGGTGCAAATGATCTTCAATAAATGTCGCGATGAAGTAATAGGAATGGTCATAACCTTGTTGCATGCGCAGGGTCGTGGCTTGACCTGACTTGGTACATGCGGCTTGGAATATTTCGGGGCGGAGATGCTCGGCCAGAAAATTGTCATCTGTGCCTTGGTCAATAAGTATATTGGCTTTGCTTGGGTTAGAGACCAGTTCCGTTGCGTCATAGTGTTTCCACGTATTTTCGTCATCGCCGAGATAGCCTTTGAATGCCTTTTGTCCCCACGGAACTTGACTTGGGGAGGTGATGGGCGCAAAGGCAGAGCAGGTTTTGAAAAGCTCGGGGTTCTTCAAATGCAGGGTAATCGCGCCGTGCCCGCCCATAGAATGCCCGCTAATACCGATACGGTCTTGATCAATGGGGAAATTGGCCAGCATCCATGTGGTGAGTTCGTCCCGAATATAAGTCTGCATCTGGTAGTTTTTCGCCCACGGCATCCGTGTCGCGTTCAGATAAAACCCTGCACCTTTGGCGAAATCATAACTGTCTTTATCGTCGGGAACAGCATCACCGCGCGGAGATGTATCGGGAGCAATCAAGATGATGCCAAGCTCCGCCGCCACCCGTTGCGCCCCCGCCTTAACGGTGAAATTTTCCTCGCTACAGGTAAGCCCAGACAACCAAACCACAGCCGGACAGGGTTCGTGTGCCGCTTGCGGCGGCAAATAAACTGCCACCCTCATATCACAGTCACAGGCCTTCGAACGATGGCTATAAACGGACTGCGTCCCGCCAAACATTTTATTTTGGGATATTGGGATGAGGGTCATGGTGAAAATCCTTAATATTGACAAATAGTCTATTTTGTCTATTATAGACTAAGTAGACTAAGTAGACTAAGTAGACTAAGTAGACTAAGTAGACTATTTGGAGAAAATGATGACAAGTATATCAGCTAGTGAAGCAAAGCAAAAGTTTGGCCAGCTTATAGATAAAGCCCAACACATGCCAGTGCAAATTGTTCGTCACGGTCGTAGTATCGCTTATATTATCTCGGATGAGGATTTTAAGGAAAACGAAATCAAAAAAACGGAATGGTTAGAATTGATGTTAGCAAAAGCTAAATCTGAACTCGAGGACGGCAAAGGCATTCCTGAGGAAGAAGTTTATGCTAATTTGCGGGAAAAATTATTTCGTGCCCATAAATAGCTCTGCTGATTAGTATGCGGATTACCTACTCACCTACGGCTGATATTGGCTTAAATAAAATTCTTGTTTACGGGATAGAAAATTGGGGTGAGGAGCAGGCCTATACATTCTTTATCTCGCTTTTTGATGAGGTAAAACTCCTAAAAACCTATCCCGAAATAGGTCAAACTTATCATCCAAAGAATAAAGCACTAGGCCTAAATAACCTCCGCAAATTTTTATTTAAAGGTTATCAAATATTTTACCAAATCAATCCCGATGAAATCTATATTTATGCTATTGTAGCTAAAGGTGCAGATGTGGGTGAGGTTTTGGGGTAGGGAGTCACTGTTTTCCGACAAACACAGTAATTACGGTAAGTAGTAGAGCTAATAGTATTATTGTTATTGATGCAGATAGGAATACTAAGGAGAATTTTACACCCATGCCAACAGTGTACATTGACTTAATCCAATAACTGACAATGGCAAATATGATAAACCCTGCGAAGAATAGATTTGCGAAAAAAATGCCTACTCGCTTTTCATTTATCATGTTTTCACTTAAAATTCCACCACCGACCTTATACTCTCCCCTTTATGCATCAAATCAAACGCCGTATTGATATCCTCAAGCCCCATTTTGTGGGTGATTAGGTTGTCTATGTTTATGCGGCCGTCCATATACATGTCGACTATGCTGGGGACGTCTGTGCGGCCTCTGGCACCGCCAAAAGCTGTGCCGCGCCAGCTGCGGCCTGTGACCAATTGAAATGGCCTTGTAGAGATTTCTTTGCCAGCGCCTGCAACACCGATGATAATGCTTTCACCCCAGCCTTTGTGGCAGCTTTCCAGTGCCACGCGCATAACATCGGTATTGCCGATACATTCGAATGTGTAATCGGCTCCGCCGCCTGTGACCTCAACGAGGTGTCCGGTGAGATCGCCGTAGATTTCAGTGGGATTGACAAAATGGGTCATACCAAAACTGCGGGCAGTGGCTTCGCGGGCTGGGTTGATATCAACACCAACGATTTGCTTGGCTCCAATCATTTTAAGGCCCTGGATAACATTCAGACCAATGCCGCCAAGCCCAAATACGATAGCTATGCAATCCGGCTCCGCCTTCGCCGTGTAAATTACGGCACCAACACCCGTAGTCACACCGCAACCGATATAACAAGCCTTGTCAAACGGTGCGTCCTTGCGGATTTTCGCGAGGGAGACTTCAGGGAGGATGGTATAATTAGAGAAAGTCGAACAGCCCATATAATGGAGAACCGGTTTGCCTTTATAGCTAAACCTCGACGTGCCGTCCGGCATGACGCCGCGCCCTTGGGTCTCGCGCACACTCTGGCACAAATTTGTTTTTGGATGCAGACAATAATCGCACTCACGGCATTCGGCTGTGTAGAGCGGAATGACATGATCCCCGACTTTTAGGGATGTCACGCCCTTACCTATTTCGCGAACGATTCCTGCACCTTCATGGCCGAGAATAGCCGGAAAAGCGCCTTCGGGGTCGTCACCGGACAGGGTGAAAGCGTCCGTATGGCAAATGCCCGTAGCTTTAATCTCGACCAGGGCTTCACCGTCCCGAGGTCCGCTCACGTCAACCTCGTCGATTATCAACTTTTCTCCGGCCTTAAGGGCAATGGCTGCGCGTGATTTCATGGATATCTCCTTTAGAGTGGTTTACGGTGGATGTAGATGCATCCGAATCCGCTCGTTAAGGAGGAATACACTAAACTCTTATTTGGGTAAATGGTGCAGATAGAGACCGTCGTATTAATATGCCGTCATTTAAATATGCAGTGGCTAGGGTTTCGCCACCACAAAATTAGCCATGCCCATTTGAAAGCATATTGGGGAGGAGACGTTGATATTAACTTTTGTGTCCATTGATGTTACTGTGCATTTAAAATATCCGAAGTTCCCGTATTCGCGGTTAGAATCATAGCCGCTGTTGCAAACAACAATAGCCCCATAATTATGTTGAGGACGATGGCTGAGCGACCTTGTGACATGAGGCGGTTTAGGGCACTACCTGCTACTGCCCATGTTGAGGCGGAGGATATGCCCATAATGAAAAACGTACCGCATATGAGCAAGGTTCTGAGTTTAAAGTCGCTGGAAATACCGACATAGGCCCCTGCGGCGGCCAGTGCCATGATTAAACCTTTAGGGTTAACCCATTGAAAAAGCACAGATTCGTAAAATCTGAACGGTCGCGATTTTGATTTTTGCTCGGAATTTTCTTCAAATGAAGAAGCCTCGGTTTGGGTGAGAGCAAAAGCGGCTTTGAAAAATTTAAGCCCTAACCACGCTAGCCAAGTTGCGCCTCCAAATTTGACAAAAATGAGGAGCCAAGGGAAAGTTTCAATTACCACACCCATACCCAGAAGAGCGGCCAACATGACAAAGTTAAAGCCGACTGCGACTCCCATGACATGAGGAAGTGTTCTTTTAAAACCAAAAAGCGCACCTGACGACATCAACATAAAATTATTTGGCCCCGGTGTAAATGCAGACGTAAAAGCAAATGCCACAAAGGCGATAAACAAGGTCCAGTCTATCATAATATCTGGGCTACCATAATATCTTGGCAATCACTGTTCTCTTTGGCTATCACTGTTCTCTGGCAATCATGGGTTAGGTTTTCCAATCACTTTAAAGGGGGGGCGAACATATCCCCATAAAGCGGCGGTTGATTTTATCAAATCGGATTCGTCCACATGGTATTCTTTGTCAGATATAGAAATAGCTAGCATGGCATCGTACATGGCTTCAACGGCCATATCATCATGTTTAAAGCGGTTTAGGGCGGTGAGGATAAATGTGTTTTTGCGTGCGCCTTTTATGCGCTTGGTCAAACCGGCTTCGTTATCACGATACCAAGCCATAATCTTTTCGCGGCCCATTGTACCGCCGTCCCCCAGCAATTCCAGCAAACCTTCGGCTTGCACAATAAACTCGGACAGTTCCGGGTCTCGGATTTTATTGTCAATAATCACGGTCAACGCCAATGGCGTTAGTATTTCTTGGATATTATATTGTTCTGGCATACCACATTCTTTTACGCATAGACGTTAGTTGATTATAAATTAGTCTCAAGGCATAAATCAAGCTATAGCTTTGTTTACTGACATAAAACATGGAGATAAAAATGATAGGCTACCAAATGGTGGGAACCAATAAATTCGACGTTTCAGCTGCGTTTTATGACGCTTTACTCGGGGAATTGGGTGCTAAGCGTATGATGCAAGACGAGGGCAAATTTATTGCCTGGGCCGTAGAGCCGGGCCAACCAGCGTTTTCAATCTGTCGTCCACACGACGGTAAAGATGCAACCGTTGGCAATGGCGGCATGACGGCCTTTGCAGTTGGAACACCGGAAATGGTCGACAAGATGTACGCCAAAGCCATTGAGCTTGGCGGCACATGTGAAGGGCCATCTGGCCCGCGCGGTGAAGGCGGTTTTTACGGTGGGTATTTCCGCGACCCGGACGGCAATAAGTGCAATTTCTTTAGTATGACAGCGCCTACTGGTTAGGCGTTCGCAAAATTTGGTTACCTGCTATGTAACTGTATTGTGTTTTTTACTTTTGGGCGGTTTGGTGTATGCTCTTTAACATATGAGAACAACGCAAACCGCATAAAGGGATTGGAAACATGAAAAAACGCATTTTATCTTTGGTGGTAACCACCCTAAGTATTGTTGGGTTGTCGGGCTGTGTAACGGGGCCGACAGCTTATGGCCCTGCGCAAGGCAGCGGGCTGGGCTTTGCCAGCCAGAAAATCGAAAGTGATCGTTTTCGCGTTAGTTTTACTGGGCGCAATGCGGATGAGGCGCACACTTTAGCGCTGCTACGGGCTGCTGAACTCACTAAAGGCGAAGGTTTTAGCCATTTTCGGGTTATCGGTAGCGGTGTGGATAGTCAGGGCCATAGGGGTTCTCCCGTATCAACCAGTGTCGGTATAGGCATCGGAAGTAGTAGCCGCCGCGGCTATTATGGGCGTGGTAGCCGTACCAATGTCGGCGTAGGCATCGGTGTCAATGACATCGGACGGGCTTTACAGGGCAACAAAGTCACCGTTGGTATGGAAATAATCCTGTTAACTGAAATGGATGATTTTGCAGATAATGTTTATGCAGCTGATAGCATCATTGAATCCGTCCGTCCGCAAGCTTTCACCAATTGATAAACGGGCGTAACCAAAAAATTCTCTGTTGATTACTGTTATATTAACCCTTGGCGTAGGCGTGTTTTGTATTATGTTGGTTATCCAATAGATTCTGTCTGGTAGCAATAGATTTTGCCGCATGGGCAGAGGTGATGAGAAAATAGGTTTGATATGAAATTATCTATGGAACGTTCGGCTTTGTTAGGGGCTTTGGGACATGTGCAAAATGTGGTGGAGCGCCGCAATACGATCCCGATATTATCCAATGTTTTGATGACGGCTGACAACGGTACGGTAAGCTTTGTGGCGACTGATTTGGACATCGAAGTGTCCGAGCAAGCGGGTGCAGATGTGTCTGTAGCAGGTGATATGACGGCACCAGCCCACACGCTTTATGACATTGCCCGTAAATTGCCGGACGGTGCCGAAGTGTCTTTGGCAATTGGCTCGGACGGGCGTTTGGAAGTGGATGCGGGACGTTCACATTTCGTCTTGCCGCTCTTACCTGCGGGCGATTTCCCGAAAATGACCGCAGACGGGTTTACCCATAATTTTGCTCTGGGTGCCACGGAATTGACACGGTTAATCGACAAAACCAAATTTGCCATTTCCACGGAAGAAACCCGCTATTATCTCAACGGCATTTACATGCACGGTATTGATGGAAAATTACGTTGTGTGGCTACGGATGGTCACCGTTTGGCGCTTTGTGAAATGGGTTTGCCAGACGGCGCAGATGGCCTGCCTGGCATTATTATCCCGCGCAAAACTATCGCGGAATTACGCCGCCTGATCGACGGCCTGTCCGAAAGCATTGAAATTTCTGTCTCAGAAGCGAAAATCCGTTTTACGGTTGGCTCAGCCGTTTTGACCTCTAAGCTCATTGACGGAACTTTTCCGGATTACGACCGGGTTATTCCAAAATCAGGCGACAAATTACTTGTTATCGATAATGATGTTTTTGCCAATGCAGTTGACCGTGTTTCCACCATATCTGCTGAAAAGTCCCGTTCTATTAAACTAAGCCTCGCGGGTGATACATTGACTTTGGCCGTGAACAATCCAGAACACGGCAATGCCGTTGAAGACTTGATGGTGGACTATGGTTCAGATGATCTGGAAATTGGGTTTAATGCAAAATATTTGCTCGACGTTACGACACAAATCGAAGCACGGGATGTCCATTTCCATTTATCTGATCCCGCGTCTCCGGCATTGGTGAAAGACCCGGAAGATCCCGGCGCATTGTTCGTGTTAATGCCATTACGCGTATAAGTGGCCCCAAAAAAACTGATTACTGGCGAGTTTGTCAAAAGCCTGTTATTGAACGATTTTCGTTCTTACCCTGCATTGGACATATCGTTTGATGGGCGTCCGGTCGTTCTTTATGGTGAAAACGGGGCAGGTAAAACCAATCTACTAGAAGCCGTATCTTTGCTGTCTCCAGGGCGCGGGTTGCGCCGTGCTAAAATGATGGATTTAGCAAGGAAAGAAGGGGGAGAGCTGCACGGCACATGGACCGTTGCAGCTAAACTCGGGCATGAGGACATTAATGTCGGCACAGGGGCCGTCCAGGGTGCGCCAAACCGCCGCCAAATGCGGGTGGACGGCAAACCTGCTTCGGGCCCGGATGTGGCCAAATATATTCGTATCAATTGGCTGACACCTGCGCAGGACAGGCTATTTTCGGGCTCTGCTTCTGATCGGCGCAAGTTTTTCGATCGCCTATGTCTCATTCATATGCCGAGCCATGGCCGCACATTTTTAGCGTACGAAAAATCTCGAGCCGAGCGGGGGCGATTGTTTGCGGACGGCATTGATGACCCTTACTGGTTTGATGCGCTTGAAACCGATATGGCCGAACGGGGCGCTAAAATTGCATTAGCACGCTGGCAGGTCGTTGAAATGCTCAAGACCGAAATCGGCAGTCGACCAGAAGGTAGTTTTCCCAAGGCTGATATAGCAATAGACGGCGAGGCCGAAGCGCTATACGCCGCAGGCGCAGAAGAACTGGAAGTGACGGAATATATCAAAACCAATCTAGCCAAAGACCGCGCTTTGGATGCGCGTGCAGGGCGAACTTTGCGCGGTGTCCACAAAAGTGATTTGTTGGTTACGCATACGGAAAAATCCATGCCAGCTGCCCATTGTTCTACGGGTGAACAAAAGGCTTTGCTTATCGGCTTGGTATTGGCCCATGCGCGTAGTCAATCTGACAGACCACCAATTCTCTTGCTCGATGAAGTTGCTGCCCATTTGGACGAGCACCGCCGCGCCGCTTTAATCGAAGAACTTCTCGAACTTGGCACGCAGGTGTTTCTAACAGGCACGGATGCGAATTTATTCTCGGCCTTTGCGGGCAGAGCACAAATGTTTGAAGTGGCTAGAGGAAAACTGGCGCTTCAGACTAGTAATTTGGCTGGTTGACGCGTTCAAGCGGTAAGAGTAGTCACAGCCTCATGAAAATTAATACACAAGACAATTTCAGCAATATATCTGGTTTGGGACATATTGCGGATCATTACGATGCAGCTCTCGTTGATATATGGGGCGTTATACATAATGGCCGCGAGGGGTTTCCAGATGCTATAGAAGCTTTGCAAAGATTTCGCGAAGAACGCGGGCCTGTGGTGTTGATTTCTAATTCGCCGCGCCCAAGCATAGCTATTCCCGCGCAGTTCGACGAGGTTGGTGTGCCGCATAATGTGTATGATGCCATCGTTACATCAGGCGATGCGACCATAGACGAGCTAGCGCGCCGTGCTCCGGGGCCTGCTTTTAAACTTGGCCCAGAACGGGATGACAAGTTGTATGAGGACTTGGCGCTAAATTTCACCGATTTAGAACATGCAAAGTTCATCACCTGTACCGGATTATTTGATGATGATAATGAAACGCCGGATGATTATACTGAACTGCTCGGGCAGGCCCGCGAGTTGAACCTTCCTATGGTGTGTGCCAATCCGGATATCCGCGTCAAAAAAGGTGACAAGCTGATATATTGCGGTGGTGCGTTGGCACAGGCTTATGAAGATATGGGCGGCGAAGTCGTTTATGCGGGCAAGCCATATGCGGCTATATACCGGTTGTCTCGTGCATGGCTTTTGGAACTAATGGGCTATGAGCTTGACCGCTCTCGTGTTTTGGCTATAGGCGATAATATCCATACAGATTTGCTAGGTGCGCAAAATCAAAGCTATGATGCACTTTTTGTGGCAGACGGACTAAGCGTTGGGAATAGCGGTGCCGTTGCAAATGTACTTGAAAAGCACGGTATTTATGTCAAATATATGCTTTCAACCCTTTCTTGGTAGAGATGTTTAAGGCTTGGCAAAGAAATTTAAGGTGAGAATACAATGAGTAATAAACGCGGATATTATCTGGATGAAATGAAAATTGGTATGTCTGCCGAAACCAGCATGGTGGTCTCAGGCAATAAAATTGATACATTTGCCGAACTTTCCGGTGATTTTAATCCCATTCATATGGATGCGGAATTTGCGGCCACGACAATGTTCGGCAAACGTATTGCCCATGGTGCTTTGTCGGCTTCGCTTATCTCGGCTATTCTTGGGAATGATTTACCAGGGCCAGGCGCTATTTTTGTTGAGCTTAATATGCGGTTTCGTCGTCCGGCATTTATAGACGACGAGATTATAGCCAGAGCCGAAGTAGCTGAGATAAATGAGCGCAATGGCCGCATTAAAATGAAGGTTTCATGCAGCGTGAACGGCAAGCAAATAATTCGCGGAAATGCGGGAGTTGTTGTCCCGAAGCGGCCTGAGGGCGATATATCTAAAATTTCCGAACTCTAATTCCCATGAAAGTCATTGATCATTATGACCGCCTAGAAAAGACGGATAAGGGAGCCGTCATTGCCCTTGGCAATTTTGACGGCCTACACCGTGGCCACAAAGTTGTGATCAAAACGGCTGCGGATATAGCGAGAGCCAACAACGCAACTCTGGCTGTGGCTTGTTTCAGACCGCACCCCAGTCAATTTTTTGACCCGGATGTTACGCCGTTTCGCCTGATGAGTGCGCGGGTACGGGCGCGACTATTAAAAGAAATGGGCGCAAAAACTTTGTATGAAATCCCGTTTGATAAAACCCTGACCCAAATGGACGACACGGAATTTGTCGAAATTGTCCTGCATAAAGGGTTGGGTGTTACCCATGTGGTTGTCGGTGAGGATTTTCGCTACGGAAAAAAACGCTGCGGCGATTGCAAGACACTTAAAAAACACTGTGCCGCGCGGGGCATTGGTGTGACTATGGTACCGGAAATCAGCCTACACAAAAGTTACGGCAAATACGGTTCCACGGAAATCAGGCAGGCGCTTAGAGACGGAGATGTTTTCTTTGCGGCCCATATGTTGTCGCGCCCGTGGATAGTTGACGGCGAAGTTGTGCACGGCGACCATTTGGGACGCACGCTTGGTTTTCCAACAGCCAATTTATATTTTAATGACCGTATCCGACCAATGGCAGGGATTTACGCTGCACAGTGTAGACTAGACGGTGAAGCTGAATGGCATTACGGCGTGGCCTATGTCGGGTCGCGCCCGACAGTTGACGGCAAAGACCACCGACTTGAAATGCACATATTTAACTTTGATGCAGATATTTACGGCCGTATAATCGAAGTGTCTTTTCGCGCCTTTATCCGTGAAGATATAAAATTCGACGGCCTAGATGCGCTTAAGGCGCAAATGAAGAGAGACGCAGACGGTGCAAAGGCAATCTTTGGGCTTTAGAGCGTTATCGCTTTGTTGATTGTTCTAAAAACCTCTAATCATTTACAGTTGACCTCCGATTATCATTGTAGGCTAGGCGCTTAGCGGTTACATAGCGGGCTATGATAGCAGAAGTTGGACAAATAGCCTTGATTTTGGCTTTTCTGGTTGCGGTGGCGCAGTCGGGTTTGCCTATGTGGGGGGCGTACCGGGCGGACGCGCGGTTAATGGCGTTTGGCGATAGGGCTGCGGTCATGCAATTTATTTTGCTAGCATTTGCTTTCGCAGCTCTGACTATAGTTTTTGTGCAATCTGATTTTTCCGTAAAACTGGTAGAGGTCAATTCTCATACTGACAAACCGCTCCTTTATAAAATAAGCGGTGTTTGGGGAAATCATGAGGGCTCTATGCTGCTGTGGGTGCTTATCCTGAGCATTTATGGGGCATTGGTGCCGAAATATGGTAAGACCTTACCAGCCGGCTTGAAAGCCCGTGCATTATCCGTGCAAGGGCTAATAAGCGTTGGGTTTTTGGGCTTTATTTTGTTCACGTCCAACCCGTTTGCGCGGCTCGAACACATGCCCTTGAACGGGCAGGGGCTTAACCCTCTCTTGCAAGACCCTGGGCTCGCTTTTCATCCACCGTTTTTATATTTGGGGTATGTCGGATTTTCTATGGCCTTTAGTTTTTCTGTTGCTGCACTGATTGAAGGTCGGGTTGATGCCGTTTGGGCACGTTGGCTGCGACCATGGGTTTTGATAGCGTGGAGTTTCCTGACTATCGGCATCACTATGGGCAGTATTTGGGCCTATTACGAGCTTGGCTGGGGTGGCTGGTGGATGTGGGATCCTGTTGAAAACGTCTCCTTCTTACCTTGGCTTATCGCGACTGCCTTACTACATTCCATCATGGCATTGGGTAAACGCCATTCCATGGCCAATTGGACGATTTTACTTGGCATTACTGCCTTTAGTTTAAGCTTGGTTGGGACATTTGTAGTGCGCTCTGGCGTGCTGACCAGTGTGCATTCCTTCGCAGTTGATCCGGCGCGTGGTGTGTATATTTTGGTGTTATTATTGTTGGCTACAGGGGGTGGCTTGACCATGTTTGCCCTGCGCGCCCATACTTTGCGCGGCGGCCCCGGTTTTACAATGGTGTCAAAAGAAGGTGGATTGCTTTTGAATAATATTCTGCTGGTTACGGCGACGTTCACTGTATTTCTTGGCACATTTTACCCCCTCTTGATTGAAGCTTTTACCAGCGGAAAAATATCGGTTGGAGAACCATATTTTGACAGGACATTTGCACCGGTCATGCTTGTGCTGGTGGCTTTTATGGGGATTGGGCCATTGGTGAAATGGCGGGAAGATAGTTGGACATCGTTAAAGCCGCATTTGCTCAAATCCTTTGTTCTCATTTTGGTGATAACGGGGCTGGTCTGGTGGTTCGGCAAATCGGTACTCGGTGCATTGTCCTTAGGTATAGCTGCTTATTTGGTTTACAGCACTCTGGTTGCATTGGGGCGCAAGATAAAATTTGGGCAAGCCGGTTCCATGAAAAAACTGCGCGCCCAACCTGCCGCAATTTGGGGCTTCTTTCTTGCCCATATGGGTATTGCTATTTGTATGGTCGGGATTACGGCTATGTCTGTCTGGGCTGGGGATGATGCAAAGATATTGAAACTGGGCGAAAGTATGACTGTGAGCGGGTATGAATTTACTTTGAAAAGCATGACACCTGGACATGCACAAAATTACCAAACAATGGTTGCTGCAGTCGACGTCCAGAAAAATGGGCGAACAATAGGTACGCTCCGTTCTGCCCGCCGTTTTTATCAAGTCAGACAAATGATTACGACTGAGGCGGGCATACAAGTGCGCCCCATGCGTAATCTATATGTAGGTGTCGGCGAAGGTGATGCTGCAAATGGTTGGGTTGTGCGCGCCTATATGCATCCAATGGTGAACTGGATTTGGTTTGGTGCTTTGCTGATTGCCCTGGCCGGGTTTGTTTCTATTCTGGATAGGGGCCGTCCACAAGGTAGATTGCGTAGATTGGGTTGACCATGATGAAATTTACATGGAAAGGCTTGATACCGTTATTTTTGTTTTTGGGGCTTGGCACCCTTTTTGGTATTGGCTTGACCAAAGATCCGAGCAAGTTACCTTCCCATATAATTGATCAGCCATTTCCTGATTTTTCACTGCCTGACTTGCTCGATATGGATGTGAAAATTGACCGTAGTTATTTAGGAGGTCAGGTCACATTGGTCAATATATTTGGCTCTTGGTGCGTGGCTTGCGAATTGGAACATCCTGTGCTCATGCGCTTGGCTGAAGATAAAGAAATTAAAATGCTTGGCGTCAATTGGCGCGATACTGTTGAAAAGGGCAGGCGGTGGTTAGAACTTCGCGGCAACCCCTATACACGTATCGTGTTTGATGCGGATAGCATGTTGGCTATTGATTTGGGAGTGACCGGCGCACCGGAAAGCTTCATTGTCGATAAAAAGGGTCAAATTCGGTATAAATATATTGGGCCAATTTCGGAAAAAGTTTGGCGCACGGAGTTAAAACCGCTTGTGTTGGCTTTGCGGGCGGAACAGATGGAGGTGGCGCAATGAAAATGTTATTCATAGTCATTACGGTGTTTTTTATAAGTTTTCCGGCATTTGCGCAAACACCCTCCGAGGCGGATATAGAAACCAGAGCCCGCGAAGTTGGCCGCTCCCTAAGATGCGTTGTGTGCCAAAATCAGTCTATAGACGAATCCGATGCAAGTTTGGCCCAAGATATGCGTATATTGGTGCGCGCCCGTATTCGTGCGGGTGACAGTAATGATGAAGTTATCAGCTTTATGCAAAACCGTTATGGTGACTTTGTTCTCCTGAATCCACCCGTACAGACGAACACATATTTGTTGTGGTTTTCCCCAGCCGTTTTGTTGTCATTTTTCTTGTTGTGGTATGTAGTCAGGGTACGGCGCAAGCCTGTTGACAGTGAAGCACAGGCCTTAAGTACCGAAGAGTTGAAACGGTTGAAAAAGTTAGCTGTCAATCAGGAGAATAATAGATGATTTGGTTGATTATGGGCGCATTTGTACTGGCTGTTTTGCTATATGTGGCTAGGCCTTTATATGTCAAAAATGTCCCTGTAGCTGTCAAGGACAGTGAGGTTACGGATTATTTAGGGCAAATCGCTGATATTGATAGCCGTATAAAAAATGCGGATAAATCCGTAGATGTACCCGCTCTTGAAATAGCCAAGGTTGAATTGCAACGCCAAGTCTTGGCGAAAGATACAGCAAGTAAAGACGCTGGCCCGCAGGCCCTGTTAATCAATACACTATTTATCATCTTTGCTTTTACTGCCATGGGGCTTTATGCGACATTAGGACGTCCTGATCTTACCAAGGCTAAGAACTTAGTGCAAAATGCAGGTCTGCAAGCTGAAAGTGATATGTCGCTTGAGCAAGCAATTGCACAGCTTGAGCTAAAACTAGCTCAGGGTGACCAGAGCCCGCAAGGGTGGATACTCTATGCCCGTAGCTTGATGTCTATGCAACGTTATGACGATGCCGTTACTGCATACGAGAAAGTTTTGGTGCTGACCAATAACAATCCGCAAGTACAAGAAGAGTTTGAAAGTGCTAAAACCTATATTGCCGAGAAAAAGGCCGAGATAGGTTCTATTGCTCCAGATTCTATTGCTCCTGGTCCAAGTGCTGAACAAATTCAAGCAGCAGCAGCGATGACGCCAAAAGCTCGTCAAGATATGATTAAGGGTATGTTGGATGGGCTTTCTCAAAAATTGAAAGATAACCCCAAAGACCCGGAAGGTTGGATGCGTTTATTGAAGGCGCGAAAAGTACTTGGACAGGAGGCTGAAGCTCTCGCCGATATCGTGCTTTTGCGGGAAACCTATAAAGACAATCCAGCTGTGGCTCGGAAAATTTTGTCTGATACTGGTTGGTTGGAGGATTAGCGTATAACTTTTTAGGACTGCTCAGTCCTAAGAGTGTTCAGAAAGCCATTCTGCCAACTTAGCCTTGGTCATAGCACCGTTATGAGCAGCGACGATTTCCCCGTTTTTGAAAATCATCAGAGCCGGAACGCCGCGCACATTATAGTTTAAAGCTGTGTCCATAGCGTCGTCGATATTAACCTTTGCGATAACCGCTTGGCCGTCAGTATCCGTGGCCAGTTCCTCCAGGGCGGGGCTCATCGCCTTGCACGGTCCGCACCACTCAGCCCAAAAATCAACAAGAACCGGCTTGTCACTGTCCAAAACATTGGCTTTGAAATTATCATCGGTAACGGTCAATGTCGGCATGGTGGCTCCTTAAGTGCAAAAGATTTTAGCTATAAACTCCGCGGCGATTCGTCAAGCTTACAATATGTCATCCCACGTCACGGTATCGAGAATTTGGTTTGATAGCTCCATCATGTCTGGGCCGTCCGTCCATAATAATGCAGTGCGCACTCGCTTTTCAGGATACAACTCTCGCACCAAAGCCCGATAAGCGGCCATTTGGCGAATATATAGTGGTGCCACTTCTGCTTCGGTTTTAGGTGGTGGACGGTTGGATTTATAATCAACAATCCAGACAATATCCTCCGTGACACACAAACGGTCTATTTGCCCCGATAGGCGGATATTTTGCGGTAAACCCGCCGCTCCTCCCGCCAATGATATTTCGGCTTGTGACCCCGGTGCAAAGATATGGGTATAATCCGGGTGGTCTATAACCGCAAATACCTCTGCAGTAAGGGCTTTGGCGGCTGTCATGTCCAGCCCTTGTTTTTGCAGATAGGTAAGGGCAGCACTGTTCCTTTTATCCTTCTGGATTTGTGGTAAAATTTCCAATAATTTATGGATAAAATTACCGCGCGCAAACCGGAATGTATCGTCCGTTTTAGTGAGGGGAGAGCGCACGGGTTGATCAGATTTTTCAGCGTCCTCAGGTCTGACTAATTGTGATGGTGATAAAAATTGTACCGTGGGCGGCGGTGCGGCCGTAGTGCGTACCCAGTCAGGTAGTTTCGTTATTGTGTTGGCGATTTTCTCTTGCTTATCGGCAGGTTCTGCGGGCTGTCCGAATTGTAAACCGTCACCGAACGGCGTTTCAATGGTCGTCGCCCCGTCCATGCCTTCAAGAGCATTTTGTACACGTCGGTGCCAAGATGTATCGGCCACAGAGCCGTTACTCTCAAACCCGCACACCAAAAGCCGGCTCTCTGCACGGGTGAGGGCTACATAGAGCAGGCGCATGGCTTCGCGCTCTATCTCTGTTTTTTTAGCCAGTTCCAAAGCTTGTAGGGCCTGCGGTGCTTCGCTTTTAGACACACGCAATACGAAACCCACGCCGGATTTGAAAAATGTTTCCCGCGCGGCGCTGACGGCTTGTGTTGTGTCTGGCAAAATAACCACAGGTGCTTCCAGTCCTTTGGCACCGTGAACGGTCATGACCCTCACTTCGTTTTGGCCAGCGTCCATTTCGCGTTTTATCGTGCTTTCACTCGCTTCAATGTCGGTGATGAAGCGTTGCAAAGACGGCGCACTTCTACGCTGATGGGCGAGAGCACGGGAGAGAAATACATCCAGAACATCCGCGGCTTCAATACCAAGCCGCCCATAAATTTTTTGTAACAAACTTGGCCCGCCGTCCTTGGGCACCAATGCAAGTGTGCGCGCGAAAAATTCATAGGGCGCAAATTTACTGGCCATTGATTTAATACGGGTTAGAATTTTCCGCTCGGCACCAGACGGCAAAGCGGCCCATAACGTACCCTTACGACCGTATGCTAAATCAAATAATTGATCATCATCCCAGCCGAACAAAGGACTTTTTAAGACTTCGGCCAATGATAGATCGTCGGCGGGCAGCAAGGTGAATTTGGCAAGCGACAACATGTCTTGCGCAGCAATCGAATCAGTGAGTTTTAACCTGTCAGCACCCGCTACGGGAACGCCCACGGATTTTAAATTACGGATAACAGCATCAAAAAAAGCGGTGCGTTTTTGTACGAGGATCAAAATATCTGATGGGCGCATCGAGCGTGTACGCTTTAGGTCGCGGTCAAATACGGGTTCGTTTACCGCTAACCATGTTTGTATTTGAGCGGCAATTTCCGCCGCCAGTTTTTCCCGCGAAGAACGAGCGTCCAATTTATCAACCGGCGTCGGTTTCCACGATATTTCTTCTGTATCAGTATCCGGTTTTTGTGATGCGGGCCAAAACTCGATAAGGCCATTATCAATGCGGTGTGCATCATGATGGCCTTTATCAGAGCTAGGCGGAAAAGAAGCCGCATCAAATGTTTCCAATATACCTTTGTCTTCATAATATATCTGGTCAACAAGCGCCAAAATTTGTTTGGTCGAGCGAAACGACATGGCCATGGTTACGTCTTGGGTATCCGGTTGTTTCTTGGTCAGGCCTTGGATTTTGTTGAGAAATAATTCCGGCTCTGCACCTTGAAACCCGTATATAGATTGCTTTTCGTCGCCTACGGCAAAAACCGTGCGGGTCTTTGTATCTGCACCCGTTTGGAAAAACTCGTCGCTCAGTGCATCGACGATATCCCACTGTGTGCTTGACGTGTCTTGGGCTTCATCGACCAATATATGTTCAACGCCGCCGTCCAGTTTATAGCGCACCCATTCGCGAGCCTCGCTATTTGTCAGTAAATTACGGGCAAGATAAATCATATCGCCGAAATCTATTTCGCGGCGTTGGCGTTTGATAGCGCGGTATTTGGCTGCGGCGAGTACGGCGATATTATAAACTGCTGTCGTGAGCTTTAGAACCCGCGCGGATCTTAAGTGTTCATTAGCCGCAATCATCCGTAAGGTTTCGTGCTGATGTCCGGTTTTGGAATTCCCAAATAAAGAAATTGCGACATCACCCGCTTTGGCGGTGACAATGTTTTTCGTTGGTGTTCCTGCTTGCGTAAAAAACATTTTTACATAATGGGCAAAAGCCAGTTCAGGCGTTGCCGCATCAAAAGCTGCGATTATGTATTTCGCTTTGTTTTGGTCGTTTACGCTACTCTCCATCATAGCAGCAACAGCGGCACGGAGCTTGGTGATAGGAGCCGCCTCCCACGCTTGTTTCATAATGTCTTCAGGCGAGCAATCTGCATCAATATCTAACAGTCCTGCCAGTTCATGAGTGCCGCCTGCCGCTTGCCATGCATCGATTTTGTAGGCATTGCCCATGGCCCAGCTATATATTTTGTCCATGTCCTGATCGCTTTTGTGTGCGGCAAGAAGAGCGATGTCTGCGGCTAGTTTACCGCCCGGATTAGCAACGGCTTCGGTTTCAATATCTGTCCAGACTTGTTCTTGAATTATAGTTGCACCATGTTCATCTATGGCATCAGTTCCCGGAACAATTCCGGCTTCAAGTGGAAAGCGTTTGAGCAGGCGCTCACAAAACGCATGTATAGTCTGTACTTTAAGACCGCCGGGTGTTTCCAGTGCGCGGGCAAACAATGAACGGGCCCGATCTAAATCATTTTTACTGCGCTCACTCGTTTTATTTTCCAGTGTATTGAGTTTTTTGGCGAGTTCGCTTTCGCTCATTATGGACCAATCACCCAATGCCGCAAACAGCCGTGTTTGCATTTCCGCCGCCGCCGCCTTGGTATAGGTCAGGCACATGATTTTATCTGGGTTCGTCCCTGTCAACAAAATCCGTGATACCCGTTCGACCAACACGCGGGTTTTGCCTGAGCCGGCATTGGCAGACACGAATATGGATTTATCCGGTGTTGCCGCCATGCTTTGCATGTTTACAGCATTGTCGTATGCGGTACTCATGTCTCGCCCTTCTTGCTTTCACCTAGGGTGGCCCATTCTGCACGCCGTGCAAGATGGTCATAATCACCATATGGGTTTTCAAATTGAGCACGGGGTTGGGAGTAATATTTGCTATCCGGTGTATCAAAATGCGCAATTAACCTGCGTAGGGCATCAAATGCATCACTGGCATATTCATCCGCATCTTTACGGTATTTATTTGGCGGTGATGTCACCAGAGAATATTCTCTGTCACCCGGTTTGACGTACAGATAGTCGGTAGCTTCTGCTTTTTTACCGAGCGCACCATAACCCAACATAATCCCAAGCAAAGGCATTTGCGGATCAAACCCAGCCTGAACTACTTTGTATTTAGGATATGCGCCGGTTTTATAATCAATAATTGCCGTGTCACTACCCTTACGCTCTATACGGTCAGCAATACCGGTCAGGATAAACGGCTCATTATGTGTCGGGAACTCAAGACGGCCTTTTTTCTCTATGTCAACTTTCGTCCAGCCACCGTCTATTCGGTCTTTGGCCCAATTCACACTCCACTCGGCTAGCGCATTTAACCGTACATCCATACGGGCAAAACTGTGGGTTTCGTATCCGGCTTTGGAAAGCTCTTGTTTAAGCAATTTTGTTAAGTGCGCGGTGCTGGTATTATCAATGTTTTCCAATGCAAAATGCACTGCTCGTCCAAATTCACGCCCGCCCATAGCTTGGTCAAGCGGGTCGAGCACGGAAATGCCTAGGATGTTTTGGGCATAGACCGCATAGGGATCACGCACCCATTTTGAGATCTGGGTAACAGAAAGTCCACGTTTTTTTGGCCAGCGCTTATCAAGGGGCGGGCAAGGGGCAGGGCGGCTTGCAGGCTTAGGCACGTCCTGGCTCGCATCTAGTGCCCGCGCCCATTCCAGCCAAGGCTGTTTTGGTTTTAAAACTGTATCTGCCGCATCCTCAACAGCCCCGCGCACCAGTGTGGTTAAGCGCCACAGCCAGCGTGATTGTACGGTAGGACCATCATCACCGCGTACCGCACGGGTCATAATCACATTAGGTTTTGCCGCTAAAGCCTCGAAATCATGGGCAGCCAAGCCAAACCGCCGCTCCGGTGCAGATAAGCCTATGGCCTTGCGCATGCCCGGTGAAAGTACCGGGTGCGGCGTGGGATGTGCCGGCCAAACGCCCTCGTTTAGCCCGCCGAGGATAATGGTGTCGGCCTCTAGCATACGAGCTTCGAGCGGGCCTAAAATTTGCAATCGGCTTTCGGTGCCAAAACGCGGACGCGCCACCCGACCGCGCATGAGATGCGAAAGAAGCCGTGCATATGTATCGCCGTTCATGGGCGCGAGCAAATTGCCGTGTTCAAGTAGTTCTTCAATCAGCTGTGCTGATTTTTCACCGGATTCGCCGCGCCATAGATTGGCTGCGCCGCCTGCCAGCAATTCTAATAATTCCGTATGGGTTTTGGCCAATAGGGCTATGTCGGTTTTCGCGCTGAGTCTGTCGTGTAATGGTGTGAGAGCGCTATGAAGTGTTTTGAGAAATTCAAATTCATCTTGCAAATACTCACCATTCCCAAGTTTTTTGCGCTTGGCAATTCTATCTAACCGTTCTGTGACCGCGTCCAATGTTTTTGGGCGGGTGCCGCGAAATACCGCCGCTTCGAGTTTATCCCAATCCTTGCGGTGACCATCTTGCAGTTTGAAAAAACTGTGCTTGACCAAAGCTGATAGCGCGATCGGGTCGAACGGGTCTTGTGCTGCTTCTAAAGAGAGAGATAAAAACACCCCGTGCCCGGTTTCTTCCAAGGGTTCACCGGCGGAGCTGTCAACCTCGACATTCCAGCGAGATAATTTAGCGCGGACACGTCTGGCCAGAGACGGATCAGGAGTAACGAGGGCGCAAGTTTTATCTTGGTGTTCTAAAGTTTCGCGCATGATCAGCGCAATGACTGTAGCTTCTTCTTCTGCTGTACGGGCTTGAATAAGAGAAAGACCGGATAGCCCTTTTTGAATGGCGTTTCTCTCCCCATTACTTTCTTCTGTGCTCTTGGTAATGCGGGCGATACGGGCTGGCCAATCATAAGTGGAACTGGCGGGAATGAGGGCATGCGATAAGATGCGCGAACGCATGGCGGCGTTGCCCTCGGTTTTTACGCCGGGCCATGTGGGGACGTCAGTGCGGCTGATATCCAAGGTCTCTAACAGGTTTTTTAAGGATGCTTGCGGGTGTTGGTCGTCGATTTTATCCCAAATGTCTATCTGGTCTATATGGGTATCCAGACCCGGCAAGACGATTAGACCTTGGGGCAGGGCGGTCACGGTTTTAATCAAATTTGCTGTGGCTTTAAGTGTACCCGTAGACCCTGCAATTATTACTGGATGCGCGGGCGGATTTGCATGCCAAAGCTCGGCAGCTTTTTTCAACAATGCAACGCGCCGCGTCATTGGCTCTGTCAAGCCGTTGTCCTTGAGGTGTTGCGGCCAATACTCGGTGACAATTTTAGCAAATTTGGATGCACTTTGAAAATGCTGTGCCAATGTATCCAGTTTTTCGTCTAATTTATCAAAAGCGCCAACGTCCAATTCTTCCATGGCCAGATCGGCAAGTAATCGTGCAAGTGGTTCGGCCATAGCGATTGCATTAGCGGCATCTGGCTTACTGTCTAGTTCTGGACCTAGTTCTGACCCCTCATACTTCATTTTGGCCGAGACCATTTTCGCCAGCTCAAACCGGTGCCGAACAGGGTCTATGGCAGGGGGGATTTCAAAATCTATGGTGCCTGTTGTAAAGGGAGGCTCGTTCTCGTCCATATCGGCAAGGGGGCGCATCAATGGCAAGAGCGTGGCGTGGCCCTCTGAAATGCTCACAAATTCATCCGCCAATGCACGCACGGCGCGGCGGGTCGGGAGCAAGATTAATGCTTTGGATAAATCCGTGCCCAGCGAGGCTTGTAAGCCCTTAGCAAGATTGCGTAAAATAGGTTCGCCTGACGGCATTGTATAAATACAAGGATTGTTAGGTTTAAATAAATCCTTGTAAACATTCATGATTTAGCCATAATAGTTTTCTGCATAAGGACGGCTTCAGTAGCCCTATGTGCCTTGGGGTCTCCCACATGCATCCAGTAACCCGGTAAAATATGACCAAAGGCTTTGCGGCGCTTCAGTGTTGCGTTCCATATTTTATTGCGCGAAAATTTCTCAATTTTGAACGGCTTGGCAAGATGGGGTTTGAATATCTCTATTCCTGCGTAAAACCAATTTGATCCGTCTACGCCCGCTCGGGAAATCCGACCGTCATTTGCCAATGTAAAGTCGCCGCGTCCATCCAGCCCCAATGTTGCGCGGCGCGGGGCGAGCAAAAATAACTCGTCCATTTTGGTTGCGTCCCATTTGCGCATCATACCGCCCAATACATCCTCAAACCCGATCCACATTGCATCAATATTGCAGATAAAGACCGGATTGTCCCCAAGTAAAGGGAGGGCTTTGACCACGCCACCACCTGTTTCCAGTAGTTCTTCGCGTTCATCGGAAATAATAATTTCAGGTCCGGTTTTTCGTTTGTGTAAATGAGCTTCCAAGTCATCTGCAAAGGTATGGATATTGACAATAGCGCGTTTAACACCAACCTGATATAGCCTGTCTAATGTATGGTCTATTAGCGTTTTATCAGCGACTTTCACCATGGCTTTACAAGTTGCATTGGTTAGCGGTCGCAAGCGTGTACCATGACCTGCTGCCATAACCATAGCCGCCGTGATGGGGGCGTTTTTTATTGGTGTGACTTCAATCATGAATTGGTCTCTAGTACCGTTGGCGCATAGGTAGTTACCCACTGATGCATTTTGACCAGTGCAGGGTGGGAAATGTCACGGGTGAAATGCTGTGCGACACGTGGTATCATATCCAGATAGCATTCTTTGCCGTCCCGCCGCGCCAACCGAACAAATATGCCTAGAATTTTGGCATTTCTTTGTGCTGCTTGCACAGCGTAGGCCGCCCGGAATTTGTTGTCGTCCGGAATACCTGCTTGTTGGCAAAACTGAGAAATCAAGCTGTCGGCCATATCTAAATCTACATCGCGCCGTGCATCTGCGAGCAAGGATACCAAATCATAACTCGGATGGGCAATCAAGGCGTCCTGAAAGTCGATCAAGCCAATTTTTGCCGTCGCCTCGCGCTCTGGGAGCCAGAAAACATTATCTGCATGAAAGTCTCGAAGCGCCAAACCGTGGGCATGGGCTTCTAAGTGCAAAAAAGCATCAGCCCAAATTTCGTACCATGCCGCTTTGGCGGTCTCGTCAATCCTATTGCCAAATTCTGGGACATACCATTCTAAAAATAAATCTGCTTCGGTTTGCAAAGCTTGCGCATCATATTTGCGCACGTGCCATTCGGCTCCGTGTGCGCTCAACTGGTCTGAAAAACTGCTCCGGTAAATAGCGGCGAGGCAGTCAATGGCTGTGCTATAAAGCTCTTTTTCTTTGCTCGGATCATTTACGAGAACCTGGGAAAACAAATCTGCACCCAAATCTTCAAGCAGCATGAAACCATTATTCGTGTCTGTCGCTGTAATATGTGGGGCGGAAAACCCGCGCCTGGTCAATGCTGTAGCCAAACAGATAAATGCATTCGGGTCAGACCCTGCTAGTTTAGCTTCTGTGCTATAAGGGTCTTTATGGGGCATAAAGGGAGCATTCATCAGAACAATTTGTTCATCTCCCCGTGTGAGCCGTTCATAGGCGCGAGAAGATGCATCACCAGGGAAAGGCGTACGCTTTGCATCTGCCCATCCGTTTTCTTGTAAAAATTGTACAATTAACTGCTCACGAGTCATTTAACCGTGCTTCCCATTCGTCGTTACCTGTAAGAATTGCGACCCGCCTATCATCTTTTATACTTAACGCAACCGTCAATTCACTGCCGTTCAGTAATCCGTCTATGCGCTGGGGCCATTCAATCAAGCAAACTCCATTATCAAGTGCTTCTTCGATACCCAATTCCCAAACTTCATCTTCCTGCTTCAGCCTATAGAGATCAAAATGCCAAATATCGAAATTAGGGGCATCATAAGTTTGCAACAGTGTGTAGGTCGGACTGGGGACTTCTACATTTCCGAGGAGCGCACAGACCAATCCGCGTGCCCAAGTTGTTTTACCTGCACCCAAATCACCCTTGAGCAAAACAACATCACCGGCACGTAGTAATGGTGCCAACCATGCGCCTAATGCCATTGTCGCTTTTTCGTCCGCTAAGTGGACAATTTTTATGATTCTATTCATACCACTTGATAGGATAGTGCGACCATGTGTTGCAAGAGGTGTTACACGTGTTGCTATGGGCTTGCATTTTGTTTTTTGCCGACTACATACGGGTTGAAATAATTATCTATATGAAAGTATCTGGAGACATCATGGCAAAAATTACCTTTATCGACCAAGCTGGTACCAAACGCGAGGTCGAAGCCAAGGCAGGGCAATCAATCATGGAAGTGGCTGTGGCGAATATGATCCCGGGCATTGACGCAGATTGTGGCGGGGCCTGTGCTTGTGCCACTTGTCATGTCTATGTTGATGAAGCTTGGGCTGATAAAATCAAAGCCAAAGACGACATGGAAGAAAGCATGCTCGATTTTGCCGAAGAAGTACGAGAACACTCCCGCCTTTCTTGCCAGATACTTGTCACAGAAGAAATTGACGGTATTGTGGTCACCACGCCTGAAAGCCAGTAGATAGCCTAGCAAAAAACTACAGGCATTTGTGGCTGTTGGAAAAACATACAAAATTGTATCTTTGCGCGGGCTCTCATATCTGCTATCTTCTTTTTATAAATACAAATTAGGGGATTATTATGGACGTTCTATCGCAAACCCAGGCAGCAACACAGACGGCTTTGCTCGGCTATATTGGCCTATTTTTGCTTGTACTGCTGATTTTAGCAGGGTTGCGAACCACGCTCACTTTGAAGGGCGTAAAAAAGGCCAATGATTTTTCCCCAACTGGAGAGGATGCGGGAGCTTTTTCTCTCAGACTGGTACGGGCGCACGCAAATATGTATGAGTTTTTCCCCGTTTACGGCGGTGTACTTCTTTATGCAATGGCGACAGGGCAAACGGATGTGACCAACGGCCTGGCTATGATTTTCTTTGGTGCGCGTGTTATGCAAACCATTATCCATATATTATCTACGAGCATTATAGCCGTACAAGCGCGGTTCTTCTTCTTCTTGGTGCAGTTTTTTATTGCTTGCCACTGGGTATTGCAGTTTTTAGGCATTTTCGGCTAAAACACGAAAGCTTAATTTGATTGTGATGGTGAGGTGCGCTTACTTGTCAGTGCTCGGCTAGATGTCCTATTGGGTATATGTATGAAATGGTCAGTTTTTAAAATATTTGTTTTGTTATTTGTCATTGCCGTAGCGGCGGGTGTAGCCCACACCTATTATTACACACAAAAATGGGAAGAAGCCCATCCGCCTACGGGAAAATTTCTCAAGGTGAATGGCTATAAAGTCCATTACCGTGACATGAATAGGGTGCCGGAAACCGAACTCGCTCCTATTGTGCTTATGCACGGGGCGAGCGCCAATTTTCTTGATATGAAAATAGCACTCGGCGACAGACTGTCTGAAAATCGCAGGATTATTTTGGTAGACCGCCCAGGACATGGTTACTCTGAACGGCCTAAGGACAGCCATCTTTTAAATGTTCAAACACGGCAAATAAACGGCCTGATCAAAAAACTAAAAGTCGAAAAGCCTATCGTAATTGGGCAAAGTTATGGCGGCGCTGTTGCGCTTAAATATGCTTTAAACTATCCTGATGATGTTTCGGGACTAATCATATTGGCCGGTGTAAGCCATGCTTGGCCCGGAGGTGTCGCCAATTATTACTCAATTGGTGCGGGGGAAGGTCTGGGGACTTTACTTCGGTGGACTTTATTTCCAGCTTTGGGCGAATTAAAAGGCCCAGAATATACGGCCTCAACATTTTGGCCTTTAAAACCGCCGCGCAATTATCATGACCGCGCTGCTACGGGTCTATTATACCGTCCGAAAGAATTTAAGAACAATGCACAGGATATGACGCATTTACTCAAAGAAGTGAATGCAATGAAATCCCGTTACGAGACTATTAGTGTTCCGGTGAAAATTCTGGCAGGTACCCATGATACGATAGTTTCACCAACTATTCATGGCAGGACTTTGGCTCAGGAAATCCCAAATGCACATTTTGAATTTGTACCCGGCACAGGCCATACTTTGCAGCACAGTGCGACCGAAGAAATTGATGCGATGTTGGCAGAGCTTGACCAAGACTTACGCACTGCAAAGGCCGAAGTTGATGAAGTATTAGGTGAAGAATTAGATGAAGTATCAGGTGAAAACTCTGATGAAGAATTAACCAAGGCTTCACCGCAGGCTAGCGATTAAATTTACACGCCGTTTAACCTCACTACGAATCTCTCCCATAGTTTCCTCATCTTCTAGCCTAGTAATCCATTCTGGCAATCTGTCTTCTTCATCAATGAGATCACTATCAAAACGTGCCAGAATAGCTTGTGCTTCTTTAGGCAATGTTTTTGGTAAAACCTTTCCGCTCAGCAGTCCCCAAAGTCCAACCCAAGCCCGCACCGTTGTCCACGGATTATAACCGCCGCCGCCAAGCACGACAAAATGTTCTGTACTGGCTCTCAGTTCCATAACGGTTTGCCAAAGCACGCGGTTGCTTAGGGCCATCTTGGATAATGGGTCAGCATCTAAAGCATCTGCGCCGCAAGTAATCACTATGGCTTGTGGTTTTACGGCCTCGCAGGTTGGGCGCAGCAGGTTTTCAAAAATGTAGAGAAACTCACTGTCATTCAACTGTGGAGGGACGGGGAGGTTGATGTGGGTTTTATTGCCAGCTTCCAATTTACCAGAGTATGGCCAGCGGTTTTCTTCGTGAACTGAGAGAGTGGTAACACGACCGTCGCGTAAAAACGCCGCCTCTACGCCGTCGCCGTGATGGGCATCAATATCCACATAAAGAACGCGTTCTAGCCCTGCATCTAGCAAAGTTAATATAGCATAGACGGGATCATTGAAATAACAAAACCCGTGGGCGCGTCCTTTCATACCGTGATGTGTGCCGCCAGATGGATGGAAAGCCACTTCGCCTGACAAAGCTTGCTTGGCGGCTTCTATGGAACCGCCAATGGTTGTGGCCGCACGTTTGAAAACGCCTTTAAACACAGGATTTTCCATAGTTCCAAAATTAAATTGTTTGCGCACATCAACACTAACGGAACCAGATGCATCGGCGTTCTTTAAGGCCTGTACATATTTTTTGTCGTGATAGCGTGTGAGGGTGGTTATGTCCGCGGTTGGGCTAATAATGAAATTATTTTCATCCAGCCAACCCAAAACACGGCACATATCAAGCACAGATTCTTGCCGCGCATACGATAGCGGATGGTTGTCACCAAAGGCTGAGCGTCGGTAAATTTCTGAACCTATATACACAGCCATATTAGTACCTCTTGCCCTCACACTATCGTGATAATTGTACATAGACAAACCGTTATAAATACTTTATATGCGTAAACACTAATATAGCAATGTCTAATAAACGACGATTGTATGATAAAATAAAACCGGGGAAAATCCGAAGTAAAAGGAAAATTTTATGGCTGACGTAGATATTGGCAACGCCAAAAAGATGACAATTATTTGTACTAAAGGTACACTCGACTGGGCCTATCCACCGTTTATTCTGGCGACCACAGCTGCAGCTATGGATGTGGATGTTACTATGTTTTTCACATTCTACGGACTTGGGTTGTTGGACAAGAAGCTGAATTTAAGTGTGACTACATTGGGTAATTCGTCAATGCGTATGCCTATGGGCGGCATGCAAATGGCCATGCCGAACATGGTCGGCATGTTGCCGGGCGTTACGGCTGGTACCAGTGTTATGATGAAAAATCTGATCAAGAAAAAAGGCGTTGCATCTATAGAAGATCTTCGCGAAGCGGCGGTTCTGTCCGACGTGCGTATGATTGGTTGCCAAATGACAATTGATTTGTTCGAGAAAAAAACCGAGGACATGATTGAAGGCGTAGAACTTGGTGGGGCAGCCACCTGGATGGAGAGCGCTTTGCAGTCCGATATCAATCTTTATATGTAATTCAAAAATTAAACCAGACGAACCAAATAGGAGTTTTTATGTCTGATATCATACCTGATATAGTCCTTGATACCAAGGGCCTCAACTGTCCACTGCCTATCTTGAAAGCAAAAAAAGCGCTTAAAGATATGGAAAACGGGCAAGTGCTTGAACTGGCCTCGACTGATCCGGGTGCTGTCAAGGATTTCGAAGCCTTTAGTCGGGCAACAGGTAATAAATTGGTCAAACACTGGATGGACGGTGATGTGTTCATGTTTATGATCGAGCGCGTGGTTTAATTTCATGCATTTTAACAACAATAAAAAAACAAATATCTAAATCTACAAAGGCGGTCTTGCTGGCAAGGCCGCCTTTGTTTCACACATTAATCAACCATGTCACACAAAGGGGAGACATTATTATGAACGGACATTTTAGAAAAATTACCTTGGGGCTTTTACTCGTAAGCTCGTCATCTTTAACAGCCCTAAATGCATTCGCGACCGAGGGATATTTCACCCACGGCGCAGGCGCACGTAACAAAGCTATGGGCGGTGCCGGCGTTGCTGATGGTCGCGATGCAACGGCTTTGATTGTTAATCCTGCCGGGATGGTCGGCAATGGTACAGAGCTTGCTGTGGCGGTCTCACTATTTAGCCCAAAGCGGAAATTTGTCGGCTCGGGCGGGCCTGGTTTTACCACCAATAGTGTAAACGAAAGTAGTGAAAAACTATTCGCTATTCCCAATATTGCCTATACTCGCGCCATTGATGACACTTCATCATGGGGCATTTCTCTGGCGGCAAATGGGGGGATGAATACCAATTATCGGGACGTGACAAATCCGGCCTGTGTGTCGCCGCCTTTGCCGGCGAATAACGGTGTGTTTTGCGGCGGTACGACCGGTGTTAACCTCAGCCAAGCCTTGATTTCTGTTGGCTATGCCAAACAGTTTGGCAATTTTAAAATCGGGATTGCGCCAATTTTTGCTTTCCAGATGTTTGAAGCAACCGGGCTGTTTGCCTTTGGCGGTGTAACGACTAATCCTGCGGCACTATCAAATAATGGCACTGATACCTCTACCGGTTTTGGCGGTAAAATTGGTGCGGAATTTGCGCTCACTGAGCAAGTTCGTATTGGCGGTACCTATCAAACAAAAATCAATATGAGCGAGTTCGATAAATATGCAGGTCTTTTTGCGGACGGCGGTGATTTTGATATTCCGTCCAATTATCAAGTTGGGATTTCTGCCGATTTATCGCCAGATTTAACCGTTTCTATAGATTATAGGCACATAAAATATTCTGATGCGCCGTCCGTCAGCAACTCTTCGCGTATTCCTTTGCCGTTTGGTGCGGCTGGTGCGGCCGGGTTCGGCTGGGACAATATTGATATATTCAAAGTCGGTGCAGAATGGCGGGCCAATGATCAGTGGACCTTACGCGCCGGTTATGCACACAACGATCAACCGATCAGCGGTGATGATGTAACCTTGAATATTTTAGCGCCGGGGGTTGTGACGGATCACTTTACCGCAGGCGGGGCGTATGAAGTTAATGACCAGCATTCGATTGAATTCGGCGTTATGTATGCGCCGCCTGAAAGCGTAAGTGGTATCGAAGTCACGCCACAAGGGCCTAATCCCGGCCATACAATCGATATTAAAATGAACCAGTTTGAAGTTACATTTGGCTGGAAGATGAAATTTGGCCAATAGCTTTAGCTCCGTAGCTTTAGCCGCATTGCCTAACACTTTACCCGCCGGAGTTTCTCCGGCGGGTTCTTTTTATTAAGTTTTACCGTTCATACTTAATGTTCACTACAAATACGACTAATTCGCCGCATCATAAATTGCCTTAAGGGCATAAAATCCTTAAGAGACCATCATGGCTTTATTTACCACAAGACGTTCACGCCGCTTTCGCTTGCAAGGTACCCGTAATCTACGCAGTGCCGGCTTTTTCCTGAGGGAAAAACGGTGGCTTATTTTTGCGATGGTTGTTGGCGTGCTCTTACATATGGCTCCGGTGCCGGACGGCTTGACCTATGCAGGAAAAACCGTATTGGTCATTTCTGTCGTCGCGGTCATATTGTTTGTGACAGAACCAGTCCCGCTTCCGGCCGTCGCTTTTATGATTGTTATCGCGCAGATATTGATGCTTAAAGACGTGAATTCTAAACAGGTCGCAGAATCGCTCATGAGCGATTCTGTCTTTTTCATTATGGGCTCGTTAATGCTGGCTGTGGCTATCGTAAAGCAGAAGCTCGATAAACGGCTAGCCTATCTCATCGTGCGTATGACTGGCACCAAAACGCTGAATGTGGCCGTCGGCATTGCATTGGTATCCGGCATTATGGCATCAGTTATTGGTGAGCATACCGTTGCTGCTATGATGCTACCTGTGGCGATTATTTTGATTACCCTGACATCGGACGACCCGAAAAAAGTGCGCGGGCTCGCTGCAGTCTTGTTGTTCTCGATCGCGTATGGCTGTTCGATAGCTGGTATTGGTACGCCGTCAGGCGGCGCAAGAAACGCTATCATGATTGGTTATTGGAAAGAGTTTTTCTATGAGGGTAATGAAGCTACGCAGCAATATTTGGTCGATTATGTGAGTTGGGTAAAAGTGTGCTATCCTGTATTCTTGGCGCAATTACCGTTCGTTATTGGCATTTTGTTTTTCACGTTTAAACCTGAATACAAGCATTTAAACCGTGCCGTTGTGCGGTTACGCACACAGGTGGAGAAAGAGGGCCCGATGAAATCCAGTGACTGGATTGCCATCATGGTGTTTTTTATGACCCTATTAGGCTGGATATTCTTCTCCAGCACCATCGGGCTTGGCACAATTGCCTTGCTCGGCGCGGTTGCCTATATGGTGCTTGGCCTTGTGCGTTGGGAAGATTTGAACTCTGGCGTCAACTGGGGTGTCGTCTGGCTGTATGCGGCGGCGATTTCGCTGGGTATCCAGATGAAAGATACCGGCGCAGCCCTTTGGGTGGCGGATAGCTTCATAGGTGTCCTCCCTAGTGGTATGGACAGCGGTATTGGCCTATATGCTTCAGTTTCTGCCCTTACAACCATTGTCACTAATACGATGTCTAACGGTGCCGCAGTGGCCGTTCTTGGGCCAATATCGCTGAAAATGGCAATCAGTGCCGGGGAAAACCCACTCATACTCGGTTATATTACCGCGATTTCGTCTGCATTTGCTTATTTGACGGTCATTGGTACACCGGCCTGTACAATCGTTTATGCTTCAGGATATTTAAAAACCACAGACTTCTTGAAAGTTGGGTGGAAAATGGTGATTATGTCCACATTAGTCTTGCTGGCATTTGCAATGTTCTACTGGCCGGCAATTGGATTATAGTCGGAATTCCAGAAAAGTGGGTACCGGTTTTCGGTTCGGAATTACGACAAGAATAAAGGAGGTAACCATGCGCACAGCACTATTAAGTGATGAAAATGGTACGGACGACGAGCACGGATCACACCGTTTCAATATACTCGTCTGTATTGATGGCTCAAAAGAATCTACGCGCGGGCTGAGATATGCCGTAAAAATAGGGCAAGGGAATGATGCGGATATAACTCTGCTTTACGTACGCCCGCTTGATAAGGGCATGAAGTCAGGTGTCGGTTTGGCGCGACAAAATATGGTTGATTGGGGCATAGAGCTCCCGGGTATGCGTGCCCTTAAAAAAGCCCGTGATCAATTGTTCGAGCTAGGGTTTCTGGATGGGGACTGGAAAGAAGAAGATACGCGCAAGCGGGTTTACGGCGATCCAGTCGGTGATACCATGAAAACCTATACGGATAAAAATGGTACCCATATTGCGCTGAAACTCATGATTGCTCCCAATGTTGCGGCGGGTATTCTCGATGAATGTGAACTTAACGAATATGATTTGACCATCCTTGCCATGCACGGCAGGGGCGCGGCCAATGTACGCGGTAAAATCAAATGGAAAACCACTCGCACCGTTGTCACCGAACATCACGGCACTGTACTTCTAGCCCGAGAAATCGAAGAAAATCATGGGCATTTGATCTGTGTGAACGACGAGAAATCTATCGAAGCTGCGCGCCAAGACGCTATTTTAGCATCGCGGTGCCAATGCCCGGTATTTCTATTGTCCGTGGCGGAAACCGAAGAACAATTACCAGAAGCAAAAGAGGCGATTGTCAAAGCCCGCAACGTAATTGAAGCCGCAGGTGTAGAGGTCGTTGATGCGTGGACTGATATAGGAGATCCTGCCGAGATGATAATTGAGCGGGGTAAAGATTACTCAGTCATAGTCATGGCCGACAGTTCAGTAAAAGGCTTTCGCAGGTTTTTTCAATCCAGCGTAGCCTATGATGTCCTACAACACGCCTATAACTCGGTGATGATTATTAGGTAGGGCGCTAAACTTCAAAGTCGTCACTACCCACGCCCAATGGGTATTGGTTATAAGGGGTGACAGGTTTTTATCTCAAAATAGCCCTTGCCCTCTAGCCTGTTTCCTATCCTGATTATGCCCCCAATTTTGTATTGGTGCTCGCTTATTTGCTAGCGTGATCGCCGCAGTGCGCCCCAGGCGGCGATCACGCCATCATTGCGCCCCGTATCGGAGACACTGCGCCGTCAGTGTCAAATTTTAACAGTTCGGCTTCGGGCGTTCCCGCACGTAATTTTTCCAGCCATTCGTCAGGATCGTATTCGACGCCGACAGGGTTGTCTCCTATGTCTGAGCCATGAAAATAAGCAGACCCTTCAGCCTTGGTGGCAAATACATCGGTTGTAAACTCCATCTGGTTGCCGTCAGGGTCAGCGTAATACAGAGAGGCGCTCATCCCGTGATTGACGCACCAATAGGGGGTTATGCCTTTTGTTTTAAACTCTTCATAATTTTCCAAAAGATCGCGAATACTGCCATAATCATAGGCAATATGGTCTAGGCCGACCATGCCGCGATCATCTTTGTCGTCCTGCTCTGGCTTGATAACGTCAAGGTTGGCCAAGGCAAAACGGTGGTGTTCATCATCAAAGGTGAGGAAAACCAGCGCAGGATTTTGATATTGGATTTTCGCGCCAAAAACTGCGGTGTACCAAGACAGCATTTCATCAAAACGCCGAGTTCTGTAAACAACATGGGCAAGACCTGAAGGGCGTATGGGCATTCGTACTTCCTTTTTAAAAATGGTTACTTATCGGATTACTTTGGTAGCGGTAAATCCGTGCTCCACGAATCGCGGGAAACCCGCCATTTGCCGTCAGTACCGCGACGATAAATATTGAGACCTTTACCTTCATCCTCCGTCACTTCGCCTGTGCTGCGGTTGGTATTGGTGGATTTATAGGCATAGCGCTCAAAGGCCCAGTCGCCGCTTAGCGTAAAATCAAGGGCGGTTTTTTCCCAAACTGAGGAAAAAGCACCAACATAACCTGCCAGCCACTCGCGGGCCGCCGCTTTACCGACTATTTCCGACCCGTGCGGTGCCTGTAAGACGACATCCTCGGTCATCATTGCTATAATACTATCGGGGTCATTTGAGTTAATAGCCGCCACATAATTGCGCAGGGTTTCTGTCTCTACTTTTTTGGGGTTGGCCGCACTGCCCGGGGTTAAAACCTCATTCATGGCATAAGTATCGGCATATTGCTGAAATGCAGTCAGTTTGCCATTCTTGATGGTCCAGACATGGACGACTTGCGGGTTCATGGTTTTGCCCGTGGCTTTGTACTTTGCGTCATAGCGCCCGAACATGGCGACTGTGTTGCCGTCTGCGACATAACTCTCCGGTATAACAGAAAAACTTGTCCACTCCTCACCCAACGGGGCGAACACGCCAGACATGACTGCGTCAACGCCCAAATAAGGGCTGTCTGGAAAATATGGATTATGATCGGCTTCGTTCCAGACAATATCCGGCGCAAGCGCTGCCGTGAAACCGTCCATATTGCCGGACGCAAAATCTGTGTAAATTTGTTTGACGACAGCTTGGTTTAATTCGTTAGGGTCGGGTGCTTGCATGGTATTGCAGGCCGTTAAACCGATAAGTCCTATAGATAATAAAATATTTCGCATTGTTGACCCCTTTTATTGTGAAGAGAATGTCCCCCCATAGGTACGACATGTCCGCTTTTCCTGATGGGGAGAATGCCTGCATAAAGGGGGCAAGGTCAAATGTGTCAACGACAAAAAAGCGTCAAAAAAACGTCAATAATTGCGAAATTGTATCAATCTTCGCCTTCATTCCAATCATCAGGCCACCCATCAGGTCAATTGTCAGGTTTGGGCAATAGATCGGGCCAGCCATATTTTTCCCATGCGGCAGTTAACCCAATACGCTGGGCAAAGTTTAAAAACTCTGGATGTGTGCGTATTTGGTTGATAGGCTCTCTATCTGCCCATAGGGATTGAAGGCAAAAGAAATTTGCTGGAGTAATTTGCGCCCCAATGGTCTTAAATACCATCTCGCTATGACCCATCCATATGGCGGGCATAACGATTGCTGTATCATATTTATCGGGGAGGGTGGCATAGAGCATTTCTAGCATGTTGCAATATTGGATGCGGTCTTCTTCTTGACCGCTACAAACCCCCTTTGCCGCTAATAGCCAAAAAGCATCCAATGCTTCGGGCGACATCGGTTCACTTCCAGCCGGCGGGAATATGACCGTATTTAACAGTAATTGGGTTTGTTTATACTGTTTAACCGCGAGCTCGTATTTGCCCGCCGCGGCGGTTGCAACGCCTAGCCACATTGACGGAAACCCAAGATCCGCCATTCTTTGCCCAGCAATAATCGCTTTCTTGACATCCCCAATGTTCAGATAAGCAGTTGAAAGATGCGCAAAATTGCGCCCGTGAATGGGGTCTTGGTCTATTGCCGTTTCAATATAGGGCAAAGCTTCTGCGGTACGCCCGCAATACAGCAAAAATGCGCCGAGGCGGATGACAACATCAGGGTTACCGGGTTCCAATCGATAAGCCTCAAAGGCAAGATCAAGGGCACCGACGATATCGTTCTTTGTCCATTGGTGTATACCCAGCATAGCGTGCGCATGTCCTTGTGTGGGTGCCAAAACAATGGCCTTTTGTGCACATTCTGCCATTTCCCTAGACGCTGCCAATCTGTCCAGACATGGAGTGTAAACGGCCTTGTAAACATGGGCTTCGGCTAGGGCCGTCCAACATTCCGCAAATTTTGGATCAAGCGAGATTGCACGTTCGAGTAAATGAATAGCCGTCTCAATAATACCTATTCCGATAGCCCGTGCCGTGAGTGCACGGCCTTGCAGGTATAAATCATAGGCTTCTTTATTGTGGGTCATCTTGCGTATATGAGGGGATTGCATTTTGAGGTTGAGCACCGAGCCCAATTCGAGCGTAACGGCGCGGGCAATTTTTCCGTGTAAGGCAAATATATTCTCGACTGTCCCGTCATATCGTTGTGCCCACATCTCAAAACCATTGCGCCCATCTATGAGCTGAATATTGATGCGTACATCATTACCTTGCCGCTGGATTGTTCCTTCCAATAAATGGGTAACCCGCAAGGATTCTGCGATAGCAGATGCTGTCATATCGGAATTGTTAAAGTGAAAAGATGACCTACGTCCCGCGACCAGTAATTGCGGCACCTGCCCAAGTACTGTAATAAGTTCATTCACAATTCCGTCTGCAAAATAATGCTGATCATCTGCCTCATTTTCAGATGTAAAAGGGAGCACAGCGACACGTATAATGCTTTTTCGTTGTGGGTTAGTCGCTTGGAAAGTAAACTCTGGATCACGGACTCTCCAAGCCTCGAATAATCGATGATAATCGGTGAGTTTGTTGCTCCTCTCCAAAGCAGTCAGTGCATTTTTGACAGATGTTTTTAGCCTTTGTTCAACATGTTGTCGCTGCCGTGTGCGCCAATCTTCGAATGCGGGCGCTAAGTGAAATTGATCAAGGAGCGGGCTTGTACCAATGGCGATGAGCATTTCACTTGCACTTGCAACTTGGCCATGATTAAGCGCGTTTTCTAAATCGGCAATATCTGTCTGGATAGCCTTATCACGAAGGCTGACTTCATTTCGGCTAACGATAAGAATATCATTTCCCAAAGGCGCTAAAGCTTTACCCAAATCTAGCAAGCATTGACGCAAACTAGCGCGCGCCTGTGTTTCAAATCTACCCGGCCACAATAATTTACTTAAATATCTGCGCGAAAAGGGCTGCTCTGGGGCTAAACATAGCATAGCCAATAAAGCTCGCGCCCGGCGATTGGAAATAAGAATTTCAGCACTATAATGGTCGCGGAGTTGAAAAGTGCCAAAGAGTGAAGCGCGCAATAGCCTGCTGCGTTTTCTACCCTCATTCATATTGTCATTATGATCCATTACTGGGCCTTGTTCCCTAACCGAATAGGATAGTATAAATAACTTTGAACACAATCCGAAATTAATGCCGATGTAATAGCTTTGATTGTGCTAGGCAAATTTCCCCACGACAACTGCCCTATGTCCATATAGCTGTTATAGTAAATTAGATAGTGTACTCGGTAAGTTATCCTTCCACAGGCACCCCAAATAATACAATTGCTATTCCGAGTAATGCTAAAGATAAATAGGCAAATGCGAGCCCGTAATGGTGTGCGTTTTTTGCGCCAAGCGCAGCTATAATTGCCTGTAAACTATAATAAATTGCAAAGGCTCTTGATGCATAACTGATGATCTCGAATATATTTGCGCTCCATGTGAGAGCAATGCCGATGCCCACAAGGAGTGCATATGATTGGTTCGGCTTTAACCTACCCTTGGAGACTTCCGAAAACAATCCCCCTGCGCCGCTTGTATCTGCAATGGCTGCACTAAATTGAGCACTCAAGGCCGCTGCTACTAGCAATAAGGGCAGGATAGGTGCAACAATCTTCATCATATCTATAATAGACGTTTCATCCAGTTTGATAGCGGATGGTTCAAAAACATAGGCAAGAAACCCGATATAAACCATGTAGATAACTGTTGATATCCATTGAGCGCGGGCCATGGATTTTATCCGAGTTTGGGCGTCATATTCATCATCAAGATATCGAGAAGTCTCAAAACCTTGAACGGTCACAATAAGCCCAAAGGCCAATGTAACGCCAGCCCACCCCGTTTTTGTAGCAGGGTTCAAAAGCAATTCATGGTCTGATGCTTGCTTGAAAAAGAACAGAATCAACCCAACCAATAAACCTGAGATAATCGCCAGTTTGATGCTGACTGAAAATTGTTCCATGCGCTCCAGTGCAGCATATCCCCTTGTCCACCCAACCATTAAAATCAGTAATAGTACCCCTGTTGTTAAGAGCTTGGCATGGAATGGATCACCGACACTGGTTAAGCTTACCGCAAAAGCACCAAACAAATTAAGGTAATAGGCAACAGAAATAATATAAGCAAAGGCCAGCGCCCAAGATGAAACAGTTTCTATTTTAAGTGATAACGGGGCGCTTTGATTTGCGCCAATATCAATCTGCCGGATATTAAACCGAATAGCCGAACCAAATAGATAGGCACATAAGCATAAGCCCGCCATGACAAGCGGCGCGAATTTTCCGTAAGATGCATCTAGGATTGGGCCAAGAACAAGAAACCCGCTACCAATAATAGAAGCAAGCGGCGTTATAGTCGCTCTCCATCCCTTTGAGCTAGCAAGTCGTGGCAACATCAAAATAAATGCTGATATTAATACGGCCAGGAGTATGAATGTGTTCACAAGCACATCGTTTTCCTTCTCGGTTTAAAGAGATAGTAACGCATTCCTTACAGGCAAACTACAAGTATTGAACGTATCTTGCATGAAATTTAAAGAAATTTAACTTCGTACATCATAGCAGCAGAATAGAAACTTATCTCAGTCCCACACCCATAACCGACTTTAATCGAAGCAATCTTTATGGCAACGGTTGCCGCCATAGCAGACATAAACTCTTTACCGGCCAACCTCCCTATTTTTACCCTCTCAACATTCTACTCTCTCAACATTCTACCCTCACTATCCCACATAGATATCATCTTGACCAAACTATAAGGTATGGTATGCTTGTATTATCAAGGAGATTGCATGAATATATATTTGTTTACTGGGGGGCTACTGAGCTTTGTGGCTAGTGCATTGCATATTGGTGTCATTATAGGTGGGCCTGATTGGCTTCGGTATTTTGGGGCCGGGGAGCGAATGGCTGTTATGGCCGAAAATGGGTCCTGGTACCCGGGTTTGGTGACTGGTTTTATTGCTGTCGCGCTCATGGTATTGGGGACTTATGCGTTGGTTGGTGCTTGTTCGGGTGGTGCAGGAGGCATGCAACCCTTGACGCTTCCTTTCGTCAAGTGGGTGCTACTGGCCATTACTGTAGTGTTTCTGGTGCGCGGCTCGGCTTTGTTACCTATGTATTTTATAATGCCAGCACAGGTGGGCGCATTTGCAGTGTGGAGCAGTTTAATTGTCTTAATCTTAGGGATTATCCACGCGGTTGGCCTTTACCAAGTGTGGGGAAGGTTATGAATATCTGGTTCTTAGCGGCTGGGCTGTTGTCTTTAGGCCTTTGTCTTTTGCATATCATTGGCGGCGGTAAGGTCGCAGCGCGGCCTTTGCTGGGATTAGGCGGGCTGAACCCCGTGGCAAAATACACCAATTATTATTGCTGGCATATTGTCACCATTATCATTGCGGGTTTGGGTATAATGTATTTGTTTGCCGCTTATGCTGAAAGTGCACACGAACTAGCTGTAGCGGCCAGCTTATTTGCGCTTTCGTTTAGCCTTTGGAATTTAGGGCTTTATTTTATGATAAAGAAACAATTGCGGCACTGGTATAACTTGGCGCAATGGCTGTTCTTCCTACCGATCTGGGTTTTGGGGTTTGCAGGCTTGCTATAAGAGGTGCACTTCATGAGTAAAAGATTTTCCAAAACCGACTGGCTGGACTTGGGGCTGAGCATTCTAGCCGAGAACGGGTCTACGGCCTTGCGTATTGATGCGCTGTGTGCTGCGGCGGGGCGAACAAAAGGCTCCTATTATCACCATTTTTCCGGCCGGGAGGAATTCACAACGGAATTGCTTAACCATTGGCAGCACAAACTCACCGAAGTAGTGATCAGCGAGACTGAGCGGCAGTCTGATCCGGTTGAAAAACTTATCACGCTGAACCGGATCACTGACGAGTTGGATATGGGTGTGGAAACGGCTCTGCGACGCTGGGCAGGCACCGAGCCGAATGTAGCGGACGCCATTGCCAAGGTTGATAAACGCCGCATTGAATATGTAGCCAGCCTGTTGATGCAGGCCAAGGATATCCCGTCCCAGCAAGCCATTGATTTGGCCGTGATGAATTATGCGTCACTGATTGGGACACAATTGATGTTCACGCCTATAAATAGAGAACGCCGCCAGCGCATCGCCCAACTGTATGTGGATATTTTGGACACATTGCCGGACCATGTATAGTAATATTCAACCTCTATACTGACTAGCGCAGTCGGTTTCGAAATTAACTATCTGTTTTAGCATCGCCTTTGCTTAACTTACCGCCCGGTACGTTTAAGGCATTGAGCCAGACACCTAGATAAGTATCATAAATTGCTGCTTTCACTTTACTAAAGGCTAGAATACCGCCTTTTAACAGTTTTACATCAACTAGAGGCTCGTCAAATTCCATCAAAACCCAATCAAGAGTACGTGCATTCCATGCCCATACTTTAGTTTCTCCGCGGACATAAATTGTATGGATCTTTGGCGCCTTAAATTTTTTCTCTTCCTTGTCATCCTTTTTGGTAGAACTGTCCGAACCACCGCCGCCACCGCCGCCACCGCCGCCACCGCCGCCACCGCCACCGCCACCACCGCCGCCTTTGCCGCCTTTTCCTGGTTGGGGTGTGGCCCCAGGGCCATTGCCATCGTCTTTTTTTGGTTTGCCTTTTTTAATGTCATCAATTTCTTGTCTTAGGTCTTTTAGCTCACGTTTTGCAGCTGCGATGGCTGCATCACGAATATTGTCATCAAGTTTTTTAACGCCCTTTTCTACCCTTTTTATCTGGTTTTCATCTTCGTCGTTCTCTCTGTGTTTTCTCGCAACTTTTAATTTCTCTGCGATTTTCTTCTTCTCTTGTACAACGCCATCGAGCCGTTTTAAATCTTCATTCATGGCTATATTGACATCTGCAACCAAATTGTTTGCGACTTGTCCTGCCATTACAGGTAATTGATCTATTTCTTTTTGGGCCTCCACACCCAGGCCTTCATTAACGACTCCCAGAACTTCCGTGAGTGCGGTATTTAAAGCAGTAATCTGTTCAGGTGGCGCCCCAATTTCGGTTAATTCGTTGATTTTTTTCTTAATTCGCTGAACTTCGTCAAGCGTGGCTTGAAATGGCTGGGGAAGAGAAACATTGCTTGTCATGATGTGCGCGCTCCGTTTTTTGCATTAAAAAGTGCCTGCTGGATAATATGTGTTGTAAACAAAAATCCAAATTAGTCAATATTGGCTCGTAGAACCGTGATTTAACACAGATATTTTTGATAGTTACTGGACCATAAATAGGCGCTTGACCAGAACGTGGATGCGCGTATTTTGCGCCTTTGTTTGCATTCATATATAAGGCGAGCCTATGTCTGAAATTTACGATATATTGGTCATTGGCGGCGGGCCCGGTGGTTATAATTGTGCTATTCGCGCTGGACAATTGGGACTGAAAGTCGCCTGTATAGAAGGACGCGGTGCGCTCGGCGGTACGTGTTTAAACGTAGGGTGTATTCCTTCTAAAGCCTTGCTACATGCGTCTGAAATGTATGAAACTGCTGAAAAAGACTTCGAAGGATTGGGCATAAAGACCAGCGTAGAGCTTGATTTGCCAGTTATGATGGCAAGCAAGGATAAAACCGTTTCTGCCTTGACCCAAGGGATTGCCTTTTTGTTTAAAAAAAATAAAGTTGATTATATTCAAGGCTTTGGAAAAATAACTGGAAGTGGGACCGTTGTGGTTGCGGGTAAAACATATAAGGCTAAACACATTGTAATTGCGACAGGATCCGAAGTTACGACCTTGCCAGGCGTGGATATAGACGAGGAGAATATCGTATCGTCTACGGGTGCTTTGGCACTGCCAACAGTTCCTGCAAAAATGTTGGTCATCGGTGCAGGTGTTATCGGGTTAGAGCTTGGCTCGGTCTGGCGTAGGCTCGGCGCTGAAGTCACCGTGGTTGAGTATCTGCCCCATATTTTTCCGGGCATGGACGGGGAAATCCAAAAACAAGCAACGCGTATGTTCAAGAAGCAAAAAGTCAAATTTGAACTTGGCCGCAAAGTAACAGGCGTCACGAAATCTAAATCCGGTTTGACAGTCGCAACCGAAGCCGCCGCGGGCGGTAAACCCAAAGACTTGGACGCCGATGTGGTGCTGGTCGCCATTGGCCGCCGCCCCTATACGCACGGTCTTGGGCTCGACACTGTAGGTGTGACCACGGATGAGCGCGGGTTTATCAAAACCGACCATTTTAAAACCAGTAGTGAAAATATTTGGGCCATAGGGGATTGCACCACTGGCCCGATGCTGGCCCATAAAGCCGAAGAAGAGGCAGTTGCCGTAGCTGAACTAATCGCTGGCAAAGCTGGCCATGTGAATTATGATGTTATTCCGGGCGTTATCTATACCAACCCGGAAATTGCTTGTGTCGGGCAGACAGAAGAACAACTGAAAGAAGCGGATATCCCCTATAAAAGCGGTAAATTCCCGTTCATGGCCAATTCCCGTGCCCGTGCCAACCATGCCACGGATGGGTTCGTCAAAATCCTGGCCCACGCAGAAACTGACGAGATATTAGGTGCGCATATGATAGGCACTGGTGTTTCAGAATTGATAGCCGCAGTGGCTCTGGCTATGGAGTTCAAAGCAGCGAGCGAAGATATAGCCCGCACATGTCACGCCCATCCAACATGTTCAGAAGCCGTGCGCCAAGCCGCAATGGACGTAGAAAATTGGGCGATGCAGATGTAATGCTGGCCTAGCCTACATCCAAACCTATATCGAAATTCGGTGCCGAGTGCGTCAAGGCACCCACTGAAATTACGTCCACGCCCGTGGCGGCAATGTCTGCCACTGTGCGCATGTTGACGCCGCCTGAGGCCTCTAATGTCACCTTGTTCTTATTGAGAGCGACACATATACGTAAATCACCCAAACTCATATTGTCCAGCAAGATAACATCTGGTCGGTGTTTCAGGACTTTTTTAAACTGGGCGACCGTGTCGACTTCTATGGAGACTTTAGCCATATGGTCTGCGCCTGCCATGGCGGCGCGTACCGCCCTGTCGATACCGCCTGCGAGGGCAATATGATTATCTTTGACCATGATGGCATCGGATAGGGAACCACGGTGCGTATGCCCGCCGCCGTGTAGGACGGCGCGTTTTTCAAGCGCCCGTAGTCCCGGCGTGGTTTTACGGGTCGCGGCGATGCGCACATCATAAGGCGCGACTTTAGCTACGTATTTGGACGTCAGTGTAGCAATTCCGCTCATCCGTCCTATAAAGTTAAGCGCCGTGCGCTCGGCCATCAGCAAAGAGCGAACAGGCCCTTCTACGCTAGCAATGATCGTACCTTTGCGCACACGGGAGCCATCTGGGTAATGGACTTCAAACACTATATCCGGGTCAACCAGAGCAAATGTCAGCATGGCGGCTTGCAAGCCTGAAACAAGACCCGTTCCCCTAGACTTGAAACAAAGCTTAGCCGTAGCAGTCGCTGGCACTAAAAGGTTTGCCGTTAAATCTCCGGCGGTGCCGAAATCTTCTGCCAGAGCGCGGCGTACCATAGGCTCAATAACGATGCGCGGGAGAGGGGGGATGTGGGTGTTGTTCATAATCTAAACCAGTTGATCATAGGTGATAAAAGAAGAGCGCGGTGGATTGCTCTCGCTTTGAAAATCATCGCGAAAATGCCCGCCGCGACTTTCCTCGCGGGCGAGTGCGGCCGCTACGATAAGGCGTGCCGTAATGAGCGGATTGGCTTCGCCGACTTGCTCCGTTAATTCGGCTATTACGGCGAGCAAAATATTGAGACCATTGGCGTTTCTGCGGACACCACAATGCTCGGTCATACCGCGGCGCAGGGTTTCGCTGACGTCCGTGGTCATAGCCAGCCATGGTTGCGACCCGATATATTCGGCACGGCGTCCTTCATGACTATCTGAATTAATGGCATGGGCCGCGCGGTTGCCAAAGACTATGGCCTCCAAAAGTGAATTACTGGCAAGGCGGTTGGCACCATGAATACCCGTGGCCGCGCACTCGCCGACTGCCCACAGGCCCGGTAAATTCGTGCGCCCACAATCATCAGTATTGATACCGCCCATATGGTAATGCACGGCGGGGGCGATGGGTATCAAATCTGTGCGCGGGTCTATGTTTGCGCTCATGCAGCTTGCGAACACTGTCGGGAATTCGTGCGGGAAATGTGCGCCCACGGCCTTGCGGCAATCGAGGAACGGCATGTCGCCTTTTTGAATTTGTGCAAAGACGGCCCGCGATACATCGTCGCGCGGCGCAAGTTCTCCGTCAGGGTGATAAACATCCATAAACCGTTTGCCGTCCGCCGTTACCAATATGGCACCGTCGCCGCGCAGGGCCTCCGTGGCAAGCGGATTGGGGTCGCGGTCTATGTCTATAGCGGTTGGGTGGAACTGTACGAATTCCGGGTCGCGGATAACCGCACCGTGTACCGCGGCCATGCCAATAGCATCTCCGCGCGAGGTTTTCGGGTTGGTGGTGACTTTGAACAAACCGCCAACTCCGCCTGTAGTCAGCACCGTTAGATCGGCGTTGACGGCCATCAAAGAACCATCGTCCTTACGAGCCATAGCCCCTGCGATGCCGCCTTTTCCGTCTGACAATAATGTCTCTGCCCGCCAGCCGAGTAGGGGCGTGATGTGGTCAGCTTCGCGGGCGCGGTCGACCATGGTTTCGATGATAGCTTTACCGGCAAGATCGCCCTTGACCCGCGCAACTCGCGCCCGACCGTGGGCGGCCTCAAGGGACAGAACCAAATCACCGCGCGGGTCGGTATCAAACTTGACCCCGTATTTCATCAAATCGTGTACCCTGTCAGGGCCTTCCGTTGCGAGTATCGTGGCGACCCGCTCATCAACCAACCCGTCGCCAGCATTGATGGTATCTCGCGCATGGTCTGTAGCCGTGTCGCCCGCGCCAATAGCTGATGCAATCCCGCCTTGGGCCCATGCCGAAGACGAGCCTTCACCTTGGCGCATAGAGGTCAGAACATAAACCGGACGCGGCGCCAGTTTTAAGGCCATAAACAACCCGGCTAAGCCTGCGCCCACAACGAGGACTGCGCCTGCTGGAAGCCGTGTAGTTTCAAGATGACCAAGTGCCATATAGGCTCCAAATTATTTGGCGCTTCATAGCAGGAGGTAGGTGAGTGGGCAAATGAAAGCTTCTAATTCCTCCCCCATTCATGGGGGAGGTGCCCCAAAGGGGCGGAGGGGGCGTGCACCTCTTGTGCGCTACTGAACTTACGAAACACATCGCACCCAGAGAAGCGCCGCAAGAGCAGCGGCCCGCAACCCCTCCGCTAGGCTAACGAACTTATCCCTAGTCATGTCTAATTCTTCCTAAATCACCTTAATATCCTTATGCACAGCCTCAGGGTCAAAATGGCCTTTTACCCCCGGCGCAGGGAGATCAATCATTCTTTGCACAGCGCGTCTTGCTTTCTTGGCTATGCGCTTAGACACTTTCACTTCGTGCTTTTCGTCGCGCAGGCATTCATAGATGTTCTGGAGGGTGATGCGTTTCATATGGGGGCAGAGATTGCACGGACGGACGAAATCTACGTCCGGATTATTCATGGCTACATTGTCGGACATGGAACATTCAGTCAGCAAGACAACGTTTTTGGGTTTGTTGTCCGAAACATAATCAGACATGGCTTTGGTGGAGCCGGTGAAATCACTCTCGGCGACCACATCAGGCGGGCATTCAGGATGGGCGAGCACGACCACGCCCGGCCAACGTTCGCGCATCTCCTGAACGTCTTCTGCGTCAAAGCGTGCATGCACCTCACAGCGGCCATGCCAGGCAATGATCTCGACCTCTGTCATATTGGCGACATTTTTGGCCAGAAATTCATCCGGTGCCATGATGACTTTGGGGACACCTAAGCTTTCAACCACTTGCACGGCGTTTGAACTGGTGCAGCAAATATCGGTTTCGGCTTTCACTTCCGCCGTGGTGTTGACATAAGTGACAACAGGTACATTGGGGTATTTTTGCTTAATGAGACGCATATCATCGCCTGTAATAGATGCGGCCAGCGAGCAACCAGCGTCCAATGACGGGATTAGAACTTTTTTGTCAGGGCAGAGAATTTTACTGGTCTCGGCCATGAAATGCACGCCCGCTTGCACGATAATATCGGCGTCTGTTTTGGTGGCTTCAATGGCCAGTCCCAAGCTATCACCCCTATAATCTCCCACCAGCGCGTAAATATCTGGCGTCATATAATTATGGGCAAGGACGACGGCGTTTTTTTGTTTTTTGAGCTTGTTAATAGCATGGACGAGCGGCGCATAGGCGGGCCATTCAAATTCGGGGATGAACTCATCAACCAGATCATAGAGATGGTCTGTGGCTGCTTTCACTTCGTCCGTATAGGCAAGCGAACCATCATCGCCGGACGTCGGCAAGGCGCAGACACCGTTTTCAACCTCAAGCGTCTGTCCAATCCAACGACCGTCTTCCCAATTGTTCAAAAGCTCAGTCATATATGCCTCCATTTGTGTTTGTTATATAGGAAGAAAAGGGGGAACACCAAAGAGTATCTATGACAATTCTGCAAATCTTTTCAGATATTGCTTTTTGGCATCGACGACGGACAGTGGGGCAATAATAATGCGGATATCCCCAGGGGGCTGGGTAAAAAACTCATTGGCTTCCTCTGTGGTAAAGCCTGCAATTTGAACGGCTTCGAAATAGGCGCAATAGATGTCGCAGGTTTTTATGGCCTTTTTAAGGCGCTTGCTTGGATGGGGCGGCAGACCGAACCGCAAATGCACGGCCTGTTCAATCCGGTCTTCGAAATCCGTGTAATCTATACCGAGCACCGCTTTGAACGGCGAAATCATATCGCCAACCACATATTCCGCCGCGTCGTGTAGAAGTGCCGTAAGCTTATCTTCGCGGGATGCTTTTGGATTGAGGATGGAAAATAATTTTTCAACCACCACGCAATGCTCAGCCACCGAAAAGGCATGATCCCCAGACGTCTGCCCATTCCACCGTGCCACCCGCGCTAGCCCGTGGGCAATGTCTTCGATTTCTACATCAAATGGGGATGGGTCGAGCAAGTCGAGACGCCGACCAGAGAGCATGCGCTGCCAGGCTCTTACGGGGGGTGATTTAGCCACTAGCGTTTTCTGACAACGACAACCCCAGCGCTATACCCAGCGCCGAAGGAACAAATTAGGCCGGTGTCGCCTGCGACAAAATCATCGGAATGTTTGTCGAATGCGATGATGGAACCGGCGGAACTGGTATTGGCATATTCGTCCAATACCACCGGGGCCATGTCCTGGCTTGCGTCTTTACCCATTACTTTTTTGGTGATAAGCGTGTTCATGGACAGATTGGCTTGGTGCAACCACATGCGTTTTATTTCATCTGTGGAGACGCCGGTTTTATCAAGCTCCTCTGTGATGAGGCCGGCCACCAAAGGCACGACTTCGCGGAACACTTTACGGCCATTTTGGATGAATAATTTATCGTCTGCGCCGATGCCTTCGGGCGCGGCGTTGTTGAGGAAGCCAAAATTATTGCGGATATTATTGGAAAACTGTGTCGCCAGCTTCGAGCCGAGGATTTCCCATGCGCCTTCCGGAGCTATGCTTTCGTCTTCGACCAATATTGCCGTGGCTACATCTCCGAATATGAAATGACTATCGCGGTCTTTGAAATTCAGATGCGCCGAACAAATTTCAGGATTACAAACCAGCACGGATTTGGCCGTGCCGCCCGCGATCAGGCCCCGTGCGGTCTCGATACCAAATGTGGCGGAAGAACAAGCCACATTCATGTCAAATCCAAAACCGTCAATACCGAGCGCGTCCTGCACCTCAATAGCAATAGCAGGATAGGCGCGCTGCAAATTCGAGCAAGCCACGATAACCGCATCCACATCCCCCGGTTTGCGCCCGGCTTTGGTAAGCGCATCTTTGGCGGCTTCAACCGCGATTTCCGCCAGAATCGATATTTCGTCATCAGGGCGCTCAGCAATGCGCGGTGCCATGATGTCCGGGTTAAGGATAGGCTCTTTGGAGATAACATAGCGAGACTTTATCCCCGAAGCTTTTTCGACAAATTCAGCAGAGGACAAAGGCTTGGCCTCAACTTCCCCTGCAGTAATGGCATCTGCGTGTTCGGCATTCCATCTGTTCGACCAGGCATTAAATGCGGTCACCAGTTCTTGGTTGGAAATACTATCACTCGGTGTCCACAATCCTGTGGCACTAATAACTGCAGTCACGCGCGACTCCCCCTTGAAATTATTCGATTCTTTTAGCAGGAAATATTAAACGTACCAGTCAAATAATTGTGTTTATGCGCAGCAATTATCGTAAGAAATGCAGCTCACTTCGTGGTCATTGACCATGCCGACTGCCTGCATGAAGGCGTAGACTATGACGGGGCCTACGAATTTGAAACCGCGTTTTTTTAGGTCTTTAGACATGGCTTCACTGGCGGCGGTTTTTGTTGGGGCGTCTTTGAAATCTGCCCAATCATTCTGTATTTGTTTGCCGTTTACAAAGCCCCAGAGATATTCCGAAAAATCTATACCCTCTTCGTCGCGCATTTTTACGAAAATTTGTGCGTTGGAAATGGCGGCATTGACCTTTAACTTTGAGCGGATAATGCCGGGGTTAGCCAATAGGCGCTCACGGTCTTTGTCGGTGTAATGGGCGATAATGTCGGGGTCGAGACCATCAAAGGCTTCTAAAATTGTCTCGCGTTTACGCAGAATTGTAATCCAGGCCAGTCCGGCTTGCATGCCGTCCTGTATTAGTTTCGAGAACAGGGATTTGCTGTCATAATTGGGCACGCCCCATTCGGTGTCGTGGTAATGACAATAAAGTTCATCGGTGGAGGATACCCATCCACAACGTGGTAAATCAGGATTGTGGCTCATAATTTGGCTCCAATATTTCGACTTTTGCATCCTTGACCAAAATATCATCTATGACCGTAGCCAATCGGTCAAGTCTTACTAAAGCTATGCCCATGCCATTCCTGACATGGTTGAGTGTACCAACCGTGCGCCCGCCTGCTGTGAGAGTATCGCCTGCCATAGCCGTCTTTTGGGCTGTGCCGGACAATTTTACCGCTCGCATACGTTTGCGCACGGTTGTTTTACGATGCATGCGGCTGACGACCTCTTGGCCGATAAAGCAGCCTTTTTTGTAATCAACACCGCTCAATAAGTCCATATTGGCATCGGCCGGGAACATCTGCTCGGTGCCGAAATCCCAAGTGCTGTCAGGGACACCGAGAGCGAGGCGGTGCAGATCGTAATCTTCGGGGCTGTGTTCAGGTGATAAGCGTCCGGCTTCAGTGAGCCATCTTTGGCCGAGGGCAGGCGTTCGTGGGTCGTCTACTCCAACGTCGCCTTGCCCATGCCAAAGTGCATAGACATCATAAATGTCACTGACATCTTCAATGTCAATTTTGGCACGCAATTTGTACATTTTCAGGCGCAATGCTAGAATTTCACCAAATTTTTCAGGTGTTTCCAGAACAAAGCTATTGCCAATTCTATGTACGAAAAAATCAGCAATAATCTTTCCTTGTGGGGTTAACAGCGCCGCAAAGGTTAAATCATTTTGGAGAGAATTGGTAATTAGGCCGTTTAAAAAACCCGCAACATCTTCACCCTTTAAGGAAAGAATAGTGCGGTTTAAACGACAAATAGGCATAATTAGCGCTATTTAATTTTACCTTCCTTGAAGTCCACATGTTTGCGAACAACAGGGTCGTATTTCTTTTTGACCATTTTATCGGTCATAGTACGGGCATTCTTTTTAGTTACGTAGAAAAACCCGGTTCCAGCAGTGGAATTCAGGCGGATTTTAACGGTGGTTGGCTTCGCCATGATCTAGTCCTTTTAATCATATCCATAGTTGGAATTCTGAAGCGGGAACATACGCACGAATTTTGTAGTGTCAACGCCTAAAACGCAGACTAACAACGACCAATCCGAGCAGCCCCAGGCCCGCCATTGTCCACATAAATCCTTGGGGATTAAAGATATCCATCATTTTGCCAGCGAGCGGCGGTACTATCAAGGAGCCAATGCCGTAGGACACAATAAAACCGGCATTAGCCGCAGAGAGCTGATGGCCCTTAAAACGTTCCCCCAATTGTACCAACCCTACCGTATAGAGTGCTGTGGCTAGGCCGAAGTAGAAAAAAGCCAATACGGCAAGTGCACCAAAATTGCTGCCAACCATACTCATAGCTAGAGGCCCTATAAAAGCAACGCCCATTAAGATTACCGTTAATAACTTACGGTCCATTTTATCGGCCAACATACCCATTGGAAATTGAAAAAGCGCATTGCCCACTGCGGCTATTAACAACAATATGCGCGCCATGTGTTCCGTGTGGCCAAGGCGGGTATCGTACACTGGTAGAAAATAGATAATACTTTGCTCAATAGCACCAAATACCACCGCGCACATCATGATGGTAGGTGCGGCCAGCATGATTTTAAACATGACGCCAAAGCGAGCATCCTTTTTGGATGTAGCGACAATATTTTCCGCTCGCCTTAGGAAAAGAAAGGGTAATACGGCGCAAAAATTTATGCCCGCGCATACAATAAATGGCCACCACCCATCTATTCCGGTGAGCACGGCCAGGCCGCTACCTATCCCCATGCCGCCCGCTAGAGCCGCGCCGTACATTCCCATGATACGGCCACGGAGATATTCAGGGGCAAGCTGGTTGATCCAGATTTCGGCGATGACAAATACTATGGTGAAGGCACACGATCCGATGAATTTAATCGCGAACCATGCGCCGGGGAACATAAAAATTTTCAAGGCAGGGATACTCGCCGTTCCTATGAGCAAGCAGGCTATCAGGACGGAGCGCGGTGCAAACCAACTCATCAATTTTGGCACGAAAGGGGTCGCAAGCACAGTTGCAACGGCAGCGAGGGATATGAGCCAGCCGAGCACCAAACCGGAGTTGGTCATGCGTTCCAGGTGTTGACTAATGAGGGGCGAAGATAATCCCCACGCCAGCGCAATCATGCCAGTGCAGATAATAGCCGTGATAATGCCTTGTTTTTGAGGCTTAGTCATTTTGGCAGGGACCATTGCCGGCTGTGTTAAAACTGCGCCTGTCATGATAGTTTACTCTGATCCGGAAACCGAGAAAAACAGAGATTGCCACGTACTGCGCACGAGAAAAATATATCTCTCGGCGGATTGTCATAGCCTAGGAAAGTCTCCAATTGCTCGATCATCAACTGTGTGGCGTGGTGCATTTTTAGCTTTTTCATTTGCGCAAATGTGAACCAGCCCGTTTCGACAAGTTCGGCACTGTTTTTAAACGGGCGAGCCGCAGCTTCTTCGTCCAGTTTCGCCAAAAAGAACCAAGTGTCGAACCGCTTATCGCGGTGCGGCGGTGTAATTGCTCTGCCAAATAACTCGATATTGGAAAGCACTGGTAAATATCCTTCCGCGTGAAAAGATTTCCACGATGGGTCGTTCATTGATTTAGGCCTGGTCTTGTATTTATCCCCTAAAATCAAAGATGTTTCTTCGTAAGTTTCTCGTATGGCCGCCAATACACAGGCCTGCGCCCGCGCTGGTGTCATGGCGGCTTCGAGGATTTCTCTTGTCCGAGAATTAGCGTGGTCGAGGGCAGGGGCATAGCTGTCGCATCTATCAACCCGCCCACCCGGAAACACATAAACCGACGGCATAAAATCATGCCGCGCCGAGCGTTTACCCATAAGGATCTCGGGTTCGCCGTTCACATCGCGCAACAGTACAATGGTCGACGCCAATTTGGCACGTGGCGCAACGCGCCCAGGAATGGGTTTCGGTATTGGAATCATCTTGGCGTAATAGGGGGCGGAACAATTTTTGTATAGTTATGATTCGTATCAGACCTCGTAATATTGACTAATAACACCACGCCTTGTAAGGATATAAAGGTGAGAGAGCCTTATATAGGAGTATTATAATGCATAATTTTGTTAAAATTGGTGCGATTGCCACCACTATTCTTGGTTTATCATTTGTTCCCACCTCTAGTCATGCTGGTGACCCGCAAATAACGAATCGTATCTGTACACCAACAGCGGTCAGCGTGTTTTCCAACCGTATCCATGTGAAGTGTAAACCAATCCAGAATAAAGCATATACAGGTGATATAACGTATTATGCGATGGCAATTCCCAAAGTAAACTCCAAGCGTGTCGATTATACATTACAGACTCTCCTTGCCGCAAAAGCTAACAATAGGAAATTGAGAATATGGTTTGATTTTGGTGATTATGCCAGCGTCCCAGGATGCAAAGGCAATAATTGCCGCAAATTAACCGGTGTTTCATTGCGCTGATGAGGCATTGTCGTATTTGGTAACGGCAAAGACATATGTACAGAACTGTATTTGAGTTTATTTCTGCTTGTGGCTGAACCCGGCTAATACCAACAAACCTGCCAGTATTCCCAAATTTTTAATGAAACTTTGTAACTCGTGAGCGCCCTCTACACCTGTGAAATTCCAAAAATTATGCATTAGTATATTGATGACAATAATATAGAGCACAAAGCCGAGCGAGACTAAGTGGACATAGCGGTTAGCCAACATCAACAAGGCACCAATCACCTGCGCCGCGCCAGCAATATACAAAAGCGGCAAGGCATAGGGGATATTATGCTGCTGCATCATTTCGATCTGGCTTGCTGGTGCTAACAATTTCGCAATGCCCGGCAGTAGAAAATAAAGTGCGAGCAAGGTGCGGCCTACCGTAACGTAAATATTTGGTGCCTTGCTCGTCATGATATTTACCTCCGCCGCCTTTTGTGTTTGCGACCTTTGTAGCCGCTATTGCGGTGCGGGCGGCGCTTAGGCGGTGTGCCTTTTTCTGGTTTGGTCAGAATTTCGAATAATAGCCCGCCTTGTAGAGGCTTGGCTTCGGTGAGTTTGACCTCGACGCGGCGACCGAAATGGTAGGTGCCGCCTGTATCCGCGCCGATCAGGGATTTAGATTTTTCGTCAAATTCAAACCGCTCAAAGCCGATGGTTCGCGCAGGCACGAAGCCGTCTGCACCCGTTTCGTCGAGCCCGATAAACAGCCCCGCACTGGTAACGCCCGTGATACGGCCCTTGAAAGTTGCGCCGATTTTGTCAGCGAGGAAGGCGGCTATATAGCGGTCTTTGGCATCGCGCTCTGCAGCCATTGCACTGCGCTCGGTGCTGGAAATATGCTCGGATATTTCCTTTAGCCGCGTTAGTTCTTCGGCGCTTGTGCCGCCGTCCCCTAGGTTAAATGCTTTGACCAATGCCCTATGCACGACCAAATCCGCATAGCGGCGAATGGGCGAGGTAAAATGGGCATAATGGGTTAGGTTTAGACCGAAATGCCCTTTGTTTTGGGGTGTGTAATAGGCTTTCATCTGGGTGCGCAATATCGACATGGATACGGTCTCGATCAAGTCACGACTGCGGGCTTGTTCAATCAGTCGGTTGAAACGTGTTGGTGTCGCGCGCTGACCCATTGACCATTTGAGATCAAGCGCAGGCAGAAAATCAGCCAAACCCTGTACCTTCTCCATTTCAGGTGGTTCGTGGACACGGTAGATTAGCGGCGTGTCCGAGCGCTCTAAAGCCTGGGCGGCGCAGACATTGGCCTGTATCATAAATTCTTCGACCAATTTGTGAGCGTCGAAACGGTCTTTCACCTCTATGCCTGTCACTTTACCTTTTTTATCCAAGATAACTTTGCGTTCTGGCATTTCGATTTCCAGTGGGGCGCGGCGGCTACGGGCGGCGCGGATGGCTTTGTAGGCGGCATAAATATCGGAGAGAATATCCGCGACAGGTTTGGCGGTTTCACCCGGATTGCCGTCGAAAGCTTCTTGGGCTTGGGCATAGGTCAGACGGGCATGGGAACGCATCAAGCCGCGCATAAATCTATGGCCGATTTTATTGCCTTCTCGGTCAAAGCGCATCTTGACCACCAAACATGCCCGATCTTCGTGGGGGCGCAGGGAGCATAAATCCGCAGAAATTTCTTCCGGCAGCATGGCGTAGGCCCGGTCAGGAAGATAAACCGAATTACCGCGTTTAAAAGCACCTTTGTCTAGTGGTGAACCTGGGACAATGAATGCGCTGACGTCAGCGATAGCCACCCAAATTAAATGTCCGCCGCGGTTTTTAGTGCTGTCATCCGGCATTGCGTAAATAGCGTCATCGAAGTCTTTGGCATCAACAGGGTCGATGGTCAGCAGGGGCAAATCACGCAAATCCTTGCGGTGTTTGTCGACTTGGGGCAAGGTTAGCGCCTTGGCATCGGACAGTTCTTTATCGCTAAACCCGGTTGGGATATTGTGTTCAAGTAAAGAAATTAAGGACGCCGCCTTACCGTGTTTTGCATTGCCAATAATTTTGATAATACGGGCTATGCGTTCGCCTTTGTGACGACTGCCGGAGAGCTCAAATTCGACGATATCCATGTCATTTATTTTTGCGCCGCGTTCAGGAATATAATCAAAGCGAGAGCCTTTCTTGGCAGAGCGTATCCGCAGGCCGCGGCCACCTTTGACAACAAAGCCGACTTCACTACTTGGCCCGTCTCCGAGTTTTTTGATGACGGTGGCATAGAGACCATTTTCCGTTGTTTTCAGGCGGCACAAGGCGCGGTCACCAACACTAACCTGGTTAGCGTTGCGATGGCCTCTATTTTTGCGGCCAGATTTTTGCTTAATGATAATCCGAGGTTTATCGCCCTCTTTGTCCCATTTTGCGGGCACTGCGATGACATCGCCTTGGTCGTCAATGTGGTCGATGTCGAGCACCATGACATTAGGCAGGGCGTCTGATAGGCGGTAGGCTTTGCGGTCATCCCTGACAAATGTTCCGTCCGCCATCAATTCCCCGAGAGCAAGGCGTAAATCCCGCCGCGCATCTCCGGTAACACCAAGCACACGGGCGATTTCCCGTTTGGTCATCCCCGTTTTTTGGCCATATTTACTTGGATTAGCGCCGCTTCTGACCGTTTCGATTATGGTTTCGCGGTTAATTTTCATGTTTTATTTTTCAAATATAGTTGGAAAACCCCACATTCCGCTCACCCCGTTGTAGAACGGGGTCCATCTGCAGGGCAGATAAATGGATACCGACCTACGTCGGTATGAGCGGGGGCTGAGGTATTTTCGATCATTTCTTCTTAGCAGGCGATTTTCGCGCTGCTGGTTTCTTTTTAGCTGCCGGTTTTTTCTTTGCAGCCGCTTTCTTTTTTGCGGGCGCCTTTTTCTTTTTAGCAGGAGCTTTGCGTTTTTTAGCAGGACCTTTAGCTATTTTAGCTGCGATATATTCGACGGCCATTTCCATTGTCACATCGCTCGGGTCGACGTCTTTGGGGATGGTGGCGTTGATTTTCTCGCATTTCACATAAGGCCCGTAACGACCACTCATAACGCGAACCGGTTTTTTGGTTTCAGGGTGATCGCCAAGTTCTTTGAGTGCACCTGCACCGCCTGCGCCGCGCTTGGCTTTTTTCTCGGCGAGCAGTGTCACAGCGCGGTTGATGCCGACCTCGAACATTTCGTCGGCACTGTCAAGATTGGCATAGACGCCCGCGTGCAGGATATAAGGGCCGTAGCGTCCAATAGCACCGGTGATTTTTTTGCCGTCTTCCGGATGATCACCAATATGGCGGGGAAGGGATAGCAATTTCAGAGCTTTGAACAGATCAATACTGTCAAACGGCCAGTCTTTTGGCAGGCTCGTTCGTTTTGGCTTTTTGTCTTCGCCGAGTTGCACATAGGGGCCGTAGCGACCGGTTTTAAGCCAGACATCAAGACCTGTATCTGGGTCAGTGCCGAGAACTTTGTCTTCGGATGGTGTGTCTTCTCCATTTTTGCCAAATGAACGCGTATATTTGCAATCAGGGTAATTGGTACAGCCAATAAAGGAACCAAAGCGGCTCACTTTGAGGCTGAGTTGACCATCATCACAGCTCGGGCATTTACGCGGGTCAGAGCCGTCTTCTTTTTGCGGAAACACCATCGGCCCGAGGGCGACATTAAGAGCGTCTAAAACTTGCGAAATTCGCAACTCCTTGGTGCCGTCAACATGGGCGGAAAATCCGTCCCAGAAATTTGCCAGGAGCTTCTTCCATTCCAATTTACCGTCCGAAACCAAGTCGAGCCGTTCTTCCAGCTCCGCCGTGTAATCATATTGCACATATTTTGTGAAAAATTCTTCCAGAAATGCAATCACCAAACGGCCTTTGTCGGCAGGCGTGAAGCGACGTTTGTCGAGGGTTACATAACCCCTGTCTTGCAAGACTTTTAAAATGGATGCGTAAGTTGACGGACGACCAATACCGAGTTCTTCCATTTTCTTGACCAATGAAGCTTCGGAGTATCGAGGCGGTGGCTGCGTGAAATGTTGTTCGGCTTCGACCTTCTCTGCAACAACCATATCGTTGGCGCTCACATCCGGTAGGCGAACATTATCGTCCTCTGCTTTCTTGGCTCGCTCTTGGTAAAGTACCAGATAGCCGTCAAAACGAACGACAGTACCGCTTGCCCTGAGGCCAACTGTCCCCGCTTTATCGCCAATTTCGATGGTGGTGCGCTCTAATTGTGCCGTAGCCATCTGACTGGCCATAGCCCGGTTCCAAATAAGCTCGTAAAGTTTCGCTTGGTCACCAGACAAATGCAAATCAGCAGGTGTACGGGTGAAGCTGGTCGGGCGGATGGCTTCATGGGCCTCTTGGGCGTTTTTGGCTTTGGATTTATAGATACGTACTTTTTCCGGCAGATATTTATCACCGTATTTATTGGAAATCGTAGAGCGGGCTTCGGAGATGGCCTCGCCGACCATAGAAATGCCGTCTGTACGCATATATGTAATCAAACCAACGGTTTCGCCGCCGATATTTATACCCTCATACAATTTTTGCGCCGTCTGCATTGTGCGTGTGGCGGAAAAGCCCAGGCGGCCCGAAGCATCTTGTTGCAAGGTAGACGTTGTATAGGGCGGTAGTGGATTACGCTTAACAGGTTTTGCCGTGACCGATGTAATAGAAAGCGATGCGGCTTTGACAGCATCGCGGGCAGCATGACCTGCTTTTTCATCACCCAAGGAAAATTTGGTTAGCTTTTCACCGTTTAGGGAGACGAGTTTTGCAGGAAAGTTGTTGCCCTTGGTGCTGGCGATATCTGTATCGACCGTCCAGTATTCTTGATTTTGAAATTGTTCTATCTCGGTTTCGCGCTCGGTTATCAAACGCAGGCAGACGGATTGTACGCGCCCTGCTGAGCGAGAACCAGGTAATTTGCGCCACAAAACCGGTGACAATGTAAAGCCAACAAGATAGTCCAAAGCCCGGCGTGCCAAATAGGCATTGACCAATTCCATGTCGAGTTTACGCGGTGCTTTAATAGCATCGGTCACGGATTTTTTAGTGATGGCGTTGAACACAACCCGCTCGACTTGTTTGTCTTTTAGCGCCTTTTTCTTCTCAAGAACTTCAAGAAGGTGCCACGAAATAGCTTCACCTTCGCGGTCCGGGTCAGTTGCGAGAATGAGTTTATCAGAAGATTTTAGCGCTTTGACTATATCGGTGATACGTTTTTTTGCGCGCGTATCGACCTCCCAGTCCATGGCAAAGCCTTCATCTGGCCGCACAGAGCCATTTTTAGAAGGCAGGTCGCGAATATGTCCAAAGCTGGCCAAGACTTTGTAGTCTTTGCCTAGGTATTTTTCTATTGTCTTGGCTTTCGCCGGCGATTCAACAATCACTAAATTCATAAAGCACCACATTAACGGGGAGAAAATTTTGGCGATAACTGGGGTAAGTGATTGCGGTTGTCAACCACGCGCATGAAAAAACCCATTTTTACACGCGAGTAAAATATTTACTTTACAACTCATGCGATTAATTTTAAGAAATACATATTGTAAAAGGGAGCACGAAATGAAGAGCGAAACAAACAATCAAATAAAGGTGGAGCACGATCAATTGGCGATGCCTTCGCGTGCTGTTCGTGAATATATAACGGATATGCTTGCGGAACTTTGCTCAGTCGCAAAACAAGACGGTCAGGAAGACTTGCACATCTTGCTGAAACTTACATATCAGGCGGTCCGCAACTCAGCATAATGATAGAATGGCAGAATGTTAAAATCTAAGCCGATCCAATACCCCTTGTAAAATATAACTCGCCGCGAGCTTATCGACGGCATCGGCTCGTTTGGCGCGCGAAGTGTCGGCCTCTAAGAGGGTGCGGGTGACTGCGGCGGTCGATAACCGCTCGTCCCACAGCAAGACAGGGACATCGCGTAAACTCATAAGGTTGTGGCAAAAATCCTTGACGGATTGACTGCGCGGGCCTTCTGAGCCGTCCATATTAACGGGGTAACCTATGATCATAGCGGTACAGTTGCGTTCATTGTAAAGCGCAAATATTTTTGCGGCATCAGGTGTGAACTTCTTGCGGCGCATGGTTTCTACAGGCGTAGAGATTAACCGCGTCGTATCACTCACCGCTAGGCCAAATGTCTTGGTGCCAGGGTCAATACCGAGCAGGGGGCCTGTTGTTGCTGCCAATTGTTCAAGGGTAATTATTGCCATTTATGGTACTCTAGTGGGTTTTTAGTGGTTTTTGGGATTAATGCCGAAAAATTTTTTCGTGGCGTAAAGGCGCAAGAGTTCCGTCTGTTCAACCGCACTGCCCTTAGGCTTGGCTTGGATGTCTGCTGCAGTCAGAACCAGTTTGTCCAAATGTAATGTTTTGGTGCGGCTATCTAGGCCCATCATGAAAACCGGGACATTGGCGCTGCGGGCAATGCGAAAGAAACCAGCTTTCCAGCTATCTACAGGCTTTCGCGTGCCTTCAGGGAGTATAGCGAGCCAAAATTTTTCATTGTCGCGGAACTGCTTTATAGTTTGGACAACGGCTCGTTTTGGGCTGGAACGGTCTAGAGGGACACCGCCCAGAGCCATAAATAGGTTTTTGAACGGGAAGAAAAATGCCTCTTTCTTCATCATAAAGTTAATCCGCACTCCGAGCGATAGAATTGTACCCAAAGCAATAATTAAATCCCAATTTGAAGTATGCGGGCAAGCAATAATAATCATTTTAGGTTCATTGGGAAATTTGCCCTCGACTTTGTAACCGCGCAAGCCCAACAATACTCGCCCGATAAAACGGGTAAACGCATTTCCGATGCGCGGTGCCAACTCAGGGACTTGTTCTGGGACCTGTTTTGGGACTTGGTCAGATACTTTACTCATAACACCTATATAGAAAGCCGGATTTCATTTGTCATTAGCGGATAAGCCGCATAGACTTCATTATATCGCGATTTTCATGATAGATATGAAGAATTACATTTGAAACAGGGGACACCAATGAAACGATTTACCAAACACACATCAATAATTGCAATAACCGCCAGCGTGTTGGCGCTATCGGCATGCGCACCTGAAACTACGCCTGAGACAGAAGTTGCTGCTATAGCTGCAATTACTCCCGAGGTTGTACACCAAGAAGTCATAACGCTTGATACCCATGTAGACATCCCGGTCACCTATATGACAGAGGCTATGGACCCGGGAACCGACACAGATGCGCAGGTGGATTTGCCTAAAATGGTCGCCGGTGGCTTGGACGCTGCATTTTTCATCATTTATACCACCCAGACAAATATTTTAGAGGCTGAAACTGATGAGGGTAAATATGCGGCAGTCCGCGATATAGCTGAAACCCGCTATGCGGCCATAGATAGACTTACGAAAACATATGCAGACCGTATTGAACTGGCCAAGACTGCTGACGATGTTCGCCGTATCCATAAATCAGGTAAGCGTGTGGCTCTTATCGGTATGGAAAACGCCTTTCCCTTAGGCCCTACGGTCGATGATGTGCCCATGTGGGCCGAGCGCGGGGTAACCTATATGGGCATTACCCATATGGGACACAACCAGTTTGGGGATAGCTCCAACCCTAGAACACAATGGGGTGAGACTGACAGCATGCATGGCGGGTTGTCTCCGCTTGGTAAGGAGTTAATCGTAGCCCTTAATAAGGCAGGGATTATGGTGGATGTTTCCCACGCCGGAAAGACAACAATGATGCAAGCAACGGCATTGTCTAAGGTGCCGGTCATTGCGTCACATTCTGGCGTTATGGGTGTAGCAAATAATTTGCGCAATCTGGATGATGAGCAGCTTAGAGCTCTCGCAAAAAACGGTGGTGTCGCCCAAATGGTGGCGCTTGGTTCATATGTTAAAGCCTTAACGCCTGAGCAGGAAAAATTCAAGACGGATCTGCGCGCTGAAATGGGCGTGGAGACAGATGAAAAACTATTTAGTAGTGGTCAGGAAACAATTGGTAAATATTTCAAAGCCCTAAGGGCAGTATATGACATAGAAGCCAAAGCAGACGTGGCTGATTTTGTCGATCATATTGACTATACCGTGAAAATTGCCGGTATTGACCATGTGGGCATTGCCTCAGATTTTGACGGCGGCGGCGGCATCACTGGCTGGCAAGACGCAAGCGAAACTTTGAACATCACCAAAGAGCTGGTTGCGCGGGGTTACAGCCAGTCTGACATCGAAAAAATATGGGGCGGAAATTTGCTACGCGTTTTACAAGCAGTGCAAGACGGTGCAGGGGAGTAACGTCAGCGCTATGTAGCGGAAACATTAACTCACGCCATTTGGGTTTGAGTTTTTATGAGAACATGACCTAATTATTAGTCCGTATCAACGCTCCAGCCGTCCGGTGTCTTGTGGGCGTCGAGCACAGGGCCATTAGCTGGGCCGTTAGTTGCGCCGTCCGCTTTTGGCTTTGATCCAGTTGCACTGGATGTAGGGTACTTTGCGCCATTAAAACTTTGAAAAGTCCACATTGTGCTTTTGGGGCGTAGAGACTTGCCAAGAATTTTGGCGCGAAGCCACAGAACACCAAATGCGATTAATCCCAGGATAAGAATACCAAGCACAAGAAATAGGGCGAAAGCCGCCGAAGCTGCGAAGATAAAGAAACCGCCAATTGCAGCCGCAATCAGGAATAATGCCCGAAAAAATGACTGGAGGAAATTTTGCCCGTTACCGGGTAGGGGAAATGTTTTTGTCATAATACCCCCTATGTCGTGCTTATATGGGCATTCGTCAAGAGCCTTGAGATGACAGTTTTGTCATTTTTCGGTCTGCGTTTTCTACATATAGTTATCAACAGCATTTTAACCACTATATGTTGCCATATCTGTGTGATGTATTAACCTAAGCTTAAAGAATCGCATTTGTTTGAGGTATTTTGATGAGTTTCGTGGAAGATATAATTGCTAAATCTGCATCCCGACCAAGTGCAAATCTTGCGGCGGCGTGTTCTGTACGCGGTAATCCATTAGATGTATTTGAACGTTTGTCGGTTGCAGACCATCTGGTTTTTGAACGCGTCAGTGCCAATGAGATCCACATCGCTTTGGCCGGATTATGGTGTGAGCATGATGTCTCATTGGTTTGGAATAATAAAATCGAACAAGTAGAGTTGTATTTATTGTTTGATAGTCGGGCTCCGGGGGGGCGCACGGACGACATTTGTAGACTTTTAACACTCTTGAATGAACGTCTAAGCACCGGACATTTTGACTTTTGGAATACATATAATTCGTTGGTATATCGCAGTACGCTCAATTTGGCTGGTGGTGCAAAGCTGACGATTGAACAGGCAATGGCCTTATTAGCCGGAGCGTTAGAGGCTGCGGAACGCGGCTATCCTGCTTGTCAATATGTGATCTGGGCTGGTAAAACGCCAGAAGATGCTCTGGATACGGCTTTATTGGATTTAGCCGCTCATGGTTAGGGGGCACAATGAGTAGTGTAGTCAAGCAGGGACGACTTTCAAACAATACCTATGCGCTCATTGGAGCCGGCAATATGGGTGGTGCTTTGCTCAGTGGTTGGCTAGCTGAGCGAGGCAGCAAAGCCTTAAAAGCGCAGGAAATTTTGGTGATTGACCCTGCGCCAGGGCAAGCGGCAGAACGTGCGTTGAAATTGGGTGTGAAGTTTTCTGCAACACTAACGAGAGGTTCAGCATCCGGTCTTAAAATGTGTTTATTGGCGATAAAGCCGCAATCATTTGCGCAGATTGGGCCAAGTTTGGCAGATGCACTACCCAAAGATACATTAGTTGTCTCGATTATGGCTGGCATTAATTTACATGGCTTGACGGAGGTCTTTGGTGAACGGCCAATCATTCGTGCTATGCCAAACCTGCCTGCTGCTTACAGGGCAGGGATAACTGGCTATGTTTGCGGCGCGGGCGTGACGTCTGCGCACAGAGACATTGCCGAGGCCCGACTTCGGGCTGGCGGAAAAGTCGTAAGGGTCGATAGCGAACGCGAAATCGATATGGTCACAGCCATATCCGGCTCTGGGCCTGGTTATGTATTTTACCTAACTGAAATTCTTGCTGCTGCTGGCGAAAACCTTGGCCTTAGCCCTGAACTAGCAGGTGAGCTAGCGCGTCAAACTGTAATAGGGTCCGGAACAGTGTTAGCCCGCTCAACTGATAGCGCCTCGGATTTGCGAAAATCTGTCACTTCTCCGGGTGGGACCACAGAGGCTGCAATGGATGTATTGATGGCCAGAGACGGTTTGCCTAAACTCATGGGTGATGCCGTAAAAGCTGCCTATAAAAAATCCCAAGATTTGGGAAAACCCTAAAGCGGTATAGTGACCGTGCACCTTAACCCGCCCAGCGGGCTATCATCCAGTGTTAATGTACCGCCGTGTGCTTGGATAATGTCATTGGCAATGGATAAGCCCAAGCCTACGCCGCTATGACCAACGCCATTAGTGTTTTGATTGCGGGCAGGGTCAAGGCGAATGAACGGCTTTAGGGCGTCAAGGCGCTGAGCTGCGGGTATGCCGTGGCCATTATCATCAATTGTTAGATGGATATGTTCTATCCCGCGCCGCACATGGATTTTAACTTTTGTACCATATGTAACAGCATTGCCAATCAGGTTTGAAAACGCACGTTTTATAGCGGTTTTGCGGACATTTATTGAGAGGTTTCCGGTCGTGGACACCGTAATATTTTCACTATCTTTACCGATGATATCTTTTAAGAGTTCATCCAAATTAGTCATCTGCATGTCTTCTTCCGACATATCGCGGGCAAAATCCAGATACCCGTCGAGCATGTTTTCCATATCGGTTATATCTCTGCGCGCCGCTTGGGTTTCTGCACTATCACTTTCGAGTGCCAGATGTAGTTTGAGACGTGTCAAAGGGGTGCGTAAATCATGACTGACCCCAGCTAGAAGTGTTGTGCGTTGGTCAATATGACGACCGATACGCCCCCGCATTTCCAAAAATGCATGTCCAGCTTGACGTACTTCGGTAGCGCCTGAGGGTTTGAATTTACCAATGCTGCGGCCTTTACCAAATGCTTCCGCTGCCTTTGCCAGTTTGACGATAGGCCGCGCCTGGTTAAGGATAAATAGAATGCTGACCAAGCTGAGCAGCACGGTTGCCATGACCAGCCAAAACAAGAAAATAAATCCGGTTGGTGCAAATACGCGGTCTCGGGGAACAATAAATTTTAAAACTTTTTCGTCAACTTGAACCCGAATGTCGATATAATGTGGATAGCGGGTGGTATCGAACCAAAATTTGTCATTCAAATTGGCAGATAGTGCTTGGCGTAATGTTTTATCCAGTGATGAGAAAAACGCCCTGCGCGTTGCCGTCTCCAGAGTGTCTTTTGCGTCATATACGACGGATAATTTCATATTGGGGCGGATCATTTGGTCAAGACGCTCAAGCCTCTCGGCATCAGGCGCCTGTTTATAAAGCTCGACAACAACTGCCACGTCTGCCGCAACACTATCAGAAAGGCTTGCCGTCACCGTCTGCCAATGGGCATCAAAGAAAAAATAGGCAACGATGATTTGCATCATGGCAATGGGGAGCATGATAATTAACAGCGCACGTCCAAACAAACTTTTGGGAAGGTATTGTTTTAACCAAGGTTGTTTTTGAGTTTGTTTTTTGGGGTTACTCATGAACTGGTTCCGCCTGTAGGCAATATCCTCGGTTGCGGACGGTGGTCAGGAATTCTGGGCTTGATGGGTTAGTTTCCAGTTTGCGTCGTAAGCGCGTAATTTGTACGTCCACGGCACGGTCGCTTTTAGCCTTGATTTGATCTGCCAAATTTTGGCGGCTCACGGGCTGCCCGGCACGGTTAGATAATGTCGTTAGCAAGGCGGTTTCGCCCGTGGTTAAATGCATGCGCGTACCCGCTTTTTCCAGACATTGACGGTCCAAATCAAAGAGGAAGTCCCCGAATCTTATTGTGTGCTGTCGCGGACGGGTCGCTTGGCGTTTCAAGATAGACTTGATGCGTAGCACCAATTCTTCTGGCTCAAACGGCTTGGCAAGATAATCATCAGCCCCCATTGACAGTCCATTTATCCTATCACTAGGTTCGCCCCGTGCCGTAAGCAGTATAATCGGCACATCGTCAACGCGTCTTAAAGATTTGGTTAACTCAAGCCCGTCTTCGCCCGGCATCATGACATCCAGCACTAAAAGGTCAAATGTAAGCCCGCCCATTAACCGCCGTGCTTCTGCAGCATCTGCGGCAATAGACACCCTAAAACCGTTCTTGGAAAGATAACGTCTGAGCAAATCTCGAATACGATTGTCGTCGTCAACCACCAAAAGATGGACATCTTGAAAATTATTATTTGTATCGAGCTGCGCCATTTTGCCACTTCGTTCTTGATTGATGTTGATTTAACACAATGTTGTTGACTTAATGGGCAGGCTACACAATATCGAGAAAAATTAAAAGCGGAGAAAAATAATGTCTGATGCAGCTTATCATGACCGAGATGGTTATATCTGGATGGACGGCGAATTCGTCGATTGGCGTGAAGCCAAAGTCCATGTGTTAACCCATTCTCTGCATTATGGTTCAGGCGTGTTTGAAGGTGACCGCGCTTACGACGGCAAAATCTATGCTTTGCGTGACCACAGCCAGCGCCTACTCAATTCGGCAAAATATTTGGGTTATGAAATCCCGTTTACTGTTGAGGAGGTTGATAAAGCTTGCACAGATACGCTTGCAAAATCCGGACTAGGCTCCGCTTATGTGCGGCCTATCGCATGGCGCGGTAGTGAAATGATGGGCGTAGCTTCGAAGGGCAATAAAATCCATCTCGCAGTAGCCGTCTGGCATTGGGGTGATTATTTTGATGATAAGATGAAGGGCATCCGTTTGTGTATGGCCGATTGGAAACGTCCGGCTCCGGATACTATTCCGTGTAAAGCCAAGGGTGCTGGCCTGTATATGATCTGCACACTGGCAAAAGATAACTCGACCGATAAAGGTTTTGATGATGCCTTGATGCTGGACTATAAGGGCAGAATTGCGGAATGCACGGGTGCTCATATATTCTTTGTCAAAGACGGCGAAATCCATACACCAACTAATGACATTCTTCTGGACGGCATTACCCGTAAAGCGGTGCTCTTGATGGCAGAAAAGCGCGGTATCAAAGTCATAAAACGCGATATTTGGCCGGATGAACTCCACACATTTAGTGAGTGCTTTATCGTCGGTACCGCAGCAGAAATCACGCCTGTACGGTCTATTGAGAGACAGAAATACACACCAGGTGAGCTCACCGTTAATATGGTTGAAGATTACGACAAATTGGTGCGCGGCAAACTGGCTTAGCCGCGAAAGGTTTCCTTGATATAATGGCGTCCCGTATAAATTGACAAAATTGCCGCCAACCAAAGAAAGGCTATGCCTGCTTTGGAGGCCAAGATTGCAATATCGCCAATATTTGCACTCACCGGCATGACTGAGCGGGTGCTGATCCCGATTAAAAACAGAAGTATAGCGAGCATTTCTGCCGCAGTTTTCCATTTTGCCAGCACAGTCGGTGACAAGACGATACCTGCGTTTGCGGCGTGTTCTCGTGTGCCGCTAATGAATATATCTCGAAAAATAATAGCAATACTAGGGATAAGTACATACCAGACCGGGCCAAAGCTAATGTTGAGGGCAATTAGTGAGCCCGCCACCAAAAGCTTGTCCGCTATCGGGTCGAGCATCCGGCCGAATGCGGATACCAATTCCCATTTTCTTGCCAGATACCCGTCTAAAAAATCAGTGATCGCGCACAAAATAAACAATAATAACAAAAGTATAGGTGTATTGACTAAACTATTATGATTGCCCCCGACGGCCAATATACTCCACATCAGCAAAGGGACAGCGGCAATACGCCCAAGGGTTAATGCATTGGGTAGCCAATATAATGTGCGGCGGGGTGTAGTGGTCATAGTTACGTTTCTTCCCGTGAATTAGTATTTGCTGTTAGCAATTTTTTGCCAGAAAATAAGGATAATGTAATTAAGGATAATAAAGCCGCTATCCAGAGCACGGCTAGTCCGGTGTTCCATACCATTGTAATGGCTGAGCCGTAAACTTGTGAAATGTCCTCAGTGCGCCCCGCACGAAAACTGTCAACCAAATTTGATAGCCAAGGGGCTGCAACCAATAGGCAGACGGCTAGCATGGCAAGAGCGTTTTTAATGTCACCGAGACGTGTTTCTTGAAAGTTGTCTTTAGAAAATTTCAAGCTCTTCAATAAGCCAATAACAATATCGCGAATAAACAATATGAGGACGGGAACAGCAAAGCTCCAATGCAAGAGACCGGCCTTACCCACCACCCAAACCAAAGACAACAATGTGCCCACAATGAGAAAGCTATCCGCTATATCATCAAACCAGCCTAATTTTCGGGCATATGCGCTAGAATTGCCGCCGATTAAATCGTCAAAAATATCAGTGAGAGCTGCGATTGCAAACAAGACTGAAGCCAGTAAAACAAGTTCCGTATCCAGTGGCCAAAACCCTTCAAAAACATTCGGTTGGGACGTCCAGGCTTTAATAATAACAAACATGATGACAGGCGTCAGGCCTATACGGACAAGCGTTATGGCATCTGCTATAACCCCTTTTATCAGGCTTCCGCTATGACGGGCTACGGCTTGGTTATCATGGTCATTCGTTGAAATGGTCATGTATACTCCCCGCAAGTTTCTTGCTGATACCGTCTACTTTTGCTAGATCGTCGGCGGCAGCGCCCGCAACCGCCTTGGCCGAACCAAACCAGGACAAGAGCGCCTTTTTACGACTAGGACCGATTCCCTCAATAGCATCAAGCGGGCTGGTGTGCATCTGTTTTTTACGCTTGGCACGGTGGGTGCCAATGGCAAATCTGTGGGCTTCATCGCGCAATCGTTGAAGATAATACAAAACCGGTGTGCGCGGCGGGAGTGTAAACTCTGGCCGTCCTATCATGTGAAATGTCTCGCGGCCTGCATTTCTGTCAGGCCCTTTGGCAATGGAAACCAGAGTTGTGCGGTCCAATACGCCTAATTCTTCAAGAACACCGCTGACTGCTGAAAGCTGACCTTTACCACCGTCGATGAGCACTAAATCAGGCCATATAAGGTTATTTTCTTTAGTGCCGTCTTCTTTAAGGAGGCGCGAGAAGCGTCTGCGCATAACTTCGCGCATCATGGCAAAATCATCGCCAGGCTTGGTGCTTACGTCTTTAATATTAAATGTCCGGTATTCGCGCTTTAAAAACCCTTCTGCGCTTGCCACGATGAAACCGCCGACGGAGTTTGTCCCTTGAATATGGCTGTTGTCATAAACTTCAATACGCTCAGGTATTTCGGGTAGGTCAAGCGCATCGGCTAGCCCTGCCAATAAGCGGTTTTGTGATGCGCTTTCGGCTAATTTGCGCGCGAGGGCTTCGGCTGCATTTCGCCGCGCCAATTCTACAAGATTAAATTTCTCGCCGCGCTTAGGCCTGAATATCCGAAAATTTTTCTCGCGCCGCTCTGATAAAGCCGTTTCCAATAGTGCTTTATTAGGTAAATCAACATTGACAAATAACTGTTTTGGGATTGGTTTGCCCGTATAGAATTGTGCCAAGAAAGCATCGAGAATATCGGCTGTATCTTGGTCCTTGGCATGGCGCGGATAATAAGCGTTGGCCCCCCAATTTTGTCCCGCGCGGAAGAAGAAAACTTGCACACAGGCTTGGCTGCCGCCGTCACGGTGTATGGCTGCAATGTCGGCTTCAGCAAAGGTTTTGGGCGCAATATGGGTTTTGCCGGTGCTGACAAATGCCATAGCGCGAATGCGGTCACGAATTTCTGCTGCTTGCTCGAAATCTTGCGCATCTGATGCTTTTTGCATCTGGGCTTGTAGCCGTTTTTGTAATATCTGTGAACGGCCTGACAGGAAATCGGACGCATCACGATTAAGTTGCGCATAGTCGGGTAAGGATATCTCCCCCGTACACGGCCCGGCACAACGTTTTATCTGGTACAACATGCACGGACGGGTTCGCCCCGCGTAAACACTGTCAGAACATGTACGCAGGCGAAAGGCGCGCTGTAACGTATCGAGGGTGCGGTTGACGGCTCCGGCAGATGCGAACGGGCCATAATATTCGCCTTTTTTATTGCGTTTACCTCTATGCTTCATCAATTGAGCTGCGGGATGGTCGGTACGCATCAAGATATAGGGGAAGCTTTTATCATCACGGAGTAAAATGTTATAGCGCGGCTTTAAACGCTTAATGAGAGATGCTTCAAGGAGCAGCGCTTCCGTCTCGCTATCCGTCACGACAAATTCCATAGATTTGGTAGCGCGGATCATCCGGCGAATGCGGATCGGGTGACGATCATATTTGGCGTAGGCTGTGACTCGCTTTTTCAAGTCTTTTGCTTTGCCAATATAGAGAAGTTCTCCGTGCCCGTCGATCATCCTGTAAACACCGGGCTTGCCGGGCAAAGTCTTGACATAAGCAGCGATAATATCCGTGCCTGTTAGCTTTTCTGTGTGCCCTTCTTTAACCATTTCTATTCAGGGTAAATTCCACGCCCGCCGTTTCGGCGTTTATCAGGGCATGAGGCTTGGCGATACGCACGGTACAAGCTTGAACCCTTGCGTCTTCATCAAGAGCCCATTTTGCGATACGTCCCGCCAAGGTTTCCACCAATTGCACATGGGCTTCTTGGGCAAATGCGGCGGCCTTCTGCGCAACCAAAGCATAGTCGAGGGTTTCCGCCAATATGTCGTCCTCTGGTGTAGGCATAGTGCCCATGTCGAGGGCGATATCAATGATGATAACCTGCGTGCTTTCATGTTCGTGTGGGTGCACACCGATAGAGGCCAGAACTTCCAGCCCTGTGATAATTATTTTTGTGGATGAATTGGTCATGCTAACCCTAGATGTTGGCCGCCGTCTACGGCAATCATTTGACCAGTAACAGCGGTAGCGGATAAGAGATAACGCACGGCGTCCAGGATTGTTTCGGGCGGGGAGCCTGTGCCTAGCAGCGTTTGCGCGGCTTCTTCGGTGAAGTCTGCATCGGTCTGGTAAACACTTTTCAGGGTCGGGCCGGGGCCAACAGCATTGACACGGATGTTAGGTGCAAATGTCTGCGCCGTAGTTTTGGTCGCGGCAAACAGTGCAGATTTCGACACACCATAGGTGAAAAAATCCGGAGCAGGGCGCAGGACACGCTGGTCAATCATATTGATAATACAGCCGTTTTCGCCTTTGGGTAATTGCCGAGCGAAGTGATTGGCTAACCGCAATGGCGCTATTAGATTAACATCCAGATGGTTTTGAAATTCGTCGGGACAATAGTCGTTGGCCATATCAGGCTTGTAGGTTGAAGCATTATTAATCAGAGCCGTTATGGGCGTACCGATGGTTTGCGCCGCATTTTCTATCAAATTTTCAACCTGGTTTTGGTTGGTTAGGTCAGCCTGAATAGTTGCAGAATTGCTTATCCCGTCAGCCAAATTACCTGCAGCGTCTTTGGAACTGTTGTAATGAATAACCACGCGCCAGCCATCTGCAGCCAAGCCCTTGGTTAGCACACGACCAATTCGTGTGGCCGCTCCGGTGATTAAAACTGTTTTGTTCATAAAGTGCGTATATCACACACCCGTGCCTGCGGCAACAAATCTGCTGGCAACAGCCGCCATATAAAGCGCATAGCCGATGAGCAAAACGATACCGGTTTTGCGGCCAATCGGTGCGCGGCGTAGCACATACACTGTCAGTGCGATTGTTGCGGCTAGCATGACCCAAATATCAAACACCATGAGTTCCCTTGGCACAGAGACATCTCCCACAATGGATGCAGCGCCCATGACTGCGAATATGTTGAAAATGTTAGATCCAAGTATATTACCAATCGCAACTTCATTATGCCCCCGCCAAGAAGCGACAATCACCGTGGCAAGCTCTGGTAAGGAAGTCCCTATGGCTACGATGGTTAAGCCGATCATGGCTTTGCTAACACCGAATCCCTCTGCCATAATTGACGCGTTTTTGACGATCAAATCACCGCCAAATGCCAATCCAATAATACCAAGCAGAGTAAATATGATCATGGTGAAATAGCCTTTCGGCATACCCTCCATGCTGGCCATATCGGCCATTTCGGATAAGGCTGGGTCTTTGACGCCGGCTCGGGCTAGGCCAAACATCCACGTTAAATACAGTGCGATGCCTCCAAATAAGATAATTCCGTGCCACAGTACCAAAGGGCCGGGTAATAATATCAATGCAATCAAAATCACGGTCGCGAACACAACAACTGCAGAATTTCTCCCCACACCCGCTACATTGGTCGGTAGAGCCATAATTAAGGCAGGCAGGCCAAGTACTAATAATATATTGGCGATGTTGGAGCCGATGACATTGCCAATGGCCAGTTCGCTCGCGTCCGTTAGCACGGCTTGTACACTGACGATTAATTCCGGTGCTGATGTACCGAATGCTACAATGGTTAGGCCAACGATCAATGAAGGCACGCCCCATTTATGGGCAAGTGCCGCCGCACCGCGTACTAAAATATCGCCAGCGACGAGCAGTAGGACAACGCCTACGCAAAATAAAAGAAATGCGAGAAGCACGGGCTCTGTGCCTTACCAGAATTTTTTAAATTCAAGCAAGTTTAAGCCGCCAAACAGAATTGCGGCCAGACCAAATATCAGGAGTGCCGGGTCTAGGTTAAACAGGCCAAAAATACTGACGCCAGCTTGGATAAGGTTTAAAGAAATAGCCATAATGTGCCTCTTGTATGTTCCGTTAATAAGATTCTTTCGCTCTATACAGTGCGAATGTTAAAACGCCAAGACTTGTTTGTTGGTGATTTTCAAAATAAGGTGTACTCAAAAAAGAGGGAAATATGGCTAAAATATTAGGAGTCGGGGGAGTCTTTGTGAAGTGTAATGATCCCAAGGCTTATAATGAATGGTGGAGAGCTAATATGGGGGTTGTACCGTCTGAATGGGGTAGCCTGGAATGGACAAATGACGGACAGTCTTTCACCTTACTCAGCGCCTTTAAAGGCGATACAGATTATTTCGCGCCGTCCGAAGCCGCTTTCATGATAAATTTACGCGTAGATGATGTCTCCGGCATGATAGAAAAAGCTCGTAAAGGCGGCGCTAAAATTATCGGCGAGGTATTAGACGAAGGGTATGCTATCTTTGGTTGGTTTATTGACCCAATTGGGATAAAGATTGAATTATGGCAGGACACGTCCTGATTCCAATTAGGGTACAGGGTTGTCCTGTTTTTAACAAAAAACGGAGAAAACTATGTTTGGAGCTATTTCATTTGCTAAAGTTGCGGGGCGCAAGTTGAAAGGCATGTTTAAAGGGAAAAAGGGCAAAGAAGCCCTTGAAAAAGAAGTCAGCGATATGGGACTCGATTCTGACGGCGTTGATATAAATGTTGATGATGAGGGCAAAGTGACAATTTCCGGTAATGCCGTATCCCAAGAGATGAAAGAAAAAATCATTCTAGCCGTCGGTAATGTCAAAGGTGTGAGTACTGTGAATGACGAAGCAGGTACTGCAGACGGTGGTACGGCCTCTCAGTTCCACGAAGTTGTCAGTGGTGATACACTATGGGGTGTTTCTAAAAAATATTACGGTAAAGGTAGCCGTTACATGGAAATATTCAAAGCCAATGAGCCGATGTTGTCACATCCTGATAAAATTTATGTAGGGCAGATGCTCCGCATTCCAGCAGACGCAAAACCTAGTAGCGTGTAAATACAGTCAAATAAAAAGACAGGGCGGAGAAGACCGCGAGAGAGAGAAAAACCGGTCTTCATCCGCCCTGCTACGTGAGTTGCCGGGCCGCGCAAGATTTGTTGTCGAGGCAGCCTAATCGTCAAGGGGAGGACAAGGCAACTGGGACACACGCAACCCCCTTATAGGACACGGGATTGAATGCTAGCTGAACGGCTCTGCCTTATTTTTGCCATATTTACGCATTTGTTTATCTCATGTTCATAAAACTATTGAATTTCAATGGTTTATCGTCATTTCTTGTAGATGTTTATAAATTTACTAGCTTGGCATTCAGAGTATCACATTGATAAACCGATCGCTCAGAAAGCTTAGCTGTTTGAAGCATGTGTCCTTAAGTCTATTTGAAAATACCTACCGGTTTTCAAGCCGGTCTATATTTCCGCTCTCCATATGTTCCTTGACCATATAATAGACGCTGCCATCATCAAATACGGGGCTATCGCCATAGGCTGATGTCAGTTTGCACGCCAAGTCTTTGCGGTTGGCTTCGTTTTGTTCCACTGTGCTATCCATGGGCCTTAAGTCGGTTTTATATGTATCTATTTGGTGTAAAAGTTCGTCCAAACACAGTGTCAGAACACGCATGCTTTCAGATTGATCGTCACCACCTTCGATTAACTCAAGCGTAGCGGCGTCACCGCCGTCGCAATATTGCCGCAAATGATTACCCCATTCCGCAAAACAAACAGTAGTCGGTATGAAAGGTGTGACACCATCCGGTGTTTGATCTAAATCAGTAGGGTCGTATTCAGGTTCCTCATTCTGTTCAGCTACGATATTTTCTTGCTCGTAAGTTTGAGGGATAACTAAATCACGTAGGGCATTTGTTTGTCTCTTGGCTTGCTCGGCTTTTTGGTAACCTGTCCAAACAATCCATAGAAGCACTAGGCCGCCGACAATCAAAATGAGAGGAAATACCTTTTTCATCTGCTTTTCTTTCTATTTTTCCGTTTCAGATTCCGCCTTGGCAAATACTGCGTCAATACGCCGTTGGGCGATTGGATGATAGCCGGGGCGGGCTTTTGCGTAGACTTCTTTGGCCCAAATACGGGCATCAGCATTGAGGTTTGCGAGAGCACCATATAGGCGGTAGATGAATTTACCGCGCCCGACGGTCATCAGGAATTTTTCCAATTCTGCATCAACATTGCTGTAATTTCCCTTAATGGCTTGCATATACCAGGCGAAAGCAATTTCGGCGTTTTGGTGGCCATTAAAATTAAAATCATCGTTCATTTTGTCAAATTGCTCATTGGTCAGTCCTGCAGGCATTTTATTGAGAAAATGCAGCCATTCGTGGGTGGACCAGGCCGAAACATCGCCTGCTGAATTACCGCCTAACCAGGCTGTACGGGCTATATCGACTTTGGCAAATGCATCTGACTTCGGCGTAATAAAACTGTCTGGCAGACCGGGGCCGTAGACCCATGCTTTCAACTCGGCGCTGGTCAGGGCATCGGGGTTTTTAACATGCAATTGGTCATGTAGATATTTGATGAATTCTTCGGTGGAAAGACTTTGGAAAGCAAAATCATCGAAGTATTTTTTCAAGAAAGCGTCAAATTCATCCCGGCCAAATCTTTGTTCCAAGAATTGTAGGAAAAACTGGCCCTTGGCATAGGTGACCTGGGTGAATGCATCATCTGGATGGGCTAAATCCGCCGGTAGTTTCAAATGGGTAAGCTCGGGACGTTTAGCCCCTTTAATATCCCGGTTTAAATCGTCCAGGGCAAGAACCTGCTCCATGACGGCGCGGCCCTCGCCGTAAAGGTCTTCCATAATCCGGTTTTCTACATAAGATGTGAAACCCTCATTTAGCCATGCATCGCGCCAGCTTGAATTGGTCACCAAATTACCAGACCAGGAATGGGCCAGTTCGTGGGCGACAACATTGGTCAGGCTTTTATCGCCTGCAATCAGGGTAGGGGTCATAAAGGACAGGCGCGGGTTTTCCATACCGCCAAATGGGAAGCTCGGCGGCAAGACGATTAAATCATAACGGCCCCAACGGTACGGCCCGTAAAGCTTGATATTTGCTTCTTCCATCATTGGGGTTTCGGAAAATTCTTCGGCGGCGGCATCAAGGATATATTGCTCGGCGTAGACGCCAATATGGTCATTGATAGCTTTGAATTTAATGTCGCCAACAGCAATAGCCAACAAATAGGACGGGATCGGCTGCGGCATATTGAAATGGTATTCGCCGTTTTCGTCCTTGGCACCTTGTTCAGCGCTCATCAGGGGTAATAATCCGTCTGGCACCCGCAATGTGGCGTCATAGGTGATGCGCACGGCGGGGGTGTCTTGCACGGGCGCCATAGTGCGGGCATTGAGGGCTTGTGCTTGCGAGAATAAATAGGGTTTTTTCTTGCCCGCAGTTTGTTCAGGCGACAACCACTGCAATCCTTCAGCCGTTGGACTTGTGCGGTATTCGATACGGACTTTGTTCATACCTTTGGAGAACGGAATTTCCAATCTGGTGCCAAGCAATTCATCTTTATCGCTCATGGTATAATCCAGCGCAGACCATTTGCCGCCCCTACCTAAGCCTTGCACGGAGTTGATTTTTAAATCCTTGGTATCCAAAAACAAAACATGTGCGGTCGGGTCTACGGTTTTAAAATCAATGGTCGCCGTTCCGTCCAATACTTTTTCGTCGAAATTCACATCCAGATTAAGCGACAAATGGGTCATGCGCACTTTATCGTAATTGGCATAGGTAAATTTGTCGTCCTTGACAATTTTAACAACTGGAGCCTGAACTTCGGTCATTTCTGACGGTTTGGTATTGTCAGTGCTACAGGCCGTTAAGCCAAGAGCAAGCACAAAAGAGCTGGTAATGAACGGGGCGGAACGAAACAGGCGCATAAATATCTCCAAAAATTTTGCGGACTTTAGACGCCAATTTTCGCCGCGTAAAGGCCTGTAACTGCTCAGTCTAAAATGCCGCAACAGGTATTGTCTCAAAAACCGATTGCGCAAATGGTTATGTGGTGTCATACTTGTATTAGATAATGCTAATATAAGGGGATTGTAGTGGCAAAAAACAATAGCTGGATTGAAGGTCTAGGCCAAATCGAAGCGCTGGAAGATGCTCAGTTTGATGCGACTCTAGTATCGGCTATGCGCCGTAACGCGCCCAACATTCTTGATCGCGACATCCGGTTTTCAACCCCGACCTTTAAAGAATATGAGAGTTCCGAGCTATCTGGTTGCGGCAAAAACTCCTTCCCGGCTTTTTCTATTACGGCAGGGGGGTGTGCGCTGAATTGTGACCACTGCCAAAAAAAAATCCTGGAACCGATGATACCTGCAACCAAGCCAGAAATGCTTGACCGTAAAGTCCGTGATTTGATTTTGTTGCAAGGCTTGCAAGGATTTTTGCTGTCTGGTGGTTCCAATAAACAAAACGAGATCAACTATGACCGTTATTTGCCGGTGGTTGAGAATCTAAAGCGCGACCATCCTGATTTGAAAATTGCTATCCATACGGCGCTTCTCGACGAAGCGGCGGCTAAGCGTATGGAAAGCGCCGGTGTGGATACAGCCATGATGGACGTGATTGGTTCCGACGAGACTATCAAGCAAGTCTACAAGCTTGACCGTCCCGTTGAGGACTTCGAAGCTACGTTGGCGGCACTGTGTTCGACCAAAATGGAGATTAGCCCCCATGTTGTGGTCGGGCTACACTACGGTAAATTGCTGGGCGAGGAACGGGCTTTGGATATTGTGGCGCGTTATGATGTGCAGGCTTTGGTGCTTGTGGTGATCATGCCGTTCTATGCCAAGCCGGGCACATTCACTATCCCAACGACCAATGATGTTGGCCATATTTTCCTCGAATCGCGCAAACGTATGGGTGACAAAAGCGTTCTCCTTGGTTGCGCCCGCCCGCCCGGCATGCACAAAAGAATTACAGATGCTTATGCAGTGATGGCCGGTCTGGACGGGATTGCCTTTCCTGCGGACGGTGCCCTGGCTACGGCGAAAATGATTGGCCGTAAACACACCCAGGAACATGCGTGTTGCTCCATTAAACTGGGTGCGGATAAAGCAGCAACGACCAGCGCCACGTGCGCGGCGTAGTGAAAGTTGATGTCGCCATAATTGGTCTGGGGCCAGCCGGTGCAAGTGCTGCCAATATTTCGGCAAAAAGCGGGCTGAACGTCTGCGCATTCGAGAAAAAAGCTGTGGCCGGGCATCCGGTGCAATGCGCGGAATTTGTACCTGCCATGCTGGATGCAGGTGAATTGGTTATGACCGATACCAGTGTACAACGCATCCACGAGATGATTACATATGTGGAGTCTGATACACCTGACCTGACGAAAAATTTCTCCGGTCATATGATTGACCGCCGCGCCTTTGACGCATCTTTGGTGGCCAAGGCAGAAGAGGCAGGTGCAAAATGCACATTTGGCGTAAAACTGAAATCTATCAGTGCTGATGGTGTTTTAACGTTTTCAGACGGACAGGAGGTGCGAGCAAAAGTCATCCTAGGGGCGGACGGGCCGCATTCTTTGGTCGGTAAAGCCGTCGGTAGTGTCAACACACATATTGTTGAAACCCGTCAACTCAGTACCACACTGAATAAACCCCATATTGCGACGGATATATATTTGTCTAACGAATTTCCCGGCGGGTACGGCTGGATGTTTCCCAAGGGCGACATCGCCAATATCGGGTTGGGGGTTTTTCCAAACCAAAAATACTTGCTCAAACCTGCCCTTGAAAACTTACATAAACGCATCGCAGAGACAGGGCAGGTGGCCTTAAAAGTTACCGGCTATACGGGCGGCGCCATTCCGGTTGGCGGCATGTTAAAACCGTGTGGTATGTTGGGGGACAGTGTGGTTTTGCTGGCCGGAGATGCGGCTGGTCTCACCAATCCGATTACGGGCGCGGGAATTGCTGCGGCGGTTATGTCCGGGCGATTGGCGGGCGAGGCGCTTGTGGCGCATTTAGCCGGAGAAAGTGATGCCATTGACATATACGGCGAAGATTTGGAAGACTTGTTCGGCGCATCATTAGCCCGAGCCGTTTTACGGCGGAGGCAATTGACAGAGCAAGGTGCACCCGAGCGTAAATTAAGCAAATCCGCCCTGCGCGGTGGCTGGATAGCTTACGAAAATTACTGGCGCAAAGACGCCGCATAAGGAGAAGAAAAATGAGTTGTGTAAAAACGGACGGTGTGCAAACCGATAAAAACTCAGACGGAATGGATTTTAATTCTGCGAAAGTTATGCAGCCACGTAAGCCTATACTTGCACCCAAAGATTTGCGCAATGGTGGCCGAGTGAAATCCAATGCCGTTACACCTGAAGGCGTGTATCTGCCTAATAATAATATTCAAACGCCAAATATGACGTCACCTGAATATGTGCAGTTGTCTACGGCGGCGGCGCTGACGCTTGGTCTAATGCCCGGTAGCATGTATAATTGTTCTTGTACGCGCTGTCTCAATCTATTGCTGACATATCCCGAAGGTTGCCGCGCCAATTGTGCTTATTGTGGTTTGGCGCGTCACCGCGAAGCTGACCGTGACTATGCTGACCGTAATTTTATCCGGGTCGACTGGCCCGCAGTGCCTATGGCGCAAGTCGCTGAAATTGTCGCAAAGCAGATAAAAGAGGACGGCGATACCCCGTTCCACCGTATGTGCATTTCCATGATTACCCATCCAAAATCCGACGCAGATACGTTCACGGTTTTGAAAACCTGGACAGACCATGTTAGCCCGGATGATGTAATGATATCGATCTTGTCGAACCCAACCACTATGGAGCGGGATGATTTGGTCAAGCTGAAAGACATGGGCACAGATATTTTCACTGTGTCTATGGATGCGGCTACACCCGAGATTTTTGACCGTACACGCGGTAAAGGCGTGCAGTCGCCGCACACATGGAAAAAATACTGGGACACGTTATTAGAGGCCAAAGATATCTACGGCAAAGAGAAATTTGGCGCACATATCATCATCGGTATGGGCGAGACCGAATTCGAATCCCTCAGTCTTGTGCAAAAAATCGTCGATATGGGCGGGCACAGCCATATGTTCTGCTTCTTCCCTGAGCAAGGTTCGCTTATGGATCATTTACCAGCTACCCCGCGCGATCAGTGGCGCCGCGTGCAGCTTGGCCGCTACCTGCTCGATTATGCGGGCGTTCGCGTTGAGCAAATGAAATTTGACGAGCTCGGGCGGGTCAAGGATTTTGGCATGCCCAAGGCCGAGCTGGATATGCTTGTTGATTCTGGTTTGGCGTTTAGAACCTCTGGCTGTCCGGGTAAATTTGCCGAAGACATTTCGGCTTGTGACCGTCCTTACGGCGATAGCCCCGTGTCCGATATAGCGTCCTATCCGTTTAAGCCAGAAGGTGCGCATATGCGCAAAATCCGCCAGCAACTGGATATGGAAAAACCAGGCGAGAGTTATGAGCCGGGCGAAGAGTTTGACGAGTTGTAATGACTAAAATTATTCGCGTAATTGATACGGGGCTTCGCACGGGCCGGGAGAATATTGCCCACGATCAGGCCATGATTGATGCCCATGTGGATGGAGTAATTGGGGATAGTTTCAAATTTATCCACTTCAATCCGTGCGCCCTGGTTGGACGGCATCAGGATTTGTCGCAAGAACTTAAGCTTGAAGAGTGTAAGCGGCTAGGTGTACAAACCGTGCGCCGTGTGACGGGTGGTGGTGCTATTTACCTAGACAATGGACAGCTTGGCTGGGCGCTTATTTGTGATCGCAGAACGGTCGGTGGCGATCTATCCGAAATCACAGCAAAAATATGCACGGCGGCGGCGATGGGGCTTTCGACTTTAGGAATTGATGCGCAGTTTCGCCCTCGCAATGACATCGAAGTTGCCGGTCAAAAAATATCAGGAACGGGCGGGTTTTTTGATGGCAATACATTGATGTTCCAAGGTACGGTTTTAATAGACCTAGACCCAGCGACTATGATGGCTGTGTTAAATGTGCCTGCCCATAAAATCAAAAAACGTGAACTTGACAATGCCGCACAACGGGTGACGTGTCTCAAAGCTTTGATGGGGCGAGTGCCGTCCATGGATGAAGTGCAAAATGCGTTGCTGGTTGGGTTTGCTGAGCATTTAGATTTTGAGTTTGAATTCTCAAAACCAAGTGAAGTCGTTGAAAAATTGGCCAAAGAATTGCACGATGAAGAAATAGGAACAGAAGATTTTGTTGCGGAAATTAATGAGCCAAACCGGATTAAAGACGTACTATGTGGCACAAATGCCAAGGGAAATCTCACGGCCTATATTCGGTTAGAAGGTGTGCGAAATGACCAGTTACGCGAAGTTATTTTTACGGGGGATGTATTCGTGACACCGCCGCGAACGATAATGGATTTGGAAGCCTTTTTGCGTGGAAGAAATATCAGTGAAGTTGAAAAAGCTGTGCTAGCCTTTTTTGCATCGACTAATATTGGCATGGTGAGCCTACAGCCATCCGAATTTTCAGATGCAGTTTTAGGAGCAGTCAGATGAAACTTCTGACTATCTTCCAACACACTTCCGCTGACTATCTCGGTCTTATGGAAGACCATTTTGAGGGGCGTAATATTGGGTTTCGGTATTACCGTCCTTTTACGGAAAGCGGCAGAGTACCACCATTTTCAGAAGTCGGTGACGCACTCATTTTGCTTGGTGGTGGACCTTGGGGGGCTGGCGGAACGCGTGACGCGCCAAGTTTGGCTGAAGAAGTAAAATTCACTCGGGCGTGTTTCATGCAAGGGCTTCCGATTATTGGCATTGGACTTGGTGCACAAATAGTGTGTCTGGCGACCGACGGTCGTGTCGAGCCTGGGCCCTTGGTTTTTACCTGTGAAAATGCCCTGCGTGTGGATGATAATGCCTTAAACGGTTTCATGCCAAAAACCTACCCCAACCCTATTTATATGCGCGATACTCCGGTACCACCAGATTATGCCAAAGTCTTGGCTGAGGATGGCCAGGGACGTCCTGCCGCTTTCCAAATAGGTGATAATGTGCTCGGTTTTACGGGTCACCCCGGATTTAAACGCGGCATGGCCGAGGATCTGGTGATGGAGTTCGAGGAGGTACCTGACAATACAGGATTGATGCTTGCTGAAATGGGACGCAGAAAACATGACATTGAAGATACGCTTGTTCCCATGATGACCGGTATTGTCCAAATTACCGGACTGATGAAGCAAATAGAGAAAAAGAGCGATACTTTTACGGGCATCGCTTAATAATATGTTGAAATATGTGATAATAGTTGGCTGGGATGTCCGATATTGATTGACAGCAAAATAATTGGTCGGCAGATTACCCCAAAATATTAAATAGGGGAACAATATGGCCGAGGCAAAGACAGGTACGACGCAAAAGGGGATTTTGGGCTGGATTGAACGTACTGGCAATCGTCTGCCAGACCCAGTGTTTATCTTTTTCTATTTGATCTTTATTTTGATGCTGTTTTCGGTACTGGCTCATTTTTTTGGTCTGTCTGCCGAACACCCCGTGCAAAAAAATGCGGACGGCACACCGCTTGTGATTAAATCTGCTAGTCTTTTATCGGCAGATAATATTCAAAAACTCTGGGTGGAAATGCCCAAGACCTTTACCCATTTTCATCCGCTCGGTTATGTGCTGGTTGTGATGTTAGGGGCTGGTATAGCGGAGCGCTCTGGGTTTTTTGCCTCAGGAATGCGTGCCGCTGTGCGTTCAACCCCTGTGGCTTTGCTCACACCGGTTGTTGCTCTGGTAGCCATGCTTGGCAATCATGCGGCGGATGCGGGTTATGTAGTGCTGATTCCGCTGGCGGGAATTTTATTTGCGGCTGCCGGACGGCATCCGCTGGCCGGAATTGCGGCCGCCTTTGCCGGTGTATCGGGCGGATTTTCGGCTAATCTATTGCCGGGCCAACTTGACGCACTATTGTTCGGTATTACAGAAGAGGCCGTTACCATTAGCGGGCTGGACCCGAGCTGGGTCATGAATATTGCTGGCAATTGGTATTTCATTGCGGCTATGACCCTATTATATCTACCGCTTATATGGTTTGTTACTGACAAAGTCATTGAGCCGCGCCTCGGCAAATGGTCACCCGGCGACGGAGAACTGGCGGCGCAATTTGAGGACAAGGATGCAGATCTTTCTGTCGGTGAGAAAAAAGGCTTAAAATTGGCCGGATTGGCGGCACTGGGTATTATCGGTTTATGGCTGGTTATGACCTTTGGCCCTGGTACGCCGCTTATTGACGAGGGTGCCTGCGCACCTGGTACAATTGAAGCGGGCACATGTTCCAAACAGGCGACATTGCGTCCATTTTATACGTCATTGGTTGGCGGGTTTATGGCATTATTTTTGGCATGCGGCTGGGCTTATGGTAAGGCGGCTGGAACCATAAAAAATAAACAGGATCTAGTCGACATGATGACTGGTGCCATGAAAGACATGGGTTATTACCTAGTCTTATCTTTTGCGGCCGCTCATTTTGTTGCTATGTTTGGCTGGTCAAATTTGGGGCTGATTTCTGCGGTACACGGGGCGGATACTATCCAGTCCTCTGGTTTACCCTTGCCGATCGTTCTGGGCCTGATCATCCTTTTCTCGGCTGTGCTCAACCTGTTTGTTGGCTCGGCCAGCGCCAAATGGGCTTTATTGGCACCGATCTTAGTGCCGATGCTGATGTTACTCGGCTTTAGTCCCGAAGCTTCTACTGCGGCTTACCGTGTCGGAGATAGCGCCACCAATATCATTACGCCGCTCATGGTGTATTTCCCGCTGATTCTGATTTTTGCCAAACGCTGGCAGAAAGATTTTGGTATAGGGAGTTTAACGGCATTGATGGTTCCTTATTCAGTCTGGATGCTATTATCCGGTATTGTGCTCATGATCTTATGGGTCATGTTGGGTGTTCCTCTCGGGCCGGACGCGGCGGTAGCTTATACTTTGCCGGGCCGATAATCGTTATTGGTGTGTCAGCCTTAGTATTTCTACAAGTGTAGTCTCGTTGTAACAAAGCTAAAAGCGGTGCAGAGTTAGTCTGGTTCGCGTTTGGATATGACTGAGTAAAATATTTTTTCGTTCAAGAAAACCAGTTGCGTTTATTAGCATATTCTAATATACAGGATAGAATAGAATACGTCAGGCCAATATCATGGCTTAAACTGGCGTGGGGACTAATAAACGGCGGGCTTACCATGTTCAAGAATATGGGGCAAAGCACTGCTTTAAACGAAGGGATATTATTATGGCCGAGAAGCTAATTATTGTTATGGCAAATACCGACCCGCGCAACGGCGAAGAGCTGGGCGCACCATTTTTCCAAGCGACTGTCGCCGCTGCAATGGACTATGAAGTTGAAGTTATCTGTACGGCGACATCCGGTGTTTTGATGAAAAAAGGGTTTGCCGAAAACTTGGTTGTCAAAGTCGGGTCTACAAAAAACGTTTATGAATTTATCCAAGATGCCCACGAAGCTGGTGTTAAATTCCTGTGCTGCTCACCAAACCTCGATTTGTTTGATATGACCAAAGATGACCTTATCCCTGAGTGTTCAGGTGTTGTTGGCGGCGCTTATCTTATCGAAGCCGTGATGGAAGAAGAAGACACCAAGGTGATGACATATTAGTTGGCGCGGCTACCGAGTAGGAGAATTTTATGGGACATCACGATGATACTACCCGCGTTCAAGAACATATTGGTGACCCGTTAGAGGGCACCCAGGACGTCTCGCGCGAATTCATGGAAGAAATTTTCCAGGACATTCAATCTGACATCAGGTTCGACCATGAGCTGAATGGTTGTTTGAACTGCGGTATTTGTACCGCAACGTGCCCCGCAGCTCATTACTATGATTTTAGCCCCCGCGAAATTGTACAGCTATTATGGACGGAAAATCTTGAAGGTATCCATGATGCCATGCAAGAAAAAATCTGGTCTTGTGCCCAGTGTTATACCTGCGCTGCCCGTTGCCCGTTTGGGAACTCACCGGGTGGTCTGGTTATGTTGATGCGCGAAGCTGCCATTAAACACGGCATGGAATCAGCAAAATCTGTGCTTAGGCCGTTCTCACGGGTGATGCTCAAACTTATTTCTACGGGTAACCAGTTGTCCCCAGACATGATTAGTAATGACGCTTTCCCGGATTGGGGGCCCAATATCTGTAAGGTTGATGCGCCGCTTAAACTCTTGCGTGCCGCTATCCCTGTGCCGACTTTGAACACTATCAAGACGGCTTGGGAGACAAATCTGAAAACATCAGTCGAGCTTTACACCATCTGGGAAGAAACGGGCGTGTTAGACCAATTGGAAACTGTAGACGAAAATTTGTTCGACGTAATTGTCGATCTGATGGACGAAAAACGCGACGATTGGGACGATTACCTAGATGAGCAAGATGATTAGGCAAAACGAGGACTAAACATATGGTTGATAATAAAAACAATGGCAATAACGGGAATGGGGAACGTTTCACCGGACATGGTTCGGAGTGGCGTGATAGCAATCTCAGCCCCGCCGATGCAATGACCGCAACCAGCTGGGTCGAAGCCAAAATTGATAAGCGCTCTATGCTGACCAACAAAGACCGCGTGCACGATATTCGCGATGTGATGTGGCAGCTGGAAAAAGAGGGCGAGATCAAAGTCCACCGCGTCGGTGAACACAATGATCCGCGCATGGCAAAGACACTGTACGGTTGGGATAAGAAAATTCCGACGAACCGGATATGGCACCACAAATCCTGTGGACAGTGCGGCAATATTCCGGGCTATCCCACCTCCTTGCTTTGGATGATGAACGAGATGGAACTCGAATATCTCGACGAGACAGACCAAACATCTTGTACGGCTTGGAATTATCACGGCTCTGGTATTGGTAATATTGAAAGCCTGGCAGCCGTGTTCCTTCGTAATTTTCATCAAGCATATGTATCTGCCAAGGCTGAAGGCCTACCGGAAGGCTATTACTATCCGCTCGTGCACTGTGGGACTTCATTTGGTAATTACAAAGAAGTGCGGGAGTATTTGCTCTTGTCTGCGGAACTGCGCGACAAAGTTAAGAAAATTCTCGGTAAATTAGACCGTCTTGTTGATGGTAAATTACTGATTCCCGAAGAAGTCGTGCATTATTCTGAATGGGTGCATGTGATGCGCGGTGATATTGCTAACCGTCAAACGATTGACGTGTCGAGTGTCCGCGCCACTATTCATCCGGCCTGTCATGTTTACAAAATGATCCCGCAAGACGTTATCTATGATGATGATGTGCTTGATGGTAACCGAGTTGCGGTATCTACGGGTGTTATGCAGTCTTTGGGCGCACAAGTGATTGACTATTCGACTTGGTATGATTGCTGTGGTTTCGGCTTTAGGCACATTATTTCAGAGCGTGAATTTACCCGCTCATTTGCCATTGACCGCAAAATTAAAATTGCCATTAACGAAGCCAAATCAGATGTGATGATTGGCCATGATACCGGCTGTATCACGACACTGGATAAAAATCAATGGATTGCCAAAGCCGATGAAGCCAATGCTGGCCAAAGCTATGAGCTTCCGGTTATCTCCGACATTCAATTTGCCGCTCTCGCTTGCGGGGCTGATCCGTTTAAAATCGTGCAGTCCCACTGGCACGCTTCGCCGTTTGAAAACCTGTTTGAGAAAATGGGTATTGACTGGGAAGCTGGCAAAGCGAATTTCGAGGCTTATTTGAAACAGGTCGAAGCCGGAAATCAGGATAATCTGTATGATCCGCGCCGCCGCATCACGGGTGGCCCGGGCTATATTAATGTCGAAGAACGTAAAAAACTAGGAATGATAACATCATGAGCAAACCAATTTTAGTTGTCGGCGGCGGTCCGGCTGGCCTTTCTGCAGCCCATTCACTGGCCGCTCTTGGTCAAAAAGTCGTACTTGTTGAAAAAGAAGACACACTGGGCGGGGCGCCAATCTTAAGTGGCTACTCCAAGCTTGTTCCGAGCGGGGAATGGGCCAAAGATGCTATCGGCTCTATGGTTGACCGTGTTACCAAAAACAAACTTATTACTGTGCATAAAGGGGCAAGCGTCAAAGAATTTTCCGGCAAACTCGGTAATTTCAAGGCTGAGCTTACAAATGGCAAGAAAGTTACTGCGGGTTCGACGATTTTGTGTACGGGCTTTACCCATTTTGACAGTGTCAATAAACCTGAATGGGGATTTGGATCTTTCCCGGATGTTGTGACAACGACCCAGGTTGAGCAAATGATCTCTAGCGGGCAGGGTGTTCGTCGCCCAAGTAACGGTGAGAAGCCTAAACGTGTCGCTATCTTGCTGTGTGTTGGTTCCCGTGACCGCCAAATTGGCCGTGAGTGGTGCTCGAAAATATGTTGTTCCGTATCGGCCAAAATGGGTATGGAAATCCGCGAAGAACTGCCGGATTGCCACGTTTATATCTATTATATGGATATTCGTACATTTGGCCTGTACGAAGAAATGTACTGGAAATCTCAAGAAGAGTTTAAAGTTAAATATATCAAAGCCCGGATTGCCGAAGTGACCTCCGACGGCGACAAAGTCATCGTCAAAGGTGAAGATACTTTGGTTAAGCGGCCTATTACTATCCCGTTTGATATGGTTGTCCACGCCGTCGGTATGGACCCGAATGTGGACAATATGCTTATTTCCAGCATTTTCGGTGTTGATTTACACAAATGGGGTTTCCTTGATCAGCAAAATATGTACGGGACTGCTGGCGCAACAAGCCGCGAGGGCGTATTTGTAGCGGGCGCAGCTACTGGCCCAGAGACTATCGACGATAGTATCGCCCAAGGGTCTGCCGCTGCAATGTCAGCTCTTGCTAGTATAGGGGCTAGTATGGCGACAAAAGTAGCAGCTGAGTAATCCCATATGGCATCATTTTTCTCAAGATTTAAAAGCAACACCACCTCTTTTGGGGGTAGCGGGCACGGCGGGGCGGCAGCCGCCGCAGTGCCGCCTGTCATTGCGCTTGAGTTGAGCGGCCCCGTATTGTCATCCACCTTGCAAAACCTAATTACGGCTTGTGAAGCGGACGGTGGTGTCGAGCGTTATGTGGAAGCTTTGAAGTTTAAGGTTTCATTATTTCAAGACGCTTTCAAAGACGCAGGAGAGGGTCTGACACCCGAGCGTTTTGCGAAATTATGTATGTTCATGCCGACGGTGCGCAGGCGCATTGGTGACAATTTGGAGGGTGAAAAATTTCCAATTTTGATGGCTGGAATTAAAGGATTATTTGGCGGCGGCGACATTGATGCGCGGATACAGGCGTTTCAAAAAAATTTTCCACAAGATAAAAAACACCGTTGGGTCAAGGACTTAGCTACAGAAATTCTACATAATGTTGACCCTGAACTGCACCCGCTTATGCACAGATGGGTCTGGGACCGCAAAACCAATTCTGGCGTTATCCGCGAAATGTGGTTTGGTGATGTGGACGCAGAAACGTTGCAGGTTGATGATATTTATGAAGTTTTTTTGAAACTCCGCGAGGAGCTATCCGGTTATCTCACCGATAATGGTATCTATTCCGACATACTTTATTATGTGGATTTACTGTGTGCCCAAAGCTACGCAAATTATATTGCGGCGCAGGGCGGTTTGTATTTAAAAGCTGATTTTTCGTCCAAAGAAGAACCCATTGTATTCACCCGCCGCTTGCTTGGATTAGACGGTGTATCCGCTAAAACTAATCTCGAAATTGCACCGTCCATTATTGATGGGCGTGCCCAAAAGAAAAATTCTATTGCAGACGTTTTGCGTCTAACCGGGAGTACTTAACTATGGCTATTCATGAAAAAAGTTTGATTAGGCCGGAAAATCTTATCACCCATGATAACCTTGTTATCGACGGGGTGGATGTATCTGGTGACTGGTCGACCTTTATCCGCACACGGGTTGTGACGGACTATAATGAAGATTTGGAAGACGAAATCAGTTCCCTACCAGGCGGTGAGTTGATCCACCGGTGTTGGCAATGTGGATCATGTACCAATTCATGTACCGTGAATGCAGAAAACCCGGACTTTAATCCGCGTTACTGGATTTATTTGATCCGTATGGGTATGGAAGAAGAGCTATTACGCGATAAAGATATTATTTGGCAATGTGTATCATGCAATAAATGCACCTCTGCCTGTCCCCGTGATGTGGTGCCGGAAGGCGTGATGAAGGCAACGGCCCATTGGATGGAACTAAAGGGTCATACGCCTAAAACTCCTTCGACTATTTTTGATGAAGTGTTTACACATCAAGTAGTTAAATACGGCAAGATCGAAGACGGGGAGGTATTGACGGACTTTTTCAAGCAAACCAAACGCCCCATAATGCAAGACTGGTTGATCCAGATTGTCAAAAATATGATCAAGGGTTTGCCGGTTATACAACTCATGAAAATGGGCATTGCCACCGTATTTCACCCAAAAACCAAAGGTTGGGCCAGTGCCAGCGCGGCAATTGCAGAGCATATTGCCGAAGAACGGCAAGAGGCACACAAAGCCCTTGGCATTACCAAGCCCGCTCCAGACGTCAATCAGCTTGATGCTGCAAACTAGGGGCGAATAAGAATTTTGCATAGAGAAATATTATGACCGTAATTATTGACAAGACAGACCTAAAAAAGAAATACAAAAAAGTAGCCTATTATCCCGGCTGTGCTTTGGAAGGCTCTGCACTGCCTTACGATAAATCAACACGGGCCATTGGTAAAGCGCTCGGGCTTGAACTGGTCGATGTTAAAGACTGGAATTGTTGTGGTGCTATGGAGGTTAAAAATATTGACCCGCAAGTGGAGACCTATTTGTCCTCGCGTGTGCTTTCGAACGCACAACACAAAAACAAAATGGACGTGGTGATGGCGCCTTGTAACGGGTGTTATAAAAATTTGAAACAGGCCGAATTTGAGCTTGGGCACAACCAAAAATCTCGCGAGGTGGTCGAGAAAATATCCCAAAAAGCAGGCCATGAGGCCTATGCGTCTGGTGATGTGGAAACAATCCATGCTCTGGATTGGATCAAAATGGGCTATGGTGAGGATGAATTGCGCAAGAAGATTAAAGGCGGTCTTAAAGGTCTGAAAATTGCCAATTATTACGGCTGTATGTACACACGCCCGCGCAATATTTTCCCGGAAAAAGCGCCGGGTGCTGGCGGGGATGATTTGATTAAGCCCCATTATATGGACGATTTATTGGCGGTTGCGGGGGCTGAAAATGTTGACTTTCCGCTCAAAACCGCTTGTTGCGGTGGTGCGCATACTTTGTCCGACCGTGATATGTCGACAAAACTCGTGCTTAATATTCTTGAAGCCGCTGAAGCAGCAGGAGCCGAGGTTATCGCAACCGAATGCCCGACCTGTCATTCTGGCCTAGAGATGCACCAAATTCGTGCTCTGAAGCGTTTGTCCAAGAAGACCAATGTCAAGGTGATATATTTCACGCAATTACTCGGCATGGCTATGGGCTTAAGTCCGCGTAAAGTTGGCCTTAACGGCAATATATCCGACTCCTACGGCCTCATGAAAGAAAAAGGAATCATCTAGTCGTGCGTAATGTTGTTGATCTCGAAGCCTATATGGATGCTCCGAAACCGGAAGTGATCCCCACCCAGCAAGCGGCTGACTACCTGTTGGTCGGAGAGGAAATGCTTGAAAATTGGCTCAGGGCCAAAGGCCTTGTGCCCACAGACAAAAAGAAAGAGGGGTTTCGTATTTTGGCCCTGCACAGGCAGGGTTGCAAGGGCGACCCCAGCTTTAATGCATGCCGGGAAACCTGCAGAGAACTCGCATATTATTATAATTTAATCTCCGCACAGCCAGATAGCGAAGAAGTGGTGTCTCGCTTGGCTATGATGGAGATGGTTGCCAGGCATTTAGTGCTGTTTATAGGTAATAAAATGATGGACGATCAAGTTGGCGAGTTTTGTTGCTCTGCCAAAGTAAATAAGTTAAATAGAGAAAAAGTTGAAACACTTGTAGGAGTAAATAATGGCTAATGTGCGCGGATGTGAACTACCCGATGATCTATTATATGATGTGGAAAATCATACTTGGTTCACAGAAATTGGTGACGGTACCGTGAAAATGGGCATGACGACAATCGCTACGGCTTTGGCCGGCGAACTGGTCGCTTTCACACCCAAAAAAGTCGGACGTAAAGTCCGCGCCGGTAAATCCTGCGCCACCGTAGAAAGCGGCAAGTGGGTTGGCCCTGCGAAATCACTCGCTGGCGGTGAAGTGATCGAAACTAATGGCAATTTGGCGGAAAATCCGAGCTTGGCCAATGACGATCCTTACACCAATTGGATGGTTGTTTTGAAGCCGGATGATTGGGACAGTGTCAAAGGCGGTTTAACACCGGGTTCTGATGTTGCTGGCCCGTATGAAGCCAAAATGGAAGCTGACGGGTTTGAGGGGTGCGGCTAGTAACTGATATTGCAGGCTAGTGAAGCTGTGTTTGTGAGTAATATTGGAGATGGGGAGAAGGAAGTGCACATGCAAATGGAACAGATGGGAGCCAATGCTGGTAAAGCCTGTGCACTCCTTAAATCTATGGCTAACCGATCTCGTTTGATGATTCTTTGCCAATTGGCTGAGCGCGAAATGTCTGTCGGGGAGTTGTTGGAGGGTTTACCTCTGTCACAGTCCGCTTTGTCCCAACACCTTTCCATGTTGCGCCGTGAAGAAATAGTGACGACAAGACGTGAGGCTCAATCTATTAAGTATTCACTGGATAATGATGATGCTCGTGTTTTGATCCAGACATTGTATGAGCTATATTGCAAAGGTACGGATGAAAACACCCATTCTACGGCAAAAAAAGAATCTGTCCTGATTTAGTGGCTAAGCGTTTTTTGGTGAACGTTCAGACGTAAGCTTATTGATCAATATCTCAATTTTTCTTGTTAAATCATTGATATTTAGTGCAATATTATTTGAAATAACTGTGCCGTAAACGTGTCCAGTGTAGGTATCCACTAACATGGCCTTGGCTTCACCGCGCGGGGAAATTTCTGTTTCTTCAAATATAAACCCAGTTTCAGCCATAGCTTTGCCGGCAAAACTCCCCCACTGGGCATCATTTCCCATGCCGTAAATGAGCACATAATCCATGCGTAAATCTGATGCCGTAATGCGAATTTCATCGAGCTTGTTATCGCTACCCCAAGCATTTAAAAGCTGATTGGGAAAGTTTTTAGCAAGAGCTACCGGACTAACCGGAGCGAATGTGGCACCGGAGTGGTTATCTAAGGAGGCCCAATCGCGTAACTCGGACATTGGCGCATATGCCAAACGGCCTTTATCCAAGCGGGCTATGCCGATTGTACTACCGATTTTTATAGTCGGTTGAGGTGCAGATTTTGCTTTGAACGGGACGGTGAGCGATACTTCTCGAAGGACAGTCGGAGACCGGTATGGGGCGTTCTGTGCATTAGCATTGGCATTAGCGACAAAAACAATTGCGGTTAAGGCTGCGGCGATTAAAAGTTTCAACATAGTTTTCCCTCCAAATAATGCGTTTCCATGTGTGCAATATAGAAATCCAATAAGGCGCGAATTTGCAATGATTATGCTGATTTCAAGACTTTTTCACTCAAATATGGCGGCGAAGTGAAGGAATACGGCGAAATTTTGAATTAAGGCAAATATTGTGTCGTTGGCTTAATCCTCTAACGACCGGCTCACATTCAAGTGACCAATTGAGAGCACTTCGTCACCCTATAGGATGGAAAGCTTTGCTAACAAGCTTCCAGGCGAATAATCGCCCAATCAATTATATGTGTATTATATAGGAGTCACATTATGTCCGCCCTTAAAGCTAAAGCCCCCCAAAATTTCGCGAAAGCCCTTACTATTGGTACTTTGCTCACTGCATCTCTAGGCGTCTCTGCTGTCGCTAAACCAAATTCGCAAATCAGCCTTGATGCTGCAGCACCTGCCGCAGTCCAACAAGCCTTTAATAGCTGGATGGCTGGTGGCCGCCTAAAAGGCAAGAAAAGCAAAGAAAAATGCTATGGTGTTGCCCTAACAGGCGGAAATGATTGTAAAGCCGGTACTGGAACATCTTGCCAAGGTTCGTCAACATCCGATTTCCAAACCGATGCTTGGACTTATGTGCCAAAAGGTAGCTGTGAGTTGATCATCACGCCAAATGGTAATGGTTCTCTTACAAGCAGCTAGATTATTCATTTATGTCAGAGCAGATATCGGATTATCCTTTCCCCATGGCCTCCGTAAGAGCTCTGACATTTCCGCCGTAAACGGAGGAAGGAAAAAGAATGGCTAAATTGCCAAATATGGCCGGGATGGGTCTAAAGCCGGAATTTTATGCCGAGGCTTTGGAGCATTCCGGCCAAAACATGTGGTACGAAGTCCACCCTGAAAATTATATGGTAGACGGCGGGCCAAGACTGGCTTGGCTAGAAGCTATAGCTGACAAATTTCCCTTAAGCTTACATGGGGTCGGCGCATCTCTCGGTGGGCTTGACCCGTTTGATAAGAGACATCTCAAATCATTGCGCTCGCTAATAGAACGTTTCAACCCCGCGCAAGTTTCTGAACATGCAACGTGGTCAAGTTTTGATGGTCGGTATTTTGCCGATCTTCTGCCATTACCGCGCACCAAAGCGGCGCAAGACCATATGGTTGAGCGCATAGACGAGTTTCAGACGGCCATTGGGCGGCGTATTTTGATAGAAAACCCGACCAATTATATGGCCACAAATTCCGAATTGGACGAGCCAGAATTTCTGGTGGAGATCGCGAGACGGGCAGGGTGTGGTTTGCTGCTTGACGTCAATAATGTTTATATCAGTTCGGTGAATGTTGGGATTGATGCGCGGGCCTATGTGCGGGCTTTACCCCCGGAACTAATAGGTGAAATTCACATAGCCGGTTTTGACGAAGACCCAAAACACGGTAAAAAATTACTCATAGATACTCATTCAGCCCCCGTAGCCGAGCCTGTTTGGGATTTACTGGACGCGGCTTTGGCGCATATTGGCCCGGTTCCCATATTGCTGGAGCGCGACGGTAATATTCCGACGTTTTCGGAATTACTGCATGAACATGCCCGTGCGCAAGCTGCACTAGAGACTATGCGGGTTGAAGAAGAGGTGGCGTGATGAAACATTATATGCAAACCATGGCGGCGGTGATTGACGGGTCTCATATTGGCACGGTGGAATTAGAGTATTTTGATGCGAAATATGTCAACGTTTACCGTAATAACTCTGTCACAGCCTATATAGATGTTTTGCGGGCAAATTATAGGTCTGTTGCAGATCTGGTCGGGGATGATTTTTTTGTAAGTATATGTCTGGAATATATTAAAAAACACCCGACCTGTCAGCGTAGCTTGGTCGGTTACGGCGAGGGGTTTGCGAAATTCCTTGATGATAATCTAGCGCACCATAAGCTCGCATATTTATCAAGTTTCGCGCGGTTAGATCGTGCTTGGACACGGGCACATATTGCACAGGACAATGAGCCTTTGCAAATGTCGGTTTTGGAAAACATCATCAAGCAAGGCGGAGATTTGGAGAGCTTAGAATTGTTCTTAATGCCGGACGTATTTTTAGTAAGCAATACATGGTCAGTTTTTTCTGTTTGGATTTCTCTTCGCGAAGATACAAAACTAACAAAAGCCGTTGAAGTCGACGAAAACCGTGAAAATGTGCTGGTCTGGCGCCATGGGTACGAGGTTATATATCGTGATTTAAACACGGCGGAATATGCGTTTTTGAGTGCGACAAACAACGGAGCCAATCTAGGTCTCGCCACGGAAAAAACCCTAAGAGCCTCACCTGCAACAGATATAGGCCAATTGCTAACAGGCATGCTGTCCGCAGAACTGTTTACACAAATTGAAGGAGGCACAAATGCCTAAATTACTCTCAAAATTATCAAACCTACTGACATTTTGGTACCCGTTCACAGAAAAATTGCAGTTTCTAGCGCTGCTGTTTGCCCGTATTGCAGTTGGGCAGGTCTATTTGAAATCCGGTTTGGCAAAATGGGACGGGTTCTTCAAATTCAACGGTAATACTTATGATTTGTTCCAATACGAATTTTTCTGTCCGGACGAAATTCGCAAAGGCGCACTGTATTTATGCGACAAGACGGAACAGGATTACACCAACGAAACTGTTCGTTTCATCATCGACCGTTTTGCCAATTTAGCGGGCATTATGGAAGTGGCCTTGGGGGTTGCTATCATTGTCGGGCTATATTCTCGGCTTGCGGCGCTTGGTTTGCTTGCCATGACATTCTTCATTCAATTTTTTGTCTTCCCCGATGCCGCCAGTTGGTGGGGCAGTCATGCTTGGTGGGTTGTATGTTTGCTGGCAGTTTTGTCCTTCGGGCCTGGTAAATTTTCGCTCGATAAAATATTCAAGCTAGACGCAAAATAAAATGCTCGCCATAAGGCGGTATGAAGCGAGCCGACATAATATCCGATAACATGCCGAGGCAGGGCAGTGTGATTAGCCGTATCATTGGTTGGATTTTTTTGAAACTGCTTGGCTGGAAGATTATCGGCACGCTTCCTAACGCGAAAAAATTGATGATTATCGTGGCACCGCATACATCGAACTGGGACTTTATCATTGCTATGGCCGCCAAGTTTTATATGGGGCTTGGGGTGCGGTATTTAATGAAGAGTGAAATCAATGTTTGGCCTTTCCGAAATATCTTGAAATGGACTGGCGGTGTGCCTGTTTACCGCTCCGAGAAAACCGACATACTAGAACAGACAGTCGATTGGCTAGAGGCGGAAGAAAATGTCTGGCTCGGCATGTCGCCCGAAGGCACCCGCTCCAAAATAGACAAATGGAAAACCGGTTTTCTGCGGATCGCCCACGGCGCTGACATTCCGATATTGGTGGTCGGACTGAATGCGCCGAACAAGACGATAGTCATTGATAGACTGGTAGGATTAGAAGAATTAAAAGGCGATCTAACCGCCCAAGCGAAATATTTGCAGGAATTCTGCGACGAAAAATTTGTCGGCATTAAGCCGCAAAACCAGTAATTTTCTAGTAAGCTTTCGTTAACGCAAAAGCTCTCGACTTGTGTCGCGTGTTCGCGTAGTGTTCTTTTTATGAACAGGCGGATTCGTATATTGGGGATAGACCCTTCACTGGTTAAATGCGGTTGGGGCGTGGTTGAGGCCGAAGGGCTCAAGATAACCCATATCGGCCACGGCGTGATAAAACCCGCTGTCAACCAAGATATGGCACTGCGGCTAAACCAGCTGTATGACGAATTATCCGGTTTGATAAAAACCTTTGCGCCCGATGAAGCGTCTGTGGAGGAAGTGTTCATGAACAATAATCCGGCGTCGGCCATGAAGCTCGGCCATGCCCGCGCGGCCTGTTTGCTTGCACCTGCACAAGCGGGGTTATATGTGGGCGAATATTCAGCCAAAAAAGTCAAGAAATCAGTGGTCGGTACGGGGCAGGCAGACAAAACCCAAGTCGCCGCCATGATGAATATCTTGCTACCAGGCCAAAACCTGAAAGCCGGAGACGCGGCAGACGCTTTGGCCATAGCTATTTGCCACGCCCATAGAGCAAGTGCGGCCGGCGCACTCCATACACGAATGCAAAAGGAGATGCTTGGGTGAGAGAGTATATAGATATTTATGTAGGGTGGATTAGGCTTCTTAGCCGTAATCCACCTTTGGTGTGCGCCAATGGTGGATTACGCGCAAGAACGCTAATCCACCCTACAGGTTTGGAAGTTTTCTCATGATAGGTATGCTCAAAGGGACTGTGATTGTCATTGGTACGGACGAGGCCATCATTGACGTGAACGGCGTTGGGTATTTGGTCAAATGCTCGGGGCGGACTTTATCCATGCTTTCGGTCGGCACCAAAGCCGTGTTACATGTTGAGACCCATGTGCGCGAGCAGGCAATTACACTGTTTGGTTTTACAGAAGAAGAAACACGGGCCTGGTTTGTGAAATTGCAATCTGTGCAAAAGGTTGGCCCAAAAGCGGCCCTGGCCATTTTAGATGTGCTCAGCCCTGCAGAAATCCTCTCGGCGGCATCCCTTGAGGACAAGGCGGCCTTTAGCCGCGCAAGCGGGGTTGGGCCAAGTTTGGCGGCGCGCATTGTCATGGAGCTTTCTGGTAAGCCTCCGCCTGCGGGTAGGGGCTTTACCCCGACATTCACAGATACAGACGGCGATGTACGCGTAATAGACAGTACAGAGATGAGCGCGCAAAAAGATGCGGTATCAGCTTTGGTTAATTTGGGCATAGACCCCGCGCAGGCCTTGCGCGCTGTGGCGCACGCGCTACAAGCGGATGCTAATCTGGATATAAATGCGCTCGTAAAAGCGGCGCTCAGGGAGATCGGTAATTGAATGATGCCCGCAACATAGACGGACGTATTATAGACGGGGAGCCGCAAATAGGTGACCGCAATGACAAAGCGTTGCGGCCATTGGCGTTTGAGGATTTTGTTGGCCAAAAATCGTCTATTGCTAATCTAAAGGTATTTGTCGAGGCTGCGGGGCGGCGCAGTGAGGCTATGGACCATGTATTGCTGTCTGGCCCGCCGGGGCTCGGCAAAACTACTTTGGCGCAAATTATTGCCCGTGAACTGGGTGTAAACTTTCGCTCGACTTCCGGTCCAGTCATTTCCAAAGCCGGAGATTTGGCTGCACTCTTGACCAATATGGAGCCGCGCGACGTTTTGTTTATTGACGAAATTCACAGATTAAACCCGACCGTTGAAGAAATCCTGTATCCTGCAATGGAAGATTTTGAGCTTGATCTCATCATCGGAGAAGGGCCGGCGGCGCGAAGCATCAAGATAGATTTATCGCCCTTTACTCTAATCGGCGCAACAACGCGGGCTGGACTATTAGCAACGCCTTTGCGCGACAGGTTCGGCATTCCGGTACGACTTGAGTTTTACGATGTAACCGAATTGACCAAGATAGTGGTGCGCGGTGCGAATTTACTCGGTGTAAATGTCAGCGCAGATGGTGCTCACGAAATTGCCAGACGCGCACGGGGAACACCAAGGGTAGCAGGGCGGTTATTGCGCCGTGTGCGGGATTTAGCCGAACATGTAGAGGCCACCATAATTGATGCCAAAGTGGCGGACGCGGCTTTGCTCAGACTTGGTGTTGACGATATTGGGCTGGATGCGCAAGATATGCGGTATTTGCGGGCGTTGTGCGAAATGTTTTCTGGTGGTCCTGTTGGTGCGGACACAATGGCGGCGGCACTATCTGAAGCCCGCGATGCGCTTGAAGATGTGATAGAGCCTTACCTGATACAAAAAGGTTTCTTGCAGCGCACACCGCGCGGCCGTGTAGCTACGCCCCATGCCTTTGCCCATTTGGGGCTAGCTACGCCCCTAAAACTAGAACAGCCAACATTATTTACCCCGAATGATACAGGATCAGGTGATGGATAAAACGGATAAAACCGAACCGACCCCAAACCAGCCAACAATGGGGTATTTTGAAGGTCGGAAGCATTATTACCCGATCCGTGTATTCTATGAGGACACGGATTTTACCGGTGTAGTATTTTACGCCAATTATCTACGTTTTTTTGAGCGGGCGAGGTCGTCTTTTTTTCGTCTCGCCGGTGTAAGTCACGCAGAATTACTGGAGCGCGATGTGCCGCTCGGCTTTGCTATTCGCAAGATAGAGTTAGAATACAAACGACCAGCCCGCATTGATGATGCCTTGCTGATTATGACCAGCTATGAGCGCTATAAAGGGGCTCGTCTTTGGGTGTCACAAGAAGTTTGGCGCGGTGATCAATTATTAACGACAGCATATTCAGAGGCCGCATGTATAGATATGAACGGTCGCCCCAGAAGACCAACACCGAAAATGATCGAAAAATTACAACCGTATTTTTTACCTGATTAGGGATTTACACCGTTCAATTCGCAAATATCCGTTACTTCTTTGTTGTCGGCATCAACATAAATAATTTCCTCAGGCGTAATGATTTTTGTCCAAGGTTCGCGGCGTTCGATCGGCGGAATCTTAATTGTTACCCATTTTTCTGTTTTTGGGTCGTAGTACATTTCGTCTTCGGTTTCGATAGAAACGATAGAAAAACCGGATTTAGTCACGGCAGGGACAATCACTTTGCGCAATGTATTGATTGGGATGCACTGCTGTTCAATGGGTGGCGCTATCACTATTACAGGAACTTCCGGTTCGACCGTAGCGCAGGCGGCCAAGATAAATAGCGGCGTAAAAATTGCTGTAGTTGTATAGATAAATTTCATAATCCTGCCTTTCAACATGTGCCCTGAAAATACACAGACTATAAGGCAAGACTATGGCGATACTGCAATGAAAGCAAGACAATAGCGCATACACTATTACAATTGAATAAAGTCTGCGCTTTACCTATGCTTTCCAGTGTGATTCCATGGTTTTGACGGATACTGATAAATTACCGTCTGTTAATTGGCATTGCACGCAAAATTGGCCCAAAACAGGAGCCAAAATGTATATGGAGACGAACGCAAAATGAGCTTGATACAGATTTGGCCAGAAATCAGCCCGCAGATAATGTCTTTGCCCTTAATCGTTAGTCAGGTGGGGGAACCCTCTTTCACAATGATTGATTTGTTTAACCGCGCCGACTGGATTGTAAAATCCATTATGATCGGGCTTGCCATTGCTTCGGTTTGGTCATGGGCAATAATTATTGACAAGACCATTAGTTTTGGCTTGCTCAGGAAACGCGCCACCAAATTTGAAGAAACATTTTGGTCAGGCCGCACTTTGGACGAGTTGTCAAACGGTTTGGCCGGCGACACGCGCGACCCTATGGGACGAGTTTTTTCTGCCGCCATGCGCGAGTTTAAGGAAAGCGAAAATGCTCCAAGCGGTAATGATGTTGGCGGTACAAGAGAGCGTATCGACCGTGTCATGGGACTGGTGGTTAACCGCGAATTATCCAAGGCGGAGCGCGGCATGACAGTGTTAGCGACCGTTGGTTCAGCCTCAGTGTTTGTCGGATTATTAGGAACGGTTTGGGGTATTATCAACACATTTAGAGCCATTGACACCAAAGGTAATATTGACATGTTGACGATTATTCCGGGCATTATGGAAGCCTTGTTTGCGACGGCACTCGGCCTGGTTGCGGCTATCCCTGCGGTCATATTTTACAATAAATTTGCCGCCGATTTAGATCGGTATGCTGGCCGGCTCGACGGATATACGGATGAATTATCGGCTATTTTGTCGCGCAAAATCGGTAAAGGTGGCTAGGTATGGCAATGGCACAAATGGGACGCAGTAAGGGGGGGGGAAACCGTAGACGTGGCCGCCGCGGCCTTAACTCTGAAATTAACGTTACGCCGCTTGTTGATGTGATGTTGGTGTTGATGCTGATCTTTATGGTACTTGCCACAGTTGTGGCTGCGGGTGTTCCTATTGAACTACCAAAAACTGATGCCAATTCTATGCCCATGCAGCAGCAACCCTTAACTGTGACAGTGGACCGTGCCGGCAAAATATACCTACAAGAAGAGGAAGTTAGCTTGGAAGAATTAACGCCGAAGCTAATAGCATTAGCTGGTGAGGGTTATGAAGAACGTATCTATCTGCGCGGCGATGAGGGCGGTAATTATGGCCCTGTCATGAAGGTCATGGCTAGCATAAACGCCGCAGGTTTCTCCAATATAGGTTTGGTAACGGATCCTATACAAAAATAGGATACACTGTCTTGATGAAATTCGGGTTACCTATATCAATTACATTTCACGTCTTGTTTGCATTTGGCGGGCTGTGGATGTGGGCATCGCGCCCCCCGACATCGGCACACAATACAATCATCCCGGTGGAGCTGGTGACGGTAGCGGATATTACCGATATTATGCCGACACGCAGTAGTGACGTAAAACCAGAAATTAAACCAATGCCCGTCCCTGAAACGATAAAGCCGGAAGCAAGACCGCCTAATGTCAAGCCGAGGCCGAGCCAAAAAGAGGTGACTAAGCCACCAAACACCCCAACCTTTAATCTGGATGCTCTGGCAGAAGCCTTTGAGGATGTACGCAAAGATGATCCGGACGCGGATAATCAGCAAGTGCTTGTCAATGAGGTCCAGAATGCAAAAATCGCTGAAAATGCACGTATCGGTGCCGGAAACGAACAAAGCGATACCGTAAATGCTCTCGATTATATTCGCGGGCGTCTGCACAATTGTTGGATAGTGGACGCGGGGGCTGTTGACTACCAAAGTCTGGTTGTTGACATAAGGTTATCGTTGAATATGGACGGCAGTATTAAAAATATGACGGTGCTGAATGATGCCGAAATAATCGCATCGTCTAACCGCGCATGGCCGGTGGCAAAGCATAACGCGACGACAGCCCTCAGAAAATGCGCCCCATATGATGGTTTGCTCTCAATTGATTATAATGTATGGAAAGAGTTGAAACTACATTTAGACCCAGGAGAAAATTGATGAACATTGCAAATCGTTTTTCGGGGGTCTTGAGACCATTTTTTGTAGCGGCAATATTCCTGATCAGTATGTTAGTTTCAGTAAATGCGCGCGCCCAGCTGGAGATTGATATTGTCCATGGTGCTCCGGAGCCTGTGCCCATAGCTATTCCTGATTTCATATCAAGCCACCCCGAGACCGACCAAATTGCCCAAGATATGGCAAATGTGATTGCTGCAAATTTAGAGCGCTCGGGTTTGTTTCGCGTGCTTGACCAAAGCATATATATCGAAAAACAAACCGATATAAATTACCAACCGCGCTTTTCCGATTGGCGCCTTATCAATGCCAAAGCTTTGGTATCAGGCAAAATAATCCGTGAAAATTCAAACCGCCTCAAAGTCGAGTTTCGCCTTTGGGACATATACGGCGCGGAACAGCTAGACGGGAAACGGCTGGCGACAACACCAGATAACTGGCGGCGTATAGCCCATAAGATTTCTGACAATATCTATAAGCGGCTAACAGGTGAGGGTGGCTATTTTGATAGCCGGATTGTCTATATTGCAGAAAGCGGCCCCAAGACAGATCGCCGCAAACGTCTTGCCATTATGGATGCAGACGGAGCCAACTCGCAATATTTGCTTACGGGTGCAGACCTGGTGCTAACACCCAGATTTTCACCCACCGCTCAGACTATAACTTATCTCTCTTGGGAAACCGGCCGCTCGCAAGTGTATTTACTGGACATTGAGACGGGGCGGCGGGAACTTCTCGGTAATTTCCCCAATATGACAATTGCGCCACGGTTTTCACCGGACGGAGAAAAACTGATTTTCTCAATGGTCAAGCGCGGCAATAGCGATATCTATATATTTGATTTACGCTCTCGTTCGACCACACGCTTAACCACTAATCAGGGCATAGATGTATCCCCTAGCTTTTCTCCAGATGGTCGAAAAGTCGTATTTAATTCCGACAGGGGCGGCTCCCCGCAACTTTATACAATGAATGAGGACGGCTCTAATGTGCGCCGCCTAAGCTTTGGGAAAGGACGCTACACCGCACCTGCATGGTCTCCGCGTGGTGATTTAATTGCTTTTACAAAAAGCAATAAAGGCCAATTTCATATTGGTGTCATGAGTGCCAAGGATGGTAAAGGGGAACGTTTGTTGACGAATTCTTATTTGGACGAAGGCCCAACATGGTCACCAAATGGTAGGGTTATACTATTCACCCGTGAAACGAGAGGGCTGCATGGCCGGTCTGCGATTTGGTCTATTGATTTAACGGGACGAAATTTGCAAAAAGTGCCGACACCAGGGTCATCATCCGACCCGGCTTGGTCACCTATATTGCCCTAAAATATCAGCCTAATTTAGCCATATTCATAGGCAATATTGTAACCTGAACAATTGTCAACTTGACACATATGCCCACGTCGTTAGCTTATTATCAGCTATTTGCTAAATGGTTGGGGAATTGGAGAGAAAAATGAACTTAAAAACAGTATTAGTCGGAGCAATTGTTTTGGCACTTTCAGCCTGTGCATCAACACCGAAGCAACAAGAAGTCGTGGATAACAAACCACAAACTCAAGATCCTGTTAATGTTATACCAGTCCCTGTTGAGAGGGTGCCCGTTGAAAATGCTGTGCCAGTATATCAAGGCCCGCAGCCTGGCACAGTCGATCATTTCAAATTTGTATCCGGTGATGACCGTGTGTATTTCGGCTTTAATGAATATACACTTACCCCGCAAACACGTGAAATTTTGAAGTCACAGGCTATATGGCTGCAAGAGTATAGAGATGCGATTGTCGTTATTGGCGGTAATGCTGATGAACGCGGTACGCGCGAATATAATCTTGCGCTTGGTGCACGCCGCGCCGATGCGGTAAAAGCGTTTTTTGTCAGCCAAGGCGTGTCGCCAGGGCGCATAACCACAGTGTCATACGGCAAAGAGCGCCCTATCGATGGGCGCTCTAACGAAGAAGCATGGGCATTGAACCGTAATGCACATTCTGCCGTATTGGTTGGCGGTAGCAGCTAATTTAACTGCACTTTAATAATACGCGCCTTAATTTAGCCGCTAAACTATGGCCGGTTATTCAAGTTGTTGTCCCAGATAGGTTATTTATGCGTATTTTATCTTTATTCATCAGTATTTTTTTGGTGTTGTGCATTGCTGTACCTGCTCACGCGGTCAGTAAAAAAGAGCTTGAGGCGAAGATTATTCAGCTAGAGCAACGCCTCGGTGCATTAGAAACACGGATGCTAACCGGAGACCCGGCCGCAGAGCGTTTGATGCAACGTATGGATGCTCTCGAAACTTCACAGCGTTCGATGACAGGCGAAGTTGAGCGTCTACGTTATGAAAATGAGACATTGCACGAAGAGGTGCGGGCATTGGCAAGCCAGATTGTTGCCTTGCAGGCAATATCTGAAACCATGGAGCTTCATTTACAGGCTGTAGAGATAGTTGCCAAAGAACAAGCCGGGCAACAATCTGGGCAACAGGATCAAGCCCAAATGCAACAAGCGGAACCTTCTGCACCAATTGTTTACGGCGAAACCGGCGTCAGTAATGCAAGTGGCGTTTACGCTGGCGGATCATCGTTTCCGCCGCCGCCGACTATTATTGGCGGCGATCTGGCTGAGGTTCAGGGCAATGATATATCGGGTTTAGCATTGACTTTATTATTGACTGGGCAAGAACTCATGAATGAGGGTGATTTTTCCGGTGCGCAAACCGCGTTTCAGCAATATCTGGATTTAAACCCGGATGCAGCCGATAGAGGTGATGTGTATTTCTGGCTCGGCGAAACCTATTATGCAAAATCAGGATTTTCCAGTGCCGCAGAAGCTTATATTGCCTCGATGCGTGCCGCACCAAAGGGGGACTATGCCCCCGAAGCCATGGTGAAATTGGCGGCAACAGCGCGCTCACTTGGAAAAACAGATATGGCCTGTCAGACTTTGGCCAGTTTCCCAGAGCAATATCCCAATGCAGTTGCAGCAGTGCGCGAAAAAGCCCGCATCGAAAATACCCGCAGCGGGTGTTAAGGTGTGGAGGGCCCAGATAAATATCTCCAGGCAAATGTATTTTCAAAATTAACTACGCTTGTCGGAATGGGTTCCAAGCCCTTGGCAGTAGCATTTTCTGGGGGCGGTGACAGCACCGCGCTTTTGTCGCTAGTCTTAAAGTGGAGCAAAGCTAGGCCTGTACATGCCTTGATAATTGACCACGGCTTGCGACCAGGCTCTGCTAAAGAGGCAAAACTAGCACAGTCTAGGGCTCATAATATGGGCGCAAAAGTACATATCCTCCAATGCGATTGGGCAGGAAATATCCCAAAAACTGGCATTCAAGAAAAAGCCAGAAATATGCGTTACGAGGTACTTGGTAAAGCATGCCGGGAATTGGGCGTCGAAACTTTATTGCTCGGACATAATGAAGACGATCAAGCCGAAACTATATTGATGCGCAAGAACGCAGGCAGTGGTTGGCGTGGTTTGGCTGGCATTAAACCAAAGAGTAGGGCACCTATTTGGCCTGCATTACAGGGTTTGGATATTGTCCGACCCATTTTATCATGCGGGCGATTGGAATTACGTTCATTTAATAAAAACAGATACTTACAGTGGATTGATGAACCATCAAATAGCGACCCAACATTTGCACGTATCAGAGCGCGCGAATATTTAGCCAAAAACGAAAACCATAGACAAAACCTGCTCATGATTGCCAAAGCTGCAAGCGTGACATTGGAACAAGAGCAAAAACTGATTTCATCATTTATCCACGGCAGCACAATTATATATGAATGGGGCGGCTTAAGTTTACTGCCAAAATTCCGCGCAGGGAAATCCGGGCAGATAGCTGAATCCCTAAGATATCTATTACCGGCAATCTCAGGTGAAACTTTACCGCCTAGTTACGAAAAACGCGCGACTTTGGCGCGAAAATTGAGGTCTCCCGTTTTCACAGGTACTACACTTGGCGGTGTACGCTTTGTACCTCATGGCGATAATATTTTATGTGTGCGAGATTTGGGTTCAATTAGTGGTCGGGCTAATGTGCAAGCTTTGCTGCCAATGCCGCTAGAGCAGGCTAAATCCAGTATTTGGAATGGCCGTTTTGCTGTGTCTTCGGGACATGATGATATTTATGTGGATGCACTGGCAAATTGGGAGCAAATACTGGATAAGTGGCAACAATCCTTATTGAAGTCTTTGCCAGAGCCTATGCGCGGCGGTCTTCCTGTATTCATACAAGATAAGCGGATCGCATACATTCCATTTGTCGGTTTTCCGGCCAACAAACATAATTTTAAAGCACGCTCACTGCTCTTTGAAAGATTGGCGGCACTTTTAGGTGATTTATACAGATAAATTCTGCTTTCACCCTTAACCTTTAGAAAATGTCGCCTATATAGTATAATTCATACAGGGTGGTCGATTTGCCAACAAATGGAATTTGCCAAAAGGCATAATGAAGGAAAAATATACTATGCAAATGCGTAACTTAGCTCTCTGGGGTGTCTTGATTATTATGTTTCTCGTGATGATCTCCGTCTCGCAAAACGCTATGCGGCCAACGGACAGTCTGGCTATGACCACTTCGGAGTTCATGACTGCAGTTGAAGATGGCCAAATCGATGAGTTTAAAGTCGATGTGCAAAGCGACACTATTTCCGGCAAGACCAAAGACGGCAGGGACTTTAATTCCAATGTGCCAATTACCGGTGAGCTGTTGCAAAAATTCGACGAGTTAAATGTCACCTATGATACCAACCCGATCAAAAAAACCAGTCTTCTGACACAATTCCTGTTCAGTGTTTTACCGTTTATCCTGTTCATCGGTATCGCAATCTGGTTTATGCGCTCTATGCAGGGCGGCGGCAAGGGCGGCGCTATGAGCTTTGGCAAGTCTCGTGCTAAAATGCTGACCGAAGACCAAGGCAAAGTAACATTTGACGACGTTGCGGGTGTGGAAAATGCCAAAGAAGACCTACAAGAGGTCATCGAATTCCTACAAGATCCAACTAAATTTCAGCGCCTTGGGGCAAAAATTCCGACGGGAGCATTGCTGATTGGCCCTCCGGGTACCGGTAAAACCTTGCTCGCCAAAGCGGTTGCCGGTGAGGCGGGAGTGCCGTTTTTTACGATTTCCGGTTCTGATTTCGTTGAAATGTTTGTTGGTGTTGGTGCGTCGCGTGTCCGCGATATGTTTGAACAGGCCCGTAAAAGTGCGCCGTGTATTATCTTTATTGACGAGATTGACGCTGTTGGTCGTCACCGCGGTGTCGGAACATCCGGTGGGCACGAAGAACGCGAACAAACCTTGAACCAATTGCTGGTCGAAATGGACGGCTTTGACGGGCAAGAGGGCGTTATCATTATCGCCGCTACTAACCGTCCGGATGTTCTGGACAAAGCCTTGCTGCGTCCAGGTCGTTTTGACCGCCAAATCGAAGTCCCACTACCGGATATTATGGGGCGCGAGAAAATTTTGGCCGTGCATATGAAAAAAGTCCCAACCGCCGAAGGCGTAGATATTAAATACATTGCTCGCGGTACGCCAGGCATGTCCGGTGCCGACTTAGCCAATCTTGTTAACGAAGCGGCGCTTCTGGCTGCGCGGCGCAATAAACGCAAAGTCACTATGCGAGAGTTTGAAGATGCGCGCGACAAAGTGCTGATGGGCGCGGAACGCCGTTCTCTGTCTATGACCGATGAGGAACGGGCAAATACGGCTTACCATGAAGCCGGGCACGCCATTGTCGGGATGAATATGAAGGGTGCACATCCTATCCACAAAGCTACTATCATTCCGCGCGGTCGTGCGCTCGGTATGGTACAGTATCTGCCTGAGCGGGACCAAATTTCCCAATCACGCGAGCAAATGATTGCCAGCATGGCTATGGCTATGGGTGGCCGCGCGGCTGAGGAGCTAAAATTTGGCTATGACAAAGTAACGTCTGGCGCTTCATCTGATATCGAACATGTCACGCGTATTGCCCGTGCTATGGTGACGGAATGGGGTTTGTCTGATAAAGTCGGCCCGATTGCCTATAAAAACACTGATGTGGACAGCTTTATGCCTGGTATTGGCCGCGGCTCTGCGATCTCGCCTGAAACTGCAAGCTTGATTGAAGATGAAATTAAACGCTTTGTCACCGAAGCCCATGAAGCGGCTACGGCTATTTTGAAGAAAAAGAAAAAAGACTGGATAAAGTTGTCCGAAGCTCTGCTGGAATACGAAACTTTGTCCGGCGACGAGATCAAAAGCCTGTTGAAAGACAATATCAAACCGAAACGACCAGATTTTGATAATGATAGCGGTACGCCAACTTTGTCCGCTATCCCGACAACCAAGCCAAAGGCAAAAGCTAAGCCAAAGCCTAAAAAACCAAAACCACTGGGTGATAAACCACAGCCCGAGGGCTAGGCCAAAGAATAGTAAGGTGGATGAGCGCCCTTGCGCGGTACCCGCCTTTAGTGTTTGTCGCATAGTGGATTACGGCGAAGAGCCTAATCCACCCTACAGGATTGGTGATTGTCTGATGAAAAACCCACCTCAAATCATGGGTATTTTAAACGTTACGCCGGATAGTTTTTCAGACGGCGGCCAATTTGGCGGCGTTGAACAAGCCGTTGCGCGCGCACACGCAATGGTGGCCGCAGGTGCTGATATCATCGATATAGGCGGCGAAAGCACACGTCCCGGCGCAGATATTGTTTGCCAAACGGAAGAGCTAAAACGGGTCATGCCGGTGATAGAAGCGCTCACTGATTTAGATGCTAAAATTTCCATCGATACAAGAAGGCCAGAGGTCGCCAGTGCGGCAGTAGCGGCTGGAGCCAGTATCTGGAATGATGTCACGGCTTTGGAATTTGATGCAGGTTCGCCCGCAATGGCGGCCCAGATCGGCTGTAAAATTGTGTTGATGCATATGCGCGGCACCCCACAAACCATGCAGAAAAACCCGCACTATAGAAATGTGGTTGCAGAGGTGATGGGCTATCTAAAAGCACGGATGAGCATGGCCATCACAACAGGCGTCAAGCGCGAAAATATCATCCTTGATCCGGGCATTGGTTTTGGTAAACGATTGGATGATAATCTTGATCTGTTGCAGCACTTGGACGATTTTCATATACTCGGTTGCCCCATACTGCTCGGCGCATCGCGCAAAAGTTTTATGGGCACGATAGACGGTAGCGATGTAAAAGACCGCCTAGGCGGCTCCATAGCCAGCGCTCTGTGGGGCGCATCTATGGGCGCTTCCATTCTACGCGTACACGATGTAGAAGAAACGGTACAGGCATTGAGGGTTTGGGAGGCTATATATGGAAGCTAACAATACGCCCCGCGTTCTTATTGTCGCGGGTTCTGATAGCTCCGGTGGTGCGGGGATACAGGCGGACATAAAGACCTGTACGGCGTTTGGGGTTTACGCGGCGACTGCGATTACGGCGATTACGGCGCAAAATACTGTTGGTGTGCAGCAGGTAGAGGCACTGTCTGCCGATTTAGTGGCCGCGCAGATGCGCTCGGTGCTTAGTGATATTGGGGCAGACGTCATCAAAATTGGTATGCTCGCCAATAGGGAAATCATTAGGGCTGTGGCAGATGTTATCATCAATGACGCGGAGGACTGTACCGTTGTGCTCGACCCAGTTATGGTGTCGACTAGCGGTGATAAGTTATTGGAGGACACGGCCGTTGATGCCATGAAAGTATTGCTCATTCCGTTGGCTGATATTGTCACACCTAATATTGACGAAGCGGAAATTCTGACGGGTCTACGCCCCGAAGATGCGAGCGGCTTGACCCAAGCAGGGGAACGGCTTTTGAAAATGGGCGCTTTTGCGGCCTTGATGAAAGGTGGGCATTTAGACGGTAAGTCCATCACTGATGTCTTGGTTGCGCCTGATGGTAATCATATCATGAGTGCTCCCCGGATACATTCTCGCCACACCCACGGTACGGGCTGTACTCTGGCTAGTGCGGTTGCGTCCCTATTGGCGTTTGATAAAATTAGCGGGGATGTGCCGCTAGAAATAGCCGTCCGCGAAGCCCGCGAATTTGTGATGGAAGCTATCCGCACCGCTCCAAAGCTCGGTAAGGGCAAGGGCCCGCTAAACCATGGTTTGAGTATCGGAGATGCTGGTGAAACACCCCAACAACAAGATGAGACCAACCCGTTCGCCGCGTTGAAGGATTTATAAATACTCTCTTCCCCCATTATTATTTAAGGCATAGGGAATTATATTTTTGTCCCGCTTCTCGCAATCAGCAAGCCTGTGAAAATAATCATCATGGCGAATACGGAGCGCAAGCTAATCACTTCATCCAAGAACAGCATGCCTGCGAATAATGAGCAAATAGGCACGATGTAATTTATTTTGGAAACGTTACTAGGCCCGAAAACTTCGATAACCCGTAAATATAAAATTTGTGCGAAGGCATTTGCACCAACCGTCAATACCAGGAGCGCTATGATGGCAGAACGGGGTGGCATTTCGCTTGGGATACCCGTTGGAATGGCCCAAATGGTTGAGAAAAAGGCTGCACTTATCAGCATCATGGCAGCACCAACACTGGCGGACGTTTTGGGCGCTCGTTTGGCCGTAATAGCCAACACGGAATAACAAGCTGCGCTCAAGATAATGAGCATTTGGCCACGCCAGTCTTTGATAAGTTCCCACACAAATGGTTCAGGTAAGAACAAAAACACGATACCGACAAAGCCAATGAAAAATCCGATCGATTTTCGCCACGTTAATTGCTCGCCTTTGATAAGAAAGTGGGCGAGCACAATGGTTATCAAAGGCATGAAGCCGACTAGAATGGCGGTTAAGCCGCTATCCACGGTCATCTGCCCGGTTGCGGTTAAATTAAACGGCATTACAATACCGACCACGCCCATAAATCCGTACCAAATCCAGCGTTTGTCACGTAAAGGTGGTAATTTGTGGCCACGAATGTGTGCATAGGTGACCAATATTCCTGCGGCAATGATTGCACGCACGGACACCATCCAGGCGGGCGAAATATAATCAACCGTATAGCTAACAAGGGTAAACGCCGTACCCCAAATGATGATCAATACGAAAAAGGCCAGATATTGAAGCGGTTTACTGTCCTGCATGGTTTTCTCCAAGGCGGGCAATGTAGAGGCCTAAGAGAATGATGAGGAGTGCGGTGATATACCGAAATTTTAAGCTCTCGCCTAAAAATACCATACCGGAGATGATGGCGACTATGGGGACTATATAGTTGATTTTAGCAACCAGGCTCGGGCCGGAAATCTGCAGCAGTCGCAAATATAAAAGATTGCCAAAAAACGTTGCACCAAGGGTCAAAGCGGCGAGGGCGCCTATGATTTTGGCGGGCGGCATAGTGCGCGGAATTTCGGAGCCAGCCAGCATAGTGGCACCAAGCAGAGCACTGAGCGCACCGCCCATAAGCATCACTGCAGCACCAACACTGGCGGGCCTCTCTGGTGCGCGCTTGCCGAGGATAGAGGTAGTAGCATAGCCAAAGGCCGCGAGTATGATGAGTGCTTGTGCTTGCCAATTATCCACTAATGCCCAACTGAGTTTTTCCGGGAGGAAAAGCACGCAAACACCTGTAAAGCCAATAAAAAAACCTAGAGATTTAAGCTTCGTTAGCGGCTCCGAGCGAACAAAAAAATGTGCCAATATGACCGTGAATAATGGTGTGACGCCAATAAGGATAGAAATAAGTCCCGAATCGACACCCTCATTATAGCCACGTGCGATCAAGTAAAACGGTATGGTCATACCTATAAAGCCCATAGTACCGTAAGCAAGCCAGCTTTTATCCGTTAATTTCGGTAATCTATTGCCGCGCAGATAAACGAACCCCACCATAAGCACGGCAGCAAACAGCATGCGGATAGCCACCTGCCAAGCTTCACTAACAATTTGCGCATCAATAGTGCCGACCAATGTGTATTCCGTACCCCATAGCAAGAGAGTGATTGGTACTAAAACCCACAAATTTGAAAATTTCGAATGCTCCATCAGGATGCTTTCTCATCTATTCTGGCAATCAGAAGCCCGGTAATAATGATCATCATCGCAGCAATTGAGCGCCAGCTAAACTCTTCACTCAGGAAGATAATACCAAAGATAAGTGCAAACACCGGCACAAGATAGTTAATCTTGGCGATCATGCTTGGGCCGGACATTTTTATGACTTTCAGGTATAAAATATCAGAAAGTCCAGTGGAAAATATAGTCAATATGAAGAGAGCCAAAAGCACGCCACCCGAATAGTTACCGCCAGGCATGCCGGAAGGAACAGCAATGATTAAAGCCGTAATTGCTGCCGTTATAAGCATGATAGCTGCACCGACACTGGCGGTTGTGTCCGGTGCTCGCTTGGCTACAATTGCGGCTAAAGCATAGCTAAGTGCTACCGTTAGTATAAACAATTGCGCTTGCCAGTTCTGAATAAGGTGCAGGTTAAGGTCTTCGGGTAAGAACAACAATACCACCCCGACAAACCCAATCAGAAAACCTATGGATTTGCGCCAACTCAGACGTTCGGACTTGATTAGGAAATGCGCCAAAAGGATAGTGAATAAAGGCGTGACACCATTCGTCAAAATAGAAGACATGCCGCTTTCTACGCCGTGTGCATTGCCTTTTGCCAACAAAAAGAACGGAGCCGTCATACCGAGAAAGCCCATTAAACCATACCAAAACCAACGTTTATCGGTGAGTGTGGGCAGTTTCATGCCGCGCCAATATACATATAGGGTAATGGCGATTGCAGGCAAAATCGTCCGAGCTGCGGGTATCCACTCTGGCGGAAATCCGCCTGAATAAACCGTGTAATACATCAAAGTGTAGGCCGTGCTCCAAATGAAGACGACAACAGCTACGATGAGGTATAATTGCAGCTTGCTAGTTTTTGAATTTTGGTTCTCGCGCATATCTCTAGCTATTGAAACGCGCATATACTTGCAAGAGGTAAAAGGCTAGAAACTGGTAGATAACCCGACCTGTATCCAAGCACTGGTGCTACTGGTTTTGATGACAGGCGCTAGTCCGGCTGGAAAGTTTGCGTCTGTGAATGTATTTTCACTGCTGAGGCCGCCGTAAAGGCCGCCGAAAGCATTTAAATTATCACTGAGCGCATGGGAATATGTTGCACCTGTGGTTAGGTATAGATTGTTGTCTGCTCCTGCAATGGCCGCAAAGCCACCGATCATATCAAATACAAGTTCAGAGCGCTTGGATAAATCAATACCGTGCATCGCAGAGGCCTCTAGGGTGAAATCCTTTAAATGCAGATCATAGATGGCGGTAAGGCTCGGCGCGAATGCTTTGTCAAAACTAAGCCCTGTATAGATTTCTACAGTAGATGCGTCTGTCGCACCGATGTCAAAGAGGCCCCCTGCGCTCGGCACATGAATGAGGTCCGCGCCTATGTTTACATTTGCGTCTGCGCCGATTGCAAACCCGTAATCAATGTTGATGTCGATTTCGTCGTCGTACACAAGGCGGTCGTCACCGACCGTCCGTGCATAGGTTACACCTGCACTGAACCCGCCGTTGGTCAGCGTAATGTTACTTTGGATCTGCGCACCTGCGACCGTTGTACCTCTGTCCGCGTATTCAGACACATAGGCGGTGGATGCGTCGACATCCCAAATGTTTGCATTTGCATTAAAGCTCATAAATGAGCATATAACTATTGCAGTCCCCAAGATAAAACCGTGCGCCAAGAATATTCCCCTTTTTGTTTTGCTATACTCTGTTTTTATTCAATTGATAATAGAGTAGGTTAAATAAAAAAGGGGGAGATTTTATACCCGCCATGCACTGGTCGGTCAGACTTAATCCCCTGAGGAAGTCATTGATAATGAACCGCGGTTTTCACTTGATGCACAAAACGCATCATTTACTCTAAAGCAATGGAACCGAAGACCAAATTGGCAGTATCAAAGACCGAAGCGAAGGCAATCCGTGTAAAAGTCCGGCAAGTCCGTAGGCTCGCCAGTGTGTTTGGGATATCTCATTTGGCCAGTGCCGACGACGCGCCTGCTATTCTTGACCTTCTTAAAGACGAACGGGTTTCAGGGGATGTATATACTTTACCGCGCCCGTTTTCATGTGCGAACATCCAGGCTTGGATAAAAGATCATGAAGATCAAGCACGCAAAGGTGAGGGCCTTCTCATGGTCGTGCGCGACGACACAGGGCAGGTAATCACCCTGACAGATTTCCAGTTTTGGCCAGAGTATGCGGCTTGTGAATTTGGCGGTGTCATAGCGGCCCATCTACAAAATAGGCACATGGGCAGCAAAGGCATTAAAGAGCTCTGTGATTGGGTGTTTGAGGCAATCGGTGTCCGCCTTATCGTCATGACGTCGTCCCTGGACAATATCCGCTCCCATAAAATTTTCACCGCCATGGGTTTCAAAGACATGGGCGAAATGGACAGTGTCCGCCCTGATGGAACGGTGCGCCGGTCACTGTATTGGGAGTTGGCGCGGGAATATTGATTTATTCCATCATGAACAAACCGATGAATGCTAGAATTGCAATCGGGACTGTCATCGCTATAAATGTGATGGAATGCCACGTCAATTTTGAATTATTTATATAAGCTCTACCGTTGTAGTCATTCATCTTGTTAACGTGAATAACAGCAGGAATGAGTAAATATATGGTGGCTATGCCCAAAGCATCTAGCCACAAGGGAGCGTCTTCCCATCTTGTAATAACTTTGTCTAAAATGTTTGCCAATAGAATTAATGTAGCTAAGGGCATAGCGATAAAACGAAACCAACGTGTCCCTTTATTGTCCTGTTCGCTCATATGTGAAAATAAAGAAAAAATCATAATCGGGTAAAATAGAGTTCGCCAAAAGGGAGATAAATTTTCTTCCTGAACAGTAGTAAGCCAGTGCCAGTTTTTATATATCCAAAATATCCAGTAAATTCCAAAGCTTACGGTTGTTAGTAAAGTAAATTTCCAGAGTGCAACTGGGTAAAATCTTGCTTCTGCCCGCCATGATACATCGTAACCGACAGCTTTCACCATGCCAAAAATCAATGCCGCAATATAGAATATTCCTGTGAGTACGGCTATGAATAACCATTGATTTTCACTGAATAATTGTCCTTCCAGTTTTTGTTCAGCTGTCTGGTACTGATTACCGCTTGTAAAAGTGACACCCCAAACATCATCTATTTTTTCGATACTTTTCATAATCGCTTGTAAGTTTTCGGGGGCTATATGGTCTTGTTTCGTGCGGTAAGTATAGGTTTCTGTGTAAATATCCCCAGTTTTATTCTCTGCTTTACTAAAATAAAAACTATCGTTTTCTATGTTGAGTGAATCCGTGTCTACCGTCCAGCCCTTGGGAAGTGTAAATTTGAGTTGGTGCCTAATTTGAATCGGGTGCTTTATGGCAAGAGGTAATGTCCTGGGCTTTTTGTTTATGTCCGGTATATTTCCGCTGATTGATGTAGGGTAGGCGTCAAAACTCAAATCGAAATTTGGTTCTTTGTCATCGTCTTGTTGCCATGCATCAATGATTTCATAGCTTTCAGTAATTGTGACCAAGGATTTATCTACATTGGTTTCAAGCTTAATGGGGTCTTTAACTTTGATAGTTGGGTATGTTTTTTGGTAATGGTCGAGATAATTTTTAGAAATTGCCGCCACGCCTTTATTGTCCTTCCAACGTAAAAGACTGTCGGCTTTATCACCAAAATGGTTCGTCGTGACAGAAAGAGTGATTGTCTTTGTTTCGGCGTCAAAACCAAATAGCTCTGTTGTATCGAGTTGAAATGGAAGAGCACTTTTCGGGTTAATATCAATCAGTCCAATGCTTGTTGAAGTTACATCCACACCTTTACCGTAATTGGGTTGTTCTAGTGTATTTAATTCGCCCAGTTGCTCACCTTTAGTCGGGTCGAGATAATAAGATTTACCACCCAGCTTAACATGGGTGATAACATGATCAAATGCACCGAGATTTGGCAAATATATTTCAATGCCCTGACGTTGATCGGAATGTACCAAAAGGGCATTCGCTGCAATACCCATACGGTCGAGCATTGTGACCATGAGCCTTGTTTTGTCTTTGCAATCACCAAACCGCCGCGCGTAAACTTTTGAAGGATCACGAGGAATATAGCCACCCTCGCCAATTTCAATGCCGAGATATCGAATTTCTCGTTGAACAAATTTCAGCGTCGCAGTAATTCGGGATTCGGGGTCAGTATAGTCGGCCTTTATTTTATCAATGGCCATTTGCAAGTCTTGGCTAATCTTGTTGGCTGGGCCGTATAGGTCAGGTTTCCAACGTCCCACATCCGCCCAGTTAGCTTTATCAGAAATTTGAAAATACGGATACTGTGCGTGCCAATAAGGAACGTTCTCGTCTACATCCAGCTTGTCTTGTTGTTTAAAATCCCATTCAAATATCTTAAAGTTATTTTCCTCAAATGTTTTTGGTGCCGGCCCGCCTTCATACAAACGCGTTTGATAGCTACGATCATTTGGGACAATAAGGCGGAGATAGTGTCTATCTATTGGCACACCATATTGTAACCTTTGAAACTTGCCAATTGCACCCTTAAAATAGGGGTTGCGACCGTTCATCGAGAAAGAATAATCAATTATATCGCCTACCCTGATATCGTCTAGAACGGTTGAGGCGGTCACTGTGCCGTTGTAAATTAACCGATCTGCATCAGTTTCAACGCGGTACAGTTTGAAGGAGTTATTACTGAGACGCTTTTCCTTTACGCCGTTTCTAGTGACAGTAACATTGTGCAGTGTTAACTTTTGGAAAGTCGGGTCAAAATCAATCGTGATTTGAGATGCAGATTCTGCACCCTCGACATTTCCAATCCGGCGGATTTGCTGTGTGTAACTACCAACATCATTATCAGTGAGTTTTACTTGACGCGAATAAAGTAAATAGGGAGCATTGCCGTGTTCTTCGTCCTTGAAGCCGTTTGGGTCATAGGGCTTTTCGATCACCCAGCTTGGTTTTTCGGCTATATTATAAGACAAATCACTAGATTGCGTAGCACTTGAACTGGCAATATTCGTTATAAAAAACGCGAAAACTACTGCGAAGAACTGGATGGTTTTAGTTTTCATTTTTCCCCCTAAATGCACTAATACATCTGATTGCAACTTAAACAGATGGGTTGGAAATACAATCAAATCTTGCAAATTCTAGCCCAACCCCTGCTTGGCCTAACTTCATAGATCGAACATAGGTTGGCATTTGTCCGTATTCGCCAGTTGGCTGACGCGGTCATAGGCTTGGGAAGTTGGTGCCAAACGCCGTATCAAAATCAACCCACGCGGTGTTGGCGTTTCTATATATTGCATACCATTTTTGCGATTGGACGGCAGGGCCATGCCGTGCGGAGATAGTAAAATTTTTGAAACTTTTGCATCAATTCTTACAGTGGCAAAATTATTGGTATGTTCATCGAAAAATGAAATTGATCCGTAGTCTTTCCAAAAACCGGCATGGATTTCCAAAGGTACATCTATGATTGAAAAATCATACAAACAAATAGAATAAGCTAAATCCGGTGAAGGTCGTACAACAGTTTGCGTTTGAGGGGTTATGCGCTGGCTGGGTACAAAGCGGTGGAAAGGCATTCCCTTGTCATTCATTTGGTGCATCGCCTTACCCATAATTACTGTTGGCGTTAATTTAAGTGCCCCCCAATGACCAATTATGGCGGCCAGAGAAAATATCAGAAATGGAATTGCTAATTTTTTCATGTCCCGCCTCCATCAGAACAGCTTATGCGCCGAATACGCGGTGGGTTAATATGGGTTTCAGGAGCATCCAGTACAGCTTGGGATGGGCGGTATATGCGCATGGTTAAATCGAATTGCCCTGCGGCTAGGCTGGATACCCAATGTTTGTTGTCCTTGGCAGAATTTGTCGGTCGCTTAGGTGAAATAATAGCAGACCAATCTTGAGCATCGCTAATTTTTGTAGCATCAATTGACAGCGCTCTACCATCATTCATGGGCAAACGGCTTTGAGCATCATAGAGTGTGATTGACCACCAAAATGCGTCCTGTGTGGTGCCTGAAAGCTCATACACACATGTTTCGTTTAATTTTCTATCTTCATCATCGACAGAGCGGGTTAAATATACGGCTTCATTCTTGGAAAGCGCGAGCAAGCCATGCCGCGCAATCCGTGCCCTTAGATAAGGACTAGCCGCAGGCGCACCAATCGACCAATCACTGCGCCAGTTATTGACATTTACATCACTAAAATTTGCCGGAGTATTATTGCCAATTAACCCAGACATGCTGAGAGCTGAAATCATACCGATGCAAAGCCCTAGAATAACAATGCAAAAATATTTTAATGCTTTGAACATTAGTCGCCTTTTTTATAACCTATAAATAATTTACACATACTTTTTCTTCAAGCTATTTATTAAAGGAGTGGGCTAAATTTACAATTAAAACTCACTAAATTTTGCAAATTCTTGAGCATCATCCACTTGACCCTACCTCTCGAATCTATCATACAAATCTCGGGTCGTGCCTTCCCACCAAGGTGCAGTTTTTTGCGGTTACAAAAATTGCCGCCTGAAAACATACTGGAGACATATAATGACGATATTACAGAAGCCGACCGTTAAGCCGGTCGATGGGCGGTTTTCGCCTGGTCCTTCACGTAAACGTCCGGGTTGGACACCGGACTTTCTCAAAAATGCGGCGCTTGGCCGTTCTCACCGTAGCCCTTTGGGTAAGCAGGTGCTCAAGGAAGTTATTGATCTTTCCCGCGAAGTGCTTGAGGTGCCGGACAGCCACAGAATAGCCATCGTGCCCGCGTCGGATACCGGTGCGGTTGAAATGGCTATGTGGTCCATGCTCGGCCCGCGCGGCGTCGATGTGGCGGCCTGGGAGAATTTTGGCTATGCATGGATCACTGATGCCCAGAGCCAATTACCCCTCGAAGACTTGCGGATTTTTAAGGCTGATTATGGACACCTGCCTGACTTGTCCCAATATACGGGCGACCGGGATTTGGTGTTTACATGGAACGGCACCACAGGCGGGGCGCGTGTACCCAATGCTGATTTCATTCCGGCTGACCGCGAGGGTGTAACGATTTGTGATGCGACCTCCGCCGCCTTTGCCCAAGAACTCCCTTGGGGTAAATTGGATGTTGTTACCTATTCGTGGCAGAAAAACATGGGCGGGGAAGCTGGGCATGGTATGCTAATCCTATCGCCCCGCGCCGTAGAGCGCCTCGAAAATTACACCCCACCTTGGCCATTACCGAAGATTTTCCGGATGACCAAAAATGGTAAGCTCAATGAATCTTTGTTTGAAGGTTCGACCTTAAACACGCCGTCTTTAATGTGCGCCGAAGATCATATCGAAAGCCTGAAATGGGTGAGAGAGCAGGGCGGTTTGCAGTGGATGCGTGACCGCGCTGATACCAATTTTCAGATATTGCAAAAATGGATGGATAAGACGCCGTGGATTGAAAACCTGTGTGCTGTCCCCGAGCAGCGCTCTAACACTGGGGTATGCATGAAGATTGTTGACCCTCGTTTTGCGGCGTTGTCGCCAGAAGACCAATCGGCCTTTGCGTCGGGGATTGTCGCAATGATCAGCGCTGAGGGTGTGGCCTATGATTTTGGTTCATACCGTACCGCGCCTGCGGGTTTTCGGGTTTGGGCATCGGGCCTTATTGAGCCGTCAGATATCGAGGCTTTGATCCCGTGGCTGGAATGGGGTTTTAAGACCCAAGCTGCGGCGACTTTCTAAACCAAACAATTGCAAAACGAAAAAGGAGGACCTCATGCCTAGAGTCCTGATTTCTGACAAAATGTCAGACCAAGCTAGAAGTGTATTTAAAAACCGAGGTGTTGATGTGGATGTCATCACTGGACTGTCCAAAGACGAACTGATTAAAATTATCCCTGAATATGACGGATTGGCAGTGCGTTCTTCAAGCCGTCCCGACGCGGATATCATCGCCGCCGCGACCAATCTAAAGGTTATTGGCCGCGCTGGTATCGGAACGGATAATATTGACAAAAAAGCCGCTACGGCGCGCGGTATTGTCGTCATGAATACGCCTTTTGGTAATGCGGTCACAACGGCGGAACACGCCATTGCGTTATTGCTATCATGTGCACGGCAAATCCCGGCGGCCTCTGGCCGCACCCAAGCGGGCGAGTGGCCGAAAGCGGATTTCAAGGGTATTGAGCTTTATAACAAAACCCTCGGAATCATTGGGTGTGGCAATATCGGCGCACTGGTCGCCGAGCGAGCCTTGGCGCTTAAGATGAAGGTTATCGCCTTTGACCCGTATTTGACGCCCGAGCGTGCGGTAGATTTAGGTGTTGAAAAAGTTGAGCTAGATGATTTATTCAAACGCGCAGATGCCATCACCCTGCATACACCGCTGACCGACGGAACGCGCGGTATCGTGAGCCGTGACGCTTTGGCGATGACCAAGCCCGGCCTGATTTTGGTCAATGCGGCGCGCGGCGGGTTGGTCGATGAAGTCGCTCTTAAGGAATTTCTCGACAATGGTCATATTCGGGCTGCGGCTTTGGACGTGTACGAAGTGGAGCCAGCCAAAGATAACCCATTGTTTGGCACTAAAAACTTTATCGCCACACCGCATTTGGGGGCGTCTACCCTGGAAGCTCAAGAAAATGTTGCCGTACAAGTGGCCGAACAAATGGCGGATTTCCTGCTTACAGGTGCCGTGACCAATGCGCTCAATATGCCGTCTGTAAGCGCCGAGGAAGCCCCGCGCCTTAAACCATTTGTAGACCTGGCCGAAAAACTCGGTGCTATGACGGGGCAACTTCTAGAAGACCCAATCAAGGGCGTCGAGTTTTGTTATATGGGCGATGTGGCCGCCCTCAACACCCAACCGATGACAGCCGCCGCTTTGGCTGGCCTGCTGTCGCCAATGATGAGCGAGGTCAATATGGTCTCCGCACCTGCTATTGCGGCAGACCGAGGCATCGATGTCAAAGAATCTATTCGCAATGACGCGAAAAATTACGACAATCTGGTCAAATTGATCATACATTTGGACAGCAGAACTCTCGAAATTTCAGGGACTTTGTATGGTGGGGAACCGCGCTTGCAAAATCTGTTTGGTGTCAAAATGGACGCAGGATTTACCGAGAATATGCTTTATGTTCGCAATGCAGATCAACCAGGGTTTATTGGCGCTCTGGGTTGTTTGCTCGGTGATAGTCAAGTCAATATCGCAACTTTTTTCTTGGGCCGTGACGAGCAGGGCGGGCGTGCGCTTTGTCTGGTTTCGGTCGATGAACCTGTGGATACACAGATTGAGCAGGCCGTTAGAGGGATTGGACAGGTGGAATTTGCCAAAGCACTAAACTTCTAAAATTTGAAATTTTATCTACGCAATTAGGATTTCTTATGTTAGGGCGTATCCGAACTAGGTAGTGTACTCATAAACTCAGACTAAAATGGAGCTAAATATGCGAAGATATGCTAGGAAAAGGGCGAAAATCGGGCTCTCTGCCCGGTCGAGCGCTTTGACGACGCAGGTCGAAGCAGATTTAGCTCCGAGCTTGAGGCAAATTAGGCATGGCCACTTTGCCCACTGGTGTCGTTGTAAGCTCTTGAAAATGCTAGCATTTCCTGCGAACTTACGCCTAACCAGTGAACAAATTGGCACATACCATTTTGGCCTGAATTTATGAGTACACTACCTAATTAAGGGGTTTCGTTGTGAAGCATATATTATTATCTGCGGCTATGGTTTGTGGTTTATCTGGAGCCGTTGCGCACACCGCGCAAGCAGACGAAATAAGATTGGGTGTCATGGTGCATGACGCCCAGTTTTTTGAGGATATCATTTTTGGTGGCCGCCACGGCAAAGAACAAAGCATTTCCGTTACGGCTGAATATGCCATTGACAGTCCTGAATGGCTTTCTTGGGCAATGAGCCCAATGCCATATGTTGGCGGGTCGCTTAATCTGGGTGGTAAGACGTCTCACGGCGGGGCTGGCCTGTTGTGGCGTTTTGACCTTAAGGAGAAACTATATTTCGATATTGGTTCTGGCTTGGTTTTGCATGATGGGGCGGTTCGTACACCTGATCCGCTCAGCAGTACAGATCCTGTAGAAGTTTCGGAATTTCGTCGCCGTAAATTTACGGAAATCGAATTTGGCTCACGGGTTTTATTTCGCACACAATTCGCTATGGGTTACCGGATCAATGAAAAATGGGCTACCGAGATTACATATGAACATCTAAGCCATGCTCAAATATTGGGTGGGCCGGAAAATGAGGGCACTAATAATGTCGGATTTCGTGTCGCCAGAAGGTTCTAGTGCAAATTCTAACTCAGAATAATTGATTGAAAATTTAATTTATAAACAAAGGATGCTCGCGTGGCAAATGTAGTGGTTGTTGGCTCTCAATGGGGCGATGAAGGCAAAGGTAAAATTGTTGACTGGCTATCGAGCCGTGCAGATGTAGTTGCGCGTTTCCAAGGCGGGCATAATGCAGGTCATACATTAGTTATTGACGGCAAGGTTTATAAATTATCCTTGCTACCGTCTGGTGTTGTACGCGGCGGTAAATTATCTGTCATCGGTAATGGTGTCGTGGTTGATCCGTGGGCGCTCATTGACGAAATGGCGCGTGTCCGCGAGCAAGGCGTTAAAATTTCTCCAGAAGACTTGATGATTTCCGAAACGGCTACATTGATCTTGCCTATCCACGGTGAGCTTGATGCGATCCGTGAAAACCGCACAGACGGCGTTAAAATTGGGACGACCAAGCGCGGCATTGGCCCGGCCTATGAAGACAAAATTGCAAGACGTGCAATACGTGTGTGTGATTTAGCTGACGCAGAGGGACTTGCGGCGCGTGTTGACAATCTCTTGCATCACCATAATGCCCTGCGCAAAGGTCTTGGGCACGGAGCCGCCGACGCCGACGACCTAACGCAACAATTATTGGAAATCGCCCCAAAAATATTGCCGTTTATGGGCCCTGTTTGGCACGAACTTGATAAAGCTTCACGTGCAGACAAGCGCATATTATTCGAAGGCGCCCAAGGTGCCATGCTGGATATCGACCACGGGACTTATCCATTTGTCACCTCGTCCAATACAATCGCCGGCCAGGCGGCTGGCGGTTCAGGCATGGGGCCAAAGGCATTGTCCTATGTGCTCGGCATCACCAAAGCTTACACAACCCGTGTAGGCGAGGGCCCGTTCCCGACGGAGTTATTTGACGATGTCGGGCAGGGGCTCGGCGAACGTGGCCATGAATTTGGAACGGTCACAGGTCGGGCGCGCCGGTGTGGTTGGTTTGATGCGGTCATGGTGCGCCAAGCCGTCACCATTGGCGGTATTGACGGCATTGCCCTGACCAAAATTGATGTGCTCGACGGCATGCCGGAGATAAAAATTTGTATTGGGTATAAGCTCGGCGATCAACGCTTGCGCCGATTCCCGGCTAGCGCTGCCGATCAAGCCGCCGTAGAACCCGTTTACGAGACTATGGAAGGCTGGAGCGACACAACTGTTGGTGCCCGCACTACGGCCGATTTGCCTGCTCAAGCCATTAAATATATCCGCCGCCTAGAAGAGCTTATTGGTGTGCCCGCCGCCTTGATTTCAACATCCCCGGAACGTGAAGACACAATTCTAATGCGCGACCCGTTTAAGGCGTAAATTCTCTGGTTTAGGCTAAAGCGTATTCCAATAACCATATTGTGATGGGTTCGTCCTTGCAATTGGATTGTAAGTCGCGATTATGCATTTTTATTCTTGATGAAGGTAACTCATGGACGGACTTAATGAAATACATGCCGGCAGCGTAGGGGCGACCAATGCTGATGTGCGTGCGGATGTACAGGAACGCTATGCGGACGGCGCCAATGCAGTCGAGGCGGCTTTGTGTTGCCCGATTGATTATGATCCGCAGTATTTGAAAATTATTCCGGGGGATGTGCTTGAGCGCGATTATGGCTGTGGTGACCCGTCTCGTTATGTGCGGACGGGTGATGTGGTGCTGGATTTAGGCTCGGGCGGCGGTAAAATATGTTTTATCGCCTCGCAAATTGTTGGCCCTAAAGGCAAAGTCATCGGCATTGATATGACCGACGATATGCTTGAATTGGCACGAACCAACGCACCGATTATCGCAAAGCGTGTCGGTTATGCCAATGTGGAGTTTAAGCGCGGGCATATTGAGGATTTAAAAACTGATCTGGATATGCTCAATATGTGGCTGGCGAAAAACCCTGTCATAGATACAGGCGGCCAAGAAGCGAAGATGGAAGCCATGGAAGCAGAAATTCTGCGCCTACAAACCGAACTGCCCATGATACCGGATAACAGCATAGATGTTATTGTTTCCAATTGCGTGCTCAACCTCGTTTCAGACAGTAAAAAGAAACAATTATTCAATGAAATGTTCCGTGTTCTTAAAGTAGGGGGCAGGGTAGCCGTCTCCGATATTGTTTCCGACGAAGACAGTCCCGAAAGCTTAAAACAAGATGCGCGGCTGTGGTCTGGCTGTATTTCCGGCGCACTGACCGAAGAAGGCTTTGGGACGGCACTCGAGCAAGCCGGTTTCCACGGCATCACCATTGATAAATTTGAAATGCAGCCGTGGCAAATCGTCGAGGGTATCGAATATCGCAGCGCCACTTATTTGGCCTATAAAGGCAAACAAGGTGAGTGTTTGGAAGAAAACCAAGCGGTTATTTATCTCGGGCCGTGGAGCCATATCAAAGACGACGATGGCCATGTTTTTGCACGCGGGGAACGCTCTGCCGTCTGCGCCAAGACCTTTAAATTGCTGCAACAAGAACCTTACGCTGGCCAATTCGCCTATATAGAGCCGTCCGTCCCCGTAACCGAGCGCATAGAATGGCCAATAGAAGATTGTGCCGTCCGCCGACGGGAGCCTGGGGAAACCAAACGCGGCGCACCAGTATTAACGACTGACCCAAGTCAAAGCTCTAGCTGTTGCTAGAAACACCCATGAAACACATCACCAAACTCTGCCTGGCAACAATTTTTTTCCTCACAGCATGCTCTAGTGTCGGTGTGCAGGTGCTCAACACCATCACACCGTCGGGTAGTTATAAGCTGGCCAAAAACATAATCTATGGGGAGGGCGCACGTCATAAGCTTGATATTTATGCGCCGGACATGCCCAAAGCGGATGCGCCTGTGATTATGTTTATCCATGGTGGCTCATGGGATACCGGTAGCAAAAACATCTATAAATTCATCGGGGAGGCTTTTGCCTCAGAGGGCTATACTACGGTTATTCCTAATTATCGCTTATATCCTGAGGCAGTGTATCCTGCATTTATCAACGATACGGCAGCCGCTATTGCCTTTACAGCCAAGCGTTATGACCGCCCCGTGATTTTGATTAGCCATTCCGCCGGCGCCTATAACGCGGTGATGGCGACGGTTGATCCTGCATTTTTAAAAACCCAAGGCATGGATATGTGCCAAATAGTTGCCGGGACGGTTGGTCTGGCTGGCCCTTACGGCGCATTTCCTCTGACGGAAGAGCCTTTTATCACCATTTTCCCAGGCCGGCACACGGGCGCTGATGCGCCTGTGCAAATGCATCTTGGCCCAACCCCGCCGCTATTTCTGCCTATTGGTGACAAGGACACAACGGTTAGTGACCTACACGGTCGTGAACTGACAAAAAAGATAAACGCACGCGGCGGCACGGCAGAGTTCAAGCTCTACCCCGGACTAAGCCATACAGATGTGGTTAAAGTCTTGTCAAAATATTTTGATGAAGACGCGACCTTGAAGGCAGATATATTGACGTTCATTGAAGCGAATAGTGCTCGGCAGGATAATTACTGCGGCTAGGGGCTGGCTTATTCACAGATTGCTTAACAGTGCTGTCGGTCGCGGGCGGAAAGGTCGCATTGCTAGGTTTGCTAAAATGTGCTAGACTCCGATGAGGTTGAAGGAGTTGTTTGTCATGACTGAGATGATTTTATATATATTGGGCTTGCTCTATATCGCCGTTGGCATAAGGGCTGTGCTATATCCCGGTTTTTTTACCGAGATGATAGAGGAGTATGAAAACTCTGCCGCTTTGACCTATCTGACGGGTGTTATTGTGGTGGCGGTTTGTGCTGTGTTATTGAAGTATCACAATGACTGGTCGGGTTGGCGTGTCGGTTTTGCTACATTCGTGCTATGGGCAGGGTTGATTAAAGGCTTCTCGTTGTTGGCTTTCCCGCGCGCTATGTTCGGCATTTGGAATAATTTACCTGCTTGGTTGATATCGCGAGCTAGCGGTTTTGTTATCATTCTCGCAGGTGCCGCGCTTGTTTGGTGGTCAGTACAAGTTTATTGAAAACTCTTGTGTAAGGTGGGACGAACAGTAATATCCTCCCATGACAACGAAAAACTACGATGCAATCATCATTGGGGCAGGGCATAACGGCTTGGTTTGTGCCTATTATCTGGCGCGCAAGGGGCTGTCGGTTTGTGTGCTGGAGCGCAGTTCCGTAGTCGGCGGTGCGGCACTTACCGAAGAATTTCACCGTGATAGCTCTGGGGGCTACAGAAATTCAGTCGCAAGCTATACGGTTTCTTTACTTCAACCAAAAGTCATTCGCGATATGGAGCTTGCGAAACACGGGTTAGAGGTCGTGTTGCGCAAAGTGGATAATTATCTACCGCTTGGCACCAATAAGAAAGACGGATATTTACTAGCGGGCAGAGACGGGTTGACCCAGCGTGAAATCGCTCGCCATAGTGCGAAAGACGCACGAGCCTATCCGCGCTATGAGGCGGCGTTGGGCGGCATTGTTGATTTGCTGAAACAGTTTTTACTGGTGTCACCACCCAATATGGGCGGCGGTCTTGCGGATGTGTTATCATTGCTCAGTGCCGGCAATAAAATGCGCAAATTGTCACTTGCCACGCAGAGGGACTTGCTGGATTTTTTCACAAAGTCAGCCACAGAAATTCTCGACCAGTATTTCGAGAACGACGCGGTCAAGGCCCTGTTCGGGTTTGATGCTATCGTAGGCCATTTTGCGTCCCCGAACGAGCCGGGCTCGGCTTATGTGCTCTTGCATCATGTGTTCGGTGAAGCGGCGGGTGTGCCGGGTGCTTGGGGCCATGCCATAGGCGGTATGGGCGCGATAACGCAGGCTATGCAGAAAGCTTGTGAGGCGCAGGGGGTAGAGATTGTCACCGATTGCCCAGTGCAAAAGGTCGCAACGCAAAAGGGAAAAGTTACGGGAATTGCCACCGACAAACAAAACTATAAAACTAGTTTAGTGGTTTCTTCCGTTCATCCTAAAATATTGTTTAAAAACCTGGTTGCGCCGGAAGACTTGCCTGTCGACTTTCGTGTCCGTATCAACCATTATAAGTCACACTCGGGTACGTTTCGGATGAATGTTGCACTCAGTGAACTGCCGAATTTTACAACTGCACCATCCTATAAAACAGAGGGTAAAAAACCAGACAATAAGGACTATCTTACTTCAGGTATCATCATCGCCCCGAGCCTTGAATATATGGACGAGGCTTGGTTGACGGCCAAGGAGAAAGGCTGGTCAGACGCGCCGATCATAGAAATGCTTATCCCATCGACGCTCGACAATACACTTGCACCCAAAGGCAAACATGTTGCCAGTCTTTTCTGTCAGCAGTTCGCCTATGCGCTTCCTGGTGACATCTCGTGGGATGAGCAACGAGAGCAAGCCGCCGACCATATCATAGACACGGTCGATAAATACGCTCCCGGTTTTGCCAATACTGTACTCGGACGACAAGTCCTGTCACCCCTAGATATAGAAACAAAATTTGGCCTCATTGGCGGTGATATATTCCACGGCCGCATGAGCCTAGATCAGTTATTCTCTGCCCGCCCCGTACTCGGTCACGGCGCATACCGTTCCCCCATAAAAGGCCTCTATATGTGTGGCAGTGGCACCCATCCCGGCGGCGGCGTAACCGGCGCCCCCGGCCACAACGCTGCACAGGTAATCTTGAGGGATAGGCGTTTCTTAAGCTTGTGAGAATCGCTTTGCTGTGTCATAGTCAACATTCCGAGGGGCACCATATGGTTGAGACGTACCCTTAGACTCCTGACGGAGTCTGGTAACTTGATCCCGATAATGCGGGCGGAAGGACGGATGTCAAATGACCCAAGACGAATTTAACGCATTTTGTGCATCGCTCCCGCACACCTTGCACGTGGTGCAGTGGGGTGGGGCGGATGTCTGGAAAGTTGGGACAGAAGCCAAGAATAAAGTGTTTGTTGTTGGTGGGTGGAATAAAGATTCGGAGGGGTTTGCGACTTCTTTTAAAGTCGGCGAAATTGCCTTTGAATTCCTGCGCGATACCCCCGGTTGCCGTCCCGCGCCGTATTTGGCTTCGCGCGGTATGAAATGGATACAAAGAATGACAGATGAAGGTGTCTCCGACGCGGAGTTGAAAAACTATCTGCGCGAAAGTTATCGGCTGGTGTCGCTAGGCTTGACCAAGAAATTACAAAAAGAGCTAGGGCTTAATCAGGGAGGTGCGGGATGAATGATAACGCCCACAACCCGCTCATCCCGTCGAAAGACGGGATCCAGTCCAAACAAATATGTGCGAGCTTGGTTCGCTCTTTATACGCTGGTTCCCGTGCCCTTTTTAATAAATAATGGGGACGGGATGAGCGGAGAATAAAAACAAAGGATGAAACTAATGAATAAACCAATCGATCAGAGCGAGTTCGTAACGCCTACCGTGACCACAGGTGCGCTGCCTGCGTCGACGAAGTTTTTTACCAACCCCGAGAGCGCACCCGATTTATCTGTGGCGCACCGCAGCATTGCTTTGCACCCATCGGCCAATGAGCCGGACGTTGTGGTGTATGATACATCTGGGCCGTATAGCGACGACACCGTCACCATTGATGTTGAGAAGGGTCTAGCACGTCCCCGCACGGCATGGGTGCTGGAGCGCGGCAATGCGGAGGAATATGTTGGCCGCGATGTGAAACCCGAAGATAACGGTGGGGCGAGCGGTAAATATCTGGCACGAGAATTTCCTATTAAGAACAACCCTTTGCGCTGTAAAAACGACAGCAAGCCTTTCACCCAATATGAATACGCCAAGGCGGGTATCATCACCAAGGAAATGGTTTATGTGGCTGAGCGTGAGAATTTAGGCCGCAAACAGGCCGTGCCGGGTGCGCAGGCGCGGGTGGATGCAGGCGAGAGTTTTGGTGCGGATATCCCCGCCTTCGTTACGCCTGAATTTGTCCGCGAAGAAATTGCCAAAGGCCGTGCCATCATCCCGTCCAACGTCAACCATCCGGAGATTGAACCGCAAATTATTGGCCGCAATTTTCTCGTGAAAATCAATGCCAATATTGGTAATTCCGCGGTGACATCTTCGGTTGAGGAAGAAGTTGATAAAATGGTTTGGGCGACACGATGGGGCGCGGATAATGTCATGGATTTATCAACCGGCCGCAACATCCACAACACAAGAGAATGGATTATCCGTAATTCGCCCGTGCCCATCGGCACGGTTCCGATTTACCAAGCTTTGGAAAAAGTGAACGGGGTCGCCGAAGACCTGACATGGGAAGTGTACCGCGACACGCTGATAGAACAAGCCGAGCAGGGGGTGGATTATTTCACCATCCATGCTGGTGTGCGCCTCGCCTATATTCACCTAACGGCGCACCGCGTTACGGGTATCGTGTCGCGCGGCGGTTCGATCATGGCGAAATGGATGTTATCCCGCCACGAAGAAAGCTTCCTCTACACCCATTTCGAAGAAATATGCGACATCATGCGCGCCTATGATGTGTCGTTTTCATTGGGCGACGGCTTGCGCCCCGGCTCTATCGCCGACGCCAATGACCGCGCCCAATTTGCCGAGCTAGAAACCCTCGGCGAGCTGACGCAAATTGCATGGGCCAAAGGCTGCCAAGTGATGATCGAAGGCCCCGGTCATGTACCTATGCACAAGATCAAAGCCAATATGGAAAAGCAGCTTGATGTCTGCGGCGAAGCCCCGTTCTACACGCTCGGGCCATTAACCACTGACATCGCGCCCGGCTATGACCATATCACTAGCGGTATTGGCGCCGCCATGATCGGCTGGTTTGGCACGTCTATGCTGTGTTATGTCACGCCCAAAGAGCATCTCGGCCTGCCAGACCGCGACGATGTAAAAGTCGGCGTGATAACCTATAAACTCGCCGCTCACGCAGCAGACCTAGCCAAAGGGCACCCCGCCGCGCAAATCCGCGACGATGCACTGTCCCGCGCAAGGTTCGAGTTCAGGTGGGAAGACCAGTTCAACCTAGCCCTAGACCCTGAGACAGCCAAAGACTATCATGACCAAACCCTGCCAAAAGATGCGCACAAAGTCGCGCACTTTTGCAGCATGTGCGGCCCGAAGTTTTGCAGCATGAAGATAACGCAGGATGTAAGGGATTACACAGAAACTTTGTCCGACAACGAAAAAGCCGATTTGGAAGAACAGGCCAAACAAGAGGCGAAGAGGAGCGTAAGCGACGACCGGGAAATAAAAGAAGGCATGGCGGGGATGAGTGAGAAGTTTAAAGAGATGGGCGGGGAGATTTATTTGGAGGAAGATAAGGTGGAAAATGGGGCGTAGAATGAAATATTTTAAACTTATTATGTTTGGTTCTCTTGTCAGCTTGGGGCTGGGTATTTCTGCATCTGCTGGCGAATTATGGAATTGCCCAGACGGGGAATATGCAAGGAAGGCTTACATTTCTGGTGAAGTGAAGAACTGGCCTTATTATACAGATGGCCACGGTGCCCGTGTTCAGCGCCAATTTCCTGATACAGCTTTGGTTGCTCAGGCGAAATTTATTACCCTCGAAAAATCATCTGGTGCCATATGTCAATATTACAGCCATATTGGGTTAACAGGAACATTTTATGTAGTTGGTGCCACGAAAGCTGAAGTTAAATTGCCAGCATATTGGCGTAAAGAGTTCCGTAATTCCACGCCTGAAGAGGATAAACCTGGTGAGGAATTAATGGACGTTTGTATGGTTCGTGTTGGAAAGCTAGCCAAGCCGAGTATTGCTTGTCCATTTATTCTTAGCGGGGAAAAAACTAACACGGGAAAAGGTTAGGTGTAACAGTATTGAGAAAATTCAACCCACGGCTCATATCAACTCCCCTCAATCCCTCTCATACCACACGACACCACCCCGCTCATCCCGATACTACCCCATCCCGCTCATACCGACGCCCTCTTGGAAGTACTCTTGGGGTACGAAAGTCGGTATCCAGTTTATAGCAGGGATGTGCGAGCTTGGCTTGCTCATATGTGCTGGTTCCCGTTTTTCAACGGGATGAACGAAGAGCGGGGATGTTTCCTGCGTTCTTTACCAATTTCAAAAAAACGTATCCACGGTTTTTGGGGTGGGGGTATATTGGCACCATGAATTTTATTTCTCTACATACGCCCCAACTGAAATCCCTGTTTTTAAGCAGTGTGTCTTTGCATGTGATCCAGATTGGGTATGGGGTTATGCCTGAATTTGAATGGGTTGAAAATGAAAATGTGTACGCATATGGTAGTCAAGGCGGCAGTATATGGACATTTCTTGTGTGGATACGGCTTTGGTTGAACTGGCTTTGCGGGGAGCAGTTTGAGCCATTTAATGAGCATGTGCAGCGCCAACCTAACCGTCATAACCGGCGCATGGAACGTCGCACCATACCGTGTGCGCGAAACCTTGTACCTTATTATTCATTGCTGGCGAAGGGCATTTACGGTCAGAAACTAAGCCCGACACAATTTCTTGAACGGCTTTGTCGGCTGTCTGTGTTCGGGCGGATACGTCTTTATAGAATGCGCCAATCTGGTTCGGTCTTACAAAGACGGGCTTTGCTCATCTGTTATGACCATGGCTGGTGGCGGGCACCTATAGGTGATTTCGGCCGCTTGTATTGCGGTGTTTGGCCCATTTTTATTTGGGTAAACTGGCATTTATTGCCGGATTGGTTCAGTAAGTCTGACTTTAAATTCTAAAACAAACATAACCCGCGCGGCGGCGCATAACCGCCTGCGCGTTACTCTGCATTTCAAAACCTGTTGACCAATATTGCTATTTCGCGCCGAAATATGTCCACCAACGCAACAGATATTCCATTGGCCCTCGGCTGAATTTTTTGCGCCACAGGCTGGCAAATACAATGGTAAACAACGCCACAAGCAAGGCAATACCAATACAGATTGCGGCACCGTACTGAGCGAACAAACCCAAGCCGTAAGCATTAAAAATCAAAGACAACAAAAGACCTTGCATTAAATAGGCGGTGAGTGTTGCCGTACCGCCTCGGGCTATGAATGTTTTTAATTTCGTTACGGGGCCCCCAGACCATTTAGCGATAAGGCCAAGATATCCAGCCGTAGAAAAAGGCGCGAATAATACGATCAAGAACATGCCTAACATCATAGTGGGATCAAAAATTCCCTCGCCGCCGAGCAATATCCAGGCACCGATACCGCTACCAAGAACACCGATTGGTAAATAATATTTGCGAAACTTTGCCCAAATCGGGGCTGATGTATTGGCCAAAATATCAAATTTCACGGCCGCCAAACCAAATAGGAAAAACGAGAACGCCCCGAACCCCTGCATTAACATGCCAAATGTGATGACTTCAGTCCATTCTTTAAGCCGCAGTTCCATAGATTGGGCAAATGTGCCTGCGCCGTACACTGCGTGTGAATTGACGCCCGCCGCTTGCATTTTTTCAAATTCGAGAGCCATGTCCTCAGGGGCATAAATATTTCCGGCATAGATGGCCCCGCCCATTAGCCCCACAAACAAAATCTGCACAATATATACACCGATACCCCAGCCCATGAGTTTTTTTACCGAGGCATTTCTGAACAGGAATAATATGGAGCCCAATATGGCATATATTATTAAAATATCACCCTGAAACAAGAGTGCTACATGTAACAAGCCCAGCACGAGCAGGCCCGATATCCGCCGCCAATACCGCGGTGCAAAGGCTTTGCCGACTTTACCTGCGGAGCGCATCTGGTAGGCAAAACCGACACCAAACATAAATGAAAACAGGGTGTATGATTTAAGCAAGAAAAACGAATTAACCGTCCATAATGCCAAGCTATCTGCACCGGTTCGCAATCCACCGTCAAAGAAACCCATCATCATTGGATAGGATATCACCCCTACATTGACCAAGGCTATCCCGATTAAGGCCATGGCACGCGTCATATCAGGCATGATATGACGACCCGCTGCTGCGCTCTGGTCTGCGTAATTCATGATTTCCCCTTTTAGGTAGTTTGTCGATCAGTAAAGGATATCAAAATGGATGTGTCAAGTTCCGTACTATGCTCTAGGCTTCGGCGCTTGACCTAAATGTGGGGCCTAAATGTTGGGCCTAAGCGCGGGGATGTGCGCCCGCATGGGTTTTCATCAGGCTGCTTGCATCTACATCCGTGTAAACCTGGGTGCTGGACAGACTGGCATGGCCGAGAAGCTCTTGAATGGTGCGTAAATCACCGCCGCCCGCCAATAAATGTGTTGCGAAAGAATGGCGCAGGGCATGGGGGGTCATGCTTTCGGGCAAACCCAAATTTGCGCGCAAAATTTCGATTGTTTTTTGCACGGCTCTAGCACCGAGCGGGCCGCCGCGAACACCGCGAAATAATGCATCGTTCTGCTTTAATACAAATGGGCAAAGCTGGGCGTAATTTTCTACTGCCACCCTAATGATCGGCAATAAGGGCACGAGCCGGGTTTTGCTGCCTTTACCGATAATATTTATGCTCTCGCCGAGCGGAAGGTCGGACACAAGCACTGACAAAGTTTCTGATATGCGTAATCCCGCACCGTACATCAGTAATATTACCGACATGTCTCGCGCTGCAACCCAAGGTCTTGGGTCACAGATGTTCGCAGTTTTTATGAGGTCTTTGCTCGCTTGAACGCTGATGGGTTTGGGTAAAGGATTGTTGACCTTTGGGCCGCGTATCAAATCTATGGCATCATTTTTAATATCCCAATTACGCTCTATATATCGAAAAAACATCCGCAAAGATGAGAGGTTCCTGGCTAGGGAACTAGCAGACAAACCATGAGTGCCGCGCCTTCTGAGTGACAGATAGCTACGAAAATCACGAATGTTCAGTATAGCAAGCTCACCCAAATTGACGGGACGCCCAAGATGCTCGACTATGAAATTCAAAAAAGTCGAGATGTCGCGCTGATAGGCTTCCACAGTTTTATCTGCCAACCGACGTTCGCCCTTTAAATGTGCACAAAATTTGGCAAGTGCTAGATCGGGTGCCATATTTTTAGGGTCAGTGGACATGCAGTATAAATATACATTCTACCATTAAGAAAGAATGAGGAGAAAACAATTGGCTTTCCTGAATTGATTTGCCTAAATATATTTATCATGCTTCTCTGGTTTATTAACGCGTTCGCAAATAGATTGTCGGGATGGAGCAAATGATTCGCGAAATTGACGAAACAGATTTAGGAGCAACGCCGCCCGGTGTAGTACGCAATGCTTGGTGGTTGTGGTTCTTTGCTGCGCTTGCTATTGGCGCGACATTGTTAGCTTCTTGGCAAGGCAAAGCACTTGGCTGGCCAGCATTTATTTTACTGGCCGGGATTTCTGTTGTTTCTATGTTGTCAATTTTGACGATATTTTTTAACCGTCAGGCGGTTTCCGGCGATGAGGAATTTAACGCGGACGGGAAAAGTTTGCTCGCTTCATTTAATGCCCAAACTATGCCTAGCCTGATTGTCATTGGCGCAAAACCGACAATTGCAAATGCTGCCTATTTGGACTTGGCGCGGGAATTAGGTGTTGACGCTACCCCTGAAACTCCACCGTCTGTGGAACGCTTATTTGCTAAGCAAGAAAAGGCGGCTTCAGCTGCTATTTACCGATTGCACCATACAAATAATGCAAACAATATTGGTGAGGAAATTATCCGTACACTCGGCGCGGATGGAGAATACCGCTCGTTTAAAGTCAAGGTTACGGCCATAGATAATGGCCAGCTCTGGCAAATACATAATGAAAATGAAGGCGTTGGCGAAGGCGGGGGCAGTGATACATCCATACTCGCCCAAGCCCCGATTGGACTGTTTTGTGTATCTGTTGACGGGGCCGTACTCAAAACCAATGAGGTGTTACAAGGCTGGGTCGGATTTGACGGCGAAACTGCGCCTATGCACATGAAAGAATTTATTGAAAACCCTGGTGCTTTACTCGATAGCCCGCCGACACCTGGCAGAACGGTGCGCAGTGATACACGACTTCTTACACAAAAAGGTGTGGTCTCTCCCGTTGTCCTTATGGGCAGTTGGCATCAAATGGATTCAGGTGATGTGTACGCAAGTGTTGCCGTCTATGGCCATTCTGGTCTTGGTTCTGTATCTGGTTCGACTATTGATGCAGATGACAATGTGCTCGAAGCGGCGAGGGAAGATCAGGAAAACACCAAGGAAGTAAGCCGTCATACGGATGAATTGCCCCAAGACGGTATCAAAAACGCGCCATTTGGCGTCGTCATGCTCGATAGTACAGATTTGAACACGGCAAAAATTCTGCATGCCAATGACGCTATGCGAAGCATGTTGGAGCAAAATATTGAGAGCGAGACTAGATTCAAATCATTATTCCTAGACAATGAAGCCTCCCAGACATTTATCGCAAATGGTATTAATATTCGAGGCGGCCCCGTTGATGTTCGGCTAACAGGCAAACAAACGAGACCGGTCGATGTGTATTTTGCAACCCCAAACGAGGACGGATGCGCCGTTTATATTATTGATGTCACCAGCCGTAAATTACTGGAAGACAAGCTTGGGCAATCACAAAAAATGCAGGCCATCGGACAATTAGCCGGTGGAGTTGCCCATGATTTCAATAACTTACTGACGGCAATTCGTCTAAATACGGATGAACTTCTGGGGCGTCACCCCATCGGGGACCCTTCTTATCCTGAATTGCAAAAAATCAACCAGACGGTTGCCCGTGCTACCGGGCTGGTGCGTAAATTGTTGGCGTTTTCGCGTAAGCAAACTTTGCGCACTGTCGTTTTAGACGTCACCAATACGCTGTCTGATATAACGCATTTGCTACAGGACGTTTTGGTTGAACGGGTGAAATTGAAAGTTGTTCACGGCCGGGGTCTTATGCCAATCCAAGCCGATAAAGGCCAGCTTGAGACGGTATTGATGAATTTATGTGTTAATGCGCGCGATGCCATGCTGGAAAAATCTGGCGGTACTATCACTCTGCAATCTTCCAAAACTACTGACCAGGAGTTATTAGAGCAAGGCATAGCACTGCGTAACCAAGGTGGGTATGTCCGGTTTGATGTCACCGACACAGGAACGGGGATGGATAAAGAAACGCAGGATAAAATTTTTGAGCCGTTTTTTACCACCAAAGCCCAAGGCAAAGGTACGGGACTGGGGCTGGCCACCGTCTACGGTATTGTCCAACAATCGGGTGGGCATTTACGTGTGAATAGTAAACTTGGTGTCGGCACAACTTTTAGCGTTTATATTCCGACAGCAACAGGTGACGTGACAGTCTCTAAGCCAGACAAACCGCAAATTGTTGCCGCTCGACTAAAGCCGTCTGATCTTGCTGGGCACGGCAATATTTTATTTGTGGAAGACGAAGCTGCCGTCCGCGTTATTGCGGCCAAGACATTACGCAAACGTGGTTATACGGTTGTTGAGGCAGGCGACGGTGTGGAAGCTTACGATATTTTGGAAAGCGGTGAGCACAGCTTTGATCTTATGATTTCCGATGTGGTTATGCCGGGAATGGATGGGCCAACGCTTTTGAAAAAGGGCAGGGATTTACTCGACAGTGCTGCTATTGTGTTTATTTCCGGTTACGCGGAAGAAGAATTTTCAGAACTTCTAGCCGAAGAACCGGACGTTACCTTCCTACCAAAACCGTTCACGCTGATCCAGTTAGCGGAGAAAGTGAAAACCGTACTAGCCGCTACGGAGTAGGGTAAGTTTTGAAATGGGCAAGATTTACTCCTCCAAGCTCTCAACAATGAAATTACCGTTGGTGAATACGCAAATATCTGCCGCGATCTCCATAGCTTTACGGGCCAGTTTTTCTGCATCTTTTTCGTACCCGTCTAATGCCCGAGCAGCAGATAGGGCGTAGTTACCACCGCTACCTATTGCCGTGATGCCCCCATCTGGTTCAACAACATCGCCGTTACCTGTCAGCACGAAAGTTTCTTTTTTATCGGCGACAATCATCATAGCTTGTAATTGGCGCAAAACTTTGTCGGTGCGCCAGTCTTTGGCAAGCTCGACACAGGCCCGTGCCAATTGGGTTGGGTATTGTTCCAACTTAATTTCGAGGCGTTCCATCAGGGCGAATGCATCTGCGGTAGCACCGGCAAACCCGATGATGACGCTACCATCAATAATGCGCCGGACTTTACGGGCAGTGGATTTCATGACTGTGTTACCTGCTGAAACCTGCCCGTCGCCAATAACAACAACCTTGCCGCCTTTACGCACCGTCAAAATAGTAGTGCCGCGCCACTGGCTGGCGTCTGCATAATCATAGCTCATAATTGTCTCCTTATCGTTCGTTGGCGTGTACTCTACGCCTCTTGATATTGTATCTCCTGTTGGAACAAACATGGGGAGTTGTGTTAGTTTGGTCAAGAGAGATAAGCCCTAATGTTCGCCCAGACACAGCCCATGGTCGGCTAGGGTCTGAATAATGGTACAATTCTTTGTGGTGGTGTCATGGTCATGGGAGGTGATGCGTTTCAGCTCTTTCTCCAGGCTTTTGAGCTTTTTAAGTTTGCTGCGTATATCTGCTAAATGGGTCGTAGCAATGGCGTGAGCTTCGGTGCAGGTACAGTCGGGAAGGGCGTGCAAACGGATAAGGTTGTGAATGGACGCAATACCGAGTCCTAAATCCCGGGCATGTTTTATGAATGAGAGTTGCTCTAAATCCGCCTGTGTATATCGCCTCTGGTTGCCAGAGTTTCGGCCCGGTTCCGTCAGCAAGCCTATTTCTTCATAGTAACGAATAGTCGGAACTTTTACACCAGTTCGCGCCGCCATCTTTCCGATTGAAAACATATTTGATTTTCCGCTTGAACCTCTAGTTACTAGAGGTTTTATAGAGATATTCATAAACAACAATACGTAAGTGGAAATTATTATGGATAGCAATACACAAACCAAGCTAACGGCAGAAACCCGTATGCTGGACTACAAACATAAAGACATTCAAGCCCTGATAGTGGCTCGAAAATGGCAATCGCTTGATACATATGTCCGAATTGGCGCGGTGTATGATTATGTCCGTAACGAGATAAAATTTGGCTATAATGTTAGAGATGAAATCCCGGCCTCCGAAGTTCTGGCGGACGGCTATGGTCAGTGTAATACCAAAGGAACATTGCTGATGGCATTGCTTAGAGCCGTCGGTATTCCGTGCCGGTTACGTGGGTCTACCATCACAAAAGCCTTGCAATCTGGCGTCGTGCCGCCGATTGCTTATCTAATTGCGCCCGCAAATATCCTGCATTCATGGATTGAGATATATTACGGTGGACACTGGATAAATCTAGAAGGTTTTATACTGGATGACGGCTTTATTTCTGCGTTACAGTTGAAATACCCTGATAGGTCGTCGCTTTGCACTTATGGGGCGGGCACAGATAATCTGCATAATCCGGGCGTAGAATGGACAGGCACTGATACCTATATCCAAAAAACTGGTATCAATCAGGACTTCGGCGTTTTCGACAACCCGGACGCTTTTTACAAAATCCACACTCAGGATTTAGGCGTAATAAAAACGCATCTATACCAAAAAATAATTCGCCATTGGATGAATAGACGTGTTGCAAAATTACGGAGTAGTCATTCGGTACCCGCACTCGTTTCAAAGGTGACAGCATGACAAATGTTATATTGTGGATAGGTTGTCTTTCGGTGCTGTGGCTCGGATTTGCCATTGTGTGGTCTATTCTATTTCCAGCGCGGCGGCTGTGGCCTTCAGGACAGATTACTATATTTAAAACATTATATATTTGGGTACCGTTTATACTGGTTTTTGTGAGTATGTTTTGCCTTGGGATTTTGGATTGGAACAGTTTTAGCTGGCCCGTAACAATGCGCTGGGGTCTAGGTTTACCGCTAATATTCATCGGTCATATTGTTGTTTACAGTGGTGTATTTAAGATCGGCATACAGGCCACAAGCGGGGAGGCTACTGGTTTGAAGACAGATGGCCTATATAGTTGGTCGCGCAATCCGCAATATGTTGCGGATATTGCAATTTTCAGCGGCTGGATAATCTTAAGTGCATCATGGCTTGTATTGCCGTTGGCATTAGCGAGTATTGCCGTTCTATTTCTGGCACCTTTTAGCGAAGAACCTTGGCTACGAGAAGTTTACGGTAAACCCTATGTGGATTACTGCAAAAGGATCAGGCGGTATTTGTAAACCAATACCTGCGGCAATTGGTCGTTTTACTTTTCATTGTACAGCGTTATATGCAGATTATGACAAATCATAACAGACAAGAGCCTGCGCCGTCAGCTAAGATATTGGCGCGGCGAAACTATTCTGGTCCAGCAATTTTCAGCGGAGCTTTCAGGCCTTTCTTTTTAGGTGCAAGTGTATGGGCGGTAGTCGGCATTGCCTATTGGCTTGCGCACTATAACGGCTGGACGGAAGCACAGGTGGCTATCTCTGGGCGGGATTGGCATATCCACGAAATGCTCTTTGGATTTGCAGGTGCTGCACTGGCGGGGTTTATACTAACGGCAGTTCCAAATTGGACGGGGCGATTACCCGTGCGCGGTTGGCCGCTCGGCGGATTGGCAGCACTGTGGTTGCTAGGCCGGCTCGTGATGCTGTCGGGTATGACGTATTTGATGTTGTTGGATATCGTGTTTTTATTTGTGTTGGCTGTCGTTGTTACGCGAGAAATTATCGGTGGCCGCAACAAACGTAATCTAGTCGTCGCGGGTATGATTACTTTGATGGCTTTTGCTAATCTTTTGACCCATTTAGAGCGACTGGAATTATTAAGCATGGGCGGACATAGTTGGCGCTTTGCCATGGCCGTATTACTAAGCTTGCTGAGCTTAATTGGGGGCAGGGTGACACCAAGCTTTACCCGCAATGTATTGGCGCGGCAAAATATGGCCAGTATGGAAGGCAAAGCCATTCAGCCAAAAATGCCCGCCAAACCAAGCGGGAAAATCGATAAAGGCGTCATGCTGTTTTCGGCCTTGTCATTGTTGGTTTGGGTGTTTTTGCCCGATCACAAAGTGACTGGAATATTGTTGTGTTTAGCTGGGGTAGGGCAGGCGGTGCGACTTTCGCGTTGGCAAGGTTTACAGGTTTTAAATCAGTCAATCATTGTGGTTTTGCATATTGCCTATTTATGGTTGGCGCTCGGGCTAGGATTGTTAGGCGTATCGATTTTATGGGACGGGTTGTTGGCAGCAGATGCTATTCACGGACTGACCATAGGCGCGGTTGGCATCATGATTGCGGCTATGATGAGCAGAGCAAGTTTTGGCCATTCTGGTCTACCAATGAAAGCCGGTTGGGCACTCAGTATCGTTTACGCATTGGTTGGTGCGGCGGTTTTGTTTAGGTTAGGCACAGTATTTTTACCCGTGCACATGATGGTCAATTTGGCTGGGTTAACCTGGATTTCTGCTTTCACTTTATTTGTGGTTATTTTCATGCCGCTCTATTTTAAAAAGCGCCGTAGATAAGTGCTATATTGCACAATTCATCCAATAGGCTACACTATAAAAAACGGAGAATTTTATGACCAAAGCCATGCATGAAGTTATGGGTGTTAGCGCCGGATTTGATATTGCCGACCCGACTAAAATTGAGCGCCTTCAAGGTAAAGTTTCTGACATAGAATGGCAGTTACGGGTTGAACTCGCGGCACTATACCGGTTGTGTGCGCTGTATGGTTGGACGGATTTAGTGTTCACCCATATCTCGGCTAAATTGCCGGATGAAGATGGCGAGGAGCGGTTCCTCATCAATCCTTATGGAGTTTTGTTTGACGAAATGACGGCGTCTAGCTTGGTTAAAATCGACCTTGAAGGCAATATTATTGGCGACAGTCCCTATTTTATAAACCCGGCTGGTTTTACAATTCATTCGGCCGTTCATGCCGCACGAAATGATGCCGGCTGCGTTATGCATGTGCATACGCCTTACGGGGTAGCTGTGTCAGTGCAGAAAAAGGGCCTGCGCAAATACACCCAATTTTCCATGGTTGTTCATGACGACCTCGCTTACCATGATTATGAAGGCATTGCGCTTGACCATGATGAACGGGCGCGGATAGTCGCCGATATGGGCGCAAAGAATTTTTTAATGTTGCGCAATCACGGCACACTTGTGGTTGGTGGTAATTGTGCGCTCGCTTTCTTGCGCATGTATTTTCTTGAACAAGCGTGCAAGACCCAAATATTGGCCCAAGCGGCTGGTAATAAAAACCTGCACAATTGTAGCGACGAGATATCGGCTCATGTTCACGCCCAAGGTGCAGGCGCATTCATGCCCGGCATGGGCGATAACCTGGTCTGGCCGAGCTTAATGCGCCGCCTAGCGAAGAATTATGCTGGGTGGGAGTATTAATCCAAATAATAAGTCAGTGCTGCCGTTAGAAATAGTGTGAATTCTGGTTTTGGTATTGGCAGGTTCACATCAAGCCTGATTTCACGATTGCCGTGATATTGAAACATATCCGGATGTACGGTGCGAAAGTTTTCAATCAAGCCGGTCGAACAGGGGACAAAAATCGAATAGCTTGTGTCCTTCTCATTGCCATCAATACGGATAGGCGTACCGGATTTGGGTCGCACAGTTGCAAAACTAATCTGCCCCCATTTTAAGCTTTCTTCAATAATGCCTACGGACTTCGTGGTGTTAGCTATAGTATGTATAAGTGTTCGTATAGCACATAAACGCTGTGACAATAAGTCTGGATATGATGCGAATTTGTCTTCAATATTAGACATTACCCATCTCTTAAATCCGAAATATTGGCTTCCCAATTTTGGCCGTCAAAGTCCTTTGATGTGACAGTTTTAAAGCCATTTTGTTCAACACAACGGAAGTTCACGCTGATACCGTCAGGATGAGAGCGGGGCGTGTAAAACGGTTTTACGCCGCAGGTTTTACAAAATGTGTGTTTAGCTGCATGGGTGTTGAAAGTATAGGTGGTGATATTATCGGCACCCGTCAGCAAATGGAAATCATCCGCCTTTACAATTAAATGCAAAAATCCTGTCATTTCACACATAGAGCAATTACAAACGGTCAACTCAACATTGGCAGGCGCACGAACTTCAAAGGTCACATCCTGACAATGGCAATGCCCCATATGCCATATTTTCAACTCGTTTTTCATAAATGACCTATAATTAACGCAAGCACAATGTAATGGAAACTATAGGACTTAACCAAAATATGCATCAAGTTATTTTAGATCATTTCTCGACTTTAACACTAAAAATAGTCAAGCACTGGCACGCAAAAGCCGTAGCAAATGGCCATATTGGCCCAGAATTCAAATTGGCATTACGTTGAACTCACCCCAACCAACTGCTCATGCCGACGCCCCTTCCAGGGTGCAAGCAAAGTCGGTATCCATTTTGGGTAATGTTCTTAGTCGTAAAGTAGACCCCGTTTTCAACGGGGTGAATGGGATATACGCATAACAGCTTAGCGTTCTCCGCCGGGGACCCATTTTACGTCTGTGCGGCCTTGTTTATTGCACCATCTTGCGGCGACGAATAGATAGTCAGACAGACGGTTTATGTATTTTAGGGCGAGTGGGTTGACGTTTTCCTCGCGCGCCATGGCGACGATTTCTCGTTCGGCGCGTCTTGAGATTGCCCGTGCCATATGGAGGTAAGCTGCGGGTTTGGAACCGCCCGGCAAGACGAATGTTTTGAGCGGGGATAAATCAGCATTCAGAGCATCGAGTTCGGTCTCTAGCCTGTCGATTTGGCTTTGGACTATACGCAGAGATTTGCTGTCGTCCTCTAAAGTTGGTGTCGATAAGTCAGCACCCAAATCAAACATGTCATTTTGGATACGTGCTAAACTGCGGTCTAGCTCTACATTGTCTATGTAGAGCCGTGCGATACCAATCGCGGAGTTGGCTTCGTCAACTTCACCATAAGCCCTTACACGAAAGCAATCTTTGTTAGTGCGCGAACCGTCAGCAAGCCCGGTCGAGCCATCATCGCCGGTACGGGTGTAAATTTTGTTGAGTTTAACCATGTTTTATAGCCCTTTATGTCCCTGTGGATTTTGACCGTAAATACACCATCAAAATTAAAGCAATCACGGCAACAATTTGTGCTGCCACGCGTAAACGCATGAGTTTGTTGGATTTAAGCCGTGCATCCATACTGACTTTACGCATATTCAACGCACCCATAATTAGACTTGCCACTACGGTGAGTAGGGCAAGAACGATAATGATATTTATGATGAGCATGGTTCTATCCTGTTTTTAAAAAGTATAATCCGGTCATGGGGTGGTGCGTCCATGGTGTGCGTCTATAGGATGTGTCAAGGCATGATAACTATCACTCACTCTTTGCGACTCCCTCTCTGCGCGGGTCTGCACCACCTTCATAACTGCCGTCTGCATTGCGGCGGATTATATGTATGCCGCTAATTTCGCCTTTAGAGCGGATGACTTTATGGCCTTTGGCTTCCAGACCTGCGATAATCGCGGCATCAAGGCCAGCTTCTTCGAGCCGGATTGAGCCATTACGCGAGATAAAATTTGCAAGGTTTGCAGCCTCTTGTGGCCCCATGCCCCAATCGATCATGGCGATCATGGTTTTTGCCGTATAGGCGATAATCGACGATCCGCCCGGAGACCCCGTAGCGAAAGCAAAACTGCCGTCTTTGTTAAACACGATATGGGGTGCCATAGAGGAACGCGGCCGTTTGCGCGGCCCTGGCCGGTTGGCAATTAAAGTACCCTGCGCGTCGCGCGGCGCGGCAGAAAAATCGGTAAGTTGATTGTTGAGCATAAAGCCGCCCGCCATCCGCATTGAGCCAAACAGGCTTTCCACGGTCGTCGTCATGGAAACGACATTGCCCCATTTATCGACGATGGAAAAATGTGACGTGCCGGGTACGTCCGGTGTGGCATCTTTGCCGGGTTTAAAACCAGCGGGATCACCAGCTTGGACATCTTTCAGACTTGTTTCCATGGATATCAAGGCTGCACGGGATTTCAGATAATCCGCACCCAACATAGCGCGGGTCGGGACTTCGGCAAAATCGGGATCAGCGACAAATAAATCTCTGTCTTCATAGGCCATTGCGGATGCTTCGGCGAACACATGCCAACCTGCCAAAGTCGGCATCCCCTTTTCCCTATCAAAAAAGGCCTTCATATCAAAATTCGACAATTGCCCCATAATGCTTTGTACGGCGATACCGCCGGACGAAGGTGGCATAGCCCCGCACAATATATAATCGCGGTAGGGCGAACACAGGGCTTCGGTTTTTTGCGGTTGGTAGGCGGCTAAATCGGCGAGACTTAAGACGCCGGGCCGCGGTTCTTCGCGTATGGCAGCAATGATGGCTTCTGCTATGGGGCCTTCGTTCATGGCACGCGGGTTCTTGGCCAAAGCTCTTAAGGTTTCGGCGTAAAGCTTATTATCGCGGATATCGCCAGCGACCAAAGGCGAGCCGTCTTCGTGAAAGAAATAATCCCTTGCGGCTGGTTGCACTTTGAGGGCAAAGCCGCCCGCCATTTCGACCAACCTGGCCATGCGCGGGCTGACCGTAAACCCGTCTTCGGCCAATTTTATACCCGCCTCGAAATTATCAGCCCACGGTAATTTTCCGTGGTCTTTGTGTGCCATATCCAGCATAGCCATAACACCCGGTGCCCCAGTAGACCGCCCAGAAATAATGTTTTCAAAGCGCCGTCGAGGCTGGCCTTCGTCGTCTAAAAACAATGTCTCGTCTACGGCAGATGGAGCAGTTTCGCGGCCATTATAGGCGCTGACCTTACCTGTGGCCGCATCATAAAAAATCAAAAACGCACCGCCGCCTACGCCAGAGCTTTGTGGTTCGACCAAACTGAGTACGGTTTGCACGGCAATAGCAGCATCAACGGCAGAACCACCAGCGCGTAAGGCTTCGATGCCTGCTTCGGTTGCATAGGGGTTAGCTGCGACAACCATACCATTTGCGTAAGGGTTTGTGTCAGGCGCCATTTGGGCTGCGATTATAGAGACGGGTTTTATTTGCGCGTCCGGTTTTTCGCATCCAATGAGCGCTAAAGCTAAACTTGCCGTCAAACTGGCCGTCAAACTTGCCTTAAAAAATAAATTGCGACTCATCTTAAACTCTCCGATACTCTATTTGAGCGCCCTATATTGCACGACAACAAATATTGTAAAGTTTAAACCTTATGGCCAAAACCAACAACACACTGGCACAGCATGTTTTGCGTGCTTTGGAAACTTACCGCACCGAAAGCGAAGCGGGAAAGACACCTGCTCTTTTGCAACAAAAACCAGAAATCTTAAACCGCGAAATGGGTCTGGAAAAATGGATTAGAAAGGGGGGTTTGAACGCGGATAACTGCGCCGACTTCCTGACCCCATATCTGGAGCATTCCCAGCACATGCATCATCCCGGTTTTATTGGCCACCAAGTCGCCGTGCCCCACGAAGGCGCGGCCGTCGCCGACATGATCCACGGGGTTATCAACAACCCTATGGCGGTCTATGAGATGGGCCCTACGGCCAGTGTGATAGAGCGGGTGGTTGTTAATTGGATGTTGGAAAAATGCGGCTGGTTTACGGGCGGTATTGATGATTTTACGTCCAACCCTAAAAACGGGGCAGGTGTATTAACCCACGGCGGCTCGCTGGCGAATTTGACGGCTTTGTTGGCCGCCCGCGCTCATGCTGCGCCAGATGCGTGGGCCAATGGTACACCGGATACTTTGGCCATTATTGCACCTGCCGCTACGCATTATTCGTTGGCTCGCGCAGTGTCTATTGCCGGATTTGGCCAAAACGCCATATATTATGCACCGGTCAATGCCCTGGAAGTGCTACAGCCTGAAAAACTCGAACAAACATTTTTACAAGCACAGGGTAACGGCCAAAAAGTATTTATGGTCTCTGCCAATGCATGCACCACGGCCACAGGTCTTTACGACCCGATCGATGAAGTGGCGGATTTTTGTGAAAGCCGTAATCTCTGGTTTCATGTGGACGGTGCACACGGCGGCTCTGCGTTGTTATCGGACAAAGAGCGTCATTTAATGAAGGGCATTTCCCGCGCCGATAGCCTTACTTGGGATGCCCATAAAATGATGCGCACATCTGCGCTGAGTGCGGCCATATTATTCAAAGACCAAAAATCCATGGCGGGAACTTTTCACCAAGACGCTAGCTATATTTTCTATGATAATGATGCGCAAATCGGTTTTGATGTTGGCCCCTATGCAGTGGAATGCACCAAATCGGCGCTGGGCGCAAAACTGTTCTGGGTACTGGCTATGGAGGGCGAGAAAGGCATGGGCGATTTCGTAGATAAACAATATGCCGACACCCGCGCGTTTTATGCGCTAATCAACGCCCAAGACGATTTTACCTGCCCCTACAAACCCCAAGCAAATATTCTGTGTTTTAAATATGAAGGGGTAGAAGGTAACGCCGCACAATTGGCATTGCGCGAACAACTTCTGGCACGCGGGAATTTTTATATCACGACGGTAGACATAAATGGCACAAGATATCTCCGCCTATCCGTAATGAACCCGCTGACGAGCGTGGAGACGATAGAAGCGTTGTTGGCAGAGATTAGGCTTTGCGCGGACGAACTGGCAGGGTAAGCTGAACTGATGAAAAACCAACTCACAGACATAGCCGGCCTTATAGTCGGGAACGCCCATGACGTAGATGTAAAAACTGGTGTTACGGTTATCCTGCCGGATGCGCCCGTATTGTGCGCCGTTGATGTGCGCGGCGGCGGGCCGGGGACGCGCGAGACAGATGCGTTGTCGGCGGACGGCTCTGTCACCCATGCTCATGCTATTGTCTTGTCGGGCGGGTCTGTCTACGGCTTGGCGGCGGCGGATGCTGTTTGTACTACGCTTGGGGCAAAACGCATTGGCTATGAGGTGGCGCCCGCACCTGTTCCAGTTTCACCCATAGTACCTGCGGCTATTCTTTTTGACAATGCTAATGGCGGCGATAAAGCTTGGGGCGACACACCGCCCTTTGCTATGCTTGGTAAACAGGCATTGGCTAATGCGGGAACAGATTTTGACCAAGGCAAAGCGGGTGCAGGTTACGGTGCAACGGCGGGCATATATCCCGGCGGGCTCGGCTCTGTATCTGAGCGGGTAGGGGATATCACCGTCAGCGCCATCATCGCGGCTAATCCAATTGGTTCTCCCTATATGCCGGGCACAGAATGTTTTTGGGCTTGGGACTGTGAAATGGACGGAGAATATGGTGACCGCAAGCCTCCCACTGACTACGCGCCTATCACTGCTCGCGATACCAAATTAGAATTTCTGCGCGCACGCGGGGCATCTACCGTCATCGGGGTTGTCGCCACTGATGCCAAGCTCACCCACGCAGAATTGCGCCGCCTTGCCATTATGGCACAGGACGGGATTGCTTTGGCCGTGCGCCCGTCCCACACCCCCATGGACGGCGACACATTGTTCGCGCTCAGCACCGAGAGCACCCTCATTGACGAAGCTCGAATTGTTGCGTTATCGGAGCTTGGTGCCGCTGCTGCCAGATGCGTTGCCCGCGCCTTGTCTCGGGGTATATATTTAGCTGCAAGTTAACACCCTTAAACTAAGGAATGCCAAGAATTCGCATTTACCACAAAAGACACTTATTCGCATAAAAGACACTTGCAATTGGCCCGTAAATCGGGTTTAAGGCGGTTCTCGACTTTTCAGCATGCACTGGTAGCTCAGTTGGATAGAGTACTTGACTACGAATCAAGGGGTCGGGGGTTCGAATCCTCCCCAGTGCGCCATTATTTTCCTTTATATAATTGAAATTATAGATTATTTCTGTTCTTGAAATTTGTATATCCCCCTTTTTATCCCCCTTTTGTGCTTTTTACTGCCAGTATACTAGGTTGCAGTCGTAGCTAACAACATGGAACAAGGGCATGTCGTATATTTATGTAGCCACCTGATTGTTCTCTTTCATGAGTGCTTTCAAACCGTTTTGCTGTTGAAATCATGGGTAGTGGTTTGGAGGGCAGTAGTAAGCCTATGAGCTTTGCGTTTTCTTTGATAGCCTTTGTGACTTTAGGATATATGGATGTTATGTTACCATCAAGCACATAGCCTAACATGCAACCAACCGGTAAATCCTTGGAGTATTGTTCGGTTACAAAACGTAAAACTCCTTGTTTTATATAGGGTGTTGCTAATGATGCTGTGCCTTTTTGAGTTGATACATTTAGCCGCTTAGCCTCATAGGCAAGGTATTGTTCTCGGTCCGTATCCCAAAACAAAGCGAAATCAATCTGACCTTTGCTATAAGCCGCTCCATGTATATCAATCCCATGAGGCTCAAATTGATATTCCCAATAATGAAATAAACGTCGAATAATTTTATCTTTATGAAAACGGGTCACAAGGTTAAGTGTTATAGCGTCTTCATGTGGATTGTTACCCAAAACGGCAATGCAATCTGGAAGAATAGCGCATATTCGCTCAAGTAATCGCTCGTCATGGCGTTTGAAATGTTTCACCCAAGCATCACTTATCCCAATTATCACGAAGCTAGATCTTGTTTGAAGTTTGTTTGAACAAGCGTCTGTAGATCGCTTGCTATGCTATCTGCATCTGCAAGGGCACTCGATTTAAGCCAAAATCTTAATTGTAAGGGTTTTATAAGATATAGACTGTTTCCAGCAAAAATTCGCATATCTGGAATAGTTTGAAAATTGCAGGTTACAGTATGATTTATTTTGTTTTCCAAGTGCTTAAGGCTCGCTGCAAATACATCGTCATTACGTTCCGTATATTTTGTTGTTTGATTTTTTTTAGACAATAGCAGTTGAAGGATAGCAAAGTCATAATTGCGAGCTGTGAGTTTTATTGACACACTTAGTTCATCTGCAAACCAGTCGTTAAGGCTATCTCCTAAAATACTCGCATAGGCTTTCCTTTCGTGAGGTGTCGTTGTTTTCCACAAACTTGGGATGGTTTTTGCATTTGGTTGAGATGCTGGTATCAAATGCTTAATGCCGTCTTCAATCAATATGATTTCGTCTTTTGATAAACCGAAGTACATGTAAACTAGTTGGTCAATTTCAAGTAAATTTTTGTCATTAAGGTTGGCCGGTTGTAGCAAAGCGGTGGATGTTTCCATGTGAGCGTCAATTATTTTAACAATTTTACTTGCGGCCGCTCTCGCTTGTTTAGGGTTTGCTAAATCATCTGGCTGAGGGCAAGGGATTGTTAGTAAGTCCTCTTGATGAACCTTAGGGCGTTCTACTCCAAATGATGCTGTACCATGGAAGGAAAACCACAATGCAAGACGGCTGTTTAAAATAGCCGAGACTAGCTTGAGGCGTAGTCGCTCATTTGGCGGGGCAACGATTGCTTGTATGCTATGTTGAAACGTGAAGGGGGCTTCAGTGTATGCAGCGCGTAGTCTCATTTTGGCCAATTGAATGCCTTGCGGAATTAAGATCCTCGGCCCTGAAAAACCTCTTTCAAACCCCCGCCTATGGACAGTTGAGGATGACCAACTTTCCAAATTTTCAGTATTTATTGCTATTGGAGTATAAGCTTTAATAGGCAGGTGTTTCAAAGTACCAACAAATTCACTTTTATAATATTGGGCACTACTACTTCCTGCCTCACCACCATGGAAAGGCTTGAACCCTTGACCCATGACCCACCCAACGCTCGTATCTTTCCGGGATTTTTGGAGGTTGCCAAACTCTGAAATGAAAGCATTTAGCCGTGGAAAATGTGCAAGGTAGAAAAATAATTTTTCTTCAGGGCCGCGCATCCAGAGACGCTGCTTAAATATAAGAGAATTAGTTATAACTTCAGACATTTTTAAAGACATTTTGTCTGCTGTACTTAAGGATATGAAGCGCTTAATTGATAGATTTAAGTCCGCTTTAGGAGTCCAGTATTCAAATTTGTAATCGGATACAGTACGTTCCTGATCCGTAAACATAATCATAGTTGTTGGGTTTGCCGCTCCTTCAAATAACTGTTTGGATAGATCTGCAAAATTTATTACGCGTAAGGCGGTAGTTTCCGTAAACAAGCGCTTCCTTGCATTAAGGCTAGCGGTGGAGTGGTTATGCAGAAAGCCCATTGCAGGTAGAAGAAACGAGACAATTCCAGATGGGCGTAAATGTTGTTGTGCTTTCCATGTAAAAGCCCATGCCTCCTGCCTACTTGGCGTTGGAAATCCATGTGTTGCGCTCCATTTAATTGCAGTGCTTTGGTCATTATTTTTTCGACTTACCCAAGGTGGATTGCCAATAATTACATCTACCTTGAGAGTGTTTGTATCTTCCTCGAAAAAATCCCGCTGTATAAGTGTTTTGTTCCAAAGAGTTGGTAATAACCGCCCTTTCTTTTTTAGTTTGCGAATATCGGGTGGCTTAACTTCTTCTAACAGGGCTATGTAGAGAGAGAATACAGCAACTCGAACTGCACCGCCATTGAGGTCGCGCCCGTGAACACGATTAAGCATTCGTAAAAGGCTATCCCATCTAATGGTTTGTTGTTTGGATTGGGCCCTCCAATGTTCACACATGCGCTGAAAGCATCGAACAAGAAAAATGCCGGATCCGCAGGCAGGGTCAAGAACGGTTCCGTTTGCACGTATTTTGGTTGGCAGATTTTCCCAAACCGATGTGACAACGGTATCGACTAGAAAGATGGGGGTGTAGTATGCTCCAGCATCTTTGCGTGCTCCAATATCTTCCCCCAAGAAACGATCGTAAACGGCACTAATCAATTCAACTGGAATATATTTAAAGTCGTATCCCCAAAACCGCATTTGGCTGTCCGTACTGGACATTTCTTCACGGCCATTTTTAAAGCGTAGCAAAACATTCATACAGTTTTCATTGAGACAGTGTGGGCGATGGTCAGTATCGAAAGAGCAGGGAGCAACGAATAAATCACCACTGAAATCCCGCTGAAGTTGATTGAATAAGGTCTCTAAGTTTTCGACGTTCCCAGAAGCTAAAAGTTCAGTGAGAGATATTGATTGCCCATGAGAGGCACTTTCAAAATAGTCTGCCCCTGCAATTTCCCTATCTTCTAGATAGGCGATAAACATCGTTTGAATTAGTATCGCCTGTGCTTCACTAGGTGTCAGATGATGCTTGATTAATAAGTCGTGAGCAGTGGTTAGATTGTTGAGAAGTACATAATCAATTCGCTCTTTTGGATTGAAATATTCTTGTTTTTCTTGCCAAAGACGCCCGCTTTCAGCACCACTCACATAATTTGGTAATAATACGGCAGCTGTTCCCGCGTCTAATGCTTGAATAAGACAGCGGTCTTCAAATTGGCTGTTGTCACCAATACCAGGTGTTTTGGACAATGAAAATACCCGTACCGTATCATCAGTTATTACTACTAACATACTTACAAGGCTTTGGTTCCATAGTGCTGCGTGAACCTTAATTACTTGAGTGATGTCGTATTCATCTAAGTTGATGATTGCAATCGTGGGAACACCTTGGACACAGAATATAGCTGTGATAGATAATTCGTTAAACACCTTTCGGATTTGATCTGCATAGGGTGTATTCTCGATCCGATCTTGTGGTTCGAACAAGTCCGGTGCTTTACGATCTTCAATCGCTAAAAGGTTTTTCCATTGTGATGTTAGCGTTTGGGGGCTCATATTGTCGCTGATTCAATATTGTGTTTTTGACTGCAGGATTCCAAAGCAGAAAAAAATATAGAATTTTTGCAAAATTGTTCAGTTTGTAATGCAACTTCTATAAGGTGATTTATAATGGGTCGTGGTAATGTATTTCTCCCGTACGGCACTGTTTCCTGCGTGATGCCAATAGTATTTCGAAATTGTGCAGATGTTAATTTCACGGTGCCCTTTGAAGTTCATTGTCAACAACAAAATTGACCTGAACTGTTCACAAAGTCAACTTATATCAATTATTCGGAGGCAGCGATGGTAGCCATACTAAAAGAGTATATAATGTGAGATAAGGGTTTTTGAGATGCTACCTGCAAAGCACTTTTAGTATGGATCAATAAGCGGTGTGGATCGTTTTTAACACCTTACCGTCTTTATCCATTAGAACCGCGCACATTATATCGCCTATAATCACGTTGTAGGTCGCGGTTGTTTCACGCGGCCGGTTGATCCTTGGCGCCCAATACTTATCCCCTGTGGCGTTGTATGGGGCCTTAGGGCTAAAGTAGACGCCGGTTCTCATGCTATCCTTAGTGGTGCTCGCTAGAGCAATAGGAATGTTAACAAACACAGCCCCTGTGTTAGGTAGGTTTCCTACGTTAGAGCTATAATCGGCATATCCATCAAACTTCCAAGTTTCTGTTGGTTTCTCCTTGTAATCGGTGCTATTTTTTTGACCAGGTCTATCAAAGAGCGAATATACTGTTCGTTCAATTTTAGTAACGGTCGTTGTTGCACCGTAGGCGTTTGATGCAGAATAACTTCCAGCTGTTTTTTCTGTTTGCCCTAACCCTAACCCATGGTTGGGGCCATAACTATCAACCTTTATTCCATATTTTTCTCCACGATAATCAAAAACTTCACCCCATCCGCTTGCGGAGTTGTCCCATGCATATTGAAACACCATTAGTTGCTGGGTGTCAGCATCATATTTCGTCGCCTTCGGGTCATAGACAGCTTCAACAATTATTGGTTTTGCAAGATCAGAAGATCCCACGGCAGCTTTGCGGATCTCATATTGCTCTGTAGTTTCAAATTCTCCTTTAGTTAAATTTGCTGCCAAGAGCTTTTTGTAGACACTTGCAGGCTTTTCAGGTTCAACGATTTGCCCAACAGTAACAGGACATGTTTGAGCAGTTGCGGACGGTGTAAAGGCACAACAGGCAAGGATGGTAAGGATAGATGGTAAACGGTTCATTTCTTGATCTCCAACGTTAATGTTAAAATGACCAAACCACCTGGTGTCGAGCCATTGTAAACACCAACGCAGAAGCGTTGCGCCTGTTTATTCACTCCACGCTAGGAGCTACCCGGCGCTTTTAAAGAGCTATTATATTAGACAGGATAGCCCGACATAGCGGGATTCCTGCGTTGGTGTTTACTAATTTAGAATAGAGCGATGGTGTGCGAAGAGTCAATGCAGACTTTAGCTTGGAATGTATGTCATAGACAGTCAAAGTTCCGTAATAATATTGATGTATTTTTTATCAAAATTTACGATTCCTTTAGCGCGGCTAAAAAGTCACAAAAAGGGCGAAATATTTGAATTTCATAGTGTGAAAATTGCAACTCCCCATCGTGTGCAAAAAGTCCAGTTTATGGGTTATTTGGAATTAACAATCACCTTTCGTTTGAATGACTATTACATTTCTGTCTAGGGGTATATATTACCCCCTAATAACAGGGGTGCTATTATAGGGTTGCTAGAAAATATATTAACACATCTGCTAGCTTTGACTTTATGCAAACCTATAATCGATTTATGAATTTAGATCAGTGATTTTATAATTTCCGACTGCGGAACCATTGGTTCTCAGATGATTTGCTTTGATGCCATCACTGTTTACTGTTTACTTGGGATATCATTATTGAGCGGTAGGAAAAGCCGTGGGATTACGCAACATTACCTGAAAGGTTTTACGGCCACCTTACCGAGTTAAACTTTTGCCATGCCTTATTCGCATAATCGGGGTCAATTTGCGCAGCATGGGCTATCAATCCGCGAACATGGTTTTTCAGGCCATATACACTAATAAACCCTTTTGTACTTGCATGTATTACAGGGCCGATATTTGCCTCGGTCATATAGTAAAGGTGTTGTCGAATGTTGTCTCGAAATTCCTTAGTCAAGCGCGGTTTATCCCCATCCACTAGCAGTCCAAGCACAATTTTTCTTGCTCCGGGGGGCACAATTTTTGTTTTCGTGAGGTTTGGCTCGAAATCAAAAGCTTTAAGCTTTGAGTAAATATTTCCGATGAATTTTTTTGCATCTTTCCGGCTAAACTCTTCTGAACTGGTTGAGAATGTTAGATCATCCGCATATCTAGTATACTCTAATTGTGCTGAATTAGCTAAATCGGTTACGGCTTCATCAAAATCAAACATTGCCAAATTTGCAAGCATTGGGCTTGTGGGGGCACCTTGAGGTAGATGCCCCAATAGAATTTCATTATAGGCAGATATTGAGTAATCAAGGTTGAAATTTTTACTCCACCTCTTTGCACTGCGAGCATAAGAGCGTTTGCCTTTGCGGGTTGTTAATCGAGCTAATTCGAAGGCGACTAAAGGTTGGTATCCAAGGCGGCTAAATACGTGAAACACTTGCTGCTCACTCACAGACTCAAAAAAATTTTTAATATCTAACTTAACTATCCAACGGGATCCACAATGTGGTTCAGCTGCTGCTATGATAGAATTACCCGGCCCAAATGCTACGGAGGCCGGGTGAGGTTTAATTTTTTGTAAAATTTCACCGTTTATCCAACGCTGTACTGCCATCAATTTTTTTTCAGGAACGCAAATAATCCGATAACGCCTTTTACTTTCATCAGCCAACAACCTCTTATGGATTCGAAAGAGTCGGTAAGGTTCTGGATCCGAATGCTCAACAGACCGCCGTAAAAAATTATATGGCGCACCTGATAGTTTTGAGAGGTGCTTGAGAGTTAGGATGGTCGGTAGGTTGTTATTTTGTTGTCTTAGAAAACGAGCCGTTTCGTTTGCTCGACTAATAATCTGCTTGTTTATTCCAGCATTTTTTCCAGCTTTTGAGTAGGTATGAGAGCGCCAGGGGAGCATTTACTTTGACCGCCCCTGGCGGATGACAGGCAAGCTCAATCGAAAGGCTACGCATCGTAATTTAGCTTGCCTGTGATTTGACTCTGAAGAATGCTCAAACAAAGACAAGTGGATTCCACCGTCCATGACCGTCTTCTCTTTCGAGAAACCGTCGAGCTGTACCGTCAAATTATGATACAGCATTAGCTAAATCTCCTTACTGGCGCTCTCAATTCTGTTGGAAAATATGGGGCATAGTTGGTGTTATAATGCGCACCCTGTTTCTCACTTTGTCTATTAAGGTAGTCAAACTCAGTATATGCGGCCGCAGTTAAACGATTGTCAACATTAATCCACCCAGCATCTGTTGCACGAGTTAAAATGTCTAATACCTCAGCATACCCAAGACCGGTGCGCGCGGATACTGTTTCGGCACTTCTTGGGAGCCGCTTTAATGCACTAAGAACAAGAATTGTCGCATCCCTCTCTATATTTAATCCTAATTTAGATAGCTTTTTCTCTCTCAGTTTTTCTAAACGCCTAGAAATCAACTCTTCTTGGCTTTGGTGGATGACCCTTCTTGTCCCACTAGTCACTCTGGACGGAAAAAGAGGTTTCCATTTTTTTCCATTTTTGAATAAAAATCGAGGCGCATTATTTGGCATTCCGTGAGCAAACGCGATTAGGGCTCCGCTATGCCCATATCCCATTCGTGGTATATCTGTTTCGCTGTTATTCGGTCCACACCTTTCGATCAACGAAAGAATGTCGTTAATTTCGTAAGGGGCGAAATCTTCAAGTGTCGGTGCCATAATGACCTGCCGGACTGTTGGCTTAGTTGGGTGGTTTTCTAATCGCTTTTTGCCTTTTTGAGTGCTGGCATAGCAAACTACATCAAATTTCAAAAAATTTCCTGAGGTCCAACTTTTAGTCGTTGCTAATTTCCAAACAGCATCCAAATATAAGCTGGATTGATGCCCGGTTCCAATAAAATCGGTTACAAGTACAAAGTGCCGTATCCTTTTCTGCCGATACACTTCTGGGCCAGGGTGGTCAAAGAACACATTTCGATTTGCTCTTTTAACTTGAGTAATAATATTCGCGATTATTCCTTCGCTGCCAGTTTCATGACGGCCCGCATGTCTTGAACGCGCAGGCCAAGGTCCGGCACCAATTGCCCTGCGAGGTTTCTTTTCTTCTTTAAATAACCGGTGTGCGACACCTTTTCTGTGCCCGACTTTTCTCTCTGCATACAACGCAATTGGAACGGCCATACCGGTAGGTATATCCTCAATCATAGCAGTAATATTGTCTCTGAAGGTATCCGCGTCTACAACATGGATGAGTTCCAAAAGGCGCCGTGCAGATTTTTCGTCTTGTAGAGAGAATTGGTTGAGCCAAGCGCGTACCTTAAGTTGGTTTAAATCAAGTGTCATAAACCCTTGTACTTCTAAAAGATGTTTTTGAAAACATCTAATCTAATAAGTGACCCAACTTGACCTCAAGAGCTTGCGCTTTACGTTCAATAACTTCAATGGACGGGCTCTCTCAAGAATAATGGCACGACATGTGCCAGTCTTGGATAGTTTTATTTTCGTAGGCAAGCATTTTAACATGGCTAGGTCTAAGCGGATGTAACGTCAAAGGTTGCCATCAATCTATTAGAAAAGCGATAGCGCGCAGCTAGGTTTTGTGATTTGTTAGCAGATGATACTTGAACTAATAATTGTAATTTTACTAAGTTTTTCCTTATTTTTTTTACTGTACTTGCGCTCCAATTAAATTCGGTTTCCATCCACTTGATTGCCAATGGAAAAACGCTAGAAGATTTATGATACTGCAACAATCGAGTTATAATTTGATATTCTTGCGGGTGCGCGCGTAATAATTCCCAAAACTTAGGGGTTATATTTACTGGCTGGTTTGGCTTTGTGGGCATTTTTCGCCTAACAATGTTCTTCCCATTTTTTTCATACCCCCATGCAGATTTAACTATTCCATTTATTTCCGCATCACTTAAAGGTTGAACGCACTTTCTTGAATTAATGAGCAATAAACATTCAGATAGTTGGTCCTTAGTTTGACAAGCTATAGCCTCTTTTAGTGCAAACTTAAAAAGTGTATCATTTCTAGCCCCTTCCATTATTTTTTTATGTGCTTCTGAAGTAACCATTTTTGTTTTGGCGCTAGGTCTGGGTTTGATTGCCCGGGATGTTTTCAAGCCAGGTGCAGGTTGGCTCTTCCTTTTAACTTTCTCAGATGTTGCTTTTTTATCAGGCCAGAAGATCGAAACTCCAGACAAATCTAAGAAGGGTGCATTCACAAGAGAGTTGCAGAATGCTATCAACTGATCTTGCCACTCCTCTGAAGTTGGACAATTCGCCCATGTATAATAAAACCCTGACCTGTCGTATGGCGAGAATGGAGCTACTGTATAAGCTCCTAAACCAGCTTTGAGGTCTGTATAATATGAGGATGTTGATTGGGATCGTGGCTGTAGGCTGTATGGGGCCTTGTAATAAAGGTGCGTTCCTCTTTTAGTATGTACTAAGGCTTTTGTTTGGCCAAATGCATCAAGCGCAGCTGATAAAATGTCTATTTGATTGGTGTCGATATCTACAACACACAAATTGTTTTCTCCCATAAGTATCCCGGGTGTGCATCTAGGCGCAAAATTTTCAACTAATAACCTAGGTACGTTTCCGCGATATTTTGATGTTGAAACAAAAGGTTGTTTGGCTCTGCCCGCAGCGTAGAAGTGCTCATGATAGGGACCTAACAAAGGTATCGTTGATATATGATGGCGATTGTAAATAATATCAGAATCAAGCCAAGTCCCTGGGGAAACATGTTCCGCAATAAAAGGGGGAAGTGAAGTATTTGATTTTTCCCAAGGGCTAGTGTAATCAGACATAGTCTAATCCTTATGTTCAGAATATTTTAGATAAAAAAAGCCCGTCCGATCACTACTCGGATAGGGCTTTTGCTTTTAGAAGCGTGCTCTTTTTAAGGGAGGGACTGCATGTATTCGTTGATGTCTGAAACGAGTATTAGTGCACGAGCTCCTATTTTCCGTTTTTTTAGTTTTTGCTCTTGAATCAATTTATATATTGACGATCTTCCTATTCCGCACATGCTGGCGGCTTCAGTAATGGATACAGCTATTTTGTTGTTCATTTCAATTCTCGGTCAAGCTGAGTGGCTTGTGGCACAGCCCAAAGCAATTTCAGGTGTGTCCGCGAGTATTCACACATGAGTGCGGAAATAAATTGTATCAACTTAAAAAAAACGACCCAACTTTTTGTTTTCACATAAAGAGGCGCTAAATGCTTCTTTCACTAGTTTAAGACAAAGCGGGCAGGTGAAAACTTATAAACCCCGCGAACTCGCCCGCTAAAACGTGTTTGATAATACAGAAATGTTCTATAATTTGCTGTGAAAACATGTTAAGTGCGGGTGTTGTTTCACGTGCGGTTCCTGCTAGTGAGTGTGACTATTATCAAAACAGGTAAGTTGAAAAAAATGGCAGAAATTAGTTACTTTCAGAGATATTCAAAAAAAGAAAACACCGCTACCAATAACACATTGCTACTTTTAAAACTCTTTTATCAGACCGACCAATCCAAATTTACAAAAGCCATCAATATTTTATGTGATGAAGAGTTATTAAATGTCGGTGTAAACTTCAGACAGCAGACACGACAGGGCAATAGCATACCTGACGGAAGAATTTATCAATCTGCATTTGAAGTTTTAATAGAAACTAAGAAAGGTCATACTTTAGATACGAAGCAAATTAAAAGACATTTATACGGGCATACTGGCACCATCTCGCAAGGCACCACAAGAGTTCTGTTTGGCCTTACAACAACAATTTTATCAGAAGATGACCAAGTTGAATATATGAGGATGGCTCACAAGAGGAATACCATATTTAAAGCCATTACATTTTATGATATTTTGTCCGCTCTACGACAAACGCTTGATTTTTATGACACGCAACTCATCGCGGTACTTGATGACTATGAAGCATATCTGCAACATGACAAACTTCTCCCTGAAGGTGACATTTTATACGTAATACCATGTGGAATATCTATGCGGGAAAATCTTACACATAAGATTTATTTTGAACCCAGTTCACGGTGGAGTAAAAGGAGAGGGAAATATATTGGTCTGTATACAAACAAAGAAGTGCAATATATAGGGCAACCAAAGTCCATTATTAATGGTATACTCATAGATGGTGAATTTGATATTACTTCCAAAGAAAAAACATCAAAGTATGATAATTGTATCGATACAATTCAAGCTGTGATAAAGGCGTGTAGCTATTTTCCTAACTTTGCAACGGAAGAGCATAGATACTACATTTTTGATGACTTCCACAAAACAAGTTTTAAAAAGTCTTCTTTTGGTGGCATATGGGGGGCAAGGAAGTTTTACGTTAATGAAATAACAGGCAAAAAACATTCTGATGCTAAATCATTAAGTACAGCATTAAATGGTAAAACTTTTGAGTAGATACCCTCTCCGCGCAAAGCGGGACTCATCAAACGCTTACAGGCCATCAATATTTAAAGCTCTTAAAAAGGCTCTACCACTTGACACAGAGCTTCTAAAATCTGCTTCTAGATTAACATCATGCTCATCAATTTTGATGTCAAGGATAGATCTTAAGTCAGAATATACATCGTAATATTCGTCATGTTCCTCGCTACCGCTTTGTTGGATTACTCTTAAAATATCGAGATCGGAAGGTTTGTATTTTATGTTGCCGTCTTGAAAGTCCCTTGTAAGTGCAGTACTAATTATAGTCTTAAATGCAGTGACATAAATAGCTCTTTTTATGTTACGGTGCGTCCATTTCTTCGCATTAATAGATCGTGTTTTGTTCCATTTCTCTTCAGAAGTATTTTTAGTGCCTTGCAAATCAGTAAATTCATATTCATCTGCAAGGCAAAACCCTATAATAGCCCAGTCATGGATAAAATTTCCCGTTGACATGAGATCATACTTTTTCTGTAGATAGCTTAGTTTGGCATCATTCATTATGCGAGCTAGGTCGTCTTGCGTCCCCTCGTTTTTTGCCATAGCTTCGTTATATTGCTCGGCATGCTCTTGGATATTTTGTAGTGTGATATATTGTTCAATTTTCTTTGTGAGTTTTTTTATTTTAATTTTACTACCGTCAATTATACGGGTGTCATGGGTGTACGCGATTATTAAGCAAAATTTATGGTCTACTTCCTCACTGATGAATGCCATTGCTTAAGCCCTTAAAGGGATGATGTTGTCGTTCTTTATTCCAGAGCAATAATTTGACCATTTTTGCATTAAAGCTTGACGTTTTTCTAATGCATCTCGCCGACGGTATGATTGCTCGACAGAATTACCGACACTATGGGCAAGGGCCGCCTCGGCTACTTCGCGAGAGCAGTTGGTCTTATCGCCACACCAGTCCCGAAATGAACTGCGGAATCCATGCACGGTTGCCGTTAAGTCCATGCGGCGCATGACCATCGCCATGCTCATATTAGACAGTGGCTTATTGGGGCGCTGGCCAGGGAATATATAATTCGAAGTTGAGAGTTTTTTGAGTTGTGAAATGATTTCTACCGCCCTATTGGAAAGCGGCACTTTGTGTTCACGCATTGACTTCATTCGATGACTTGGAATTGTCCATAAATTGCTCTCAAGGTTAATTTCAGACCATGTTGCTCCTAGTGCTTCACCTGTGCGTGCTGCTGTAAGAATAGTGAACTCAAGCGCCAATTTTGGAACAGTGTTATTATCGTGAATTGTTTGAATGAAAGCTGGAATATCTTCATATGGCATGGCTTCAAAGTGTTTGACTAAATTTCCATCACGTTTGGGTAGCGTGTCCTTTAGGTGATGTTTCCAGCGAGCTGGGTTTTCACCTTTATACCAACCATTTGCTGTTGCATAACCAAACACCCTTTCTATGCGTGCTCTTGTCTTTCTGCCCGTCTCATATTTATGCTCCCATAATGGCTCTAGTACTTTGAGAATATCTTGTGTGTGTATATCCCTAATCGGAATTGAGCGAATAGGCTTACAGTAATGGACTAAAGAGCGGTTCCATTGTTGTTTGTTTTTCCTTGCCCATGCTTCTCGATTTTTTTCCTTGTTCCAGTCCGCCTCAAGTTTGATAAGAAGTTCATCAGCAGCTTCCCCAAATGTTTTTATTATGTTGTCCCGGCGGTGCCTTATAGGGTTGATTCCACCAGAAACGAGATCACGAGCAGCTTCTGCTTTTTGCCTAGCCCTTCGCAGTGAAACTTTGGGGTATCCACCCAAGCCCATTTCGGGTCGCCGTTTGCCTTCAGTCCACCTATAGACCCATTGTTTGCTTCCAGAATTTTTAACAATTAGATAAAGGCCAGCTCCATCGCTGTACCGCCCTTTAATTTTTAGAGTGTCGACAGTTCGTGCTGCTAATTTGTGAATACCACGTCCCATTATTAACTACCTTGATCTCTGAAGATTATATATCCCCCAATTTATCCCCCTTTTAATATGAGATTTAGGCAAATATCAACAAACATCTGCGGACGTACGCAAATTATATTCATATATTATCTTGGCTTAATTGGATGGTAGCGGATATTGGTGTATATGCGTTAGATTGCTCCCCAGTGCGCCATTATGCTTTTATTCTCATAATCCTCCAAAAACCTAAATGGTAGTGCGGTTTTTGGCGTTCGAAGTCCTTTATCGCGGTGGTAGATTAAATCACCTGAAAAGGCTAATTTAAGCACGGTTCGTTTCTCCTCAAAACATCCATTTTGCCAGAGTTTATGGGGGTTAGAGAGGAAAATCATAGCGCGTTCGAACATCTCCTCAAAGGGTGCGCGGGGCTGGGCTGGTTTTTGGCTTTTTTCTGTAAGTTCCAGCTTTTTTTCTCCAAGTTTGCGAATGCGGTTTTCATAGGCACGGGCAACATCAGGGCTTTGCGTGTCAACAATGCGGTCGAGCAGGTTTTCTATTTGGCGTTCCACGTTGACGGTTTCCTGCTTCATATAGGTAATGAGCTGCGCCGCTTGCGCCAGTTGGTGATCCCACAAATCTTTAAACATACGCCGCGAGATATTGAACACTGTCTTGCGGGACTTTAAATGGGTCAGGAGCGTTTCAAACTCGCCTTCCAGCATCACGGCGAATAGATTTGCGGGAACTCACACAGGCTTTATTGTGGCACAGATAATAAGGGTGTTTTTTACCTGTAGAACTTTTTGACCAACAGGCCGTGAGGGGGTTGTTGCAATCCCCGCACAAGACGAACCCGCGCAAGACAAAATCACTGCTTAAATTAGCGCGGTATGGCGTTCGCGCTTTTTCTTCTATGCGGTGCTGTATTTTCTGAAACGTCTCATAGCTTATCAAGGCTTCGTGTTCACCTTTGCGCATACTGACATCCCAATTCCCAGAATACACATAGCCAGCATAAACGGCGCGGGTGAGAATTTCTGTAACGCGCTGATTGCGCACTTCGCCGTAACGATCACGCGGGAAAATCGGGAAACTTTCAAAATAGCGTTTCACATCGGCTTGGCTTTGCAGCCGTCCCGCCGCATAGCCCTCTAAGGCTTCTTGAATAATACTGGCAAAGGGTTCTTTGCGCACCAGTAATTTACCGTGTCCTTTGGTAAGCTGATACTCATAGCCAATCGGGGCTTGAAACACCCAATAGCCGCGCTCTAAACGGGCTTTCATTTTTTGCAGGGTTTGCCGCCTGTTTTGCAAGCGTTCAAGTTGACCTTGCGCGGCAAATACCGTTTCCACGAACTCGCCTTCTGGCGTATCTTCAAACCTGAAATTCAGACACTCTGGTACGGCGTTATAAATTTTAAGTGTCTGCTTGAGCTTGAAGTGAAACACGGTGTCGCGAGCAAACCGCTTTAAATCGTCAAAAATGACAACAACACTTTCATCGGGGTGCAGGGCTAGGTAATCAAGCAAGGCCGACATGCCCTTGCGCTTCATAAAATCACCGCCGCCTGTGACATCATCGGGGAAGACTTTAACGACTTCATAGCCTTTAGCAGCAGCATATTGGCGGCACCGATGTTCTTGGCTCTCAAGGCCACTGCCTTGTAGCTTCTGTTTAGCGTGAGACACACGGCAATAAATTACAGCCTTTTGTGCATGTGCCTGTGGTTGTGATTCTGTTTGAGTTGGTAAATTTAGTTCAGATTCCATCATGACTCCTTTGCCGCGCCGCCTGTTGTTAAGGCAATATTGTTGAATGTTTTTCTGTGCTTTGAATGCTCTAAGCATATAGGGTTTGACGCTGAAACGCGAGCATTACCGCCGGTTTCAGGGATTAAGCGGGGGATAGAATTTGCACCAAAGCCCATCGTAACAAAACACTTCATCACATTAAAAATGATGGTGAGATATTCTATTTTTTGAGCTTCGCTCATATCTTCGCCGTCCAGTTCATCAAGATAGTCTGATGGTTGCGGCGGCAGGTTTTGGGAGGTGTCTGTTATTTCTTGTCTCACGATTTTGTCTTTCTGGGCTTTGCTGATTTCTGGCTCCGTTTTGGTTGAAAAAGACGATAAAGGTCTCATGAATTTCCCAATCCGTAAAGGAATATATTGGTGATTATACACTTAAGAAAGCATGATTATGGTAGATGGTCAAAAAGAGGAAATTGTTATCACAGAAGCTATGATTGAGGCGGGGATGCTCGCTTTTGAAGAATGGGTAGCGGGTGGCTATGACGAAGGGGCTGTTGTGGAGCTGCCGGGGTCGCCTTCTATTTCACGTTTAAGCGCATCCATGTTTTTTTCAATGTTATCAATTATGCCGGAAGATACGATAAAGTCACGTAACCCATGATAGGTAGTTAGGGCTTGGTTAGCTAATTTTCCGAATACCAAAGAATTTCAACAAGAAGCCGTCCGCATTGCATTGTCGAGCGACCTTTCTCGCAAACAAACCGCCGCTGATTTAGGGGTGGGTCTTTCCACGCTTAGCCGTTGGATACAAATACACCGCCATCGTGATGATGTTAACGCACCGTCCGATGTCAGTTTGGAACAAGAGGTTGCACGGCTACGCAAGGAGAACCGGCTCCTCAAGGAGGAGAGGGATATCCTAAAAAAGGCCAGCCAATTCTTCGCGAGGCAAAAATGAAACGGTTTGCTTTTATCGAACAGCATGGCGGCAAAGTTCCCATTGAACGACTGTGCCGCATGCTGCGCGTGACATCGCGGGGCTTTCGGGCTTGGCGTCACCGTCCAATTAGCCAGCGGCAACGTGATGATATGGTGATTTTGGCATATATCAGAGAAGAGCACAGGCTTAGTCTTGGTTCTTATGGTCGTCCACGTATGACCGAAGAGCTAAAGGATTTGGGCTTTGCGGTTGGGCACCGCCGAGTGGGTCGCTTGATGCGGGATAATGGCATCAAGGTTGTCAGAACCCGTAAATACAAGGCAACCACCAACAGCAGGCACGGCTATGCTGTCGCTCCCAACCTGCTGGATAGGAACTTTATCGCCGAGCAAACTAACCAGAAATGGGCCGTGGATATTTCGTATATTTGGACACAGGAGGGTTGGCTGTACTTAGCTGTTGTTATGGACTTATATTCCAGGCGCATCGTTGGCTGGGCTGTCAGCAACCGCATAAAACGCGACCTGGCCATCCGCGCTTTGGACATGGCAATCGCTTTGCGGCGCCCATCAAAGGGCTGTATCCATCATAGCGATCGCGGCTCCCAATATTGCTCGAATGATTATCAGAAATTGCTCAAGAAGCATGGCTTTAAAATATCTATGAGCGGCAAAGGTAATTGCTACGACAACGCAGTCGTGGAAACATTCTTCAAAACCATCAAAGCAGAGATGATCTGGCGGAACATCTGGCACACACGAAAACAGGTACATATGGCCCTGTTCAAATACATCAATGGATTTTATAATCCAAAACGAAGACATTCCACCCTAGGCGGAATGTCACCTATTGCCTTCGAAAGAAAGGCAGCATAAATGAGAAGTCAACCCGGAACTAAACCGGGACAAGTCCACCAATGGCTTGTCCTATATTCGTAGATGCCGTCACGTTGCCGAAATCAAGCTCAGCAAACCCACCGAGAGAAAATGAGGTGTCTATATCACCCAAGCCGCGAAGATCATCTGTCCGGTCTCCGGCAATTCTAAAAGCACCGCTACCGTCTTCATCACGACCAAAGTTAAGGGATGCGCGTGGGCCCGCGCGGAATGTTTTCGTATTGACAAGGTTATAGCCAACCCCTTCTTGAACGGAGGCAAAAAGCCGCTCGCCGTGGGTCACGCGGACAGACGGTACAACGGAAACGCTATAGGCATCGTCGCCAAAATAGTTAGGGGATAGTATGGCACCAGCGCCAATGCTTACGGCCCAACCGTCCGGTGTACTTTTGGGCTCCAACATCTCTTGCGCGGTAGCCTTGAGCGGCATAAGCCATAATAAAATAGCAATTGTGATTGGGTTAATTTTCATGAGTTGTTCCATGCATATTTTATCTTTTTGTGTGTCATTCTCTGGTAGATAAAAAAACTACCACCACGAGGGGGCGCGGTGGCAGTTCATCTACACTCTGAATTTTCGGGGGGAGCAAAGAGTGTATTATTTTTGCGTTCAAGTTATTGAGTATCCAAAACTATGAATGCAGTGCCTTAATGCTTTATTTTGTTGAGCATTAAGGCATGATGACAGTGTCAATGACATGAATAACGCCATTGGATGTCTCGATATCTGCTGTTACTACTTTTGCATTATCGACCATGACACCATTTGTTGCGTCAACAGATAGGTTTGAGCCTTCGACTGTTGCGACCTCAAGCTTTTTACCGGCAATATCTGATGATTTAACTGCGCCGGGAAGTACGTGATACGTCAAAACAGAAACGAGTTTTGATTTATTCTCTGGCAATAACAAGCTTTCAACTGTTCCTGCTGGTAGTTTAGCAAATGCCGCGTCGGTTGGCGCAAACACTGTGAAAGGGCCATCACTACGCAATGTATCTTCAAGACCAGCCGCTTGAATGGCTGTCACCAGTGTTTTAAAAGAGCCAGCATTTACAGCCGTATCAACGATGTCATATTTCTCTGTAATTTCTTGCTGATTTGCTGCGTATTGATTGGTTGTGCAGGCTGTTATTGATAACAAACCGACTGAAATTACTGCGGCTGTTGCTACTCGGCTAATATGTTTAGTAATGATCATGATATTTGTTTCCTGATTGAGTTTGCTTAATACTAGGACTACGGCTCTCGGTCCAAACTGGATTAAATCTCTGGATTAAATTTGTCGAAACTTTTTGTGGAAACCTGCTCTTAAATATATTCAATATAAATATTCAAAAAGATTTTGATTGTCACTATTCCCTGAAAAAACTTCATTCCGGCTTATGTTCATGCTAGTTAGGATTATGCAAAACACCTTTCCGACGAAAAAGATTTCATCCATTTGTGACTTCCATGCGTATTGCTTCCATAGGAGTAATATATGTATGAATTACAGTCAGGTAATTTGCCCGCCCCCAAACATAGCACGACGCTTTCAAGGCGAGCGACCGTGAAAGAAATGCCCGGCAGGACAGAAAAAGACGCTGAACTTATGAGAAGAATTGTTACCAATTCAGATAAGGGAGCCCTGCAAGATATTGCCTTACATTATGCGCCAAGATTGAAAACCTTTTTGGTCTTTCGGGGCGAGCAGAGCCAGACTGCAGAGGATGTTGTCCAAGAGGTCATCATTTTAATCTGGACAAAAGCCGCGCAATTTAATCCGGATAAAGGAACATTTTCGGCATGGGTCTATAGAATAACCCGCAATAAATGGATTGACTACAAACGCAAAAATGACCGTATGCAACCCACCTCTCCTGATATTCTTTCAGCAATGGTCGAGGATTTCGCGCAAGCTGCTGATGTTGATTATGACCGCGCAGAAGCTTCAACCGCCGTTAGAAAGCATTTGGCCAAACTTCCGACGCAACAAAAACAAATATTACACTTGTCCTTTTTTGAGGGGCTGTCTCATAACCAGATAGCCAAACGCACTGGCCTCCCATTAGGGACTGTCAAGGGTCGCATACGCGCAGCACTGAAAAAATTGCAGCCTGGCTTGAAAAATTTTCGTGGAGTAGATCAATGATGAATAAAGGTGAACACGTATATCACACAGTTGAAGAAGAGTGGCTCAGCGCATATAGCGCCGGCGGATTATCTTTTGCAAAGCATTTCGTTTTAAACTGTCAAGCGGCTATAAACCCTAAGCTGTCTCCTCGTCTGGAAACGATGGATACTATTGGTGGAGTTTTATTGGAATCTGCGAATGGCGAAACCTTGTCGGACGGATTTATGTCACGGGTTTTTGACAAAATTGAAAATTTAGATGTTAAACCAATCGAGGAAATTGCCACCTCACAGGCTCAAGACACACCAAATCTCTATGAGCGCTGGATGCCTGCACCCTTGGCGAACTTTCTGAATAATGAGCACCAACCGCTTAAGTGGAAAAATATGGGATTTGGCGTAGCGCGCATGCCGCTTTTTCAACAGGGCAAAGAAAAACTCTACCTCCTTAAAGCCCGGCCAGGCATCAAAATGCCGCTACATACGCACCACGGTCAAGAATGGACATTGATCCTGCACGGTGGTTATCATGTGGGCAATGAAGAGTATATACGCGGAGATCTGCATAGAGAAGATGAGAGCTGCACACATAGACCGCTCGTTGATGATCATGGAGAAGAATGCATCACATTGGTGGCGAGCGAAGGCGGTGTTAAATTTACTAACCCTGTCATGAACCTCCTAAAACCGGTTCTGGGTGTCTGATTACAATACCCGCAACGCGTAAGTTTAACTTTATTACATGAGCACGGATACTGCCGAAATTTTTCATGGTAGGGCTAGATGCTATTACGGAATCTTAGAATGGATAAGCAAAAACCAAGATGGGTTATGGGTATTTTACAGCTAGTTTTTGTCGTGGCTGTCATTGCGTTAGCATTATTTTTTTCTGCCGCGCTCAAACCGGACACCAATCATAGCGGTGGTAGCCGTGTTTCAGTAACATCAGACGCTGGTATTAGCGTCAGTGTCACTAACCCCTTACCACGTCAGTTCACGCCTCAGGTTCGCTTAAATGGCATTGTCACTGCGCGAACGCAAACTAGTATCGTCCCACAGGTCGGTGGTCAGGTCATAAAAGTAAGTGATAAATTCAAGCAAGGCGCCGCTTTGAAAAAAGGTCAAATATTATTTAAGATCGACCCGAGTGATTACGAACTAACCGTTGGGCAGGCACAGGCAAATATTTCTGCGGCCAGTTCAGATTTAAAAGTCCTAGAAGCGGAAGCGAAGTTGGCGACACAGGAATGGACAGAGTTATTTCCTAACGAGCAAATATCCGACTTGGCGGCTCGCAAACCACAAATAGCCGCAGCACAGGCACGTCTGGAAGGAACCATTGCAATCAAACAAACCGCAGAACTTGCGCTGAGCCGCACCACGGTGAGAACATTCGATGATGTCAAAGTTTTATCGACAAGTCTGAATAAGGGGCAGATCGTCGCGCCGAACCAAAGCGTCGGACAGGTGTTCGCAATTGGCAATATTGAAATCTCGGTGCCCCTTTCGATCAATGATTTGCAAACTCTGATGCCCGTGCTTGATCGCAATGCCACATTATTGATCAACGGTGATGCGGGTAAAACAGATATAGGGAAAATCGTTAGGGTCGATGCTGTGGTGGATCAACGCACACGGCTTGCCAATTTATTTATTCGCCCCAATACTCCGGGTCACCTGACTGTCGGCAGCTTTGTCAATGTTCTCATTGATGGGCCGACACAGGGCAATGCAATAGCTATTCCCCAATCAGCTTTGTCGGAGCGTGACAAAGTCTGGGTCGTGAGCAACGGCGCTTTATCAGCGCGTAAAGTGAAGCGATTAGGTGAATTGGACGGTGCCGTTATCGTTTCTGGGTTTGACACTGCCGATGGTGTTTTAACCTTCCCGCCCGTTGAAGTGATTGAGGGGCAAAAAGCAACGATACGTGAAACCCGCCGCGAAATTGGTTCAGATTGATGACCGAGCATTCTCCCACGTTTAAAAAAAATGGCCTTATTCGTTGGTTTATTGCTAACCCGGTTGCAGCTAACCTTTTGATGTTGATCTTGATCATCGGCGGCGCGTTGGCGACAAGTAATCTTAGGTCACAAGTTTTCCCCACCATTTCGCCCAGCACAGTTTCCGTCACGGTTCCGTTCCCAGGCGCAACACCGGCAGAGGTTGAAGAAGGGGTTACGCGCCGTATTGAAGAGGCTGTATTGGGTATTGATGGCGTGAAACGGGTGCGCTCGTCGGCATCCGAAAATGTCGGAACGGTTACCGTTGAGCTTGCGAGTTTTGCCGACCTGCAATTGGTTAAAGATGATATTCAATCTGCCGTCGACGGGTTATCCGATTTTCCGCCGGAAAATGCGGACCGTCCCACGGTACAAGTGCCGTCGGGCGGAAGCGATGTGGTGACACTCGCAGTTATGGGCAATGTGTCTACATTGGAATTACGCCAAGCCGCCGAAGAATTGGAACGGGATTTGTTGACTCAACCCGGCATCTCACTGGTTGGTTTAGCCGGTGACCGTGATTATGAAATTTCCATAGAGGTCAGCGAGGATACATTACAAAGGTACAATCTGTCATTCAGTGAAGTTGCGGCGGCTGTGCGTGCGACTTCGCTTGATTTAGCAGGGGGTTCCATCACCACACAAGGAGGCGAAATCCTACTGCGAACAAATCAAAAAAGACAAGCCGGAGCGGAATTCGGGAGCGTCGTCGTGCGCACTGACACTGATGGGTCACAATTATTATTGTCCGACATCGCGGTCATACGTGATGGTTTTTCGCGAACAAAATTAACCAATACCTATAACGGCAAACCAGCCATATTTGTGGAAGTTGCAAGAGCAGAAGCGGAAGATGTTTTAAAAGTAAAAACTGCCGTCGATAACCTGATGATAGATTATAAGCTGCCCAACGGTATTAAAGTTGAACAGTTCCGAGACCGGACGCAACTCTTGAAAGAACGGGTCAATCTTTTACTTCGGAACGCCTTATTTGGCTTCGCGTTGGTGTTCTTGTTTCTAGTTTTGATGCTGGATTTAAAACTTGCCGTTTGGGTTTCTGCCGGGATTACTACCGCCTTTATGGGCGCTTTTTTGTTTTTTGATGTGCTCGGCGTCACTATAACTATGGTCTCTTTGTTTGGCTTGATTATCGTTTTGGGCCTTGTGGTCGACGATGCTATTGTAATCGGTGAGAATATCGACGCAGAACGTCGTGCTGGTAAAACGGGAAGTCAGGCTGCTATTGATGGTGTTCAGGGCGTTTTTGCTCCGGTTCTGGTTGGCGTTTTAACCAGTATCGCGGCTTTTTCACCTTTGCTATTTGTTGGTGGTGGCTTTGGAGATATTGCGAGACCCATACCGATTGTGGTGATTTGCGTACTGGTGGTTTCCCTTGTTGAAGCTTTTTTCATCCTACCCTCTCATTTGGGACACGGCACCACTTGGTCAACAGGACCGCTCCGTTGGACACATAACAGGATTTCACAGAGCCTTCGTCGTTTTTCCGCACATGTCGTTGAACCTTGCGTCAAGTTTTGTGCGCGGTGGCGCTATGCGACCGCCGGCGGTGCCATAGCATTCGTGATTGTTTGTTTCGGACTTATGTCAAGCGGCACAGTCAAGTTTGTGTTTTTTCCGACAATTGAAGGGAATGATTTATCCACAACCATCGTTATGCCTGAGGGTACGCCATTTGAGCGCACGGATGAGGTTGTAAAAGCACTCGTAGCTGCAGCAAATGCCGTGGCGGAGGATGCCGTCAATGAGCGCGGCGAAGAATTATTTCTCTCCATGGCTGTGACCAGCGGCGGCAATAAGGGAGCCGGTGGCGGCCCCCAAGGAACTGGCAGTTTTGCTGCGGCGGAAAATATTGGGCAAGTACAAATAGAGCTCGTGCCTTATGGGGCTAGGCGCACATCCGCCAAAGACATTGAACGGGCCTGGCGCGAAAAGCTTGGGGATCTAGAGGGCGTCGAGCGTATCAGCTATACGGGGTCGATCGGTAATTTTGGTGATGATATCGAGTTTGAACTAGCCCACGAAGATGAAGCTTCCTTGATAGCCGCTTCCGAAGCGCTAAAAACAGCCATCAAAGACCTCGCAGGTGCAAACCAAATCAAAGATAGTTTTGACACGGGAAAACGTCAGTTCGTGTTCAAATTGACGCCGGCGGGACTAGCAGCAGGGCTGCAACCATCTGATATTGCCAGACAAGTGCGGCAGGCTTTTTTTGGTGATGAAGTCCAGCGCATACAACGGGGGCGCGAGGAAGTCCGTGTCTATGTCAGATATCCTAATCAAGCCCGTAACAGCCTCTCTTCACTCGAATCCTTTAGGCTCCGGTTAGCCAACGGGATCAGCATACCTTTATCTACAGTCGCCGAAATCGATGAGAGTCGGGCTTATTCGTCAATCAACAGGATTGACGGTCGCCGGATCGTAACCGTTACGGCCGACATTGACGAACTCGTCAGTACGGCGGGCATTGCCAATACAGAACTGGTGAACGCGATATTGCCGAAAATTGAAGCGCAATATCCTGGATTGCGGTGGACACAGGCTGGCGCCAGCCGCGAACAAAATGAAGATTTTGCCAGTCTTGGCAGGGCATTTATTATCGTCTTGTTGGTTATATTTGCCATGCTTGCCACCCAGCTTAGATCCTACATTCAACCCATTGCCATTCTGGTGTCGATACCGCTTGCAATTTCGGGCGCCATTCTTGGTCATCTTGTTCTCGGTTATGCGCTCTCCTTTGTCTCTATTTTTGGCATTGTCGCTTTGTCTGGCGTCGCCGTGAATGCATCTGTGGTGTTGATTGATTTTTATAATAAAAAAAGAGCCGATGGATATTCGTCGATTGATGCCGCAGCCGAAGCCTCAGCCCGTCGCTTTCGTCCGATTTTGTTGACGACTTTAACCACGGCGCTTGGTCTTGCACCGCTCCTTTTTGAGAAAAGTCCGCAAGCCCAGTTTCTGATACCCATGGCAGTCAGCCTTGGCTTTGGAATCGTGATTTCTGGCTTCATGGTTATTTTTGTCACGCCAGCGGTCGCACTGATCATCGAAGACATTAAGAGGGCGGGCATACATCTAACACATAGAGTTAGAAGGTCGCCGGAACCTTGAGTGGTACTGTCAGAGCACCGTAATCGTAGTGCAATGTTCAAATATATTTGCCCGTTTTTACGTCCACAGCTATATTAAGATTACTTATATGTTTTTTATTTAATCCATTCATGACAGCTGCGCGTAATCATTAAAAACGTAATAAAGAGTTAGCCCATGCTGTCTGAGATTAACCCCCCCAAGGTTCAGATAAAACGGAAAGTCGCCATCATTGGTGGTGGCATTTCCGGCATGGGCGCCTGCTTACGACTATCCCCACATTATGACGTGACTTTGTTTGAAGCGCGAAATCGTTTGGGAGGGCATGCACGCACCTTAATGGTCGGGCCGAATAAAGACATTGCCGTTGATACAGGGTTTATGGTTTTTAATCATGAAAATTATCCCGAGTTAAAAGCGCTGTTTCGGTTACTTGAAATTCCTGTCAAAGCCAGTGACATGTCATTCGCCGTCAGTATGGATAATGGTAAATTTGAGTACGGTTTGCAAAACCTTGGGCGGCTTCTTGCTGACCCTAAAAATGTAATCAATCCTCGGTTTTGGCGTTTGGTCAGGGATATCCTACGGTTTAACCGCAACGCTTTGGCCTACGCAACGACTCCCGATCTCACCGTGGGTGATCTGGTTACAAAATTAAAAATGTCTCAAGAGTTTAAAGACCGATATTTGTGCCCACTTGCCGGGGCTATTTGGAGCACGGCGGCAGACGATATTTTGAAGTTCCCTGCCCAAACTCTTCTTCAGTTCTTTCAAAATCATGGTCTCTTATCAGCGAGTGATGGTCCGCAATGGTTCACACCGGACGGAGGCTCGCAAAATTATGTGACAAAGTTCAAAGCCCATTTGATTACACTGGGATGTAAAATTCGCACGGGTGAACCCGTCTGTACTGTCGAGCGCGGAGATCACATCTTGGTGCGCACTCAAAAGGCTGAACCGGAATTATTTGATGAGGTTGTTTTCGCCTGCCATTCCGATCAGGCTCTATCCTTACTTACGAACCCGACGCCAGACGAACGGGATATATTAGGGGCTATTCGCTACAAGAAAAATCAGGTCGTTTTGCACGGCGATATCTCGCAGATGCCAAAACGCAAACGGTGTTGGGCTAGCTGGTCATATATAGGACAATCAAATGATGGAGTGAATAATAGTTTCACATATTGGATGAATTTATTGCAATCCATTCCCCAAGACTTTCCTGTTTTTGTGACCTTAAACCCACAAACTCCGATCAAAAACAATCTTATATATGATATGACGACGCTGGCGCACCCGCAATATGATTTGGATGCCTTGCACGCCCAAAAGAAAATTCCATCATTACAAGGCCAAAACAACAGCTGGTATTGCGGTGCCTATACGCGCTACGGCTTTCACGAAGATGGTTTGGTGAGTGGATATGAAGTTGCAAAACTACTCTTAAACAAGTGCAGGGTTGCCGCGTGAATAAAAAAAATATTTCCATAAAACTTGTTAAAGCACAGACATTTCATGGGCGTCGCGGGTCCATTAAAAATATATTTCGGTATCGGCTCGATTGCATTTTAATTCCGATTACAAAGCAGATTAGGAGCCCGGCGTCACTCTTAAAAATAAATAAATTTGGCCTATTTTCGATACATGACAAGGATCATGGCGAGGGAAAACCTTTACAAGATTTTGTCAAAATGATCATCCGTAAATACGGTTTTACCGATACATGCGACGGCATCACCTATTTGCTGACGCAGCCAAGATTTCTTGGTTATTTATTTAACCCAGTGAGCTTTTGGTTTCTTTGTTCCAAAGACGGAAATTTGCGGGTCGTGCTGGCCGAAGTCAATAATACCAAAGGCGAACGACATATTTATATCTGTCATCACGATGACTTTGCGCCGATCAAGAAATCGGACCGTATCGCCACACAGAAAATATTTTATGTGTCGCCTTTTCAAGAAATGTCTGGGAAGTATGAGTTTAGGTTCAAGATGGATTCAGAACAAATCGGCGCGTGGATAGATTACCAAAATGGTGATGAAGGCGTTTATACCACATTGACCGGTAACATTCAGTCTCTGACATTCCTCAGCGCTTTGCGCAGTGCTATAACTGTACCCTTTGGCGCTCTTCGGGTTATCACCCTAATTTATTGGCAAGCTTTGAAATTGAAGCTGAAAGGTGGGCAATACAGAGACGCCCCCAAACAAAACGAAAAAAGGATTTCTCGATGAGCTATAATCCGACGGCTAGGGCCTTCTATAAAATATGTGAAAAAATAGAAGTTGGGACACTGCACTTTGTCTCTCCGCAAGGTGATAAAATCACATTTGGCGTCGGAATGCCATATGCATATTTGGAAATTCACAGCTGGAAAGTCATTTCCGCAGTTCTAAAACGTGGTGATATCGGACTGGGCGAAACATATTCGGAAGGGTTGTGGGATAGTCACGGCATTGAGGCTTTGGTTTTATTTGCTCTAGCGAACCGGTCTGTGATTGATAAATTAGAAAAAGGGTCGCCTTTCTATCGGTTATTCTATCTCATGAATAATTATGTTTTTCGCCGTAACTCAAAGCTGGGCAGCAAACGCAATATCAAAGCCCACTACGATGTGGGAAATGATTTTTACCGGCTGTGGCTAGATGAAAGCATGACCTATTCAAGTGCCATGTATAAAAGTGGAGATACGCTTGAAACCGCCCAAGAACGCAAATATGATCGACTGCTCAATATGGTCAAACCATCCTCAGGTGGTCATATCCTTGAAATTGGCTGTGGATGGGGCGGGTTTGCACAGCACGCTACCGATGCGGGATGCGACCTCAAAGCAGTTACAATATCTTCCGAGCAACACAATTACGCGGCAAAAAGACTTGGCGGGCGCGCACAAATCGATCTTTTGGACTACCGCGAAATAGAGGGTAAATATGATGCAATCGTGTCCATTGAAATGATAGAAGCCGTTGGCTTAAAATATTGGCCAGACTATTTTAAGACCCTGAAATCCCGATTAAACCCAGGCGGGAAAATAGCTCTGCAAGCGATTATAATTGAGAATGATAATTTCGATGACTATAAAACGAAATCTGATTATATCCGCCAATACACTTTTCCCGGTGGCATGTTAATTTCCCCCGACCGCATTGAAAGCAATGCTCGCAATGCCGGATTAAAGCTGGATAATATACATCGGTTTGGAGAAGATTATGCCAAGACCTTACGCGAGTGGTATGGCAGGTTTATGAAGTCAGAAACACAAATACGGGCGCTGGGCTATGACGACGCCTTTGTCAGAAGTTGGCAGTACTACTTGCAAATATGTGCAGCGGCCTTCCAGCACGGGCAACATTGTAATGTTACCCATTTGGAGCTTAGTCATGCTTGAACGGTATCAAGATCTCCCGCAAAAACAATCAAAAGGTATTCTATGATGTTTTCACTTTTTCTTACACTTATCGGGGCCAGCATATTGGCAATTTGCCTGTTGACCCTCCTCGTATGGCTTATCTGTTTGATGACAAATGATGCCAGTGTTATTGATCTTTTTTGGGGATTATCATTTGCGATGATTGCCTTGTTGAGTGTCTATTTAATTTCTCAAACACAACCGTTCACGCCATACCTTATCTTGCTGACAGCCTTACCCGTAATCTGGGCAATCCGTTATACATTGTATATTTGGTGGCGAAATATTGGCCACGGCGAAGATAAAAGATATACCGCCATGCGCGAAGAAATACCGGCTTCACAGTGGCCCTTGTATTGCTTGTTCAGAGTTTATGCTTTTCAGGCACTCGCCATGCTGATCGTTGCCTTGCCGATCATTTTAGGGTTGGCGAGCGGAGCGGCTCACGACACCAAGATTTCTGTGCTGGCCTTGATAGGTGCGTGTATATGGTTGATTGGGTTTTTGTTTGAAGCCATTGGCGATTTTCAACTCGCGGGTTTTATTAAAAAAAGAAAGAAGTTAGGGGCAGAGATTACCGGTAAAGTTATGGATAAGGGGTTATGGAAATACACCCGCCATCCAAATTACTTCGGCAATGCCACCCTTTGGTGGGGGGTTTATATTGTTGCCTGTGATACACCTTGGGGTTTTTTGAGCATAATTGGACCCTTGTTCATGAATTATGCATTGGTGAAAATCTCCGGTGCAGCCCACCTTGAACAAACCTTGTCAAAGCGACCAGAATACGCACAATACATGGAAAAAACATCGAGATTTATACCTTGGTTTACCAAGCAGGTTTAATATGGACTGGCACAGGCTTTAAATTCTCTGGGGTGACCATTGGCGGCGCGAGTGTCTCAATGTTGCAATCTTTGAAAAATACGCAAGAAAAGTTTACAAAAAAAGCGTAATTCCACTTTGCCCTCGATGCAGCAATGTGTCCGTCTTCATATAAAATGAGACAGATTTAAGTCTGGGCTAAGCTAGAGTTTGCTCATCTGTTTGGTTGATATTAGGCGACAGCTTTGCGGTATTGCCCTAAAGCATTTGCTGCGCGGCACAAGCGCCGATGTTCGATAGTTTTCTGTTTTATCCTTTCTCTCTTGTTTAAAATTGATTGTGCGCGTCCGAAGTAGATGTCAGCAGGTGTGACGTTGTTCAGGCTTTCATGATATCGGTGGTGATTGTAATGCTCTACGAAGTCTTCGATTTGTCGCTCTAAATCGCTCGGCAAGAAATAGTTTTCCAACAGGATACGGTTCTTGAGCGTTTGATGCCAACGATCGATTTTGCCTTGCGTTTGCGGATGATAGGGTGCTCCGCGCACATGGCTCATGTTTTTGTCTTTGATGTAGTTGGCGAGGCTTTCAGATATGTAGCTGGCACCATTATCGGATAGTAGGCGTGGTTTATGTGCCACATTGGCCTGGTCACAGCCCGAAGCTTCCAGTGCCATATTGAGTGTATCCGTCACATCAGACGTCTTCATCGTGGAGCACAGTTTCCAACTGATGATATAGCGCGAGTAGTCATCAAGCACAGTCGAGAGGTACATCCAGCCCCAGCCTATAATCTTTAAGTAAGTAAAGTCGGTCTGCCACATCTGGTTTATAGCTGTCGTCTTGTCCCGGAACTCACTGGCTGCCTTCATAACGATAAAGGCAGGGCTTGAGATTAAGTCATGTGCCTTTAACAGCCTATATACCGAGCTTTCTGATACAAAATAACCCTTGGTATCGGTAAAACGCACAGCCAGTTCACGCGGGCTAAACTCTGGCTCATCAAGCGCCATCTCTAGTAATTCGCTGCGCACCTTGTCTGGGATACGGTTCCATACTAGGCGCGGCATCGGCGCACGATCCACAAGCCCGTCTTCGCCATGCTCCAAGTATCGGTCATACCAACGGTAAAATGTTGGTCTTGGGACGCCTAACTTATCCAGCGTCCACTTGGCAGGGCGCGATGAACGCTCCACCAAGCTGATAATCTCCAACTTCTCTGATGCAGGATACCTCATACGTCGTCGCCCCCATCCCCGATCATGCTTTTTTCACCCTAAAGGGCACTTCGTAAGCAGACGCAGTTCAAGCGTTTGTTCGGCCACAACTTCTTTGAGCTCACTGGCTTCCTTGCGCAGATGCACGACTTCACTGCTGTTGGCTTGGCGAACAATGTCGCCCGCTAGGCGCTTCTTGCCTGCCTACATAAAGTCCTTCGACCATTTGTAGTAAATACCCTGCGAAATACCTTCACGGCGGCACAGTTCAGCGATGTTATCCTCGCCGCGTAGACCGTCAAGCACGATGCGGATCTTCTCCTCCGCGCTATATTGCCGACGGGTCTTGCGTTTGATGTCTTTAATAATGCGTTCCGATGAACGCCCTGTTTGTTTCTGTCTCATCATTTACTCCTAAGATGATGATGAACAAAAACTCTCTCTTAGCACAGACCTAAATCTGTGCCATAAGCGCTGACGTCAGACATATTTGCGGCTATTACTTCCCAAATAACTCCTGCATATTTCTCGCTACGAATTTTATTTTTTTGTATAGAGATTTCAACATAATTGATGGAAAGCACAATAACCTAACAAAGGATAGACGTAATAACCTAATAATGGTACGTCCTGATTCCCTAATAAGAAAACACGGAAAATTGAGGATATTATGGCTACGCCATCTGAAAAGTTAGCAAGTTCATTGGAAGCGTTAAAGGCCCTACAAGACCAAGGTATTGTTGCTATTCGCTCTAATAATTTATCCCGTACTCACCGAGAGCGCCTTATAAAGCACGGCTTTATTCAAGACGTAATGAAGGGGTGGTATATATCCGCAAGCCCTGACAACAATGCGGGCGAAAGCACGGCTTGGTATGCTTCCTATTGGGGATTTTGTGCATCATATCTTTCCTTTCGGTTTGGAGATGATTGGTGTCTATCGCCAGAACAATCCTTGCAAATTCATGCTGGAAATATGCAAGTCCAAAAACAGTTGCTCATAAGAGCGCCCAAGGCGGGAAATGCAAAAACGGGCCTGCCGCACGGCACGTCTCTTTTCGATGTTAAAGCTGCCATGCCCAAGTCAAAAAATATCGTAATCAAAGATGGATTAAGATTGTTCTCACTTCCTGCGGCTCTTATCGCCTGTTCCGCGTCCTATTACCAACAATGCCCAACAGAGATGCGGACGGCTCTCGCCCTTATCAAAAACTCTTCGGACATTTTGGAGCCGCTTCTTGAGGGCGAGCATAGTAAAATAGCGGGACGTTTGGCGGGGGCATTTAGGAATATAGGCCGCGATAGAATTGCCGACGACATCCTTACCACAATGAACCTTGCTGATTTTAAAATTAGAGAAATGGACCCCTTCAAAGAGAAACGCACATCGAGCGCGCCCATACAGGGAACGTCCCCGCTCGCTATTCGCGTCAAACTCATGTGGCAAGATATGCGCGGCGACATTATTGGTAAATTTCCGCCGCCTGACGGAATAAACGATATCGATGCCTATATGCGGCAGGTAGACGATATGTATGTGACAGACGCTTATCACTCCTTATCTATTGAGGGCTACCTAGTGAGTGTAGAACTCATTGAGCGTGTGCGCTCTGGCAATTGGAACCCCGACACTCTCGAAGCAGATGAAAAACATAGAGACGCGATGGCGGCACGCGGCTATTGGCAGGCTTTCCAAGAAGTCCGTAAGAGCGTCAAAAAATGTTTAGAGGGTCAAAACTCTGGCCTTGTTGCTGACCAAGATCATGCAGCGTGGTATAGAGAATTATTTGCACCAAGCGTTGCGGCGGGTATATTAAAGCCAGCGGACTTGGCAGGGTACAGAAACATTCCCGTTTACATTCGCCGCTCCATGCATGTGCCGCCACCGCCCGAAGCCGTCCGTGACGCACTACCAGTATTATTTGAACTGTTAGAAGCTGAAACAGATGCATCCGTGCGGGTGGTGTTGGGGCATTTCATCTTTGTCTATATCCACCCTTATACAGATGGCAATGGACGCACGGCTCGCTTCCTAATGAATGTCATGCTGGCATCTGGCGGCTATCCGTGGACAGTTGTACCTGTGGAACGCCGCAAAGAATATATGGCCACCCTTGAAACCGCGAGCGTCAAGCAAAACATCATTCCATTTGCGAATTTCTTATCAAGCCTGATGAAGTAGAACATCGTTCAGTCAATAAGTACCATTTGACTGAGCAATATTCTAAATAAAGCCTCCGCATATTTTGTGGTACACAGGACATCATTCGTTGTGGTACATTTTGGGTTTGGCATGCAGCTAAGCCATTGAAATAAATAGATTTATATTCTTTTATCTGCGCATCCCTTTGCCGCCATAGTAGTCTTAGCTTTTGACGTGGATAATAGAAAAAGGAGGTGTGCACTTGATTCTGTTTTTACGCTTACACCTATTCCAAACCTCCAAACATTACAGAGCTTTAATATACCCGAAATGCACTAGAATGCACCTAAAATCACTCGCATTTGGTACCTATTTGGTACCTAAAGGGTTTTGGTAAAAATTAAGTTTTGAAAAAACTGGGTTAACCCATTGAAATATAAGAGAAAAATGGTGCCCCCACACGGACTTGAACCGCGGACCCCCTGATTACAAATCAGGTGCTCTACCAGCTGAGCTATAGGGGCAGACTTGTGAGCAAGTCTTGGAGCGCGTGTTACTGCGCTCTTTTGACAATTGCAAGCCTGTATATGAAAATTTGCCCAAAAAAATGGGCGACAATGATTGCCGCCCATTGTGTAGATATTGATGGGACGATGTTAGTCGCCAATAGCGTCTTTACCGCGAAAGAAGCTCAGGATAGCTCCAACCAGGATATACCCAATCAAAATATGCACAAAATCTAGCACTATGGCTCGGTGTGATGTACCTTCATAGATGTGGGCATACATCAATAATGGTAGGGCTATGAGTACGGCTATAATCGCGCAAATTTTAACACATGTTAGTAATAGTGACGCGCTAGCATGGTGTAGGACATAGGCTAGTCCTAATACCTGCATTAATGTGATGACGATACCGCCAACATACATCATCGCGCCCAATTTTTCTGCTTGTGCAGTTGCATCTGCGGCGGACATATCGTTAAAAATTAGCCACATTTCAGTGAAAACTATCCCGTACCATAGAAAACCCAATAGATAAAATACGACAGTTGCTACCAAGATTCCAAGTAAGTTCGTTCCAAATATTTTGGGCATAAAAGCCTCCCCTTTTTGTTGTCGGCCTTATGGCCATTAGCTGATGTTATCATTATTTGCGCAAAACTGCAATATGGATAAAATCTTGCAAAAGTAAGGGAATTGATTAGGTAGTCGTTTAGACAGATAGAAAGCCGAAAAACTATATTCAAAAGGGAAAATATGGCACGTATTCTCATCACATCCGCACTGCCTTACATTAACGGGGTTAAGCATCTTGGTAATCTGGCGGGCTCTATGCTGCCTGCGGATGTGTATGCGCGTGCCATGCGGTTGCTTGGCCATGAAGTCTTGTATATTTGTGCCACGGACGAACACGGTACGCCTGCGGAATTGGCGGCGGCGGAGGCTGGCATGGAGGTTGCGGTTTACTGCGATAAAATGCACGAAGCTCAACGGGAAGCGGGCGCAAAGTTTAAAATGAGCTATGATTATTTTGGGCGGTCCAGCACACAGTCTAACCACGATCTGACGCAGAATTTTGCACATATGCTTGAGGAAAATGGTTTATTAGAGGAACGAGTTTCCGAACAAGTATATTCCAACGCAGATGGCAGGTTCTTGCCGGACCGTTATGTGGAGGGCATATGCCCCAATTGCGGCGAAGACGGTGCGCGCGGTGACCAGTGTGACGCTTGCGGTAAATTACTGGATCCAGCGGATTTGATAGAGCCTTATTCTGCCGTGTCCGGATCCAAGGATGTTGAAATTCGCGAGACAAATCATTTATATTTGAAACAAAGCGATATGGCCGAACGCTTGCGGGCATGGATTGATAAGGCGGAAGGCTGGCCGAATTTGGCCAAGTCTATTGCTTATAAATGGCTCGACGAAGGTCTGCATGACCGCGCCATTACCCGTGATATGAAATGGGGTATTCCAGTTGCTTATAATGGTGAAGTGCGTCCAGGGTTTGAGGACAAAGTTTTTTATGTCTGGTTTGATGCACCTATCGAATATATTGCTGCTACCAAGGATTGGGCCGAAGAAATTGATGCAAACTGGGAGAGTTGGTGGCGCACTGATAAGGGCGCGGACGACGTCACCTATATTCAGTTCATGGGCAAAGACAATGTGGCGTTTCATACGCTGTCTTTTCCGACCACGCTGATTGGTTCGGGCGAGCCTTGGAAACTGGTGGACAGGCTTAAGGCCTTTAACTGGGTGACATGGTATGGCGGTAAATTTTCCACGACAGGGAAGCGCGGCGTTTTCATGGACCAGGCGCTTGATCTGGCACCCAGTGATTACTGGAGATGGCATCTGACGGCCAACGCGCCAGAGGGTTCGGATGCGGGGTTCACCTTTGAAGATTTCGCAGCGCGGATCAATTCTGATCTGGCCAATGTGCTCGGGAATTTTGTCAACCGCATCACCAAATATTGTGTCTCTAAATTTGATGGAAAAATTCCATCGGGCGGTAAATGGGGTGAGGCCGAAGACACATTGGTCGCGGAACTGGCAGAGCGCTTACCCAAACTTATTGGCTATTACGAAACCATGGAGTTCCGCAAGGCCGCCGCAGAGACCCGCGCCATTTGGGCCACAGGTAATGAATACCTCACGGTCGCCGCGCCGTGGAGCCAATATAAAACCGACATAGACCAAGCGGCTATGGGTGTGCGTATCGGGCTTAATCTAGTGGCACTGTTCGGTATTCTCGCACAACCGATTGTACCAGATGCCGCAGAGAAAATTTTGGACGCCATGAATATCCCTGCGGATAACCGCACATGGGATTTTAGTGAGGGAGAGTGGAAAGAGCAAATTAAAGCCATATTGGACGCTTTACCCCACGGGCTGGAAATTTCTGCACCGGACGTATTGTTTGCCAAAATAGAAGACGCGGATGTTGAAGCGTGGAAGGAGCGCTTTGGCGGTTCATGATTGACGGACTTTATAATACCGATGTGCTGTTTCTGGCGGCCAATATCTCCCGTGTGGGAAAGTTGGAAAACCCGGACGGGACTGCGCGCAAAGTCTCCAAGTTATGTGGGTCTTGGGTTGAGGTTGATATTTGCTTAGGCGAGGGCGTGGTCACCGATTTCGCAGTGCGTTTGCAAGCTTGTGCACTGGGGCAAGCGTCTGCGGCTATTTTGGCACAAAACATTATTGGTGCCAGTATTGATGAACTACGGGATGCACGAGATAGTCTACGGGCTATGTTAAAGCAGGGGGCGGATGTACCGAAAGGACGTTTTGCCAAACTCTCTTTGCTAGCTGATGTGGCGAATTACCCGGCACGGCATACATCGACTATGCTTGCCTTTGATGCGGTGGTCGAAGCGGTAGAAAACGTGATCCCATGAAAAACCCATTAATATATGTCGCGATTGGGCTGTTGAAAATTTATAAATATACTTTGTCGCCTGTGTTATATGCACTGGGGGTTCGGTGTCGCCATGAGCCGGGCTGTGCAAATTATTCTATTGAGGCGTTTTATACACACGGTGTTTGGCGTGGGTTTTGGCTGACATTATCGCGACTTTTGCGTTGCCATCCTTGGGGCTCATCGGGTATTGACCCAGTACCTAAGGCGATTCTCAAGCAACCATTCTGGGCACCTTGGCGCTATGGTGATTGGGTGTGGGCGGAACGGTGTGGCGGACACAATTGTACGCGCACACAAACACACGAGAAAAGAGATAGTTGAGAATACCTATGTTGACAGTAACATTTCCGGACGGCGCTACACGCGAATTTGAAGACGGCACATCTGCAATGGATGTGGCCAAAGCCCTATCTAAATCACTGGCTAAAAAAGTGCTGGCGGCTAAAGTCAACGGCGAGCTTTGGGATGCGACCCGCCCGCTAGACGGTGACACGGCGCTTGAGTTGGTGACTGCTGCTGATCCAGAAGGGCTAGAGTTAATTCGCCACGATTGTGCACACGTTATGGCTGAGGCCGTACAAGAGCTTTTCCCCGGCACACAAGTCACAATTGGCCCGAATGTTACAGACGGGTTCTATTACGATTTTGCCAGCGACAAACCGTTCTCTGAGGACGACTTCGCGGCCATAGAAAAGAAGATGAAATTCATCATCCAGCAAAACAAACCGTTTGAGCGCGAGGTATGGGACCGGAATGATGCTATCAAATATTTTGAGGGTAAGGGTGAAAGCTATAAGGCAGAATTGATATCCGATTTGCCAAAAGATGAACCTATAACTATTTATCGCCAAGGCACTAATGAAGGAGATTGGCTAGACCTTTGTCGCGGCCCGCATTTGCCAAGCACCATAAAAATTGGCCAAGCGTTCAAGCTCATGAAAGTCGCCGGAGCCTATTGGCGCGGTGACAGCAAGAACGCGCAATTACAGCGGATTTACGGTACGGCATGGGCGACACAGGAAGATTTAGACGCTTATTTACACCGCCTGGAAGAAGCAGAAAAACGCGATCACCGCCGGTTGGGCCGCGAGATGGAATTATTCCACTTCCAAGAAGAAGCACAAGGTCAGGCATTTTGGCACGAAAAAGGCTGGATGCTCTACCGCACGCTACAAGACTATATGCGCCGCCGCCAAATAGGGGCAGGATACAGCGAAATCCGCACACCGGAATTACTGGACCAGAAGTTTTGGAAAGCTTCCGGTCATTGGGACAAATACCGTGAAAACATGTTCATCACCCAAGTGGACGATGAGGATAAAATGTTCGCGCTCAAACCAATGAACTGCCCTTGTCATGTGCAAGTGTTTAATCATGGGCAGCGGTCTTACCGCGATCTGCCGTTGCGGTTAGCCGAGTTCGGGTCTTGTCACCGTTATGAACCGTCAGGTGCACTGCACGGTTTGATGCGTGTTCGGGCATTTACCCAGGACGACGGCCATATTTTCTGCCGCGAAGATCAGGTAATCGACGAGGTCAAAAACTTTTGTTCATTACTACAGTCAGTTTATGAAGACTTGGGTTTTGATGAGGTGATGGTGCGGTTTTCGGATCGCCCGGAAGTACGGGTTGGTTCTGACGAGGTTTGGGACAAGGCGGAAACTGCATTGCGCGCTGCTGCGGACGCAACGGGATTGGACGTTGAATATAATCCGGGAGATGGCGCTTTTTACGGGCCGAAATTAGATTTTGTCCTTAAGGACGCCATTGGCCGTGAATGGCAGACGGGGACAATTCAGGCTGACTTTAATCTTCCCGATAGGCTAGATGCCAGTTATATTGGAGCGGACGACGCTAAGCACCAGCCCGTCATGCTTCACAGGGCTATTCTTGGTTCGTTTGAACGGTTTTTGGGCGTGCTGATTGAGCATTATGCAGGGCGTTTTCCTTTATGGCTCGCGCCGGTACAAGTGGTGGTGGCGACGATTACTACTGATGCGGATAATTACGCGAAGCAAGCTGCGGAGATTTTGCGGGCGGCGGGGCTGCGTGTCGAAACTGATTTGCGCAATGAAAAAATTAATTATAAAATTCGTGAGCATTCTTTGGCCAAGGTCAATGTCATTGCCGTCGTCGGCCGTAAGGAAGCCGAAGAGGGTAAGCTGGCTCTCAGATTTCTCGGCGAACGTCAGCAGGAAATTTTGTCACTTAAAGAGGCGGTTGCAAGTTTGACCAAAGAGGCAACACCGCCTGATTTACGGGTCTAGAACATGGTGAGTTTAGTGCAAAAGAGGGACTGGATTGCCCAAAAAAATTATATCCTTCTGACCGTGATGTTTGTCGCTTTTCCGGTTATGTCACATGCAGGCGGGCTCGGTATAGCTGCGATAGTCGCGCTTAGTGGATTGCTGGGCGTTATCGGATTTTGGCCAAACCAACTCAGGCAATTTCTAATCACTGTGCCGGCAGCCTTTTGGGCTATAATAGCATTGTTAACATGGGGCGCGATAAGTGTTTTATGGTCGCCCTATCAGACATCCGATACTTTAAATAATGCAATTAAAATTTTGTTTGGCATGCCTGTATATTTAGGATGTGCGGCCATGATTTGCGCCCAAAATAAATATACCCGTAATATACTTCCGTGGCTTTTCATTGCAGCCTTAGTCGGTTCGGTCGCAGCTGTGCTAACAGATTTAATGACCAATTATAGTTTGACTTTGTTCCTTGATCCGCTCGCAGAGGGCGAAAGTACATCCAGCCGTCAAGCCGATATGATACAAAATATTAGCCACGCCGTATCCGTATTGGTTTTATTAATCGTACCCGCTAGCATATTCTTATGGCAAAAAGGCAGTATTGGTAAATTATTGGCAATATTGTTGATTGGTGTAATAGGGTTTTGCACCCACAAGGCCAATGCAAGTGCTGCACAAGTGGGATTGTTGGCCGCTCTTGTTTTTATGGGGCTGGCAAATCTTAATGCTAAACTGGCTTTAAGGGGTGCATTTTTAATGGCGGGCGCGAGTTTGTTGTTTGCGCCGATACTTGCTTTTTTATCTGGTAAGTCAAGCGCAGATATGCGGGCTAAATTGCCGTTTTCATGGGAAGAAAGAGTGTTTAACTGGGAAGTTCTTTTCCAAAAGATTTTAGAACACCCCATTATCGGGCACGGGTTTGATGCCGTAAGGACATTTAACGATACCCATACAATACGGGGTTTTGAGGGCAGGGCTCTGGTCTCTTTACATCCGCACAATGCGGGCTTGCATCTATGGGTGGAAGTTGGATTTATCGGTGTAATTTTGGCATGCCTTGCATTGTATTTAGGCACTCAAAAATTGACTGGGGACGGCGGATTATCAAAACAGCGCATGGTTGCCGCTGCGGGCTTTTGTGCTGCAACAACCGTCATGGCAAATTTGTCCTACGGGGTTTGGCAAGACTGGTGGTGGGCTTCTATAATCTTTGCAGCAGCAACAATATCTTTCATTAGAAAACTTACTTGAAGACGCTGTATTTGAATTTGCAGATAAGTTTTTCTTTACTTTTGCAATTTACTTTGCTTGGTTTCGTGTAACCGGGGGTCGGAAAGGTTAGTCACTATGACAACAAATGTGGTTCCACTCCCTGTTCATCATATTAAGAAGCGTATTAGCGTTGTGATGGTGTCCTATTATACAGGCCCGTCATTAATGGAATCAGTGTCGGCTATGTTAGCAGATACTGACATTTTAGAATTGATTATTGTCGACAACGGCAACACAATTTCCGCCCGCCAAAGATTATGGGCCTTGGTTGAAAATAACAACCGGGTGAAAATTGTGCAAGGTCATGACAATGTCGGCTTTGGACGCGCCTGTAATTATGGAGCCAGATTATCCAAAGGAGATTATGTCTTATTTTTAAACCCCGATGCAGTCACCGAACAGGGTACGGCTATGCGTATGGCCGATTGCGGGGAAGGTTTGACCGTTCCTTGGATTGTCGGCGGTAATTTACAAACTGTAGACGGTTTAGAACAACGCGGTGCTCGCCGGGCCGCCTTGACCCCGATGGCGGCGGTTATTAGCTTCACACCTTTGCATAAATTACCAGGCTTTAAGTCTATTCATTTGGAAAATTTGCCGCTCCCTAAAAAACCAGTTGAAATACCAATCGTTAGTGGCGCTTGTTTAATGATGGACAGAGAGAGTTTTGACATATTAGGCGGCTTTGACGAACGTTATTTTTTACATGTAGAAGATATTGATATATGTAGACGTGTGAAATTGTTGGGTGGGGATGTCTTTTTTGTCCCCGATGCGAAAGTTATGCATTATGGCTCTACGTCCAAGGCACGGATTGTTAAAGTTGAACGTAGCAAATTACGTGGATTTATACGGTATTTTTGGGAGTACACATCCCACTGGTGGAGTAAAACGCTTTTGGTTTTATCAATACCGTTCATGTATATAGCAATTATGGGTCGGGCTTGGTGGTTGTCTGTTCGGAAGCCGTGGATTGAGTAGTTGAGCCAAAATTTGAGGCTGAAGTTGAGTTTGGTGTAGGACAGGCATCCGTCCTTAATAAATCCAATCTTACAGGGTCACCTTTGGCATAGTTGAAACCCTTAACGATTTGTAGACTTGTCAGGCACAGTTCTTTCTCGGCCAATTTTTTAGTCAACCTCACTTCGTATTCTTTTGTCGTTGTGCGTATACGGTCCAAGATAACGATATCACCAATTTCCATGTCAAGAGTAGCTAACCTTTCCTCAGGTTTTCCGAGCAATATTCCAGTCCCTAAATGGAATACCAAACTGGGTTCCGTAAATTGTGTAGACAGAACGGTCATGCCAGTAACAGGTGTCTGGATGCCGTTGTCATTAAGGGCAACCTCGACGGATTGACCTATTTGCAATTGTTTCATGGAAGGTAAAGTAAATTGATATGTCGGGATGGTTATGATGATTGCTGCCGCCATGGCAGCATAAAATGCATGCAGAGTTTGTCCGACCCAAAGCTGCCGAGCCGCAAATAAGCAGATAAGAATAGCCCCGTACATGATGGCAAAATTCCATTTTGGATGGTCTCCGTAGGCTGCTTGTGCAAATAAAATTGCCGCCGCCAGTACAATACCAACCGCCGCGAACAAAACTGCGCCTATACGCCGCGTGAGCTTAAACTCATTCACCTTGCTCAAGGTTGCCACAGCCGCACCTGCCATAAGGGCAAATGCGGGGAATGTGATGAGCGTATAGTGCGGCAGCTTGGTCGGTATAAATTCGAGCATAATAAAGAAAGGAATACTCCAGCATAGGAGTAACCTTGCGGCCAAAGCTACCGGTGTATCAAACCCGGCCTCGCCAGCAATTTTGTTGCGTGCAGCGCGCACGGCAAATGCCAGACCGGGCAATAAAAACAAACAAGCTGGCCAAAATGCCATCCATATTGTTCCCATATAATATCCAGGGGGGCCAGGGTGGTTCTCTTGAACGCCTTGCAGTTTTGGCGCCAAATCTTTGCCGATGGCTTCGCTGAAAAACGCACCGCCTGTTTCTCGCCAAATTAATATTGTCCAAGGTAAAACAATGAGCAGAAACAATACTGGGCCCGGCCAAAATGCTAATGGTTTTAACCATGCGGCTTTGCGCTCCCAAATCAAAAGGCTTAATAAACACAGCACCAATAGCACAGGTAAGATAGGCCCCTTAATCATAACGGCACAGCCAAGCGCAAACCAGAACAATAGGCCAAGGTGCCGCTCGCCGCCGTTACGCATATGCCCCAAACTGGCCAAAACCAAAGCTGAAAATCCGAGCAATAGTGCATCGGTTTTTGCAATATGGGCTTCGAAGACAAATAAGAAACTAACGGCCAGTAATGCCGAACCATAAAGAGCACTTTCACGGCCTACCATGCGCGATCCGCCCCAATAAGTAGCCAATATAACTAGCAACGCAGCTAATGCAGACGGGATTCTATGTGCCCATATGTCCCTGTTTTTAGCATCCGAGAAAACTTTGACGCTAGCCGATTGCAGCCAATAGGCTCCGGCGGGCTTTTTATTGCGCGCTCTGTCTTGGAATTTGATGTTGACGTAATCACCGCTCTCCATCATCTGCACACTAGCTTGAGCATAGCGTGCTTCATCCCGGTCAATAACAGGGAGACCTGCCATACCTGGCAATACCATTGCTAAAACCAGGAGTGTTAGCAGGATCATGTCCCGTGTACGCAATTTCAATTTGTTCATATCGTTAGGTTAGCATTACAAATTTCTGTTACAAGCGCTATTGCACCTAACTCCACGCCTAACATCTGTTTGTAGCAAGTGTTAATTATACACCACAATATCCTGATATTCCCCACTTGTATTCAAGGTGATAGTCATAGTTTTGCCGGACCTGTTGCGCCAGAACCAACCGTGGGAGCCATCAAATTTCGCTTCCAAAATGCCTTCATCACGCAGTTTCGAGCCTTTGGCATAATTATGGTAGTCGATCTTTAAAGTTTTAGAATCAGCATGGATATCAAAATTTGCCCGCCCACCATCTGTGAACCAGATAAAATCGGCTTTGTCGCCTTTGCGCATTTTTAGCTTTATCTCCGTCCAGCCATTATCTGCGAGGGTAAATGTTTTTTCGTGGTTTAAAGTGGTAACTGGGGGTGTAGTAACGGGGGGTGTGGTAATAGCGGCAGGGGGCGGTGTGATTTCTTCTACTATTTGCACTGGTTTCTCGGTTAATATCGGCGTTGGACTAGCAGCATTCGCCAGTTCTTTTTCAGCTTCCGCCGCGGCGTCTTTAGCCAATGAGGTTTTTATCTCGCCCATTTTTTTCAAGCCGGTTAATTTACCTATTCCGGTAGGGTCAATACCGTATTCGGCAGGCATAACCACGCCCACCAGTAATACGACCGCGACGCCAGCAGCCAAAATAGTTGATTTGATTAATTTTGCAGTGGAGGGTAAGTCAGGTTTTGACGGCGGGTTCGAATTATACATGATATTTCCTTTTAAATTTGCCATTTACAGCTAGACCTGTCCGGCGACCATGCCGGTAATCATGCCAGTAATTTGGTAGCCTATTAGCAAAAAACCAGCCATCATCAGCGCCGTGTTGACACTATAAGCATGGCGCATAAAACTTGCAGTACGCCGCCAGTAATTCATCAATATCAAAATAGCAATCAACGCCAAAATCTGGCCAATTTCGACCCCAACATTAAAGGCAATTAAATTGGCCAATAGCCCGTCTTTGGATATTTCATAATCCAGAATTTTGGTAGCCAGACCAAATCCGTGCAAGAGGCCAAAAATAAAGGTCGCGGCTTTTGTGTTGGGCTGAACCCCGAACCAGCGTTGATAAGCCCCCATATTATCAAGCGCCTTATACACTACCGAAAACCCGATAATAGCGTCTATTATATAAGGGTTGAAGTGGATTTCAAATAAAACCCCGCCCAGCAATGTGATGATATGCCCGACAGCAAATAAGGTTACATAAATGCTGACATCTTTGAGCTTGTATAAAAAGAACACCACGCCAAATAAAAACAGCAAATGGTCATAGCCGGTCATCATATGTTTGGCGCCCAAATACAAAAACGGAATGATGTGTACGCCGTTAGTTTCGGCGATATAGCCCTTATCGCCCTGGGTCACTCCGTGCGCAAAAGCATCAGCCCCAAAGCCCAATATAAGTGCAAGACATAATATGAAGCCAATTTGCCAAGTTCGTCTGTTATCGTTGAAGAGCCATGTCATATTACCATTACCTGCTACTAAAGTTGAAAGCCTAGGTTAGTAATACTGGCTTATCAATGGATATTATGGTTGAACATTTAACGCTGCGCATAGTGATTACTCTGTGGCTACTCTATGATAACAGAGTAGGGTTGCGCGGCGTATTTTCACGTGCCATGACAGGAAACAACGAGAATGTGAGGAAAATGTGCCAGCTAGAGTTAAATACAGTGTTGTAGTCCCGGTTTATAACGAAGAAGAAAATGTAGGCCCGTTGGCTGCGGAAATTGCCGCCGCTATGAAGGGCATGCCTTACGAGATGATATTCGTCAATGATACGAGTACAGACGGAACATTGGACGCGCTGGCAGCCCTAAAATCCACCCATAAAACCTTGCGCGTATTAAACCACCGTGAAAATTCAGGCCAGAGCCGCTCTGTGCGCTCAGGTGTTATGGCTGCAACAGGCGATATTATAGCGACCCTTGACGGCGACGGGCAAAACGACCCGGCTGATATTCCGGCTCTTATCAAAAAAATGACCCGTAAAAATGCTCCTGCCAGTCTGGCGCTCATTGGTGGGCGTAGGGCTAAACGTAAGGATACTTGGGCAAAGCGCGTAGCATCACGTTTTGGTAATGGTGTGCGCAAGTGGTTGCTAAAGGATGAGGCCGACGATACGGGCTGCGGTCTTAAGGTGTTTAAACGCGATGCATTTTTAAACTTGCCGTATTTTGATCATATCCACCGTTATATTCCGGCGTTGATGCTGCGGGAAGGCTATACAATCGAATTTGCGGATGTTGGACATCGTAACCGTCAATTTGGTGTCTCGAAATACACGAATTTTGGACGACTCATTGTCTCTATCTCAGACCTGCGCGGCGTAATGTGGCTAAACCGCCGTTCACGTAACCCAGGCGTTGTAGACGAGGTTTAGGGTTGGCTTCATATCCTCCAATTTTGACTTTGGCACAAAAACGAAAAATAAACCTAGCACCTTCCTGTCATAGCTGATATTACGCGCCCGCAAAAGGAGTGTGCTCATGATGATTCGTGAAGGTCTCACATTTGACGATGTGCTTTTGCTGCCAAAAGCTTCAAACATATTACCGGGTGATGCTAATTTAACGGCGCGGTTGACTAAAACCATTACGCTTAATGTACCTTTGTTGTCTGCGGCAATGGATACTGTAACCGAAGCGCCCTTGGCTATTGCTATAGCGCAGGCGGGCGGTATGGGGATTGTTCACCGTAATTTATCTATAGATGAACAGGCCGAAGAAGTGCGCAAGGTCAAGCGCTACGAGTCCGGTATGGTGGTTAACCCTGTGACTATTGGGCCAGATGCCACATTGGCCGAGCTGCGGATGATGGCAGATAAACACATGTTTTCCAGTTTTCCCGTTGTTGCGGACGGCGGCAAGCTTATCGGAATTATCACCAACCGGGACACTCGTTTTGCAACCGATCCGGGCGAGAAAGTGGCCGACATGATGACCCGTGATTTGATCACGGTCAGAGAGGGTGCAACCGAAGATCAGGCCCGCGAACTTCTGCACAAACACCGGATTGAACAAGTCTTGGTCGTTAATAGTAAGGGACGGTGCGTCGGGCTGATTACTGTCAAGGATATGGAGAAAGCCCAAAACTTTCCAAATGCCTGTAAGGACTTGGGTGGTAGTCTTAGAGTGGGCGCGGCGTCGACGGTTGGCGACGCAGGATTTGAACGCGGATTAGCATTGATTGCAGCGGGTGTTGATGCGCTGATTATCGATACAGCTCATGGTCATTCCATCAAAGTTATCGAGCAGGTTAAACGCTTCAAAAAACATAGCCCTGACGTACAAATAATAGCGGGTAATATCGCTACGCAGGATGCGGCGAGCGCATTGATTAAAGCTGGTGCAGATGCCTTGAAAGTCGGCATTGGCCCGGGCTCTATTTGCACCACGCGCATAGTGGCTGGAGTAGGAGTGCCGCAACTGACCGCACTTATTGATGTCTGTAAAGCGGCCAATAAAGCCGGTATCCCTGTAATTTCTGATGGCGGCATCAAATATTCAGGCGATATGGCTAAGGCTCTTGCTGTCGGCGCAGAGAGCGTCATGATTGGCTCTCTTTTTGCAGGTGCCAGCGAAACACCCGGGGATGTGTTCTTATATAAAGGCCGCTCCTACAAATCTTACCGCGGTATGGGTTCCGTCGGGGCTATGGCGCGCGGCTCTGCGGACAGGTATTTCCAAAAAGAAGTTACCGATAGTATGAAATTGGTGCCAGAGGGCATTGAAGGCCGTATTGGGTTTAAAGGCCCAGTTGGCCCGATCATTCATCAACTTTTGGGTGGTGTCCGTGCCGCCATGGGCTATACGGGCTCGGCGGATATTGCGGGCTTTCACAAGAATGCGGAATTTGTCCGTATTACCAATTCTGGCTTGCGGGAGAGCCATGTACATGATGTGGCTATTGCCCGCGAAAGTCCCAATTATTCTGAACAGAAATAGAGACATACGACTATGAGACAAGGTGGACGCATTCAGGCCGCAATTGAGGTGCTTGAAGATATATTTGAAAGACACACGCCTGCGGCTCATGCCCTGCGTGATTGGGGCAAGTCCCACCGATTTGCTGGCTCCAAAGACCGCGCGGCAATTGGCGGGATTGTATTTGATGCCCTGCGGCGCAAATCCTCTACGCTTTGGCGTATGGGTTTTGATGGTGAGGAAGACAATGGGAGCGCGAGAGCATTAGTTCTTGGCACACTGGTTTGGGGCTGGGACGAGAGTGTCGATAGCCTCTCACTGGCGTTTACAGAAGACGGACATTCACCAGCAGCCTTAACCAAGGACGAAATATCTTCATTAGAAGGTGCGCGGGATTTAAAAATGGCACCCGACTGGATACGCGCTGATATTCCTGAGTGGATTTGGCCGGCATTCACCAATAATTTCGGTGAAAACGCTGTGGCCGAAGGGCAAGCTATGCTGACCCGCCCACCGCTGGATTTACGTGTTAATAGTTTGAAAGCCGTTCATAAGACGGTTTTAGATAAACTCAAAGACATTGGTGCTGTTGCGACTAAATTATCACCTATGGGAGTTCGCATTGCAGCAGGCAGTAAATTAGACCGCCTCCCGAATATTCAATCAGACCCGGTATTTCTGATGGGTGAAGTTGAGATACAGGATGAAGGTTCACAAATTGTCTCTTTACTGACCGACCCCAAACCAGGTGAAAAAGTTCTCGATTATTGTGCTGGCGGCGGCGGTAAGACATTGGCCTTAGCTGCAGATATGGATAATGCGGGTAAAATTTACGCTTATGATATTGATAAGCGCCGCTTGGCACCGCTCTATGCGCGGGCGCAAAGGGCTGGGGCCACTAATATCGAAATCGTACAGCCGCCACAAGGCAATCTCAGCAAGCTACGCGGATCCATTGATCGCGTATTGGTAGATGCGCCGTGTACAGGCTCGGGAACTTGGCGGCGTAAGCCGGATGCCAAATGGCGGCTGTCACTTTCAACGCTGGAGCTGCGCATGAGCGAGCAAAAAGCCGTTTTGGAACAGGCCAAGCAATATGTACGCCCTGATGGTTTATTGGTTTATGTAACATGTTCGGTATTTGCAGAAGAGAATGAGGGGCAGGTGTACGGTTTTCTTGAAGACAATAAAGATTTCGAATTGTTGTCAGCAGGTGAGGTTTGGGAAGACCGGATCGGGACTGAAAAAGCCATGCCGTGGTCAGAGGACGGTTGTACGCTGACCATGACACCTGAATCAACGGATACAGACGGTTTCTTTTTGGCCGTTATGCGCAAAAATAAAGAAAGCTAAGTATGATAACAGGGCTTCACGAAAAAATACTGATCATTGATTTTGGTTCACAAGTCACAAAACTGATCGCGCGCCGTGTGCGTGAGAGCGGCGTTTACTCCGAAGTACATCCTTACAATCGCATCACGGATGAGTTTTTGGATGCATTTGCGCCGAAAGCTATTATTCTCTCCGGCGGGCCGAGCAGTGTCGGGAGTGCCAACAGCCCTCGTATCCACGATAGTGTTTTTGATCTCGGTGTACCAATTTTGGGTATTTGCTATGGACAGATGGCTATGGTCGACCAATTGGGTGGTTCTGCCGAAGCGGCAGATGAACGAGAATTTGGCCGCGCCTCATTGGAGATCGTTAAGGACAGCCCTCTATTTGCAAATATAGGCGCAGTTGGCTCTGAGCATACCGTTTGGATGAGCCACGGCGATCGGGTCAATAAATTACCGGACGGATTTGAAATTATTGCAAAATCTCCCAATGCGCCATTTGCCGCGAGTGAGAATGCGGCCCGTAAATTTTATAATGTCATGTTTCATCCCGAGGTGGCCCATACGCCCATCGGCACACAATTGCTCCGCAACTTCACCCACGCCATTGCAGGTCTCAAAGGGGACTGGACTATGGCGGCGTTTAAGGATGAAGCTATTGCTGCTGTGCGCATGCAAGTTGGAGACGGTAAAGTTATTTGCGGATTATCAGGCGGGGTAGACAGTTCTGTGGTTGCTGTATTGCTGCACGAAGCCATAGGCGATCAATTGACCTGTGTATTTGTAGATACGGGCATGATGCGGAAAAATGAAGCTGAGGAAGTAGTTTCAATGTTTTCAAGGCATTATGATATTAATTTAATCCATGTAGATGCTGAGGATCAATTTTTAGACTTGCTTGAAAATGTATCAGATCCGGAAAAAAAGCGCAAAATAATTGGCAAGACTTTCATTGATATCTTTGAAAAACAAGCAAATAATATTGGTGGCGCTAATTTTTTGGCCCAAGGAACACTTTATCCAGATGTGATTGAAAGTGTGTCTTTTGATGGCGGCCCGTCCGTCACGATCAAGTCGCACCACAATGTTGGTGGCCTGCCAGAGCGTATGAATATGGCGCTGGTTGAGCCCTTGCGGGAACTTTTTAAAGATGAAGTCAGGGACTTAGGGCGAGAACTTGGACTACCAAATGCATTTGTAGAACGCCATCCATTCCCAGGGCCAGGCCTTGCAATTCGGTGCCCAGGTGCAATTACCAAGGATAAGCTTGACCTCTTAAGGGATGCAGATGCCATCTATCTTGACCAGATTAAAAAACATAATTTATACAATGATATATGGCAGGCATTTGCAGTAATTTTACCTGTTAAAACCGTGGGTGTTATGGGTGATGGCCGAACTTACGAATATGTTTTGGCGCTGCGCGCTGTAACCTCGTCGGACGGCATGACCGCTGATTATTACCCATATAGCCACGAATTCCTTGGGGAAACCGCCACACGTATTATCAACGAAGTGCAGGGTGTGAACAGGGTTGTTTATGATATAACTTCCAAACCACCTGGAACTATTGAATGGGAATAGGAATTTTCTTTAGTTAGTTAACTTTTTGCCCCAGTTTTTCAGGGCTTTTCTCTATAATCGTTACCTCGGGCTTTAAGGTATTTAAACACCATTTTGCTAGGTTCATCACAAGCGCCAAAGAGCGCAAACTGGTGAATGGAAAATATTGTGAACTTTCGGATTTTATATCTGATATCTGCCATTACGGTGGTTACATCTGGATCGCACTTTGCCCAATTAAATTTGGCAAGTGCGAAACCAGCTAAAACCGCAGTAATGCTGGAGATTATAGACGGAGACACCGCATTTGTTGTCGATAAGACTAACAATGCCGCGTGGTGGGTTGTCGGGCAATGCCTGCAAACCATCCCTGTGTTACCGCAAAATAGTTCAATAAATACAGTAACTTCAGAGATTATCCGTAATAATACCCGGATTGGAAATCGCCAGATTGTGCTGAAACAACAGTTTCGCTTTACGCTGGCAGATGCTCCAAACGGGCCTACAACCGTCGAGGTATATAATTCCTTGCGCGGTGGTTGGTCTGCAGTACCCGTTAGGCTCAATGCCCAATGTGCGTATGATGCAACCTGCCGCCAGCGCTTGGAAGCCCCAGAATGCTAGGGCGCTTTGCCCAGCATGAAGGCGCTAACCGCCTAAAACTACTAGGTTATTTCCTATTCAGTGCACTTTTTTGCTTGCTTGCAATGTCTCCACCAGTGGCATCTGCACAAGAAAACGCGCCTGCAATAGAGGATGCGCCCATAGCCTTGGTGGCGGAGCTTGCACCTGAATTTAAGGTGAAACTTGAAGGTGAGGCGCTGATTGCCGATGTGAGCCGGGCTGCAGACGGTCAATTTATGGTGCGGGCTGAACCAATCTTCAGCGCACTCAACAACCAATTCGAGTACAATGTTGAGGAAGGCGTACTGATTGTACAACGCTCTCAAGACGGTGTGGTTATGGAGCTATATACCGATACAGGTATTGTCAAAGCCAATGGCCGAAAAATTGGCAAACTCAAGCAATATGGCCAGATTAGTGCTGGCAACATAAACCTGACACCGAATGCAATCGCGGTAATGTCAGGTGCTATTGGCAAGGTTGATGCTGAAGAAAAACGTATCGACTTTAACCTGGATCCACGGCTAAAGGTTGCTACTGGGTTCGAAATGTTTGTGGGTGATATCCCGCTCGGTAATGTAGAGCCGGGGCCAAGAGCCATTGGTTCAGTTATGTTGCTGCCTTTAATGCCAATTGCCAAAGAATTGGGCCACACGGTTCAAATCATTGACGGTGGCAGTTCCATCCGCGTCATGCGGGCTCAAGACAGTGCTGAGTTCGAGCTTAATCTTGATACAGGTTTGGTCAAATTGAATGGTCGCCCCGTTGGCGTTTCCAAAGAAGTAACCTATTTCGATAAAACCAATCTCTTATTACCGATCAGCACTATTGAAACTTTGACCGGGACCCATGTGGATGTTGAAGCGGGGAGTTCGCGTATCAAAATTGCGCTTGATGACCGGCTTAAGGGCGCGGTTCAACCAGGTGAGAAAATCAATGATGTTACCAAAGATACGCCGTTAACCTTTGAAACTATTGAATTAAATCTGGGAACAGATACTATGAACTCGGTTGGGTTGGACTTGCGGGTTAAGGGTTTTAATGGGCGATTACGATACGAAGTCCCTGATTTACCGACCAGTATTCGAGAAGCAGAGCCCTCATGGCTATCGCTCGATTACGCCCATGTTAAGGGCGGTTATGGCTCTCTTGGTGATTTATCAGCCGACCTGCGCGAATTAGACGGGGTCGGCCTTCGGCGTATTAAGGGGGCTAAATATGCCAAGGAAAGCAAGAATGGTAGATGGGCCCTAGCTGCCGGTGTGCCAACCATGGGCTCTACAAAAATCAGTGAAGATCAAAGCCGCCTGAAATTTGGCGGCCTTGCAGCTGGTGCCCGCTATGCCAGCAAAGATGGTTGGGAAGCAGGATTGTCCGTTAAGTCTGACGGTCTGAGCAATGACCAAATGGCCGTCTTATCGGCGATTAGTGGCAAATTAGGCCGTAAGCGCGATAAAAAACTGAATTGGGATGCCCGCGCAGATATAGGTTACTTCAATGGTGATGCCCGCGAAAAGTCCATTGATGTACGTGTCAGTGCCAATGCTCGCTATGCTGTGAACAAAAAAGTCAATGTTGATGCTTTCGCGAGCTATGATGGAGCAGAATTCTTACGCTCTGATTTGGACGCCGAAGAGTTGGTTGAACAAGATCCAGACATAGTTGATGATGAACTCGTTCCCGATACACGTAAGCGGGGCCAAGATTTCGCTACATATGGTGTAGCTCTGCAATTAACACCAGGCCAAATTATCGGGCCGTTCGAGCGGCCGGCTTTTTCTGCACGCTTTAGCCGTAACCAAAGCGGGCTGTTTTCTAAAAATGGGAATGACACGTCTACTGATAATTATGGTGCGTCTATGAATACATCCTTGCGAAAAATCGGTACGAATATTTCGGCTGATTACTCAGCCTATACGCAAAAACTAGCTGATGGTTCAAGCTCTAGCGGCGATCAGATTACGGCGCGTGTCTTCCAGGATGTCAAATATGCCTCTGTTCGCGGGCAATTTACGTCTACCCGTAAGGGGGATGCTCCGCGTAAACAGAGAATTGACACCCAAATTACAGCCAAACCTTATAAGCTACAGCTCCCTAAAGAAGCGGCAGTATCTATCGCGCCTTCTGTATCTGCCTCATGGAGTGATGACAGCGATTATATACGCGGCGGCGTGGTCGCTAATCTCACCTCTGGGCAATTGCTCGGCAAAAAGACCAAATTAACCGCCAGCCTGGGCGTTTTACAGAATTTCTCCGGCAATGCTGAGGATAAGTCCGATATGTTCTTGTCAGTTTCCCTTGGTCGTGAGCTTAGAATAAATAAAAATATAACAATGGGAATGAGTTACCGTAATAACTTAAACGGTGAACAGAGAGTAGGGCTTTATCTCAATGGACGATTTGACTTTAATGAGAAGCGTAAATTCCGCGCAGCTGACGATGGGCGTGGTGTGCTTAAGGGGCGTGTGTACCTGGATAAAAACCGTGACGGCAAAAAGCAAGAAGATGAACCAGGTATAGCCGGTGCAATGATCCGTGTAGTCGGTTCTGGCTTGGCACTAAGATCAGATGCCGCTGGGTACTATACCATCCAGAATATAAAAGTCGGTATCCATGAACTGAAAATTGATGGGCGAAGCCTGCCGCTTGGGTATAGTCTGGCCGAGGATATCTCGACCAAAGCCAGTATTCATGAAGGCCATATTACTGATGTAATGCTGCCTGTTGTACAGCGTGGACAAATCCGCGGTTTTGCCTTTATCGACGAAAATGGGGATAGTCAGCATAATAAGGGCGAGAGGCGCCTTGAGGGCGCGCGGTTGTCATTGACCGATATTGCGGATCCGACCAATCACTACGAAATCTATGCGACTAGCTTTGGGCAATTTGCGTTCGACGATTTGCCGGCCGCAGAATACGAACTCGTCATTAAAAAGACCAATTCTCCATTGGGCGACCCGTCTTCTACACCAATCATAATAAACCTGGCCGAGGCTCAAGACCTGATGGCCCGGATCAATATAGCCGCCATTGCTACTGAAACGGTGCAAATGGCACAACACAATTCTGACACCAGCACGACTGGTGGCAGGGTAATGGAGAACCCCACGGGCACTTCTATCAATGGGCGTAAGGTAGAGTTACCACCGCCGGATAACCTTGGTGAAAATATCACCGTGGTTAGCCCGGCGCCGTAATTCTTGTGCGCCTAACGGAAGTGCCCTGGGGTACCCCGTTCACACAACTCAAAGGCGGTCTCGCAAGAGATCGCCTCTTTTTTTGCATACAATAGGAAGCGCTAGATCCGATAATCGCTGAGTGGTTTTTTCTGTTCGCCGTCAGCATTAAAATTTTCTGCTGCCAACCATGCCTGAAACATGGCTTTGATATCCGGCCAATCCTCATCTGTCATAGCGTACCATGCGGTGTCTCTGTTTTTGCCCTTAATGATGAGGTCATTTCGAAATATGCCTTCGTAAAGAAACCCGAAACGCTTTGCAGCACGCTTTGAGGGTTTGTTGCTATTATCGCATTTCCATTCATTGCGGCGATAATCAAGATCGTCGAACAAATGCGCAGACATGAGGTAAATGGCTTCAGTCGCTGCAGCAGTGCGTTGTAGTTCTTTGCTGTATATGATGCATCCCAGTTCGGCACTTCCGTGCTCGGGGCGGATGCGCATAAAACTGGCTGTTCCAAGAGTTTTATTGTCAGTTTGACGAATTATCGCCATGGTTTGCCAACCAAGCTGTTCTGCCACATAGGTCATGACGTTTTGTAGGTCAGTTAAATTTTCAAATGGACCAAAACCAATATATGTCCACAACTCGTCGTTTGCACGTCCTGTAATGGCATTTGCTAAGTCGCTGCCGTGTATGTCCCAATCCATTGGCTCAAGGCGTACATACTTGCCTACCAAGTTGGTTTTACCAGGAATAGGGCGGGGCGCATATTGTGAAAGGTCTGTCATGAGTTAGATGTTCCATCTCGTGGGGTCTAATTTACATGCCCTAAATTTGGGACAAAACCGAGAAAAAACCGTAGTAATAATTACGGCTCTTTATATAGATCGAATACAACATCGATATTTAGCGATCCTACGCCCATAGACATGTCGTAGTCCGGCATTGTGTAGAGAAAGTCCAGGCGAATGGTTTGCTCATTCAGATCGCCGTTACGTCGTCTGATACCAGCAAAACGATCGAATTCAAACATTTTGGTGGGTACGGATTGCAAATCACCTAGGTCATTGACGCTATTAACCACCGTTACGCGGCTGGTCGTAGCACGGCGGCCAAAATTGAAGCCATCATCATTGCCGCGCCGCGTTCTGGCTGCATCAATTTTTATATCGTCTAGCGAAACTGTGCTGGCAAAATCATCCGTAGAATTTGCTATGGAAGCCTGGGCCCGTAAGGAAAACCTTGTATTGCGCGATGTAATGAAGAAGCTGTGAGAATATGCTTTGCCGGGGCCGTCTAGCATGATGTCTGTAAGCGAACCCATACTAAAAACACCGCCAAAATTATCGCCTGCATCAAGATAACCGTCTCCGTCATCATTGAGCGCCTGACTAATCGTGTTCCCGTTTTGGGTGATGCCAATGACCATGCCTTGGGCGGCAGTGGGGCCGACATGCTTGGTCAGGCTATCCGTGAGATTAAACTGCCCAAAAACGCTACTATCTGGGATCATTTGTGTTCCATTCGCCACACAGCAAGAATTAGTGGCGAAGATAAAATTGTCATAAATATCAAAATTTTGCCCATCGTGGACGACCGCGCAACCATATGTACGGCACCAAAAATCATTATCTAAAAAACTGGCATTGGCAGTTATCTGCCAGCCGGATATTGCGATAAAACTGGCAGCAATTTTCAATAATTTCCGGCCTTTATGCATATCTAATCTAAGGCGCTTGATAATCGATTGGCTGAATTGCAACCGGAGTTGATTTGAACTTGTTTTGTGGTGAAAACGAATTGTTCATTTTAAAATCGATACTATATTTGTTTCCAGCTTCAATGCCCTCAACCTCGTCAAGGCGCATGACATAATTTCGTTCACCCTGATCTAATATAACGGCGGACATTGGCATTTCTGCAACTGTTTCTCCGGCTGTGTCTTTAACGAATGCCGTTCCCTTAAGGCGCGCATGTGCATTGCCATCGTTCTTAATCGTCATAGTCAGCAAAGACTTGTCAGTTTTACTAAACGCAACGTCGCTGACCACCGGATGGCTTTCAGACGGTGTCAATGTAAGATAAAACAGTGAAGCCAACTGGTATTTGTTCCAGACACCCGATATGTCGCCGCGCTCATCTAAAGCGGGGAGTAACGTGGTAGCTAGTAAAGCAAAGCGGTGGTCGCCTTTGTGTTTGACTTTATAAGGGACACCAATCTCAACCGTAACATCCATAGATGTTTCGGGCTTAAGGGTCACACTGGCTGGACTAAACCGTATCCACTCTGCAGCGGATTTATCGCTTTCTCCTGGAGGGCTTAGGGTCAATTTACCATCTTTGTCCAAAGTCCAGTCAGCAAGCCCCATAGTCAAACTAATGGTTTTGGTTTTATGAACATTACCAATCGTGACAATTTGGCGATGCCGGTCACCTGGCTTAACAGTCATTTCAACGGTTGAAGGCTGCACGCCGATACCAAATGCATTGGCAACAGGTGCATATACTATGGTTGTCGCAATCGTACCCGCACAAATCAGAGCCGAAGTGACCATGAAGTTTTTCATTTTTTTGTTAATACTGTTAATATTAATGCTCATTTTTAGTGTCATCCCTTTAATGTTGACGTTCAGATTAGCAATAAATGTTTGCGAGTTTATTAACCGTACTGTGTTGAGTGTATTCTTTGTATTATTAACTATCTTTATCTTAGAATAGTTCTAAAGTATAACCATGATCAATTTAAAGGATTTGAAATATCTGGTTGCAGTCGCGGACTATCAGCATTTTGGCAAAGCTGCTAATGCGGCATTTGTATCCCAGCCGACCCTAAGTGGCCAAATTAAAAAACTGGAAGAGCGGTTGCAGGTAAAAATATTTGAACGCACAACTCGTGGGGTGCATATAACACCTATCGGGCAAAAAATTATTGCAGAAGCGCGGCAAATTGCCGACCATGTACAAAATATTGAGAACTATGCCGCTGCGCAATCAGACATTTTATTCGGTGAATTGAAATTGGGCATTATTCCGACCATAGCCCCCTATCTCGTGCCACATTTTTTAACACAGGCACTCACCGACCACCCTGAATTAAACTTATCTATCCATGAAGATAAAACCGAGACACTCTACACTATGTTGTCCGATTTTCAGCTTGATGTGGCGATTGTAGCAACTGATATTCCGTCGGAGCATTTCGAAGAAATCATTCTATATGATGAAGAATTTCTATTAGCTTGCCCTAAAACCCATCCCCTAAGCAAATTAGACTGTGTGGATGCGCGCGATATTTGTCCCGAAGAATTATTACTTTTGCCAGAGGGGCATTGTTTGCGTGACCAGACGTTGGAAATTTGCGAGTTAAGCAAAGAGGTGGCGCTTGGGCAAGCCGATTTAAGGGCGGCGGGTTTGCAGACGGTTATTGAACTGGTGCGCGCTGGCAAAGGCTATACATTTTTACCCCAATTGGCGGCGTGCAACATGATCGGCCCGTCTGATATGATGTCGATTAGGCCATTTTCGCCCAAGCCCAGCAGAAAAGTACGAATGGTGTTTAGAAAGTCTTTTCCGCGCATACCATGCCTAAAGGCTTTGGCAGATTTAATCATGTCCTCAGAAAGCTTAGATGAAAATATAAACTTTACATGTGGAACGCCCAGTCCGGGATCCTGCTCCTAAACTGTTCGAACTCCTTTGGTTCTTTTGTTGGAAATGGCTTATCGGTTTTACCGATATATCTATTCGAAACTACCAATTTTACAAATATGTGTCCGTTTTTTAGCTTGGCATTACATCAGCGCACTGTGCGCTCTTGAGCCTAAAGTAAATATGGAGACGATTATGAAAAACAAACTATTAATAGCCACCCTCACCACTGCCGCTATCGGGGCGCTGGCACTGAGCGAGGACGCATTGGCGCAAAACCCGCAATTAACGCAAGATTCCGGCGCACCGGTAAGCGACAATCAAAACTCTAAAACCGCAGGTGAATTTGGCGGAGTTTTACTGGAGGATTTTCATTTGATTGAAAAACTGTCCCGGTTTGACCGCGAGCGTATTCCAGAGCGGGTTGTACACGCGCGCGGAACGGGCGTAGAGGGCGAATTTATCGTTACAAATGACCAGATCAATAATTATACGTCTGCGTCCTTATTTGCTAAAAAAGGCAAAAAAACGCCTGTATTTGTTCGTATGTCTACAGTGGTACACCCAAAAGGATCCCCGGAAGGATTACGCGATCCACGCGGATTTGCGACCAAATTTTACACAGATGAAGGCAATTGGGATCTTGTTGGTAATAATCTCCCTGTCTTTTTTATCCGCGACGCCATTAAGTTTCCCGATATGGTGCATAGTCTGAAACCTTCACCCGTTACCAATCAGCAAGACCCTAACCGGTTTTTTGATTTCTTTTCACATATCCCTGAAGCAACCAATATGCTTACCCATTTATATACCGATCTGGGTACGCCGGCTGGGTTGCAATATATGGACGGAAATTCGGTTCATGCCTTGCGCTTGATCAATAAATCCGGGGATACAGTCTTCGCCAAATTTCGCTGGAAAAGTCTGCAAGGTGTGAAGACATTGACAGCAGAGCAAGCCGCTATCAAGCCATTTAATTTCGCAACAAAATCTTTGTATGCCGACATTACGGCGGGTAAATACCCGAAATGGGAGTTGAGCGCGATCATTCTTGACCCCAAAGATATTGGTAAACTCGACTTCAATCCTTTTGATGCGACAAAAGACTGGGCGGAGCAAGGTTCCGTGTTCAAGACCATTAAAATCGGGACAATGACTTTAAATAAAGTGCCGGATAATTTCTTTGCTTCTACAGAGCAAGCCGCATTTTCACCAGGTGTATTTGTCCCCGGTATTGCCGCCTCGCCGGACCGTCTCTTGCAAGGCCGTTTATTCTCATATGCCGATACTCAGCGCTACCGGGTTGGTACAAACTACCAAATGTTACCGGTAAATGCCCCACATGTGCAGGTAAGAAATGGTAGTCAGGACGGTGCAATGAATTTTGGTAAGCCGACAGGTGATGTTAATTATCAACCTTCGCGCATGAAAAATGACAATGTGTTTTCCGATAATGCTAAAATAGTCTCGTCTTCCTATGCTGTCAGCGGAACAGCCGCAAAAAAAGCCATCCGCATCACGGCGCCATTTAAACAAGCCGGTGCGTATTACCGTGCTTTGGATGCAGAACAAAAAACTAATCTGATCAGTAACCTGGCAGGTGATCTGGGACAGGTGAAAAATACTGAGACCAGAGAGATCATGGTCGCACATTTCTTCCTTGCAGATGAAGGTTACGGCATGCGTATAGCCAAGGCAGTGGACGTTAGTCTGTCTGCGGTAAAACGTCGAGCCAGCAAAATCCGGGCTAGCGTTGAATAAGACGCGCCTGTTTACGGCGCAACATTGCCCCGTGTTGCGCCGTTTTTTCCGTTATTATTATTAAAGGAGTTTAGTGATGAAATTATTTTCCAGTCTTACATTTGTCCGCCTTATACTTATTTTGGCTACTTTTGTGTCTGTGCCCGCTTTTGCACAGATATCCACACAAAACAAAACACAGGTCGCAACACGGGGCGGAGAAGTTTATTCGCCCGAGGAAATTGCCGATCTATATTTTGATGCTGCCCGCAATGGTCGCGTTGATATAATAAAGGCTTTGCTTGATGCAGGTGCCCCTATCGAAGCCCGTAACCGCAAAGGCTATACTGCCTTTATCCTTGCCGCTTATAACAATCAATTCGAGATGGTGGACTATATGGCTATGCGGGGGGCCGATACATGCGCAGGTGATGATAGGGGCAATACCGCGCAAATGGGGGTCGCCTTTGCTGGGCATGACGACATGGCCGTCCGTCTGAGCGCACTAAATTGTGATATTAATGCACGTAACAATCAGGGACAAACTGCTTTGATGATGGCGGCATTGTTCGGACGAACGCAACAGGTGCAATTATTGATCTCTCTAGGTGGCAAAATCGATATAAAAGACAGGTTAGGAAATTCTGCTATCTCTTTGGCAAAGCAGCAAGGCAATCAAGATATGTTGACTGTGCTACAATCCGAAACCGGAGAATATTGAACGCGCCCATGCTATACAAAAAAGCCCCACTAGAAGGTGGGGCTTTTGAGCAGGTTGCCCCACATCAAAGGGACTTCCTTATGCGTGAACTTTGTCCTTTCGGCCCAAATTAAGGGACGTAAATTGTATAAGTAACGTCAGCTTGTACAGTACCTGAACCCATAGACAAATCATAGCCAAGGCCAGTTCCGTCGTCTAAAGTATAGGTGTTGTCAAAGCGAACAGACTGTGATGCTAAGCTACCGCGAGCAGAGGCTGTGCGAACAGTGCCGTCAAATACTTTGGTGGCAACACCGTTCATATCGTCAAGGTCTGTGACAGTACCAGGAAATGTACCTGGGCTTTGTGCGTTACTTCCGTAAGCAAGACCATCATCGCCAGCAACATCAAGAGCCATGTCAAATGTAATATTGCTCATGTTTAAGACGCCGTCGGCCAAGAAATCACCAGTTGCAGTGAAAGCAGAAGATGAAGCAAATATGTCAAATGCAGCATTTGAAGCTACATAAAAACTAGATGTATGCTCTTGCAACATACCGCCAGTAACGTCGCTCCCTGCGTCAATACCAAATGCAGTCAATGTATCAGCAGCATCAAGAATGCCGGCAGTACCATTATCTGTAAATGTACCATTTGCAACGCCGCCTGTAACAGGGTTAGAAGCAGCGGTTAGACCGTCAACATTTTCAACGCCGTCTTGGATAGCGTCTAGTGTTCCGGTAATAACCGTAGCGCCATCAGCGGCGATAAGGTCAGCACCAGCAGAACCAGTTGCGTTCGTCAAAAGCACGAAGTCAGAGACAACAGGAGCGTCATTAGTTCCGTCAATGCTATCAGCACCCCAAACAACAACTACGCCCAAAACTTGAAAGAATGGACGATCGATGATTGAAGCATATGCAGTAGAAGCCGTCACAATCGCGGCAGCCCCACCAGCTAAAAGTAGTTTTTTAAGTTTCATTTTAGTTTCCCATAGATCAGTTTTATTCCGGGTTTTCCCGATAATGAAACAGTTTATAAGGGAAGGAGATTTAAACGCGGTTAGAGGTCGTGGTAAAAAAACAGTAAATTTTTTGCCCGCAAATCTCCCATTTATCGGCACATTAGCGCCTAAATTGTGATATAACTGATTCTTAAGCCCAAAAATAAAGCAAGGATTAGGTTATGAAGCGTCAGTCACTCCTCATTTTCGGTGGTATTTCATTGTTCATTCTTGCGTGGTGGGTTGGCTACGCATTTATTGGTACTGTAGATTCCAGAGATAGAACGGCTCAAATAGAACCGCCCGCTACAACCTCACAGACAACATCAAGTGTTCAAACCCCAAGTCCCGAGCCAGTAGAAAATGCACCATTTCTCAACACTGGATGGAAAATAGACGAAGCAAATACGTCCCCGCGCGCCTGCCTGCAATTCAGCTTACCGCTCAATACCGAGGACAATCTCAAAATTTCTGACTATATTCGTGTGGAACCTGAAGCTAAAATCACCACCGAAATCATAGATAAGCGTTTGTGCTTATCAGGTTTGGCGTTTTCTACGGACTATACTGTGACCATGCTATCCGGACTTCCCGGCGCTAGCGACAAAGCATTGGCTGAAGATCAAAGCCTTGACATTAGTTTTGGCGACCGTCCGGCTCACATTGCCTTTGCCGGCAATGGTGTGATCTTGCCGCGTATAGGTGCGCAAGGCCTAGCCATTGAGACCACGAACATTACAGAGTTGGAGATTGCAGTGTTTCGTGTCGGAGACCGGATGATTGCACGGCGCAGCCCTGACGCGGGCGAAACAATTGATGAGGGGGACTGGTATTATGGCTATGATAATGTGGCTTCGGAAGTACGTGAGAATATATATAAGGGTGTATTATCAATAGATAGCTCGCCGAATACCGTAACCACCACTGTTTTTGATCTTGCAGGCGCTATCGGAGAATTAAAGCCGGGTGCCTATGTTATAGAGGCTGTGCGCAAACGGGTGGATGATGATGATTATCGTCCGGCGCGTGCTTGGCGCTGGATTATTTCTACCGACCTGGCTTTTACGACTTACCAAAGCCCGTCGGGCCTTGATGCTACGGTACGCTCTATCAACACGGCGCAAGCCATGAAAAACATCCGCGTGGACCTAGTGGCGCAAAACAATGAAATACTAGGCCGTGCTGCGACCGATAAGGACGGACGTGTGCATTTTGATGCGCAGCTCCTCAAGGGCAAAGGTGTTTTGCGTCCTCGTATGTTAATGGCTTATGGTCAAAATAACGGGAAAGAGGACGGCGATTATGCATTGCTCGATTTCAACCGCTCTCCGCTTGATTTATCCGCCTTTGCTATTGGTGGGCGTAAAGCAGCTAAGGACATTGACGCCTATGTGTTCACTGACCGCGGCGTTTATCGTCCCGGTGAGACCGCAAATATTACGGCAATGCTGAGGGATGCCAAGGCACAAGCGATTTTTGGCAGGGTTGGGCAGCTACGCTATCTAAAACCGGGCGGGCAAGAATTCCGCACGGTTCGTTTCGATACTTTACAAGAAGGTACGTTATTACAGGCTTTTGATATTCCGAAATCAGCACCGCGCGGTATGTGGCGTGCTGTCGTTGAAATTGACGGCATGGGGCAGGTGGGCGCTATAGGGTTTGATGTACAGGACTTTGTACCACAAAAGCTTAAGGTTGAAGTGGATATTGATGATGCACCACTTAGATCTGACGAAATCAGGCCTTTGGAAATCTCTGCACAATTTCTTTACGGTGCCAATGGTGCAGACCTTCAAGCAGAAGCCGAAGCCCGTATTCGCGCCGAGCCCAATCCTTTTCCTAATTTGAAAGGATATTCATTTGGCTTATCCGAAAAGTCTTTCCGCGAAGAATTTATAAGCCTGGGCGGAGGTGTAACCGATGACAAAGGTATTTTGAGCCTTGATTTGTCTTTACGAGAAGCTCAAATCGACACTATGAAACCACTGCGTGCCGAAATCACGGCAGGTGTATCAGAACCTGGTGGGCGCTATGTGCAAACCAGCACCCGCATCCCGGTTAGAACTCAAGACATTTATATAGGGATAAAACCAAAATTCGACCGTCGTCCAGCCCGCAATAAACCTGCAGAGTTCAATATTAAAGCCGTTGACTGGCAGGGTGAACTCACCGAGATGAAGGCGGAATGGACATTAGTCAAAGAAGACTATCATTATAATTGGTACCGTAATAATGGCCGCTGGCAATACCGGTATGATATGACGGACGTAGAAATTGCCAAAGGTATTGCTGATATATCCGCTGTTGATGGCGTTGACGTTGAAAGGACATTAGACTGGGGCAGTTACCGCCTAATTGTTAAGGATGGCGACAATAATATTACATCTTCCTATCAATTCTGGGTTGGTTGGGGCGGCACATCTGCGAGCAATGCGCCGGACCAAATCCAGATGGGCGCACCTGAACGCGACGTAAAGAGTGGTGATACGGTCAAACTGACCATCAACTCTCCCTATGCTGGCATTGGTGAATTGGTAATTGCCGATCAGTCCGTGCGCAGTATCCAGACCGTTAATATTCCCAAAGGTGGCTCCGAAATAAGTGTGCATATGCCCAAGGATATTGGCTCTGGTGTTTATGCTTTGCTGAGCGTTTATACACCAAGGAGCGTGGATAAACGTCCCGTCCCGCGCCGCGCCGTCGGCATTACCTATATGAAAGCCGATGTGGGCAGGCAAAAACTGGGTGTGAAGCTGAGCGCTCCGGATGTTGTCAAACCGCGACAAACCCAAAATATTCGCGTGGATTTTGCTAATATACCGCGCGGTGAGCGGGTTTATATGACCCTGGCCGCCGTCGACGAAGGTGTTCTGCAAATTACCAAATACAAATCACCTGACCCGCAAGCTTTCTATTTTGCCCGCAAGGCCATGCCGCTGACCGTGCGTGATGATTATGCCCGCTTGCTCAATCCCAATCTCGGTGCACCAACTTTGGCGCGCTCTGGCGGAGATACACTTGGCGGTGAGGGGCTAACCGCCGCCCCGATTAAAGTGGTGTCACTATATAGTGGTCTTATTGATGTGAGCGGCGGTCAAACCGTTATTCCGGTGGAACTCCCAGACTTTAACGGCAAATTGCGCTTAATGGCTGTGGCATGGAGCCGGAGCGCTGTCGGCAGTGATGTTTCGCCTATGATTGTGCGAGATGCTGCGCCCGCCATATTATCTTTGCCGCGCTTCTTAGCCCCTGGTGACAAAGCTTTTGCCACAATTTCCGTTGATAATGTTGGTGGTGCGGCTGGAGATTATGGTTTGTCATTAACCAGTGAAGGTGTGCTGTCTATTGAAAATGTCAGCGATAAACTTAGGTTAGATAAAGGCCAACGTAAGAAAGTTACACGCGAAATAAAAACTGATCAAACGGGTATTAGCGCGGTTAACCTCGCCGTAGACGGCCCGGACGGTTATAATGTGAGCTCGACATTTGATATTCAAACCCGCTCTGCATTCTTACCAATATCTAAAATGGTTATAGCACCTATGGACGCAGGGGCAGAGTTCCGCCTGGGTGCGGATATGCTGCAAGGCTTTGACCCTGGCAGTGTCGACGTCAATGTGTCGTTCTCCCGAACGCCTGGATTAGATCCAACCGCTTATGCAACGGCCGTGTCGCGCTATCCTTATGGTTGCACGGAACAAACGGTCAGTGCCGCCATGCCGCTTTTATATGCCCATGAACTTGGTGGTGTGCCGGGTATCAATGAAGCTGAGGCAAAATTTGCCCTACAAGTAGCCGTAGATAGATTGATTAACCGCCAAAGCAGCGATGGTAGCTTTGGGCTATGGCGGAGCGGTGACCGCTATGCGCGGCCTTGGCTCGGCGTTTATGTGACGGATTTTTTATTGCGGGCAAAAGACAAAGACTATGTTGTATCGCAAGACGTTCTCGATAAATCATTGAATGCATTATATGCCATCACCAAAATGCCGCGCTGGCCAAATTTGAACTATCTCTATGATTATGAGGTGGACACGATCGAAAGACGGCTCTCTCGCCAAGCCGAAGCCGCAGCCTATGCCCACTATGTATTGGCTAAGAACGGCAAAGGGAGGCTAAAGGATATGCGTTATTTCTCGGATAATCATGCCATGAAACTGCGCTCCGCACTGTCGTGGGGGCATTTGGCATCCGCTCTTTCTATGATGGGCGACGAGCGCCGATCTGATCAAGCTTACACAAAAGCTCTGGCATTGGTGGATAAAAATGTTGATCACGATTATTATCAATCGCCGACCCGCGATGCATCGGGTCTGTTGGCTATAATCAAGGAAAACGGGCAAAACCAATATCTGGAAGCTGCACAAACAGCATTTCAAAAACACCTCAAAGAGCCGAACCAGTTGAACACACAAGCTCAGGCACAGGTCATTCTGGCAATTCGTGCGTTTCTTAAAGACAGTGAACCTGTGGATATAAGTGCGCAAAATGCGGATGTGTCGATTAACGGAGCCGTAGCAAAATCACATCTTTATGGGAGTGATTTGGCAAATACGCCCGTGTTCACGAATGAGACAGACAAACAAGTCTGGCGTTCCGTTATGATAAGCGGCACCCCACTGCAAGCACCTTTGGCTATCAATGCGGGTTATGAGGTTACAAAGCGCGTTCAAAAATTGGACGGTAGTTTGGCAGATTTGAGCAATATCAAACAAGGCGAACGGTTTATCGTCAAACTTAGCTTTAAATCTACGAAATCCCGTTCAGGGCTCGCCGTTTTGGCTGACCTTTTACCTGCGGGCATGGAAATAGAAGCCATACTTGAACCGGGTGAAACGGCCTATAAAAATGTGAGTAAGCTTAGTCATTTCCAAACATCCGAAATGCGCGATGACCGATTGGTAGCTGCCACAAAGACCTATGGTCGTAATACATACCGCATTGCCTATCTCGTGCGGGCAGTGACGCCGGGCGACTTCATTTGGCCGGGCGCGGTTGTTCAAGACATGTACAGAGAACAAGACCATGCCATATCTGCGGCAACGAGGGTGCAAATCTCCGCACAAGGTAAAGGGTAGGTATGTATAATGTGCCCGATTAACACATCCCCTCACCACGCGCCCTCTTGGAAGTGCCCTTGGGGTGCTGTCGCGCGCCTCTCCCCAAAGGAGAGGGTAAATATGTTCGACCTTTTCGCTGCAAACTCCAATCTTGTAATAAGGTCTCCTCTCCCATGGGGAGAGGAACAAGGTGAGAGGGTAAGATGTTAGTTGTGTGCACCGAATGAATTTCCTCACCAAAGCCAAATGGGCATTCCTCACCATCATGGGAACGCTTTTGCTTGCTAATATTCTGTTCCCGCCTCCGATGGAACGTGCTTATGATACCTCTACACTGGTTACGGATAAAAACGGCCAGTGGCTGAGTGCATTTACGGTCGATGATGGTCGCTGGCGGCTCAAGGCTGATATGGACGAAGTTGATCCGCGTTTCGTATCTGCTGTCATTGCTATCGAGGACAAGCGGTTTTATAGACATAGTGGTGTTGATCCTTTGGCGGTTTTACGCGCGGTGCGTTCATGGCGACGACAAGGCGAAATTGTCTCAGGCGCATCCACCTTGACTATGCAATTGGTGCGGCAACTAGAACCACGCCCGCGTACATTCAAATCCAAAATCATCGAAAGCTTGCGGGCCGTGCAATTGGAACTGCGGCTTTCGAAGCGTGAAATTTTGTCACTTTATCTAACCCACACCCCTTACGGCGGCAATGTTGAAGGGATAACCGCAGCCACCCATGTGTATTTTGATAAACGACCAGATCAACTCACCGACAGTGAAATCGCGCTTCTAATTGCCCTACCGCAAGCGCCCGAAGCCCGCCGACCTGACCGCCATGTACAAAACGCCCAAAAAGCCAGAGATATGGTTTTGGATAAATTACTGATCGCTAAATTTGTCACAAAACGGCAATTAAGTGAAGCTAAGGAAGATGGTGTACCGTCTATGCGTAAAACCTTCCCGCAGGAAGGCTGGTTGGCTGCACGTAAAGTCAAAAACACGGCGAAGCGAGACGGGAAAATAATTTCCAGCCTTGACGGCGAATTTCAACAAGAGGTCCAACGGCTAGCGGCGCAGTTCACTGAAAATCTTGATAGTAATGTCGCCGTATTGGTGATTGAAAACGAAACCATGAAAGTCCGGGCCCATGTGGGTTCTGCTGGCCGCGATAGACCAGGTGGCTGGATTGATATGACCAATAGTATCCGCTCGCCAGGCTCCACATTAAAGCCGTTTATTTACGGCTTTGCCTTTGACGACGGCCTGTCCGCGCCGGGTTCATTTATTCTCGACGCCCCGACACGGTTTGGGAGTTACCAGCCAGAGAATTTCAACCGCCGTTACCACGGTGATGTGCGTGTTTACGAAGCTTTGGCCCATTCATTGAATGTGCCTGCGGTGCTTGCCCTCGACAAAGTCGGCACTAAACGTTTCGAGGCGGCCTTGCAATTAACAGGCTCGAATTTGGTTATCCCCAATACTGTAGACGGCGAAGCAGGGCTTGCGGTGGCGCTCGGCGGATTGGGGCTTAAACCCCAAGGTTTGGCTGTGCTTTATGCGGCCCTTGCGAACGGCGGTAAAGCCCGAGGTTTAATTTGGACAGAAGACGGCAAGCTAGGTCATAGCTACCAAATGCTCAGCAAGGATAGTGCTGCAAAAATTACAAAAATTTTGCGCCAAGCCCCAACACCCGACGGGCATGTACCACACTGGCTGGCTCAAAATGCTCATGCTATCGCCTATAAGACGGGGACTAGCTATGGGTTTAGGGATGCGTGGGCGGCAGGGTATACGGATAGGTGGACGGTGATTGTCTGGACGGGACGTCCGGACGGTTCAACGCGTGTCGGTAAAACGGGACGAGGGGCGGCGGCACCTCTGTTATTTGATGTATTTGCCAGTTTGCCGAACCCAAGCGGCACCATATCCTATGAACGTATAGCCAAAGCACCGCGCGGTGTGAAGATGTTTGGCGGTAAGGCGGATGCTGCACCTGTGCTGTTATTTCCGCCGGACGGTGCCGAACTGGCCGTTGAGACATTCGGCGCACAGAGCAATGGCCTGACGCTTACGGCGCGTTCGCCAAAGCGTTCCGAACTGGCTTGGTATGTGGACGGCAATAAATTGAAGCCGCGCGCCCTCAGCGGTCAAACCGTCTGGCAACCGGAAAAACCGGGTTTTTACAAAGTCAGCGTTGTTGACGAACAGGGTGTTACCACCAGCTCAAATGTCAGAGTTATGGCCGTTCAGTAGCCGAATACACATTTCTAATGACATATCTAATGACATAATTTTATTTTGGATTAAGTTGGCTTTTGAATAAGGAGTTTTAAATGCAAAAATCTGATTTTTTTGACCATATCCAAGCTGAACTCGCCGCAATTGATGCCCAGGGCATGTATAAGCGTGAGCGGTTAATCTCAGGTGCGCAATCATCCGAAATTTCCGTGAAGACAAACGGCGAGGAAACAGAAGTATTGAATTTTTGTGCCAATAATTACTTGGGCTTAGCCGATAGCCCTGAACTAATTGCTGCAAGCATTGCGGCACAGGAACAGTACGGCTTTGGCATGGCATCGGTACGGTTTATCTGCGGCACCCAAACCATTCACCGCGCGTTGGAGCAGACCATAGCCGACTGGCTTGGCTATGAGGACAGTATTCTCTATGCGGCCTGTTTTGACGCTAATGGCGGCGTATTTGAGCCATTGCTGGGCAAAGAAGATGCGATAATTTCCGATAGCCTCAACCATGCCTCCATCATTGACGGGATACGGCTTTGTAAGGCCATGCGGTATCGTTATGCCAATTCGGATATGGCGGATTTGGAAAAGCAACTTAAACAAGCCCGTTTGGACGGCGCACGGCATATCCTTATCGTGACAGACGGTGTGTTTTCTATGGACGGATATATTGCCAAATTGCCTGAAATTTGTGATTTGGCAGATCAGTACGGCGCATTGACCATGGTGGATGATTGCCATTCCACAGGATTTATGGGCAAAGGCGGCCGCGGAACGGCAGAACATCTGGGTGTTTTGGGGCGGATTGATATTTTGACCGGCACGCTCGGTAAAGCCCTCGGCGGGGCCATGGGCGGGTTTACCTGCGCAAAACAAGACGTCATCGATATGTTGCGGCAACGGTCTCGGCCTTACTTATTTTCGAACTCACTTGCACCGTCATTGACTGGTGCGAGCATTAAGGCGATTGAACTGGCCAAGAACGGTGATACGCTGCGGGATAAATTATTCGCAAATGCCAGGCGGTTTCGTGCAGGTATGACGGCGGCAGGGTTTGACTTGCTGGACGGGGAGCATCCTATTATCCCGATCATGCTCGGTGATGCCAAATTAGCACAAGATATGGCGTCTGGCTTGATGGATGAAGGTATCTATGTCACCGGGTTTTTCTTTCCGGTCGTACCAAAAGGCAAAGCCCGGATCCGCACCCAAATGAGCGCGGCACACACGCCAGAGCAAATCGATAGAGCGGTTGCTGCGTTTACGAAGGTTGGTAAAAAACTTGGTGTCATATCATGACAAATTTACCCAAAACCATGAAAGCTTTGGTGAAAGCCAAGTCCGAAGTCGGTCTTTGGATGCAAGATGTTCCCATCCCCGAAATCGCGCCCAATGAAGTCCTGATAAAAATTCACAAAACCGCCATCTGCGGTACGGATATGCATATCTATAATTGGGATGAGTGGGCGCAAAAGAACATTCCTGTACCCATGGTAGTTGGCCATGAATACGGCGGTACGATCGCGGCTATTGGTTCTACCGTTAAGCGGGTCAAGGTCGGCGACCGTGTGTCGGGCGAAGGCCATGTGGTTGGTCATGTATCGCGTAATGCGCGGGCAGGGCGCTACCATCTCGACCCGAAATCCAAAGGTATCGGGGTCAATCTTCCGGGTGCATTTGCGCAGTATTTGGCGCTACCGGAATTTAATGTTATCCCGCTGGGCGACGACCTGCCGATGGATATTGCGGCCATTCTCGATCCGCTCGGCAATGCAGTGCATACGGCGCTCAGCTTTGATTTGGTCGGCGAAGATGTGATGATAACGGGCGCAGGGCCTATCGGTATAATGGCGGCGGCGGTAGCACAACGGGCAGGGGCGCGGCGTATCATGCTCACGGATATCAATGATTGGCGGCTTGATTTGGCGAGGAAAGTCGCCCCCGGTGTGCGCACGGTCAATGTGACACGCGAAAACCCGCGCGAAGTCATGTACGAAATGGGCATGAAAGAGGGATTTGACGTCGGCATGGAAATGAGCGGTCAACAAAGCGCCTTTGAAGGCATGCTAGAGTTGATGATTATGGGCGGCTCAATCGCCATGCTCGGTATCCCCGCTAAACCTTTCCCCGTAGACTTCGGCGCTTTCGTATTCAAATCCCTGACCCTAAAAGGTATTTACGGCCGTCAAATGTACGAAACATGGTATAAGATGCTGGCCATGCTAGATAGCGGTTTGGACATGAGCGGCATTATCACAGACCACTACGCCGCCGCAGATTTCCAAGACGCGTTCGATTTGATGCTGACAGGTAAGGCGGGTAAGGTTATTTTGGATTGGACGGAGATTTGATTAAACAACCTAAATATACACCCCTAACCGGCTACCCCGAATATCCTGAGCAGGAAATGCTTGTGCGGGCGCGCAGCGTGGAGGGTATGCTATCTACGCGCCGCACTATTCGGGAGTTTTCGGATCGGGCTGTGCCGCGCGAAATTATCGAGGCCTGTATTGCGGCAGCGGGGACGGCACCGAGCGGGGCCAACCATCAGCCTTGGCATTTTGTTGCGATTTCCAACCCCCAACTAAAACGTGAAATCAGGATTGCTGCCGAGGCTGAAGAGAAGGCATTTTACGAAGGTAAAGCGTCCGAGGAATGGCTCGAAGCCCTTACACCACTCGGCACTGATACCAATAAGCCATTTCTTGAAACTGCGCCCTGGCTCATCGCCGTATTTGCCCAACGGCGCGGCGGCGTTCGGGCAGGCATGGACAAGAAGAATTACTATGTCACAGAGAGCGTCGGCATTGCCACTGGCATGCTTATCACGGCCTTACACAGCGCAGGTCTAGGTACGCTGACCCACACGCCGGCACCCATGAATTTCCTGCGCGACATTTGCGGCCGTCCAAAAGATGAAAAACCGTTCGTGCTTATGGTGGTCGGTTACCCGGATAAAGCCGCCCAAGTGCCAGAACATGCGCTCATCAAGAAAACCCTAGCCGATATTTCCACATTTGAGGAATGACGATTTTCATAATTGGTGGTGAAAATATTTCTTGCCAAATTTCAGGACATGCCTATATAGCGGTACAGCTTTTTTAATGCGGCTCTTAGTATAGATGCGCATTCATTTTCGGAGATTTTATGGCCCGGGTTACTGTTGAAGATTGTATTGAAATAATTCCTGATCGTTTTGATCTGGTTTTGATGGCCGCACACCGTGCGCGCAATATCTCTGCGGGTTCACCGCTGACCGTTGAACGTGATAACGACAAGACACCTGTTGTGGCTTTGCGCGAACTGGCCGAAGAAACTCTTGGTCTTGATGATTTGCGCGAAAGCTTAATCATTGGCTTGCAACGTGTGATTATGGACGACGATATTCCTGAAGAAGAAGATCAAGCACCTATTTTGGCACTTGAGCACGGCGAAGAACAACCAAAAGAAATGTCCGAAGCCGATATGCTACGGGCGTTACAAAGTGACCGTGATAACGGGCCAGATAACCGGTTTTAAGTCCGCTTCATTTCGTATATAATTTTGATTGCAGGGCTGGCTTGCTCTGTTTAGGTTCCGGGTCACATAAGCCCCGAAAAAGGATTCGTCATGTCTGCACCTGACAATGCTGTATTTGAAGCCATCGAAAAAGAATTACGCCGTCAGCAAAACCAGATTGAGCTGATTGCTTCTGAAAATATTGTATCACAAACCGTGCTGCGCGCACAGGGTTCTGTGCTGACTAACAAATACGCGGAAGGCTATCCCGGGCGGCGTTATTACGGTGGTTGTGAGCATGTTGATGTGGTTGAAAACTTGGCCATAGAGCGCGCCAAGCAAATGTTCGGTTGTGATTTTGCCAATGTGCAGGCTCATTCCGGTAGCCAAGCCAATCAGTCCGTTTTGTTGGCACTGCTTAAGCCCGGCGACACCATCATGGGTATGGACCTTGCATCTGGTGGGCATTTAACCCACGGTGCGCGGCCAAATATGTCGGGCAAATGGTTTAACGCCGTTACTTACGGCGTTCGTGAAGATAGCTGCATGATTGATTATGACGTGGTTGAGGCCTTGGCTTTAGAGCACAAACCCAAAATAATCATTGCAGGTGGATCGGCATATGCGCGCATCATTGACTTTGCCCGGTTCCGGGAGATAGCCGATAAAGTGGGGGCCTATCTGCATGTAGACATGGCACATTTTGCCGGCCTCGTTGCAGGTGGTGTACATCCAAATCCATTACCCCATGCCCATGTGGTGACAACGACAACCCATAAAACTTTGCGCGGTCCGCGCGGCGGCATGGTTTTGACCAATGATGGGGACATCGCCAAGAAAATCAATTCGGCTATATTCCCAGGTTTGCAAGGCGGGCCGCTCATGCATGTTATTGCAGCCAAAGCCGTAGCATTTGGTGAAGCTTTGACTCCGGAGTTTGAAATCTATGCCAAAAATGTAGTGCGGAATTGTCAAGTTATGGCAGATACTTTGGTCAAGGCTGGCTATGCTGTTGTCAGCGGCGGTACGGACACGCATTTGGCGCTGATAGATTTGCGTCCCAAAGGCGTAAAGGGCAAATATGCAGAACATGCTCTCGAACGCGCCAATATCACCTGTAATAAAAATGGTATTCCGTTTGATACGGAAAAATTTACGATCACTTCAGGTATTCGTGTTGGCTCGCCGGCTGGGACGACACGCGGGTTCGGTGAAGACGAGTTCCGGCTGATTGGCGAATTGATGGCCAAAGTTTTGGATGCTTTAGCAAAAAGCCCGAAAGGCAATGCCGAAGTTGAAGCGTCTGTTCGAAAGCAGGTTGCAGTGCTGACCAATGCTTTTCCAATTTATCCAAATTTATAGGTGAAATATGCGCTGCCCTTTTTGCTCAAGTGAAGACAGTCAAGTCAAGGACAGCCGCCATACGGAGGATAGTAACGCTATCCGTAGACGCAGGCTTTGCAGCGGTTGCGGTGCACGGTTCACCACATTTGAGCGTGTGCAATTACGCGAATTAACGGTTGTTAAAAAGAATGGTCGCCGCGCACCATTTGAGCGCGATAAATTACTAGCCTCGGTCACGATTGCATTGCAAAAACGTCCCGTAAAGGATGAACAAATAGAGCGCATGATCAGCGCTATTGTCCGGCGTCTGGAAAGCATAGGTAGTAACGAGGTTTCCAGCGAAATCATTGGTCAAATGGTCATGGATAGCCTGCCTCATTTGGATAGTGTTGGCTATGTCCGCTATGCTTCCGTCTACAAAAACTTCCATGAAGTCTCGGATTTTGAGAACTTTATCGGTGAAGAAAAATTAGCACCTGAAGCTGAAAAAAGTGAGAAAGAGGACTAATGGCTACTGGGACTAATACTGGGACTAATAATGAAATGCAACGCCGCCATTTAGCGCGGTTGTCCGCCGTGCAGGCCTTGTACCAAATGGAATTGTCGGACCATAAATCCAAATTGGTTGTACGCCAATTTAATGAACATTGGAAAAAACAAGCCGTAAATGATGGTAAGGTTAAGGCTGACAGTGAGTTCTTCGAGCTCATAGTTTTAGGGGTCGTAGCCGAGCAAGACGTTATTGATAAGGCTATTGCTGGAAAGCTTGGCAAAGCTTGGAAATTAAGCAGGCTTGATGTGACCTTACGCGCGATTATGCGCTGTGCTAGCTATGAACTTTTGCGCATGTTTAATGTGCCGGCGATTGTTGTGGTCGATGAATATGTTGGGTTGGCGAAAGAT
>Ga0316204_10000214_pt1 | contig 235316 bp, 230 predicted proteins | sample 6monrhotite_MG_2_FD_205661 | JGI IMG/M metagenome (GOLD analysis project Ga0316204, IMG submission 205661) | Microbial mat bacterial communities from mineral coupon in-situ incubated in ocean water Damariscotta River, Maine, United States -... | ecosystem: Environmental > Aquatic > Marine >...
ATAATATCAATAATGGTGCTAACGAATTTGTTAAACGGCAATCTAAATCTAATCAATTATCCTGAACAATTGCCAACAAACGATGGAAAGATGATGTTGAAAATCCAATATATTCTCAACTTAAACACATGGGAATTATCGAGATAATGGATTACGTTCATAAAAAAACAGGCTATTTAAAAGCCTTTAAAAATATTTCTTCTCGAAAACATAGTACCAAGGCAAGTGACGAGGATCTACTTGCCTGTATCTTTGGTAATCCTATAAAAGTCAGTTAAAACTTGTAACACAATGAATTAAAAGGATAAACCATGTCCTCTCCATTTAAATCAGGTCACTCAAAGGGTGAAAGCAAGTTACCGACGAAATCAAACCTACCGGAGACCGTTTCAGTTGATACATTCAATGGTAAATTGCATGTCGAGTGGGATCCTGATGCTGCGGTCACGCCCTTGGGGCAACTCCCCTTTTTCATCCAATTCTTAAAACTTGGCGGTCGTTTTGAACCTAGGATGAATGATTGTCCGCTTGAATATAAAAGTAACAACGCACCCAAAAAAATCAATGTGCTTGGCTCATTATTTTTATCGGTTTTGTCAGGGCATAAGCGCTATGCTCATTTAACCAGCTTGATGAGTGAACAGGTGAATTCAAAATTATTAGGCATGTCAAAGATTGTCAGCAATGACTCAGCTCGCCGAGCGCTCCAGAAGATGAATGAAGCTTTAGGCGTTAGTTGGCTACAAAAACATTTACAATCTTGTTATGAACCCTTATTAAAAATGCCTTGGATTTTAGATGCAGACATCACCGTAAAACCAATTTATGGACATCAAGAAGGCGAGGAAATTGGTTATAACCCACAAAAACCAGGACGCCCTTCACACACTTATCATACCTACATGATTGCCAACTTAAGATTAGTTTTAGACGTTGAAGTTCAAGCCGGAAACCAAGCCCACTCAAACGATTTATTGCCCGGACTATTAGCATTATTAAAACGCTTACCTCTCGACGGTAAACCCGAATTTGTTCGTGGGGATATTGGTTATGAAACCGATAACTTTATGAAAGAAATGGAGTCCATAGAGCAACCTTATTTGACAAAACTAAAAAAATCGCCAAACGTTAAGAGACTTATAAACAAGCATCATTGCTTAGGCGAGTGGACTTACATTATTTCTAAATGGGAAGCAAAAGACTCCGAGTTACAACTCCAAGGTTGGGATAAAAAGCGTCGAGTAGTGATTGTTAGGAAGCGCGTATCGGCTGAAAAACTCTTTGGTATTGAAATCAAAAAAGAAGGACAGCAGAGCCTTGCTTTTATTGAAAGTCCAGAAGATATTAAAGTGTTCGAATATTCTATTTTAGTGACGGATCTAGAGGATGATTTGGTGACGCTATTTCATCATTATCGCGATCGAGCTGATTGTGAAAATAACTTTGATGAAATAAAAAACCAATGGGGTTGGGGCGGTTACACGACACAGCAATTAAAAAGCTGTCAGTTTATGTCACGCATGATTGCTTTAATTTATAACTGGTGGAATTTATATGTTAGATTGGCCATTCCAGAATATCATTTAGAGGCAAGTATGTGACAAGAGCGGCATTTCAAGAATCGCGTTAATCTTGCAATAACGAGCCCCACAGCCATACTCTTGCCAATTCTAAGTGTAGGATAATACCAAACTAGCAACTGCTAATTGCAATGGTAGACCCAGTAAATTCCCTAGTGAGCTGACTATTCAATCGGTGTTTGCGTTTCGCTTAACGACCCGCTGCTCTAATGCAAGTTCTTTTTCATTCCGGGTTCCAAGTACTTTGCGCATAAAAATCGCGGCAGGACAAAAACCGGTAAAAGCACTTTGCAGCATGTTTGCTCCTACAAAAACCGTAAACCAGATAAATAGCGGACTCACAAAATAAGTCAGGGCTACTGACAGTAAAACCATACATCCAGCAAACGCCAGAACTGCTCTTTCAGTTGACATTGTTATTCTCCTCTATGTCAGGGTATTGTTTTGAGTTTATCAATGACAGGTCTAATCGGAGCTAGCATCATTCAAAACTCAGTTGAACTCGAAAAAAAAGATTCGAATTATTTTCCAGTTGCGACAAAAAAGTCTGCTCAGATTGACCTTGCATAAAATTAATACCGGCAATCCACTTCCAGTTGTCACTCACCACGTATCGGCTGCTATATCGCAGATAGTAATCTTGGTCGCTCGGCGAATAGAACAACATGAACGAATTTAGCAATCGTTGTTGTAGCGCTTGATGGGTGAGACGAAAAGTCGCCATTGTCCGGTTTTCTGCGGGGATAACCTGACCCATAAGGGCATTGCCGCTTAACTGGTTATAGTCTAAGGTCTTCTCTAAATAGGCTTGTACACCGAGGGTAAAATCGCTCGCGATCTCTGATTCGAATCCAAGTAAAAATCGTTGCTGGCTATTAGCGATCAAAGGGTCGCGACCACTCGTATCGTCGTGACTGAGGTATTGGCTAAACTCGGCATTAAAAAGCCCACCCCATAATGGCGTCAGCAAGCTCGCGCCAAATGAGTCCATACGGCTAAAACCTAGCTCGCCTGATTCATTGACCGTCGATGGGGATTTGAAAAATCCACGATAGCCATATAGTGACCATTCAATGTTACTCGCTGCGCCAAAAATTCGCAACGCAGCCTCGCTCCGCTGAGTAGCATTAATCGAGAGCTCTGATCTTGGTTGAATCCGACCTGCGCCAGGCAGGTAAAAAGAATACCTTTCGCCCGTGAGTACCTGGTCTGATTCAAAGTCGGGCTGCCAAGCTAAGTCAAAATTGAGCGTGTCGGTATAGTGACTGACTCTTAAGGCGTCTACCGGAGGTTTTAAATAGCTATCATCGCGACCGTTGAAAAATGACTTCCAGTCCTTGGAAAAAAGATCGTTCAAAAAAACGAGGTCACCAGTGCCCCAGGTGATCACCTGCCGCCCTATCCGGACGTCGGTACCACTGTCAAATGACTTCAGTAAATTGAGTTGATAAGCGTTGGCTTGGTAGCGATCAATTAAGGCATCGGCGAGCAATTCCAGCTCAAAATAGACCGAATAACTGGTCGACTGGTAATCGAATTTGCTCTTTGAGCGAACTTCGTTAAGCACTGAATCTTTAAAATTGCTGTCGTCCACGCTGATTAAACCGGCATAGCCATAGCTGACTTCGTGAGAAATCTGCAGCGGCGAGTCCGATTGCCAATCATCGCCCCACTCGTCTTCCAATTCGACTTGCGGTTGCTCCCGCGTCTGGTCGCTCGGCTGAGTAACGGAGGTCAATGGCCAGCAGAGTCCCATGCTTAAAATTAAGCCCAATGGTAATTTCATTATTTCGTTTTTAACCAGTTAACGGGTGGCGTTCTAAGGGAACGCTCGCTAAAGAGATTATCTGGGAATCCCAGATTGTAGTTAATTTTTCGAAACTCAAGTAAGGTAAAAGAGCCGTCACTCAGGTTTGAAACCTTGGCTTTTGTTACGGTGTTAACCTCCTCGATCAGTTTGACTTCAAGCGCCTCGATTCGACGAAATGCGTTACCTCTTCCATCATAGTACTCAATTTTAAGCGGTAAAAATGAAACTTTATCGATCCAGGTTTTATAGCTTTCAAACTCAACCGACGCGCTATCGATCGCTCGATGCTGCAAAATATACGTGCTATCGGTTTCTTCCAGAATTTGATGTGTATCGAGCTTAGGTGAACGCCCGGAAACGTCTTCATAAAAATAATGAGTACCGACAAAACTAGTACGTTTATCACCCGCAGAGATTCGTTTTACTAAATCTAACGCAGGCAGGTATAGCCAGCGGTCATCTTCGCCATCCGGTTTTTTATGAACCATAAAAGCCGTACCTTTGACGTCACTCGGCCGTGAAAAAACGACTAGAAATTTTTGCTCGCCGCCTTCGACGAGATCCTTGCGCAGGATAGTAAACTGGCGAGACTGTTTTCGCCCGTTGGCATCGACGATCCGCATTCTTGCCAGCGTACGCCCATCGTCGCCGCCGTAGTAGGCGCTCAGGGAAGCTTTAGCGACTATTTGATCGGCATTCAATTTATCATCCATGGGTGCATCTTCGGCTGCCGCACCCCTGACGCTATAGCTGCTTAAAATGACCATCAAAAACACTGCGGGCACGCTTGTACGACGACAAAACCGGCGACGCGTTACTTCAATGGCAATTGTGCCATCGCCTCGACGGTTCGCATCGGATTTGACATGCCCAAAATTGAGATTCAGATTCAGAAAATTCATGCTTAACTCCTTCGTTCGGTTTTAAATAACCAACGAGATAATATTTTCATGCTGGCGGGTAACAAAAAGATGGTCACCAAAGCAGACACGCCCATGATTGCCGCCAAAAAAGCGCCAACGGTAATATAAGGCACCAACGGCGCAAGTAGCAGTGGCGTGAAACCGAGCGCTATGACGAGCGCATTTCGCGAAATCGCCCTGGCGGGTTCCTGGAACATGGCGTCCATGGTTTGTTTGAAATTTCTTGTTCTGGCGTAAATGGCTCGAGAGCGCTCAATAAAATGAATCGCAAAGTCTACCGACAAGCCCAAAGTCAAGGCCGACAAAACGGCGATTGGCATATCGTAATATTTTCCAATCCAGCCGATTAATCCATACATAAAAATGATCGTGATCGACAGGGGTAACATGGCCAGTAAACCAAATAGCAAGGAACGAAATAGCAACACCATCATAATAAATACAATGACAAAAGCGCTGGTCAAACTATCGAACATACCGGCGACCATTTTTTCCTGCCAAATCAAATTAAGATATGCTTTTCCCGCCCAGTTCACGGTGATACCTTCGGGCGGTGGGTTGTCAGTAACGTAGGCATTAACCGCAGCTACAACAGCCGACATATCTTTATTATCGCCGCTGGTCAGTTGCAACCAGATTTGCGCCTTCGAGAAGTCCGGCGTTACAAAGTGCCACAGATCTTGTGGTCGATGCGAAGACTGAAATTGAAGTAATGTTTGGGCGACCGCTTCTTGGGTGCGCGGTAATCGATAGTCCTGGTGATTGCCACTGCGCAATTCTCGATTGACCGTTTTTATCAAGTCAACCACCGAGTTCGATTTCCCTACTAGACCGCTCTGCAATAAATGAGCTTGCAGCGCTTCTAGGTACGCCAGTTTTTCGGGTTGATTAAAAATTTTCGCCTGACTGGAATAACGCCCGCTGAGTTCGACCAGTCGTTCTATCGGTTCAGCGCCTGATTCACTTTCTTCAAACATTAAGTCGTCCAGCAAAAGAATAAAGTCCTGAAAAACGGCATCGGGCAATTTCTTAGCAAAAAAGTCTTCAATTTGTTCTCGGCTGGTTGACGAGAGTGCCTTATCAGCGGTTATGTCCGCAACGATCTGATCACGCCATTGTTCGACTAGTGCTTGCCTTTCGCTGAATTCAAATACCAGGTGTGCGTCATAGGTGCCGGCAAAATGCGAGTTCAAAACCTTGTCCGCAATCCGAATGTCGTGATCGGTCTTAAACCAACGAACCGGATTGTCGTTGATTTCAATTTTATAAATACCAACGATTGAAACACCTACCAGGATCAAGGCCAATAGCACGATACTTTTACTGCGTGCCAGGCTAAATTCTCCCCAGCTCGGCAAAATCCTCGCCAGTAGACTAGTTGATTCCTTGCCGACAAATAACTTTTGCTGCATTTTTTCAAGCTGTGCTGGATTCATCCTGGAAACATACGCCGGCACAAATAAAATAGTCACCAAAAACGCTAGCAAAATACCGCTGCCAACGACGATACCAAATACTTGAACCGGCGGTATCGGGGTAAGTGCTAAAGAGAAAAAACCAGCGGCCGAAGTGACGGAAGTAAATAGCATGGGTTGAAACAAATGTCCGGTTACTTTTCCTATCACCGCTTTGGCATTTTCGCCCGGCTTGTAACTGTCGGCAAATTCAGACATAAGATGAACCGAATCCACGACCGCAATCGGCATCAGAAAAATAGGGATCATCGAGCTCATAATATGCACGGTATAACCCAAACCTATCATGGCACCCATACTAATGATTACCGTCGCCATCGCTACAATCATGGGCGCGATTACCAGCGTTGCGCTTCGGAAAAAATAGAGCATTAGCAGATAAATAACCAGCGCCGCTGCGGGCGCAGATATGCCCATCTGGACGAACATTTCAAAGCCGAAGGTATCTTCGGCTACCGGTAAGCCGGTAACATAATAGTCATTTGCGTCGGATAAATTTTTCACCCACTCGCTAATTTCAGTGGCAATGCGATAGCTTTCATTTTTGTCCGTTATGGGTACGTATATCGTCGCTGCTCGCTCATCGCCAGAAACCAGGCTGTTGACCACAAATGGCAACCGGCGTGCTTTAGCGCCGATTTCCTCCGCCTCAACGTCACTGACCGGTGCTTTTGCCATCATCCACTCAAAACGAATACCGGAATCGGCCATTTGCTCGATATTATCGATGGTCGTCAGCGCGTTAACGTCGACTAATTTGACGCCCTTAATATTCAATATTGTGTCGCTCAGCTCTTTTAAATCCGAAAGTGACCGCCGATTGAAAATAGACTGTTCATTTTTTGCTACTGCGCCGACCACGATCAGATCGCTGAGTAAAAAGTCGCTCTTTACCTGATTATGATAAATTCGCGCTGGCTCGGTCTGAGAAAGCATATTCTCAGGGTCAGTATCAACCTGAACCCGGGATATCAAAAAACCCGTAACCAGAGTGATCACCAGCAATAGTCCATAGATCACGATCGGTTTGGCTAGCGAAAACTGGATTAACTTATCAATCATCGTCTTCGATCTCCCCTTTGCCTATCTCGGATTTCATAATTGGACCTTAAATTGGCTGTTTGATAGCTCCCCGTTAAAGCTTCATTTTTAAACTGAAAAACTTTAAGCGAAGGATTATGTTGAATGGATAATTCCAACGCTTTTCTGAGTGTAAGAGAGTTGTTTTGATCGTTTTCAATGGAATCATTTCCTTGAGCGCCAGCAATAAAAGAACTTGCTGTGAGCACAAACACTAGAAATAACTTTTCGAAATTAAAGATATCCGGCAGGCTGATTGCTCGCTTGAACGACTTGTATAACATTTTAAATACCTAAGAGATTAATAAATGAGAATTAAGAGCAGTTAAAACAGCTCTTATTTAGAAAATAGTAATAATGTGAATTAGACGATTGGAGGTCTAAAAAAGGAGAAGTGAATTTTTTTGACTTGTTTTAATCTCTGGTAGCTAGGAGTTTGGGTTATTTTTTCAACGATATTCATCGAGTCAGAATACGAGAAAAATAAGTGGCAGCAACAATTATTTTGACATTTGAGTGGGGTGTTATTTTTTGAGTCCTCGACTTTGAAATCCATTATTTCGATATTGTTTTGCTGAAGGCGATCATCGGTCAAACCGGCAATAGTTGAACAATCATTATTACCTGAAAAATTAAACAACGTTTCTGTTGCCGAAACATCGATCAAATAATGTAATGCAATCAAACATGCGAGGACGTAACCCAGCTTGTTTCCTAAACTTTTTGATTGTAATGTAATACGCATAACCGCTCGGCGCTAACTCAGCATCTTCACTTTTGAGTCATTAAGTTCAAACTTGAAACATCAATGCTAGCTAGTCTAAACTGTATAGTTACTATAGAGTCAAACATTTAATTTAGCATTCGGAAAAAAGCAGATAAAAATAGGACAACTAACCAAAATAACGGGGGGCAGTGTCCAAACTATCCGTTATTAGGTTATATTAAACAAAATCCACTTTTGGCTGATACGAATACCTTAATTAGCAGTTAAAACAATAAGTTAGTTTCAGGTATTGTAACTTCTCAATAAGCTGGGGCATATCCCTGATGATCGTTTTCCACCTGAATAAGGAGCCACAGAAGAACAATGAACTTAACCTTTGATAGTTGCACGCGCCATAATTAGATCAGGTAAATATTCAACCTCCGACTCATCAACCTCTAAACGAGTTTTTAGATATTTCCAAAATGAGATCTTCAGTTTCCGACAAGTTTTCTTTAGGCTGATAAAGGTATCTCGGCATCGACGGCCTTCGTCACTGCGAGTCCCACCACTGACTTTTCGTTTTTTTACGTAATCCCGAATATCCGTTTCACTGCCATTGGTATGAAGGGGGATCTCAGGTCGCTCTAAAACCAATAATAGTTCTGCTTTGTTTTTATTGATCCGCATGAGTGCCTGATTTAATGTGGCAAAGCTGGTTTGTTGAGTAAAAATTTCGTCAAATTGATGATCTAATTTTTGTTTCTCTAATGGCTCTGGTGCCAACTTATAAACTTTTAGTGCTCGGTATAGATCCCAGATCTGCTCGCGTACACGGTTAAGTGCTTCCCTGTGATTTTCATTAAGCGGTAATAATTTATGGATCAATCGCTCGGTATGGATCCAGCATAATCCATGGAGCAATACATTAAATTGTCCGGCATCATCACTGACAATGACCAAATCATCACACATGCCATACTGTAAAACACTACCAAGTAGTGCTCCCTCAGTCGCGATCCGCTGGTGTCGTTTATTAGTGAACGATAGTTTGGTTAAAAATGCTTGCCAACTTTTTTGATCTCGAAATGTATGAGTTAAGTGCCCTTGTAATTTGTCTAAGGATACTTTGGGTAATCGTTGTTTTCTCATGTATAAAATAGCGGCTTCAGTGAGTACATAATCTTGCTTACCAGCCCGTAGCAACTCTAAAAAATTGATCCTGTTTTTTGATTGGGTACTGCTGAACCAAGCAAATAATTCATTTCCCATTTGAGTGACGAAACCATTCTTGCCCTTGTGACGCGCACCACTGTCATCGACCGTTATGTAGGAGCTTGCCTTTAACCCTGCTTGCAGTAAATCATCTTTTTCATGATGGAAGATATCTTGGTTGGAGGTTAGCAAGTTCTCGATCTGTCCCGCTGAAATATCAACGCCCCACTCACGTAATTGCTCTAACAGAAGGGGTTGAGTCGTTTGGCAATGATGATGTTGATAGAGAACATAGCTGATCAGCTGCGATCCAAAATGGCGTTTTCTTAAGTTTGCAGGGAGCTGACCTGTCAGGTAGCTCCCATCAGGTGTCTGCCAGCGCGCCAATTTGTAGTGAGTGTTATGAGTATCGATCACTAAATCTTGTACAACAAAATCTCGATAACCCTTAAAACGAGATCCCTCTGGTATAGTTTCATTGGGTTGTATTACTTTAGTCTGGTGGATCTTAAGTGTTTTCTTTTTTGAACGTTTGCTGGAACCTGGTCGCTTTTTGGGTGCAGTTCCTTTTGGCTCATCGTCATCGTCATCATTGGTTTTTTTATCCATTTTACTGGGCTTAAATTGAGGCCGTTTCTTTTCGCCTTTAAGGATATTGATCTCATCTTTTAAATAAGCAATTTCTTCATCCTGTTGTTGGAGACGCTCGGCAAATTGCTCCAGCAGCGCAAGCAGGCTTTTGACCAAAGGGGTTTGCTCTGCTTCAGGAATGTCAGGGAGCTGAAAGCGTTGGTTCATTATTACTCATCAAAGGCGATTGCTTAGGATAATTATACCATTAGTTTTTAAGGTCAAATTTAACCGCCTGAGTGATCGTTTAAGGGGGATGAAAAGTTCTGTGGCGAGTCGGGTATACAGGGAAAAAGATCCGATCAGATTGGATGTGCACAGGATCTTGAGTGAAGTAAATAACAACCACTCGTTTATCCAATTAATTTTCTGTATTTCTTCAAAAAAAGCTGTCAAGAGAAAAATGAATTATTTTACAACGGATTAATTTGGAGGGGCATACCACACGGGATAATCGATAGGGTTTCATCGAGTCGAATTCTTTCAATCTGCCCCAGCTTATTGAGAAGTTACCAGGTATTTAAAGATCATAGGCTCGTTGAAGTCATAACGCTCTAATTGAGAATGATTCTCATTATAAATTCTATAGTGGGTATAATGTCAAGCTCCGATCCAACCTTATAATAACTTTGTAATGGATAACACTAGTTTTAGTTACCTCTGTCTAAGCCCTCAATGATCGGACAGCCCTCTTCTCTTCCTCGGCACAGAGCTACAAGTAGTTTTAGCTCGTTTCTCAAAGTCTTTAATTCATCTAAACTGCTTTCTATTTCTTGTAGTTTCTGTTTGGCAAGTAGTCGTATTTCCGGCTTCGCTTGTTGTGGAGATTTTCTAAAGATTATTAACTGCTTAATTTCGTTGAGACTAAACCCCATTCGTTGGGCGCGCTTGATAAATTTAAGGATTGAAAGATCGCTTTCGCAATAACTTCGTAACCCTGAAGAGGTTCGCTTAATGACCGGTAAAAGACTAATTTTCTCGTAATAACGTAACGTATCCGCGCTGATATTAAGACGCTTTTTTACTTCACCAATTTGATACACACTCAATCACCTTAAAAAATAACAACTGTGACAATTTTTGAGTCAGACAAACTATTACAAACAACCAGTTAACATTCATAGTAGACGTTTATTTAATTCATCTTTTAGATTTTTTATTGGCGGCATGCCTGTAAAAGCTAGTTCACCATTAATAACAATTGTTGGAGTTGTTAAAACACCTAACGAAACTGCATAATCTAAATGCTCTAACACGTCTAATTCTCGGTAGACGATAGCATCGTCACTGAATTGATCTAGCATCTCTTGAATTCGTTGTTTTGCCTTTTCGCATCGATCACAGAAATTCGAAGAAAACAGTTCAATTTTAATTTTTTTTGTCATTTCAGAATACTGACCAGCTATCAATCAAAATCTGCATGGGCAATGCTAAAAAAGCAGCAAAAAACCCGACGCACCATAGGATAACTGATACCCAAAAAATACCTAGATTCCAACGCTGACTTTTGCTGCACAACTTACCTAGTTTAGGATCACTTGGACAACTTCGATTTGGTCGATACATCGTATACGCAGAAATTACGATCAAGATACCTGAAATAGCAAACACCCAAGGCTTGTGTAAACTTAGCGTGATCAAAACCGGGAAACTGCTAACTACCGAAACAACGACAGCTCCCATCCCGAGCATCACTAAAATAATGGGGATCGCGCAACAAACCAAAGTCCCTGTGGTAGTAAACAAAACCAACCAGGTAAGACTAGTTTCTTTGGTGCGAGGTGTCAATTCAGGCATATATTAAATCCACACTTTCAGAAACTCTAATGCGTTTTTACTTAACATCTACTTGCACAATTTTACGATAAGTAAATCCAGAGTCGTTAAATAGTTTTTTTAATTGGGATTCTTTCAAATTCAGTGCCTCAGTTCCTGAAACTGAAACCACTCCGTTATTCAAATCAAAATCCACTCGCTCAACACCTTCTATATTCATGAATTTTTTTTCGATTCCATAAGCACAGTAAGGACACGCCAAACCATCAGCTCGTATTTGGAAAGTTTTTTCCGCAGAAAGAACCGGGGTGTTCCAAACGATCGCGAATAACGTGATCAGTACTATAAATAAATTACTCATATATTGTTTCATCATTAATACCTTTTTTAATTGATGTTTATAAATGCCATTCGAATTCAATACGCGCTCTATAATCAGTAGCAGTCTGATCTCCATTCAAATTATTTCGAACTGGGATCTGTACGCCTGCTTTAAATGCAAAATTTCTTAAAGTCCACATCACTCCCGGAGAAACAAACCACCGACTTCCGCCACTATCTGCAAATGTAAGATCTCCGATACCACTGCGTTCGGCGAATTCGCCATTCAATTCAAGTAACCACACAGTATCGGCTTCTAGATAATCATTAACTTGAAAACGATAACCGCCCGCGAGATCAACAAACCAACGATCGCCACGTTCTAATTCAAATTGACTACTAGGGATCGATGAATCTTGGTTAAAACGATAACGCATACTCGCCCAACGATACCACTTTAAACTTTCGTAGCCATAAGCAAAGCCTAACATAGTATCTGTGGTGCCAGAGCCAATTCGTTCATTTCCCGAGTCTAATTTCACTTGAGTGATGAACGCTACGGAGCTTTGTTCACCCAAAGAATCCTCCCGCCAGAAACGATACTTACTTGACAAAACAACATCGCCCACTCCGCTCTCAGTGATATTTTCCTCTTCGCTTATTTGATAAGGTAGTTCAGCACCGATAACCCAATCTCCGGTGATACCGTACTTTACTGCTATAGCTCGTTCATCCTCGCTGGATTCAGCTTTTTTTTCCTTCGAAAACTCAGCGTGAATTTCGACTCCGTCTTTAAACAGAACATGTGGTCCAGGACTAAAGATAGGGTCGTGGGCAAATGCGTTGTCGCTGAGTAAAAAATAAACTAACGTCACGGCGATGACAGCCCTCCTTTGAAACTTGATAACCATCAGGTTTTTCCTACATTAATTTTAAACACGATCAATGTTAACTAATGGAGTTAACTCCATGTCAAGGCTTATTCAAAAAAATAGAATATGTTGAGTGTGTCTTTTTGGATATAGCTTTAGCTTTCTTCAGTTGGAGTGTTAGTGACAACAGGTTTTCTCATCATCTGCGAACAACCCTTTAAAATCTGTAGTTCCTTCAAGATGATCGATAAAATATTGTGGCGAGTTTTAAAAACTATTTATGCCCCCTCCAATTAATTTTAAGATTGTTTAATACGTTTTTGGTAACTTCATTGACAATAGCGCTGCGGTAACAAGAAATGAGCACGAAATCCATAGACAGACTTCTAAACCGTATTGTTGATATACCCAGCCTGAGAATACGGTACCAATTAATCTTCCCATTGCATTGGCCATATAATAAAAACCGACATCAAGTGAGACTCCGTCACCACCTGCATAGCTGACTATCAAGTAACTATGCAGTGATGAATTAATGGCGAATATGACACCAAAGATCAACAATCCAATAATCAATGAAGTTTGGACATAAAAGTTGAAATGTAATGCCAGAGCGATGCACGCAGGAATTACTGTAAGGTAACTTGCCCATAAAAGTGCATCATGACCGGAGGGTACTCTGCCTTGTTTTTTCCCTGTAAAATGTGGCGCAATGGATTGAACAACACCATAACCAATAACCCAACTCGCCATAAAACCGCCAACCCACCAATGATCCCAATTAAAGGTTACTGTGAGAAAAACAGGCAATGCTACAACAAACCAAACATCCCTAGCACCAAATAAAAACATTCGAGCGGCTGACAAGATATTAATCGCACGGCTTTTAGAAAATATTTCTTTAAATTTGGGTTTAAATTTAGCTTTCCCTAAATCTTTTTTGAGTGCCATTAAACTAAAGAGCCACACAAGTGCTAATAACGCTGTCATGAGGATTATCGCACCACGAAATTCTAATAGTGTTAATAACAAACCGCCAAGAAAGAAACCAAACCCTTTTAGCGCATTTTTGGAACCGGTAAGAATGGCGACCCAGTGATAAAGTTTACTTTCTGCCCCTTCAGGGACAAGTAACTTAATCGAACTTTTAGCGCTCATTTTGTTTAAATCTTTTGCGATACCAGATAATGCCTGCGCAACCATCACATAAACAACACTTAACATATCCGCTGGGACAGTCAGCATGGCAAGTGCAACAATTTGGATCGCTAAGCCGATATTCATGGTTTTATTTAAGCCGAGCCTTGCTCCCAGCCAGCCACCTATAAGGTTGGTTACGACACCAAAAATTTCATAAAATAGAAATAGCATAGCAATGCTTAAAGGGCTATACCCTAAATGGTGAAAATACAACACAACCAACATGCGTAATGCACCATCGGTTAAGGTAAACGCCCAATAATTTCCGGTGATCACCAAATATTGTTTCACTTGCGGTGATAAGTTTTTTAACGGTAAAGATCCCATCCAAAACTATTCCTTGTCAGATAGACCCACTAACCGAACTAGCTCGGCAGTACGATTGGCATAACCCCACTCATTGTCATACCAAACATATAGTTTGACTTGAGTATCATTTACTACCATTGTCGAAAGCGCATCTATAATGCATGAACGAGGGTCTGTTTTATAATCAATAGAAACGAGTGGCAGTTCTTCATACCCCATGATGCCTTTCAACTCATTTTCTGCCGCTTGTTTGAGTACATTGTTAATTTCTTCAACACTTGTATTACGAGCCACTTCAAATACACAATCAGTAATCGATGCATTGGCTAAAGGTACACGTATCGCATGACCGTTCAACTTCCCTTTAAGCTCTGGAAAGATATGCGTAATCGCTGTTGCTGAGCCTGTGGTAGTTGGAATTAAACTCATGCCACACGCTCTTGCTCTACGTAAGTCTTTGTGTGGCGCATCAAGTATGGTTTGCGTGTTGGTAAGATCGTGAATCGTTGTCATAGAGCCATGCTTAATACCGACTTTTTCATGAATAACTTTCACCACAGGCGCTAGGCAATTGGTTGTGCAAGAAGCCGCTGTTACGATTGGATAGATATTCTTGTCGTATAGATTCTCATTAACGCCCATGACAATATTCAATACACCATCTTCTTTTACAGGTGCAGTAACCACAACTCGTTTCACACCTTGGTCTAAATAGGCTTTCAGCAAAGCTTTAGTTTTTATTTTACCAGACGCTTCAATAACAACATCACAGTTTGACCAATCGGTATCTTGTGTAGCTTTATTCTGAGTGCAAGGGATCGCTTTGCCATTAATCATTATCGAATCACGGTCGTAAGTCGCACTATGGTGCCAACGACCATGCACGGAATCAAAGGTCATTAAATGAGCGAGTGTTTCAGCATTGCCAGCGGGATCATTAATCTGTATTACCTCAATGTCATCCCAATCAAATACTGCTCGCATGGTTAAGCGTCCCATACGACCAAAACCGTTAATTCCAATTTTAATTTTCATTTGAGTGTCCTCATTATTTATAAATAAGAGTTAAAGTAATCAAGTTGTACTGGGTGATGTAATGCCTTAGGACGTAATCTTTGTACTTCAGTTAAAACTTTATCGCCAGACCAGCCAAAGGCTAAAAGAATAAGTCCAACAGTCAAACCTGTGCGACCAGAGCCACCTTTACAGTGAACCGCAACGGTGCCTTTATTGTTAATTATATTCAAAATGTCTGCCTTATTGGCTTGCCATTGAGACTCAAAAGCTTCATTTGGGACGGCATCATCAGGCATAAGCAATTGCACCCATGCAATACCTTGTCTAGCACAAACCGTTGGTAATAATTCGGCATTATTATTAGCCATCTCTTCATCAAACATTAAGGTCACTAACATTTGAGCTCCAGATTGTTTTAACTGTGAGACGGTATCTTCAAGACTGGTTTCTTTTGTGCCAGGGCACGGCGTAAAGATAAGTTGAGCACCATTATCTAAGGCTAAAATATCAAAAGGATGAATTTTCATTTTTAAATTCCAATATTAAATAGTTTTATTTAAACCAGTGTTGAGTTCGATTAATCAATGCAACCAACGAGAGCATGACAGGGACTTCAACTAATACCCCAACTACGGTTGCGAGCGCAGCGCCAGAATGTAAGCCGAAAATCGAAATGGCAACTGCGACAGCTAATTCAAAGAAATTTGATGTACCAATGAGGCAGGCGGGAGCGGCTATATTGTGCGGAAGCTTCATCCATTTGGCCGCTAGATAAGCAATGATAAAAATCCCATAAGTTTGTATTAATAACGGCACAGCAATTAAACCAATAGTCTCTGGATCAGATATAATTGTATTTGCCTGAAAACCAAAAAGTAGAACAACGGTCGCTAATAGCCCGATGACTGACCAAGGTTTCAATCTTGATAGAAAGCGATTTAATGACTCTTCCCCATTGCCATGGTTCAATATTTTTCGAGTGATAACCCCTGCAATTAATGGCAATAAAACGTAGAGAACAACGGAAACCATTAGCGTTTCCCAAGGCACCTGGATGTCACTCACTCCTAGTAAAAATGCAGAAATCGGCGCAAATGCAAAAACCATAATAACGTCATTAACGGAAACTTGAACCAACGTGTAATTGGGATCGCCTTTGGTTAACTGCGACCAAACAAATACCATTGCAGTGCAAGGCGCAACACCGAGTAATATCATCCCTGCAATGTATTCTTGTGCTGATCCTGGATCAACCAAGTCGGCGAATAATGTATTGAAAAACAACCAGCCTAACGCTGCCATCGTAAATGGCTTTATTAACCAATTAATCACAATGGTGAGCAGCAGACCTCTAGGATTTTTACCTACATCCTTTATGGCTGTGAAATCGATCTGCACCATCATTGGGTAAATCATTACCCAAATAAAAACAGCAACCACAATGTTAACGTGGGCGATTTCAAACCCAGCGATACTTTGAAAAATATCTGGTTGCCACAATCCGAATACGACACCAACCACAATACTCAGACCAACCCAAACAGACAGAAAACGCTCAAAAATGCCCATACCGCTTTACCTTTTTCAACACTAATATTATTTACAATAACTCGCTTTATCTGGGCGTTTTTTCATTTTTGCTAATCGCTCAAGCTGCGCACTTATCAACGGAATATTATTTTCAGTCGTTTGTGCGATAACGGACTTTGCCCACAATGGCAGCTCAGGATTGATACGGTAAAAGACCCATTTCCCGTTTTTTCTATCAGTGATAATTTGTGCTTTTTTTAAAACTGCGAGATTGCGAGACATTTTGGGCTGGCTTTGCTCCTTAAGTGCCTCCATTAATTCACAAACACACAGTTCGCCGTGATAGTGGGTTAACATTAAAGCCTCTAAACGAATTTTGTCTGTCAGGCATTTATAAAAGGTAATCGGATTAAGTGCAGAGATCTTATTGGTGATTTTAGGCTTAAGATTTTTTTGATTCGTTTTTTCCGCTACTAAAATAAACATCGTTATGCGGTTATTTATTTCATTCAAAGTGGTGATAAAAGGAATGTTACCTGAGCGTATCTTAGGATCGGGAAAATCCCACGCCATCTGATTAACCGCTCCAGGGAAAGTTCTACACTCTTGATTCGCTTTATCACATAAGGTGATCACATAATCAAAAATCTGTCCTGCAAATTCATCAATACTTTTTGATTTGAGAGATTGTTTTGGCAAGCCAAAGCTTTCTAACGCAGCAAGCGCTCTCTCATCAACCTGCTCGGGATGTGTCCCTGCACTACAGACTTCGAATTGTTCACCGGCTTTATGTCGAAGCAGAGCCTCCGCCATTTGAGAGCGAGCTGAATTACCAGTACAGAGAAAAAGAACCTTCAGTTTGTTCAAGCTTTTCATAGAAATAGACCGCATACCTACATATGCGTTTTATTATATATATTAATATTCATATGTAAAGAATTGTATTCGTAGAAATAGGACTTCTTAAGTGCTGTCTTTAGGAGCAAGGTTTGGTGCTTTTATCAAAAGTTAACCTTCGCTCCTCAACTAAGTAGGTAGAGAAAAATGAATGAAAGATATTTATATAGGACAAAATAACACTGACGAAAATAAAAGTTCGCTTTGTTTGTTGTAATTACTTTGGTTAGTATGATTAGTGGCAACAAGCCTTTTCATCATCGGCGAACAGTCCTTTGAAGTCAGTTTTACCTGCCAGTCGATCAATAAAATATTGCGGCGATTCATTGAAGGTATCTAAACAATACGGGCAACGACAAAAGTAAAATTTATGACCATCTAGCAAAATGGGAACTGTAAATGACGCAGGTTTTTCTGCCAAACAAGTGGGGCAAACTTCGATATTTGCAGTTTCCTTCAAATATTTTTCAGGGTTTTGCTTAAAAAGTTTTAAACACCCCTGACAGCAAAATGCATAGGAAATCGATTGAAATTCAAAATATACGGCTTGCTCATGACTGATCCCTAGTCGGACAAGTGAGCAGCCACAGGTTGCACAAATAATGGTTTTCATTTCGTCTCCAGTATCAAACTTCATGTCAAAAAAGTTAACTTAATTGAGGATCAGATTTAGGTGAAGTGCCGGATCCGGGCGATTCACAACTACTACAAATTTTTTTAGGTGGGTATATGACGTCCCAAACTGACACCACAAACATCAGACCGACTGCAAAATAAAACATATCGGTGCTCCAGTTATCTGTCCAGAATAAATGAAATGTTGCTAGTACCATTATTGGACCGGCTATCGCTATCAAGGTTCTCCACCAGATGCGATGTGACCACCATGAAATTAAGTTCGTTCCCAAGACAACCCAAGCTGCAATAGGTATTAATGTATTTAAAAAGAAACCTTCATATTGCGTCAAGAACCCCAATCCTATTGACGCGCCTAATGCGGCGAGCGCTGGAAAACAATAGGCACAACTAAGCGAAGCCGCGATCATACCAACTGCACCAGTTTTATCTATAATACGAAAAAAATTCATTGATATCACTCCTAAAAAAATATTAACCCTTGTTTAATATACTGTCTGGGCTTTTGCCACAGGCTACCCGGCGCAACAAGACAATTCTTTAACATCTTTGTTAAAAGTTTGCGCGCAAAGTTTGAGCCCTTCGACCATTGTCAGGTAGGGGAACAATTGATTGGCCAGTGACTCCACCGTCATTTTATTGTGGATCGCAAGTGCGGCACTTTGGATCAACTCACCGCCTTCATGCGCCAAAATTTGAGCGCCAATAATAAGACCGGTTTCTTCGTCGACTACCAGTTTAATAAACCCATCGGTTTCAAAATTAGCTAAAGCTCTCGGAACATTTTCCATATCCAACACTCGGCTAATGGTATTTATTTTTTGCTCTTTTGCTTGCGTTTCAGTTAGTCCCACGGTAGCCACTTGAGGATCAGTAAATATCACCGTTGGCATTATACTTAGATCTAACCTAACATCACCGCCTGTCATATTAATCCCAGCTCGACTACCAGCCGCTGCTGCGACATAAACAAATTGTGGCATGCTGCTACAATCTCCAGTGGCGTAAACATTGGTGACGGATGTTTCCATTTTATCGTTAACGATAATGGCACCATTGGATTCGGTTTTAATTCCAACAACATCAAGGTGAAGATTGGCGGTATTAGCGTGTCGTCCAGTGCTGATCAACAGTTTGTCAGATTCAATTAATCCTTCATTTGTTTTGAGGCTAAATTGGTTCCCGTAATAAGAGACTTCTTCAGCCTGCGAATTAGTGAGTACGCAGATCCCTTCTTTTTCAAAGCATTCTTGAAGCTTTTCACCTAATAAGGGATCTTCAGCGTACAACAGTGTGTGTCTGGCTAATACGGTGACTTCTGAGCCTAGTCGTCGATAGGCTTGGGCAATTTCTAATGCGATGACCGAAGAACCGATCACAACTAAATGCTCGGGCAATTCTTCAGCGAATAAAGCTTCAGTTGAGCTCCAGTAAGGTGTATCGGTTAAGCCTTTTATGGGCGGAATACTCGGGATTGAACCGGTTGCGATCAGAATACGATCCGCTTTCAACTCTTGCTCTTGACCATTCGCTTCGCCAATAATCAAAGTTTGAGGATCTTTAAATCGAGCGTAACCTTTAATCAAACTTAATGCGGGATTAGAAGCCAAAATATTTTGATATTTTGCGCTTCGTAATTCGTTAACACGACTGGTTTGCTGATTTGAAAGTATCTCGCGACTAATTAATGGCGCTTGATTTTCTAAACCCGTAAATGGATTATCGCGTTGTTGTTGCGCCAATTGAGCAGCTCGGATCAATATTTTAGATGGCACACATCCCACATTGACACAACAACCGCCGATCTCATCCGCTCCTTCTATTATGCTCACTCTCGCACCACCCTCAGCGGCTTTAATGGCGCTCGCAAATGCGCCAGATCCACTACCAATGATCGCGATATGTAATTGACCCTTACTATAATCAGTAATACTGCATTCGCTTTCCTTTGAACAACAATTGTTTTCTTCAATACCATTCATGCTTTTACTATCCCAGTTTTAAACCTACTTAATTTAAAAGATAACTAACGATTCAAGAGAGACTCGTCTTACATTGAGGTTGCTTTATAACCTACGTTAGTCGAAGCCATACCGATAGTTTCTATATCTGTCTTTTGTGGATCAAAAATCACCAAGGCTGTTTTGGTGTCATAATCAACCGTTGCCTTGATCACGCCATCTACTTTTTCCATTGATTTGCGAATGGTAATGTCACACATCTTGCAGGTCATATTTTCGATTGAATACTTTGCGGTTTGCTCTGTCACGAGCGTTTCTTTTGCGGCGATTGTTTCATCTGACGCATAGGTGTTACTGATAAAAAATATTGAGCTAATGATTAAGGCAAACGCGATCATTGGTTTCATGAAATTCTCCGAGATGGGGTTTAGTTGTTTAATATGAAGTTCTTAAAGTTTAATCGATAATAAATTCGGCGTAATAAGGAAAAGTCACCATAGCCGTCAAAATGGCAGAAACAATCCAGAAAACAATTCGTTGGTTTCGGATCACTTTTGGATCAGCGCAAAGCGCATCAGTATCACACTTTTGAGGGACTAAATATAAACTGCGGAAAACCACTACTAGGACAATGATTGTCAAACCCGTAAAATAGGGACTATATGGTTCCATCGCAGTGAGGTTACTCATCCACGCACCTCCAATACCGAGTGACAATAGTAATAATGGACCAGTACAACAAGCGGATGCACCGATTGCGGCTAGAGTTGCCAATAGTAAAGGGTGATTTGAACTCGAGGTATTTAACACTTGAGAAGACTCCATTAATTCAGTTAATGGAAATAGGATACACTCTGGTGTATAGACCAGAGTCAAGCGGTGATTTGTGCGCGATTAATCGTCTAGGAAGCCTTTTTGACAGAGTGTATCAATAAATGCACATTGATCCGCATTTTCACCTGTTTTACAAGAGCTTATCATTTCATCTAGAGCCAATTGAATTGTCCTTAGTCCCTCTATTTGCTGGTGAATACGTCTCTGTTTTTCCTCTACGAGGATCTGAATATCTTTGCAGTGTGAACCACCGAGCTCAAGTTGTTTTATCTCTTTTAATGAAAACCCTAGTTTTTTTGCTCGCTTTATAAACCTTAAACGGTCGATCGCTGAGACTGGGTACTGGCGAAATCCATGCTCTGGTTTGGCAGGCTCCATGATTAAGCCTTGCCGTTGATAATGCATGCAAACACCCATGAAATGCAGTACACGTCTTTCAACCCACATACGAACTCATCCAAAATCAATAATTATTAGATTATCTCTTTTTATAATTCGTCCAGCGGCAATCGCTCTTTAAGGAAATAGCTTTTCCAAAGTGACGGCGCTACTCGATCGGTCACTTCTTATAGGCCGAAAATAAATCTTCAGATTTTTCATTATTATCTAATAAAAACCCTTTGAACTAAATTTAATATACATCAAGAAAGAATACTTTAATTAGTTGACATATATTTATTAGGATCGAGCTCAAACTCAAAACGGCAGGTGGGCGAACAAAAGTAAAATCGTTCACCTCCGAAATCGATTTTATCCGTTGCTGTTTCTTGACTGAGCCTCATTCTACAAACAGGATCTAGATGACTATTATCTTTTGCCTGACGGCGTTGAGATTGTTTATTCATGTTGGTTCTCCACATAAAATCAAAGTTGCTCTAATTTAGATCATATTCGATATTTCAGTTAGTACTCGACTGTTCAATAAAGGCTTTCCACTGCTTATAACGTGGAATAAACGCGGGTATTTGCTTTCGATATTCAAGATATTCGTTACCAAATTTAGCAGTCATCGCACGCTCTTCCCTTTTAGATAACCGATAATAAATGAACACAATAATCGGCAAAAGACCGATTGAGAAAAACGTTGGCCAATGCACCACACCCTCTCCAAATAACGCGATAAACAAACCGGTATATTGAGGATGTCTAGCTAATCCGTAAAGTCCTTCAGTCACCAACTTTTTTTCTTTTTGAGCCTCGTAAACTTGACGCCAGCCTCGGTAAAATAGACCAATACCAAAAAATAACAAAACATATCCTACAATCATTGAGATCATCATTCCAGTTTCCCCCATCCCAAGCAGCGACGACCATAGATTGGCGTTAAGTTCCGTGCGATCTAATCCACCAAAACGCGCAAGTAAGTAGATGGATAACGGAAAACCATACATTTCTGCGTAGAGTGCTATTACGAACGCTTGAATTACACCTGCGCCTGTCCACTCTCGCCACGATTTAGGTGCCAAATATTTATATAAAATCCATGATACTATCACGATCATGATCAGTGCCATAGCCCAAACACCTGAGTGTGCAATTGGTTGGTTCATTTTTTTCTCCGTTAATGACTATTTTGTCCTGCTACCAAAGAAGTTATACAAAGGTACCCAGATCAATGCGATAAACCAACCGTATGCATAACTCTCCAACGCACCTAGAAAAAAGCTTTTCCAACTGATCCATTCAAACCCCGGAAGTAATTTGAGCCATACACTGTACATGGCGTGTTGTGGAAATATTAAATCAAATGAAACACACAGAATGAAACTAATCATGATGAAAAGGCTCGTTGCGTGACCAAAAGCAGATAAAGATATTTTATGCGTCATGATCTTTCTCCTTGTTGAATGCTTTAGTTTTATCTATCGCGATTGTGTATTTTTTTGGATAACGATCAAATTCATCCAAACATTTTTTTGAACAAAAACGATACAATATGCCGTCTTGTAATTTACCATAACCTTCGTCTTCGGTAATTTTTACGCCACATACGGGATCAAATATTGCTTCATCCGATGTTTTTTTCTTGTGACTATGATGTCCGTGAGCCATGTGCGCGCCACATCCAAAGCGCATCATAAAATAGAAAAAACCTGCGAACAAAATAAAAGACAATAAACCTTCCATATTCCTCTCCTCAATTAACTTAAGAACGGTGTTTTACCTCAACACCGTGATGACAAACAAGTAGCGATGATAAAATTTCTACTCCGCTACAAAATCAGACAATGGAAACATATCCTCAACAGGTAAAATCGCGATAAACCCATAAAACAGCTCTGGAGATCCCACACCCTTTTTTATCGCCTCGCAAATGCTACTTTTATCATTTGAGCAACAAAATATTTCGATACGCGCGTGAGACTCCAGCCAATCGGATGAAAAAAAATTCATATGCTTTCCATAACCTTTTACTTTCGAAATGGTAATGCCAGGGACATTCACCAACTTTAACTCTTCTTCAACCTGCGAGAGCATTAGAAGAGGTATGAATGCGTTAATTTTAATATACTTCATGATTTAATCCTCCAGTTTGAGATCAATTAACCACTCAGTTTGAATAATCGAAGTCTAGCTTAACTTTTGTTTCTTCAGTCTGAGTGCATTTACTATCACCGATACAGAGCTAAAACTCATTGCCGCTGCAGCAATAATTGGTGATAGCAAAATTCCAAAAAATGGGTAAAGTACACCGGCTGCAACCGGCACACCTAACGAGTTATAAACAAATGCAAAAAATAAGTTCTGTCTAATATTTCTCATAGTGGCACGACTTAAAATAATCGCTTTAACAATACCTCTTAAATCACCTTTCACTAAGGTTACGCCAGCACTTTCCATTGCCACATCAGTTCCAGTTCCCATTGCAATACCGACATGTGCTTGCGCAAGAGCTGGTGCATCATTGATACCATCACCTGCCATCGCAACGATTTTTCCATCGGCTTGTAAGGTTTTGATGACTTGTGCTTTTTGATCGGGTAACACATCCGCTTTGACTTCATCGATACCGAGTTTATCCGCCACTACTTTTGCGGTTAAAGGATTATCGCCGGTTAACATCACCACTCGAATGCCCTGCATATGAAGCTGTGAAATAGCATCGGGAGTTGATGCTTTAATGGGATCGGCGACACCAATTAATGCTGCTGGTTGACTGTCAACAGAAAACAAAATAACTGTTTGACCGTCTGCTCGTAATTCTTCTGCTTGAGCAAAAAATGGATCACTTTTTTCTGCTTTATTGCTTTGTAATGTACCTACTTTTTCCATCAATTTTTGGTTGCCTAGTGCCAGTTGTTTTCCGTTGATAGAAGCAGTAACTCCCATTCCAGTGACAGAACTAAAATCACTGACATCAACAGATGATATCGATCTTTCTTTTACGCCATCGACGATAGCTTTCGCCAACGGATGCTCACTTTGTTTTTCTAGTCCGGCGATCCAAGCTAATAATTGCGACTCATCAAATCCTTGATTGACCATCACAGTTACTAGTTTTGGTTTACCCTCTGTTAAAGTACCAGTTTTATCAACCACCAAGGTGTCTACTTTTTCCATAATTTCTAGCGACTCAGCATTTTTGATCAATACGCCTTCTAAAGCTCCTCGACCAGTTCCGACCATAATAGAAATTGGGGTTGCTAAGCCAAGTGCGCAAGGGCAAGCAATTATTAGCACCGCAACAAAATTAATCAGCCCATAGGCAAGCGCAGGCTCCGGTCCCCAGACATACCAAACCACAAATGCGATTGACGCAATAGAGACTACAATTGGAACGAAATATCCAGCGACGGTATCTGCCATTTTTTGAATGGGCGCTCGCGAGCGCTGTGCTTCAGCGACCATTTTTACAATTTGCGATAGCAAAGTATCCGCACCAATTTTTTCCGCCTGCATAATCAAACTGCCAGTACCGTTAACAGTCGCACCAATTAAATGATCAGCAACTGATTTGCTCACGGGTATTGGCTCACCGGTTACCATAGACTCATCCACACTACTCGCTCCATCAATCACTTTCCCGTCAACGGGAATTTTTTCGCCAGGTCGAATTCTTAGTCGATCGCCGACCTGCACTTGTTCTAGTGGAATATCCTCCTCGTCACCGTTATCTCGAACAATCCTTGCATTTTTTGGAGCGAGTCCTAACAATAATTTTATTGCCGCATTGGTTTGAGAGCGCGCACGAAGTTCCAACACTTGTCCTAATAAAACCAGCGCGATGATCACCGCCGCCGCTTCAAAATAAACATGGATTAAACCGTCTGTAGTTAACATCTCTGGTGGAAAGGTATTTGGTAATAACATCGCTATTACGCTATAAAAGTAAGCGACCGAAACGCCCAAGCCAATCAATGTAAACATATTTAAGTTCCAAGTTTTGACTGACTGTACCGCACGTACATAAAATGGCCAGCCACCCCAAATAATTGCAGGCGTACCTAGCAAGAACTCAATCCATTGCACCCATTGCATTTTCAATCCGGCAGGCAACCATTGTGGAAAAATATCTGCTAACATCGCCAAAACAAAAACAGGGATTGCTAAAAAGCTACTAAACTTAAATCGCCTCGTCATGTCATCTAGTTCAGGATTTTCCTCATCAACATCAACAGTTGTTGCTTCCAACGCCATGCCGCAAATGGGGCAGTTACCAGGCTCGTCCTGTAAAACTTCTGGATGCATTGGACAAGTGTATTGTGTTTTTCTGGCGGCTAAAGGAATATCTTTTGGCTCTAAAGCCATTCCGCATTTTGGACAGCTACCTGAGCCAACCTGCTCTATTTCAAGATGCATCGGACAAGTATAAATAGCGCCTTCATTTTCCTCTGAAGCTATCGAATTTGAGTGATGATGTTTATGGTCGTGCTCATGGTCAGAACATTGATGCTCTTCAGAATGCTTGTGGTTTTTTTCGTTTGGACTGTTTTCATCCGAAGCGCTTTTATCCGAACCGCAACGGTCGCAACAGCGTTCCGTTGCATAATCATTTGGCGAAAGTTCAAATTTGTTTTTACAACCTTGACTGCAAAAGAAATAGTCTTTTGATTGATACTCACTTTTGTGTTCGCTTTCTGCTGTGACTTTCATACCACACACGGGATCGTTCATGGAATTATCCTCTTTGGTTTGCAACCTGCTTGTCATCGTTTTACTTGGTAAATGACTCGATTAAATGACAAAGAATTTCATCGGATGAGTTTTGATCGGGCAACGAGCCCCATTGACCGATTGCTTTTTTCATTTTATTGCGGAGTTCTTTTATCTGCTGAAATTGTTGTTCCGTTTGGCGTAACCTTTCTTCGATCAATTTTCTAACTGTCGGACAGGCTGAATCGCGCTCTTTTGCATGTTGCAATATTAGTTCGATGTCTTTAACAGAGAAGCCTATTTGGCGAGCGCTAACGATAAATCGGAGTCGATTTAGATCACTTTTAGAATATTCTTTGTAACCGTTACTCTTGCTTTTTAAAGGGGTTAGGAAACCCACTCGAGTATAAAATCTTACCGTATCTGGCGTAATATCCAGTTCTTTTGCTAACTCACTTACTTTCATTTGCCACTCCGATTAGAAGTATTGCCAACTAATTAGCTCGAATGAATGTATAGTTTACACCTGTGTCTTAAACACAGGTCAAGTTTTTAGTTGCAATAGAAGGCAACTTACATTGCCTTCTATTTAGTTACTTTTTTCCTTACAAATACCTGAGAAACTATTGTTTAGTTAAAAAAACTAATAATCGCTTCAATATCGGCATCGGTCATCGGAAATTGTGGCATGGCTGAAGAGGCATTATTGAATTTTGGGTCACGCAGTTTTTTAACAACAAACTCCTTGCCTCTCGATTCAATCACACCGTCTAAAGTCGGTCCTAAATTTCCGCCATCACCGTTGATGACATGACAACCTTGACAACCGAACTGAGCAATAAGCTCTTGTGGGGTTCTCTGAACTTGACTGGTGCCATCCTTTGTATCGTTTCGAACATCGGCAGTTAAAGTGCTATTTAAAAATGCCTCAACCGCTAGTGATTCTGTACCTGTCATATGCGCTTTTTCTCGCATATGCGGCATGACAACCGACCATTCTCTTTTGGTGTAATCAGATGCTGGTCTTGCATTATGACATCGGCCACAGTTTTCACTATAGAGTTTCGCTCCTTCAGCGATCAATGAGGGATCACTTGCATGTTGAGCGTTACTCGATGAAACAAAAAATATACCGACCAAAGAAAATAAAATAATAGTTGAATTTTTCATGATAATCTCCAATTAAAATCCGAATGCGAGCTGAACAAAGACACGATTATCAGTATCGCCGTCTTCAAGAGTGGTATCTTCATAGGCGATTTTTATTGCCGCGCTAGATTCAAGCCAATAGTTCACTCCAAAAGTCCAACGTTCACCTTCCAGTGCATCATTAATTTCAGAATAACGTAAAACAAGTTCAAAGGGATTAAGTACATCTTTGCCTAGCTGGCGCATTTGCCAACTTCCCTGGACGTACCAACCGCCCCGATCAAACACGTCTATTTCGCCATCGTCCTCGTCAAGAAAATCAGTACTCGTTTCTATGATTTCACCTCGAACACTTGAGTAAGTGCCAATCCAGTTAAAATCAATTGCCGATGCAGAATAGTCTAGCGTTGCATCGTTGGAATAAGCGCCGTTATAAAAGGAATAACCGACTTCAATTGACGGTAAAAATGCATAAGCGACTCGACCACCGAATGCTTTATCACTATTATTATCGCCTTTACCAGCTTCGAATCCGACTTCAGGAATTGCGCCGTGTCCGCCTTCTCCAGCCTCACCGCCAATTTCCTCTTCTTCCTCACGAGGACCGCTGACAACATAAAAGTCAGTGAATAATTTGCTGGAGCCTATCTTAAACGAATTACGAATGTTTACACCCGTATCGGACATGACTGGTACAAGCGGCGCTAAGCTGCCGTTGCCACCATGACCATAAAGCCCGGGACCCGATGGCAGTTTATTGATCCAACTGGGATGTAAATTGGGACCAAACTGACCAAACGGTAGTAAAAACTTGCCAGCAGTGATCGTTGTGTTGTCATTAAGAAAATAGTGAATGTCAGCATATTCCATCACAACTTCAGTTTCTCCATCTGCTCCGATACTAAATTCTAATTCTGACTCAATATGAATTTTTTCAGACAGTTGAAATAAAAATATTGGCACAAAACGAGACTCAACGTTCGAATTGACACCCTCTTGATCGACATAGGACACGTCACCATATCCAGCAATGGCAAAACGACCGATGTCGAGATCAGATCCTTCTTGCGCCTGGACATATGTAGTTGCGGACAGGCTAATAGCTGCCGCCATCGCAGATGCGATAGATACCTTTTTCATGGTAAAACCCTTCTAGTTTATTATGTTTGTTTGATAATGCGCAGCAGTCATCAAAATGATTATTGACTACGCTAATTAATAAATTGCTCTATTAAGCTTTAGAAGGGTGTTTGGGAGGTTGTAACAAAAGATAAATCGGTGGAGAATAATAAAAAAGTGAATCGAATTTAGGCTGCGCATAAACGCTTTTTTCTTGCTGAAAATCGACTTGTAGATCCAACATCGTGGAAGTGCAGTGACCTGAGCAGCCAACGCAACTACCATCTTGGCAGGCATTACAACATTTACAATCGTTATCGGTATGATGTTTAGATTGATTGGAAAGTTTATCCGATGTTTTACTAGCAGAGTGATGAGAGTGGTCTGCCGATATTTTGGACACCTCCAGTGAATCGACGTTATCAATAATGACTCGATTCATAGATGATAAAGAATAGTTTTCAATGCTATTTTCACTCAGTGTACAGGCGAAAACACCACTGCCAACCAGCACACTGACTAAAGTGATTAGTTGCAGAAATATTTTTGTTCGACTCATCAACACTGTGATTGCCTTATGCCTATAACGATTATTCTTATAAAACGAGAGTTAAATGAACTCTGCTCAAACATACTAATCCGAATCATAATTCTCGCATTGATCTAAGTCAATCCATTCCCCGAAAACCACATTGCTAATCTGATGAAGACTTACATCACTAACTCTTTTTTCACTCATATATTAAGTGAAACTTATCCTCCATGACCTCCATGACCTTCGCCCATATGGTGAACGTTCTGACTACCACCCATAGTCCCTGATTCTATGGTGATTGAGCCAGAGAAATAATAAAGAGAAAATTGGCCATTATTGATGTCATCATTTTGCGGATCATCTAAATGACCTAAGCAACTATAACCCATCAGGTAATCGCCTGTAGGCAGATATCCGATCTGGTAGTGATAATTGCCCTCGTTGTCTTGCTCGATAGGACTAACAGCGATAGGAGTCATTAGTTGATCAACACGTGCTGAACTGATGTCACCCATATGTACTAAGCTAGTAGTATTAGTTCCATATAAATAAGCCATGTGTCTAAAGCTGCCGTCGCCCAAACTCAGGTAAGCATTTTCAACTTCACAATCGATTATCCAGTCAGGATCAACCTCACCTATGAGGTGTCCCATGCGTCGATTGTCAACACTGTAAATACCTTCATGGTGCAGTTGAAAGTAGTTGTCATGTTCGACTAAAGACAAGAATAGATCGATCTCCATCGTCATGTGGAAATCTTCGTCTGCGACGATATTAAAATTTTCCAAAGGCAGGCGTCCATCATCGACCATAAGATCAAATCGACCATTCATATTCTCAATCCAACTACCTTCATTGCCCTGCTGTTCTCGTAAGGTCATATAAACATCATGATAGGCACCCGGCGACAGGGATAAATTATTTAAAACGGGGAAGCTATTCATGCCGCGATAATCCATTAAATTAAAAGCCATTCCATCCAATGAAAAATGATGTTCGGTTCCCTCGAAATCAGTCATAACGATTTCGTCCAAGACCAATCTTACATGAGAAACGTCACTCATCGGTGAATCAGATATAGAAACAGATAAATTACCCTGAGCTGGCGGTGAGTCGCTGCTGCTACAGCCTCCCAGAGTCAGTGTGAAAATACTAGCGATTAAGATAGGTATCAGGTTCATAACGCATCTCCTCATTAAATTAGGCATATCTAATATACAGAACGACACAGGAATAGTATTGACCTAGATCAAAGTCGTGGATCAAATAAGAAAGCGAACAATCTGTTTCCGAGCTTTTAGTTCTCCCTATATTGGGTAAGCCTCAATACTACAAGGCGTACCATTAAAAACGGGCATACCGGTAAACCAGTCGCGCTCTTGATCGTCATGTAACAAATTTACATTTACACCTGGATTCTTTCGAGCGAGGCTTTGACCACTATTATAATGATGCCCCCAAAACTGATGTACCATTATTGTGCCTTCTCGAATATCATCGCTAATCGACACGTTTATTTCGATAGTACAAACCTTTGAACTAATTCTTATTTTCTCTCCATCTTTAATGCCATAGGTTTTTGCATCTGTTTCATTTATTGTCGCATAGTTTTCTTTCAGTTTTCCGCTTAAGCTTGGCATATTTTTCGTCCAGGTATTAAACGTTGCTAAGCGTCTTCCGCCGGAAATTAACATTAGCGGAAATTGGTCACTGGTTAGTGGTGGATTAACAATCACACCCTTTAATCGAGATACAAATTTTGAAGGTGCCAGTTGAATTTTTTTATTTTGCGTTAGCAGTCCATTTTTTAAAAAATTACCCCATTCGATCTCACCAACTTTTATCCCAGATTCAGCCATCACTAATTTTTTAACCGAAAGCTTTTTCTTAGCCATACCACTCATTAATAGAAGTTGTGCTAAGTGTTTTTCAGAAAATGAAGAGCCAAATAAATTAAATGTTTTGTCGACAAAATTAAACAACGAATTATTTAAAAACGGAATTCTTGCGGCTTTGGATAGGTCGCGTGCGATATCCCATTCCGGTCTAGCTTGACCGCGAGGTTCTACGATTTTTTTTCGCCATTCGGCAAAGGGGTACGGCTCAAACGGCATGGTCAAAAAATGTAAGCCGCCTTTTTCATAAATTGTCGCCGCTGGTAAATTGTAATCAGCGAAACTACCTGTATCGGATTGATACAAATCAATCGTCACCAACAAATCGAGTTTTTCCAAAGCTTTTTCTACTTTTTTTGTATTTGGAAAAGACAGCACCGGATTACCGGCGATAACGATCAACGCGCGAATTCTGTCAGGATCATCTGATAAAACATCATCGGCAAAAACCGTACAAGGCGGTCCACCAAAAATTTGCGGGAATTTACCTATCCGAGAAGTCGCTGAATTTTTCTTTTTGGTAAATTTGTGGATCAATGCGGTATTATCTAGAGCGCCAGGATTGAAGAATACTCCTCCCAGTCGGTCGATATTTCCGGTAATGGCGTTAAGAGTCATGACACTCCATTCAGTTAATGTCGTATTGTGACTAGTTTGTACACCAACTCGAGTAGTCACAAACCCACTTTTTGCCGCAGCAAATTCATCGGCTAACTTCATAATCACCGACTCTTCTATGCCGGTGATTATTTCAGCTTTTGCCGGGGTGTAATCTTTGATCAACTCCCACCATTGCGATAAATCTTGAGTATGCTGTTCAACAAATTTTTTATCGTAGCTGTTGTTAGACAAAATCCGGTGGATCATCGCAAGTAGCAAATAAAGATCAGTACCGGGTTTTATCATAATATGTTGATTAGAGATCCGAGTGGTTTCGGTTACTCTTGGGTCGACCACGACCACTTTACCCCCACGCTTACTGATATTTTTAAGATCTCCACCAATACGAGGGCGTCTTTGTAGTAAAGTCATGCCTTGAGTCACTAACGGATTAGTGCCTAACAATAAAGCAAAATGTGAATGGTCTGCATCTGGTTGTAGGATTAAAGTTTGGTCACCTAAGACTTCTTGAGCAACCATTCCTCTATCGGTATATTCCAGTGACAAAACGTTAAAAGAATTAGGCGAACCAAGCGCTGAGCAGATGGTATTTGCGGCAATCATACCTGTCGTGTCTGCGGCGTTTCCCCAATAAGTCGCAATAGAAGTTGGTCCATATTGATCCACCAGTTGACGTAATTTATTACCAATTTCGGTGGTTGCAGTTGACCAATCGATCCTTTCAAAATCGTCTCCGATTCGTTTCATCGGATAAAGTAAGCGCTCTGGATCGTTTTGATATTCGGGAACGGCTTTACCTTTAATGCAAATATACCCCTTGCTGATCGGATGTGACTTATTTGCTCTTACTTCAATTATCTTACCTTTATCAACATCAATCTCTAATCCGCATTGCGGCTCGCAGGCACCTATTTTACAAGTTGTCTTAACCGTTTTCATTGGTCCGTCTCCGTAACTAGTGACACCTTATTTAATGGTTTTGAATCAATTGGCTGTTCATCTAACTCAAATGGCTTTTTTATTTGTCCCCAATAATTCTTTGGATAATCTGTGTTACTAATACCGATCTCATTATCTTCAAGTGGTGCTCGCTGTTCAAAATAAGCTGTTCTAAGTATGCGATCCCAAAAAGAGAAAAATAGCGCAAAGTTAACATCCCCAGCTTTGCCTTTTAGATGATGAAACCGGTGAACTTCCGCAGTGGCAAATATCATTCTAAATAGTCCGGTCTTTACATCAGCATTAGTATGCTGGATCAATAATTGTGTAAAAATGCAAAAAATTAAGGCAAAGGCGATGTCTTGTGGGATACCAATAATAACGAGTGGTCCTAACGCAAACAACCCATCTAAGAGCTGAAAAGCAGGGTGTTTCATGATCCCATTAAATCCGTAAAGTCGAGTCGGCGCATGATGGATCGCGTGAAATCGCCAAAGAAAGGCGTTTTTATGACACAAATAATGAAATACTGTGGAAAAGAAATCAAACACCACAACCGCAAAAAGAAGCTGCCACCCGATAAACCAATCTTTTGGCCACAATTCAGAAAAAACAGATAACCCAGACATTAAGGGCATCAGGAATAAACCAAGATAATTGGTTGTCTCATTGACCAAAAAGTGTACCGTGTCGCGCCCAATATCCCCCTGAGACTTGTTCCAGCTATGCTTATGAGGAATGATTCGCTCAATTGCAAAGGATGCAAATGTCCTGCAAACTATTAGCAACAACGTCCAGTAAAACGCCATTTGCTCCTGGATAAGAAAAATCTCTGTACCAATGAAGACAAATCCCATCAGCGGAAAGTAACTTATTTGCAAAACCTTTTTTAACCAATTCATTTTTGTACCTCTCGTTTAGAATGTAGCTTGAGACCAATATTAACGAGATTAAAATAAATTGAATTGAACGAATCAGCTATGTTTGAAATGCAGTTAGTCGATCTTATTATTCGCAAAAAACAGCCTCTAAACCACCTTTTGCTGATAAAAACGATGAAGCCGCGATACCGAACATCGACTTAAAGGTTCGCGAAAAATGAGCAGAATCCGCAAAACCAGATTGATGAGCTGCGTCTGTTAAGGACGCACCTGCGAGTGCTTGCTCAAGCACCAACCTTAGACGCATCCAAAGGAGGTAACGTCTGATGGGTATGCCTAGTTGTTGTTTGAATAAGTGTTGCATTCTACTCTCCGACAAGTTGAGAGTTTGAGCTAAATCTCTACCTGAGAGCGACCGCTCAGGTCGATCATGCAATAGATTGAGCAAGTTACTGATCCGAGGATCGAGCACATTAACTTTAGATATATAACAGTTAAAAAGTCTTAAACACTTTTGCTTAAGTATGCTCGCCATCACTGAGTCCACATTATTTGATAAGCACGATGACAATGACACCGACAGATCATCAGGAACCGCATCTGACAATAACAGCGGCTCTTTCTTAATCTGACAGCATGAGTCGAGACAGTGATGATCTAAAATGGTTTGATAATTGTCTGAACTCTTTTCTAAATAAATCAAGCACACTAGACCGTCCTGACAAGAAACACTGTGGTTTACATTAGCGCCGATGATCGCTGCTGTGCATGTCTGCCACCGCTCAACACCATCCCATCGAATTCTCAATTTGCCAGAGACAGCGATACAACATTGAACTGCGTTGTGGTGATGTAAACTGGGATCAAAACTTTTTCCCAGGTAAAGAACGCTATCTCGCCACACGAAAAACTTATTGGTGTTAGGAACCTGCATTTTTCTAATCGTTCATCGTATCTTTCATTTGCTCTAGTGTCTCATGAAATGACTTTAGGCTTTTATCAACTTCAGCAATATAGTCGAGTTTGTACTTGCTCATATTCTCTTTCACATGAGAATAATCTTTCACTATTAAACTACGCAAAATGAAAATGCTGGTTTGTAAATATTTAACTTGCTTTAATAAATTTTCATACTGATCATCTCTATTTTTTAGTGTGTCGAACGATTGCTGTGACACCTTAAGTCGAGCGTGACTCTTTGCGAGATCTTTTATAGGATCCTCATTACTATGAGCAGAAAGAGACAACGAAAATATTAATAATAAGACTAAAGTAAATAATTTATGTCGAGTAGACATTTGTGTCTCCTATAGTTTGTAAAATTAATATTTATAAACGCAAGGAAACACAATGCCCCTCACAGAACCGTACTTGAAGATTTCCCTCATACGGCTCTTCAATCTAGCTCACATTTTATGTGATGGATAAACAATAAGCTTAAACCATCAACTTCTGCCGCCCTGTTTCTATCAAGGTGATGACAGTCGTCCCGTACAGCACAAAATGATAGGGAATATAACTTATCAATATTTATTCAGTTCGATGCCTGATATTGAATAAGACTACCTTCCTACACTAAATTGCTAGTCGCTTCGAGTGGCTACTCCTTTGCCTCAATGGGCATTACCCCATTTACACCTCTACTATCAACTAGTCCGACTGCCTGACAAAATTATTCTCTAACTTTTTCAGCTCTAAGAACAACATTCAGAAATTGTCAGGCTCTCCCAAGTTCCAAAACAATCAATTCGTCACCCCGCTACGGACTCAGATCCCGGCATCTTCAATTCAGACTCACCTTAACGCTTGAACTGATACTGACTTCCAGTAAATGAAGACTTTGGTCAGATGCGATAAGGAAAATTTCGGGACTCTACACCTTCACGCTTTCGCATTGTGGCTGAGTGACTGCCCTTGCTACAGCTTCACGCTATTTGTTACCTCCTAACATGTGTAGTTCGGTTACAGGCGGTTGGTTAGACTTTGCCTGTGCTGGATTGTCCAGCTTGATTGCCTTAGCTTTGCTTGGCACACTCATTTGTTTTTCCTAATAGTGTTTTAGTGTTTATGGGCAGATGGTTTATAGTCGCGCGAAGACGAATGTGTATGAACAACTTTCCAAACTCCCGCTGTTTTTCTGAAAAGAAAAGTTTGATAACCACTCTTGTCAAAAACTCGTCCGCCTTTTCTTACTTTACCTTTAACTCGCGTATTTGCTACTGCCCATGCAAAGTTGACCTTTGGCTCACTTTCAAAGTTAATTTCAATATCTGAAAAATCCAATTTTAGATACTCCAATGCGACTTTTTCCGGTTCGACATGATGAGTTACCAAGCTATTAAGCCCTTCATTTTGACCACCGGACTCGACATAACGAGCACCTTTAAAATCTAAGAAGTGTTTTCTAAACGGCTTGCCATCGCCGTTCTCCCAGCCATATTTAATCGCTCCGATAATGGCTCGAATTTGTTTTATATCGTTAGAACTTTCAACGGTAGCCTTTTTAAACATACCTGCCTCAAAATGACCTGGAATGTTGCAAGCAAAGACCACTTCGCTATTACCGGTAAACTTCCAAGTCAATTCTTTTGTTTCTCCTGGTTTTACGGTCACCGTATTACCGTCTTGATGAACCATATTTGGCATTTTTGCCATCATCGCTTGATGCGCTTTTTGTTCTTCAGAATCTCCAACAGAAAACTCGTGAGCAATTTTTCCAACATTGGTCACAACGAATTTAACTATCTCTCCTGCTTGTATATTCAGCTCATCAGAAAACTCATACCGCATAGTATCTTTGGTAGTGACTTTAATGGTGCGAGTCGCTTTAGAAGCGTCGGCAGGCGCGCCAACGGGACTACCCCCACCATCGTGCTCATGGTCACCGTGTCCTTCTTCTTTTTTTGTATGGTGCCCTTCTTTACCACTATGATCGGAGTGCTCTTTTTTCACTTCATCCTTGTGCCCGTCCTTATGGTTTCCGCCAGCGATTGTCATGTTTGAAAACAATCCAAATACTACGATTGAAGTAATTAGTAATTTATTGTTCATATTTATTTTCCTATGTTTTAGTAAAATTATTTTTATTTGTAGAACATTTGCTTGAGTAAGACATTATCTACAGTTAAAAATATATTTATTGGTTCATTAAATAATCAGTAATGTATTAGTTTCAATAAAGTGTTGGTTTGTATTGTTTACTCCAATCACCTTCGTACTCTCTTTCAACGGTTTCTCGGGATTCAATACAAAAGGTCACATTATTCCGCAATTTCTCTGGCCACCGATATTTCTGTAACAAAGACACCATCACATGACTAAAGTTTAGATCTGATTTTAACTTATCCTTGTCCATGTCTGTTCGAACCCCAACGACAAAAAGGAAACCAAAAGGTTTTTTGGCACTCGTACAGTATGACCAAATAACTGGTGGACAACCTTCACTAACTAAAAGTAGATCTAACGCTCTTTCTACCTTCCAAATCTTTCTTCTAAGAAAAAAATTCATGATGCGCCCCTTAGTAAAGCTTCACCCATATCTCTCTGTATTTGTTTCTTAAGTTTGGATAAAAAAACTAGGAAAAGAATGTTTCCCCTCAAGTTACTCATACGACCATCTCTTATTCAGCAAGAACTTCCAAATCGAAAATTCGCATTTTTAAATCTAAAGATGAACCGTAAACTTTCAATATAAGATAATTTACGGCTCTCTTCACTTACTTGCTTATACGAACATTAAATTTTATTCAAAGATAAAACCTTCGTTTTTGTAAACATACCAGCTTGAAAATGACCGGGAATATTACATGCAAACACAACTTGACCTCCGCCAGTAAATTGCCAAGTTAATTCTTTTGTTTCTCCCGCTTTTACGGTAACCGTATTACCATCTTCATGTACCATATTTGGCATTTTCGCCATCATTGCCTGATGTGCCTTTTGCTCATCTGCGTCTCCAACAGAAAATTCGTGAGCGATTTTTCCGTCGTTGGTGACAACAAAGGTGACGATTTCACCAGCTTTTAAATTTAGCTCATTTGAAAATTCATAACGCATAGTATCCTTAGTAGTGACTTTAATAGTGCGAGTCGCTTTAGATGCGTCAGCAGGCGCTCCAACCGGACTACCGCCACTGTCGTGTTTATGATCACCATGGTTTTTTTCTTTTTTGTCATGATGCCCTTCTTTTCCTCCATGATCGGAATGCTCTTTTTTAACTTCCTTTTTATGTCCATGCTCATGGTTTCCACCTGCAATTGTCATATTTGAAAACAACGCGAACGCGGCGATTGATGTGATTAACAAGCTATTTTTCATCTGTTTTTCCTCTGTTTTAGTTAAATTTAAGTTTGATTTGTTTTTGAAAATCATTTATTTGAGCGAATGTTTGCGCCACAAAAAATACACAGCGGGCAATACAAGTAAAGTTAAAATAACCGAACTGAGCATTCCGCCCACCATTGGTGCGGCAATTCGGCTCATTACTTCTGATCCAGTTCCAGTACCAAGTAGAATTGGCAATAACCCAGCGACAATCGCCGCTGCGGTCATCATCACGGGGCGTACTCTGAGTCCTGCCCCATGTAAAACGGCATCAGCCAATATCGCTATGGTTGGTCTGATATCGCTTTTTACACAATCATCAAGCATTTTTTGATAAGCCTGGTTAAGGTAAACTAACATAATGACACCGATCTCCACCGATACTCCAGCGAGCGCGATAAATCCAACACCTACCGCAACCGAAAAATTAAAATCTTGAAGATACATCAACCAGATACTTCCCACCATAGCCAATGGAAGGGTTCCCATGATGATTGCCACTTCGACAAAATTTCTGAAGTTAATAAATAACAAAATGACAATAATAAAAAGCGTTAATGGTACGACGTAAGCTAGTTTTTCTTTCGCCCGCACCATGTACTCGTATTGTCCGGACCACCCGATCGAATAACCGGCGGGAAGATCCAACTCCTCATTGACGACTTTTTGAGCCTCGACCACGTAACTTCCAACATCAACTCCTTCAATATCAATAAACGACCAACCGTTTAAGCGCGCGTTTTCACTTTTAATTCCAGGTGGTCCGTCTTCAACAAAAACGTTAGCGACATCTGATAAAGCGATCCGCTGACCTGCCGGTGTCACAATGGGAAGTCTCGCTAACTGTTCAGGTGAATTACGATAATCTTGAGGATAACGAATATTCACCGGATAACGCTCTAAACCTTCAACGGTTTGAGTCACATTCATTCCGCCAATCGCAGTAGCAACAACTTGCTGAACATCCGCAATATTCAGCCCATAACGTGCTGCTTTTGCTCGCTGAATATCCACTTTAATATAACGTCCACCAGCAACGCGTTCAGAGTAAACAGACGCAGTACCGGGAACATCTTTTAAAATGTCTTCCAACTGCTTACCTATCTTTTGGATCTCCGTCAGTTTAGGACCAGAAATTTTTATCCCGACGGGTGTTTTAATTCCAGTCGCCAACATATCAATTCGCGTTTTAATAGGCATGACCCATGCGTTGGTTAAGCCGGGAAATTTAACCAGTGCATCGAGTTCTTTTTTTAACGATTCGGTGGTCACGCCTTCACGCCATTCGCTTTGAGGCTTTAACTGAATAAAGGTTTCAATCATGGTTAGCGGCGCAGGATCAGTCGCGGTTTCGGCGCGACCAACTTTTCCGAAAACAGTTTTAACTTCATGAACACTTTTAATTAATTTATCCGTTTGCTGAAGCAATTCTCGCGCCTTACCAATAGATATTCCTGGATAGGTTGTCGGCATATACATTAAGTCACCCTCGTCTAACGGTGGAATAAATTCGCTACCGATTTTGTCGAGTGGCCACACGCCAATAAACATGATCCCAAGTGCCGCTAGCAAAGTTGTTTTGGGATACTTCAATACACTTTTTAATGCTGGCATGTACGCAGCTGTTAATAACCGATTGATCGGATTTTTGTGTTCGGGTAAAACTTTACCGCGAATAAAATAACCCATCAGCACCGGTACCAAAGTGATAGCTAATAGCGCAGAAGCCGCCATCGCGTATGTTTTAGTAAAAGCAAGCGGTGCAAACATTCGACCTTCTTGTGCTTCCAGGGTAAATACCGGTACAAAACTAACAGTAATGATCAATAGACTAAAAAATAATGCCGGTCCTACCTCGCCTGCTGATTCGGCGACGATACGCCATCGATTTTCTGCGGTTAAGGGCGTTCGTTCCATATGTTTATGCATATTTTCGATCATCACTATTGCACCGTCGATCATCGCGCCAATCGCAATCGCAATACCGCCTAATGACATGATATTGGCGTTTAAACCTTGTAAGTGCATAATAATAAATGCCGCTAAAATGCCAACGGGTAAGCTAACTATCGCCACTAGTGAAGAGCGAACATGAAATAAAAAGGCCATACAAACCAATGCAACCACGCCAAATTCTTCCAGCAGCTTGATCCACAAATTTTCAACCGCTCTTTCAATCAATGCACTGCGATCATAAACTGTAATGACTTCGACGCCTTCTGGTAATCCTTTTTTTAATTGTTCGAGTTTGGCTTTAGCTGCATCAATAACATTTTGTGCATTTTCACCAAAACGCATTACAATGATCCCGCCGACTACTTCACCTTCACCATTTAGCTCAGCGATACCCCTTCGCATTTGTGGACCAGTACCTATTTCCGCAATATCTTTAAGTAATAAAGGCGTTCCATTTTGGTTCACGCCCAAAGGAATATTGCCGAGATCTTCCTCGTTCTTTAAATAGCCAGTTGCCCGCACCATATACTCCGCTTCAGCCATTTCGACCACCGAAGCACCAATCTCCTGATTACCCCTCTTAATCGCGTTCTTAATATGAGCAAGTGGCATTCCAAAAGCCCGAAGTTTGTCGGGATCAACTCGAATTTGGTATTGCTTCACCATGCCGCCCAAAGTGGATACTTCCGAAACTCCCGGAACCGTCTGTAATTCATATTTTAAAAACCAATCTTGAATACTTCGCAGCTGGCTAATATCGTTATTGCCAGTTTTATCGGTTAAAGCATATAGATAAACCCATCCTACACCTGTAGCATCCGGTCCAAGTTGTGGTCTCGCATTGGCAGGCAACGATGGGGCGACTTGGCTCAAATATTCCAACACACGACTCCGAGCCCAATAAAGATCGGTTTTCTCATCAAAGATGATATAGACATACGAATCACCAAAAAATGAGTACCCTCTGACTGTTACCGCTCCTGGGACTGAAAGCATTGCGGTTGTTAAGGGGTAAGTCACTTGATCTTCAACTACCTGTGGTGCTTGCCCCGGATAAGTGGTTTTGATAATTACTTGCACATCAGATAAATCTGGAAGCGCATCGACTGGCGTATTTTTTAGGGAATAAAACCCAAGCCCGAGCACCATAAAGGTCGCAAGTAGTACGAAAAACCGATTGCCGACGGACCAATGAATAATGGATTTAATCATGCTAATTACTCCTGTTCGTCACTTGTATTAAGGTCGGTAGGCTCAGAAGAGGCTGGCACTTGCGGAAAAATATCCGTGATCATAAATTGTCCATCCATTACATGAAAAGTAAATTGAATCGTCATTCCGTTTTCTAGTCCGCCCATATCAACATCTTCATTAACCATAAAGTCCAGGGTCGCAGCTGGGCGATCCCATTCTTCAATTGCCTCACGGCTGATATTAAGCATCCGATGACCAATCATAATGTTGTTAATAACGCCATTGACATCAACAGAACTTGCGCTTGAGCTAGACATGCTGACAGGTTCTAACGGATGGTTCATGCGCTTAAAGTCCGAAGACTTACTGGATTCAGAATCGAGTAAAAATTGTGCGGATGTAACCACTTTTTCGCCTTCATCTAACCCCGCCAAAATTTCTGCCGATTGATCGTCATATCGACCGACTTTAACTTCAACCGATTTATATCGACCATCTCCAAGAGCCAATACTACTCTCTCAGTACTACCAGATCGGATGACCGCTTCTTTAGGAACTAATAACACTTTTTCGTCCTTCATCGGATGAATTATGACTTGCGCGAACATGTTGGGTTTTAATTGTTCATTTTTATTTTCAAACCGAAGCCTCACTTTTAAGGTTCTTGTTTTAGGATTAAGTGTCGGATAAACATAATCAACCTTACCAAGCCATTCAACTCCCGGCGTATAATCAAGACTCATCGTTACCGGTAAGCCTGCCTTTACTTCCGATGATTGACTCTCAAAAACTTCCGCTTCAACCCAAACTTGTTGTAACTGACCAATTGACATGAGCGTTTTGCCAGGTTTGACAAAAAAACCTTCACGAATATTTAAGTTGTCGATCACCCCATCTTGTGGTGCAAAAAAGGTAATGGTTTGTTTTACTTTGCGAGTTTTTTTCAACTGGTTGATTACGGCTTTAGATATTTGCAAAGCTTCTAATCGCTCCTCTGCGGCCTTTATTAGTCGTTGATTTTTTCGATCAAGTGCTAACACAAACTCTTCTTGGGCGTTGACTAATTCTGGTGAATAAATTTCATATAAAGGCTGATTTTTTTTCACTGGATCACCAGACGCTTTCACATATAGCTTTTCTACCCATCCCTGTACCCGTGGATGAATATGAACTAATTGATCTTCATCATATTTGACATAACCAACGGTTTTAACTTGAGTGTGCAATGATTTGTATTCAGCCATTGCCGTTCGCACGCCTAAATTATTAACCACTTCTGGAGAAATTTTAATCGTTCCCACACCCGAGTCAGTACCAGAACCACCATCGGCATAAACGGGAACCAAGTCCATTCCCATCGGAGATTGTCCGGGCTTATCTCTTCGGTAATTAGCATCCATAGGGGCAACCCAATAGAGTGGTTTTTCTTCGGCACTTTCAGTACTCATTTCTGGTGTTGATGAGCCACCTAAAAAAGAAGTTGCTGCATAAGTGACCAGTGAGCCAAATATTACTGCAGCAACAATATAAGGTAAATTTAATTTGTTATGGCTATTCGTTTCACTGCTCATTTGTCTTCTCCTAAGCTGTTACTAATCGCTAAACCAGAATTGTTTGAAATAATCTGATCGGCGCTATTCATAAAAAAATAATTTAATTCGATAATGCTTTTTTGTCGTTCGACGTTAATACTTAAAAAATCGATAGCAGTGTTTAGCTCTGCAATCCGCGAACGAACGACTTCGGAAAAATCGCCATCATCATTGGTATAAGCGGTTAAAGAGGCTTCTGCCTGATCATGCATTTGCGGTAGTAACCTGCTTTGATATAATTTTTGTCGCTCGTTTAACCGTATCAATTGGGAACGACTAGTTTCAAAAGAGGCGATTAATCGTCTGATCAATAGCCATTTTTCAGTTTTTACAGCGGAGCTTTTAGAGATCGCCGATTGAACTTGTTTATCCTGCCGATTGGAAGTGAAAAGCGGAATATCAAAACTCACACCAAGTGAAAATAAATCGGAGCGATCATTTCCGTTTTGGGGCGCACCTCTATAACCGTACCCAGCACTTACTCCCCACTGCGGTTTATACTTTTGTTTGGCAAGATCAATACTACTCTTGCTTGCTTTAATTTTTTGATCCAGCGCGTTAACTGCTGGATGATCAGAAAAAGTTTGAAATAGTTTTTGCGGATTAATTTCTTTTTCTGAAAGATAGAAGGATTTTTTCAACATTGTTATATTGGGCATTTTTCTAGCAAAAACATAATTTGAAAATTCGAAATGTGTACCGTCCTCTCCAGTAGAATAATCGCCGCCTAAATATTGACTTAACCACTCAGAAAGTTTTTGTTGCGACATTTCTAGTTTTTGATTGAGCATGGTTAAACGATCATCTAACCGCGTTAACTCTAATTGAGCACGAATGATATCTTGTTGTCTCGTTTTACCCATCGCCGAGGAATAACTCGCTTGAGCAACATCTGCGAGTTGCTCAAACAAAGCTCGGTCTTTTTCAATCAGAGCGATGCTTTCTTGCGCTTTATAGGCATCCAACCAAAGCTTTGCGGCTAACACTGTGACTTTAGCTTTGCGATCTTCTCGCTGAAAAGGGAATTGACTTCCAATCAAGCTTAACTGTTGTTGTTTTAAATCGAGACTATCGCCTCGCGCAAACATTTGCGAGACTCCCAATTTAAATTGCGTCATCGGCTCTTGACCAAAGTCAAAGGTATCAGCCGCAATGTTAGCGATCCCAATAGACATCTTAGGATCAGGCAACGTCCCTGCGGCAACGCTAGCAGATTCAATAGCGTCTTGAGAATGTTGATTACCCTTTAACCATGGATCATTGTACCTCGCTATTTCCACAGCATTTTCTAGCGCTAAAGTTCGCTTCTCCCCTGTTACCTCAGGAGTAGCGCTCACTATCATCGAATTAACAATTAATACCAACGTACCTAGAGCTTGTTTTATTTTAATAAAATTAGACATTAAATTTGCTCCTCTGAGCTGTTTACCTTTGCATATATTTCAACTGAACCATCCACCTTTAACAAATAGATAGTGTAGGGTCGAAATAAATCACCGAACTCCATTCCTGGCGTTCCTGTAGGCATGCCGGGAACGGCTAACCCTTTAGAGCCCTGAGGTTTGTCCTTCAAAAATTGGCGCACAAACTTTGCGGGAATATGACCTTCAAAAACGAAACCATCGTCAGTCACACTTGTATGGCAAGAGCGTAAGCTCTTTTCGATCCCTAATTTTTCTTTGATATCAGTTAAATCATGCTGATTTTTGGAAGTGGTAGTAAACCCGTTACCTCTAATATGACTTATCCATTTGCCACAACAACTGCATTGTGTTTTTTTGTATACTGTTAAATGAGTAGTATCTTCAAGTACTTCATTAGGCAATTGGTTTGGATCACTGCATGAACTAAGTACAATCAAAAATACTGAAATTGAAACGATCGTTATTAAATATCGATAAACATACATATACTTACTCTCAGGATGACAAGCAATCATAGAAGTATGACTTCTAGCGCTCGCAGACGTAGTACGTCTAATAAATTAAATGAGAGAAATATTCTCCCAGGCAATACAATTTAGTAGAATATTTTCCGCAATAAAAAGACGGATCTACCCTGTATTAACCTAGGATGGGAGGACGATATAAAGAGGTATGATATTGAGTGACGATAAATGACATTTGACTCTCAACAGCATTTGAAGATAAAGAAATATTTGAGTACGGCATTAGTGTTGGCAAAGCAATACTAAAGCAGCCGCTCATAGTACACCCGTCATTTTCTGCACAACAATTACTAGAATGATCAGACATGTTGTTTGGTTGCTCACTCATCATATGGGATGAGTGAGCCATCTTAGATACGTTTTCGTGCATGTCCATCTTGCAAGATAAAGCGGATGCCGCAGTCACTTGACCGACAAAGGTCAATAACATCAACACTACCACAACTATCCTACTACTCCGTTGGAACACAAAAACTACCAAAATGACTAAGCCATAACAATAAGATACACTAAATGGCTAAAAGTTCAAATAAGAATCAGTCTCATTATCAAATAAATTGATCTATATCAATTTCTGAAGATCTAACTTTAATTAGTGACGTCTCTTATGATGAGAATTTTGAACGATTATTTAGCTCTGGATATAGGTCATTTTATTAAACGAGCACAATCGATCACCATTCATGACTATATGGATTACTACCTGAGAGAGTAAATTGATAAAATATCAACTCGACCTTCTCGCTCGTGTCGGAGAATCTTAAGAAAACATGCAACTTTACAAATTTACCCCCTAATTAAAAGCATTTTTCGAAATGCGATATCATCAAGCTTCGGGGACAGATCAAGACACTTAAATCCTTCATACGCCATTGTGCGAGTTAAATCTGTGAAGTGAACCAAACCACTACCGATTGATGTCGGTAGGTTTGCCTGTATGACTGTCAATATACTGAAGTATCGCTTCATCAGTAATCTGACCACTTGTTGTACTAAAATAGCCTCTCGCCCAGAAACATCTTCCCCAATAACGTTTTTTCAAATCAGGAAATTCACGTTGAACCTTATGAGAAGAGCGTCCTTTTGCTCGTCTAACAAAATCACTCACAGCGATCTTTGGTGGAATATTAACGAACAAATGAATGTGCTCTTTAAAGAGAACACCTTTTATAATTTCGACACCTAGCTCTCCACAAACTTGTTTTATTATGTCCCTTATTCGTAATCTGACTTCTCTTTGCAAAACTTGATAACGATATTTGGTTATCCAAACCAAATGATATCGATGATAAAATACCGCATGAGATGAATTTGAATAATTCAAGATTGTCTAACTCCTTTTTCCGTCTGAAGACGGAGGCTTTAACCTAAAAAACTGGAAGTAAAGATTGTGGCAGTCTGGGTGTGTTGAAAGCGCAATTAATCATTTTAACTCATAAAATAAACATTTGTTATGTTTAACAACTCCAGGAGCCTCAATCGCTCTTTTGAAATACTTGGATTGTTCAGGGAGCAGATCGTTTCAACCTTTGACTCTCCATTTATATACAGGTCAACTGCAATAAGGAAAACTGTAGGTGAGTTTCATATTTCTATTTTTGGCAATACTTTCTACTTTAGTATTTGTTCTACAATTCTATCGGAGTTGGTTTATCATAAGAGCACAAATTTCAAATGGTAGGGAGCCCCAATTTTAGTCTCGGCGTTTTCTATCTAATATTACCAGCATTATTTTGGGCTCTTTATTTTAACTACTAAACCCTGACCATGATTTTGCAAAAACAATGCTCAGGATAGAGTACTGGCGATACGGCTACATTTGATAAAAATCTCTGCGGGAGCCCTATTAAAGAGTTCTTAGACACCAATTAAGGTGATTGCTTAGTAATAGCTATTAATGCGAATGATTTGTATTTGCTATTATCCAAAACAGTGTTTTGTTTAGAATAACTCTATGTTGGCGGAAAGACTATTTATAACAAAGAAGGAAGTCTCGTGGATTTTTTAGGTCGAAATCCAATCAGCGAATCTTTAGCTCTAATTGAAATCAAAACACCTATGACAAAACTTCTCGGTAAATTGTACAGGAACGGTGTTTTTAATATATCTGATGAGTTAAGTGGTGCTGTTATGCAGGCATTGAACTATCGAGACACATTGCTGGCCGAAAGAGACAATATTTTAAGAAAGCAACCAAATATGTACGCATTCAACCCTGCATGCGTAGTGATAATTGGCCACGCAAGAGATGAGTTGGATAGTGAGGACAAGAAAAAATCTTTTGAGCTTTTTCGCAGAGAATTAAAGGACGTTGCCGTAGTTACGTTTGACGAGTTATATTACAAAACAGAAGCAATTCTAAATACATTTGAAGGAATTAGAGCCAAATAATTGCTTAGTTATAAGAAAATAGCTGTTTCTGCTATTAGTCGAAATTGGCTAAGGTTAACGAGGGGATGTGCACTAAACCCCTATATCCAATACCAAATAGTATTGAATACAAATCATTTGCTATGGGCAAAAACAGCGTTTTGTTGAGAATTACCCTAGTTCCAGTTTTCTTAATGTTTTGTTTAGCAATACTCAAATTTGGACAAAGAAATGAGCTAGTTAAAAATTGGTATCCGGTCGTAATATGGTTAAATATCCATACGCTCCCAAAGGTATAACGTGCTCAATAAGAATAGTATTTTTTGCCGACCAATCTGCCACCCGTTTAAACCATGCAGAGCGAGTAGTTCCGCGCGAAAAAAACCCACACTCTGGAACTTCAGCTCCATTCATTAACTCTTCAGTTGCAGATCCTGATATTAGCTCATTAATATTTCGTATGCTACGGGCTGGGAGTTGAAACCACCAATCATGATTCATTCGCTGCCAGCGGACATGAGTCGGCCCCCATAAAATCAACGTGCTATTACCTGATAAGGAAGACTGGCAACGTAATGCAGCGCAAGTTATCGATGTTCCGAAGTGAGTTGCTACATCAAGAATTTCTGCTGCTCCCCAGTCATCGTTACGGCAACGTTTTTTCAGTGTTTTTGTGGGCACTAGAAAGTGTGAAGCAAAAATATCTGCTTCTCGCTCCATTGGATTCTTCGATGCAAAACCAGTAACGTCTTTGTGAAATCCATCTCCGGAAATAATCGCTTTACGGTGTTCTTTGATGCTGTAATGACCGAATTCGTGAGCACCCGTAAAGTGACGGCGACCAGAAGTTCGAGGGTCATTTAAATTTCCAGTATTCACAAAGACCTGGAATTCATCACCATGAAAGCGCAGCGCTCCTTCAAAGGCATTTCCAAAGTTGTCTTGCGCAACGGGAACCTCATAATCATTGAAGGCAATGAAAGGATCTCCTCCACCCGATAAACCTTTATGCTGATCTGCCAATCCTTCGGCCAGTTCAATAATAGACTCTGGACTAATCATTCTTCCGCTTCTCTTTGACCTTTTGAATGGCTTTATCCATTAACTCTTCGGTTTCCTTCGTTATTTCATTTCCATTACGAGCGGCCATCTTGTAACACCCATCAATTACCAGTTGAGTGTTTGTTTTAACAATCGCGGTACCCGAGCTTTTGATTTCCTTCGCAAGGTTCATAATTTCTTTTAAGCTAGGTCGATATCTATTCGCACGCGCAATTTCTTTTTCAAACTGCTTTTCGAAAGCAGAGACTTCTTCTGGCGTTTGAGGAACCTGTAGACCATTAATGACGGCGACCTCATGCAGCAGTTCGTTGTACTCAACATCAGACACTTGTACGACATTGCTCTTGTGAATTTTCTTCATGCTTTGACCTCCTGTTCGAACCTATCTCGGATCTTTTTCAAAAGTCGACTCCGACTGGTTCGGATCGCGCCTTGCGTAAAGCCGTACTTCTCAGCAATATTAGCGGCTTCACCTTGTTTGCCCCGAGAGTTGGGATTTTCAACGCTTTTCAAATCTTCTGACTCGAGTAAAGCTTCTTTCATTGACTGAGGGAATCTATTCAATTCTTCCGCCAAGATTCGCTTTATTAAAGCCCTATCCGTTACAGGGCGTGATACTGGTTTATTTGAAGGAACTTCAGCAATTAATACCTCTTCAGGCGATGGAAAGATCCCTGAGTGAAATTGATTGAATTTATCAGAATCCAGCTCTACTTCTCGAAGCAGGTCTTTCTGTTTAGACCACTCTCGCGCGCAGCATTTTAGAGCCCATGCCTTAAACGCTCTACCGATACCTGAAGAGTCATCATCTGGAATATCAAATTTATCTATAATCTTAAAAATTTTATCGATACCGATCGCGGCAAGCGCCCCATCACGGGCTTCCGTAAGATTACGGTTTTCCAACCACCTTCGAGCTGAAACCACCATCGAGCCATAAACGGTTTCATAAAGAGTCCAATGGTTATCGGTTAATTCGTCTCCGGGGTCTGTTTGGATCTCTAAAATGAGTTCCTCCCAGTCGATTTCTACTTTCAGTGTTTTTGCTTGTTCTAACATCAATAGCGCTCCTCTTCCCTGTAAAGCCAAAAGCGTTACAAACTCAACTGTAACGTTATCAGCTTTTTAAGATGTAGACAAAAAATTCACGAATTATCTTTTAATAGGAATAAACCAATGAATACCGATAAACATTACGATAATGACCATCAATGGAAGTTTCGCATTGATAAAGACAAATACACTGTAGAGTCGCCTTGTATCACCGGACGAGAACTTCTGGAAATAGCTGGAAAATCGCCGGTTGAACAATTTCTACTTATTCTTAGCGGGCATGGTCAGCCACAAGAAATATCGCTCAATCAGAAAGTTGACCTGTCACAACCAGGTATTGAGCGCTTCAGAACACTGCAGCGAGAGTGTCGCGAAGGCTTTAAGGGTCGAAAAGATTTCCAATTGCCACCAGATGATAGCGAGTTTTTCGATAGTAGTGGACTTAAGTGGGAGACCATCACCGAAGGGAATGTAATGAGGCTGATCATGTATGACTTTCCTATTCCTGATGGTTACAACATTAATCACGTGGATATGTACCTTCGAATCGATCCTACTTATCCAGACACGCAAATAGACATGTTTTACGTCTACCCAGCACTTTCATTGAATTCTGGACGCCAAATTAAAGCCCTTGCCACGGAGTCATTCGACGGCAAAGCATGGCAGCGATGGTCAAGACATCGGGTAAATCCGAATGCTTGGCGATCTGGAGTTGATTGTGTCGAAACTCACCTTGCTCTTGTAAACCAATGCTTGATTAATGAGGGTAAGTAAGATGTGCGAAAAATACTCTATAAGAATAAGAGCTGATGACTTTACCTACCTCAAGGGACTCCTGTTTCCTGGAGACAATAAGGAGGCTGTGGCATTTGCTATTTGTTCGGTTGCTCGGGGAGTGGAAAGGACGCGGCTGTTAGTGCGTGAAATAATTTCCTTACCTCAATCGGACTATCTAAAACGCTCTGAATTACAAGTGGCATGGACGACTAAGTCGTTAATACCGGTTCTGGCTAGGTTGGAAAAAGAAAATCTATGTCTCATCAAGTGTCATTCACATCCAAGTGGGCGCGCCGAATTTTCATCCGTTGATGATATTAGTGACAGAAGTTTTCTGCCCAATTGCTACCAATGGAACCCTCAGGGTGTGCACGCAAGTTTGGTAATGACTGAGGACAATATAACTGCTCGAGTGGTCTTTGAAGATGGCAGTTTTAAGCACGCGGACACTATACAAATAGTTGGAGAGAGGGTTGCCTGGTATCGAAAAGGAAAAATCTTTAAACCAAGTCCAGAGCAGCAACGCTTAATCCAAGCGTTCGGCGAAGGCACCTATCGTACTTTGCGAAACCTTCGTATCGCCGTTGTTGGCGCATCGGGTATTGGCAGTCTTGTAAATGAAGCTTTGATGAGAACAGGAGTTGGTGAAATAGTGACTGTCGATCCCGATCACATTGATTTTGTAAACCTGAATAGAGTGCTTCATTCGACTAAGAGAGATGCAAAAAATAAAACGACTAAAACCAATTTGCTTGCTCGCAGTGTTGCATCAGCTGGTTTCGAAACAAAAATAACTGAGTTACCTTTTGATCTTCAGACACCGGAAGTCATTCGCCACATAGCCGGTTGCGACCTGATCATGGGTTGTGTCGATAATCGAGAGGCACGTCAACTTCTCTGCAGAATAGCCGCATTTTATCTCCTTCCTTATATCGATGCTGGTGTAGCCATTAGAGCAGAAGCTAGCGGAAAAATAGAGTCTATTTCAACAGGCATTCACTATATACAACCTGGGCAGTCATTTTTGTCACGAGGAGTATTCGATACCGAAGCACTTCGATCCGAAGCTCTGCAGCGTATCGATCCAAACCACTTCGATGAGCAATTGAAGCAAGGCTATGTTTTGGGGGTGGACGTTGAACGCCCCGCAGTGATGCCTCTGAATATGATTGCCGCTGGCTACGCAGTAATGGAGCTTCTCGCCCGTATTCATGGAATTCGCATAGAGCAAGAAGATGATATGCGAGCGGCCGAAACCTTGATCTCAATTGATGTTGGTTACATACAGCAAAGACCTGACTTGAATCCTTGTCCGGGTCTTTCGCGTTACATAGGTTTAGGTGATGTGGTTCCATTACTGGCAATGCCTGTTCTAAACGTTGATGAAGAGGATGCGGCATGAAGTTATGGAGTAAAATATATACTTTTTATTATCGATGGCATTATCAAAAATACTCTGTTATCGAATGTAGTGAGCAACCAGATAGACTAAAAGATGGTGTTTGTTATTGCTTAGAAGACGATGGATTTGCCTGGGCGGTTAAACTGAAATGTCCTTGCGGCTGTGGTGAAGCATTTGTTTTAAACTTAGTGGGAACACGTCCCTTATGGAAAGCTAGGGTATCAAAAAAGAGGCTAAGTATTTCTCCCTCAATTTGGCGAACTACGGGTTGCAAAAGTCACTTCTGGATCATTAGCGGAAGAATAAAGTGGGCAAATAATTACAATTAAATTTATTTTCGTCATGGATCTAGTTACTTCATAACAGGCAACTACCCCAATTAAACCAACGTTAACTCGCAAGAGTTGCAGGATATATCTAGACCTGATTTTCCCCACAAATTAATACCGCAACCTTCGCAACTATAACGCACCTTAGCTTTCTTTGCGGCACTTGCTTGATTGTCGACAAAAGTATTTTCGCTATAGAGATCGCTCATGAGTGACGTCAGGTGGTCAAAAATGGATTCACGTATACCTAGGCGGTCTCCTTCTTCACTCCCGGAAGTCGGCACATCATAGCTTTCGACTTCCATATTTCTAACTCTTGCATATCGATCGACCCAAGGTAATTGAAAACTCTTTTTTGACACTAGATTTGCACATTCCCTAATGAATTTTCCGTTTGAAATAGCGTAGTCATTCATTTTTTCACCTGTCGTTGCACCACCAGGATCTCCCGTTGTCGATGGCATTAATCCGATAGCTTTCATTTTATTGGCGAATTGTCGGTTGTGATAACTACGCCGACTTGGTTTTCCAAATTTAAACTGCCATTCATGCGTCATCTCATGCACTAAAGTCTGAAATAATTCAATAAGAGATGAGCGCCCAACGTAACTTGGGTTTATTGCAATTTCATGACGGTACTTATTACTTTGAGATGCCCATCTTTTGTGTGAGTAGTAACCCATAACCGATTGTTGTCTCTGAATAGAAAATATGACACGGGGTAGTTTTCCTTCAAAAAGAGAAGCATTAAAGTGATCAAAGGCTTTTTCTAACGCAGCGTAGAGTTCTGAGGTAGGCGACATATTGGTTCCATAAATCGGTTTGGATCGTACGATACAATCATACCACAAAAATTTTACCCTATTTGGGGTTATTTGGGGTTTAGTACACCCCTCAATATTTTAATACCCATAAAACACAATTTCTGTCTGTAAAAAGACGTACATGCGCTGTTTTTCAAGCAGATTAGATCCGTGATCTGAGATCTAATATAACAATGGCGATCTTTACCTTAAATCCTATTTTTTCCATAAGATCTTGTGCTGCTTCTTCTAACATCTTTTCAAGTCCGTTTATATCTATAAGAACATTCGTGTCTGGATGTTTCCAGTTTCTATCTTTTGCGACAGTAATTAACAAGCAACCCGCATGGCAATCTTCCCCAGCCATATACTTGGAGAATAACTGATCTTTAATCGTATTGCGCAAATAATTACCAGAATAATTACTGTCACCAATTTTTAACTCAATTATTCCTTGTATGTCTGGTGTTTGTATTCGGATATCCGTTTCTTTTTCATCAGCAGTCACATTTTCTTGAGTCACTGTGTACATTCCTTTTGACATGTTTTTTAACTGTCGGGCTATTGCTCTACGCATTACTCTTTCAATTCTAATATTCGCCCACTCTTCTCTCGGCGATTCGTCACTCAACAATAGTTCTTCAATGTCGTGAAGTCTGTCTTTCATTAATTGAAACATATCACCAGTCGTTTTAGGTGGAGAATACCCGTGATCCATAAAAATGTTAATACTGTCTTCTGTAAGTATAGATTGATCAATCATGACTGCTTCATGCTCGCGTGCTGAATTAAAAAGGTTATTCTTAAGATCGCTAAATAGTGGATCTTCTGTTAATTTAATTTTCGCTTGCCAAGCGTCCGATCCTGAAGTATTCATTAGGACATTGACCAACTGGCTGCGTGCCATTTGAGCGTTATCTCTTTCATCAGGAGAGAAGGTACCTGTGCGCTTAACATCATGCTCTGGTTTAATGTATGTATAGATCAACCGTATGAGCTTTAACAAATCACCTGGTTCAACTCGCTTTAGGCTAACTTCAACCTTTCGTGCATCCGTCAACCGGTTAAAAAGCCAGTTGAACCAAGAGACAGCAATGCCATATTGTTCGGGTTTAACATCTACTAATAACTCAGTAAGCCTATTAATTCCTAAAGCGGGGCTCAAACAAATGAGTGTCGGCAACCAAATAGAGAACATCTCTTTATTACATTCATCAGAGCAGTAATTGGTTGCTAAGATCTGAAGCTCTTTCAAATGGTCTTTCATGTCACTTGCTAGTACAATATTAATTGCACGAGCCAATCTCGCTTTTACTTGTTCAATAGCTTCTCCAGGTCGACACAGATTACCATTCTCCCTCAACCAATTTACAAGTGTAGGTACGAAAATATTTTTAACGGATTCAGAAGCGTATTCTATTGATTGCAAAAATTGAAAATAATTGTTGGGTGTTGCTTCTATGCTTAACTCATGTAGCAATTCACCACAAAGTATTTCCTGGGTTATTATTGGATAAGCTGCGACTAAAGATTCAAGCCAAAAAGGAAATCCATTCAAAGCAATGGGAACATATCGAGCTGCAAGTTTTGCTTCTTCAACAGCTAATTTTCCAGCCCAGTATGGATCTTCTGATTCAGCTGAGATCCCGCTTAAGCCAGTCTCCCAAATCATCAGAATTTTATGGTTTTCTTTGGTTCGTTCACTGGGTAACGAAGGAGTGTTTTTACGCCAAAGTTTTTTTAATGTCTCTCTCAATTTATCAGCAATACTTGGATCAAAATACTGTTCGATAAATTTTCGGCTCCAACCGGCATTCTCTCGATGCTCTTTATTATTGCGCATTACTTTCCATAGATCCCACGCCGTGCCCTCCTCCAACTCTTCAGTGAATAACTCATCTGGGTTCTCTACTAACTCAGCCCAAAAATTCTTCCAACTATCGATATTCTCCTGTTCACGTTGTGCGAACTCCTTTGTACGCAGTCTATCCTTTTCTTCTAATGCTTCCAGCTGTTCGTTCTTCGGTTGAGGCTTTAACATAATGTTGAGCTCTTCTAATAATTCAACATTGTCTTCGATAAATTTTCTTAAGCCCTCGACATAACTGAGGCGTTCATCTGTTTCAGATCCTAAATGCCTCACAGCAGTTAATAGCATCAAGTGACGATTTGATACTGATTCTTCAGGATCGCTAAGTGTCTTTATGATCCATTGATTATCTTTCTCTTGTTCAATTGGCATCACTCCTTCGTTTATACGAAATAGTTTCCTAAACAAGTCATCTTTTCCATTTGGAATATGGTTCTCAACCATATCCGCATCAATCCAAAATAATTGTTTACGAGACACCGATGATAAGCCTCTAATGTTTGATTTAAGTTCTTTACGCCACTCATCAACACTGTATTCATTTTTAGCCAGTCGATATGCTAATGTACAAGAAAACAAAGTGTCGGGTGTAGGACTACTTTCTACAAGGAGTCTGTTACATGTTGTCAATAGTGGTTTTATTAGATATTTAGGCTTGGTGGTCAGTAGATGTTTTTCTTTGTTCCATTCAAATGAAGACATTACTAATTTGGTTAGAACCTCTCTTAACTCGTCGAGTGTAGGTATAGACCAATTACCATTAGATATTAACTTCGACCAATACGAATCAATTTCATAATCATCTTCTGGGCTAAGCGCCAGTTGTTTTAAGCTCTGCTCTAATACGGTCTTGTTCATATGCTCTGGAAATAATTTCGTTATCGCAAAAGAGCGGAAGTTGGAAGGCCATTTTTCAGTATATTTTTGCATCGAGGCTATTACATCATCGACGCGTTTATCATTAGTCGAAATAAGAATTTCCAATGCAGCTCGTCTGTCATAGATATTGGACTTTGGTTCCATAAGTAAATCGAACATCATATCGCCACTTTTAGTCGAAGGATAATTTTTGATTAACTCTAGAAGTACAAACCGGCACTGGATTTTTTCAACCCCTTTTTCCCAAAGTAGCTCTGCGTCATCTGTAAGACATGGCGAAGCAAAGCGACTAATATGCTGGTGATTAAGCCAACTGCCTAGTTGAATGCCGTTATCAGGATATTCCATATAAGATTTAAGAATTTTTATTTTTTGCTCATCGCGATAAACACCAGGATCGCCTTCTATCAATAATACTGCTGGCTCACGATTCAATACTTCATCAAAAAGCCATTGTATGTCCTGAGCTAGCCATGCGGTTACGGGACGTAGAGAAGGTTTCAATACCTTGATCCCTTGAGGAGTCTCTCCGAAAAGCAATCTCTTGATTTCACTAATGGGTTTTCCCTGTTCCAACATACCTTTTAATTTTTTTGAAGCTAAATATTCAATTGCAGAGCGATGATGAAATCTAACTCGCCCATAACTGGCATGCGTAAACATTGCGCGATTAAGTAACGCTTTGACTTCTTTGCCATTCCAGTCATTCAGTACATTTTCAGGATCTAGTGCGGAATCATTATGGCCAACGTCTGAGTCTGAGCTATAGCGGATGGTGAGTTTTCTAGTTAACAACGCTGTCAATGCTAACCTTTGCGATCCTTCCAAAGCTTTTTCAGCGGTTAAGTGGTCACTGTCTTCGTCACGGTGTGGCTTAAGCTTAATTAAAACATTATTTTCTATCTGCTCTGAGAGGCTCGCAAACGGTGAATTAGGAATCCACGATGAACACATATCTTCGAGATCTTTAGGTCGACCTGCGAGCTCAAGTGCGCCGAATTGACGTATATTTCTTAAAAATAACTCGCTTTCTTTAACGCCAAAAGTTATAGCCAGTAGCTCTATTTGCTCTTCATCTAAGGGAAGCAAGGCAACTTTTCGCCATGTAGGTGGGCCATCCTGCACAGCATTTCTTCTATTTCGATTTAATGCTTGATCAGCAAATACTTCAGCAAGTGGTGGCGAGTTAGTATCCGGTACAGGTAAAAACCGCTGAATTTTTTCAAGCTCAATGTCAACTGGTGGTCTTGAGGTGATTACGACGTGAATGCGTTCCAATTGTCCGTTTACTGTTTTGGCGAAACGTTTCAATGCCACAGCAAATATGCCTCTAGTGAGTGCAAGCTCATCAATGGAGTCTAGGAAAAAAGTCGCAACTTCAAATTGAGCTGACTGCCAGCTTGAAAAACGTTTTTTCTCTTCTGCGTTAAACATATCTTTAACACAATCACTTTGAGCTAATTCAGATAATTCCAAATAAAAGGCTGATTTTCCGGCACTCCATAATTTTTCTTGTTCAGCCTTACACTCAAAGGTTTTGCCGGTACCAGCTTCGCAAACTAAAATCACACGAGGCGACAATAAAACTTTGTCCCAGTTTTCATTCGATGATCTATTCCAATTCCAGTAATTAGAAATAGTATCGTATTGATCTGCTGTGTCGTCAGCAAGATCAGTGAACTTTCGCTCTATCCTAATTAGTGACATAATAAATCCTTGTCAATTATCTCTATTTTTACTTGAAAAAAACGTCCTCTTTAGGCTTGAGTTAATATTAATTCGTGTATTCAATTTCATTATCTCGAAGCGAGCCTTTACAAATAACACTTTGTTCACTCGCTCTAACGATTGATTGAATCTCAATAATCTCCATAATTTGTTCTCCCATAAACGCGGCATTAGTTTGGTCGGCGTATTCGTGTTTAAATAATCCACCAATATACGTGCTGGCATAAAATAACTGGCTTTTTGGATCATGGCTTAGGCGAGTTAAAAGCCCTAGTTTTTCTTTAATACTAATCACTGTGCTCTTACAAAGTTCTTTTGCTACCCGCTCAGGTCTATTAACTTTAGGGGTGAATATATGGTCATTTTTTTTGAGTGATTGTTCTTCCGTTTCAATATAAATTTTATTGTTTTTTAAACTGTAGCGGAGCATAACCACAACCATTTCACTATCTATCAAATTACCAACATCAAGTTTTACTAACCTTTCTCTTAATCTGCTCATCCCCCAATCAAATAACGAAACTGGCTCCTTCCTTAAAAAGTCGATTGTGTTGTTTAAATAGTGCTGGGACGGTTCATTCTCTTTGGCTAGGCTAGAAAGAGCAATAAACAACCCAGCCAAAATAATAGTTAACTTCATAAAAACCGAACTCAATCTCTCTTTTTTATATTCCATGGTAAATTTTCCCTTATCTTTTATCTAGTAACTTGTAAACTGTCGACCTTCCTATATTGAGCTGTCGTGCTATTTCAGCAGCTCCAACACCCTGCTCTTTCATCTGCAACACTTTCTCTCTATCGACGGTTCGTTTTCGACCAAATTTTACACCTTTTGCTTTAGCTTCTTCACGACCTTCGTTGGTACGCTCTAAAATTCTCTGTCTTTCAGCTTGAGCTACAGCAGCTAAAATAGTGACAACCATTTTACCCATAGTTCCTTCTGTGCTTATACCGTCATCAAGAAAGCGAACAGCAACGCCCATACCATCAAACTCTTTAATTAACTGGATCATATCTGCGGTGTCTCGACCAAGGCGATCTAATTTTTTAACTAAGATCACATCTCCATCCTCGACTTTAACACGCAATAGTTGTAACCCTTCTCGGTTCGTATGGCTTCCAGAAACTTTATCAGTAAAAATTCTACTTGATTTAACCCCCTCTTTTTCGAGAGCGTTGATCTGGATATCGAGTGATTGCTGACTTGTGGAAACACGGGCATAACCGAAGAGGCGCATGGTTAAAAATGTCTCCTAAGTCGATTAATGGAAAAGGTGTCTATAAAATAGGTGTTTAACGATTTAATAGACATAGTATTTGAATCCAGTTGGTATGTCTACAAACTTATAAATTAGGAGACAAGTTAGCTCGTAATCCTTCTCTATATACGAATTTAGGCACAGACCAATGTCAAAGCCCTTCTTTAATTCTTTGATGAAGTGGTTAAATGAATTGAAGCCTAGCGCGGTAGCATGTCTTTCCTGCGCTCTACTTTGCTTGATACCAAAAAATATTGCTGATAGTTGCCACAATAGCATTTAGGTTGCTATCTTGATTGATGTATATAATAGACATAACTATATTCCTTTCGGTGTAGAGATCGTCGCGATATTATTCAACCCACACACAGGATAAATTGTTATGCAAAGTTTAGGTACGATATTTTGATTTCGAAACACTGCTATTCACCTCAATTCATTCAATTTTGGTGAATTCATCTTTTTATGATGAAAGCGAAAGGATTAGTTTCAATCTGAATACTCAGGAAACACCTACCAATTATAGTGGGTGCTTGAGCTTGAAAATCCTTTTTTATTGTTTTTTAACTCAATAAGAATCAATTGCTTAAGTGCTTAAAGTGTACCTTTTCGAGCGAATCGTGGTCGAACCTCAAGAGATGACCAGGCAAAATTTGCCAGAGCAGCGGGTAAGTCGAATTATTTGAATTGCGCAGGCTCTGCAGTTATGTAGTTTGGTTTACCTATGAAACCACGAGCGACCTAAGGTCTGCATTGAAGTTAAGCTAGATCCGCCACTAATGTAAATGATTGTTACTTGCTAGACGCCAAATATGGGTTTTGTTAAAATAACCCCAATTAGAGAGGAAATATCTATCAGAACAATTTGATATGGCACAACAAAAACAATTTGGGTATTTCTAATAGTTAAAATTTAAGTTTTCTTTAGTTAGCGTAGATGAAAGATCGCTATTCAATTTTTCCACTTCCTGTTGTACTTGTAAGTTTGCCATAGCCATAAATTGTTCCTTAGAATATGCGAAATCACCGTTTATCTTTGTGTTTTTTTCCACAACTTCCGCCAACAGAACTACCCATAATGACATTGCTTCAATAAATCTAAGCCCCTTTAACGGAGTTTCATTTGATAGACTGTGCTTTAGTGTAAAAAGGCTATATGGAGATGGTAGAGGGATATCACCATTTTCTGGTTTTTCCTTAATTAACTTTATAAGATCTGCGCCATCCTTGTACTCTAATAGTGTCATTTGTTCTGATTTGTTATTATTCATTTTATCTTTCCAAAATAAACCCAGTATCAGCCAACGCATAGGAAGCGGATATTCGATTTGATCGATTTAAGAAAATAGATTTAATTGGTTGCCAATATTGGCTGTCTACTGATGGCTCAGTTTGCTTGGAGTAATGCCAAATTCATTCTTAAATTCCATCGATAATCCCTCAGGTGTAAATCCATGTTCCATTGCGAGAACAGCTATCTTGTTCTTGTCGCCGTTTTTCAATTTATTATAAACAAGTTGTAACCGATACTTTCTTACATATGATGTTGGCGTGCCTAATCCTAGAGCCTTCATTTTACTTGAAAATAGCCTTTCCCTATTAAAACCCATGTGAGAGGCAATTCGGTGTACTGTAAGATTTTTTTTGTTCATTAAATTATCTTCGATATAGATATTCAACTTAGCGACCCACTTTTTGAATTCCGACTCCTCAATTTCTGAAAGAGTTCTAGGGCTCAAATCCGGTCCTACAGAATCTAACTCAACTAAGCTCGTCTCCATCAGCCATCGATCACGAAGTTTTTTATTGGCATCTAACCTATTCCTGATTTTTTGTATCAATATATGAGATTCAATTGGTTTCGATATTACATCATCTGCCCCTATCTTCAGACCTTCAATTTGCACTTTCTTACTAGACATAGCAGTTAATAATAAAACTGGTATGTGAGATAAGTATCCATTTTTTTTAATGCTCTTGATCAGTTCGTATCCATTTGTGTCCGGCATATTTAAGTCAGTCACTATTAGATCCGGAAGGTGTTCATCCGCCCTAACCAATGCGTCTTTAGCGTTGTTAGATACTATTACGTTAAAGTAATTGTTTAACTGTTTTGCGAGAGAACCGAGGAGCATAATATTGTCGTCAACGACTAGAATAGTTTCTCTATTTGCTATAATTGACATTTCGTTTGTTATATCGTGTACCAGAAGAGAGTCGCGACCTTCAATCCAAGTATCAACTACATTGATACTTGTTTCTGAAAGTGAGATAGCTTCATTTTTTGCACCCTTTTCAAATGCTAAATAAAACGAGCAGCCAGATACGGAGCTGCTTTCAACTGATATCTCCAACTTATTTCTTTTCGCCGCTTCAGCGACAAATCCTAGACCTACGCCATGGCTTACCCAATATTTGTCATTTTTGCGGGAAACAGAGCCGCAATAATCACCTGAATACTTTATATTACTTGGAAGCGAAGTTTTTGATATTCCATTGCCATTGTCTGAAATGATAACTACTATCTTGCCGTTCATGTTGCAGACCCTAATAGTTACTTTTCCGCCTATGGAATTATATTTGATCGCATTTGAAATAAAGTTCGTAAAAACTCGCTCAATTGAATCTTGTTCACCTTTCACAAACAAGTGTTTCGATAATGTCTCTACTTCAATTGAAACTGAAAACAACTTAGCCTGAGATAAAAACATTCGTGCAGTGTTTGATATAAGATCAACAACATTGAAAGTCACCAAATTGAGTTCAGGCATCGTTTTTAGACTGGCAAGGTTCAAAAGCTGATTCACAATTCTGGCTATCTTTTTATTAGAGAGAAATAACCCATCTACATTCATTCTAGCCGCTAATTCTTTAGGTAAATTTTCTATTTCTGTGAGCTGAAACTGCATTGCTCCTTTTAATTCATGTGTTAAGTCAAACATGGTGTTGTTGTTAAACTGCCACATTTCACTAATTTCTCTTGTACTTGACTCGATAAGCAGTTTTAGTTTACTTTCATTGTGCTTCCTGACCCTTCCTCTTAGGCGGTCAAAATACCAAACTAGTAACAGGAAAGATAAAGCATAAGCTACATAAGCGAAGTTGGTCGCCCAGGGCGGAGCAGAAATAGTAAAATGAAGTTTTGTAATATCTGATCCCCAAGTTTGGTCATTGTTTGTGCTTTGAACCTCAAATATATAGTTGCCAGGATCTAAATTAGTAAATTTTGTCTTCCGTTCGTTAGGCTTAGAATTCTGCCAAGATTCGTATAAGCCGACCAAACGATATCGGAATTTGTTAGATTCAGGCGAAGATGTTGAATCCCCAAAAAAAGTCAGTTCAATGATATTCTCATCGTAGTTTAATTGAAGGGCTGGAGAGTCAGCTGACCTTAATCTGGCCAGATTCCTTGTGTTGTCGTTATTAATTTCAATACCTGAAATGACCGTTTTGCTATCATAAATATTTTTCTCAAGCGAATCAGAAGTGACTACAACTATCCCTTTCTTACTACCAAAAAACACATTTGTGCCTGAAGTTGCTCCTGAGTGTTTTGAAACTCCAGTGTCTGGCAAACCGTCAGCGATACTAAAAGCGTTTAAACTGTTTGTTTTGAGATCCCAGCGATAAAGCGCCCCACTCTCTGCTGAAAGCCATAACCTTGAATCTTCAACAGTGACACCTATTAACGGCTCTAGTATGGGAGTATCTATTGTCTTGTGTATATTATTTTTTTCGTCATAGAATGATATGTACGGTTCCGCATGCGTGATCCATGTAACTTGAGTTTTAGGATCTCTTCTAACTTCCCATGCAGACGTATCTTTAAAATTTAGGTTGGATTCATACTGCTTCTTTCTATCTTTGTCTTTATAGACATTTACAAATTCGCCGGAAGGTATATCAAACACTCCGAAACCTCCAGAAGACTTAAAATAGGTCAACGCCTGTCTGTTTTCTGACAGCAATAGATTAATATACTGCCAGGAATCCAGCTGTTGCTCTGTTAATGAAAGTGCTTTTTCGACGAGTCCGGTAGAGGGATCTAGAATAAAAACCCCTCTGCGATGTCCACTAAACCATACTTTGCCGTTGTAGTCCTCTACAAGAGAGTTTACAAAACTATCACCAAATATGGCCTTATCTACTAAAAAAGAAGTCTCTCCATTTGGTGATATTCGGCTAATAGACCTTTTCTCTGCAACCCAAACGTTTTCGTTTAGCCCAGCATGTATCGCACTAATTCCTTCGTAGTCTTTGCCGTCTTTATGGCGGTATATTTGGTAGTCGAATTGACCGTTTACAAGACGCCCTTTAACTAATCCCTTATCATGAGCAGTCCATAAATTACCAGTAGGATCTGTGGTTAGATATCTGACGTTATTGCTTACTCCCGGAATATTGTTTATTAGTCTAACTTTCGAAGAGAACTGACTAGCTCTGTAGATTCCGTTGTTGTTGTAAAAAACATAAACCGTGTCTTGTTCGTCTACGTATATTGTACCCACTAAAGAGTTTAAGTTATTGATTCGAAAATCGTTCTTTCTATCGTATTGCAAAACGGTACTATCTTCTCCAATTTTATATACGTGCTCTCCTCCAGCCCATATTTCTCCTACGTTGTTTTTAGCGAGAGAGGTAATTTTTCCGACTATTTTGTTGGCAGTCGGAAAGGCTGTTATTTGGTTGGTTGCAGTGTTTAGATTTAGCAACCCTTCATCAGTACCCAGTAAGATATTATTTTCGTCTCTTTCGATGATGGCGTTAACACTCTGAATTGCATTGTTGCTTTCTCCCCAAGAATCTATTATCTCCGCTTCATTAGAAGGGATATCGTATTTTATTATTCCTCGTTTGATTGTGGAGAGCCAAAAAGTGTTTTCATCTGTTTTTACAATTCCTGATATCTCCACAAACGAAAGTTGAAGTTTTGTTAAATTTTTATTTCCTATTTTTGACCAGGGGGAATACTCTTTATACGAGCGAACTGATGGATTAAAGTGAACTAAATGAGTGCCCGAGCCATACCAAATAGTTCCATCATCACTTGGGTAAATGCTTCTAATAGAATATGGAGGGAGTGCTTTGTTCTCTGAAATAAGTTTAGGGTTGTCAATATACTTTGCGGCTATAGGGTCGTCTCGAAGGTATAAGGAAGTACTTGTTTCGTCAAGATTTATTAAAGAATACTCACTACCGATCCAAAGTTCCGAGTTATGATCCAAAACCACTGAATAAAGCGCGCCATCTATCAACTCAACATTTTCGTCACTACTTCCATTCCCGTATGAAGTAAATTCGTAGCCATCATATCGAATTAGTCGTCCGACGGCGGCAATCCACAAGTAGCCCCTACTGTCTTTTGTTGCTTTGTTAAATTTACTAACACTCGATAGGTCGTTGCCAGAAATTTTTGCAAATTTTAGCTTGAGATCAACAGGAGATCTGCTCTGCTCAGCGAACGCTGAGCAGGACGTTAGAACAAATAAAACAACAACCAATAACTTCATGAAAGAAGCTCTCTATTAATACAGTTGTTAGTAACCTTAGCTAGTTTGATGGTGGAGAACATAATAGTCCAAAATTACTACATAGGAAGGTTACGAACACAGACTGAGTATCAGGGTCTGGGTCGACGCCAATAACTTTAGCTGATAAGGGCTGTAACGACGCGAAAATAGATATTACGAATATTGCTTTAAGGTAGGGTTTGTTGACTCTTTTTTTCATGATAACTCCTTTATATGGGTTGTATAATTAGAAAAATGCACTCAAACGTGCAATTGAAATGTATCAAAAAAAACACTAGAGACCAAACACTTATTGTAATATTTAGCGGTTACAGCTCTAACGTGCAAGTGGTAGGCGTGTAAGGGCGTTTATTTTGTTCTTTGAGTGTTTTTGAAGGAAATTTAAAAATACAAAAGCTAAAATACTTGACGTGATTAAGTCAGGAAGTCATTATAATTAAGGAAATAAACACACAAAATATTGACCGGTTATCACTTGCCGAACAACGGATAAGAAGAAAAGCATGACTAAATTTAAATACGTTTTAATGTTTATCATATTAACTTTGAATGAAAGCAGTTACTCGACAGAATCCATAAATGTTGACAATGAGGTTCTTTGGTTAGAGGATCTTCAAAATAAGAAAACCATAGACTGGGTTTCAGAACAAAACAACAGAACATTGGCAAAATACGGAAGCAGTCCGGAATTCAATGCTCGAAAAAATCGAATACTGGAAGACTACGTCAACAATAAATCTTTCGATTTATTGTTTTATTTAGGTGACCAGTTGGGGCGTTTGAAAAAATCTGGCTATAAATCTAAAGGTATCTTGCAGACGATAACTCTGAATGAATTCAGCAAAGACAATCCTAACTGGAAGACGCTTATCAATCTAAATGAACTAAGCCAACGGGAATCTTCACAACTTACATACAGTTACAGTAAATGTAATTATGACCTGCCAAAGCAGTGTTTAGTCGGGTTATCAATAAATGGGGCTGATGCTGTCGAATTAAGAGAGTTCAATTTAACCACTGGGAAACTAGAAAGAGATGGGTTTCTTATACCTTCTGGTAAAACAGAATCAGCATGGGTAGACAAGAATTCACTGCTTTATTCTTCGACGTTTAGGGGAGAGCCTCAATCAAAATCAGGGTTTGGTTTGAGCTTGAAATTATTAAAGAAAGGTTCGGACGTAAAATCAGCAAAAGAATTACTAAGAGTTAGAGAGGGTATAGGTATAGCTCCACGGCAGTTTTATAGCGATGGTGAAGTTGAAGTTCTTGTTGAGCATTGGATAGATTTTTATAATAGTAATCTTTATCATTATAAAAATGGCTCTTTGATAAAGTTCAATATTCCAACAAGTTTTGAATTGTATGGTGTGCATAAAGGCTTTGCAGTAGTCAAGCTCTATCAACAATGGGAATACGCCGGAAGAAACTTTTCTGTCGGCTCCTTAGTAGGGATTGATTTAGATACGATTGCGAATAAAGCTCCAAAAATGGAACTTATTTATAAGCCGAGCAAAAGACAATCATTGAAGTCGATTGAGTTTACCAAGTCGCATATATTACTTAATGTACTTGAAGACATGATAACTAAACCAGTGACTGTAGAAGGAATTGTTAAAGAAGGAAAAACTGTTTGGATTAAGGAGGGCATCACTAAGCCAACCAATGATGTCCTAAGATTTATTTCAACATCCCCGCTTCTAGATGAAGCGATAGTCACTTATCGCGGCTTTCTCAACCCTAACTCGTTATATTTTCTAAGCGCTAAAGAAAAATCTCATCGATTCTGGCGTTCGGCTAACAAAACCGTTGATACTAGTAATTTTGCGTTTAGCTACCACTACACTGCGAGTGCTGACGGAACAGAAATACCTTATCAAATGGTTGGTCCTAGCAATATTGACCCGTCGAAAACATACCCAGCTATTATTTATGTTTATGGAGCTTACGGGTTAACTAGAACGGCTTTTTATAGCTCTCATATACTTCGTGAATGGGTTGCAAAAGGAGGGGTTTATGTTATTGCAAATCCTCGTGGGGGTGGTGCATATGGAGAGCCCTGGCATCAAGCTGCTGTACGGACAAGTAAGCATAAAACCACAGACGATGTGGCTGCTGTAGCCAGAGATCTGATTAAACGAAATATTAGTAATAGCTCGCAAATAGGCGTTGTAGGAGGTAGTCTTGGCGGTCTAACTGCATGCAGTGTTCTAACTTCGTATCCTCGGTTATTTAACGCTGCGATTTGCAAAGCTCCCATTACAGATATGCTTCGCTACACCAAGCTTTTTAATGGAGATTCTTGGAAGGCTGAACTAGGAGATCCTGATGACAGAGAAGAAAGGTTGTATTTGAATAACCACTCTCCATTTCATGCGATTAAGAAAGGAGGTATGATACCCTCACCGCTTTTGATATCATACCAAAATGATGATCGGATTCATCCTAGTCATGCGAGTCGGATGGTAGCTAGGATGCATGAAGCAGGGATGGAGTCTTATCTATTTCAAGTGCCAAACAGTGGTCATACAGGGCCAGCTACGAAAGAAGGTAAAGCACACCTAAGAGCGTTAGAATATGAATACTTTATTAATAGATTATTTAACTAAATAATAGGGGATGAAAATGAGAAAAATTTTAGTTTTGACCGTAGGTTTTCTTCTAGTTGCAGGATCCTCGTTAGGAGCTGCGACCAAAGTACCGGTTAACACAAGCTTGTGTAAATTGCTTCTATCTCCTGTCGCTGTTGACGACTTGCCACCGAATTTAAGTGACAGACTAGAGCGGGAGCGTGTTACTTCACTTTGTAAACATCTAAAAGATGAAGCGCCAAGAAAAATTTCGAAGAAAGATAGGAAAAGTGTTGATGTCGACTAGGTTAACTCTTTAAGTATTCTCACTAGACTATGTCAAGCTAATTCATTTCAATTGCTCCGCATAACCCACTTCAAGCGTTGACTCTTTATCGAATAGATGCCATGTTAGGGTGCGTAGTGTGCAGTCATATATACTGAAATTTACTATCTGTTGACGCGGGAGGTTGTGTAATGCATTTTACTTCGGTACTTTCTAACTGACCGAACATGGTCTTTTTCGTAAATAATTCTAACTATTCGCCTCAATATTTGTCACGCCTTCCTTTGAAATTCAAGCTTAGCGTCCGTATATGACCATTTTTAATAAGATTTACGAATTTCGATAAGTTAAAGACGAATTCTAATAAGTGAATTACATGTTTCAATAAGGATATGTATTCCCAAATGTATTAAATTGATATCTTCGGTAAACGTCACAAATCGAACGAGGTATCAAATGACACAAGAAATAATGGGTCGAGGCAACGACAGAAAACTAGCAATTATGGTAGCGATTAGTTTAATCCCACACCCAACTGAAAAAAATCTAACTGAGGCAGTGGGAATACCAAAACGTTCTGTTCATTCAACTTTCAAACTTCTGAGAGACATGAACGTGGTAATTGACCGCGTTAAAGGAAGACGTCACGGTTACTATTTGATTGCTGACTCCGGATGTTTTAATCTGAATAGGGTTCACGAGGTCATTCAGGAAAAGCACCCCGTGATCTATAATAGTATCAAGAGTTATGCTATTGAAAAAGATAGATCGACGCCTGTTGCTGGTACTAATATGATTTCGAACTTTGGCTAACAGGATGATATGTTGATTTCATCTTGTATTGACGCCTCATCTATACAGATGAGGCTACGTTGTTTATACAGTCAAACCCAAGAATTTCAGCGTAAAACGAGGGTTCTTTAGAGCGTTATCAGCTACTGACAAACCGGGCTAGATGAATGTGACTCTCTTGATATTCATGGATACTCCCTTGGTTTGGGGGTAAAAGTCTTTTGGGAAGAAATGACTGACTTAATATCAGAGAAGTTATTGTTCTTAAACTATCAGGCGACAAACAATACCGAGAATACCTTAACCGGGTTAGAGTTTGAAATAGACTATACCGTTAAGGGGGACTGCCTCCTCTCTTGGAGTCATAAATTGAAACTGCATGCGAATTACGCCTATCTTGATTCTGATACCAATAATTTATTTGAGCATTCTTTATACGCGCGGCATATGGTGGCGTTTTATTCGATATTTAATTTGGTAGATGATTATCATATGACGCTCGCTTATTATGGTAATAGAGCCATAACTGGTGAGGCCTATGATGGATGATAGTATTAATGAATTTACCGTTAGTGAGACCTTTAATGTTGAGAACATTAACAACCATTCTGCAAGCTATGTTTTTAGTTCTAAATACTGGTTTTAAAGAAAAGTTCTAGAGCGGGTTGATATTAATTATTCAAACTATTTTGTGTCAGTAGATTTTTAGTTTTATTGTTGATTTTCCATTGGTTTTGTCAATATGTGTGCTTTTCCCTTTATCTTCTTCAAAAGGATAGGCAACATGTTTATTTGCAGTGTCGATTGGAGAAATAGTGCAGAAGCTAACTGGTACTCAAATAGCGGTTATGACATCCTTGGTTGTCGACGGAGCGAGTGCGTCTGAAAAATATGATGATGCTCAAGAAGTTGCGCTTTGTCACCATTCGAGTACCCAAAAACTTATCACTATGGCGTTTGTGGTTCAAGGAAAAAGTGGACTATATAAAGCGACACGGTTAGGTGAATTAACCCTCAAGCGGATTTTAGTGGTGAAAGAGTTAAAAACATTAGATCGCGAGATAGCCGAGGAGACTAAGCAGCGTAAACCAGCAATGAGAGCTATATTACGCTTTGTTGGAAAAAAGTGAACATTTCGAAAGTATTATCTTGATAGTTATGCTCTGTTGCATAGAACATAGTGTCAGCGTATAAATAACTCAGGAGTATGCGAAATGAAGCGTTTTTTAATTTTAAATGTTATCGTCATAATAACTATTTCAGGTTGCAGTGGTGCCCTTGATGAAAACAATCCAGAATCAGTAGCGCAAGCATTTTGGTTGTCCGCACTTAGTTCAGATCCTTCTCAGGCCAAACAGTTCATGAAAAATGGAGAGGTGCTTGCCATTGATATTATTGGGCAGAACGTCAAAGATTCTGCCTCCATCGGTGAGGTCGTTGAACAAAATGGTTACTATTTTATTAATACTACATTGTCGCTTTGGCGAAAGGAAAGACAGGTGAGCATTCCTTTACAAACAGTTATTGTGCCTGTTGATGGTCGCTGGAAAGTCGACTATTGGTCTACCAAGCAAACGGTTGTGAACGCGACTATGGACCGTACGATGAAGTATTTTGCATCAACGGTAAACGACGCTGATAAGTATCTTAAAAACATCCTCGGTGTTCAAGATCAAGAAAAAGCGCTTCAAATTGCAGAGACCAAGATAGACGCAGAGTTTAAGAACGCAAAAAAAATATTCTTATTGAATTTGGAGGCTGGCTTAGAGAAGACGGCGCAAAAGTCACTACCAAAATCGCAATAAGAGAAAGAGCGTTGAGCGAAAATTTCACACGTAATGTAAGTTCTACTGATAATTGGAAGTAGCTCTTTTTAAATGAATATGAGCCATGATAAAAAGGTGGCGGGTTGGATGGGCATGAGTTTAAAGAGTGGCCATTAATTAGCAGTTCTATTTTTAAATAGCGATGGAAACATATCTTCTATTTACATCTGTTGTCAAAACTTACACGTACGGTGGAAAATAATTTGCTAGTGTTTGTTCAATTCAGTTGATTTTTGTCTAGCCTGATTTTATGAGCGGGTTGTCTATATTTCTGATAACCCTGATGACTGATATTTAAGAAAGTAGCCCATAACATATTTACCACTATCAATTCGAGCATATCGTATTATTCCTTTGTCATCACCTTCTTCATTCATAGGTAGCCCGTCGTAAAGCTGGCTTGCCATTTCGATTAACTGTATCGGTGCATCAAAGAACATTACGGCACCAGAAGCTCCACCCATGTCTTTTATTGTTAGCAAGCGAAGTCCACCCACATTATATTTTAACGTACCCTTGTCGTCGGCAATGACGTGTAGCTGGTTTACCATTCGAGGAAAATTTTGTAAGCGATACATTTCTTGGTAATCCTTGGTGACAAGTTCGTGACCATAGACTACCAGATCTAACGCTGTGAATTTCTTTGGGATGACAGGCTCAAGCATGCCAGCAGCTGTTTTACTTAATGGGATCTCTAGACTATTTGCGATTTGATACCAGTTATTCAACGCGGTTTGTGAAAACTCGTGAAGTGATACTGCGGAGCTTCGGTTTGCTGAATAACCCATGAATGGAATATACAGGCTCATCGCGAGAACGATTAGTGCATAACCCAACAAATATTTTCTAATGGTGATAAATTTCATATTAACTTCCCTTCTTCTCGTAAAATGTTGGCAACATATTTTATTGCGAATCTGGTGGCACCGATCTTGCTCGCCTTTGAGTCGGTTTTTTGTAGATGGCTCACAAGACGACCTAAATCGCGAGCCGTACTCTTATCGATGGTACCGGATAAATTTTCTCCGCCTTCTATGAGGTTGGCATCTCTTTTCTTTTCCATTCGTTTTTTTGCTTGGCGGCGATCAATTCTCTTTCGCTTTGTGGTCTTCTGCTTCATAGTTTTATCTCCGTCAAATACATCTTCCCGCGACTGTTTATCTCTTACATGCGGATATTGGGATTTAAAGACTATTTTATGATAAATCACGATTTGTGATCTAGCGAAAAGTGCGTTTATCGGAATTAATCGCCACTTTTATTGTAGATTAGGGCGTGTTTTTATGCGCGTAACATGTTACGAGCGTATTCATGTACTCTATCCTTATTCAAAACCGGCAAACGGGTTTAAGGATTATCGGCCACTCTTAATTGGACTGAATGCATTAGAACGTTATTTGGATAATGCTTTGGTTGATATTTTACAGTCACCTTACTTAAGGACGTTACCTGAACGGTTCCCCAGCTTGAAGGTTTGGTTAGCCCTAAAGCTATTAAATGTGTGTCTATAGCATCGTCATGGCAATAGATTTTTTGTTGCCCTTTATTGTGACAATTGATATACCAGGAGAGGCGGCGTGATTCTTCACGGTTAAGCTCAATGACTTTATTCTGTATGGGATTTGTAATCATTTATGATTCCTATGCAATTTGTTGAAGGGCTGACAGCTCGTCAATACTGTCAGCTAACTCCTCTTTTTGAGTTACGGTCGTTGAGAGCGTGCTTTGCGGCTGGGCATTATTATCCGTTGTGTCAGTCAAGCTTGCGTTAACTTCAAATATTTGTTCCATCCACTGATAAAGTTTATCAATCTCGTTGGCCATGGCTATCCAATCTGCCTCAATATCTTGCATAATACTGGTTGGGTTTTCGGGTCTGTCAATATCTGACATTAGCAAATCGGTTGGCTTTAATTTCCGGATGGAGCCGTCTGATTTCAATTTGAATTTAAGTCGCCCTGAACGCAAAAGTGCAAGTTCGATTACTTTTTTATCGTGATTTATTAAGGTGATTAGTTCTTTGCTGTCGAGTTCTTGGTTCGTAAACACCGCTTTAGACTTGTCATCGTGGCGTAAAGTTGCTTCATCGTTCATACAGAGATCTTGCGGCATGTTGGCATCCGGATCGTATAACCACTGAGTCAAATAAACCTCTAGCGATGCGTCAAAAAATGGTCTTGCCTCAAATCCTTTGTCTAGTTGTGCCAACCGATCAATTAAACGTTTTACTTTTGTAGGGCTAGCAACATCAATGTAAATGAGATCCTGTTTTGTATCAAGAAAAGCGTTAATGTATGATTCGTCCGGAACGATGTCTTTTAACATTCTGGTCTCTACAGACTCCTTGATCCCCGCTCGCTCTTCTTTCGAGAGATCGCTGATTTCCCTTTTTTCCTGTTTAGCAAATTCTCTTTTTCTGATGGCTACCAGGCGTTTGAGTTTATTCTTTTGAAGTTTTTTTTCTTCTACAGTTAAAGAAATAAAAAGGTAATTTTGTAGTTCGTGGCTCATCATTTTTGGTGCAAAAAAACCGAAGGCTGCGGAAAATCCGATGGACTCTCTCTGCGAGGGTTTAATGGGACGATGCTGCAGTTTTTTTAGGAGTGGCTCCCACGTATTCTGATTGATTGGGTTAGATGATGTATATCTCATACAGATTACACTTGTGAACCAACGGCTATGCATAGTTATTTCTCCGAGATGATTTAGGCTGTGCGTTGTTTTGAAACGGTATTGCTAGATTCGCTCTTTTCCACTTCTTTCATCAGGCGTAGAAATTCGCCCGCTTTCAAGGCGATCGTAGGGGCATTGCTGATAGTGGAATGGATGACTTCGGTAGCAAGTAAAGAGAGGCGGTTTTGCTCTGGCGTCCATACAAAAGGTATTGTTGGAAATTTTGAAGTTGCAAGCGCGTTCCGTGCGATGATAACAAAATGCTCCAATACGCTTTCGGATAATTTGTCGTGACTCATTCGATGATGATGAGAGATATGAAATGCACATTGAATAACCACTGATGAGAGTGCTGTCGCCTTTATTAAATCCACTCCAATATGTTCTTGCGTACTTAAATAAAAATCAAAATCAAAGTTTGTTAGTGATTCTAATATTTGACCATAGGGTCGGATCGGTATGTCTCGTCCTTTGCCATCTTTAGAAAGTTCTAGATAATTTTTACGGTCTTCTAAGGAAACCATACATTGAAAATGGTGGCTTAGAATGATGTCTTGATAGATGGCAAGACATCCTGGTACCTTTTTCACTTCTAGCTGTTTTTGGTATTTCTTGGCGGGCTCATAAATTTTGCCCATTTCATTACGTGTGGCGTTGATCTTGTCTCTATACTGATTGAACGCTGACCATGAACCGATCTTAGTGACAATGTTGCTGTTTGGCATTTTCGCTAGTCTGTACGCAACCAGTATCGGAATGAGTCCAAGTGGGCTCAATAAGTTAGGGAGTGGTGCTGAGTATATTAATATTACGGTTAAAAAGGAGAATAGACCGCCAAACCAATAGACATGACGTTTGGCGTGTAACAATAAAGATTCTTCTACGGTTTGAATGTACCTTTCAAGTTCGAGAATTTTATCTTCAATAAAAGCCCGTTCGGGCTTTAGCATTGATAACAAGGATGAACGATAAATACTCATTATATTATTGTCTTTTGTAATGGATGATTAATCTTGACACTGCATGTCTTCTTCAGCGTTCCCCATTTTTGTTTCCCATATTCCGATCCGATCACAGCGGGCAGTTTTTTCAAGTATCACTAAACGTGCTTCGCGAGACTGATTATAATCAACAGGGAATAGTCCTTTGGCGATGAGCGCATGATTTATATTTTTATTGTTGAGAAACACGTAACCTTTAAGTAGATCTTGTGTAAACTGTGTTATTTCTACTGAAATATGCTCACCATCGAGGAGCTCTCCAACTTTTTCGCATGCTTTTTTGTGTTCTGGTTTTTTGGACAACTTGCACGGTTTGTTACGCCACTTACCGAAATCAACATTAATAAGATCAACAAAATATTTTTGTTTTCGACCGTGTTGATTACGAACGATTTCGATGACGTTAGGTGCGAAAACCCGAATAACTTTACCACTTAGATTTCGATTTCTGAGATCAACATACGAATCTTGCGCAAAGGTTCCGGTAGTAATCCCAGTAGCAATTAAAATGAGACAGAGTGCACGGATGAATTTGTTTAATCGAGTAGCTTTTGAGTGGTTACTCATGATGAAAGTTCCTTGTTAACCTGTTAAAGATTCTTTCAATATAAGGAGGGAAAAAAACGATCGCAATAAAAAACATCACTTTTCGGAAGAAAAAAACCGCAAGATGCTGACGTGTTGCACGATGGGTGTTTTGGACTCTTATCGGATAAAATTTATTCGGTTATTGAATCAGTAATGATAATGAGACTTGTTTTGGCGTTTTAGTTAATTATGCGAGCGCTTGTAAAGATGAAATTTTGGAATGAATGCCTTGGTTTCCCATTTGCTGGTACGCGTCGATTTTTGGGTGGATAAAGCACGCTCCTTATAAAGTGTGTCGAGTGCTGTGAAATCAACGAATTCTGATACGTCGTCAATTGGTTGACCGATGGAAAAAAAAGGCAGTACGCCAGTTGCTTGTGACCAATGATATTTATTCTCTTTCGCGACAGAGGGTATCTTATAATTGATCGTAATTATATCGCTGCTGTTTTGAGATTGGCGAATGATCTGATCGCCTGGCATTGTATTGAGCAATTGGATAGCGTTGAGCAGTGCTTCGGACTCATCTCCTTTTTTACGTTGTTTCTTAAACGTTTCAAGTTGTTTTGAGACAGTTCGCTGTCGACCAGGTTTAACTGGTTTGCGATAGTACTTAGCTCTCACTAAACCTAGTGTAGAGTTGTAGTGGATGGGTCTGTAAACTTGCTTAACGCAAATTCGTGCAAGACCTGCCTTTAGAAAAGCGGTGTGAACGCTGCTTAACATTGCGCGCTCTTGACCTCGAGGTGAAAGCGCGCTTTCGATATCTGCATCTGATAGCCCTCGATAGATCTTTTTCAGCGACACCACGAGTGATTTAAACTGCTGTTTTGCCAGATTAACCTTTTTAACTGCATCGAGGGTTTTCATGGAACTAATAACTAAACTGGGAAAATCATATGTTCGACGGGAGTCTTCTCGATCGGTAAACCAAATAGCTTCAATGCCTGCCAATACCAGCTCGTGTTGGTGATAGCTAACCATGATGATTGGTCGCTTCTTGTTATACCAGGGATGCTCTGCGCGATCGTCTGGATGCAGCGTTTCAGGTAGCCCCTTAAAAACAAGCGCTTGATACCCACGATCCGCATCGCACATCGTCGCGCGGCGAAGTTCGCGAAGCGATTGCTCTAACTGTGCAAGACTGGCAATGAGGGTACGCACATCTTTTTCGGCAACATCAAAGGTTTTTAACACGGGCAACTCTAGGTGGTTTATTTATTAGGAAGACCGTAACATAACGAGATAGCTTGTCTATTTTACAGGAAAGTTAGGAACTACCCTCTTTTTAGCATACTATATCACTAATTTAGGAAGGTATCACACTGCGTGTGTGCTTGGCGGTCAACAAGAAGCCCCGTATCCTAACCAAACATTTCTCTTAACTTCACCTCTCACCCCACCGCCATCCGCGGCCTTGATGACGGCGCGCCAAAAATAATCCTCGCGCGAAGCGCGAAAAAAGACATTAAGTGGAAAGAGATGGTCGCTGTGTAGGTAAGGAGTTAGCACAAAGGAGAACGAAAAAAATGGTTCGAAGATACACTCTGCTGAAAGTTGAATACGGCGAATTCGACTGCTGACTGTGTGATACCTTCCTAAATATATGGCTGTTATGCTCACTAGATTTTTCCATACGAAAATTTGCTCTGCTATATATACTAAGAATTAGCCCACAATAAAAAACGTGGCTAAGTGCTGGAGTTCTAGGAGTCGGTTAATAGTGGCGCTCGGCCTGTATCAGGAAACACGCGATAAGAGAAAGGTGACGTACAAGAAAGACGGCAACCAATGGTTTTGCCAGCCAATGCAGCGGTTAATAACAGTCAATGTGGTCACGGCAAAAGCAGTATGCGTACTGTAATGACTACCAAATCCGCTCCAAAAATAATAGACCATAACGATGCTGAGTGACAAGATTAGATCAAACCAAGCAACCGCTCCATTTTTATATCTTTTCTTGAGGATCAGAATCAATGATCTGATAGTTGCTCATGCGAGTCCTTTGCAAAGTGATCTAAAGATCCCTCGATCATACTATCTATTTTGGTGAGAGTGAAGATAGCGTTTCATTTGCGCTTGGAGTGTGAGTCTTTGATTGCCAATCGCCCACTCGCTCTTCAAGCCCCTTAAGTCGCGAGGATACATTGCTGTTTTCATCATTTAGCCAGTTGGTTTGTCCGGACACTAACTCGGACGACGGGTTTAAATCTTGCGGAAAATGGATCGTTTGCCCAGCAAAAATTTTGTTGGGCTTATCAATGTCGTTATATTCAGCAATATCATTCACCATGTTAATTATCTGAATATTATTGGGTTCTTCTCCAGGGTGCTGCTCGGCAAAATGCTCCTTCGCCAAGTCCCATAACGTGTCACCCAATTTAATGTCGTGTGCCATAAAACCGACCAATTCACCTGAATGATGGGTTTTTTCGTGAGCGACCAAATGATTTTCAACCCGATCCTCGAGTGATGGGGCGTTGTCCAAATTGATAGGATCAGTCGTTGGGACTACATCACTTGCGAAGGCAGAGCCAATTTCCGGTGTAATAGCCGAGCCAACGTAAAACGCAGCACCAAGCATAGCTACTTTACCCCAGCGAGTTCCAGAGACTTTTGACCAAGTGTCCTTTATCGAATTATTTACTTTTGATAAAATTTCAGGATTGACGCCAATGGAACCCATAAATGATGATGCTGATTTAAATAGCGTGCTTTGAAATTTTTTCCCCGTATCCGTATCTAATAATTTTTGAGCAAACTTGAGCCCCCCTATTACTAAGCCTGCTGGACCAGCGCCAGCCATAACAGCCATACCTAACATGCTGCCAGAAACGGCTAGTCCGATTCGCTGATCCCCTAACCCTTTAATAAAGTTATCTTTTTGGGATTTGAGTGTAGCAATAAATCCTTTGTGACCTTCCTGCCCCCCTATACGCGTTGCGTAGGCTTGCGTAATTTGGAGATGTTCACGTAACTCGCTTGTCACTCTATCTAAAGGATAACCAACATCTTGGAGGGTCTTGTCTAAATCGATACTGTTAATATATTGCTTTGCCGCTTCAACTGCACCAGGTGCCGTATCGCGTAAAGTCGTATCGCTAGTACGTTCGTTCAAAAGTTTAGAGACATAGAGTTCAGCATCGTCCATACTTTTGATTTCCTGACCCGATCGTTTGTGCACTTCGTTGTAAAAATGATCTCTCTCGGCGGAAAATTGTGGTTCCTGTAGAAAAGCCAATGCCAGCATGTGGCGCATATGCGCATTGGTTTTCTTATTTTGCTGTCTTATCCAATTCAAACTTAGATCAGGATCAGTCACGATTTTTTCGATAGGTGCATTCTCGAATTTAATATTTTGTTTTTGGTCGTTTTGCATATTGGCTCCTTTTCGCTCGATAGTTATTTCGATCAAGTGCGGCATTTCAAAGTATAAAGCTTACATTCAGTATGATTTTTTGGGTCGTTAAAATTAGCAATTCACTAATAAATGCGTCACGGGTGTTGCACATTACGCTGAACTATTAACATTTATAACTCGTAGCGCCCCTCGCACAATTTGATTACAGCTATTGTTTCGCGTTGTTTCGTTCATTTGGTCTTGTAAAAGATAGTTAACGGCTTCTTGAGAGGTTAGGTCCAATAAAAGTCTGCGAGTGTCCTTCGCGTTCAGCGTGGAAATCACTGGCGATATATCAGGAAAACCGATCAACAGCATTTGCGAAACCGCTAACTCATGTCCTCGGCAATAGAAATTTCTCGCTATAAATAGACTTGTTTCTCTCAGTGTTGCGGCTCTTTCGAGATTTCCCGTAAGGCCTTCAATGTTTTTTATCTGGGAGGCTTTCGCGTACTTTGCATCCCACCCAATATCAAAGGCCATATCCAAGATTACATGAGCAACTTTTACATACTTGTCGATCCGATAAAGACTACCAAATTGATAGGCCTCATCAAGTCGCACTTTCACGGCGTTCCAAATTTGGTAGGGCTCTTTGTCAGCAAATTCTTCGACATTTAAGTTTATCAATATCGATTGAACAGCCGGCGCTGTATAACGCCAAGGCTGCGCCCTATCAAACGTTAAATCAATGGATGCGTTTTTGTATTCCTCTATTGCAGGGCGATTTTCTTGTGATTGACTTATTACATAATCAATATCTTTGATGACTTGGATAAGATATGAACGATAGGAGTCAACGAGCTTAAATGGCGTATCGTATAAATTTATATGGTCTTGTATATAAGCATTAACAATTTCTAAGATGTCGAGATCAGCAATGAAACAGCTCGTCGCCGCTTCCCAAAAGGGCGACACAATGGGTTGCCAATCACCAAGTTTTAGCTGAGGAATCAATGCTTCTCCCACTTCAAATCATCTGCGCATGGCAAGAAATTTTATCCGTATTATTATCCCGCATGACCCAATGGTTAAAATCGTAGGCCATTCCGTTTTCGATGTCATCCTCTATCTCGTCGGAAAGCACTTCAAAGAAGTCCATTTTCACAATGGCTTCCACACAATCTACGCTCGTGATATAGGCAGGCAAGCTGTTAGCTTTATTTTCATTATGTGGAAGGAGAAAAGCGATTACGGCTTTTAGCTTTGGGTCATAAATGACTTTGTAAAAATAGTCTGGCACTTTGACGGCATCGCCTATCGTAGAGGCATTGTCCTTGTATATGGGACCTGCATAAACCTGTATTTCTCTTCGCTTCAACGCCCATGCTCTTTCCATTCTCTCCAACGCTCCCCATGCTCCGTACTTCAAATGCCCATATCGGTTAAACCCGGCTTTTTGTGGTACTATGTTTGAAAACAAAAAGGTCTCGCCCATTTCTTTTACTGTATTTCCAACGGCTGATGGAGGCGCTAAATGCCCGCGATCAAATCCGCTATTCTTATAGTCTTTCGAGTTTGCTTGAAAACGCTCGGGTATCGCATTATTAGATAACCATCGGTTTTTCCTCGCTACTGCAGCCTTTGATAGCTGAGCACTGGTTAGCTGGTAGGCGACCCAGTCTGACGATTTATTTTGGTAGTTATATCCTGCAGCATATCCAGAATGGCAAAGCAGCTGATCGGCATTGTTGGGTAGCCCTAACCGGATGTGATGATCACATTCCTTAGTATTGGCGCTCAAATTGGGGCATAAAATAATAATTAGACCTATCACTATGCTTAAATTTATTTGGTTTAATTTCATGTTGATACCTCTCCTAATTGGATATTTAGCTGAACGGTTTCAGTCGATAAACTCAAGATCATCTTCAACCTTTGGAGTGCTTGGACTATTTATGGGTACGACTACATTTTTACTTTTACCGAAACGAGCTTGTCGTATCACATTATCAGTCCACGAGGGATCCAATAGACTAATATCCGCTTTTTCTAACACACTGGAGGACAAGTACTTGTAGTGATGCTCTCCAGATTCATTAATACAGCAACGCAGTGCCATCCATGGAAAAGCTTTGCTTAATAGACCGTTCATTGCATGCTTTTTCTTACCAACAAACCCTCCAAGAAATGATGGCAATTGTGTTAGCGATACATCTCCACACGCTATGATTAGTGATTCTTTACTAGTTTTGATATTCTGAAATTCTTTCAACGCCAATACTTGTGTCGATTTTTTTTCGGACAGAAGTTGAGCTTTCGTGTTTTCTAGAACAGTCCGGTATTCGGAAACCGGACTAACGGAAAGATAAATCAGTACTGCATCACTTAAAACTGCAGCAATTTCCTTTGGTAATTCTAAATTATTATTCACAGGCTTAACCTCTTCATTGCTATATCCATAATTGCTTTGTTTGTGTAGTACTATAATCTGGCGATTTTAACGTCTGCTTGCAAGCAAAAACAGTGCTTTTTGACAGTTTCCTGATTGTCGTTTGTGTAAATTGTCGTTACGCGCAAGCTAACAGCGGTTAGCCGTCAATTACTGGTTTACCCAGTAAAGATCTGTCATCTATACCGCTAATTTTATACCGTTCGGGAACAATGTTACGGTCCTACCACAAAGCAGCCTTAGCATTCGTTCACCACTGACAATATCGAAGTCCTTTGAGATTAATTCGCGACTCGATGGTCCACTCTTTCCGGAATGACAGAAAATGGCAAGCGCTTTTTGTTTCTTACAAATACTCCTAAATTCACGAACTTGTTGAGGCTTGATGTATCCTGAATATAGTTTCGCTTGTATTAATATAAGCTGTCCATTTGCCCAAACCCTTCCATCGATACCGCCGTCACCGCTGTAGCGTATTGATCTTCGTATCTTTAACTTCCGGCTGTGCAGTGCTGTCAAAATCATTTCTTCAAAAGTATATGGGTTAACGGATTTGGAGCGAAGGTACCCGAACTGACACTGAGGCCCCGACTCCTGACCAATCGCTATTAACATTTTGAGTTTTTTGTCCGCCTGGAGAATGCGCCATCGATGCTTTACCGGTTTTGCTGTAGCCCAGCAAAAAAGCAACGCGCAAATAATTGCCCATATTTGCCATGGGACCATAACTAAATAGGACATGAATGATATAATATCGTTTGGCAAAGAATACTGTCTCATAACGCCCTGCATCGTAATATTACGGTAACTTAATATTTGTCTGTAGGTAAATCGAAATTGTTAGAAATGTTCACATTTTCAGCGTGTGAACAAATATCGTTTCCTATTATTTCGTGACCTGTGAACTGAGCACTATAAAACTTCACTTAACGATATTATTTGATAGACAAATGCTTAGTCAGCCCTTATTTTGATTACTTATAATTCAGCGATTTTATTTTATAGGAAAAATCATGTTCTATGAAAAAGATGGGTATCGATTAGAAGCAATTAGAAGATTTATCAATGAAAACAGGGTCATCAATCCCTTGGTCGTTCATAGTGCACAAGGATATACTTTTTACTTTGATTTAATTGAAGGTGACAACATGCACACAGAGTGCGTATTAATTACCCTAAAAACAGCAAAGCCACGGGCCTTTAAAAAAGCGACAACCTACACGCGATTTTTGAAATCACTTGGCATTACGAAATGGAAACTCGAACGAGTTTGAGGAGATAATGTGACACCAAAACAAGAAGATAAGTTAATCATAATAATAATTAAAATCGACGCCCTATTAGCTGTTGCGTGTAACATGTCAGTCCCTAAAGCTGTACGACCGGATCTCACGTCTAAAAAGATACTCTCAGCATGGCTGCGTGAAAACTTTCTTGATTGTGTAAAAAGCGATGAAGAAATAGTAAGAGTGACTGAAGAATATTTACGGTTCTTAAGGACTGATTTTAGTATTGGCATCGTAAATTTAACGACGTCTATTGCCCAAACGAATACGAGCGGGAAGACTATTTTACGACGATTTTTTGGATCTCACTCCGTCAACCAAGAGCCTATCGCCTCAGACAAAACTGGCGTAGTGTCGGTCATAAGAAATTCACTGACTTAAATCGGCATATTAGGACTCTATGAATTAAAAAACATCATAGAGTCCTAAGTTTGTTAAGCAGCATTTTTATCTTTTTGGCTTTCGAACGTTGCTTTCAAGTCTTGAAGAATATCATTTAATATGCCCTGAGGCGTCTCGTCACTTTCTGGCACACGATTACTCAGATCTTCGCCTTGATATTTTTTAGCCTGCTTGGTTAAACCTGCCAACTGTTTTCTTTTTTCAATTTCATCGTCTAGGTTGCCCGCTGGATACAATTCCACTAACAATTTTCTTGCCTCAATATCACCGATTTGCGCTGCCAAGGTATCACGAACATAGGCATCATCACTTGAGCTATTACATGCCCACAAGAAAGTTGGACCTTGGGTGCTCATCAATAACTGTTCGAAAGTTTCATCCCCTGTTTCTAGAAGGGCGAGTAATGTAGCGCCTGCCTTAGACGGTTTTTTGAGCGACTCGTTAAGGTGTTGGATCATTGTAGGCGATAATTTGAATGTTTCCGCAACCTTTGCACAATTAGCCTTACTGCCGCCGCCGAGGATCCATACACTCGTTGCCAAGCGAACGGATTTTTCGGAAAAGTCGTCCGGTAGTTGGCTGGCTTGCATGATTTCAACTTTCCATTTTCGCCCTTCTACAATGGACGTATCCATTTGGTTTTCAACCATTTGCAACCCTTTGATACGGTGCTTTTCGTCAATACAAAAACGTTTCGGCATTTTCTTTATGGATTCGATATGACGTTCATGGTATGGGCGGTAATCAACATTGTAGATACCCACTTCGCCATCCATTTCGCCTAGATGTTCTTTACCAGTAAAAAATCGATTGGTCAGTGTGTAATATGCAATCATGTACATTAAACCTAAACGACGCTTTGCATCACTACCCTGTCCTTTTGCGACTTCATCAAGATCTAAGCTAACAATTCTCGCCTCACCTAAATCAAATTTGGTTTCTTCAGCAATGACGGGGTATTTATTAATTGCTTCTGTTAGCTTACGCCAGAAAAATTGTGGTAACGCCTCAGTTGTTGATTGGACGCTTGCCTGTCCATAAACCGATTCAATCCGAGAGTCTTTGGCAAGCTGCGCAATATTTTCCAAGTTTGGTACCGCGTACCGCTGAGCAAGTGTTGCTTGGTGTGTTTCATTTTTTGAGTAGAGAAAATCGACAACATCCCACCATTTAGTTTTGCCTAATGTAAAAGCAAATCCAAGAGATTCTAAAACCTTGTCAGTTTCAGGTAAAATATCAGGTTGGTATTCTTTGGCTGATTTTCGGTCTGATGATTCTTGATATGCCAATTCGATCAACATTTCTGCCATTCCTGACACGCCATCTGGAGGGCTTTCTTTATCGTCGGGTGTTGCTAAGTAACACAATAAATTTATTAGAAATGATTTTTGGTTTTCCAAAGGTCGTCTTAAACCAAGTCGGGTATCAAAAGTGTTAACGCAGTATTCACGCGTGTTTAACATGCGTTCATACATGGCAAGATGCTTTTGCTCTTTGGGAAGCGCTCCTCTAATAAGTGAAATTAATCCACGACTAGACGGTCCTATATCAATGATGGATATGTACGGTAGTTCGGTATTCTCTGGACTCAAAATGAGCGACAAATTACTATAATTCATAAATACCGATTTACCATAACCCATTGGTGCAAAGATTAGCGCAATCCACGCTGTTTGTAGTTTAGAGTAAGGTTGATAAGGCATGATTTTACCATCGGGCGTTCTTAATGGTTGCGAGCCTGATTTCCATGGACTTGCAGGGCGCGTTAGTGGACTCATTTTGAGAGCGTCATACAACGGCGCTGCAGTCGTATTTGCAATTGAACCTAACACCGCTCCCGGTGTTGAACATATCGTAGACTCTAATGGGTCACCCTCCGCCGGGGCGACTTCACAAGTTCCCCAACCTTGTATACAACGCGCTAAGGTAGCTTTTCTCCACTCAAGTAGTTCTATGTTATTGGCAGGTGCCCAAGTGCAAAAAGATATCTGGAGTTTGACAATTTCTTCTCCTCTATCTCTTAATCTCATGAGCTGCTTTTTTACATCTACTAAGTATTTATTTTCCGGTGCACCGGGCGTAAACTGCATATATGACGCAAGTAATTCCTTAAAACTCAGAACACTTAATCCATCGTTTCGAATCAATGTATGCATTCTCCATGGGATCTGTTCGCCATTTAATCGCTTAAAAATCGCCTGGAATGGCTCAGGGGATTTTGGCATTAGTTCTATCGTAACTGGTGCATAGGCGATGTCTCCTATCTTAATCGTTGCGTGATCTAGGTGTTCAGCTGCGCGGGGAAACAGTTGTTCGTTTAGGCGTGGCCATAGCATACCACTGATATCTGGTTTATAACGATTATCCAGTCGAAGTGGAATTGGGTCACCAGGTAGTGAGGGCAACCATTCTTTTGCGGTAAAGGCTGGGTCAATGCTCAAACGTATTTCACGCAAAAACTGATGCACATCTAAAGTATCGGTAGCAATGAACACTTGTTTCAAGTCTTGCTTAAACTCTGTCACAAATGATTTATGTCGCGTTAACATGATATCCGCTCCCATTTCCAAACGTTGAGCATCGTTTGCTAGCGGCATTCCTTTTCGCTTTGCGATAAGTTTCTTACCTGCAAGCCGTTTTTCATCTTTCGATAGACCGCTCATATTTGACCACATTAGAATCATTGACCGTTCTTTTTGGCAGTATTTTTTCATTACAGCTTGCTGCTCTTCAATTAGATCATCCATTTCGAGTTCCATCTTTTTAGCCGCATGCCGTACTGGACCATATGTATCATCTAGTTCGGCGTCGATACCGTCTTTATCTCTTAAAAAATAAAAAGAAATATAATGACCTCCGTCTGACATGTATGCCTGAAGTTTTCTTTCTACCATGTCCAAGATTTCTTCAAATTCTGGCTCTAAAACAGCTTTAGATACCCCTTGTATATTTATCGCGCTCACTAATGAACCATCACTCATCACGATGGTTTCATCATCCTGGATTGTTTCGATGTCAACTAAACTTCTAGGATTAGATTTCACAAGTTTACTTAATTGTTGAGACACAACGTCTCCGACATAAAAGATACTGTCTGATATAGAATTATTGGGAGAATATCGCATTATATTGTTGCCTCACATTGCTAGAATATTGTTATTCGTGTTAAATGTTTTTCTTTCGTAGTGTTGGATTGCTAAATCCAAAGCTGCTTGATCTGCGCGTTCCAGATATTGATTAGCCCCTCGCTCCATAGCAATTTGCATAAGTTCAGCATGGGAAGCATTATTGGGGATTGGGCTTGTTGCTGTCTCACTGGGGCTAGGCATAGGCGCTATCATTTTTTGGCGCAATGCCAATTTTGGAAATGCACCTTTATCTGAAACGGGAATTTGGAACGTAATACGTCCGTAGCCATAACTATGAATGGTAACTTTCTCTTTTTCGCTTATAGCAAGTGCTTTTTTAAGGCAATACAAACGGTCGAGGCTATGGATCCATGCGCCAATTGGTGACTTAGAAGAACGTCCATCTAAACTTCGTGTTAAAGACGTCCAGAGATTTTCACAATATAATCCAAAAGCGTAAGACCCTTCCGTTACACTACCCCATTTTGGAATAGTTAAAGGGCACATGCCATATCCTTTCCCAATTAATATATTTTTGATTTTCATATCTGCAAATTGGGTAAGGTAGAAATACTCTGGTGCTGTCATCCACGAGCGAGCATTAAATATTACGGCCTCAGTTCCACGAAATGATTTTTCGACCTTCAGTCCCGCTCCTGAACCGTAATTAATTAAATGGTTAATCCGTAAATCAACAGATGTGATTACTACTTCTAACATTGCAGGTTGATTGACTGTCGATAACCAAGCGTTTAATGAAGCTGTGTCTTGCTTTAGCAATATTGTCTTTACGGGCTCCCATGCACCAATGGGTAGAGAGTGGCTTAACATATTTGTTGCATATGAAAACCGATGGAATACAAGTGACGAAAGTTCACACCCATTTTCACTCTGACTCTTTTCACAAAGTACGTGTGGCTGTATTGCTTGTTCCGCTGCGCTCTTAACGTCTGGGGTCATTGATTGCTCGTCGGGCATGCACGCTTGCCTAATACCGTTATTCAATGTGCCAGCGGGCGCAGTGCTTAACCCAATGTGTAAAAACATAAATTGCATTGTTGTTGAAAATAACTTCGCTAAAGAAATAGCTTGTATTCTTGGCTCTTCAAATTTGATCCCTAATTCGATCATAATGCTTGATAATCGGGTTCTCAAGAAATTATCCGGTCTAAGTTTAGGGCTCTGAGAAAGACCTTTTTCATATAGTGTGCGTAGATCAATATTTGTTAGCCAAATGACGTTAGTGTATAAATCTCCCGTACTAGTAATGTAGTAAGGCTCTTCGTCAAAGACGCATGCCCATCCCGACGATAACTCTTTTGGCGATTCGAAAATTGCTACGCCATAGCGCTGTGCGCAAGAGTATTCTCTGGGCATGTTAGTTCCAAGTCGTTTGATAGGTTTTGATAGGCGGCGCAATCCCAAAACTCAGTCTGTTTTATAAATACAGTTTCGTTTGGCCAGTACCTAAGATCTCTAAATAGTTCTCTACTTTGCTGGCGAAGCCGAGGTGACATATATTCATATATGTCGACAAACTCTTGAACATCTCCTGCAGATAAACCAGGTATAATTTTCGTTACCGGCTCCACTAAGTCTCGGGAGATAGTACCAATTAATAAGTTCGCTTTTTCTGCAAATTGATTTTCCCTGTATTTGGCAATGAAGGCGTACTGAGCTAATTTGCAGATCTGACCTTGAGTAAGGCTAGGACAATAGATTATGAGGCCATGGTTCAACTTGTCATTTATTGGTCTACCTAGGTGTTGAGACTGATTGCACATTGCACAAAGCGCTTGTTTACTATTTTCAATTTTGATGACTTCTAAATAGCCTGATGGATAGTCTCTGTGTTTGCGGGACTTTAGTCCACAGCATTTACAAGTAAAACCGTGACTTTCTAAAATAGCGCGGTCTTCACGACCAGGTTTCCAATTCAACGAATCGTTCTCAGGCGTCAGATAGGTCTTGTATGGGAGAGCTTTAATCGTATACATATTCAATGAGTCTAATTGTTAGGGGCCGTTAGGAGCCAAGAGGCTCCTTTAGTTTTTGAAAGCGTACTTTATTGGATAATCTGACCCTGCATATCTTGAGATGCATCAGTACCCAGTAAAGTTACGTTAAAGATCGATACGAGTGTAGGCACTGCAAGCAATAATGCGCCTAGAATTCCCATTCCTACGTACACGCCTATCCCTTCGCCTTGTTGCTTTGCGCTTCTGCCTTTGACGATTGCAATAATCACCATTACAAAACCGAGGAAGCCCGCGATACGTAATGCGCCACTAGTCAGTCCTGTCGACTGATCGCCTGCACGATTACCTACATCTCCGATCGTGCCAACACCAGCGATCGCCCATCCTGGCATCATACTGAATAAACCTGTCAGTGACATTGCGATAAACATATACAGACGTCGGCTAAGACCATCAAATCCTTGCTTTAATACAAATAATGGTGTGGTAAGTTTTTTTAATACAATTTTCATAGTTTATTCCTTCTTGGGTTAGTGGTAATGGTGTTCTGAATTAGGGTTTTAAGTAAATTTAAAGTAATTTGTGCCTACGGGCATTGCTCCAACTGACACCGCCAACATGTCTGCAAAGACATAAAGGTTAATCGCGATGGTTCCCGCCAATACAAACGTGAGTCCCGAACCGAACCAACCAGGTTGATTCTGTTTTGGTCCGACTTTCCAACGCCAAAGACCTCTAGCAGCAGCAAACCAGCCAATAACATTGATGATAGCCACGAGGACTTGAATTGCAATTCGAACACTGTCACCATTGGTTTGGGTAAAACTACTTATAAGTTTAGGATCTGCAGCTGAATCGAAAAGTGTGACGGAAATAATGTTGACGACAGTTGGTAGCGAGAGAAGTAAACTACCAATTGCTAAACCTGCAATAGTTGAACCCAGTGGAGCCTGCCCTCTTCTACCGCTGACAACTTGATGTATTAGCGAGGCTATGACAGCAAAAATCCCAGCGACTCCAGCAAACCTTAAAATGGCGGATTGTACACCTGGCAGGTTTTGTCCAAATTGTGCTAAGTAAGTCGCGATGTCATCCATAGGTTTAGCTCCCGCCTACTTTCTGATAACACATGATGTTGTAGTGACTTGATACTTTGCAGGATTAATATCTATTACCTGCCCACAGCCAGGGATCTCAAATCCGCGAGTCACTCTTAGTTTCTTAGAGCTGTCATTTTTATGTACCAGAAAAGCGATATCCTTAGATGCTCCATTTATTTTCCATGCCACAATATTATTTAACTCAACACGACGAACTTGCGTATACTTCCTAGGTTTGTCTTGGGTTACTGGTTGCTTTGCTGATGGTGCCGCGATGGGTTTACCTTCAAGAATACTGAGCCTATTATGATACCAGCCAGAATTTTTGTTTAGTTTCTTAATGCTATCCTCAAGGCTTTTAATTTTAATACCATGCGTCTTCACATCACCGAGTAATGCCTCCAGTAGACCAAGTATTTCCGTCATTTTATTCTGATTTTTTAATACTTGTTGAGGGTCAAGAGCTCTCACTTGCTGTTTCAGATCTCTTATAGTTGCCTGATTATCTTGTACCAGCTTTAGTATTCTCTGTGCGTCTTGAGAGTTAGCGTCACCATTTGAGAGGTTTCTTATCGCAGTCCGTAATTCGTCTTTGGTTGGATAATGAGCTAATAGTGCGGTCGCAAGCACATCATATTTTCCGTTGACAGTAATTCCGTCCTTGTTCGACGATATAGATGGCGCTGTAGGATTTATTTCAGTTTGGGTAATAAGTTCGGAATTATTCGATTCATTCTTTCCTAATTTCGAGTTTGCTGAAGAAAAATCATTTTTTACCGAGTCTTGCGCTGAAGAGTTCGAGTTTTGATATATTAAATAACTAAGACCAAGAAGAACCCCCAACGCAATAATAATGTAGATGTAGGTCTTAGCGTTAGTAGCACTACTCTCTCCGTTTCCAGACTCATCTTTATTTGTTGGGTCGTTGTACTTGGTTTTGATAGGTTCAACGTTGATGGATGAATCTGCTCTATCATCCATATCAAAACCGGTTTTATCTATCGAGCTTTCATTAGTCATTTTTTATTACCTTTCGTTTATTTGTTACATGCAATTTCGCAAGCGAATCAGTTTCAATCAACCAAAAACTACAAAAAAGAACACATTTTTTAGCATTCAGCTACTTGCTCTCACCTAAGATGTCATCAAACGGCATTATGGCCATTTCTGATCCTGCCTCAACCCAAACTGTGACAGGTCTGTTTACATTTCCGGCTAGCGCTTTGCTAAAGTTCTCTCCGACTTTTCCCAAAGAACGAAGAACCAATTTATCGCCTTCCAACCCAGAAGTTATAACGCGAGCGCCGACACTTGATGTCGATTCTTCTCGGGTTCCGGATTCACTCATTGCTTCTGAGGTGCCTTCGAGTAACGAGGAGAGAAATAGACCGCCGTACCGATACCAATAGTGATGATCAATATCGGAGGCGAGTGCGCCTTGAGACGTTTCGTGATCAATCGCAATAGCGTTCATTTTTATACAAGGTTCGGTTTGTGGGCAGACCCTGTTGAATTTCAAAACCATTTGCTCGTATTTAAGTTCAGAAGTTCCAAATGCTTTTGCTTTATACAGTGGATGTTTATGCGAAAGTCCAACTAGCTCAACTGCAAAATCGTTTCCGTAATCTGAATTGAGTTCATACAAAGAGACTGCGTAGAGCATATTGCCTGCTTTTTGATATACCACTCCTCCTTCTTTTGACGAACTAGAGTCATTTTCTTTAGCGTCTGACTCGGCATCCCTGCCAATTGTCGTATCACTTCCGGGTGCTCCTGATTCAGGAATGCCGCCGATGACAAGCATGCCACCACCGATTTCTGAAACATTATCTACGCCAGAAACTACTTTTTTAAATCTATTCTTCATAGAGCCCTTTATCGATGCATATCGTCTTTGGAGTCTTTGTATTTCGGCTTCGCTAAAATTTATATTAGTATTTTGAGCTTGATTAGATCTGCCTTTCTTACCACCCAGCGTTGAAGGAGGCGGAGGAACATCACTTTCATCTTTACGTTGAGTATCAGTTTCAGTTTCATCATTCTTTGGTTTTTCATCTACCGTAACGGTTCTTTTGAAACCAGCTCGCTTTCCTTGATCTTTTTTAGTACCACCATTTCGCAAATCGACTTGCTCACCGTTTTCATTTACCAGTCCACCTTCCTCAGATAATTTAATTGCACCATTTTTGTTATCTAATATTGGTTGCCCGTTTCTATCGACCAAACCACCCTCTTCAGAGAAGTACAATTCTTGACCCTTAAAACGGATAGCCCGCCCGTTCTTATTAACGATTTGTCCATCTGAATTAACATATGCCTCTTGCCCATCAACTTTCACAGGTCTTCCTTTACTATCAACCACCTGACCGTCTGCTGTTTTGTAGAGTTCGGTTCCTGGGATTTTAGTAAGCTTGCCGCCCGAGGTGATCAGTTCTCCGTTGGCATCAATCAACGTTTTTTCATGATTTGTTAGAATATTTCCCTTGATTGACTCTCCATTCCTATCTACTAATTTGCCTGTAGAGTCAAGAAAAACACTTTTTCCAGTTTTATCAACCACTGGTGAACCGTTTCCATACTTTAATCGACCGTCACTATCGACGAATACGTCTTTTCCATTATATTTAATTGCTCGTCCATCTTGGTCAACTAGGCGTCCATCTTTTGTTCTATACAAGTCAGAATCCCCGACCTTAGTCATGTCTTCTGTTACTTTCCTACCGTTCGACCCCAAAAGAACTCCGTCTCCGTTCGATAGGTTTGCATCTTTAACTCTCTGACCTTTACGATTTACGAGCTCACCCTTTGAATTCATATGAAGGGCTTGTCCATTCTTGTCTAAAATTGGATTACCATTCTCATCAAATAATTGTCCGTTTTTACCGACACGGACTTTCTTTCCATTAAACGTGACCGCCTTCCCACTCTTATCTAATAATGTCCCGTCGCGAGAAAGATAAATATCTGATGAGCCGACTTGTTTCAGTTCAGAAACTGGTACGCTGGTTAAATCGCCGGAAGCAACCGCGTTACTTTCCGCCGTTAACAAGTCTTCCGTGATTTTGTTTCCACTCCTGTCGACTAAATTTCCGTCATCATCCATATAGACCTTTCTTCCATCAGAGGTTGTTATAGGGTTGCCGTTTGAATCGATTAACAAACCGTCCTTGCCTTTGAATACATTTTTTCCTTTGTATTTTACTGCTTTACCCTCTTTAGTAGTTATTTGATCTAACCCGATGGCGAGTCCTGAGTTAACCATTTTTGTGGAATCGACTTTAAACTTTGGATCGTCAACGGTATGACCGTCTTCATCTATTAGATCACCATTTTCGGTGACGTATATTTTCTTGCCATCCGGTGTGAGAATTGCGTTACCATTTACATCAACTAATGAACCGTCTTCTGATTTAAAAACACTCATACCATCGTAGGTAACCTTAGATCCGTCCTTCGTTTTCAGTATTTCGCGTCCCTCCTTGAGTCCACTTGAAATATTTTCACGAGTCACGACTTCAAATCGTGAGTCGTCAACCAAATTACCATTCTCGTCAACTAGATCGCCATCGTCATTGACAAAAATCTTTTTCCCATCAGCGGTTAGAATTTGAGTCCCATTTTCATCTATAAGCGATCCATCTTTTGCCTTAAATATATTTTTCCCGTTATACTTTATGCTTTCGCCATTATTGGTGGTTATCTTCTCACGCCCTCGCTTCAGACCAGTTGATACATTTTCTCCCTTAATATCAGTCAATAGTTCTTCATCTATTTTGTTTCCGTCAGAATCGACCAAATTGCCGTCTTCATCTACAAAAACATCTTTGCCATCTTTTGTCTTAATTAGCTCTCCATTTTCGTCTACAAGACGTCCGTCTGCTTGAACAAATACATCTTTTCCGTCGTATTTAATAGAGCTTCCGTCGCTATCCAATAGCTGGTGCTGAGTAATTACCTCTCCTGACTCAAGCTTTCTTTTGGACACCGTATTAAGCAGCTTTTCTTTGATCAGATTTCCGTCTGCATCAACAAGATTACCTGACGAATCAACGAATACATCTCGCCCATCTTTTGTTCTGACTACGTTTCCGTTTTCGTCAACTAACCTACCGTCAGCGTTTACAAACACATCTTTCCCGTCATACTGAACTACGTTACCATCTGCATCACTTAATAGTCGTTGGGATATGATTTCACCAGGCTTTATGGTTCGCAGGTCTATTTTTTCTAGTAATTTTTCTTTAATGATGTTTCCGTTGCGATCAATAAGATTTCCTTCGTCATCCATAAAAACATCACGACCATCTTTGGTTTTTATGGCAATACCATTTTCGTCAACCAATTGACCATCATCACCTATAAATACATCTTTTCCTTGATATTTAATAGCTGCGCCGCTCGCACCCCGTAGCATTTTCCTCGTCGCTAAATCGCCATTATTGACATATCTTTCGCCTGCAACTGTAAGCACATCGTCGGTTATTTTTCTTCCGTTCTTATCAACCATATTGCCTTCGTCATCAAGATATATACGCCTTCCATCGGCAGTTAATATTGCACTACCTTCCGAGTCATATAAGGCTCCATCTTTATCCTTGTAAACATCTTTACCTTTATATTTAACCGCTTTACCACTCTTAGTGATAACCTGCTCCCTACCCGCGACAATTCCTGTTTTGATACTTAGACCAGATTCTGTTTGCAAAACATTTTCAGATATTTTGTTTCCAGCTTTGTCTACAAGATTGCCGTCTGCGTCAATAAAAACCTCTCGTCCATCACTGGTCCGTACGACATCGCCATTTGCATCTACAAGCCTTCCGGTTGCATCAGTAAAAACCTCTTTCCCTCTGTGAAATATTTTTTCTCCTGAAGATGTAGTAAGCACTTTACGTGTGGTTAACTCACCATTCCGCACCGAACGTTCACCCGCCATAAAATCTATATCTTTAATAGGCCTACCGGCCTCGTCAACTAAATTTCCATTTTCATCCATGTATACAGCTCTACCATCTGATGATAAAATAGGATTACCGTCTTCATCATATAATTTACCATCCTCATCTTTATATACATCTTTCCCGTTATAAGTAACTGGCACGCCATCTTTAGTGACGATTCTCTCCATGCTATTTTCTTTGATAATTTTCTTCCCTGAAGATGTCAACATTATTCCGTCAGAGGTTGTTAAGATCCCGACCTCTTTAATCGCTTTTCCACTGGCATCAATAAAAAACCCTTCCAAATTTAGGTAAACTCGCTGTCCTTTTCTATCTAAAACCTTTACATAATCATAGGTTTCTAGCCCTTGACTACCATCATTAAGCACTGCTGAAAAATCCAGAAAAGTATCTTTGGAGTTGAAGTGAAGCGGCTTTCCTAATTTGTCTGATAGAAGCCCATCAGTAGTTAGATAAATATCAGAAGCGCCCCTTCTTTCTAACCGACCTCTACGCGTTATTAGTTGCCCACTTTTGTCAAAAGAAATGCCTTCGGAGGATTTAATCACTCCTGCTTGTATTGCTCCTTTTCCAACATCTACACGCAATATTCCTTTTTCATTAATATACACATCTGATTTGCTACGATTTAAAATCGAACGACCAGTCAAAGTTAATAACCGACCCGTTAATCCGATCCTTACTTTTTCACCGTAATGTGTAACTGGCAAACCATATCCATCAACCAAATGTCCTGATTTAGTTTTATAGAGATCGGATGCTCCTAGCTTTTCGATGTTGACAATAGGTTTGGTCAGCATACCTTCGTTATCTATTAGAATACCGTCATATGAAAACAATATCCCTGGCTGCTTAAATTTCTCCCCAGACACGTTAACGAGCTGTCCTTTTTTATTTTGGTAAACAGCTTGATCCTCCCATGCCACATCCATGTTGTTGCGATTAACAATTTTAGATTCTTCATTCTGATAAACGTATGCGCCGGAATGTCTAATTGGTTTCCCATCCATTGTGACCAGTTGACCTTCTCTAGTTATGTAAATATCAGATCTACCAGCTCTAGCCATATTTCCAGGGCGTGTTGCTTTTAATCCATCTCCAGTAATTACAACACCATTGTTCATCAGTAAATCACCGAGTAATGATATGTTTTTTGTCTGACGATCAATAAACTCACCGTTCTTGCCGAGATATAATGCTTCCTTATTTCTAGCCAAAACTGAAATGTCTTTTTCGTCGTGAAGGCGTCCTTTGTTATCCATATAAATAGGGCTTCCGCTATAGCTAAGTTTCTCACCGTCACCTCCCATCAATTGCCCGTCCGTCGCAATATAAATATCAGAATTTTTTACACGCATGTGATCACGCGCTTTGGTTTCAGTTTCCAGACCTAATCTCTGAATAGCACTTAGTAGTTGCTGGTCGTCGATAGTACATTCGCAGTTTTGGATATCCCCGCTAGAATCAGAATCGCCTTTTTCCTCGTCAAATGTAAATGGTATCGATACTCCTCCAGTAGTGTTTTCTGCACTGGAATAGCGCTCATTATTATCGGAACGTTTTGCGTCTTTGTAAGCTTCAGATGTTTTCGCATCAACTTCAACTTTGACATTTGTTGCGTCAAGTCGGTTAGTGTCAACTTTAATACTTGTATCAGGTTTGAAATACATATATATACCAGCTGAAATGGCTATGAGAATAGCGAGCGCTGTAACACCAAAAATGAGAGGCACTCTATTGGCGGGATCTGTAAACCCTCGCTTAGTAGTTTTCTGGGTAACATTATTTTCGTTCATTACTGTTCACCTTCGGTTAACTCAATTTTCTTCTCCAACCCTTGGTTGGTCGTCATTACAAGAACTGGCATATCACTGAATCGGTATGCAGCGTAGCCCGATGGACCATGCTGAATCCCTCTTGGTAAATTCGACGGTTGGTAAAAGGTTCGTATATAAATACTTCCGTCATTTTTCCATGCTTCTACATTAATGTCTGAGGTGACTAATTTCTCAAATGATTCTGGCGCGATACCTAATACAATATTCTTCAAAACAGTATCGTCTTTAACATTCGTGACTTTGAATACAGGTAAAGGTTTTGCTTGAGGACCTTCCCTATCAATCTGGATGATAGGGTTCGGATGATACTGTTCAACACTGTTGACCATTTTTACGGTTACAGTTGTTGAGAGTCCAACTAGAGAAATATTGATATTCGTAGAGCCTACTTGTCGCTTTGGCACGATCTTTACAATATTTAGGAACTTGTGAGCCTCAACCTTACCCACGGCATATTGCCCTGGGTTGCCGAACATCACTGCTGAGATTGGCCATGGTTGGCCAGTAGAATCTATAATGTTGAGAGTTGTCGCGTGCTGAGGTGCGACGAGTATTGTTGACGGCATAGCGCCAGGCTTCGTTGCGACAGGAATGATTCCAGTTAATGGTGCGGGATTAATGTTTTCGTATTCAACATTTGTTTGTTCTTGTTCTTTCGCCTTAATTTTTCTTAATTGATTTGCTGTTGCGGGGTACATTTCTTCCAAAATCGCTTCGAATGCTCTATCACTCAACCTGTCCTTAGGTAAAGTATCAACACCTGAGTTTTCAGTTGTTAATTTATGAAGGTCGTCGAAGCCTTCTTTTTTTCCTTCTGCGAATATATTGGTCGAGGAAACGATTATCAATAACAACAAGTAATCTAATTTTTTCATTGTTCGACCTACCCCTTATTAACAGTGGATTCTTTTGCAAGATATTTTGAGATAACCATACCTGAGAGATTACTTGCGCGAGAAGTTCGCTGTATTACAATTGTTGCGATTAGCTCTGTTCCACTTGAAGCGTAGTTGCCACCTTCAAGATGTTGCATAATCTTCATTTCCACTACCCATGTAAATACACCGCTGATAACTTTTGCGGAGACTATTTTGGGGGCTTCTAGTGGTGTTGCATACATGACCAGCCGTGAGTTTTGTACTTTTTCTAACGTTTTTGATGAAAGAAGTGCTTTTTGATAATTGATAAATGCCTGATGGGTGAAGTCAGGACGAAGTTCTCCTACATGGTCTGCGTAGTCAGTGAAGGAAAGACTATGGATAGCCTTTATTTTATTTGCAGCCCACTTCAATACCTTCGTTTCGGTTACAGATGGATTCGAAACAGGTTCGAGTAAAACGATGCGACCGTCTTGGTCCACTAGATAACTTAGTGTTTCTGGCGCTCTTGTAGAAACAGAATAAAGAGCAATTGACAATACAACAGAACAAAAACCGAGACCAAGAACTGCATATAGAGTCTTTTTTGCAAATCCCCTGTACCAGCCAGCACTATCGCGTATAACGTGTGCGGATGCAGGTACATCAAACCCTGGCATGTGTCGCATTGCGGATTCGCGGGTTTTTTTCTCAATTTCCTGTCTTTTTTTCTCGTGTTTCTGCTGAAATGTTGACTCTTCATTATTCATTTTATTACCTTTTAATTTTTTAACCTTGAACACCAAATAAGCGAATCTTATATCCTTCATATGCATCGTCTCGGCGGGCTTCTTCTAGAGTGACAGCAACCGTCAAAGTCTTGGTAAGGGGTTTATCCGATGAGCCAACAATGGTTTGAAGGATTTTCATTTCGATTTTCCAATTTACTTTGCCATCGAGAAGATACTTAGCTAAAAGACGCGGTTTACTTTCATTCACAGCGGTTACAATCAAGCCTTGTTTTTTTATCGTTTCAATAGTTTTATTGTTAATTAATGATAATTGATACAGCCGCCAACCATCTCCGATAAAATAGTTTTCACGACGCCTAATTTGTTCGGCGTATTTCTTAAAATGCAAGGACAATAAATCACAAACCTTATCGCTAGCGAAATGCATAGCTTGTCGATCTGTATGAGGTGGATTGCGATGGGGAGTTATACTTAATACTCCATTAGTTTCGCTGCTGGTATAAGTTATCAACTCCGGAGGTGATACCGTAATGTATGAAAGCACTAATGCGACCACAGCTGTATATAAACCTAACCCGGTGCAAATCGATAAGTTTAAGTTGATCGATTTTACGTTGTTCTGGATTTCCTTGTATACGCTGGCAATTGCACTAGGGCTATTATCTAGTTCGATAGTTTCTGTTGGGTCTGTCATAGTGACTCTTTGTGTTTGAGATTTCTATTTACGATAGACATGCAGGTTATTTGAAATAGATATGCGATACTCTGAAGAATGTACTTCCTTTCTTCAGTACATAATAAAGTCCACGTATCAGGAAAAGAGAAATTAACAGAAAGTTGCTGCCTTTCACTGTTTTGTAACTGAACTCCAACCCCTAAATTTAATGGGAAAGTGCTCGCATTCAACTTCGCATTTACATCGTTCGTAATTTCAATATTATTATTTTTCTTGATTTCTGCAACGTGCATTAGAGCGACACTAAGAACTCCGTTTGCAACAGCAACTTGTAATTTTGAATCGAGACCGAAAAACTCATGAGGAAATTCACAATTGCTTTTCAGTTCGCTTGAATCCATATTTTCTTGTTCGACTTTTATTGGTAGAGCAAAGTTAAATTTTTGCAATTTGACATCTGTCATATATTTTTACCGCAGCTCGTTAATCAATTTAATGTAGGAATTATTCAGAGAGTGGAAGTGTTCGGCAAGAAAAAAGTGCACTTTTCGACATTTTTTTGTGAAAGGTTACTTCATTTTCTTTTATCATTGTGCTGATATTTATCTTTAAGCATACGTGCAATACAAGAGCGCGAAAGGGGAGTAAAATGAATTTTATTGGAACGAACACTATTTATTGGAAAATACTAATAAGCGTAAATATACTTTCTATATTATTTCTAATTGGATGCACTGAGAATGAAAAAACTGAGGCTAGTGATTCTGATTCCCCAATGGTTAAAGAACCTTTAATTGGTCTAATTGATAAACAAGAAGCTGATCTATTGCTTACCTTTTATTATGGCGCGAATAGAAATAACGTTTTATATAAGTACGGACCGTCTGGAACTATTAAGGTAGAATTTAGCAATAGTAATGGTGAGGAACGAACTGTATACATTCTTCCCGACAGAAAAAATATAGTAGAGGGAATCATGTATTCACCTGACATGAAGCCGGATCAGATAACCCTATCTCACAGTAAAATTGCTTTGTCACGAGCAGAAATGAATGACCGAAGGTTAGTAAACAAAGCACAAATGCGTAGGAAAATATCCAGCGCGATTTTAAACAATAACAAGCGAAGCATTAAGAGCGAGGTTACGAATGCTGTCAACCAGCGAATAGCCGCCGACTCTAATGCACTGGCTACTCACAATACAAACCTAGCAAAAACTATTAGCGAGACCAACCCCCCGCCGCAAACGGCTAGCCTCCCACGGAACAATACAGTAATAGATAAAGACGCACTCTACGAGGATATTGAAGCTGCTAATTGGATATCAGAAGGAAGCGGTAAGAAAGTACTCTATGTTTTTTTTGATTTTAGATGCAAAGGATGTCTTGAAGCACATAAAGAACTTTCTAAGTACATTGCGTCGAACGAAGTTGAAGTAAGATATCTTCCCGTTGGTATGCTAGGGAAAGAGTCAGCTTATCGAGCAACTTTGAGCTTGATGCCTACGGACAACATCCACAAACTTAAGCTAATGAAGAAGTTGATGTCTAAACAAAAATTAAAGGAACTGATAACAAAAAAACCATTATTATCCGATGTTGAACGAGGTAGTCGTGCATCGGTTCACAATTTGAGTCTGCTCCTTAAGAATCAACGAGTAGGAACACCTACCTTTGCTTTTAAGACTGAGAACGGAATAAAAATAAAATTATTTTCGTCAGAAAGAGAAATCGCCAACGCGATCAATGAAATTGTTGATTCTTAATGCACTATATACGCAGCAAAAACTGAAATTGCGTTTATTTGACTTGTCTATCGCAAGCAATTTGAATATTTTTAGGTTAACCGATTTATTTGGATGTAATTAAATGGAGTCAATTAAAATAAATAGTCGCCATATACCCTCCCCACAAAAGAAATGGGAGGATACTTTTTCTAAGATGAAACATAAGTTGGCTTATCTTCCACAAATTCGAACAGGCGTAGTTGATATCCAGCAAGCTCAATCGTGGCTTACAGCGGTCTCGAAGTTATTTGCAAGATCAACTGTTGAAAGATTAATTCACCAATGCGCAGGAATTGGAGCAAAGGATATGAGAGCCCTTATTGCTCACGACAGAAAGGAGTATTACCCTGATGATTCAGCCGTTGAGCTTTATGAGCGAAAGATGCTCCTATCTGTTCAGGCACCAGCGACCCCTAAAGCGGAAGAAGAAAGGATTCTAACCAATGTTGCGCGAATAATATTATTGGAAAAATATAATCTGAAAAGAAATATTGAACTTGAAAGAAAAATGGCGACGCCATCGACTAGCAACTCTCGTCAATGGTTGGTTGGAAGGCCTGGTATGGTTGCCAATCAAGGTAGTGATACGTTTCTTTATGATATCCAGCTCACGAACAAAGCGAAGTCACTCGAACAAGGTGATGAAATCAGATCACACTATTATGATTTAGTTGCGAACGATTCAGGGTTCCAACCTACCTGTTTAAATGTGGCAAAAATATATTTCGCACCTGCCCTCGCTGACTCCATCGTTACCCTCTCAAAAATGTCTGATCAAAGCTCACAAGCTATTTCTGAGCTTGCAAAAAATTTCAGTTCGTTGCCAGAGGACAAAGTACGTGTAGAAGTTAACCAGATAGAGCGTCGTAAAGATTTATATGAAGAAATAGTAGCTTCTGGGAAAAAACACTGGGAACAGATTTGCATGTGCCAGTTCCCCGCTACAATAGAAGAACCTGAGTTAGCACTGAATGCTGAAAAATCGAAACTTTATGTGGCGAAAGGGAAAGCATTTGTAGCAGCAGCTCAAACAGTCAAAGTGGCCGAAAAACACCTTGCAGTGACTAAATCTGATTTTGTTGAGTCAGTTCGTGGTTTTGATATTAGCAGTAATTTCATTCCTCCATTTACAGGTGCCTTGTTGAGAAAGTACGACAACTTTGATGCAGAAGCTGCAGCAGTATATCTGGAAAACAAGCTATCAATTGACCCTGGACACCTAAGAAAAACTGAAATTGACGTAACAGGACTTACTCAAGCATTTACTCGACTCGGCGGAGATATATCAGATTATAAAATACACGGTGCTCCCGATAAAAAGGCTATCGAAACTGTTGCAGAAGAGGCTGGTGTGGATCTTTCCGGATTTATATGTAGAAAGATGCGCCCGATCATAAATCCAAAAACGCGAGGTCCGATTTATGATGCAATTAAATCTGTTAGAGATGATTTAACTAAAAATGTTACTGAGCTCATTGATAAGACGGCAAAGTCAGAACTGCTAAGTAAGAAAACATTAAATCCCAACGCAGCCCAAGTCAAGCTAAACAATTCGGTTATGAAATAATAAGGTTCTTATCTATGTTCAAATCTACTCCTACATTTGATTGGATGCTTGTCACGGTGCGAGGGTTTGATCAAAACAAAGGCTATATCTATGGAAACCGACATCCAGATGGTAAGCCGATTACTATAGCCAAGAATCACTCAGTGAGTAGGAATTGGGTTGCGTCCATGTCGGACAACAAACTAAACACGTTCACACCTCCACAATCTGTCATTGCCATTTTTTCCGCTGAAGTGAAAGATGAAAAAACGGGGTTTACTGTTGCACGTTGGGCAACACCGATATCAAAAAACCTGGGGCAAGAAGATGTTTTTGTAACGCCAATAAAGGTATCAAATAAACCGAAAAAAATTATTAATCAATCTAAAAGACCAGCTAAGAATACTTATGTCGACGCGATTGTTCTTGATGAAGCAGGAGTAGAGGTAAGAACTCTTGAAGATGTTCGTAGTTCTGCAATATCAGCGCTAACTGGTCAATCGAAGGTCTCTCTGGGGCTAGACGGTCAACGAGGATTTATGATTCGCATAGGTTCAAAGGGACCTGACGGAAACATACAAGCTAATAGTTGGGAGTTTTTCGGCAGAAAAGAAAACCGAGCCGAGCAAACATGGAATTTTCATTGGAACCGAAAACCTCAAGACGGTAAACAACACAACCTTATCCAGGCAGTTTTGACAGCATCAAGCGCTGCGTTTCTTAACGTTAACTCCTATGTTGAGGTGGTCGGTTTGACGAGAGTATTAGTCAATGATTTCGGTAGTGACAAACGAGTTTCAGAGTTAGCTGAATTAGCTAACTACAAAACAACGATTAATAACTCAACATTGCCTACCTATTCTTTAGCTGCGATAAGCGTTCAAAAACACGGAGGCAAGAGGATTATTAAGCAACAAATACCTTTGCCACGAAATAAAGTAGTTAACCATTTGGCCGGAGTTCTAGGAAATCATGTGCCTGGATTCCAGATGCCAGTTAGAATCACACCGTTAGTCACTCAGCAGCCCTCGCAGACGCGAACAGGAAATATTGCCACAAGTTCTCAGCCTCATCGACCTACTCAAAGTAAGGAGCTGTTTCCCCTACAAATTGAAAATTACGTTAATCAAACAGGTGAGGTGAATTCGTTCCGTGTTATAGGAACAAAGGAGTCGCTTGAACGGTATAGCTATCGAATAGAAAGCGCCGCAAGAAACATCGAACCTTTTCGCGTTAAAGGGAACCTGGCTTACTCGTTTCCTCTTAAATATCGAAACGAAGTTGAAGCCAATCTCTATGACCTAGCTGGTACTCCGGCGATTTATGTTGAGAAGGTAAACGTTGGGCAGAAAAACTATTTGGGTATTGGTGGAATGACCTCTACCCAACCCTTTAAGGCAGGCTTAGAAGCAATGTATAAGTCAATAGGCACCTACGAAACGGATGGCACGTATTTGATTGCTGAAAACAAACAGGCAGCGCTAATAAGCGCAGTCAGCAAAATACTAAATGTACCAGATTCAAAGATTATTGCGCAAGTTAACGTAGCTACGAAATCGTTTAACACGAATACAGGACCTTCCAACGCCGCTGAAAAACCTCCAGTAATAAAGCCTGTTAGATCTTCTCGGCGAACCAGACCATCTTTTTCACAATGGCTTCAAACAAAATTTGGGAAAGATCCCTATGCCATTCTGGAATATCTGGATAACGATATCGCACCATTTTCTGCTGAGGCCGGAATTGATTGGTCGTCCGCTCGAGATGCGGTGGTGTTTAGTAGCGCCGGACAAAAAGGGCAAACAATCAAAACTAGCGCTGTCAGACCTTTTGATAAAGGTCATAAAGGTAGTGTTGCTATGGCTGCTCATTTTTTCGAAAAAAATTCTACTACATCAAAAGATCCCGGAGAATCTATTGTATGGTTTAAATTAGTATTTATGAATCTAAAAGCTCAATCAGGAAAGGTCAATTACTCTGACAAAGTGACGTATGACGCCTATCCAGCCTTAAAAGAGGAATACGATCGAGAAACTCAAAATGGCGTAATTCTTGACAGTAAACCAGTAGATCTCGAAGCAATAAAGAAAGTTAGCGGAGAACGTAAAGCTCGTGGTCTACAGCAAATTGCTGAGCAAGAAAAAAAGGATCAGAATTCTCGCGATGATTGGGCAAGAAAAATACCAACAATGGCGAAGGAAGATGGCACACTAGACTATCTGCAAAAAAAGAATGTTGCCCACTTAATCAACGATATTGATCTTCGGCGTGGGAATGACAACAATGGAGCATTTTGTGTATTCTCTCTTCATGATATGGATCACAATTTTACTGGTGCCCAACGTATTTATGAAAAGTATTTGACCGACAAAAAGGGTAAGAAGAGCAATAAATTTTTTATTCAAGGAACGCAGTTTAAAGATGAAAAAACAGATCTATATTTTGGGACACATTGTCTTGTTGGAGAGATAAATCTTTCTAATCCAATTATTTTTTGTGAGGGATTAGCTGATTCGGGCACTCTAAGAGCAGCGACAGGCTTGCCAGTTGCGGTTTGCCTCAATAAGGACAACTTATACAACGTAGTTGGTCTCTATCGGCAACGCTACCCCAATACACGTTTGATTATTGCATCAGATAATGACGCTTATAATAAGAAAAAAGGAAATGTTGGGTTCGCTGCTTCACTATCAGCTGCAAATGACCACAATTGCGAATATGTAATCCCTTCATTCGAAGGATACGACAAAGTCACGACACCGAAAGATTTTAATGACCTGGAAAGTTTGGTTGGGATAGATACTGTTCGCGGTCAATTAAAAAATGTAAAGGTTCCTCCTTCAGATTTGTTCGATTATCACAAGTTGATGACGGGTGTTATCGGGCTAGGTAGATTAGAGAAATATTTGGATGATGCTGTTAAAGAAGTTGTAAAAACCGGAATACACGGCTGCGATGAAACAACTACGTTTCGTCAGCTAGTTGTGAGAGCGACACTTGCTTATGGTTATGATGATGTTAAGAATACACTAGGTGATCGAATAGCCATCTTCGATAAAGACTTACCCACGAAAGATTCAGTAGCTGACACTAAGCGTAGTGCATTTCCCGTGGAATGTTGTGAACGAAAGAACCTTGCGACAGGCAAGAGTTATACATTGATTAAGGATCATGAAGGTGGAAGAAACAAGGAGATGATCGAAAGCTCTCTGCGGAATATTTGCGGTTCAAACCACCGTCCCTATAACGAACACCTTGAAGGTTGGGTTGCGCCATTTCCAATCATTAAATTACTTAATAGTTATCTCAGCGAAAAGACTGGTGCACCTGAGTTGTACATAGGCAAATCGAGAGCAAAAAGGTCTGGCCCACTATTCGTAGTGAGAGGCAACTTTACTGACGACGAATTTAGAGATAATATTGAAAAATTGATCCGGTTTGCTAACCCCATTTACAGAGCAAGCGAATATGGCTTCATCATTCCAGACTCCAAGTCCGTTCCATACGTCAAAGAGACACTTAAAAGCCACTTGCGTCCCAGTGTAAACATCAAAAATGAACTACTACAACCAGACAGCACCATTCCGAATTTAAACTCATCTAGGTTAGATGAAGCTGTTCGCTTTACAGGTTTAAAACGAAGCAAAATAGTACTAGCTCATTATGCTTTACAGTTCAATAATGATTTCAATATATTCTTAGATAATGATTTTGTTTTTTCTAGTGTTTACGCTCGCTCCAATGAGGCGCTTTCAAATCTTGAAGGTTCAGTTCTCCATCAAAAAGCTCTTGAGGACGCTTGTCGCAAAGTGAGAACTACACTAAAAACAGAAGTTGGTTCATCGGTAGTATCAGATTCGACACTAAATAGACTAGAACAAATTGTTACTCATTTGGAGTTTATTTTTCAGCATGGTGACAAAAATAATCTAGTGCTAAATGAACTAACTAAAACAGAAAATAATGCCATAGGTCTTGTATCTGATAAAAATGAATTAACGCCCGAGTTAACAACTGCTATTGTATTTGGCAATAAAATGGATCTTGATAGCCAGAAAAGGGAAAGTATTCTTCTTCTTTATCAGCAGTCTTTAGTCGATGGTCGAGATGCAGATATCTCAATGGAGAAGACGGTACTGCAAACTGAACTCTCAACTAAAATTTTAGAAATCCCTGAAATGCTGACCAAAACTCAAAGTGCTACTTCTCCAGGGAGCGATGATAATGTTCAGTTTGAAAGAGCAAAACAACTTATAGAAATTACTCGTCTTGCTGTAGAAAAAGGGTTTGATGACGAAGAGCTATATGATTTATTCATTACTCAAAATGGCAGCCCATATTTTGATAAAGCATTGAATGGTTTTCGAGATGATGAATTCAGACGAGATTTAATTTATCTATCTTCTACCGACAAAATAGAGGGCTGGAAAGCAACGTCAATTTCTACAACTAGTTCACTCTACTACGCAATATATAACTCTGTCGCAAAAGAGAGATTAAAACAACTAGAACAATACGTGGACAACTATTTAGGCGCGAATGGAGCAACTACATATAAAACGTTTAGCAAATATTTTTCTGGTCAACAATTATTATCAATTGATGTTAAACACCCGTACATTATGGAGGGCGAAGTTAATAATGAGCTTATCGAGCGAGATCTTGAATATCAAACTGAATTTACTTCACTGCTAAAATTTTATGATTCCAGTAAAAAATTATTCGAAAAGTCACAACCAACAAACGAACAAGAAGAATTATTCGGTAACAATAATTCTCAAAATAAAGGTAATAAGACCGATATGGTCGCTGGAGAAATAATAGTTGAGGTTTCGGAAGGTTCCCTCATGGGTGAAATTAAAGAATATTCGCTAGCAGATATGTCCGTTTATTCGATTGAACTTTCTACCTATGAAGAAGGAAGTAGACGCCCCAAGTATTATGCTTTCAATTTAGATAAAGATGTTTCTACAAAGTGGTTACACAATGGTATGAAAATATTGTCTGAAGGAAATTCTATCTCGATTGGTAATATTCAGTTGCCTTCTCGCGGCTCTGTTTCAATTTCGAACATATCGAGGGAAGATCTAATTAATGAGAAGCTGGATCTCAACGAAGTCGATTACGGTCCCGCAACCTTTTACTATATTTCGCATGAAACTAAAACTGCAAGCGTGCCTGACGTAGCGAAAAGGATGCTTTATATTGACTATCAAACCGCAAGAAAACACTTCCAAGAGCTGTATAGAGAAAATTCAGTCCGATTCCCTTCAATTCCGGATAAAATTACTGTAGGTGAACAGGCCAGCATTTTAAAGATGGAGAATCCAACGGTTTCGAAAAGCGATATTGGTCAGCGGTTCAAAGAGTGGGCCAATAGCGGTGAGCCCTTCGACAACGTTTTACACAAGCTAGATGCGGAATATGGGATATCATTCGATAAAAATAAATTGGTTGACATTAATATCCAATACGAATCGCTGGTTGAAAGAGCTAAGAGTAAAGATGAATTAAGAGTGCAACAACCAGATAGTAGATATGATATGTTGTATGAAATAACTTCCGATATGGCTGGCAAGGAAATGTCGTTTGATGAATATTCGGATGATTTCTTCCGTCCTGACGGACACCTTGTTGAGGCAAATCCATATTGGGACGAAAACGCAGAACGAGTTGACAGAAAGCAGGCCTTCGATGATATAAATGCAGCAGGTTATCGAACACTTTCGCAGTTTTACGAATCAATCTTTGAGTCGTTACACCATCGAAAAAGTAGTGAGCTTATAGTTCAAAGGACTGGCGGTTATATTCCTAGCATCTTTGATGATACGCAACCTCTTAGACCGCAATTTTCGAATCTAGAAAACCTATTTCCAACCGATTTAGATGATGACCAAATTTCTAAATTACCGCTATTCAAAGAGTGGGTAGAATCACTCGAAGCGTATAGTGCCCTACATCCTATCCTTGTTGAGGACCTTTCCACAATCTCTAATACCGAATTGTCTGACAAATACAATAGAGATGCCCTTCTACTTGTTGCTGATATTCATGGCGTTTCAATCGATCACGAGATGTCAGTGAAAGATATCGCCACGAAGACTATACAAAAATGGAAGACAAGGTTCTCAATGTCGGAAATGACACACAGCGAGATCATTGAGTTGGATGAAACGGCTATTACAGATACGCTCGTTGAATTGGGGATTCCCAGCTCAGGCAAGAAAAAGGAAAAAGGCGAAAGACTAATCGACCACTTGGAACAACTCAAAGCTATCTCACGGCTTAGAATTGCGCAGTATAGCTACATTAAGGCGGCGACGAAATATGAAAAAAACGGCAAGGAGCTTCCGCATTACGTTGTGCGCGGCATTACAGAATTTATTTCAAATGAAAATAGTTTTAAAAATAGTGCTCATAAAGGTATCCTCCGAGCGTCAATTGCCAAATGGCGATGTGACATTGAAAGTGCTTTTAACATCATAGCGGGCATTCCTGCAATTGTACGATCTAGTTTTGATTCTGTTAATAAAGATTCCCCTACACTTATTGGAACAAATAAATCTGACTACGTAACACTAGGAAAATATAAATACTTAACGTCCTCAAAAATGAGCAGCACCAATATTAAACTACCTGATTACATATCATACTATGCGCAATTTAGTGATAGAGTATTTTCTACACCGGTAGCTCTTGATAACGACTATTTAGGTAGTGAAGGGATAAAACCAATCTCAGGCGATGCGTTATTGTCATGCGTTAATTCTTTAGAGAAATGGATGCAAGATTTTGGTTATGCGGGTTTTCATACAGATGATAATAACAATGTGCTTTTGGCGTACAGGTCGGGCAAAAAATGGGTGCTAGGTGACTACAATAATGGCGAAATAATTACTGGTAAGACGTACTCCAATGTCAGGGGTCTTCTGGAGAATTCTATTGAGAGGATTACAGGTTTTGCTGATAGAGATGTGGTAGTCGAAAGTTGGCTTCAAAGCTGTGAGAGCAAATATGGAAAACTTCTTGCAAAGCTGTCACTGTTTACCGGTAGAGAAATTCTAGACGGAAAGACCGCCGATGAAAACGTAGAGAAATTTTTGAAAAATAAGAACATAGAGCCGCTAGTCAGTAATTTCAAAGCTGAATCTAAATCCACCCAATTAGACATAGCTTTGGATAAAATTAAACAGCTAATACATGAGACAGTTTGGAAAAGTGCCGGCAGCGACGATGCTCGCGCCTTAACGGATTTGTCGACCACATCTAAAGATATTGCTGCTCTTTTAGATGCAACGTTTCCAACTATTGTTAAGCAGATTGATACTAACATCAATCTATGGCAAGTGTCCCCTAGTGAAGCCATCGAACGATTTCAAGAATATAGTAATAGCGAAAAACACGATCACCAACTAATGTTCAACATGTTAGAAAAAAAATATTATTCCAACCAACCAGAATCAGTTAAACACGCCATTGCTCTTAGCATTTCATCTGGCGAATATGAATCTCTAGGGCATTATTTACATGAATGTTCACTTAAAGAAGCATTTGAAACAAATAAACCTGAGGCAAAATCTCTGCTACAGAGATTCTATCCAGAGCTGAATGATATTCTCGATGCGGATATTGAGATCGAAACGTTGGGAAACGATTCCCGACGAGTCGGTGACAATGTACTAGTGGTTGAGAGTGTAGATGGCGAACATTATTTCGGAAGTATTGCAGAGATTAATCCTGACCAGTTTAAGATTAGTCAGGGAGTGCTAACTTCGCCTTCAGTTGATACTTTTGAATTATCAACAATGGAAAGGAAACGTTTGTTTGGCTCTGATAATATCTATTTGCCAAGCCTTTCCCTTAGTGAATTCCGCGACAGACCGGAATCCATGATGGCATATGTTCACTATTTTGATATCGACCCCAGAACATCAGATGGTTATGACCAACTAACCAAGCTAAAAAGGTCCGAACTCTCAGATTTCGCAGAAACGCTAGGTTCCAGCTCCAATGGTGATAGAGTTGAAATTCTGAATAGCATAAAAACCATTGTATTCGCTAGAAAATATGCTCAAACATTTCTGAGCGATGGGTCACACGCGCTAACTGAGGAAGAGCTAACGAAGTTACATCAAACCATGGGGCTTAATAATAACTCCTTGTTGGCAGCGCAAAATATCCAAGATTGGATCGATAAAGAAAGCAATTCAGTAGCATTGAAGCTATCAGAGCGAAATTACTCGGAGATTCAGAAAATAGCTAGAGCAAACCGTTTGCCGACAATGTTCAAACAAGTTGACGGTAAAGTGAAATTACGTATCATTAACCCACTAGAATGTGAAATCTTTTCTGTAAGCGATCTCAGCCTTCCTGAGAATTCAGCAAATAATCTATCGAGTTTCAAAGAAATACAGGAGTTAATAACTTCAAAATTAAATGAAAAAAAAATTCAAGGTTATATGCATCTAACTAACCTTGGTATTACTTCTTCCGAATACAACTCATTGGTCATAAAAATTCCTACTGGTTACAACCTTAAACCATTGAGTGAAGATGGTCGAGTTGCTTGGGCACCTGTGGGTACAAAAGGAGAGATTTTTGAAGACCTCTCAATGAATGACATTCACATCGCGGTAGATGGTCTTAAAAACTTGATGACGGAGGAAGCGCATATTCAGGAAGACCATAAGATTGCATGGGAGGAGAATGGTGAGCTACGTATAGGTCATATGGTAGCCAATGAAGACGTTCTTAAAGACAAGCATACACTTGTTTATACCGATAAGAACCGTAAATATGTTTCGGAAATAAATAAAGTCGATTGTCTTCATGTAAACGAGAATGAATTGTCAAAATGTTTTATTGCACAGCTATCGGAAATTAGTGGTCACCGTGACACGATAGAAAGCATTTTTATTGGAAAAGTCGAAACTACATTACGTGACGGAAATAAAATCGAACTCGTGCAAGCTCTATATATTGAGAAACTGGCTGAGAGATTATGCGAAGACATTAGCAAGAACAATGATAGTTTACCCTCCGGCTATGACGTTTATCTCGAAAACCTTAGGTATCGTGCGGTAGCTATTGATGAACAACCGGAAATAATAATTGATCAAGAGACTAGTTTCGAAAGTCCTGCAGAACTTGTAAGAAATGTCATTATACAACAACGAATTGAATCTAAAACTGAGGTGCAAGATGAAAGAGTCAAACCAACTGAATCAGTGGGGACTATTAGTGCAGAACCACATGGAAAAAATGCTCCCTCAGAAAACGGCGTTACTGAAGAAGCAGAACAAGTTCGAGATAATATTGTTAGGTTTCCAACAGAGAATAAGTCAAAACATGGAGATTATGATAAACCGCCTAATGAGCCGCGAGGCTCCACCAGAAACAAACAACTACATAAGTCAGACAAGCTATCACCAGAGAATTCGAATGACCGCAGAAGAGCTGGTTTTGCGTCAAGTTCTCCCAGAACCAGAGGCGTAACCTTTCATTTACCTTCAGAACTAGAATCTCTAGTATCGGGTAGTCCAACCAAGCGAATTCAGAACAATCTTGCGGCGCTTCGCGTTCGAAAAATGTTGATAGATGAAGTTCGTTTAGCAACAACTGAAGAAAAATCTAAACTTCTTTTGTATTCAGGTTGGGGTGGACTTCATAGTGTTTTTAACAGCCATGGACACAACTCCAATACATCAGAGCTATTAACTTTGTTGCAATACGGTGAGTTTAAACTTTTAAAGAACAGTGTTTTGTCTGCATTTTATACACCGCCGTCTATCGCATCTGCAGTCTGGAAAACCGTTGAACATCTTGGATTCGAGGGAGGGAAAATATTAGACCCTTCAACGGGCACAGGAAACTACATTGGCTCTGCTCCACCAGAGATAGCCAGAACAAGCTCGTTTATTGGTAAAGAGATTGAACCCGTAAGTGCTAGCATTGCCCAGTATTGTTTTGGTGAAAAGAGTGTACATTTGGAAGCTTTTGAAAAAGCGCGCTTACCTAATAATTATTTTGACTTAGCAATTTCAAATATTCCATTCGGAGACTTTAGCGTTTTTGATCCAGATTACAAAAAGAACAAGTTTTTGATTCACGATTTCTTTTTTGCCAAATCCCTAGACAAAGTAAAAACTGGAGGACTAGTTGCATTCATAACCTCTACCGGCACGCTCGACAAAAAAGACCCGACAGCTAGGAAATACTTGAGTGAACGAGCTGATTTAATTGGAGCGATTAGATTGCCAAGAAATACATTTAGATCCTATTCAGGGACGTACGTCAACGCCGACATAATATTTCTGCAAAAACGTCTACCCAATGTAAAACCCTTAAATGATAATTGGGTATGGTCACTAAAGCAAAGCATGGATCTTATTGGTCAGGAAAAAGCCGAAAATATCTATGTAAATCGCTATTTCGTGGATCACCCCGAAATGATAATTGGGGAACAAGCAGTCGTTAATGGTCGGTATGGACCAGAGCTGGTCACTTCCTATGACGGAGAGTTAAGCATCTCCAGCGAAATAGAATCTCGGATAAAGCACTTCCCTAAGTTAACAATACAACCAAATTTAGTTGACGACGAAGCTAGTATCAACATCGACAATTCATTATCAAATAATAAGCTAGCAAACAAACTTGAACTTTTAAAACCCGGTAACTTCGTTTCATCTGGGAAATCCATTGGCGTTGTAGAACCAGTGTTCGTTGAAGCTGACGGAGTTTACGAAAATAGAATCAAACCAATAAACGTTCGCGGAAATGCAAGCGAACGTATTGTCTCTATGGTCGCTTTGAGAGACAAAACGAAAGAGATTATAAACCTTCAGCTGAAACCTTATGAGTCAACCCGTTTAGTCGAGCTTCAACGATCGCTAGGCAATATGTATGAGCTCTTTGTTGATAGTTTTGGGGCGTTAAACAACAAAACCAATTCGCGTCTATTCAGATCCGATCCGGATTCACCACTCATACTTGCACTCGAAAAATACAACCTAAAATCTGGTATTGCCGAGAAAACAGATATTTTTACTAAGGCGACTATTCGCAATGCTACTGTCCCTAGTAGCGCCGATAGTTCTTTAGAAGCTTTACATATCTCTCTTGGTGTGAGTGGAAAAATAGATACAAAATACATATCAAGTCTAATGAAGAAGCCATGGCCGGTGGTGCTTGATGATCTGGATAAATCAGTTTATCTAGATCCTGAAAGCCAAGAATGGCAAACTCGCGAGCAATACCTATCTGGGAATATTCGTGAAAAAATCGATTTTGCTGTTTCCGCTAATTTAATTGATTCTCAATTTGAACGAAACATTAACGCACTAACTGAAGTATTGCCTTTACCCGTTCCCGCATACGATATTAAAGCTCATCTTGGCGCGGTGTGGGTTCCCAAGGAAGATATATCCCACTTTATTAAATATATTGTGGCCGGTAACCAACAGGTGAAAAGTATAAATGAAAAATATGCAGTTTCTCAATTTTCGGCTAATTGGGTTGTTATAGTAGATCGTCATCAGTTGCAGAAGAATGAAGGGCGTGTCACACAAGATTGGGGGACATCAAGAATAAATGCCGTTGAGTTAATAGATAAGATCTTGAACAACCGTCAAATAGTAGTAAAGGATAAAGCTGATGGTGTAGCTCATGTAAATCGCGATGAGACCATTGCTGCGAACCAGAAAGCTGACCTAATTAGACAGGAATTCAAAAATTGGCTGTGGAATGATCCGCAGCGCAGTGAACGGCTAGCTAGTATTTACAATAATCAATATAATGTTTTTGTCGAACCAAAATACACGGGTAAAGGAGTATCTCTTCATGGAATTACCCCTACTTTGAAGGGAAAAAATCTAGTTCCCCGATCAAGTCAACTATCAGCAATTCAGCGATATTTGTTAGAAGGCAGATCATTAAATGCGCATCCTGTTGGATCGGGAAAAACACTTGAACTAGTTGGTTCCGCAATGGAAGGTAAGCGTTTAGGAATTCACAAGAAAGCACTTATCGTTGTTCCCAATAATGTTCTTTCTCAATTTGGGCGTATGGCGCTAGAGCTTTACCCTTCTGCTAATGTTTTGACTCTTGAACCCAAACAGCTAGCCAAGGATGCTAGAAAATTGTTTACCGCTAGAATCGCCACAGGCGACTGGGATATGGTAGTGATTGCACAATCATCCTTTAATAAAATATCAACGCCCATTGAACATCAAATGGCGGTGATTGAAGATGAAAAGTATGCACTAGAAGAGGCATTGCAAGGATTCGATAACACAGAGAATCCTGCGGAGAAAATGACCGTGAAACGCTTAGTTAAGAACTTAGATAAACTTGAGAAGAGGGTCGATAGCCTAACTGATTCATCAAGCAAGGATAACTTGCTCTTCCTGAACGAAATTGGCGTTGATGCACTATTTGTTGATGAGGCTGACAATTATCTAAACCTTCATACGCCGACTCAAATGGGGCACATTCCTGGTGTAAACACGAGTTCCAGCCAACAAGCAATGAATATGTTTATGGCAGTTCGATTCGTTCAGGAATTAAACGGAGATAACAGGGGCATTGTTTTCGCTACGGGTACTGATGTCAGAAATAGTATGTCCGATATGTATACTATGCTCAGGTACCTTGCGCCAGACATATTACAAGCAGCCGACGCCAGTAATTTTGATAGCTTTATGAGTACTTTTGGCGAAGTTGTAAAAACAATTGAGATAAAACCTGAAGGTACCGGTTATCGAGAGAACGCAAGGTTGTCCAAATTTACTAATATACCGGAAATGGTAATGATGTATAGGCAGGTAGCCGATGTTCTAACCAATGAAGAGTTAAATTTGCCCCGTCCTACCGTGAAAACTCTCAACATTGCTGCTAACTCAAGTGAGTGGCTGGTGATGTATATGTCTCAGCTAGCGGAGCGAGCGATTAACGTTAGGAATCGGGCTGTAAGTAACCGTGAAGATAATCTACTGAAGATATCGGGTGCCGGTCGCAAAGCCAGCTTGGACATGCGACTTATTAATCCGAATATTCCCGATGACCCTGGTTCAAAGGTCAATCTTTGTGTTGCAAATGTTATGAGGGAGTGGGATGCAGGTAAATCGGAGAGGTTAACGCAGGTAATATTCTGTGATCAAGGTACACCAAAAAAGGAACAGTTCAATATTTATGATGATATCAAAACTAAATTAATCGCAAATGGTGTTCCAGAAAAAGAAATAGCATTCTCTCAGAGCTATAAAACACAGATAAAGAAAAAGGAACTCGAAGACCAATTAAACAAGGGTGATATTAGAGTTGTCATTGCGTCAACAGAAACGCTCGGTGTGGGTTCTAACATCCAAGAAAGGCTTGTAGCTGAGCACAATCTCGATGCACCATGGCGTCCTAGGGATTTGGAGCAGAGAGGAGGCAGAATGGTTCGACCAGGAAATACGAACGAACAAACGACACGCTACATATACAGTACCGTGGACAGTTTTGACCTTTTCTTGTGGGAAACGCTAAAACGAAAAGCCAGTTTTATAAAGCAAGCGAAAACAGAACCTCAAAACGCGGCGAGAGAGATTGAAGAGGAAGTCGCACCTACTTATTCAGAGATCATGGCGATTACTACCGGTAATCCACTTATAAGAGAAAAAATTGGCATTGATTCTCAAGTAGAAAAGCTTGAAATATCGGAGCGAACTCATAAAAAATCTCAGTGGAAGGGGCAAATAAGAATTAAGGAATTGCGAGCGTCAATTGATCGAAACCAAGAGCTATCTAGTGAACGAAGTCTCTTGATTGATGCGATGATATCGAAATCAAAACTATTAGTCATAGATGGCGTTGAATATACCAACCTTAAAAAAGCTGGAACCGCAATTTCATCGATGGTAAAGCAAAGCTCATCAAGTACTATAGCGAATTCAATAAGAAGTATAACTCTGGGTAGTTTTGGTGATGCATCTCTCGATCTTTCCTATAAACCAGAATGTGAACGCTGGGTGCTTCGAGTCGGCGTGAACGAACCTTTTCAAGTATCTGATTATAAATCTATCAATAAAATGTTGCTAGCATTAATAGAATTTCCCGACTTTCTAGGTCGTATCAATCGATTTTCTTTGGATGAAATAGCGGAAAAACAAGAAGCTATCGAATCGCTCGAAAAATCTCTAGAGACCGCTTTCGCACAAAGTGGCGATTTGAATGAAGCACTCAGAAAGCAGGCTGAAATCAATCACGATCTTGCTTCGGCTGCCAACAAGGATTTGGAATCTGCTGATAACATAGTAAATAATTTTGATGATGAGGTTGAGAAACTCACCATACGTGCACCTGGAATGCGTTATGGATGATATTAGTATTTTTAGGTGTACTTTTTGATAGTTTTTTGTTGAATAGATTGCGTTACGCTTTCAAAATTAAGATACAAATTTTGAGGGTGAAACATGGATTTATATATTGCGGAAAAACCTAGCTTAGCGAGAACCTTAGCTGAGTATTTGGCTAATGGAAAACAGATTCAATCTAAGCAAGGATACATTGTAGGCCCATCGTGGATAATGACTTGGTGCATTGGTCATCTATATGAATTATTCAGCCCTGCTGATTATGGTGACCAGTGGGGAGGATCGTGGTCCGTCGCTTCCCTACCAATTATTCCAGAGACATTTCAATATAAGCCCGTTAAGAAAACAGCCAGTCAATTGAATGTAGTGCTCAAGCTTTGTCGTAAAGCAACAAATATTTATCACATGGGGGATCCAGATCGAGAAGGGCAGAATGTGATTGATCTTGTTATTCAGCATTCCGATTTCAATGGTTCTGTTTTTAGAGTTTGGCCCAACGACTTATCACCTTCAGGATTAAAGAAGGTTTTCGCAAATATAAAACTCAATTCGGAATATCGCTCTCTTTCATTATCTGCTCAATGCCGCTCCTATGCCGACTGGCTGGTTGGGTTAAACTTCACGCGATTATATACTTGCATGGCTCAGGAAAAAGGGTTTCAAGGAACGCTGTCTCTCGGCAGAGTTCAAACAGTTGCTTTTTCTTTGGTTCATAATAGATGTATTGACATCGAACGATTTAAGCCAATTGTTCACTTTGGTCTCCGCGCTTTCTTTCGCGTTAATGATGAAAAATATACAGGCGACTGGTTAATCCCAAGTCAACTGAAAAACGAACACGGCTATCTAATTGACAGCCATAAAATCACATCGGTTATTGCATCCATGGATTCTGGAAATGCTATCGTAAAGGATGTATCCAATGAATCCAAATCCGAAAACGCACCACTACCTTTCTCATTATCAAAACTACAAATATACTGTTCAAAAAAGTTTGGTTATGGTGCGAAGCAAGTGCTAGATGGCTGTCAGTATCTTTACGAAGAATTCAAGTCCTTAACGTATCCCCGCACAGACTGTCAATATCTTAGTCAAGGAGATTTTAAAGATGCCGATTCAATTATCAGAACCATATCCAGAACTATAAATTTAAGTGATTTAGAAAAACAGATTAAGCTAAGTAAACCACCAAGATGCTACAACGACGCAAAAACCACCGCTCATACTGGAATTGTCCCCACGACTATCAGACCGGATTTTTCGAAAATTGACACACATTCCTCAAAGCAGCGAGACAACAAAAGAATGCCGCGAAAAATCGTACTAGAGAATATTTACGATACAGTTTGCAAGCGCTTTGTTGCTCAATTTCTGCCCGCATATGAATACAAGTCCTCAACTATTATTACTGCGATCTGTGGTTACGAATTTAAATCGAACGGAAAGTCAATAACGCAGGGAGGTTGGAAGTCGTTCTTAACCAAAGCAAATGAAGAAGTCACCGAAAAATTTGTTACCGTACCTTGCCTTTCAACGGGTCAATCAGTCACATATGAAAAGTCCGAACAGTTAAACAAGAAAACTAGACCACCAGAGTTTTTTACAGAAGGAACACTTATCGCCGCACTAGCCAATATATCGTCCCATGTTGAAGATGAAAATATCAAACAGAAATTGAAAGAATCCGACGGCGTTGGGACTGAGGCTACGAGAGCCGACATAATCGAAAAGATAAAACATGTAGGCTATGTTAGTGTTATCGACAAAAAACTAAAAGTTACAGCGCTAGGCAGGGATATATACCCTTCTTTTCCGTCTTTTTTTAAAACGCCTGCTATGACAGCAATATGGGAATCTGCACTTGGTGGGATTGCCGATGGTAAGTTGGATCACAATGCCTTTAATAGAAATATTGTTAGCTGGACTGAAACTCAAATAGAGTGTTTGAAAAAAAAACCGCCCAACATTCTAGTCCGGATTGATGACAAATATTGCTGCAGTTGTGGTGCGACGCTAGCACTAAAAAAAGGTAAGTATGGCGAGTACTATTCTTGTCTAAAAAAGAATTGCACCTTAACGTACAAGGTCTTCAATCGAGCTCCACTTTTCCCGCTTGATAATGATGGAATCGAATGTCCTGAATGCAAAAAAAACGGACAACAAGGAAAAATGGTTACTCGCGTCAAGAAAATAAACTTAGAAAAAGGATTGCCAGCCAAAGCGTTTCTTGGATGTGACCAATTCCCCTCATGTTCACATGCGATATGGTAATAAACTGATGAAAAAAACACTAGTACCACATTCTTATTTGGAAAACTGCCCGTTGTGCAAAAGTAAACTAGATCTAGTACACCATATTGGTGAAAAGAGATCAAAGTGCACGCAATGCGACTACAGCGAACCTGGTGGAAATGCAGAATTCATTTCCTTTTTATCAAATAATTTAGCTTGCTATGTAAGATCCCTTGAGGTCGACACTATTCTTCTAGAAGGCATTGAATTTACGATTGAACAATGTATGGATGGATCTGGCTTATTGCCTCTATTTGTAGAACGTGCTCAGCAGATTCAGCAAGCAGCAGGCCTAAGAGATATTGAAGGATTTAATCTTCCTCTCAACCTTGTCACTGATGAGAAAGGTCTTCTATTGCTTAGAGTTGTCATGGAGGATAAAGAAATAAACATTGCGAATGTAATGTCATTTCTGACTGAAGTTGTTCATGAGATCAGTGACCTTACTCAAAAAATGGGTACAAAGTATTACGGTAATCAAATTTGCCTAGATTATATGCCTAATTTAAGTCCACTTACAGAGCTCTCGAACACTTCCGAACAACGATTCGTGGCTATGCTGACTAAAGCTACTGCGCAAGCAACTAGTGGTGTAAATAGTGGTCGCTAGTAATCCGGCACTTGATGCGTTAAAGGAGCTTGGCGAAGAAAATATGACCTCGTTAACGAAAATAGCAGATTCATCTCTGCCTGTAATAGTTAACGGAATAATGACTTGCGGCCCTATTATTTCAGCGGCTCTTAGTTGGGATAGTTTGGAAATTGATAAAGATATTAACGAAATGCTAAATGCTTCAAAAAATCTTATCGCGGAAGTTTTGTCTGAACTTCAACTGAGATCTATATTGCTTACTGAAAATGAAAGAGCTGCTGTCAACGGATTTTGTTTGCGTGTCGTATCGGAGAACTGGCGAAAGGCGGAAGAAGTTTACGATGATTGGACAAGCTCGATTGTAAATTCACTTTTAGCCGCTGGCATAAGTTCTGAATCTGGCGATGGTACATTCTTGACTCAGCCTGGCAAAGAATTATCTGCTCGAATTTTCGCTAGCGGCAGGATTATGTGCGCCCTTCAGGTAGAAAATGTATTCAAGCCTATAGATCAACTCTTTCCTCGCGCTATAAAAACGCTAACGGTCTCGGTGGATAAGGCGGTCAGCAAACTTACACAATTTCATATTCCGTATGAAGATGCAGAAAGCATACACCATCACTTAATGCGACAAGCGAGTGATATATTCGTCTCAGTGATAGCGCGAGAAAGTAAGATTTATAGAACACTGAAAAAGTCACCCGCTCATTTGGACAACCCAAATAGTGATGAAATTTCATTCGATGAAATCGTTAGGCAATATTCTCTGTCTATGGATAGTTTTGTAACTTCAATTTACGTTAATAGTAGGATGGTAAATTAAATGGCAAAGTCATTGATAGATTCTGTTTACGATATTTATTTAAGAAAATCGGGGAAGGGACAGCTCTATGAAGTGCCAATTACTGTTGAGGAAAACGGCGAGTCAAGAACCGAAGACATATATGTATGGGCAATATCGGTTGAGCAAGCAGAGCAAAGAGCTGTTGAACTTGCGCGAGAAATGTCTTTTCGTCAGATTCAAAAAGAGAAAGATAAATATATGGGCGTGCTTCTACCGAAGAAACACTACAAGCCAAAAAGCGTTTTGGGCGCTATTGCCAGTCCGATGAAGGTTTGGAAAGATCCTGTTTACAAAAAAGGTGCCTCAAATATATTTAGCTCAAGTGGCTATAAAGCAGGAACCATGACCCGTCTGTCGATCTCACATTTATTTAAGCACAGTTTACCTAATGGTGATACTGAATCCTTAACTTTTGAATATCTTTCGAAAGCGATAAAGGTAAATATATTTTCAATCTTCATTTGGATTGGACTTACTATTCTTGGTGTCCTTTTTTTGGTCTTAGGTTTTAGCGCTGTTGGCCAAGATAGGTTTTTTTTCAGCTGGCTTAATCCGTTTATGGTAGCTGGTGTAGCGTGTCTATTGCTAGGATTATTGGCAACATTTAAATCCGTAAAGGACTACTTCTGGATTATAAGGAGAATGGATATATTGGAAATGGAATCTAACGAAGAGGCTGAGGTAATTCCTTTTCATGATAAAGGTGAGGAAGATAAAGATGGCTGAACTAACGTACGCTGAACTGAAAGCACTAGCGATATTCTCTAGTTCTACGGAGTATGTTGCAACCCCTATTACTGCTACTTGTAAAGCTCGGATATCGAAACAATTTCGGCTGCCTGAAGTGGTAATTGATGCGTATCTTCGCACCGAAAACGCGCCTGACGGACACATTAGGACGAATACAGACGGCACCTATGATGTAGGTCCAATGCAAATTAATAGTATCAATTGGCCAGATGTTTTTTCTAGTTTTGGAGTTGACCCATTTCAGATTAGGTTTAACGGTTGCATGAATCTGACGGTTGGAACATACCTAATTCGTAAACGGTTCGATGAAATAAAAAAAACAGAAATGAAAAACTGGGAGATATTTTACAGAGTTGCAGCTAATTATCACTCTAAAACTCCCACAGTTAACAATCAGTATAGAACTAAGTGGATTAATAATTTTAAATATGTATTGGAGAACAAGTAATGATGCATGGTCGAGGATCGCTCAATCAAGACGCAGATAACACGTTGATGGGAATCTTTGCGGTATTGGGCGGATTAGTTCTTTTGTTACTCATTGCCTGGTTCCAATTCCATACTCAGCTATCGTGGCTAGTAATTAAGATAACATGGGCATCCATAAATTTACTCGACTTGTGTTATCGTGGGCTTTCCTGGGTAGGAGTCTCTGACAACGTTATTTATTTTATTATTCCACAGGAAGTTATGGAAGATTTACCATCGTTAAAGTACTGGTTAATAAAAATGAATCCCAAAACGGTCAGCTTTGAAACATTTGTTAGAATGTTAGAACTCGGAGGATACGGCCTATTATTATTTACTCCCTTTGTTGCGTTCGCGTGTGCATATTACATTTGGAAGCGGTCTAAAGCTGGACGACTTTCACGGGTGATGAATATTTTTACACTGGCTAAGTATGTCATGAGCGAGTTCCCTCAGATTCGGCCAGCAATAATTGAAGATCTTATGAGTAAGAATCCCGACAAAGGTCACTACCGCCGCGAAGACTCACCTATACGGTTTGCAATAAAACACCACTTACTCAAAGTATATCAAGTAGATTTTGCTGGCACTTTACTCTCAGAGACGAGTGTTCCAACATTCGATAAGCCCCTTTCTAAGAAGGATGGCTATTTTCTGGTCGAAGATCATTATCACCGTTCAATTTCCAAATTACATAATAGGTGCATTCTTGATACAAACAGAACGAAAGAAATATTTATTAATCAACTCGGCACTCACTGGACTGGCTCTGACAACCTTCCTCCTATGATACGTGCTATCTACGCGGCGTTAATAACTTTTGTTTGTGCAGATAAAGATCGAGCCATGGAATTATTTGCGCAATTTAATCGCTCCTGGCTTCCTCCGAAAAAGAAAAACCAGGCCAGTATTGACGTCACGGGTGTCGACCAGTTAATAATCAAATACGAAAAAAATGAAAGAGTTCAGGAAATTATTTCACAACATGCATTCACAAACACGCTAATGTCCCGTCTACTTCAAGTAGCACGAGATAAAGGACGGTTAGGTACGTCCGTTTTTATTTGGTTAAAAGTTATCGACCGTACGCTTTGGTACTCCCTTAATCAAGAAGGTGGGCAATGTGGATGGTCTGAAGCTGCGTCTGTTCGGGCGCATAAACTCGTCGAGCTGTCCGTCAAAGGTCCTGTTTACAAGCCTTGTGTGGATATGGCGGTTGAAGAGTTTGAGAACTACTTATTGAACTCTGAGGGATGGATACCATTACCGAAAGATCAACCCGCAGAGATTGGAGTATAAATCGATGGAAAATAATTTCAGAGCACCAGATGCAAACAAAAGCATTTCAAAAGAAAAAGCGTATAAAGATACTAGGCGGATGGGTGAAACACTCAAGGAAGATCTTCCGAAGTGGGACACTGCGCTAATAATAGTTTTCGTTTTGGGAGCGGCTCCATTCTACTATCCAGTATTTAATTTCCTGAGCATACCTTTAATCACTATTATTGCATTTTGGTCTGGTAGTTCTCGAACAAATCGTCGTCTACCTATGAAGCTACCGTTAGAGCTTAAGAAACAAAAGGATTATAACGATCCCGTACCAGGAAACCGGCATAAATTTAATAAGGCTGGTGGAACTATTATGCTTGGTAACTTGAGAAAGGGTAAAACTGAACTTTGGTTAACAGGTAAAGACCTCTTAACACATATGCTTTTGATTGGAACCACTGGGGCTGGTAAGACAGAAACGCTTATTAGTATATCTGCCAGCACTGCATTTTGCATGGGTGGAGGAATGATCTATGTGGATGCGAAAGCAGCTCCAAAATTGCTTTTCCAATTTTTCTCTTTAGCGAGGATGTTTGGCAGAGAAGATGACGTTAGAACAGTCAATTACTTGACCGGAAACAGAACAATTAAACAGCGGAATTGGGAAAGGTTGTCAAACACAACAAATCCTTTTGCGCAAGGAACGGCTACAACGGCGAGTCAAACATTAACAGGATTACTACCTGCAGGTGGCGGTGATAATCAATATTTCTTGGACAGAGCAATCGCTATCCTCAACACACTGATGCCTGCCTTAGTTGAACTTAGAGATAAAGGTATTTTAAACATTTATCCAAGTTTATTGGGTGAGTACATCTCATTATCGAAGTTCATGGATTTATCGAGAAACCACATTGAGGTCAATGGAATTCATTACCAAAACGTACAGTTGAGCGATCGTGTATTGAAACCTATCCAAGGTTTTCTTAAGGCACTGCCTGGCTTTAACCCAAAACTTGAACCAGCAAAACAGCCAGAGCAAGTAGCCACACAATTTGGTTTCGCAGAGGGTTATTTCTCACGTACTTTGGCCAGTTTAGCTGGTATTTACGGTCATATTTACGAAACCGAACTAGGGGAAGCTGATTTTTCCGACATAGTCATGAATAACAGAATTTTGGTGGTTCTTGTGCCCGCTATGGAACAAGCTGGTGAAGAACGTGCAGCCTTAGGAAAGGTTGTACTGTCGAGCATTAGAGTTGCAATGGGTCAGGGTTTAGGGGGGCGCGGTGAAGGTGACAGAGAAGACGTTCTTGACTCTCTACCAGTAGATTTAAAGATTCCAACGGTTATTATCGTGGATGAATATGCAGAGGTGGCTGTAGAAGGTTTCGCTGTAACGGCCACTCAGGGGCGAGGCTTAGGCATGTCTGTGATTTTCGCCGGACAAGATCTCGCTGGTTTTATTCGGGCTTCAAAGGAAGAAGCCGATATGATTTTCGGTAATACACGCCTTAAGGTTTTAATGGCATTAGAAGATCCTGAAATAACGTGGGATAGATTTAAGAAATTAGCCAGCACGATGAAAGTGGCGCAATCGGCGGGATGGGAAAAAAATTCAGATGGATTAAGTACATACAAAACTAATCTATCAGCCAATATTAGTGAAGCAGATAGAATCAGTTTTTTGGATTTGAAAGAACAGAGAGAAGGTGAAGCACATGTTTTTGATGCTGCCAATATTCATAAGGCACAAATATTCCATCACGGTATAAGTGACAAAAAACTGGTTAATAATTTTCGGATTAACCGAATGCTTAAGATAAAAAACCCCAATCCAGATGTAGTCGAAGTACTTCAAAAAAAGGTTTTGAGAAATGCAGTATTCGAACGGAGATTATCACAACGCGATGACATCGCTTTGCCAAATGTACCAGCTCTAGACAGAATCGCGGGTATTAATGCGTATTTGAACGATGATGCTTGGCCATGGAGATTTCTTGCAACGCTTGAGAAAACTAAGGAAGAGCATTCTTCGTTGAATTCGAATTTAATTTTGAAAAACCAAGGCAATAAAGATTCCCCATCGGATTTATCTAAGTCAATTGAAAGCCTGAACGATGCCAATGATGCGTCGGTTCCGGGTGATGATAGTTATGGTTCGGACTTTGATGGCATGAATATGGATGAAATGATGGGCACGGATTCTATACCTAGTGCTGATGCAACATCTACCGTACTTAACGAAATTAATGAACCAACAACATCAGCTGCGGATAAAGGAGCAGATACTGATAGCGATTTGTCTGTACGGATTAATAATTCACTTGCAAGAGCTGAAAATCACTGGGTATTTAAGACAGCTACACATGATGGTCAACTATCTAGAATTAGAAAGGTTTTCGAGACTATGGTTGAGATAAATACTCAATCTGGGCTTGATGATTCAAAAGCTAGAGCCGCTGTGATTAATTCCATTGAAGGGGTTACCGAAGCAGTTGTTTACCCTTCCCAACCTATAAAAGCGAAACCAGAAGATATTGATGATCTTTGGGGTGCTTTACAATCTCTTGGTGAAGAGGAAAAATCTACATCATAGTTTGGATTCTATTCAAGGTACTTCCGTTACTTGTGAAACGTACTAGGTGTATTCTATTCCAGTTGAAATGATGTAACCTGTCGGCGGCTAGAACCAATATCGATATAGGCTAGAACAACTGCTGGATAAAATCCTGTTATATCTTATCCTTCTTTTTTGAGTCTTTCGGCTTTCCCATTAAGGCGTATGGAACTAGGCGTAATGGACCGAAATTCAATTCCAAATTCCCTTATAATATTTTGTTCCTCGATAAGTCAGGAATCGTTGAATGGAGAAACGTGTTTCATCGATAACACGATCTAAAATCGAGAGTATTAACTGATGTACGAGGTCGGAATAAGACTTGTGAAACGGTCTGTTGAATCGGATTGATAAAGTCCTCATGCAATATCTTTTTTTTGAACTCGATCACCAGAAATTGGCCTTTCCTATTTTATAGACTCAGATCACTTACCGATTATATAAATCTCGCGCTTGGTCATTGCTATTGGATAGTGCCAATAATCCAGTCACCTAATAAGTGCCAGGATTATTGTTTCATTGACGTTGATTTAGAAAAAACCGAATTGATAATGGCTAATATTTTTTGTGCTGAATTCTTTATTCTATCTAAAATTCCGTCTTTCTCAACTGAATTCGGTAGATCTACAAGTTTTTTCTTCGCTTTGTCATGCCATTTTTCCAAGGCATTTTCTAGTTTTTCTGTTCCAATATTTGTTTCGTTCATATGCTCTGCTAGCATACCAGCTCTCATTTCTATATGGTTCTGAAAATAAGCCATGTCTTTATTCGCGTCGGCAAAATCGCTTTTCTTTTTTAGCGCGCCCAGAATCATAGGAGCTTTAAGTTTCATTTCGGGATCGCCACTATTCTCGATAACCTTCGCCTTCGTAGCCCATTCCGTTTTAGTTACTCTCTCGACGGCTTTGATATGTGCGTTGATATCCGTTTGAAGGCTTTCAAATTCGCTGTCTATTCTATTCTGCTTCCAATTATTAACTTTATCGTCATTAAATGTGTCGTCGACGGCTCTAGAGGCTGGGTTGAAATGAAAATGTGCTCCTAATTCCGCTTTGTTTTCAATTTTTGTTGCAGATTCTTGTCCACCAGATAAAGCTTTCTTGGTTTCCTGCGCGGCTGCGATTCCTGTAGCTGCGAAACCAAATAGACCTTTTGCTACTGAACCTAATGCGTGAGCTAATCCACCTGCAACATTCGTTTGTATAGGTTGTGGACCCTGCTGGCTGGGAAGTGGTTCCTGCTGTAGATTTCTATCGTTTTGCTCGTCCATGGCATCTTTGTTGGACTCTTTATCTTGGTTTGTTTTTTCATTCGTCATTTTGTCGGACGGAGAGGCAACTGAATTTTCTTGTTTGGATTTTGCTTCATTTTCCGCAATGTTTATCACTTGATAACCTTCTTTTTTAGAATCAAATAGGTTAAGAACATTCTTTCGAGCAGTCTCTAGCGTGCTATTTATGGATTGCAGTCTGTTGTAATCACTCGGTGATATGGCATGAATTCTTTCTTCATTGTAAAAACTCCCTTGATCCGCATTAAAAGCGACAATTTTTTCAAAGAGCTGTGCTTGATTGCTTATGTGATCGACTTTGCCATTTGGCAAAACAACATCGACTCCTTTTCCGTTGTTATTATTTGATTCCATGGCTTCATAGTCGTTTGGTCGGAATTCGCCAAATGCCTTTTTTGCTTCATGGTACGCAGCTTCTTCCGACCCCTTTTCTCTGACGTAGTCTGGAATGGTTGAGAAATCAGCTCTTAGTACTAACGTATCTTTGTAAGCGTTTTGAAATTCAAGGAGAGCCTCTTCGATTGAACCAGCTTTATCTCGGATTTCCATGTTGGGTAAATTGTTAATGTCAGTTTCCTTCAAAACGTCTACCATTGTGTTTTCATTACCATGATCGAATACTTCTTCAAGGCTTTCATCTTCATCAGGCTGGACCCCAGCGACTGAGTCGACAAATTCCTGAACATTTACCGCCTGCTCGTCGGCGCTTTTACTTAGACCATCAAAATTAAGAATCTCTTGTTTTGAAAGAGATTCTTTCTCTTCAGATTTGCTGAAGGATATAATGGTATTATCTATTTTTTCGTCTTCAGTGATCATAAAGATATTCCTTAAGCTTTTAGTGAATAAAATGCAGTCATTAGAGTAAACAATGTTAGTAAAGTATTCATCTCAATACATTACTATCAGACGAAATTGCTACAACTGTGTGGCATTATAACGAAACTGATCGATTCAGTTTACGTAATTGAGAACCAACTTCTTCAATAGTAAGTAGAGAATATAGTTGATTCCGCCATTCGCGCTTTTGAGAAAGCATAAAGAGAAGAGCATTTTCTTCCGCTTGCAGATAGGTAAGTTCACGTTGCAAGCCTGTCTCATTTAACAATTTTATATCTAAGTTCCACCCTTCTGAACTAATTCGCCCGTTTATAAGCGAGCCAAATGTTTCGTTGAGACTTAAATGCGGTTCCGTCGATGTTCGATGTACAAATGACTGAACCCAATCTGGATTGGAAAACTGCGCTTTGCCTGATATTATTTCGTTCGCAATGGAAGAGATGTATAATGTCTTTGAGTTATATATTCGTCTCGCCAATTCATAACTATGTGCATTAGATGAAAATAATTGGCTGTCAGGTATTATTGGTAATGGATTTGGGTTGGTCACATATGTGATCAATGCTTGCATATTTTTGATCTCTTCATTCGAAAGTGTGTGTTCACAAATCGTAATTGCTGAGGCGTAAACGTCATCCCCAGTACTTAATCTGGCGTTCACTGAAAAGGCTAAATCTCCCGCCGATAGTTCATCGGCGTAAATATTTTGATTGGTGGCGTTTTCTCTAACAAGCTGATGGGATTTAATGTATGTTTTTTTTATCTCTCCCGAAGCTAGAACCCCTACTTCAACGGATTCTGGCATTGACTGATTAGAAAACATTGAGTTATTGGTGCTGACCACTTCTGCTATATACTTTTCTTTGAAAGCGTTAACAAGCGATTGGTTTTCCGCATCAGTTGTGTACTCGCGATTTTTTAATCCGATCGACTGGGCTAGCTCAATCTTATTTGTTCTCGCGTCCATAGCGCTGGTTATATCCATATTAGATGAAGTCCATTCGTCACTTAAATTTGTTCCAAGATCAACGACAGATTGTGTACTGTCGTTAATGACACTTAGTAGATCTTGATTGGCTGAAATTTGTGTTTGCATCGCTGAATTTATTGATACGCCAAAAGCGGTAAGAGCCGCTCCTCCACATCCGGCGTCACAAAATATCATACACGGTACCCAAGCATAAACAGGCTGAAATGTAAGAGTTACTACTAAGAGCATTGCAATTATTTTTTTCATAGTTGGTTTTGTAATCTTTTTAAATTTATTTTCTTTTCATCCATTTTTTTGGAAAGAAAGATGGCAGATATGCGATTCTTAGATTCTGACAGTTCTGCTAGACTTGATTTCAGCTTTAATGATAAAGCCTTTTCATAAATGTTTTCGCGACGAAGACCTGAGTCATTAAGTCGCTTTACTGACCCCCACCATTCAGAATTAGCGAGTCGACCTTCTGTTTCAGCATGGTAAAAAGCTGATAAACTAACCTTACCATCGGAGTTACCTTCTAGATCTTGATAATTATCCGCCCAGACACCATCATCTAGTCCCATTTTAGATGATGAAGCTAAAAATAATGATTGATAAGAGATTGCCAACATGGAAATATATCTTCTTTTTGCCAGTTCATAATTCAAATCATTCGGCAGTATTGCTTTTGGCAGAGGTTGTGATGAAGTTGCTAGTCCGAGTACCTTTTGAAGTTGTTCGAAATCAGCTTGTTCAATAGTGGTGCTGGTCAAAGCATAAGAAAGCCTACTGAAACTATCGAGTAACTTAGTGGAACGAAGGATATGAAAATTACTGCCAGCACTTGAATTTGTTTGATTAACATCGTTAAGAAAACCCATAAATTCACTTGTTGTGACAGCCCCTATCTGTTGAGTTTGAACATAAAGTTTTTTAATTGCTGCGGCCTGATTTGCTCCGTTAAGTCCGCTTAGTGGCTGAGCAAGATCTCCAAAAGATAATCTGTTTCCCGTAGCAGCTCTTGCAACTTCAATTTCTCCTATCGCATTAACAAATGTTTGTACGTTGAAGTCAGCTGTACGCTCTAAACTTTTAGAAGATGACGTGTAAGCGAGCTCTATTTTCGACGTAGATGCGCTGAGTCCAGAGTTTATGTTGCTCGTTTGATTTGTTAGCACGTCTGAAACGGCAGTGCCTACGTTTGTCAATGAATTAACAGCGTCTTGCATAGCGCTTGTTTGATCGTTATATGCACTATTTAGGGTATTGATTGCACTCGTAACACTAACGCCCATCTGATTGATGGCTGCCCCTGCACAAGCAGAGTCACAGGGAATTATTCCGCAAAGAGATGGAGGACAACATGGACCGAAACCGAAATTAGCTTTTACCGTTTGAACATTACAAATAAACGAAAACACAAATAGACTGAATATCGTTTTTTTCATAGCTTTTACCTGCTTACTGGGGGAGTTGGTCTGGTTTTTTCTATTTCGGAGATTGTTAGAAGAGATAAAAGCATCAATTGCTGCTCTTCCTGTTCTACTAAGCGAAGAGTGAGTTGATTATTTATAGCTTGCTGGTACACCTGTTCTCTTAGTTGCCCTGTTGGTGTTTTGGACTTGACGTCAAGATACCAACCATCGGATGATAACCTGCCAATGGTCTCCGACTCTAGCATGCTAGCAATGCTCACCTTACCATCTTCCGGCTCTGCCATCGTGTAGCCTATTTGCCAGTCATCTGGCGAGATCGGAATTAACGGGGCTTTGTCACTTATGCTCTTGGATAATACAGCGTGTGCTATTTCCAGCTTCGCATTTAACATTCTTCTTTTAAATTCATATTCGGGAGCGCGGGGATTCGAGGCCATTTGAGCGGGTGTCGCTGATGGTAAGGGAACCGGGTTCACGAGCATGGTTAAAAGTTTTTGCAGGTTTAATGATTCGTCATTTGTAATTTGGCGGCTATTGATGAGTGGAATTGGATCCCAAACGTCAGCGTTCTCAGTAAGTAGTATTGCTGTTTTCATACCCTTACCAGCACCTTCAACATCATCAGTATTATTATTCCATTCGTGCATGTCGTCAGACATTTGACGCCACATTTGCTTTGATTGAACGAATCCTTGTTTTAGCAAAGGGGCTCTATTTGCCCCTATTATGCCTGAGAGTGGCTGGGCGAGTTTATCACTATAGGTTTTATTATTATCATCTACTTCCTCTGCGACACGAACTTCTCGAAGTGCGGTAACTATTGAATTAATAGTATGATCAGACATTCTCTCTTGAGTTTTTGTATTTTGTTGAATAGATAGTTCGATGCGATTTGTCGATGCTGAAAGCGCGGATAGATATTGTTGAGTATTTAAGTTGATTGTAGTTGTCAAGACAGTACTTGTTGCCTGCAATGCACTATTCAACGCGTTTGTCGCTGCAACGTTCGCTTGAACCGATGTTGTGGTTGTATTTATTGCTGCCGTCATTTGCGCGTTTGCGGCTTCAGCTGCTGCTTGGATGCAAGGATCACATCCCGCTCTTACATCGTGACTATAAAAAAATATAGATGACAACGAAACGACTATAAGTAAATTATTTCGAATAGTTAACATAATTTTTCCTAATTTTGGTCTTCAAAGAGAGTTCCGATATCTAACATGTTTTCAAGCTCCTCTTCCAGCTGCTCCTTATCGTGGCCGGGTGTCTGCTCTGAAGTTTCAGCTTTTTTTATGGCACCAGACACGATGCTCGGTGCCGGTACTTGACCTAAAGTATCTGTCGTTACCTGCGTAGCCAGTTCAGCGTTGCTTAACTCAACGTCAGCGGTAACTACGCTTTGCCAATCATTAATGGCGCTACCTTGATCTATGGTTATGCTCCCAAGTCCAAGAGGGGCTTCCAAGTTTGTATCAAGCACAGACGCTTGGTCATTTACCCAATCAGACGAGGCTTCGCATACAGAGTTTACTATTTGATCCTTAACCGTGTTGTAAAGCGCTCCCCATATATTCGCAAAGTCTACAGAAAAAACACTTAAATCGATCCCTTGTATTCCGTCTAAACAACCTGCGTCCGACGCTGTCTGAGGTGTTGAGATGACGTCATCAGCAACTTCTTTTGAGCTTTTGTTCAGTTCTACTAGCAGCTGGTTAATTTGTTCGGTTTGATCTTCAGCAAGTGTTGCAGCCTCAGCGTTGCTGAATTTTTGTAAACTGCACAACACACCAAGCAATAAAAAAATTGATTTTCTAGATATATTAACCATGTATTCCCCCATATTTTTCGACAGACTGAATAATCGCTAGTTTAATTTTTTCAGTTCGATTTATTGAAAAAAGTCTTTCCAGCAAATCAACTCTGAATAGAGCAACAAGACGATCTCTAAATATTTCATATATTCGAATATCTTCTTTGTTTCTTTCCACACCATCTAACGCCGTATGTAATATTTCAGACATCACTCCTGGATTATTCTTTTCTAATTTTTCCAAAAAATAAAAAGCCCTTTTGCTTTTCATAAAAGCAATTATCCTAATGAGAGAGTCAGAATCATTTTCTACGATTTGTTCGACCCGGTCCTCTGTCAAACTTAACGCCCACTTTACTAACGCATCATTTATATTTTCATTGTCATCTAAAGTCCACTTTTCTTTCGATTCCATGTTCACAATAATTGAAAATATTTCATTATCTGCCTTTTCCCAGTGTGAAGTTATTTCCGAATTCTGCAAATCAATTATGTTTGGCATACGCACTCACTCTTTTATGAAACTTTTTGTCAAAATATGGAGTTTAGCGTTGACCGGACGTTAAACTATTGCCATTCTGATAGAGAATAATGCGTTGTAGAGCAACCCAAAATCAAGAAAAAAGTATTTAAATGTACAGAAAGATCAAACTAATAAAAAATAGGAAATTCTTATGAGCTGGAGAACTGCATGTAGAGCGTTGCTTTTTGTTTTTGCGTTCATTTTTTTTGGTGGTGACGCACTTGCTTCAATCACAGAAGTAAAACCAACCGATAAAAGTGTTGAGTGGTTGAGATATATTTTCGGAAGTGTTGTCGATATCATTACGGGCGGAACTGGACCTACTTCACCTGATTCAATACTTGGTGCACTTTCAGAAATATTAAATACTGGGATGTTATTTTTTACTTCGTTAATTCTAGGGTATGTTTTTCTTACAGGGGTTCTAAACTCTGCGCATGAAGGAAATCCGTTAGGCAAGATGTACAATACGATGTGGATACCCATACGCATGGTTATTGCACTTGCTCTTGTTTTACCTTTTGCTGGCGGCTATTCCACAATGCAAATTGGTGTTATTTGGATCGCAGGTCATGGGGTTGGACTGGCGAATACGTCATGGGACCGTGCGCTAGAATATATGTCTGCAACTGGTTCTCTCTATCCTCCACAAATAAGCACTAATTATGAAAATATTGGAAAGAACATGTTAGAAGCTAGGGTATGCATGCATGGGATAAATACTGCAGACAGACATATTAATATTCAGGAAGACCCTGGCGAAATGGTGAATAATAATCAAAATGGAAATGTTGCCGTAAGCGGGGAAGCTGTATCTATCCCAGCAGCCGCTAAGCACATTGTTCAGCAAAAATATGACTCGCGCTACAACATTATTTCTGCAAGTGGAGCTTACGCGGCTGCGTGGCTAGCAGATTTTTCGGCTGGTGTTCCACGAAGCTATGGCACTGATCCTTGCGGTTCAGTAACACTTCAGTTTGCTGAAATTGACCAAGGGATTACTATTGAAAGTTCTGTAATTAGTTTTCAACAGAAAATAATTGAAGCTACTGCTAATCTAGATGAAGACCTAGACCCATTGGCTAGATCTATAGTACTTAAGGCGGTTGATGACACTCAGCCAGCACCCGATCTTAACGCCTTTAATACCGCCGTTCAAACTTACAAAACTGATTATGAAAAAGCAGTGGAAGAAGCTATGTCTGCGATTGCTACAGCTAGAATAAACAAATGGGCTGGAGATGACACTGATGTTGCCGGAACTACGATGAGTGCGAGTGATGCTGGTTGGATATCGGCTGGCGCATGGTATTGGGAGTTTCAACGGGTTAACAGTGAAACACAACAAATGGTAAACGTTAAGCCTGAGCTGGCACCTCCTACCTCAGATGCAAAGGAAAATTCCGACTATGCGATGTTTGAATCGGCACTAGTACAATATGTAGAAAACATGCTGGTTCAAGATGAATTTGGTAACACCGTTTCTTTGATGGCTCGAAGCAGTTATGCAGAAGATGATTGGAGTTTGAACAAGATCTTGGATATGACAAAAGTTTCGATTGATTTTGCGCTTACAAATCCGGACCCTGTTTCAGGCATGGCGAACATAGGGCATACGATGATCAATGCAGTTGAAATTGGTTATCTAGCTTCATTACCCGTCTATATAGTTGCCGATACGGCGGTAGATGTCGCGGACGCTACTGGTGGGTTTACGGGAGGTGGAGTAATGTTGATCGCTTCACCGATACTCTCTTTGATAGAAGAAGGTCGTACTTTACTTGTCATAGCAGGGATGTTGCTAATGCCGATTGCAATTATGTTGGCATTCTATCTCCCCGCCACTCCAATGATTCTCTGGATTATGGGTGTTGCCGGTTGGTTTATTCTATTGATTGAGGCTGTGATCGCAGCCCCAATTTGGGCTGCTAGCCACGCTATGCCTGAGGGAAACGGTTTTGTTGGTCAGCGTGCGATGGCCGGTTACATGGTTATGCTATCTCTTTTTCTTAGACCTACACTTATGCTTTTTGGCTTTTTTGCATCAATGGTCTTAATGATTGTTATGGGCAAGGTAGTTTCATTCTTGTTTCTACCGGCAATGTCCTCAATGAATGCAGGTAATGTTGCGGGTATAGTAACCTATTTTGCGATGCTCGGTATCTTCACAGCAATTATAATTCAAATTGCCCACAGGTCTTACGGTCTAATACATGAGGTACCTGACAAAGTATTACGATACATTGGTGGCGGAGCTGAAAATCTTGGTGAAGCTTCAAACGAGCAAGCAAGTAGACAAATATTTGTCGGCGGTGCAGCTAAGGCTATTGATGGCACTCAAAGACAGAAAAACATGATGGGAATGCAAGGCGGCGCGCAATCACAAGCCAATACAACATCCGCCGGCTCTGCTGTTGGAAATGCCGCGAAAAAAGGCATGGGTAAGATGGGCAAGATGCTAAGTACATCAAAATAAGAATTGTGGTTTTGATGTAAAAACCTATTTTACTCGCTTACAGTCTACTTATCCAAATTGCCACACGGACGTGGCTGCATACTTTCGTTTTGAGAAATTCTAGCTAAATCGCAGTAGTTAGCGAGAGCTGTAAAAATAAGTACCGTAGCTGGCACTCAACAAACCACTGAATTTGCACACCACCTAATATACAACAACTAAACCACTACCGACTGATGTCTGTCATTTCCAAAAGATAACGCGAATTAACAGAAGTAAATACGAGTTTAAGGAGTTCAGTCTTTTGCTATATATCTCAGTGAACCAACAAAATAAAATTAGAACTAAATTCTTAGACCTTTATAAAAAACAGCTCTCGATAGTTGTCCATGAAAGTATTGATTGTACTACCGAGGCTGACGGTTATTATGCTATCGGGTTTAGAATTAACCAGGAACAGTATGAAGGGCATGATTTTTTTATTACGCCAAATGATAATGTTCTCTATCGGAAAATAGATGGCTTTTTTAGTAATTTAAAAGAAGCGATAAAGTTATTTCCATCTAAACAAGAAGCTACTAATTTTGCAGCAGGTTTTCATGCAAGAGAATATCCCCCAGCTAGAAGAGTTTTCGATCTTTAAAACACATAAGGATCATGATGGTGACATGGCTCTAATAAAATTACCGATTGACGTAACTCATTGATTTTGTTTGCGACCTTTTCTGACAAGAAAAAGTTATCTGCGGATAACTTAAGATTTGTTCGCATTAGCTTTTGTAAAACAAAGATAGTTCGCGCAGACTATTGAGGTGTTTAGCACTAACTCTTGTGATAAGTGGTTTAATTCATTGATTCTTACTAGCTGATTTCGCACCACCTTTTAGAAATGCCAATGTCGGTAGGTTTGCCTGTATGACTGTCAATATACTTGAGTATTGCTTCATCAGTAATCTGACCACTTGTTGCACTAAAATAGCCTCTCGCCCAAAAATATCTTCCCCAATTTGGCTCGTCTAACAAAATCACTTACAGAGATCTTTTGTGGAATATTAACGAACATATGAATGTGATCTTTTAAGAGAACACCCTTTATAATTTCAACACCAAGCTCTCCGCAAACTTGCATTATCATGTCTCTTATTCGTAATCTGATGTCTCCTTGCAAAACCTGATAACGATATTTAGTGATCCAAACTAAATGGTATCGATGATAAAATACCGCGTGAGATTAATTTGAATAGCTCATGATTGTCTGAAGACGAAGGCTTTAACCTAAAAAACTAGAAATAAACATCAGAAGATTAGGGGCATATCTTGACCATCACGTAGATGGAGACCGCTGGAGTGCTAATAAAAACTATAAAACCTTTCAGAAAGTAATTGGAAAAACCCTGCCAATGGGAGAAAAAAGCCGAGGGATATTTTGCGCTAAATAGTCGCGACCAAAGAGTTTTCTACACTTCATTTGCATGATATCATATCGTGGCAATAAAAAAGCAACGACTGGCTAAAGTTGTTGCATTTTTTATTGGATGCTTTGCTACCAGGTAACTAAACCGAAAAGCGTCATATATCTAAACGTCCAGTCTTCAACGCTAGCGAACGAAGAAGGTCCTAGAAGTTGATAAATCCAATATGAATATGGTCCCGGACCAAAAATTGCCGGATGCGCCAGCAAAGCAGCAGTCCAAGTAAAAATAAAAGCCCCAAAATAACTACTCCCTTTAATGGCTCTTCCAGTAGCTAAAACTATTCTTTTCCTTGTGCGCGGAATTAACATAGAGAAAAAAGTTAGCATAAATAAGACCCAAATCAAAATTAGAAATGTGTCACCCAGAAACCACTTCCATGTTGACCACGACCAATCGGAAGCAGTAACACGCTCACCCCACTTACTTAACTCTTCGCTCGTCAAATTAGATGCCATGTTCAACTCTCCATATTAACTCTATAACTTGCCAATGTAAGCTTGCCTCTTCGCGGTAACATACAATATTATTATCAGACACACAAAAGAAACTTCTTGATATCTCAAAATAAAAAGCTTTTTAACCGAGATACCGATAAACCCAAAATCCAGTACAATTACTACCTGCACAAGAACCCAAACAAACAAAAAATTTACTAACAAAGCAATAAAGTTCCACAGAAAAGCTTTGTGCTTTTTTTCCTTTAAATTCTCACTTAATACTGAGTAACGCTTATTAAAATTCCAAACACTAGATTTTAATATTCTCAACACCATATAGTTCGCCAGTAATAAGATGCTTATCTTTATAATTATGACATACCAAGGATCGCCAAAATAAAAAAGCATGTGCATACCTCGCCGATGCAAAGAGCGTAACATGTTACGCTCTTATTGTAAATGTTTTAGTTAACCAATTTTACCTTGACTGCTTGGCCGTCAACAATAATGACACCACCTTCAGAAATTGGCTTCGCAGAATAAACAAAAAGAGTTCTCCCTGATTCTGGGTCTTTCAATTCAATAGGGTCATCATAATCAGGCTCCGTATATTCTGACTCAGGAGCAATCTGTAATAGTTTTTGATCCCAATCCACAACGAAACGGTACCCGTGACTAGCACCAATTCTCCCCAGTATGTCAACCCATGGATCATCTTTTGCCTGCCAGTCGACATTTCTCGGATTTGATATGTTTTCGTCAATATATGCTATCCATTTATTTGGCATAATAAGCGAAATTGCATCTTGCAAAGAAAAGTCAGCTCCAAAACTATCGATATTGGCGACTTTTCCCGTACCTACCTGGTGAACGAATCCTAGCCCTTTGTCTGTAAGGAGGCGATAGCCGTCTGGCGCTCCTTTTAATAATCTGAGCTTTTCCGCCGAAGCCTTTTCCTTGTCTAGACCTTGATAGTCTATCCGGAAATTAGCATTGGAATAAGATGAGAAAAAACACACTGCTAGTGCGCAAATTCGTAGTATTTGTATATTTTTTTTCATTACATTAAGGCTCCTAATTTTTCCTTTGCCAAACCGGTTTTCGGTAAAGGCTGTTTCAATGTTTCTAGCTCTATTACTTCCGCGTTATTTGAAAATACGTTTTGAATCACATCTACACTTCTTAACGGGAGAGATTCAAACCAATGTCCATAGAGAAAAAGCTCCCGAAGGTATTCTTTTCTGATGTCGCGTTTCGATATTCCTGACACTTCAGCCCAAATACGACTCTCGGGAGTTTCATCAGTCGTAAGCTCGTCTATTTCTAAGTTTAACCGGAATTTAATTTCGATAAAGCCAACGTTGCTGCAATCCTGTGATATTGAATTACTCACGTCGGGTATTGTTTTACCAAGTTTTCTAACGACATCTTTCAAGGTGAACCCTTGGATCATTACTCGCCGAATATATTCATGAGATCGTTTGGAAACTCTCATCTTTTCAACGATCGAGTTCAGGGCAACTAATTCGTATTCAGTTGACCTAAATAATTTGAACTTTAATCGATGTTCGTTTTTCATAGCAATTGCTGTGTTAGTCTTTAGGGTCGACGCGCATAAAGGTCATTCGTTTCAACATTCCTCGAGCATTTGCAAATTGTGGCCTGTCAGGAACAATTGCGTGTTTATATTTTTTAATAACATCGCCAAGCACTTCGGCTCCACCGCCAACAAATAGCACAAAATCAAGATCGGCTGCATCACCGATTGTTTCTGAAACATGGTTCATTAATTTTTGAACACTCTCTCGTTTAGCGGTCTGAATATGTTCGCTTACATCTTCCGCTTTACCGAATATATTGCACTCTCCAGTACGCAGAGCATTATCCAATTGGGAGTCACGTATTTGATCAATACCGTAGGCAGTGAGAATTAATTGCTTTAACTTCGTACGAACATCTAATACACCTAATTTCTTCGTTCCAGAGCGCAGACGGTCAGTTGTAATATTGGGATTAATGTAGGTAATATCGGTTGTGTTACCGCCGATGTCGACGATAGCGCAACCAGATACTAAGGGAGTAGCGCCCTCAGCTTCCATCCCTTTTTGAAACCAATTCTTTATGCCTTTATCGGTGCATGCATGGTCGACAAATGCGGCGACTGACTCCGGAAAGATTTGATGATTAGTTATTTTTGCAGCTTTAGAATCCCCTTTTGCCGAAACAACAGCTTTCAGTGATTTTTTTACTTTTTCAATAAATTCTTCATCAAAGTCGGTGCCCTTATGGAAGTGGTCGAAAGGAAGACCTGTCGCCAATTCGACTGAACGACCTCCAAACCCTGCAGCAATAAGCGAGTGGTTGACTAAAACGGTATTTAGATCGGAAACAGCATATTCTTTACCGCGAATTGATTCGGGATCATTAACATCACGTCCAACTGTCCAGTTCGTATTGTTGATTTCGTATACACCTGTCGATTTTCCATCAAACGAAATATTGATCGCCCCCATTTGCGCACGGGAAGGGAGTAGTATTTCCTTCATCTCTCGAACACCATTATTATGCGACCAATGCACGATTTTTTGGTCAGCATAACCGTTATCACATGCAACGAATCCGTTATCGAATGCAAATGCAATATCAGCATCAACCCCTGTTTCTAATTTTTCAGCTAGCTCAACCATGGATAGATCTCCTTTGTCTTGATTTTGAGTTATGTACAAACCGGTAACGCCCGGCAATAATTGATCTTAGTTTTCTCATCGCCACTGGCGCAGAGTACCCCAAGTACTCTAGACCTGAGAAAATTGTCACTGCTCCGATGAAAATATAAAGTGATGTCCAAGAGATATGAAAAATGAGCGCTAGAATTGGAATAAACGCTCTTGCATCAATTGATACAAAAAGAAGCCCCATTCTTGCGGCCAGCCCGCTATTTCTCCATTGCATGTCTTCGTAAAATTTCACTATTCAACACTCCCAAGTAGATCGTTTGACCAAGCATCATGTGTATAATTATCAATAATGCCTTTTTCCAAAAGATTTTTGATTATTTCTGAAACACCTAACATATCCGATGGTGAACCAACTTCTGTTACGACTGATGTATATTCACTGAGCGGAATAAGACCTTCAGTTAATTTTTCGCGGGCATCTTGGAGTAAAGACTTACCATGCCCTTCCAGCAAAGTGTAAATATCAGTCCCTAAATCGTCTTTTTCCAACAGGCTCATTAAGAGTTTTCTTCTCATTTTATCAGTAAAAACCAAATACTCTCGAAGCGCTATTCGACCTCCTCCTAGTTTTTTAACAAGCCTTTGATGTACGATCATTCGCATTGCATCAACAAGTTTACTTGTCGCCCCCTTGCGCTCAGACTTGTCAAATTCATCAGCCATTCTCGCTATCGTCATGGCTACGTTATTAGTATGAACAGTGGAGAAGACTAAATGACCTGTCTGTGATTCTCGAATACAAGCGCTAATAGTTTCTTGGTCACTTGCCTCACCAAAAAGAATGACATCTGGTGCCCTCCTTAGTGAATTCGTTGTTGCCAGCCTGTAGTTTTCCAAATTAATTGGCACTTCACTTTGGATGACTCGGGACTTACGATTGGGAATCGTTTTTAGGTCGAACTCTATCGGAGATTCATAAGTAATAATATGTGAGCGTGTCGTTACCGCTTTGTGTCGAAGTAACGCTGCAATTGTTGTCGACTTACCAGATCCTGTCGGACCGGTAACTAAAATGATTCCATATTTTGCATTGCAAGCATCAATGATTTCTTGCTCCATCTCAAGATCCTCACAGATTGGTACTACGCCAGGAATCGTTCGCAATACTATATTAGTGCCATTTCTAGCGCCGCCAGTACCTTGATTAGAGGTAGCAATCCCTCTAAAACGTATAACTTTATCGTCATCAATTAGGATAGAGTATGGGAATTTTATATCTTTACCGGTTGTTAGTAGTGTCGGTGCTGCAGGTGTATATATTTGTCGCAGAATTTCGGATATTTCTTCGTACCGTATTTTCTTTCTACCTACGTTCCAAACTTCACCATCTATCTTCGCGCCCAACACTTCACCTGACTCTATAATCACATCATTGGCGCTATTCTCAAAACACCATTGAAGGAACTGATCGAAATGCTTACGATTAAATCGCAATGGGTCTTCATCTTCCCAACGTAGTTCTAACAGATCAGAATTATTCACGATTGATAGCCCCTTCTCTAAAGTAGGGTACCCATTTATCACTGTCGGTAAATTCTGATATTGAAGTAATAGAGTAAAGCACATCGTTAATATTAATTGTACGGCCATCTTCCAACTTAAGAACAGAATACTTCGATGATTTCACTTGAGGCATCGTTACATAGCCCATTGCAAGTAGCTTGCGAAAACGATAGCGACCTTCAAAATTTTTCTGTAGATTTCTTAGATCAATTTCGAAGATGTCGTTAGCTTGCTTTATGCCGGACTTCCACCCTTTCTCTAACAGTTCGATCCATGCGTCTGTTTCATCTGAGGTCCTCGGAAATATAACAGCGTGTGGACGCTCTGGTTTGTCAATGGTTCGAAGTAGGTAATCGCGCCATGTTGGTGGTTTCGGTACTATTTTCGCGGACTTATCTAGCGTAAATGATACATTGACTGTTCGCGCGGAAGTCCTTGATGTTTGATCAAAGATACGCTCTGACTCTACAACTGACGGCATTAACATTTTTCCATCTACAATGAATTTATTGAAATCAAATACAGTGTGAAGATTGAGCGACTGCTCATCAAGAAACTTCATGATGATGTTGTGTCGCCAGAATAGTCCTTCTTGAACTCCCCAGGAAAATGCTGCATTTTTTAGTGTTGACAATCGTATTTTTCGAGTTCCCTCTCTTTCTTTATCGTAATCTACTTCCTCAGTTATGTTAAAAAGCTCATTCAGCCTTTTAGGATTTTCTTTTTCAGGGATATCCAAATCGAGCCTAGTTTCTCCATAAGCGCTATTACCAAAGGCTAGCAAAATAAGCAAAACTGCCATTACGCCAAAATATATCATCGAACCTTTATTGATATTCACAAACATACTTATTTCTCCTAATAAGGTATGTACTCAACTTCAATTAATCGTTCTTTTACTTTAAGGGTTACATGCGCCCTACTGCCCGCTTGCGTACCTGCGTCGTGTAACATATCAATTATCCGTCGATAGTCTGTATTCACATTGACGATTACGCCACTAGAGGGTTTAACGCCTAAATATCGAGGTGATTTAAGACCCGCTAAAACAGATAGTTTATCGATTAACGGGTCAAGCGGTCCATGCCAGGCGGTACCAAGAGAAACAACTTTTTCTACAGTGGGCGTAAAAGATGTGTCAATTGGCTGGATACCCCTACCATTTATTTCGACGTACTTTGCTGCCTCTATATCAGCTAGGTCGTTATCATGTTTTTGGATGCTTTCAGCAACTTGCGCCAATCTTACCGCCGCTGGATCAGGCTGATTAATATCTAATGGCACCGTGTTACATCCAGAAATAAATACTCCAGTACCAAATAAGATCACAATTTTTTCCCAATTTCCCATTTTTCAGGCCTCTAAATAAAATGCTGAAAACCGCACTAAATAATTATTCAAAATTAGTGCAACAAATAAATAATGACTAAAACAGCAATATAATTAATTATTTGTATTGCTCGCCAAATTAACGATGCGAATATTTACTTAACTTCCGCAAACCACATTCAAACAGAGTAAATTGACGCTATCAAAGAAAAACTCCACTTTTCGAAAGAAAAATCGTTTTTATCTTTACAAGATGCAGCAAGCCTGCACGATGAAAAAGAAACCGTATTTTTCGTCAGTTTTGAATAGCGTTAATTTCCGACATTTGTTAAAAATAGATTCCATTTAAATAGCATTAAAAAAAGTACTTTGAGAGTGCACCAAAAAAATAATTATGGGCTTAATCAACGAAAATATAGAAATTACGAAAAGTAACGAAACTAAGGAAGCCTATCTGGATCGTACTTTAGCGCTTTTCAAACGATTTACAAAAGAAAGCAATAAAGATGCTAAAACGAACCTTCATGAGTTTATCGACTGGATGGTGGGTCTAAAACCGTCTATTGGACCATCTACCTGGCGCCAATATAAATCGTCTATTGTTTGGTTTTTAGAAAGCCGATCAGAAAATTCACTGGCGTTGACATTGAAGGAAACAAAGAATGATGGCTGCAAAAATATTCGTCGACTTTCAATGGAGCAGAGGAAAACCTCTTCCAAGAAAAAAAAATCCATTACCGAACGTGAAGAGGAACTTATCGTCAAACATCTTGAATTGACCGCTTCTGAATCTTTCTGGGCTAAGCCTACGCTCGCTTTTTTTAATGCTATGCTGCTAACCGGCTTGAGACCTGATGAGTGGCAAAACGCGGTACTTTTTACTAAAAATGCTGAAGATATATGTAGCCTTGAACTTCCCGTCCTTAAAGTTAAAAACGCTAAGAGTACCAATGAACGTTCTCATGGAGAATATCGTCATTTAGGACTTTCTTCACTCACCAAAGCAGAGTTAATATACATCCGTATTGCGATTCAGTATGCCAATGGACAATCACCTCAAGGGTGGATAACTCAGGAAGGGAAAGTCGATAATTATCACACTTACTATAAATTTATTCGCTCGCACCTATACAGAACCACCACTAAACTTTTCCCTACTGCAACTCGGCGCGTAACACCTTACTCATGTAGACATCAATTTATTGCGAATCTAAAGAAAGCGAAGTATTCTCGTGAGGAAATAGCGGCGCTTGTGGGTCATGCGACTGACGAAACTGCTACGGTTCATTATGGTCGAACCAAGTTTGGCCGCTCGCGCTCAGGTCTGCCCAAGGCAGACCCAAGTGAAGTAAAAAAAATTAGAAATATATATAAAGGTAGACCCGCGCATGCAGTTGGACCAGCTCCAAGCGAAGGATAGTAAATAAGTAAAGACTTGTTTTTTTCCTCTAATTACTGACCTTTTTTATAGCTTCCTTAACCAGCGCTAATATTTTATCTTCTTCGATGTTGGATAGGGATACTAATGGAATTTTCAAAGAAAGTTCTTTTGCAGTTGATGAGGCCTTCAACGCAATTTTGCCATCGATTTTTAGTGTTTCTTTGTACAAAGCTACTTTTTCTGCTTTTACTTTCTTTGCTTCCGAATTGAGCGATTCAAGAATTGCTTCAACGCTTAATGACGCGGCCTTTTCCCTCAAAACATTAGCTTTAACGCGCAATTGTTCTTGGGTTTTTTTATCTTTGTTCCAGCTCAGCATTAACTTGTAGGCGAAAGACCAGGGGATATCTGTTCGTCTACCTTGAAAAAGGGATATTAACTCTTCAATTTCATTGAGCTCACCTGCTGTCTTCATCTGGCTAACAACCACTTTGGTGAGTATTTTATTATTTGACGTTTTAGCAACAACATTATTATTTTCATCATCTTCGTTGCTTGATGAAACGTCATGTCCCGAATTGTAGGAAGCAATTAACTCATTGGCGGTCTTAAATATTTTATCATAACCTGGTACATATCCCAGTTGCCGACGGAAACTGACACAACTTTCGAAATCTGATATATCCTCTCTGTTGCGATTTTCCAAATCCATTAGTGCAAGGGCGTCTACGTCACTGAGGTTAGTGCATATTTTTGCTTTAAATGGAAAAACAGTGCCGGTTTCATTAGTAATATATTCAGCTGAAAAATGACGTCGACCAGCATAAATAACTTCATACAAAAACCCATCAGGATCATTTTCTATCGGCCGAACGATGCCCGCTAGCTCCTGGCCTCGGGCTTTCATGCTCCCTATCAAGCTCTTACAACCTTCATAGGAAAACCATTCATCAAATCTGTCATGATATTTCCATCGGCGACATTCTCGCGGATCCAACTCAGAAATAATCTCCCTAATTTTTTTCGGCTTTTTGTTCTTTTGTTGACCGCTACCGCTTTTCAATTGAGCTTGCGCTGGCAGTTCTTTGAGGTCGACCTCGACTTTATCAACCACAGAGGATGTACTCGAATTTTCACCAAGCTCTAAATCGTCTAAATCACCTAAAAGGTTTTCGGTATCAATATTCTTCCTATTAATAACAGAATCTTTCATAACTTATGCTCCGAAAGCTGCGGCAGATAGTTGTTTCTGTTTTGATGGCCAATGACGCAAGATATCTGTTTCTATTTGAGCAAACATAGCATCGAGTTCCTTTAAGATCGCTTTATTTGGTTTTTCAACTTCATAAACGGTTGTGAACTCTCTTGAGGCTTCCTTAATATTACTGATAGTTCTGAAAACCTTTTCGTAGCACAATGAACCATAAATTTTTCGGCAAATATTAAAAAAATCAATATCGTTAGTCGATCGTGGCTTTTCGTTTGTAAATTGTGTAATAAGAAATCTTAAGAATTTAAATTCTTTATCCGCTAAAATACCTTCTTCTTCAACTTCTTCGCCGTCATCATTAACGACTACTGTACCGAACAACCTCTCCGCTATACCAAGGAACTGTTCTGTTGAGGCCAAATCATGCTTACGTGGAGGTAATGGAACTACAATCCCATCCGCTGCGGCTAATATTTCAAAACTTGAAATAGATGAGCTAGGTGGACTGTCGATAAGTACGATGTCGTAATTACCGGAAACCGTGCCGATACCAATTTTTAGCTCTTCATAAAGATCTTTTGTTTCTTGAGCTGAAGTACACTCCATTGCCGCCTTGGCTAATGACCAATTAAAGCTCTCCAGTTGAAGGCAACCCGGAATGAGATCAATATTTGGCCATGCCGTTTTCTTAATGGCATAGGATAGATCGTCTTCGTCACCTCGAATATAGGGGATAACCGTATCTTGTTCCGTAAACATCATGTCAGGAAAAACACCAAAACTGCCAGTACAACTCGCTTGATGATCCATGTCGATTACCAACACTCGATAACCGCGCATCGCTAGATAACGCGCAAAGTTAGCAACGACCTCAGTCTTTCCTACACCACCCTTAAACTGGGAAACGGCTAGAATGAATGGGTCGTCAAAATCGGGATGACGCCAGGGCAGGGTATTGGCTTCTTTTCTTAATGCTTGAACCCAGCTAAAGGGATAACCAATAATCCTCGTTCTCTTTTCGTTAAACTCCAGAGGCGGTAACGCCTTGCCGATATAAGCACCATCAGCAATTTTGGATTGTATTTGTTTTATGTATTTTTTTAGTGTCGTGTCGGTTTTGCTCGTCATTTTCTCGACTTCTTTAAGTGTGAACAATCGCCCTAATGGTCTAGAATCCAGACTGATGTTTTTTAACCCTTGCCCTCCTTCCAGAAGCCTTTGCAAAATCAGTTTTGTTCTTTTTCTAAGAAGACCGAAGTTTGGTTGCGACTCTATTTCTGTTTCTTCTGTAAGTGTTGCTGTTTCCATTGGTATAGCCTCTATAGTCATTGTTCGTTACTCGTTCAGAGATTTTTTATATTAGTTAAATATACTTACAACCGGGAAAAATGGGGAATAAAAGATAAAAACCACAAAAGTCCCGAATAAAATGTCGAAACACGTATAATGCACAATATATATCAATAAACCGAATTAACGTCAACAATTAATAGCACTTATATGAACTTCTTTAGGGGATGGCTATTTGGTTTAACAAAAATGAATAAAAATCTTGCTTCTGTTGTTTTTAACTTAACCCGATACCAGCATGCTTTCTTGCATAGTGGGTAGGCTGACAACATCGCTATAGGGCTTTGATTACGCCAGAATCGATGAAATATCGTAATAAATGACGAAAGACGCACTGAATGGTAGCGCGTTATTCATACAGGTATAAAAATGTCGCAAACCGCACTAGTGAAAATTAATTCGCTATTGCTCTTGATAAAGTGACGAAAAATGCATTTAAGGTACTGGTGCGGCGCGTAGTTAATTGAGAGCTCTAAACGTATAGGGGAAACATAGCTTGTGATAACTAGAGCCTGTTATTAGTTACTTATTCTTAGGTAACAAAAATATTGCTCATGTGTAACGGGGCGTTACGTACGTGCAGTAACGGGGGGAATAGATAATATAAATTAAAAAATAAAGCGAAGTGATAAAGTTAATCTGTCGGGAAAAATATTTCATTGCAAGGGATACATAGCATCTCAAGACCTTTTTTGCCCCATACATTTGATTGGCAGGATGTGCATTGGTAATGGGTTTTGGATGGTGTGACTCTTGCGGTTGGTGATATTAGTATATCTAGAGATAGTGACGGCATTAATTTAACGATTGGTGTGGAAAGCAAGCTTGCAATGTCCTTCTCCGTATTTTCCTCTAGTTCGGAAGTTAGGCTTGTTTCCAGGTACTCCAATATTTCTGGATCCGTCTCTACATCATTAAACGGATCAGACCACCTATCAAACCAAGGAATTTTAAATGCCTTATTCACCACTAAGTTTTTACACTCATCTAAAAACAATCCTCCTTTGAGAGGGTAATCATTCATATTTTGCCCTGTTTTCCTCCCTTTCGGTTTTCCAGTTTCAGAAGGCATAAGTCCAAGAGCTTCCATTTTGTTTGCCCAAATTTTGTTGTGATATCCATTTCTACTCGGCTTTCGAGACGCCTTATTTAAATGCTGCCAGAGGTGACCTAAATACCGGAAATTTTATTAGTTGAACCAATGTTTGCAGTGTACTTAGTAATGACGCATTTCCAATGTAAGAGGGGTTAATTGCCAATTCTGGACAGTAGACTCCCGAGTCAGAAGATGCCCAACGATCTAAACATAAATACCCCATACACTTTTGTTTTCGCTGCATAGTAAATATTACATCTGGTAGCTCGCCATCAAATAAAGAATGATTGAAGTGTTCGAAGGCTGATTGTAAGGATAAATAAAATTCTTCTGTTGGAGTCATAGAAAGAACCTTTCGGATAATTGTAAAGTACTTTACAAAAAATAAGTAGAAATGTCCAGCCAGTGAATAAATTGTGATTTATGGGGAAAATGTAAAAACCTAAGAATTAGTTAACTCCGAATGCCTCCGGAAAAATACAATTCTTACAGTGGACTGAAACTGCCTACTTTCTACAATCACGAAGATCTGTACCTAGAGTAAACATAAGTTCCGATCTTTGGAATTCGGAATAACCGTCAAGGTCACTGGCTGAGATTGATAGAGCTATCGAATCGAGTCATCATAATAGCGCTGTAACGCTGGTGTATTTATGTCTGGAAGGGATATACAAAGCAGATCTTCAAAAAAAACATAGAGATCAACTCGATTCAAAATGAATTGTTAGCCATGGCAAGGCTTGTAAAAAATGACATTTTATTAAAGGTTCGCGGAGAAACTTAGGCTCCAGAAAAAATAATCAATTCGATACCTACAATTACGAACGCTATTGCAAACACAAGAAATGGATTTAGCGGAACTCACTTTGACCAAGATGTGGACAAATGACTCTCGGCGTATGCAAGGGAACTTACAAACTCAATTGGTCGACTGGTATAACACTTTATATCGTAAAAAGAAAACCAGAGAGCGTAAGAAAGTGGTTAAAGCTTTATACTGATACATAACCGACATTGAGAACTCAACACAACTGGTATCACATCCTTGACCATGTCATCGAAAAAAAAGGATTTTATACAAGAAGTGTAATTCCATTGCCGTAGGTGCAGTATCGTATCTATCGTTCAACATGAAAGCTCCACCAACTGTTAAAAAATTACGAAGTGGTCGAAACACTGACGACACAGGACTGGTTCTACCTACGCCTAAAACATGTTGACGCGATAGCGGCATAAGTGATTAAGCGTAGTCGCGATAGCGGCGGAGTTCTATTCTCTGGATCGCGATAGCGACCAGGAGTAAGGCGCAAAACGGAAAATCAAAAAAGTTAAATTAAGTAATACCTGTACGTTCTCACAAGGGGCTAACATGATGCGTAACGGTGTTAATTTGAATTGGGTAGGAGCAGGAGTGTGTGAAACAGTAAGGCGTACAAAGACAAGTGCGAGAGCAATAAAGATGTTTAATAAATATAATTACTTTTTAGTCACGGTATCTGATGGAGTACTGAAACCACGCTTTCTATTTGCGGGTCTGTTGAGGCGGCTTATTAGTTTTGATTCAATGTGGACAAAGACAGGTAGCCAAATCCAAAGTACGGTTGCGCCGATAAAATAGAAATCACTTCGCTGATATCCATCATCAAAAAGCCCAAGCACCATAAAAAGAAAAATTAGGGATCTGGTGAACTGTAATAGAGATTTATCACGAGCCATAATTACAAACCGTTGTAAAAAGAGTTGTCTATAATAAACGTACCGAAAAATATATCATTGTCAAAAAGTAGGGAAAGCGATACTGGCAACCAGCGCCGCCACCCTAAGACCAGAAGATTAATGACCGCTTGCGAAAATACTTAGTTGCACTGGGTTTAGGGCAATTGTATGAGACATAGCCAAAAGTGAATTATCAGGTGTGTCTTCGACCTGACATAAATTACGGTGGTCTTGATGAGAGATACTATTTTCTGTAATTAAATTGGACAGCATTTCATTATCTAAATTATACTCGTGTTTAAGCAAAAATAGATATTGACCTCGTTTAGCCATTGCTTCATATCTGCCAATCGATCCTTTACGAATAAGAACAACACCTCTTGACAGTAATAATTTGACTCCTTCGGCAATATCGAAATGTTGCGCATTGGACCAGCCGTTCTGATGGATAAACCAAAAAAACAAATCATCCAATGTTTTATCACAGATGCTTAAAGATTCTGCCGCAGTATAACGAATTGATTTTTTGATATCCCCTTTATCCTTGTAAGTACTAAATCCTCCATAAGCTTTGTTTGAGATTTCGTTTTGGAGATCTCTTAGGCCGAGATGGGAGTTAACTGTGGGTAGCTCTGTTAAATCGATGTGTCGTGCTAGTGGCGTTTTAGTTTTTTTGATAGTCGGAAGTGCCGGTATATTAAAACGACGACCAAGCACCCTAATATCGTACCAAACAGACATCGCGTCAAAAGCATGAGAGCCATCGGCAAGTAGCCCCCAATAAAACTCTATTGCAACCAATTGCTCTCGACTTACCAGTTTAAATTGTGGTGTCGCCATTTTTCGATTGTAGGCTGTATTCTCGATTTCACCCCCAATCAGTTTATTTGAGATCTCTTCAGCTCTTTCCTCCTCCAACACATCCAAGGTAAGTAAGTACTGAAGCAGCTCTCTACGCATCTTATAACCATACTGGTTGGGCTGTAATTTATAAAATCCAGATCTAGATTTCTGCCTTCCAACTCATTCTCGACGACTCCAGTCAAACCTTGTAGCGAAAAGGAAATTTCTAAATTTATTTATGCCCGCTAAATATTGATTCTCTTCATGTCGAAGTAGGCTCTCCATTGATTTATCACTATCACCGCTCACCGTGCAAAAACCGCAACCTGATCGAGCACCACAGCTACTTCTATTTCCGCCACCCTCGCCTAATATAATCATACAAGTATCGTTGTTAGCTTCTCTATAAAACTCCATAACGGAATCGAAGTTTTCAATGTAGCTATCGTAGTGTTTACCTTTGCCTGCCCTACTAAGGAATAGAAATACATCGTCTATCGTCCAGTCTGCGATAGGCGATAGTGATTCGAATCCATTATCGTTAATTGCTACTGTGCTTATAGATTCTCCCCTACTGATCATATTTCTTTCTCGTTCGGCGCTTTCTTCGAATCTATTCCCGATCAAGCTGACAACGCCAGTAGAGGGTTCTTCTTTTCTTAATTTTTTTACTAGAGCTTCTTGAGGCCTAATTTTCCAGCTCACAGCGCAGTCGTGACTTCCTCCTGGAAATATTGGTAGCTTTCCTTTGCCGATTGTAGATACGACAAACTGCTCTGTGATGGGTGGTGATACCTCGTGAACCTTTATTGGCAAGTTATCTTTTAAAGCAATTTTTTCGATAGCTTCATGAATTATCTTGTACGCCATAACGACTTTGGGGTTTTCAATAGTGGTGTTGGATGAAATAACATGATGGTATAAACCAGGTCTTGCTGGAAAGCTTTTGATTGCCATGTAAAATAAACAGGAAATTATCGTCGAGTCTTTGCCGCCACTTAAAGCGATGTGAGTAGACCGTCCTTTAACTAGTTGATTGGTAATTGAGTTGACTGCTTTATTAACTTTTTTATCTAGTTCTGAAATCATTTTATTTATCATTGTTCTATCCATTGGTTTCGATGGATTTAACGTAACAAATAAACGGAAGCCGTAAAATTTGGAAGAAATTTTAAAGTAGTGCGATTGTTGGTATTTTTGATACCTCCAACAGGAAGAAATGGGAAGCTTTGCAGTAGGTGCGGATATATCCGCCACCGAACATAATTTTAAATATGGGTAATGCTAATTACCCAATCACCTCGAATATATCAATAGTTTTTGTGTCTTGAAATTTACGTTTTGACGTGGCACTAATTTTGCCTTTTTTAATCCTGGTTTTGTCTGCTTTTTCTTTTCCTCTCTGGAGTTCCAATAGTTTTTTTCTCGCTAACAACTGTCTGGTTTTCTTTGCAACCAAAACATCATTAACCGGTACGCCAGTTCGTTCCGATAGTGAAACGGGGATGCAGACGGTGTTGGAATACTGGATAACACCATTAACTCTCTTATTGAGAATTTTACATTTTGTTACTTTGCGTCCTTCTAGAATGTCGCCTTTTTTCATTGGCGTGGTTGTTCTAATGACTTTTGAACGTGCAAACATTTTGTGGTTGACTACATTCTCTAGCGCAATTATTTCGCTATAATGTTCTGGGTAAGATTTTGCCCCATTGGACAAGTCATTTTGCGAACCCATGATACAAAAAATACAAGAAAGTCTTGAGTTTTTGGAACCTCGGAAACCGTATGCTGCATGAGGTTTTTGACCCGCACTTTCTATTGTGTCATAAACATCCTTTTCAGTTAAATGGAAAATTGGCATCCAATCGTAAACCAACCTAATGTTTCCTTTCCCAGTAAGACCTTTGTTTATCCATAAAGGACTTTTCGTTGCTCGCTTAGTACTCTCCTGACTCCTTAAACCTGTGCAGTTGAACCCAACTGTATAATTGTTATCTCGCATATAGTTTCTGATAAAAATGTCGATCTGACTCGTTTTCAAATCTGGTGCATGTCCTGTACTGGGCACTCGGAAACATTTTACGCAATAAAACCATGTCAACAAAATCTTTCCTTGGGTTCTTAACAATGTGTAATTTATGGCTGATAGTGTTATTGATATGACTCACAACATTCTTGTGTTCTACGCTGCCTAAATGTGCGTGTACAACAATAATTTTTTCTTTTGGTACTAACTTACAAAGTCTTAAGTACATTGCCTGGCTGTCCTTTCCCGAACTGTGACTTGCAAAAAAAACAGCCTTTGGGGTTTTTGCCTGATAGCGAATAATGTCTTCACGTTGCTCGATACATTCATCCGTTAATTTTCTATCGCCGTTAATATCGAACATGTCGCACGTTGTTGGAGTATTCATTTATATTATATTTTCCGCTCTCTTTAGGTTAAACCTAATGTATCAACTGCTAGGCAGCTAGCAACTAAAAGAGAAAACACGATCCCTTAGAACCGCCACCCCCTCCACTAGATATATCATTTTAGATTTAATTAATGCTGTTACTTATATCGTTGTGAATAGCTTCAATACCCTTCCAGCTTTTATAGTTCGACTCTACCTCTCTTAGATTGTTAAACGCTTTTACTGATCCAAACCCTCGATTAAACGCGTTAGTACTTGCGTTGCATGTTTCCATCGCCCATTGACCGTTTACAGGGTAATTTTGGATAAGACTCATTTGGTTACCACGGCTTTTAGTTGTGTAAACCATGCCGCCACCGTTATTCCAATTATGCTCAGTTATTATATTAATCATTTTTTTACCCTTATTTTACTGTTTAATTATTTGGTGTGGAGCTCTCTTCTTAACCATAAGAGAGCATCCATTTATATCTGCGTTCGTTACTAGGACTCCGGACAATTAAAGAACCGCATATCAATGCTACAGCTATTGGCAGGCTTATGGCAGAGAATATACCTGTTAGCCCCCCTACAACGCCGCCAAGAATTAAAGCCAATTTAAAATACTGACAAAGCAATAGAGCTAGTAGATACATTTTACTTCTTCCGGTTAAGTTTGAGTTAGTAGCCTTGTTCATTTTAAGTTCCTCTATCAGTTTTATTGCACACCTATAGTGTACCTAGCAGAGTGACCTATTCAACAAACGCAGAAGTTCACACAGTTTTTAGAGCGTCTTACTACCACTAAATGTTTTTTTGTTGTCAGTTCCATTGGATGTACAAACACATTACTTATCCCGCACCTTAATCGTAGATATGCTAAGTAGAGTTATTTAAACACTGAATAAATTTTTGAAAATTTGACATGTTTAGGGAGAATTAATTAATTGCGCAATTGAGTAGCACGATAGAAACTTTCTTGAGTTTATTGCGAACACTATATGTGGGATTTATGGCTTATATATTCCCGGGAAAGTTGGTAACACTCTACTATATGTAGTATTTTCTAAAAAACCGCCATTAAAGACGGTATTGGATTAATTAATGCGCTGCTGGCACTCCATATTATGCGCTAGTGCTTTCCTTTAGTGCATCATGAAGATTGGCGGCAGTTGTAATTTCGCCCTCATATTCTACCTCTTCATCACCTCGTAATGTTATTGTTTCATCAGCCGTTTCAAATTTATATTCAGTATTTTTAAGATCTTCATCTTGGACAAGAACGCCTTGAAAGTTTTCAGGATTAAATCTAAATGTTGTGCATCCTTTTAACCCTTCTTTATATGCATATAAATAAATATCTTTAAATTCTTCATAGTCAAAATCTGTCGCAACGTTACACGTTTTAGATATCGATGAGTCAATCCATTTTTGTGCAGCTGCCTGGATATCTACATGTGACTTTGGATTAATCTGAGCTGCATTAATGAAGTAACTCGGCAACATGTTTTCTGGCTCCTTTGCATCGAACTCAGCGTTTGGATTAACCCATCTTTTATAAGCCAATAGTTCGTAAGAATAAACTCTAATACTTTCTTTGGTCTTTCTACCTTCTTTAATAACGTTCCTGCTATATCCGTGACCAAAGCTTGGTTCAATGCCGTTACTGGCGTTGTTGGCTAAAGACAGTGAAATAGTTCCAGTTGGCGCAATAGATGAGTGGTGAGTGAATCTAGCACCTACACGCTCAAGGTCTTTAACTAACTGTGAATCGATTCCTGCGATTTTTTGCATGTAACGACTATACTTACTATGTAGAACTCGTCCCTTAACCTTATCACCAACCTTAATTCCATCTCTTAACATTTCAGGTCGAGCTGCAAGCATTGATTCAGTCACTTCAAAATCTTCATTCATTATCGGCGCTGCACCCTTTTCTTTTGCTAAAGCTAAAGCCTCTCGCCACCCGGTTAAAGCTAATTCTTTTGTGATCTCCTCAGTCAACGCTAAAGATTCAGCAGAGCCATATTGCGTCTTTAACATAGTAAAAACTGAACCCAATCCAATATAGCCCATGCCATGACGTCTCTTGCGAAATATTTCATTTCTCTGTCCTTGAAGTGGCAAACCGTTGAGTTCGACAACGTTATCAAGCATTCTAGTGAACACAGCTACAGTTTTTCTAAAACGCTTAAAATTAAATGTTGCTTTATCAGTAAAAGGATAATCGACAAAACCAGTTAAGTTAATCGAACCTAATAAACAAGAACCATAAGCTGGAAGCGGTTGTTCGCCACAAGGGTTAGTTGCCCTAATATTTTCGCAAAACCAATTGTTATTCATCCTATTGACTTCGTCGATCAATATAAATCCAGGTTCAGCAAAATCATACGTAGACTTCATAACTTTATCCCAAAGAGCCTTAGCCTTAACCGTGTTATGAATCAGACACGCCACCTGACCTTTACCATTTGAAATATATTGTTTAGTAGTTGGCCATGAGCGCCACACTACTTTTGAACTGTCATTCAAATTATAGGGACTCTTAGCATGATCTTTTTTATGTATTGGAAAACTTAAAGGCCACGATTCATCATTAAGAACAGCATTCATAAAATCATCAGTGATCAACAACGATAAGTTAAACTGTCTTAACCTGCCGTCTTGACGCTTAGCTTCAATAAATTCTTGAACATCCGGGTGTGAAATATCGAAAGTCGCCATTTGAGCACCTCTCCTACCGCCTGCCGATGAAACTGTTTGGCACATCTTGTCATAAATATCCATAAAGGATAGTGGTCCTGATGTATAAGATCCGGCACCAGATACGAAAGATCCTTTTGGTCTTAATGTCGAAAATTCATAGCCGATCCCGCAACCAGCTTTCAAAGTTAATCCTGCTTGGTGTACTTTTCCTAGAATATCATCCATTGAGTCTTCGATAATTCCAGAAACAGTACAGTTGATTGTAGATGTAGCAGGTTTATATTTTTCAGCACCTGCATTTGAAATAATACGACCAGCAGGAATAGCTCCATCGATCATAGCTTCCAAGAACTTTTTTTCCCATTTGTTTCGTTTACCTGCTTCTTCAACAGCTGCTAACGCCTTTGCATTACGTTTATATGTGTCAAGCACATTTTTATCTACAGGCTGTTTTTCCAAGTCATTAAGTTGATATTTTGAAGCCCAAATATCTTTTGATGCGATTTGTAATGGGATTGTTTTTCTTATTTCGTTAACTTCATTGCTTTGTTTAGTCATGATAAAATTCCTTGGTCATTATGTTGTTAAAATTAGTTTTACTAGCCAGCTATCTCAGCCACACTTAGAATCGCCGCAAGAAAGGCAACATCCACATCCATCCATTAATACCACGGCCACTGTTGAACATTTACCACAAAGTGTTGCTCCTTCAGGATATCCACTATTTTGTTTTTGACTTTTATTTAAGGTTTCATATTCAACCTTTTTTTGTTCAACTAAATTTTGTTGATGTTTGTCTAGACCTGCTTTTTCAATTAGATCAATTTTAATTAAATGTTCTTCAATAGCACTACCGATATCAGCAACCAATGAAGGCATAAACTTACCACCAGGTTTAAAATATCCTCCTTTAGGATCAAATACAGCTTTTAGTTCTTCAACCAAAAAAATGCAGTCTCCACCTTTTCGCCATACTGCTGAAACGAGCCTTGTAAGTGCAACTACCCATTGGAAATTATCCATACTCTTGGAATTTATAAAAATTTCAAAAGGTCTACGTTCTTCATGTATGGTTCCTTGATTTAATACGATGTCGTTGATCGTTATATACATTGCATGCTCACTAAGTGGAGTCTTAACCTTATATGTAGACCCTACCAACATCTCAGGTCTTGCAATATCTTCAGTCATCACTTCTTTTGTAACTTCTGGTTCGTCTGTTTTCTTGATAACTGCAGAACTTAAAATTTTACTGTTAATCCGTTTTACTTCAGACTTTCGATTTAAATTAGTAGCTGATTCATTCATTTTTATTCACTCCAAGATGTAGATTTAAACTGTAAAATCAACGTATCACATATATCGAGGATTAGTTGAAATACAGGAACACCCCCAAACTCACTTCCACTAAATATTTCTTTTATAAATTGCTTTACTTTAATCAGAAAAGTAATTCAATTTAAATGACTTTGGAAGATAAAAGTGTCGAAAAGTTAAATTACTAGAGTTTAGACTTTCAGCCCCAACAAAAAGAGGAAAAAGTAAAAATAAAATTTGACATTGCCGCACAAAAATCGTTGCCGCGCCTTTAACAACTTGTTTTTTATTAAAAGTAGTTAAAGGCGCGGCTTCCAGAAATTAATCGACAAGATTATCATTCTGGAGGCCGCAATGAACGCAAAAGGATATCACACTATCCCCCGCGAACTGTTCCATTGGATCACATTTTTAAGCAAAGCGCTACCCTTAAGATCCATCGGAACTTTTATCGAGCTTTTGCTCGGTTCAATGTTAACTTCATCGGGCTTTGTGACCGATGTTTATTTGATGTTAGATTGTTGCAATCATTGGACGAGCTATTACAAGTGGTTGCAAAAAGGTCGCTGGTCATGGCTGGCATTAGCCAGACAATTTACCCGATTGGCTTTGTCTTGTATGAAGGACGAAGTGGTTCATTTAGCGATCGATGACACCTTGACACTCCGAGCCTCATCAAAGGCACCGGGAAGTCAGATCCACCATCAGCATGGCAATAAGCCGAACTTATCTCAATATGTTCGAGGACAATGTTGGGTGAGTTTAGCCATGATCATGCAGCGATCAAAAACCGCCTCGATCGCTTTGCCTTTGTTGACTCGCTTGATCCCAACGGCCAGCAATACGGGAAAACTGATCGCCGCCAACACCTTGATCCGAGCGGTATGCGGCTTATTGAACGGGGTGAAAGTTCGAGTCCTTGTGGACAGTTGGTATATGCGCCGGATCTTTATTCAATCGATGCTTGCCAGAGGTTTTCATGTCATAGGTCAAGTCAGAATTGACACCAGATTATATGATGAGCCTCCTAGGAAAAAGCTAGGGCAGCGAGGTCGCCCTAGAAAATATGGTAAAAAACAGACTAGGAAAAGGAGTGCCCATTTAAAGAAAACCGAAGTTACATTAAGCCTATATGGCAAACAACTAACACTCCGCTATCGAAGTAAAATACTCAAAGCGCGATTTTTAGAGGGGCGATTAGTCCGAGTGGTTTGGTGTGAATTTAAAAGCGAAAAAGGGCACTGGAAATCCACTTGTTTATTGTTGAGCACCGACACTCAATTAAGCGCCGTAGAGATCATAAAAAGTTATGGACTTCGCTGGTCAATTGAATCGATGTTCAACCAATTAAAATTAGCGTGGGGCTTAAAAGAGGCTTGGCAGCAAACCAGGCAAACACTTCATCGATGGGTTCATCTTACCATGGCAGGTTATGGGTTGGTTCAACTTCTTAGCGGCTCAAAAGATGATGTGGTTGAGCAATTATGTTGTCATTCGCCCTGGCGCAAAGATAATCCTAAAACCGCAGGACAAATTAGAAAAGGACTCGTCTTTATTTTAAGGCATGTTAGGGTAAGAGACTGGTGGAATACAACATGCAAAAAATTCGAGCCTCCCGATCAACCAAAAAGTGAAAATGATGGTGAAAAACCAGCCAAAGCTGCATAAGATAAGCAAAACTAAAAAAGCAAACCATCGAGACAGGTTGATTTTTATCAAGCTGCGATGACTAGTTCGCTCTAAACTCTAGTTAAATTACTAGGTGCTGTAAAAGAAAATTAGGACAGTCATATGTTGAGGTGTTAGGGATGAACGGGGAAGTGCTTAAAATAATCTCCCTCGCCAGACCAAATAAAAAATATCTAACCCTGATTCAAAACCTATTTCATTAGTACGTCTTGGTAATAGCGGTATCTGGATGGGATAAATTCCATACAACACGATTAGGCCAAAGCGCTTCTAATCCTTCGATCATTGATTGATAATCAAATCCAAAGGACTTAATCAAAAGTAATTTGAACGGAGCCTTTTTGATAGCTTTGGGGGTGATTAAGGTGTATTCACCATTGTCAGTATTGAACATGACAAAATAATTCTCAACATCATCTACCATTCCAACCTGAAAATCATTACTTGTGCGAATAACTCTTTCACCTTCATTAGTATTGAAACAATAATCAACAGAAAAGCTATTATTAAGTCTTGTTACTTTAACTGGGCAATTGTAGCCCTCTCCTCCCACTTCCTTAATTTGTTGAGCGAGAGGTTTGAGTAGTAAAGGTTCTGCATTTATTATTTTTAAACTCATTTTTCTATCCGTTATAGATTACTAAGTAACCCTAATGTAGCGGAATGCAATAATCGCTCAATAAGACGGGAAGAATGCTAACAAGATGTCTATCTAGTGATTTCAATGATTAAGTAGTTCTCATGGAAAGTTGTTCGCCACAGAATATTCGCATTTATGGCAGCGATAAACTTCCGTCTACCCCGCTTAATGCATTGTCTATAAAGCATCCACCAATAAACTCTACATTTTGAAAGAAAAGGCTTTCATATTTTCATAAATCTCATAACACTATAAATCAGTGAAATAATATTAACTACTTGATAAATGGGAAAATAAATATGAGTGTACCTGAATTAAAGCGAACCCAGCTAATAGAGAGTGCGAGGGAACAATTAAAATCTGCACTTATGCACGAAGCATACGGTAAATTAAAAGAGTCCAACAAATCACTTGTCTTTGCCTCTAAGCAGGCTAACGAAGTTGGGCTTCTGGATAAAAGCCTTGAAGCCAAATACGAATCATCTGTTACCGCCAGCACCTTAGGAATGCTAGATAATGGAGGTAATAACCCTTTTAACTCAAGTGAGGAAGGATTGTTATTTCGTCAATACGAAATGGGTAGGCACGGCGGAAAAAATATTGAACTAAATATAATTGAGGACGGGCCTGAAAGGGCGGATTTTGAAACATTTAGTAGGTTAGCAGAAATGTATAACTATGAGTATCTAAAACATCGTGATCTCCCGAAAGGCATAACTAATCTACGTGATGCTAATATGCTAGCAATGTCAATAGGAAGTATGAGTGACTTAGACAACCCTTTCGACAAATTAGAACATTCGAACTTGTATGAATTTTTTGATAAAGGAAGGGATGAACAAACTAATTGGAAAACTCAAGTAGAGAAGTTTCAGCAACTAATTGAATCTCAAGGTATTGATAAGAACAGGACATTGAGCGTTTATGAATCGCTTAGTAAATCACAAGGCACATTTAATGAAACTGTTCATGAGTGGCGCACCGATAGGGCTAACAATGAGCCAAAAGAAGAAGCAAAATCATTGAAAAAAATGAATATTTAACTAGCTTTCGAATGTTGAACCAATCAATAGTGAAGACCCAACTGCATATATATTTAAGGCGGCGATAGCCGTCCAGCTCTTAATTAGAAAACTCGTTAAAAAGCATATCCATAAAAAAAGCCAGTCGTAATGCTGGCTTTAATTATGTGGGGGCAATCAACTAACCTGGAAGGCAATACCCCCCCCCGCTTAAATAAGTTTTAGGCGACATCGGTGTAACCATATAAAGCCCATTGTTTTGGACATGCATCTACTGAAGAGACATCAAGTGTTTTTAAATTTACATATGATATAGTTTTTTCGAGCATGGTTGTTCTTAATAATTGCCACAGCATTTGAATCATGATCTCTGCTATCTGCGAATTAATTCCAAATGTTTGCTTAGCTATCGCTGATTCTGAAGAACAACTTGGAGTATCATCACCTGCATTTTCCATCAATTGGTCGCCAAAGAGATCCCATAAGTTCGGGTGCTTATCCTTACAGCGGCCCAAGTGACCCATAATAATCTGGCCCGAGTTATTGTCGTTGCCACCGTCGAGCCATAGTGTTTGAGAATCTAAATCAGAGAAACGCTCTCCTAGTTCTGCTCTAAATATTCCAGAGTCAACACATGTAATAACTAGATCATATTTATTATTACCAATATTAGAAGGGTTTATCATTTGGTCTATGTATTTCCATTGAGTATTGCAGAAGACATTCATACGGTTAACTGTGACCTCAGCCTTATTTTCGCCGATGTCGCACATATAGAAATTCTGCCGGCCTATATTAAATTCCGAAACAGTATCGCCATCTGCAACTGTAACATCCAAAGGTAAGCCGTCTAACCTTTCAATTAAAGTGTTTAACTTTAATAACCGGCTCATAACTTCTGATCCAGTCCCACCTACCCCAATAACAAGGATCTTAGGCGAACGAGTCAACCAACTTTGAGGAGCATTAATTACATTTCTCATTACTATATTCTCCCAATGAAATCAGCTACTGTGCCTTTCTGGTAGAGATCATTTAATCTTGGAATGGAATTGTCGTCTCCTTTTTTCTTCCAATATTTAATTTGATCGAATGTTGATGTTTCTTTTCCCCTGAGGGTCTGGTCGTGATTGGTATGGGTGAAATTAGAATCGAAAATACATGTTTCAATACTCTCTATCACTTTTTGATTTATATTATCGACTTGCGGGATAGTTGCACTGCCTTGACAAACCAACCCATTACCATCGATATTCATCAAGGGCGCATGAAATAACTTGCTTATCATTGTTGGTCTTTTATTGGCAATAGCTGAAATATGGAGTGTTCTACTATGTTTATTAACTCCCCATATCAGAGATGGATAAATCACGTTTAACATAATGGTGTGATCATTAGTTCTAATAAACATTCTTCTTTTTTGTCTCGCACTCCACCAGACCGCCACCCTTGAATTATTAATTAAGACTTTCTCAGGCAAAATTTCCATTGTACTTTGATTGTCCGTTGTTAACAGCTCTCTCAGCGTGTCAATATCTACAGGAGCACCCAAACCAAAGTTACCATTTTGCTTTCTTTTATGCCTGATACAAACCATCTCTTTGGTATTATTATTGCCGCCTCTCGCATACAGATAAAGCGCAGAATCAACCGTGTAACTATCTTCTTCTGCTTTACCAAACCCCATCTCATTCTTAACAAATTTCATTTGTATTTTCCTTTGTATTTAATCGAACAACTCAGACATTGCCACAGCAATAAATCCGCTCAAATAAATATTTTTGAGGATATTCAATAATTCCGACTTTGATTCCGAATCGAATGCCATGAACGTATTGACTCCCGTTTCCATTACATGCGAATAAACATTGTCCAATAGTTCGCTTGAAGCTAATCTGCTGTAAAATGGTCTAAATGACATATAGTCATATCTACCTTCCACATTAGTATTTATACCCTGCATTCGCTGCCCTACATTTACCTTATCGACAAGCCTTTTCAGCGTTTCAACTTTTTTCGCTTGCTTTGAATTCTTTCTATATTTCGACTGAAGATTGTTTAGAGAATCTTCCACATCAATCTTTACTGTATATGTTTTTTCTAACTCTGCAATTAACTTGGCAAAGTCCAACCATTCAATTTCACTCGGATCATCAAATCCAAATTCAAGCTCAAAATCACTCATTGATTCATTGCAAATTCTCTTGGTAAAAAACTCCATTGCAATGCTCTCATCCCAACTATCAACATCTGCTTGCAATAATTCTTTTGTTGCGTCCTCATCAATATGTTCTCTAATCTGTTCAATGATATACTCACTCTCAATTAGTTCCGTGGTAACGATGCAATAACAATGGTTTGACAAGAACTGCAGAATTGAAAACATACTATTTTTTTGTGTCTTATTTAGCTTATCACCAAATACGTCCATGACATAAATATCACTGGCATAAATAACTAGTGAAGGGACGTTATTAAGTTCTTCATAATCATTTGTGATAGTTAAATTGCCGCCAAAATCATCTATTTTCTTTTGCTGCACATCCGTCATTGACCATAAGGCGAGCAGATCTTTTTTAAATTTTTCCATCTCGATTGATATTTCCTTTATCAACGTGTCACAGAAATTACTTATTTCAATTTCGCCGTTTACTGGTTTGAGCAAACCGTTAATACAATCGTTACTCACACCAAAATCAACCGCTAGATTCATCAATTGACTCCATGCATTAGCGTGAAGTCTTGAATAACATTTATACTCAGTTTGACTGCCTAAAATCTCGATTGCATGCTTTGACAATCCCAAATCCCGCTCCACAACTTTAGGGTTTAATAAGTCGTTGATCAGAGCATTGGGGGGTGTTGATTGCATGGCATAATTGGCTTGCATAGATCCTCCCTAAGAATGCCTTTCATGTGATATCTTCGTTTGTTCTTAACTGCCCTATCAGCATTAGCCTTCCATTGACTAATACGGTCAAGCATTATATTTTTAGAGGTGGCGGTACTCACTGTGGCTACCCATTCGTCTTAACAGGTGGTGTCACTACATTGAAAACCATTGTATCGCCAGCAACGTTTAAGGTACCGTCACTGTCCAAAACGCGTGTATGCCTGAGAATAGGATAATTAAGAGTTAACGCGGTCACTGCATCTTGTAGTGGCATCTCTGGATTAGGATCAGGTATTTCTACTGCATTTATCTTAAATGAACGACCTAATGTTCTTACATTTAGCATTTGATTTCTCCTTATCTACAAACAGTCAATTGAATTATTTTGGGACTCTACTTCACAGGGTTCGGTTTTTTCCTCATTTACCATTGTTTCATTAATACCGACTGCCAAGATTGCGTCCGTTAATTCAACATCAAGCGAACCAACATAACCTGAGGCTACCAGTGGTAAAGCCAGCTTTTTTTGAATGGGGTTCTCTGCATCTTGCTCAGCGAACTCAGTAGCGAGAAAGATAGCGGCATCCGACTCCGAAGTGCTAGTAATGGTTAAAACCATTTTTTTTGCATTTGCCTTACCCATTAATTCATGTATTTCTTTAATCATTTCCTTACCCTTTAATTAGTTGATGCAATTGTTAAAAATTCAGCAGGAACAAAGTCCTCCCATGTATATTCAGTTGTTAGTAGTGCGGCAATTAAATCGGTCTTCTTGCCATTTGCCAGTTTTTCAAATTTAGGCTTTTTGGAATCTATTACAGATTGGTTGTAGTGAATATCAAAACCTGAGGTTTTAGCTAAGGCGCAAAGACCATCTTTTGTGTAGAGTTTTAATAGCTTCTCGCAAGGCTTCCAGTTTTTCTTTAACTCTAACTGCTCAGTATCAATTTTCCGGAATGTATTGATAATGTGTTTTTGAGCACTATCTGTTTTTTCGATATACTCTTTTACTTTCATCAACTGCTTTTCTTTCATTGTTTCAATATCTAGCCCCATGCATTTCTGAATGCTATCCTCATCAAAATCACCACCAAACCCACAAAGCTTATTAATTGCAGCTAACAAAACGGCTTCAACAACATGGGAGTTTGAAAATAGGCTATCTGCAACACACCCCCTTATTTCAGAGCGTATTTCTATCTTTAGAGGATTTGACAGTGTAGATTTAACCTTTTTTTTCTTTTTCGCTTTGGTTGAGTTAGGTTTTTTATTAGTGACGGCTATCTGAGTATTACTATCAATGTCCGCAGGTTCAGCCACTTTTATATTTTCGCTTTCGGCTTTTTCTTTTTTAAACAATGTGGCAACCTCCTCAAAACACTCACTATCTATGCACTGATCCTTAGTGACTTGCGCTCCGTAGCCCACTCGGTCATCCAAGATAGCGCATCGGTTTGTGCAAGTAATGCAGCCCTCAGAATACTGCTCCGAACCTACAATATCTTTATGAACTGTGTTTCGCTTTTTTATAGTCTCAGTGAAGAATAAAACTTTGCCGACTTTTTCTTCTAATTTATCTTTTACTGTTTGAAGTGCATTTTTAGTCTTTTTCTGAAAGCAAGTACTGTTGTTACATTTTCCCGCCTGAACACCTGTGCTTTCTGCAAATATGTCAGCTTGAATACCATCGGAGTTGTGCGGACATAAATCGCACTCTTGAGTATCGAAAGTGGCTTTTGATATAGTGTTCTGTACTTTTCCTAACTTCGACTTCAGTGTATCAGCAGTCCATTTTTCAGTAATAATTTTTAACAGTGTGTTATTTTGAACAGTCTCTGAAAGGACACTGAGATAAGTTGCATGGGCGATATTGATACTTCGCTTACCAAGAGCATCTAAGACTTTCTTAGTGCAACGTGTAAGCTGTATTCGTGATTTAACTTTCTCAATGCCCCAGCCTAAACTGGACGCAGCAAGCGCTTGATTACCATCAAACAGTGATACATATTGTTGCGCGAATCCTATTTCAGACAATACTGACATATCTTCTCTGAGCATATTCTCCTCTGCCGCCATCGCAAGCGCAGTGGCGTCATCTGCTTTTCTGAATAACGCCGGAACTTGTATGCCTATCTCTACTGCGATATTTTTACGCCCATATCCTGCTATTAGTTCCAAGCGTTTCCCGTCATTTGAGAGCCGAATAAGTACGGGTTGATTAATGCCTCGCGTTTTAATGCTCTTCTTTAGTTCAGCATATGCCTTTGGATCTCGACCGCCTTTTCTGACATTTCCACCGGCTGATAAGTCTGCCAACTCATTTGGATCACAGGTAAGTAAATCACCATCTGAAAGTTGATTTATGTCTAAGTCAATCACATTTAATCTCCTGCATATTTTGTTAGATAAAGTTTCTATAAGTTAAGGTAACAAATATGCAACGCTGTTCAACTAGTGTGGAAAGTCTCTTGTTGTTAATCTTTATCTTGTGATTCCATAACTCAGTTAACCGAGAGACTAAATAATTGCAATTACTTACCTAGCTCTCATTCAGAGACCTTTTACCCACTTAATATTCGTCATTTAAGGCGGCGATAGCCGTCCAGCTTTCAAATAGAAACACACTTAAATAATGCAATAAAAAACCAGTCCTAGGACTGGTTTTTTATTCTCACGGTAAGCTAGATTATTGGCTGCAATGTTTTCGGGTGTAGAATAAGCTCGCCTATAATGATTATGAATAGCATCTACACAGTACTCTCCCACATAGACTGAACCCTTTGTATGGAGTTTGACAAACGGGTGCCATAATCGACAACAAATGATCTATTAGGTTGACTTGTAGAAATACTACTCAGTCGAATGTCACCATTTAGTTTTGTTTACGGTAATTAAATAATATCGTTATTTTACATAAAGCGTTCATCAAATATTTCCTATTTACTAGAAAGTATTAGTCAACTGCTGAGTTTTCGTAAAACTCCCCCATAGTTAGAGATCGTCTTACACCAGTGTTTATACAGTAAGCTGACCTACCATATTTAGAGATGCCGTAACTACAACCTTCGTAATATTTTCCGCTGGTACTTGACCCTGACAACCAAGAGCCCAAAATTTTCCATGAGTATTTATCATCGTCAATAGGATTAATTGAAGGGTCGCTATATTTCAATTGTGAAATATCTAGTAACGCTTGTATCTCTTCATTTGCTAAATTACCGACTGATAGTCTTGGATGAGTTGTAAATACGTGAGGGCTTGTTTTAGTCATAAGATGTTTATCCTTTAATATGGTGTTCTATTTTGTAATAGCTTTTTTAGGGAAGGTTTGGATGTTTAAGATTTTTTTGTTGACAAGAACAGAGGAAAGCCTCAAAAAGAGGCATTATAATTCAAGCTACTTTAAAGAGTTCAATAATGTCTTTTGCATTATCTGTAGTACTCCCTCGTATATGGTACGTTGATATGTCATCTGGAATATGACTTGTATAACTGAAAACGATTTTCAGATCTTCTTCGTTTCTGAATAAAACTTTCTGTTCTTTTTGATTAATAGCTAGGGCTATATAATCGTTAGGTGATATTGCACAAAGTTTTGTCAACACAACCTTATCTTTGAAGCGATGGTATGGCGAATCCTGATCGATTTTTTTTACCGACCAAAGGCTACTATTAAACCAAACTAACATGCATGAATCTAAACCAACACTTTGGGCAGCCACAGAATATATCATTTCTTCACACCGAAAGTGATGTACCTCACTTCCAAAGCCCCCATACACACCCAAGCAGTCAATTTTTGTAAGCTCTTCATCAGAATTTGAATCAATACTTAAATATCTTGCTAAAGCTTCTAGCTGATTGTTTATTGCTGGTATATCAAACGGCTTTTTTCCGTTTATCATAATGTTCTCCTATATGCTTCCCAAGTGATCGAAGGTGTATGATTCATGCTCTGGGTTTGGTTCTTTAATTACTCCGCTGTAAATGACAGTAATGTTGAAATATTCTAAAACCTTTATTGTTATATTTGAATGGAAAACATCTAGTGCAACATCAGCAATTTGTACCTCCGTAACTTCATCATCCAATTCGATTTCATATTCCCCAATCACTTCAAAATCACCTGAATTTATCTCTAATTCTGGACTGATAGGTTCTACTCTTACAATTGCTTTTCTCATACTGTTCTCCTACTCTGTTAACTCGTTCAAAAGACTGCGCATATTTCCTTTAATGTATCGAAATATGATAATTGGTCAACGCAATGGGAAAGGCATTAATATTGATTGCTAGTTGTGAGTGTGAGAAGCATACTTTAAGTTTATTGTTCATTTTCCACGACCACACCGACGATCTTTAATATTGTTTGCTAGTAATTTTGAGAGGCGATTTCAATATGTAGCCCTCCCGTTTTGATCTGCTTTTAAGATACTAAGAGGTATCTTTCTATGTGTTGCTAACGTAACCAACATTTTTAGTACTAATTCAAGATAATGGGTTCTTTTATCTAGGATTAACAATCTGTTTGGGATACCAGTATAAGTTTCCATTATGTTTATAAGTAGAAACTCAGCATTGCTTAAGAGGCTTTCTGCTACTAGCACTGGACAGTGATTCTTGTTTTCAGCCGTAAAGCCTTTATCTGCAAGTTTGGCTTTGTGGAATTTTGAGATCTTTGAAATTTTATCTTCATCCGCTTTATATAATTTTTCTGGATCAGTAATCGGCGTACCAATTTTTTTACAAAATGTTTTTGACTTTCTAAATGCATCACTAACTCGGGGTTTGTATTTTGAGATAGCATCCTTGTATATCTGAACAGATATCGGTTTTAATATTTCAACAAAAGCTTTTGCAGCTAAGACTGATCTTAACGCCCTAAGTATTTCCGGCTTCATTGTTCCGTTTTCTTCAATTTCTCTAGGAGATAGCATTTTATGTTCCTTTGGAGAGCTCTGCAGCAAGTCAACCCCGCCACCATTAGAATTAAATATTGTCGATGATTTCAACAAGTGAGTCTTTGGATAAAAGGGCACTATTTGCAAAAGTGTAGTACCTTTCGCTTTTCTCCACGTACCAGTCAACATTATTACCAAAGGAGCGCTCCTCCATATGGAATGCCGTACCCGAACCATAATTTTGATATCTGCATGGACCGGCTTCCCCGATTGCAAAGTTATATGTTTCTTCAGTAACTTCGTTCGGATCGGTGTTCAGAGATAACATAAAATCAGCCATTAACTGATCAAGCTCCTTATCATTTACCAGTCTGAATGTTTTCTCTGAATTCTTGGCACAGTATTGTTTAAATGATAACCCGTCGCTGTACATTACCTCGTCGGTGCCGTCTTCAAAATATTGAATAACGGATTGAGTGCACCCCGTAAATGGTAATTTAATTATAAAACGGATATTAATAAGTTTTTTAGTTACTATTAGTGACATATTACCTGTCCTTTAAAATCTTGAGCGATCAGGAACTAATGCGTAAATATTCTTCGCTAGTTCATTTTTTAAAAACTCGTATTTGTGCTCATGGTTTTTCATTTTGCATACAAGATAATAAGTTTCGTTTTCAATCGTTGCTATCACTAATGCGTAACTACCCCCTAGGCCGCTATCAACATTGACTTTGTCACCAACCTTTAATTGGTCAATTTGAGCTCTTGTTAATTTTTGTTTTTTTGCTGGTACTAGCATTGTCTTATCCTTTATGGGTTATTGTTTCGATAAGTTAATGTAACAGGTGTAAGGGGGTGAGCAATTACTAAAGAAAATGGTCTTCCACTTTTCCCTCTGGTAAACGGATCTCTCTATTTATTGAGTGTTCTAAGTTTCTCCACATCCGAGAATAATGCATTGTCAATTCTATTTAATCGAATTAAAATATCGTCTATTCCTACAGTAGATTTATCGTTAAAAACTTGGTCGAGCAAAAATTGTTTAAGTTCCTCGAAACCGCAGGAATAAGCCTCTTGAATATTTTGTAAAGTTAAGACATGTTCCACATCACGGCTTTGAGTCGACCTTGTATCCAGAGTGATTTTTGTAGCTGTCCGTAATAATCGAGTATTCACATTCAATTCCGTATGGTTGATCAAAAGTTCTCAAACAACGTATCAAAATCAACGGTGTTGACGAATCGTAAGGAAATATCTCCTGCCACCTAACTATTTACAATAACTTAACAAATATCAATGGTTTGGTAGTTGATTGCTTTATATACAAAGCAAACAATACAGCCGATACAAAACACCATAGCTTTTATCTTCGTTCTTTGTACCAAAACTGACTTACTCTTGATTTACAATTATTCGAAATGAAGCTGTAAGTATTGCTATAGTTTTATTTTGCACATCGTCTATATCAAATTCCGACTTGTACTTCCCTTTTCCTCGACCAAACTCAAAGGGGTACGCCAAACCATTTGGACATACAACATCATCCATCAGCTGTTTCGCCTTACGCCAGACGTTTTTCTTGTAAAATTTAGGCTGGCAAAAACCGATACCTACAAGGTGGATTACTTCTGCCTTAGTGTATTTCATAGATAACCTTTTTATTTTGTGGTAATCGCTAAAACCATGCCCGAACGGCACAATCATCAAAATTAAGGGCTTGTCCAATTGTTGAAACTCTAACCCTTTTAAAGTGGCAGATATCGAAACCTTTGACCGTTTGTTTTACATAGTAGTGGCCGCAAATTGAACGTTTCATAACCCAAATTTTTGCATGGTTGAGTTCGTCACACATCTGTACTATTTCTATTTTTCATTTTTTTGACATTAGGCTGGTTGGTAGAATTAATGTATCAGTTATTGCCGATAGCGCTAATTTAAAAGGCGTTATCAAATATCCCATTCCCACTTAATAATTTGGAGTTTATAATTTTGAAGGCGTTGGGTTTGTTTGTGGCGGCGATAGCCGCTGTGGTATTTAATGCCTCTAAAACACATGTAAAATAACGGCTCAGAAAAAGTAAAAAAACCTTGCGCCAGCAAGGTTTTGACTATCAGAAAGATGTAGTTCTATCAACTACAACATTAAAATGCCAGCGGGTTTTACGTTCGGATTATTTCGTGTAACCAAAGGAGTTATATTTTTCCTTTCTACAGTTTTTTTCGATTTTCGGCTTTTTCGTACTTTCTTTGCACCATCCAGATAAAGCTCACATTTTTTATAGTCAAAATGGTGGCAATTAATACCTAGTTCGTCACCGTCTTTTCCCGCACCGCTAACCCACCAGCCTCTAGAATTCTCGACTAGCTCGATAAGCATTGTATCTCTATGTAAAGCTCCACGACCAAAATCATAAGCCGCATCAAAAGCATAATCATCAGTAAGTCTTTGTGAAGTTCTTAAGTTCTTAAATTGGTCATTAGCAAGTAACCGCTTGACGTGGCTGATAGCCCACTTTTTAGGAACTTCTTTTAAAGGCTTTAAACGATTAAGTAAAAATGGTGAAAAAGTATAAACACCTTTTGTGTCTGTTTTATAAAGCTTTGAACCTTCAAAAGTTGTAGGCTCGTAATTATCGTACTGATTAGTTGAAAACTTTATCTTTTGAAATGCTTCTAGTAAGCTTTCTGAATTATAGTTATAGTGTTTAACAATTTTCATAAGATTATTAAAATCATGACATTCTAGCGTGTAAGAATCACACATTTTGCCACGCTTAAATGCGTTAGATATATTGTTAATTCTTAGAGTTTCTTTCTTTGCACCATTGATACTTATCAGTAAGTTAGTGTCAACAAGATACTGCCCCTTATATTTATGAGAATTAACAAAATCTAACCAATCTTGCTGAGTTTTTAGCTGTTGAAGAATTTCTCTATTAATCATTTTCTTACACCTTTTGTTTAGTTGATATAATTAACGTATACCAATAAAAAGATCATGCAATTTCGCAGGTAATACGGATTTAAATAGGGATGCTATTCCACTAAATAAGGTCTTACAACAAGCTATCTGTTTTGTGAATTTCTGATCGAAAGCATTTTTTGGAAAAAATATAGGGAACTTCAAGCAAAAGATAGCCTCATTATGAGGCTTTTTGAAAATTGTTTTTATGTAGTATTTTATTAGCTTCATTCTCACTTAAGGGACAAAGTGCGTGCATTCCTTTAAAGCCAGCAGTAGAAGCTATACCAAAAGTAACCACCTTCCCCCCGGATGTTAAATAGTAGTCATGCTGACCATCCATCAATAGCTGGTAGTTCTCATTCGTTATGAAAATATATGGTCGATCTAGCTTTCTTACTTCTTTTTGAAAGCCACTAACCTTTCCCTGTAGGGGGATGAGAGTCGATATGTCGAAACTACAATCATTAAAAAAACTCTCAACCGCAGTAATTTGAAAGACTTCATCTTCTAACGCCTGGTCTAGAAATTCAATAGTTACGTCTTGGGTTGAATCTATAGACAAAATTTTATTTTCAACTTCTTCTCGGTATGTCCTACATGGATACAGCTGCTCGTTATCGACTGACACTGAGCTAATAACGTCACCAAGCTTTTCGTCAACCACGTCTAAAATGAGCCCTTCGCTGGTCTTGTTAACGATTAGATATATTCCATCGAAAGAAATATGAAGACGATCAGTATCATCTCCGTACTCTACTTTAAATTTTCCAAATTGCTGTTCCATTATAGATTTCCTCTAGTTAAATATTCTTTATTCTGTTTAAAACTGAAGAGTGGTTTGGGCTGTTTCCATTACTTCACGTAGCCGGTAAGTAGCCTCCCATTGTTTCATACACTCACCTCCAAGATCGGTTTTCAACCTGTCCATCAGTATGTTATCGCCATAAGCTTGCTTTAGTATTCCGTGAACAACAATATCCCCGTCGCTCATCTCGAAACAGGTATCAAGGTCACGTCCGCTCAGACCGTGATTATTCAATAACTCATGGGAAATTATTTTTTTATAATAATTATGCTTATGAACCAGGCAAGCGAATTCAATTCTGTAATCTGGGCATTTATTAGCTAGTTTAAACTTCAGGTGTTTAAGTCGCTCTAAAATATTCATTGTGAAATTATCCTCGAGCACAATAATCAATCGCTTCTACGAGGTTCTGAAATGTCTCAGAGGAAACACCGACAACCGGGTGCGAGATCTGATACTCTTTCCAAAATGAGTTATACCTTACCTTGTAGCCATTAATAACAACGTCCATAGATTTACCTTTTTTTTGGTGGGTTGGATTGGTTAAGGATGACCGTTAGGTCGCGCATCGTTATTCTAGGTACGGACAATTCCAATACGGGATGTTATGCGTCTGAATAGGCGTTTTGCATGATGCCCTCGAATTCCTTTTGGAACTGTTCCGAACGGCTGAAATTTACCTTGGATTGAGCCTTTAATGCTTTTTCTAATTGCTCTAATGTGACGACATCTATTCGTTCATCCAAGTAAACATCATATAAATAATCACCGTCGAAGACTAAGCGAAGACGAAAACCGCTTAACTCAAATGAATATCTTAGATGAGTTGCCGCTCTTAACAGCTGACTTGGCTCGCATAACTTAGTGGTTCTCGCTTTGCCTCCTTCTACATCACCCGAAAAATAGGCAATTTTGGTTGTTATTCCCATTAGGATTTCAAGCGTGGTTATATCGTATTTAAGATCTAAATTAAGAGCGTCACTTGTTACTTTTGATGCAAATATTTCAGCTTTTTTATGGTAGCTTGCATCTTGAAAATTAATGATATTATTCATGTGGATACCTTGGTTATCTTCGATGAAACTAACGTAACACCATGAGCGGAAAGTGCTATTTAAGGGGAAAGTTCACCAGCAGGTTACTGGTGAAATAAAATCTATGCTTTAACCGAACAACTAAGCAGCCTTAACTGTATTTGATTTGTGACCTTGCTTGATTAGGTTGTTAAGCCACGTTTTTAAGAAGTTGTTGAGATCCCTTTTTAGTCTTGGAGCGAATTTTCCCGGTTCAGGATAAACGACTTGATAAACTGGCGGCATAGCCTGTTGAAAAGAAAGCGCTTCAACTCTTTTTAATTCTGGATAGATAGCAATTGTCATTTCTGGATCGCTACATAAGTCGCCATTTTGCTCGTAATAATGAGCTAATGACAATACATACCCTTCGCTATTATTAGGTAAATCTTCGTAGGTTTTTTCAACGACAATATCCATAAAACCGCCAGACGACAATCGTTGGTTCTCCGCAGACTTGCCATCATGGATGATGCCGAGTTTTTTTAAACGCTCGAAGTTAATCTCATAAATATCTTTTTTCATTCTCTTTACTCCTGATTAGTGGTTATTCTCTGTTACTAATAAAGTAACATTTACCGCCACCTTGACCATTCGAGAAGAATTTAACCCTTTGGAAAAAACATTTTGTGATCCCATGGCTCTAGTTCCACTGTATTGATCTATTTCGCGGCGATAGCCGTCAACGGACGAATCGGAAGCGTAAAAAGGGATAGACTAAATTCTAGATGGGAATTTATCTTTTTGAAGACCAATAGCTTGGCCTTAATTGAATGGAAAACTTAGACGAACTGTAAGATTTCAGAGCGACCTATTTTCTAGTACTTAGTTATTCCGTTCCGTACATTAGTTCGGCTGCAGAAACATTTAGTGATCGTTCAAACCAGACCCAAATTTCTTCTCGAGGTGTGCCTTTTTCGAAATCCAACCAGTCTTGATCAATTTCTTCGTCTTCATTGGTTGGTATATCGCTTAGTGACTTCCACAGTTCGGTAGCACACTCAGTAGGACTTTCTAACTTCCAATTAAACGCATTTTCTTCTCTACGGACTCTCAGTATCCATGCCCAAGCGTCCGCTTTGGTATCATGGTCAGCACCGCATTCTTCTGCTAGGTGAGCGGGAAAAACACTTCGGTAAGGGTCACCTGGTATTACGGTAAACACATGGTTACTAGTATCGTTTTTTGATGTTTTAATAGTTGAAGACAAATCAATTCCTCTCTTAAGTCTTTACTTAGTTACTTGAGATAACGAATGTAACTAAGTACGGGTAGCTGTCAAAAAATGGGGCGTTAAATGGGTTAGATAAAAGACTTAAAAAACGATGCGAATAGCATCAAAAACAGAACAAAAAATATTTAGATGCATTATGCATTTAATTATAAAAATGAAAACGGAGTTTGATTTACTTGATTTCGAAAGGGTGGCGGAACACCTAAGATTTAATTTACCAGTAGTGAACCCGTTAATCAAGAAACATTTTTTTATAACCATGATTACATTCCAGGTGAGCGTGTTTGAAGATTTTGATCTTGCTCCATGCGTTCTTGAATTAAATGATCATAAAAGCCTTCTTCCATTTTCGGATCAAATTTAAACAATGCTTGCTTGAACTCTTCATAATTAATTTCTTTGAGTTCGACTTTTACCATTTGTTCGACAAGGCTATATTTCAAGTCACTCAACGATTGTGAATAGTCATTTGCAATATCATGCATTGATTGTGGACTTCCATTCATAATGCTGTCATAGGCCTTTTGAACCGAAGCATTATCCAGGTTTCCAACAACTGCCCTGTCATAGGAATTGTTATCCCCTTCCATCCTTAGAATTATTTTACTAGCTCTTGTTTCCAAGGAAGCAAAAGGCTCGCTCTCTCTGCCATTTTCATTAGAAATGTAGGCTAGCGCTCCTCTTGGCGAGTCGACTACTTCACATTCAACATACTTTAGAACATGGCAAAGATATTCGTTATGTTTGTTCATTATCTTCCTTTATGTTTCAACGTTTTCAGTATGATAAACAGAACGGCGCTAGAGAGGAAAGCAAAATAATCTATTAATGTATTAATGCAACAAATATGATGCAGAGCCAACGGTAGTACCTAGTCTGAGTTTCTACGTGGCTTATTGCAGGTTCCAAGAATGGGTTCAATAAAGAACTCGAAAGCAATATGCCAAATTTGTCATTTTTCAATACCAGTTTCACGGACTGCTTGCTTACCAAGCAAGTGAATGGTTATCATTAAGTATCAATGCCATAAAAAAGAACAATTACAAAGAAAAAACATTCATAAAGTGGAAATATCTGATTAAGTTATATTGACGTGCAGTTTAACTGCATTAACATCGCCACCAATGACGTATTGAAAAACACAAAATGTGGGATTTGTTGTCTATATATGCCCGACAATTTCTATACCATGCTACGACATGTAGTGTTTTGATGTAAAAATTGGTTTATGCTCCATTCCTTTTTTTTGAGTTCGAAATGGTAACCTAAAAATTTTAACCTTGCTGCGCGTATTGCTTTGAAGCGTTTATCAATATTGTCCGGTAATTTTACAGGCAACTCACAGACAATGTTGAAAAATTGCATTTCGAATATAAAGCGGTCAAAAACAGTTTCGCTCTCCGAAATCATAAGACCCTCAAAAGCAGCAAGGCAAGCATCCAGCCAAATACGTTTTAGTTTTTTGCTTGCAGGTCTAATATCCTTGATATTGTTCCATTGCTTGTTTGTTACATCAAAACGGTAGTCTAATAATTTTAATCGGGTTGCTCGAATTATCCTGAATGGTTTCTCGCTGTTTTCCGGGAATGTTACCGATTGACGACAGAATACATTTTTGAATACGTCATCAAAAATAAAGCAATCAAAGACCGTATCTTCTTTCGATAACATAAGTTCTAAAAATGATTCCGCACTACTTTTAAGCCAGTATTCTTTTTTAGTTTCAGTAACTGTTAACATGTTTTTACTCTCCTAGACTTGAAAGAATCATCTGCTTCTACGCTAATTAGAAATAGATGACTTATTTGTTGGCTTAAACGTCTTCTATCTCAGCCGCATTTGCTCGAGCCACAAGATAAGCACGTATCGCATCCATCCATTTTTATAACTGCTTTTGTTTGGCATTTTGCACAAACCGTTGCATTTACCGGATAGTCATTTAACAAATTTTCACTCTCAGTTTTTATCTTGAATTCCGCTTTCTTTGTTTCAATTAGTTTCTTTTGGTGCTCGTCAAGTTCTTCTTCTTTTAATAATCCAATAGTTGTTAAGTGATTTTTTATCGTTAAACCTATTTGAGCCACCACTGAAGGCATGAATTTTCCACCTGGCAGAAAATAACCACCCTGAGGATCAAAAACCTGTAATAATTCATCGACTAAAAACGTCACATCACCCCCTTTTCTAAAAACTGCCGATATCAGTCGTGTTAATGCTACTACCCATTGAAAATCCTTCATATTTTTAGAATTTATAAATATTTCAAACGGTCTGCGTTCTTCGTGGATCGTTCCGGCGTTTAAAATAGTGTCATTCACAGTGATATACATTGCGTGCTCGCTGACCGCTGGCTTGATTTTATAACTTGAACCAAGCAACATATCAGGTCTTGCATATTCTTCCGTCATTATCTCTTTGACTATTGCAGGCTCGCTAGCTGAATTATTTACAACGCAAGAACTTATAATCTTACTGCCTATCTTATTGGCTGGCTCTAAAGACTTTCTATGAGCTACTGAACTGTTCATTTTGCTACTCTCCAATATTAAATGTTTTCCTAAACCATGAAATCAACGTATCACATAATTATTCCTTAGTTGAGACCAAAGAAATTACCTCACCAACTCCACTAAATTAATCTTTACTGCGATCCTGTAACATGCCATTCTCCTTTTCAATAACCTGTCCTCATGTTAGAACAACTCTAAAAGAGTTCCTATGCGACAGAGAGTAAATGCTTTATATATGATGCAAGTAAGCATAAAGACGATGTTTGTTAGCTAGAAAACACAAAAAAACAATGATAGTAATATTTCTTTACTACTAGAATGATTTATGAAAACTATTTTGCGAAAGACCGCAATTAATGCGGTCAGATGATATTCTAATAATAGGATTGAGTAATCTAATATTAACGGATACTGAGCTTAAGACACTCGTAGGAGGTCGGAAGAATTATTAGCAAAAATACAATAACTGAGATATTGACTAGTCCAAGCATCAGCCCAGTCGATTTAAGAGTATACCTTTCTTGGGTGAGAAATGCGCAGTGCTCTATTACTAACACTCCAAGTGCAATGAAAAACAAGGGAAGAATAATATAGTTAAAAAAAGCGATACTAATTGTTTTTAGAGATATTTTTCCGTGTTGTTGTATGTTGTTCGTCAAAGTTACTTCGTACATTTTATTCTCCTAATGTTTAATAAAAGGGATCTATATATTCGTTTTGTTCTTGTTACTGAATGTATCAGTAACTAGCTCTCTTGCAAGTAACAAGGAAGAGGAAAGCGTAGTACAGACTATTAACCATGTGCTGTACGTTATCAATACATATTAAAGTTTAATGCTTTATAAAAGATGCAAATATAATATTAGGGTGTTTTCTATTCCATGCTTAGTTAGGTGCTTAAACAAACAATGTTAACCTGTCAGGTAAACCTCCATTCCCTTGATTTCTTTCAATGCTTATCTCACCTTTTTAATCAAAGCATTAGAATATAAATAAAAAACTAAGAAAAACACTGCGATCGCTGATGCGATCCATAGTCGAGTGGTTGGCGGAGTTGGTCGTACGGAAGTTTTCGTAGCGATATTTGGTTAGCTGGTTGAATTTAATTATTACATCTTATGTATTTTATTTTTTGATGCCTAGAGTGTTCGTCGTTTAATCTTTTTTCTGGGATGAATTGTTTGTAATAAATATATTCTGGAATACAAAGTTCTATTTTTAAAGTCTCATCACTATCGTTTAGTTTTACGAACTGTTCTAAAGATATTTCTAACGCTTGCTTTTCGTCTCCATCCCAATCTAGTTCCCACGCACAATCTGTCCTCGCTGTAATAATTTTAACGTTAGGTTTATCTGCATATTTCGAATCTTCATATACATCATGTGGTTGTACCTTAAAATCGTGTTGAGTACTAACTTCTCCCGTTATTCTCGAGGTAACACCATCACATTTCAAGTCGAAACTAAACCCCTTAGTCTTTGTGTTTTTCGAATCGTCGATATCATCCCGTTTATTAGTATTGTCTGTGACTGTACTCGTACTTATAATATTGGCGATGCTTGCAAGACCTTTGGTATTTTTGATATAGCCGCTATCTACGATAAATTTATTGCCGCCCACCATAGATTTGTTATTGTCGAGCAACTGAATTTTACGATTTGTTCCATCCGTTATTCTCTCAAAGGCTCTCTGTACTGATTTAAAGTTAGGTTCAGTTACAATTGCCCGTTCGTATTGCTTGTATTGTTTGTTTTGCGACTCCTTTTTTATGTTGTTGTTTTCTAATTTTAGAATCAAGTTGTTAGCTCTTTTTTCAAGAAAAGCAAATGGTTTCTCTTCTCTTCCATTTTTACTATTAAAATATGCTAATGCGCCTCGATGCGAATCAATTACATCACATTTGAAAGAAGCTAAAACATCTCTAAGAACCCTGTTATATTCGCTCATAATTATTTTCCTTTTTTCGAAGTTGAAATATAATAAGCACAAATACACTATCTATAAAGGGACAAGCGTATACTATGGTTGTTAATGCAACATATAAAATGCAAGCGCAGGGGAATGGCTAAAAGTCGAAAAATACATCGAACCAAAAATGTATATATTTTGGAGGTGTGTTCTTTTAAAACCCAGCTAATTTTAGCCGACTAACTCATACAAATCACAAAACGATGCAAGTTCTACTAAAAATGAAATAATATATATAGTTGAAAGTTTATTTAGGTTTTAGACTGGTTTTCCCAGGTTGATATTTATCAACCCGTTTTACATTTTGTTGATAAAACCGCGAGTCTGATAATAAACTTTAGATTGAGTTCTTTTTTGGTTTGGTGATACTTCCAAAAGTAGGTTCTATATAATGTTCAAAAGTATCCAACTCTATATCATTATAAGCTTTTTGAAGTGCTCTGTCTGAAATGTAAAGCTTATCACTTTTATTCAAATCAGACCTATGAGCAATTGATTGATCAATTGTTCTATTTATTGGTACCCTTTTGTTTAGCGGGAATGTCATTTCAGTTTACGATCAATCATTAGTTCTAATAGTATATTAATGTCATAATTTAAACCATTTAGATAGTAAACATATTGGTTAAGTGTAGAAAAGTGGATGGTTTACTTTAACACGCAATTAGATAACGTGAAGCCCTCCACCATTCGAAATATTTGAAACACAATGCGGGAATCTGATACTCCCATTTTGAGTGTTATGTTTGTAATTTAATTAGCTCTTTAGTTTTTTGTATGACTATTGTTTGAAATTATTCCAAGAGGGACGTTCCTAGTAGTTTTGGTTAGCCCGGATTCTTTGAAAGAAAATAACGTGGTCTTGATTACCCTTTTAGCTTTACTATAGTGAGGCTTGAATACTTTATCTGGATCATTGGAAGCCCTTAGTCTTTGTTTGGCGCGTTCAAAACATACGCCTGTTGATTCCGCGACTTTTTTGGCAGTAACGGTAGATCCGTCAGCTAGCAGATATTTCTTGTCGTGTCTTGTACCTCGTGGAGCGAGGACTATTCTTGGATCAGTTGATGTCTGTACGCGTCTTTTTGCGGTTCTTTTTGATACGCCAGTCAATTTAGTAACTTGCTCTACGTTCACATATTGACCGTCGTCTAGTTGGTATTGCTTGCGAGCTCGCCTAGACTGGAGATTCATGTTCTCTAATAAACTATATGCGGCTGACTGGGAGCAGCCACGAGCTTTAGAAAGCTCTCCAATGGTTACCTCATCCCCATTGGGAAATATGTAGATTTTTGCATTCAGGTTTTCGAATACCAATGAGCGAGTTACATAATTGTAATCAACACTTACTTTTAACCGTTGTCGGAGCGTGTTCTCCTTAATCCCTGTGAGTTTTCTTAATTCCCGAACGGTGTATTTCTTACCATCACTTAAGGTGTGAACAGTTGCGGTCGAATTGAAGTTAGTTGTTTCATTAGGTCTAGCAAAAACTATTTCAGGATCTGAACTTCTATTCAAGCGGTGCCTAGCTCCAGAGACCGTAATACCAACCTTTTTCGCTACCTCTTTAGCACTGATAATAACCCCATCTTGCAAAGTATATTTCATGATTTTTTCTGCCTTATTTAATACGTTTAGAGTTCTTTTTGCTAGTTCATGGATATAGTTACATTAATAAACTTCTAGCCGTGAGAAACCATCCAACGAAATCGTCGCTCTAAACTAGGGCTTCTTAAGCTCACTAAAGCGCCTAAAACAATAAGTGATACTGGCACGCTAATAATTGAAAACAATCCGATCAGTCCACCAACTATTCCTGTTAGCAATAAAATTAGTTTGGAACACTGCCACACAAAAAGTATCAACAAAAACCCACGACTTCTACCGATTAAATTGGCGCTATTCATCATTCTAAATACCTCTAGTAATTGAGATTTGATTAATGTACCGGCTAGATATATTATTTCAAACAACAGAGCAAATACCACTCTTAAAACCCAGCCTTCCTCCCACTAAATAATAAAACTACTTTAAGTTATTTATCTAGAAATTCAATGTAACACCTACCGACATTTGTACAATTTATATAGAAGTGAATACACCAATATATAAAGCAAAGACTTGGTTCAGTCTAGGGATAAGAACCAAAATGTGTAGAATGCTTTCTATACGCTACAAAATAGTAGGCTTGTTTGATTTGCTAGTGCGGTGTAATTTTATGCCACTAAATCTTATTACCTGCGGCGGTAGCCGCCGGTCGAGCTTTCCTTAAGTACTGCTTCCGAGATAAAAATGATATACGTTTGTTTTAAGCTTCGTATTAATAAACAAAAGGAAACAGATTATGAAAACAACAACTCAACCTGAGAGTTTTACACTTACGGTGAATAAAAGAAATATCACGAGGGATTTAGGATCTATTTTTACGGATAAGTACACTTTAATTAAGGAATTGCTACAAAACTCTCGTAGGGCGAATGCTTCTCATATTGCTATAAGATATAATTCAGAGCTTTCTGAATTAGTCATTAATGATAATGGTGAAGGAATTAAATCAAATCAAGCTAAGTTATTATTTGATGTTGCGTCATCTGGGTGGCGTACACAAACTATCGATAATGAGAAGCCGTTTGGGATCGGTTTTATGTCTGCGGTTTATATGTGTGATAATATTGAGATTACAAGTTTAGATTGGAAGCTAAGTGTTAATACCAAAGATGTTTTGGAATACCAACCAATAGAATTACATTGCGCAAACGAATTGAAACAAGGTACAACAATACGTCTTAGTGGACTAAAAGAGAGTTTTGATTTGAGTAAAATTAAGAACCTTGTTTTTGGATTTCCAATTAGTATTTCGGTAAATGGTGACCTAATAGAACGTCCGCATGCATTGGATTCAGATCGCAAATTTAATGGGTGCTATTTCGGCATGCTTTCGTTAGTAGTAAACGATGAATATTCTACATTATCCACCAAAGATTACATCGTATATTATCAAGGTTTCGAAATACTTAGATCAGATAAGATGCGGAAAAATTACGAACGAGAAATAGCACATGTTTTTCATCTTAACGATGTGAAATATAGAGACCAAGTAAGACTACCAGACAGAGACTGTTTAAAAAACGAGTTCGAACACTCTCAACAGATTTTTCAATATTTAAAATCCGAACAACGTGGCAGATTCTTCGCAGTCGGACTAAGGGATCAGGGCTACACTCTCGCGCACTACCTTTCTAAAACAATTAGTTATTGGAAGTATAAGGATATTTACTTAGAGTTTGATTATTTACCTGCTAGCGATTTCATAATAATTGATCAAACACCTACACTTTCCAACAATGAAGAAGGTGTAGGATACACAACTAGTAACCCAAACAAGCCAGTTAAAATATCAGACATATTGGATGGCAACGTTAACGTCTTCGAAAATACTGGCTTCACTTGCTTGTACGAAAATGAAAATACTGAAAAGGATTTTAACAAGGCGATGTACCTATATAAAACGGAGCATTATATTTTGAACGCCTCGTCCATCTACAGAGATCACCCAATATCTGTTGTAGCTGCAAGCAATAGTAAGCTCCTAGATGATATAAGTGTGTATATTGATAATGTAAGATTACCGAAAGTTGGTCAAGAGTTTTACTGCTGGGCAGAACAGGTGATTTTGTGTGAAAAAATTACTTTATCGTGCTCTTTGGGAGCTGTTGAGTTTATAGACGAGTCGATGATATTAAGAGTTGGAAATGTTGATATATTTGCAGTTACAGACGGATGTCTCGATTCCTCCGGCCTGCTTCTGGCCGAAAGTTTTCAAGAGGAATTTTATTATAACGAGACTCAGCAACATATTTCAGAAGATAATTTTTGTAATTGGCACACCATGGAGTTGCTTGCTTGCAACCCCGAAAAACTTTTGATGAAAATACTTAAAGATAATGAAAGTCTTACCGCCCCAATTGAAGGTAAATTCACGATTGACTTTTGTTCTGACGAACCTGTAGTTGAAGCCGCATAAATTCAACACACCGCCTACTTGATAAGGAGGCGGGCATACTTTCACTACCCTGACCACTTTATTATAAATGAATGCGATAGCAGGTTACGGTTGTTGAAAGTTAAAAACGGGTTCCAAAGCCAAGAGTTAGAACAACAGGGTCTATTTCAACATCAACACTGACAACTTTCGCTCCATTTATATAAACGTCTGCAGTAGTGTCGATGTCCATATAATAAATGCCAGCACTAAAATCCCAAGACTCACTAATAGGAACATCAAACCCGAATTGGAACGCAAAGCCTGTAGAGTCTTCCAATTCCAGACTTGTTGAATTAGCCCCTAATGCACTTGTTAATGCTGTCGTCGTCTTTTCCTCAAAAAAAGTTGTATAATTTAAACCGCCACCAACATGATACAAAACATCGTCTCCCCAAGTGTAGGTTACTGAAAAAGTCGGTGGCAACTGTTTCGTCTCTCCTATAGCCAAACCTCCCAACTCACCAGTTCCATCAATGTTATGTCTGAAGGGTGTCGCAGCCAGCACCTCAAAACCCCAATGGTCGTCAAACATATATGTTACCGCCAGTCCAACGCCCACCTCACTGTCTACACTTACGCCGTCGTTACCAAGCACTCTGCCACTACTATCGTTGGGTGATACGTAAGCTGCCGTACCGCGAAAAATAAAATCATTGGCAGCGAATGTATTTAAACTCGCGGAACCAAAACCAAATAGAACAATGCTAGTTAATAATTTAAATCTCATAAATGTGCCTTCTTTTTTTAGTTAGGATTAAGTATTTTGTTGCCAAAAAACTTTCTATATTTTTGGTAACAGCCTCAGAGTTTCATTTATGGACTAGATGTTCAATAAAATTGTAAAGAAAAGTGAGGTTTTTTGTATAAGGCTATAATTATTTGGTTCGATCACGCCATCGAAGTGCATGTAGATAAATTAAAATATTTGTTAAAAAATATTTTTATGCTAAGTAAAATCACTAAACAATACCTATCCAGCAGAACCGCAAAACCGTTCACCAAATTTAATATTATTGATGGTATTTTTCACATTCTAAGAGATCTAAATACATCAAAATGTATATTACGTCCAGAACTCGTATAACTTTTCGCTGGGTTGTTAGCAAAACCCTTATACCAATTTCAAACAATAATTCGGGGCATTCATATATTTTATCCTAAGAGAATAGGAATATTTTGTGAAATAACCCGGAACTAACTTATGCGATCGTTACTACTACTTAATCGGGTAGACATAGAAACAAAGCATGAAAACTTTATGTTGGGTATTGGAAGGATGGGAACAATGACCTCTGAGCTTAGCATCATTCTCCGGCGTTGTCGGTATCACCCGGTTCGTGCTAATTTCAAAAGGGATATATATTCGTTTCCGCAATATTACATTCTAGGTGAAAGATAACGTTGTTCGTTATTTTCCCTGTTCAAAAATAGACTTTCGTTTTCGCGGTATTGAGTTAGTAGTATGCTTAAGATTTTGTCCGAATTGTTCTGGAAATCCCTAGAGAGCATGTCACTTTTGAGTAGCCCAAAAAAACATCCATCGATTAATTTGCACACACTAAATTTGTTTTGATTAGCCATATCACAAAAATATCGATAGTCGACGTTATGAAAGGTGCTACTCTCGTCGCCAAAACTGCTAAGACTTGTCGTATAGATATTGCATTTCTTTGAATTCAAAAAATATTCTCCCTTTAAAACAATTGCTGGTGCAATATTTTTAAACCTTGTGAGAGAGCTAACTGTATCTAAGTATAATGGGTATATCAAGTTGCAAGGAAGTTATACTAAAAATAAATCTGCAACATGCAATACACATGCACGACGAAATAAAATTAGCGCAAAAATATTAAAAAAGTACACTTAATTCTTGATTATATCCTGTCAAAAAATAATTATAGATAACTCGTATTGCGTGCAATTTCCAAAATATTAACGATAGTTCGTTGAATTATATTTATCTGCTATTGCAAAAAATCTAACTGAGGAAAATATGATAAGTTTTTTAAGAAAAATATTTCAATTTGGTCCAGGTAAAACTGGCAATGCACAAGCAGGTAGGGAGATGACGCCAAGTGAATTAGGATATGATTTTCTAACATTGGGTACGGAAGGATCATCTCCAACGAAGGTAGGCGAGAATAACATAAAATATAATCCGAATTTGGTGGTCACACTCAAAAAACAACATAAAAAACTAGTAGTTCTTTTTTTGGATGTAGAAAAATTAGTAAAAGAGGGACTTGATTTAATTAACCAAAATGGAGATCCGAATATAAAATTTGACCTAGCACATCAAGTGCTTAATCAATTTCTTCAGTTGTTGAAGAATCATGTGATCGTAGAAAACCTACTCCTTTATAGTTATCTAAGAAAAAACGATCCAAAGAAAGATGTGGTGAGTTTACAGGGACAAATGCGCGCGATTCAACGAGCAGTAATCGATTTTACAGATGTTTATGTGAAGTTAGGTTTTACTCCTCGTAACGCACAAGATTTTTTAGATACATGGGTTGGTGTTGATGGCTTTGGCGATGTGGCTAAAATTAGTCGAGCTAACTCGATGAAAAGCATTCTGACTTCACGTATTAGCACAGAAGAAGAAGACGGGCTATATATGGCCTACGACTCGATAGGCACATCCGAAACTGAAATAAGTAATATTGCTGTCTAGGGTGTAAAAACTTTTTAAAAATAAATAACAGCTTTAGGGGATCGAAAACCAATGTACAAAACAGTAGAAGTTACAAAAAGTACCAGAAATGTAGTTGAACAGACCATACCTCTTATTAAGGAGCATGGTGTTTCGATTGTTACAGAAATGTACAAGCATTTATTCGAAACGAATCCAGACTACAAATCATTTTTTAATATGAATCATCAGGAAGATGGCGATGGTTCGCAAATTAAAGACCTTGCAAATGCGTTGCTTGGATATGCTATACATTTTAGGAATATAGACCCTTTAACAAATAAAGTGGCAAAAATTGTAGAAAAGCATACTTCACTCAACATTCTACCAGCGCATTATGAATCTGTTGCCTCATCAATACTTCACGCTATTAAAAAGCAATTTCGTCTAGAAGATGATGATTTGATATTGAAGGAGTGGGGCGTAGCTTATTGGGTTCTTGCCAACCATTTAATCGAACTCGAGTCTCAGAAAAGAGATGATAATTTGCAGAGAAAGTTCGGATGGAAGGGGTTCAAAAAACTTAAGGTGGGCGCAGTACGAAGAATCGGAACGGATACAATCTTTATTAAGTTTGTAGATAAAATGGGAGGTGACCTTCCAAAACCCGAACCTGGACAATATATAACCCTAGAAATCGCGGAGTTAGGTTGCAAGCGTCAATATTCATTATTATTTAGTGAAAAAAAATGTTATGAAATCGCTGTGAAACGTATAAAGCCCTCTAAAGATTCAATTTCGGTGAGCAACTATATTTACGATTATTTTGAAGAAGGTAGTGAAATTCCTGTATCGATGCCGGCTGGTGGATTTACTTTTGATCATTTAGATGGACCTGTTTGTGCCTTGAGTGGTGGGATAGGTGTTACCCCTCACGTTTCTTTGTTTAAATATCTACAAGATCGGCAATACAGTTATCCGTATTACCATATCCACTCTATGGGTTCTGGTTCGGACGATATCGATTTATTATCTGACACTATTGAGACTACCAAGGCACTTACAGTACGTTTGCTCACTAGAGCTTCATCCGAAGATAAATTAGGAGAAAATTACGATTTTGATGGAAGAATTAGAGACATCGTTTTATCTGCTATTTTAGAAGATGTGGAGAAGACAAAATATTTTGTGTGTGGTCCTGTGGGATTTATGAAGAGCGTAAAATATATTCTAGAAAAACTACGCGTTCCAAGTGAAAGTGTACATTTCGAATATTTTGGTGCGGAGCAAGCTTTAGAATAAATTATAACTTAAATGTGCTTCATTGCATTTTTTAATATCTAAGAGAAGAAACCAAAAAAAGAAGGGGGTTTTGATTGTTGACGATAAATCAATTCCTCTCTTAATTTATTGGTTAGTTACTTGAGATAACGAAAGTAACGGCACAGCATGCCATACTTTCAAGTTGTGTAACTATTTGCCTAAAGTGACGTCAACCATTTCACCGTATTTTGGAAAGAACTGTGCATCTTTGTCATCGGTTGTTGAGGCAAGCTATCCATCAATTACACTATTGAACAGGGAAATGATGTAGTAAACATACGTTTCGTTCTCACCAGATTTAGCTAATGCTAAAACATTTTATTTCACTCAAAACTGCTTTAGTCCCGATACGATTTTATTGCGGTCATGACAACGAAGCATTCTTGTTTGTCAAAGCCACTACTACGTTCACAGATAACGCACAATGCATCGTGCATCAGACTAGCAACATATTCTATTTCTTCGGCTAGCTCCTTCAAGCTCAATGGTAGCTTAGACATATTAGTTTAAATCTGATTCATTATTATGTCGGACATGTTACTTTACTCAAAAAGAAATAAAGAATAGAAAGGAGACATAAAATAAGATCAAATATAAATAGTACCCTGCTCCATTGCCATATCAACAAACACCCTTAAAACACGGTTCACTCCTTCCAATTAGATTTGAGTAGTGAATTATCTACAGCCAATTCAAAACACTAGGAAGGGCAACGCCCTTCCCTTTTTTTAGTTTGAAGCCGAATTTTCGAATTCAGGCACACTATTAGCTTCTTCCCCAGCTGGCATTTGCATACCTAGATATGATTGTTGTGGTACCTGTTGCCCAAGATTACTATTAGACTGGTTGGTGTTATTTGCACTGCCATTATTTGATTGCGCGGTATTATTATTTTGATTTTTCCAGCCATCAACGATCTGAACATCACTCCCGATGATCTTAGTTGTATAACGATCATGGTCTTCTTTATCTTTCCATTTTTCTGTTTTTAAGCGCCCCTCGAGATCGATTAGCGAACCCTTTCTTGCGTATTTAACGAGGTAGTCTGCAGACTGACCAAAAACAACGCAGTTGTGGAACTCTTTTTCTTCCTTCATTTCACCAGTATTTTTATCCTTCCATTTACGACTACTTACCATCGTAAAATTCACACCGGTCTTATTACCGAAATATTCGAAATTAGTAGTGGCGTTTCCGGCTACCATTACCTTGTTGCGATTCATACGTGCCATGTTAAAACTCCTATATTTTATTAAAGTATTTGGTATTGATTTAATGTAATGTAAATCGAAGTTCTCGCAATTCTTGTGGAACTTATCCCACAAGGTATAAAACATCTGTATATTTACTGTCTTGTAAAAAGTATGGAAATATGTAGTTTGCTACATATTTAAAGCAAAAATAAAATGGTGCCACCCCAAATATTTTACCCACTCGATATCCTGTGAATCAATCTAACTATCTGAATTATTCGTTAAAATTTTAACCCTTTTATAATGCGTAAGTGTAATACGTGTAGAACATTGTTTCTCGATAAAGACAAATCAAACTGGATAATATTTCTTTTGCATTGGCGATAGCCGATAGCTGGTGCATGTTTTCCTGCTGATTTGCTTAAGGTTTATTTCAGGTTTACATTTCGGTTTTAATAAATAATCGGGGGTAAGGCCTATGAAAAATTTCACCGTCATTGGATTTTATGAAGAAAGCCATCAAATTTTTATTCATCATGTAAAAGCTCTTGATGACCATAAGTGTGAGGGTGTGGATATTGAGTACCCCGGAGAAAGCTCAGTTAATTCTGAAACCGTAATATCTCAACCGGAAGTGTTTGGAAGCAGTAATTGCGGATACATCACATCCTCACAAGGAATGGAACAGCATTCAAATCAATTAGCTGTTTTGGCTCATCATTTTGTTGGTGACTCTACTTTGTATCCTGTTTATTCAGAACAGGGAATTGATGAAGAAAATATTTCGTACTTCATTGACGCTATATTAACTAATTATGAACCCAAAAAAGGCGATTATGTTATCACTCACAACGCACCTGAAATCCCTCTATTTGTCAAAGGGCCCGATGCTAGCGAAATAGTACCAGTCCTCTGCACTAATGGAAGGAGTCGCTAAATGGATACTATTACGGTTTTAAAAAGTCAATTAGCCAATGACTCCCTTCAAAATGAACTTAGCTTAAAAGGATGGAACTACCTAGATGGTGATGCTCTTTACACTGATTTTCAATTTGATATTAGTTTTGAGAATGAAACCAAAAATAATCTCCATCGTTCATTCCAAACTCATTTCACTTTTAATTGGCACAATATGGAAATATATCTGACATTAGGTTTAAGAACGAATAATTCGTGGGATGATCACCAAACAATTTTGGACGATGGGCGTACATTTATGGATCAAGTTATCGAAGTTATTTCAGAGCTTGAGGATAATGACTACTATAGAATGTTGACCCTAAGTTTCCCGTCAGCGCATAACCGAATATTAAAAGGCATAGCAGCGCTTGACGTGATTTTTTATCGAACAGACCGCATGAAAAAATCTTTTTCCGCACTAGATTAATAAACTGAATGTGTCGGGTAATTTCATTCCTAAACGGTATGTTATTTCATTTATATGGTTTACAGTTATGTTGCGTTCTAACAGATGGCTACACGGATAATTGCTCTAGTGATAATGAAGGTTTTCCTCTTTTTATAGAAAAATACGAAGGCGAAATAAACTTACGAGTGCACGCCAACATCAATGTTGAAGATCCTACTCACTGTGTCCCTCTTACAGGAGCTAGGAATGAAAATAGGGTACTTGACTAAATATGCTTGAACTTGAGCGTAGTGAACTATTATTCAGTGCAGAATTATTGTCAGCAACCCTAAAGAATGCAACAAATTTACGACAAAAAAAACTATGTATCATTACGTGTTCGACAGAATTGAACATGGCTTTGATAATATTAACGAATTAGTTAGATGTGAGTTAATTGTTACTGAAGAACTAAAATTAAAATACCCTCACAGCTTGACTGATGGGTTCTTAATTAGTGAAGTGGAAGGGTTCATTAATAATTACACTGCTTAGCTAAGAGTTCTTGAGAATTTGCAATATGGAATATTAATAATACGTTTGAATTACAAATTGTAAGCATACCATTTCAAATCAATTAGGAGATAATTATGTGTACACCAAGAAAAACGAATAGAATTGTTGAATGTCCTGTGTGTGAGGGTAGTGGCGAAAATCAAATTAAACAATCTGCCTCTTCTCACTGTTTGTGTTGTTTGGGCAGAGGGGCATTGTTAAAGAAAGAAGTTTTGGAACGGCAAGCTATGGGTACGTCCATTCTGAAAACCATCCAACCGTTATTATCTTAGTATTTATTTTATTTGCGAGGGTCTAATGTCTCAATTCCAATCCGCTATTGATTACCTTTCCATGTCCCAAGCTGCCGGAGACTACCGTCTATTGCGCTGAGAGCGGTATGCCATTATTGGACACAAAAGATAGTGATAAGTGCATTGCAGACTCTGTCGATATTCTGGCGAGACTAGAAAAATACCGCATCAGTGAAAGTGAAAGTGAAAGTGAAAAATCATCAGAGCTTGGTAAATCAGCCACTGATACGTTTACCTTTCAAAAAATCCGATCCAATATCTCTTCAGATAATCTCGACACGAAATTAAGAAAGTTATTACATTTCCTCGAAGAATTAACATTCAATTTTAATTTTTTTCAACAGCTTCTTGATACTTAAATTGTTCTGGTTCGCCAAGACTCTCCATTATTTGTTATCCCCTAGGAGATTGTGGTGGCGATTGTGTTTGGACTTCTGGTGCAGGGTGATTACGCTTCCACTCCGTTGCACGCAGCTCTAAGTCAAAACCCGCAAAAGGTCCAGAGTGAATATCTGTATTTGGAAAAGTTTTTTGCTCTAACTCACCTGCTTTAAGTAAGTTAACGCGGTGTTGTATTGAAGATTCGACGGAGTTTAAATTGATCGAGCTAGTCTCTGTTAAAAGAAGATCTTTTGTTGGGTGGTTTAATGGATTAATATCCACTCGTTCAGCAATTGAAGCAAAAACCTCTTCGGCCTGAATCGAAAGGGGCATTTCAGAATATTGCGCGTTAACTTTTTGCCAGTGTTCCTTAAGTGATGGCTCGTTCTGTGAAGCCATAATACCTGCAATAGCTGCGCGCTTTTCTTGTGGAGTATAAGTATTAACTAGATAATGTCCAAGTATCTCGTGTTGTAAAGTTCTCAGTACAGCTGCATTGCTTCTATGATTATTGGCGGCTACAGTAACGATGCCCCGTTCGTTATTGGATACAGCAGAATGAAAGCCTCCGCCACCGATACCATCAACACCATAAAGCTCTTTCCACGAATCTCTAATTTTGAAATCTAATGGTACCTGATAATTTAAAGAGTTAACAAAATCAATTGCAATTGTCTTAGCGGCTTCCTTACTTACTCCCTTACCCATATTAATCGACATCCTCAGGGAGTGAGTATGTTTTAGGAGGTTCCATCAAATCTTCATCGACGACATAGTCAAATTTATTAGTCTCTTCTGGTGTTGCCTTATCAAATTCTTCTTGGGTCACCAAAAATCGTGGCGCTTCAGGTTTAGTCGTTTGACCAGAATTCATGTTAAAATCCTTCTATAAGATAGTAAATAATAATATTAATTAATAACTTCAAGTAATACAAAGATATTGTTGCTGAATCTGAACATTCTTCGTGAATTACGTGCCACTGCCTTAGAATTAAGATCGGTCTATTGTCCGCTCTTCGTTTTAAGTTACTCACTAAAATCCTTACAGTTAGCTTTAAAAAGGTTCGTTTGTTAACTTATTCATTTGATACTCCTATTTAAATCGTTACCTTAAATTCTATTCTAACAGTCGAGATCATTGCCATGGGTATATTAAGGAAGCACTAAGGGTTATTGATTTAATCATAGAGGCTGGCATTTCGCTTTGTCTCTTCTGGTAATCCTCCTTGCGACTCTAACATCACCAATATCGACTATATTCACACCTAGTCGGTAGTCTTGCTCTGTTATTGGTTGATCGATCATAGTAAAAATTTTCAATCTGAATATAGTTTTATTGATCCAATCATGGTTGTTTCTTTTAGACAAGACAAAAGTTCCGAAATATGGACTTAACAACAAACACACATGTGTAATGCACAAAAAGAATAGGGGCACTGCTAAAGGTTTCGAAAAAGAAATCGCTCACTTTCTGTAAGCTAGATCCATACCTGTCCACTTTGGGGGTGCTCACAAAAATCTTTTTGATTACCACCAATACTCGCCTGCAGATCGATATTATCATGGATCCAAACGGCACTCCCTTCTGGATCACTATTCACTAACCAGCTTCGGGCGTCTGTGTTGATAATTTGGGGTAGCACTTCTTACACATTGCAGCCACCCTGAATTTTATTTATTAAAGAATGAAACTTAACGAGCTTTGGATAAATATGAAGTCCTCCACCCCCTTCTGTTAGACTTATAAACATCGCGAATTGATCCACATCCGGTTCAGAAACATCTTGCCCTCTAGTAGGTGAGTAAGAATAGAGGAGATTTTGCCACTTTGCTTTGCTGTCGTTAGCTCGGGTTGAAACTGTACTTTCCAAAACGATCCACCTTTCAAAAGCTGAACGTTCAGCACCGGATTGATTAACATAGTCAAGAATTGAATTAGCAAGCGACACCAAACTACAAATACTCTCAGCTGAGGGTATTTGCCTCCCCTCCTCCATCGAACCGACTACTTTCAGTTTTGATTTTGTATCTTCATAATGAACAGACAGTAATTCGGAGATGTTTTAACCATCGCCAAACGTGTTTAGCTTAACGCTGTATTTATGATAATAATGCGCTACCACTAGACGTTCCCCTTTTCAAACGTAGCTTAGTAACTTAAGTATTGTAATAAACAGTATCAATAATAGTGGTTATTACAAATCTACTAGAACCCGCTCATCAAGCAGCATCCAACCACGGTATCTTCTCGCCAATTAACTCGTAGACCAAAACTAATAACTCTTCCTGAGTTCCGTTAATAGCCTCCCATCGTTTTTTCCCGCCACCATGAAATGGAAATAGGTCTGGATAGGCTTTTTTGAACTTTGGTTCTTCTATCGGTGTATCATGGTGATGTTTGCAAAGAGGAATTTGTTTTGCGTGGCAATAGCTTTTCGTGCGACCGTCTGTATGATGCAATGATATAAACGGCTCCTCTGCCATATCGACGACATGCCACCCCTTAATGTAACAGACAATACAACCAAGTTTTCCGATCAAGTTTTCTAAATGTTTCTCTTGTGCTGTTCTCGACCGACCAAGTAGTCCACGAGATTTTATTTTATTTGCTCTTGGCGTTGGATTTATATTTCTATTAAAGTTGTTTTTTTTCTTTGTTTTTTCCTGTTGTCGTTTAGCTGCTTCCTTTTGTTTTTTACATTGGAGCAACTTAAATTCTGGAGAATTGTACTTAGCCTGTTGTTTTTGGATACCCTTTTCTTGTGCTTTTTTTTGCTTGCTGCGAACCTTCTCTAGATAAACTGGATCTGAATATTTGAACCGTTGTTTACGACGTGCATTTTCCTGAGCCCTTTGTACTTTCTCTAATTGTGTCTTATAGGCTTTATTTGAAAGCATCTCTTTACCTGCTATGATTTACCATGAACTTAAAACCAAAGTAGCAAGTAATTAGTGTTGGTCAATTCCAAGAGAAACGTATCTTGCATGAACTCTCTTGCTATACGCTTGCCCTGTTTTTGCACTTCCCTAGGAACATTCATGCACATTTCAACGATAGCTCACAGAGAATCTAAAAACCAAACATCCCGTAAACCGTCTTTTACTTTAATGGCTTGTACTGCATTTTCCACTCGCTAGCGCCCGTTTTCTCGTAAGAAAGAAAGTATCCAAATTGGGAATGACCTCCTCAACATCAATAGTAGGCTAAACGAACGTTAGCATAAGGTATAAACAAAATACTTTAAGCTGGTATTAATTGTTTTGGGTTTGACATAAGTTCAACGAAATATATAAGCAATACCAAGCGCTCAAAAACTACTGCAACTCGTGAATTGGTAGGTCTAGTTCATAAAGAAAGCTTATTTCGATTGGAAGGTGGCGGTAGTTATGCATGGCGTGATATTAATTTGGATCCATTTCCAATGAGTGGTCTAGTAAATATTAAGAGCAAAACCAGTAATCGGTCTCCATCAGCTTTTGCTAAGAAAAGAGAAAGGTAGCTGTCGACCATATCAAGTAAAATGCAATAAGATTTAAGTACAAAGATAAAGCCAAAATAACAAAGTAAGTTTGAATATAAGGTCGTACGCTCCACTGCTGCCATCCATGGCAGGCATCGTCGATGTCAAACCCTTCGGATGCATCATCGGTCAGTTTTAGTATTAGGTTATTGCTGTTTTTTTTGTCCTATTTCAAGCAAGTGAGCCGGCGTTTCTTTTGGGGTAGTATCTATTGTGTAATATTGGCACATCGTTCCAGTCTTATTTGGTTAGTAAGTTATTTAAAGTACGTTTTTTTCAGTTAGTTGCCAACAAATGAGGAATTAGTAAAATGCTTAATATTACGCCATACAAAACTGGTCAGTTAGTTTAAACAACTAGCCCAATAAGTTTTAGGAAAACTATCTTCCACGTTATTATTAATTCGATTCTTAGTTACTTTAAAGCCATTAAGATTTCATAGATTGAGAATGACCTGTTTATCAACAGAGGTGGTCTTTTTGACCTATGAAAGTTATTGATTCTGTAATGATGATTATTTCAATTACGTGGTATCTTCCGTTAAGACCTATTTCATCTATTATTTTACTTAAATGAGCAAATTCTCCTGAATACCTGACAGGTCTATTTTCGTTATTTTTATTGGCTTAATGTCATCTTTAGCTTCATGATCATTGCTATCAATCCAAAAGGTTAACTTATAGATACCGCTTGCTTTTGGCCAAGTGCTTGAAAATGCTTTTTGCAAATAGTCTTTAACCATATCGTTACCAAGCACTTCGAGGTCACTCCCTATGTCCTTACCAAGTGAGTCAATAATGACAAAGTTTCTTGTTAGCCCTACGGCAATAGTAATAGTTTGCATGTGATTGTGTGACTCAAGTTTTATTTTATTTTGCTCAAAGTACCCTATTAAAGTTTATTCGTAAATTTCGTGGAAACGTTGAACTTTAAATTTCTCTATGCCCAAACAGCTAATAACTCCTGTGCTTTTTTACGGTTATTACCGTCACAACTAATATTACGTTGAACCGGAAAACTATTTATCTTTGCTCCTTCATAAATCCCTCGAGTGTATTCGGTGTCATGATTTGATAGAACAACCACTACCCCTTTTTTCGCTAGTTGTTTTGCTTTTGTAGCAAGGCGTTCCTGGTCTTGTATACTAAATCCATTTTCTGTATATCCGGCGAAGCTCTTAAAATAGGGCGGATCCAAATAGAGATCTGAACCAGCTCTAACTCTAGATAAAGTTTTCTCAAAATCCTCGGAGATAAAGACCGCGTTTTTAGATTTTTTGTAAAAATAATGCATTTCAGTTTCTGGGAAGTAGGGTCGATCGTACAACCCAAAAGGAACGTTATAGCCACTTTTCTTAGAGTAACGAACCATACCGTTAAAACCAAATCGATTCATGTAAAGAAAAATCGATGCTTTTCTAGTTGAATTTCGCGAATTATTGAATTCATTTCTTAGTCTGTAATAACAATCGGCATTATTGTTTTCGGGTACAAAAAGCTGCTTGCAAAGTTGAATAAACATTTCACCTTCTTTTTGTAGGGTTTGATAAAGATAAATCAGGTCACTATTTTTGTCGGCTAGTAAATAGCGTTTATAGCTTGTGTTCAGAAATATACTAGCCGAACCTAAAAATGGATCTATCAGTTTATAATCACCTTTAAGGTGTGGCAGTATACGACCAAGTATTTTGTGTTTGTTCCCTGGCCATTTTAGAAAACTCCGGACATATTTTGTTTTGTTTTCTACCATAACAAATCTTTAGTTTCTCGTACAAAGCCCTCTATTGGGAGAAGGCTTAATTAGGGGATTATAAAAGGGACTAATACCTTTCAACCAAAATTATAGGTTATTGTATTCTTAGACAAGACTTAAGTGTACATTTTTGAATTTAGATAAATTACACAACTGCAATGTGCAAAAAGGTGGCGTGAATGGTGGCAAGTTAGTTATTTGGGCATCAAAAAACCTTCCATACAGAGTTTAGAATTTACAACCTGCAGATCAGTACTGTATGGAAGGGGTGGAGGCTCACGTTTGAAAGATATTACTTGCGCTTGTGTTAATCAAGAGAAAACATTTCTTTTGTTCACATTTTTTCAAAGTTAAGTGAATACCTGCTATCCTAGGCTGTTAAGCTGCTTCTTCAAGCTCGGGTGTATTGAACATTTCTAGTTGTGGGGAAAAATTATCCCTATAGTACTGCCTGTATTCGGGAAATAGCTCTGCCAAAACCGAAATGACATATTCTGATTCGAAACGTTTAACGATGTGAATAGATCCATCATCATTATTTTTTAGCTGATTATTAACGATTTCTTCAATGCCATTTCTAGCAGTGGAATAGTCAGGCTCGGACAGTTTTAGTTTTTGAGCTTCTGTCAGGAATTTTGCGGAGGTTTGGTTAAAAAATTCATAGCTATCAATAGACTCTTGTTTGAAGGTATCGTTATTAACCTTCCGTTCGGCAGCTTCAACCGATAATAAGCTTATAACAGCCGTGGAGATACCAACATCTTTAAATGTTCCAACTTCGAAAAAGTTGCCTTCATATATATTTGAAACATCATCCAGTTGTATTTGCTCTAATAGCCATTTACGATTTTCAGTCTTGTCTGTTTCTAATAACCAACCCGTTGGAATTACGCATAGCATTATCCCATCAGGAGTGAGAAATTTTTGGGCATGTCTAATATGTTTTATGAATTCATCATGATTGAATGGAGGGTTTTGGATAACAAGATCATATTTTTTCACAGGTTTTACTTCAAGAAAATCTGCTTGTTGTACTGAAAGACCTGCCTCCTCGCAAAAGACAACGTTTAGTGGATCTATGTCATATCCGTCAATAATAAAATCGCGGTTTTTCTGTTCACCAAACGCCTTTAGTTTTCTTATTAAACTACCTTCACCGCAGCTAGGCTCTAAGGCGCGAACTGACTCTGCTGATGCACCAAAATATGTAAGCGGTGTAAATTTGACCATATAATCGAAAACAATCTGAGGTGTTGGATAAAAATGAAATTTATTTAACTGTCGCGACCCGAGTTTTCTTACGCGGTCGATCAATGTTTCAGGGCATTTGGTGAACTTAAAGTGCTGCTTCTGTGGAATCCATAGCCCGCCCAACCTCGTAAGTACCGATTTTATTTTTCCATAGTTTTTTGGTGTTAGTTTAGGAATTACACTAATCGATTTTTCTGTTTTATTGATCAATAGATCTGATGTTAATGCTTGATAAAGATTGAATGTCGTCATTGTCGTATTTCCTAAGTTTTAATAAGGAAAACGTATCATTTTATTTAGCAATGTACTTTTTTAGTGGAAAAACGAAACCTCAACAACTTAATAGCGGCTGTTTTAGTAAATAGGCGATTGCCCTTAATAAAATACTTAATGGATTCTAGGCGTCGGTCATATTGATTTTAATGGCGAACATGCTGTAATAGTGCGCGAAAGAGGGGGTGTTGTAATAAAATATACGAAAAGTGGTGTTTTTTCTTTTTTTTAATTGCACATGACTTTAGCATGGTGAACGCTATATTAATCAACTTTAAGGAATAAATCATGCTAAAAAATATTACAGGCGAAATAACCGTTCAGTGGAACGATAAATCAACGGTCATCCCATTGAAAGGTGCGCTCATTAAGTTAATGATATTATCATTGGTGGCAGTTCTGTTTACTTCTATCATCGCTTTTGTTTTTCTGGCGATCTCTTTCACAGGATTTATAACTTTGATTGTTCTTTCTGTCGCGGGGTTGGGTGCAACCGCACATTTTGGAAAGGAATATTTAACTGGGTTAGTATTTAGGGAAAAAACTGATAAATCTGAAAGTAGCCAAGCTGCGGAAGGCGCTTCCCAGCAAGATAGTACAGTTTCAAAGTAGCAATTAAAATTATATTATAAATCTCCGACGTGCTATCGTCGGGGTTGCTTCCTTCCCTTTCCCTTTCAGCTATATTACAGAGATTCCGACTCTTAGTAAGTTGATATTAAATTGTAAGCTCACGCTAAATTACAATAACCATCTATATATCCCTAGTAGCGACGAAGCCACAAACCCGATCTGCATAAGCAATTGGGACGTATTTCCAGTTTTTATGCTATGAAGAATCCACGCGAAACTTGAAAATAAGTATACAAAGAAAGCTAGTCCTGAGTATTGATTATTAAGGGCAATCAGGAATGAACCTGCAAGCCCAAGTAAGGCACCGAGCCAACCTAAATATGATATGTGTTTTTGGTGTTGTATTTTATGGTTCATAGTCTGCCCGGTTTTGTTAACTTAGTATTTAAAGTAACACTTCAGAGAAAACGGACAATAAATATGGAAATTAAATCGCTTATTTCCACTAGATTAACTTTGTAGTAGTCCTATCGATTTTCTAAAACAATTCTGCTTTTTTGATCGCGTGCTTTACTTGCGCCTTATATTTTTTAACCAGCTCTTCGACTCTTACGAAATCATTTGTTTTTTGAGCTGCCGTTCTTCCAGGTATTCCGAATGCCATATTCAGAATCTCCCGCTTTATACCTCGGTTGATCCAACCCCGAATAATTTGCATTGCCATAGTAGGTGTTATATCAAGGTCTTCTACAATCGAAATATCAATCAGGCAACTAATCACAATTTCTTGTTTAAATTTTTTTTTAGCAGCTGATATTGCTGCACCTCGAATAGCAGGACGTAATTTTTTAGCGGCAGCTAAATCGGCTTCAAACGAATTTTTCGTGTAAACATCCCTACTAACCTCTTCCCTTTTTCGATATTTTAAGTCTTTATCCATAGCTAACAGATATATCGTTTAGCGAATCAATATGCCGTTATACTATGTATTGGCTTACATGTAAAACATTTGACAAACTCGAGATATCTCCAATGAGTTCATTCTGGGTGTATGGATATTACTATCTGATAAATTTGCTTATAATAAAATAATCCTGCTTTAATAATCTGAGCAACGCTATAACAAGAGGCTCTATTAATAAATACAACAGCATTACATATGTTATCCAAGAAGCGCCTGGTAAAATTAATATTGAATACGGTGTTACACAGACAATAGCCTGTATTTTAATATTTTAGTATTTTAGTATTTTTGAATTCAGTGTCGAGTAGACATTTGTGTCTCCTATAGTTTGTAAAATTAATATTTATAAACGCAAGGAAACACAATGCCCCTCACAGAACCGTACTTGAAGATTTCCCTCATACGGCTCTTCAATCTAGCTCACATTTTATGTGATGGATAAACAATAAACTTAAACCATCAACTTCTGCCGCCCTGTTTCTATCAAGGTGATGACAGCCGTCTCGTACAGCACAAAATGATAGGGGAGATAACTTACCAATATTTATTTATTCAGTTCGGTGTCTGATATTGAATTAGGCTACCTTCCTACACTAAATTGCTAGTCGCTTCGAGTGGCACTTCCTTTGCCTCAATGGGCATTACCCCATTTACACCTCTACTATCAACTAGTCCGACTGCCTGACAAAATTATTCTCTAGCCTTTTAAGCTCTAAGAATAACATTCGGAAATTGTCAGGCTCTCCCAAGTTCCAAAACAATCAATTCATCACCCCGCTACGGACTTAGATCCCGGCATCTTCAATATAGACTTACCATGTCGCTTATATTGATACTGACTTCCAGTAAATGAAGACTTTGGTCAGATGCGATAAGGAAAATTTCGGGACTCAACACCTTCACGCTTGCGCATTACGGCTGAGTGACTGCCCTTACTACAGCTTCACGCTATTCGTTACCTCCTAACATGTGTAGTTCGGTTACAGGCGGTTGGTTAGACTTTTCCTGTGCTGGATTGTCCAGCTTGATTGCCTTAGCTTTGCTTGGCACACTCATCTATTTACCTATGATTTTTGTACCGATAGGTTAAAGCACTTAAAGGCGCTATTTTCTACATGTAACAGATTACAGCTTGAGTATTACGCAGTTCACATAAATCCCAAAAACAAACCCGTTTTTCTAAGTGTTGGTAGGTACGCTAGTTATTGTTTGAGTGAGAACGAGGAGTATTATATATGTTTACGTTCTTTGTAAATGTGAACAATCTAATGGTACAACTTGTTCATGTTAGCAGCACTGTCTTTTTTGTGCTGTTTTATAAGTGCTTAGCGACGATCATTTTCATTTTTTATAATCCGTTATAGTGTAGAGCTAGTTTAACACCTCCAGTCATTTCATAGTAAAATTCCGTAACAACAATTAGGTAGCAGTAAGTGTATGCCTGTGACCAAAGGTTCTAACTGTTAAACTGGTTTAAGAATATAGTTAATTCCGACTCTTTCCATATTAACTAATAATGAAGCAAATTATGTGGAGTTCGTCGATCTGGGTAGTACCGAGACAAAATGAGTGACCAAAGGTTTGCGGAGTTAAACTGGTTTAACACTACGATACGCTAAGACTATTCTAATTATTGGTATTACTATTCACACCGTTTTCAAGAGCGTCTTACTATCTAATGCTATATCCATATGAGTGACCAAAGGTTTCAGGTGTTAAACCGGTTTAACACCTGAAACATAATCGCGTACTCCATAAATAGACTTAAATCACCGAATATTATAGGACTTTCCCCTCCACAGGGCCTGGTAAATATAATACTCTAGCTTTTAATCGATATAGTTACTTATCAAACTTACATGATTAGCTTGTCGAGTTTTTGGGTTTGATGCCTTTAGTCACTCCCTATAATCTACAAGAAACAGATCGCAGTCTCGTTTATTATATTGGTTTGCTGCAATATAATTTAGCACCTTTGGTCACTACCTAAGTGTATACCAAGCAACCTTATCCAAATAGGAGAGGGGTTAAACTGGGTTAACGCTTAAAAATCATCTTTACCAACGAGTTCAGTTTCAATTTCATCGATATGGTCTAGACCTTCGACCTTTATTTCTATCGTCCCTTTCCATTTATTAGACCCGCTTGAGTATCTATTAAAAAACTCAACTAGTCCTGTCATCTCGCTTAAGCTATGAAAAGTGAAGTTTATTTTCCCGCTATATCCTTTTGATTTATCAACCTCCAGTGAAGTAGGGCATCCAGACCGCTCCGTTAGTTTTTCTTCTAGCTTTACCGTATAGGTATCTTTTGAAGGTTGCATTACTTCCAAAATGTTGCCTCCAGACTTAGGACGGTAATCTGGATGAATATGCCGGTAAAGGGTCCTCGTGTCCCATCCATTCTTTACCGCCAAGCGAGCAAAATTGTTTTGCTGCGGCTTTTTAACCCGCGCTAGCATTTTTGCATGCTCTAGAGTTAAAGCCTTTTGACTCACTAGGGTTGTTATTTCTGGATCGAGATGTAGTAGCTCTAGTCTGTTTGAAACAGTTGATCTGTTCTCGTTAAGAGCTCTGCCAAGCTTTGCGTTACTCCATGAGAAATGTTCTAAAGCTATTTTATAGTATTTTACGATTTCAATAGTATCAATTTCAAACGCTTGTTTGGCCAGCTTAAATGAGGTTTCGACGGCCTGCTCATCATTAAAGTGACAAACTGTTACGCGTATAGAACCTCCTGGGAATGCTTCCTTATAGGCTTCAAAGTAACACTCACCATAGAGTACTTCATAATGATCTCGATAAGCTCGTACTATAATATCACCGGCTGGTGAACCCAACTCAATACTTGTACCTACTAACCTATCAAATAGTTCGTCATCAATAATAATCTTTGGCATAAAGGGTGCTTTGCGAAACATATCAACATTAATTGTCTCAATTTTGTGGGTTATGCCACTATTTGAACCAGGTAATAACAAATTCATACTAAACCCCTTTTTTACCGTTCTGCGCAGAACGAATAGTTAAAAATGGTACATCACTTTAATACTTAAGTCCATAAAAGCGTTCTGCGCAGAACATCAAAGAAGGGGGTAGCATTGTATTATCCAGAGACAGAGGAAGGAAACACTCATAATATCAACGAGTTAAGTGTTAATCCATTATGTTCCTAGGATTTGGGAATGAATTTTTTTTTCGAACGATCTTAGTGGGCTTGACGGTGCTGGCTTTAAAAACTAAAAGAAAAGTTTAGACGTTAGGGTGTTAAACTGGTTTAACATTCTTTGTATAACTCTTTATTCTGTAGTTAAGTGCCGATAAGATGATTATGGATTTCAATACAGCTTGGATAACAACTAAGCAAGTTAATGAGTTTGAGTCGTCTGGTATTTAAGAATTGATAACGAGGGCTCACGCTTAAGCCTAACATGGCTTGGGCGGTGATAAATACACCAAAAGACTCTGAGCACAATGAAACGCTAGCCCCCAACTCTGAACGCAAAATAAAAGACTCGTTAGACTTTGGAGCCATGAAAAAGATATTTCGTTCGCCTAACATATAACGCCACTCACCCCCATGATAACTTTCACTCTGTGACGCTTTACAAAATATCATATGCTCTAATTGACATTGATCAGTTGGTCTCCCCATAAATTTCATAGGGTTATCGCCGATCAAAACTTCATTAATTACCATTAATTGTTCCTTAGTACAAAATGCGTATTTATTATGCTGTAACGGTTTTGGTTAGCGTGGTGTAATTAACGCTCATTAATTATTCAGCTACTTTGGGTGAAACAGAATTACTACACAATTTCATATGGCTAGTTTGTGCGATTAACCTACTAGTAAGAACACTATGAAAAACGTAATTTTCGTCTAGTCCCTGAACGCTAAATAAATCTTCAAGAACTAACATTCTTGATCCTAACTCAAGGATACAATATTCTCCAACCATAATTGAAGAAGGTCGACTAAAAAGAAGGCGATCCCATATTGAACTGTGTTTTCCTCGAGGTACCGTGCAACCCACCAAGCCACATAAATTAGTTGTTTCAGGTTTTGCTAATGAGGCAGTGAAAAGCTGGGGCTTCCCGCCACCGGCTGCAGTTATCGGTTCCAGAGGTGTACCAACAAGCTTTTCAATACTATTACCAAATTGTCTTACCCTAAAACTTGCGCCAACTTGCAGATATTCTGGGTTTGTTCTTCGCATATAAAAATCCACTAATAATCAATCTCCAAATAATACAAAACACTTTTATTTATAACTCCGTCAAACGGCGAGGAAACCGTCCACTCTAAGTAAAATCTTAGAAGGTTCTTAAGCAAAGTAGCTGTTAGTAAAATCAACAAACTGAAATATAAAAATTAATTTGTCAGTTTCAAAGCTCATATTGGTTGACCAACCAACCAAGGAGGAATTTAAACCACCGTCCATCACCCAAAGTATACCCATTCTTCGGTCGACGGTTGTTCCCGAATAAGTCACTTCAGTTGAAAGACCGAGCGTTCAATCGCTATATCAATGAATGGTGCAAAGAACAAAACGGTCGCTTCCGTTTTTAGCTGAGTAACACTAGGTAGTTCTGATTTTCGGAAAGTATTAACTTTGCGGGATGCTTTATTCATATTGTTAATCTCAAATAGTTAGTATGAGATCACCGTACATAAGAATTTAATTTGTGCAAATTACGTGGAATCCCAATAAAAAGGGGTTTAATTTGGGAAGTGTTTTATTAGGAGTTAATTGAAGCTAGCGATATATTTCTACCCACTTCTTTGGGTGCTTCTACAGCAATTCTAACTTGCCCACCTTTAATCGTCGAGACACTGACTTTCACATTATCGCCGATTTGAATGTATTCACCTTCTTTTCTCGAGAGACTCAACATAACCACTCCGTAATTGTTGTGAAATCAATAAAAGACTTAGCTAATGCTTTTATAACATAGAGGCTCTATTATATTTGTCTGTCAACAACACTTCGTGTAAATACAGCAGAAATAGAGAGATACCTTATCCAAAAAAGAATGAAGTCTGCCCATAGAAATCTAACATGTTGCTAAATAGTTCTTAAGTTAAGAGTGAACTTAAGCAGTGAATCTAATTCAAAGATTGAAAGCAGCCAAAGTTTTGGGAGCGTTTTCTAGATCAGCAGGAATCAAATCGCCAACCATACTGCCATTATCAAGTTGAACACAAATGTGTGGCTGGTCTTCTTCTGGCAGCTGGCACATTTGAACTATGACACCTCTTTCCCCTATATCATCACTATAACTTTCATCAGCTGAACTTGAAATAATTACTTTTGATAATAATTCGAGTTTAATGCCCATCTTTTTTCTCCTGTAATATTAAAATGGAATACTTCTATTATTTTGCCTATCTAGGGTTATTGCATCGCCCAAGCTAATTCCCGGAGCGCTAATAAGCTTTTCAAGAGCCTTCTTTTTTTCCACACTCGAAAGAGTAACGATATCTTGATCCATATAGGTGGCGAGAGGGGAGGGGTCAAAATTTCCCTCTGCACTTGCATCTGGAGAATCTTTAACTAAATTAGCTTCTACTTTACCTACACAAAACCCATCTACTTTCGCAAAACAACGCAACTCTTCTTTTAAATAAATTAATACTTTCTTGATATCTTCTATTTTTTCTTGGTCACCATCATTGTTAATCGTCTTATTTAACTCTAAAGTAAATTTTCCAATAGTACTTTGAATGGAGTGTAGATCTATATCCTCATCCTGTTCACGCCAACTTTTGGCTCTTTCCAGATACGTTTTATCCATGGTACTTTCTAGTGACCTTTCAGTTGAAAATTCAACCGTATAGAAAGATAAATGGAAGTCAAATAAAGAGGAAAGCTCTCTAGGACGGTAATATTACTTGATATTTTGACAGAACTCGTGAGAATACTTTAGAAAAGCAACATTATTCCTACAGATCGTAGGATGAGCCTAGCTGGAAACAGCTTCAAATTTGTCTTTCTTTTTACTTTCAGTGATATGACTTAATCGATTGTGTATAGAGCCGTCCCCAATAATCAAATCATTTTTATCTCTGAATATCGTAAATATATAATCATAAGCTGCGTCAGCTTCCATTTTAATTACATATCCGAAAAGCTTAATTATGTTTGGTCTTAGGTCATCCCAACCTTCGGGAGAGTTGTTCTGATGACGTTTTATTGCAGTTAAGAGTCGATCTCGAAAATTATCATATCTTGAAGCAGGAATAAGCGCTTTCTGAAGATCAGGTAAAGTAATTGACATCACTCTCTTACCTCTTCGTTTAACATGAATACAGCACCATGTATAAAAAATATGTATCAAACCAGAGCTTAGTTTTAAAATTTCCTTATTGTCAATAAAAGTAGAAATAACAGTGGGATCAATTAGATCTTGAAATGTTTTCGAATGAAAGGCTATTCTATACCACCTTGGTCGCCGAATTGAGCCACCACCATAAGCCCTATCAATTGAAGAATCTAATTCAGTTAGAAATCGGAAATTTAAATCATCTGCGCCAGGCGTGATACCAAATTGTTTGGCGAAATTTGAGCCGGCTTCTGATTCTGAGTCTATGATTAAATTAAAATTCGTACTGTATAGTCTTTTCATACTGTCTCTAACAGTATCTCTATTGGCACCAGAACCATCTAAACCCATAATTGCACATAAATCTACTATATCAATATAGAAAGCATTTTCGATTTCTTTCCCTAAATCTATACGTTCCGCAGTCTCTATACAGGCAAGTGTGATTACGGCTCTTATAGTTCTTTGATCGTCAACGTGACAAATTTCACCATCAGTTTGTGCCGATGTAATAATTTTAATTTGGTCTTTTCCGAAACGGTAGATTGTAGTAAAGGGTTCGTTTCGTCGAGGATCTGTTCTCGATGTTCTCATTGCAGATCCAAAAACACCGTTCCAAAGACGTTCAGAACGAGCCAATCGTACAGGCAAAGAAGAATCTAAAACTTGTGCATCGGAGTCTATTAATGAAGTTTTTATTTCTCTTAAATTTTTTCTTTGACTTCTGTGGTCGCCAAATTTACTAACAACAGCAGGTTTATCGATTACATCAGTTGCGTCTTGTAAAATAAAGTGATCGGCAGGTTTACATTTAGGCCTTTGAAATTTTGTTTTAACAAAAAGACCAACATCAGTTAGAGCGTTGGAGCGTTTTTTAATGATGGTATCTCCGCTACCAATTTTTTTTTCTTTTAGCCAATCTTGAAGTTCAGGTCGGGTTATATCAACAAAGAATGATTGATCGTTGTCTTCTATTTTAGTTAATAATGTTGAAGCCATTCCGATCAACCCCAAAATAAATTTACGTTCGAAGTCTGTAATGCACTCTAAATTAGAGTAGAGTTTAATTTGATCAACGTGTCGGTTTTTAACCCGATAGACTGAACCAGCCGCTTTAGGTCCCATTCTTAAACAAACCTTTGTAGTTATATTCTGATAACATAGTAGAAACCAAGGAGATACGGTGACTATTTGTCGATAACTATATAGATCAAACAGGTAGAATACAAGGGGAAATAGTGACTAATGTCTATTTTTTTAACGTGTTCTGCGGAGGTTTTTTTTATTTGATTTTTATCGTTGGTTTTCTTAATAATAAGTGTTTTATTAATATGCTTCGCAAGAAAAACAAATAACAATATAGATCTTTAAACAAAAAAATAAAATTATACTAGTTAATAGGGAACCTTAAAACTCTTTATAAAACAAGTAGATGGCATGTGGATAACTAAAAGTCTCTACTTAACATAGGAAAAGTCACACTGCTTTTGGAAAGTACACTACTTATTTATAAATAGGCACTCCCTAAAATTAAGTTTTGGTCACTACCTAAATAATAAATGGTCACTCCTTAACAACTAAAAAAGAAAGGAAAGGTCACTCCTTATTTGAGGAAAAGTCACTCCTTAAAATAAGTAGCAATTAACAGCAAATTAACAGGATACTAACAAGGTTATCCACAGATAATCGTTGGTTTTATGTGATTTATTGAGGCTGGCAGTTATAGTCACTCCTTAAATCTTTTATTTTATTGTAAAAAGAGTAAATGTTTTTAATGATTATTTGCTTTTAGGCGCTATAAAATTACGAACGAATAATTAGAGCGGTATCTTTGTGTGTGAAATTTAGTAAATACACTATATATTGTGGTTTACTGACATAATTGCCCAGTAGTATTAAAGAGCTTAGTGTGACCAAACGTGCGGTTAAGTCGCGCTTAACGGTAAATACCGCTTAAACTCTAACCTGCAACTAGGTAGCATTAAAGGGTTGGGGGTGATGAAAGGTCACTCCCTATGGTTAGCTTGTATACCTTCGAGCTAGATAGTCCAAAACGATAGGAATAAGCCTCTTAGGTTCATCTTTACAATAAACTCGTTCCAATTAAGGTTAGGGAGTGACAAAAGGTTCAGTTACGGTGTAATAGCGATTAAATATAACAATATGACGCTTCCATATACTGTAAGCGTTACTCCAGAATCAGCTTCACCTTTGTTATAATAGTAAAGGACACCAGCTGATGAAGCATGTGACACAAATACAATTGCTTCACCCAGTAATACTGAAAATAGAATATTTTTTCGGTCAAGCGAATACAGTGGTAAACCTTCTAACAATGCCAAAACTAACAATAACAATGGGAAAATAAAATAAGTTCGCATTATCATTTGGTGGATCAGGGGATTTTGTTCTTTAAAAAAATGTATCCACTTCATTGCTAATTTCATAACAAGTATCCTTTTCATTATAGAATTCCGTAGGTAACTATATTTTAGCATGCCTGTATAGCGTGTGGATTCTAAATAATTAGTGTTTCGATGCTACATATAAAGAACAATGCGCTCATTATTGCCAACAAAACATTCAAAAAGTGGTGGTTTCTAGAGTATTTTGCTTGTGGTTTTAATACACTGAGCGGGCAGACATAAAACACTATTGGAGAAATATATGACTACGACAAACTCAGAACAAATTCTTTTGGGTATTTGCGAAGGCAGAGAGGATTTGTTGGCTTTAGGTCGCCAGTTTAATTTAGATGTGGAGAAGAGCTCGGAGAAATGTAAAAACAATGCTAACAACACTGAAGCAACGATGGCGATTTTTGCGTTGGAAGAAATGGGATTAAGTGAAGATGAAAAGATTGTTTTCAACAAAATAGATGAATTAGGGTGGAGTGACGAGCAAGCGACTAGTTTTCTTAAATTAATGGGAGGCGATAGTAATGACTTCGATAAGTGCTGATAAGTTAATTCTCGCAAGAAACTACCGTTCTAACCTTAACCAAAATCTAGCGAGCTCCTTTAACGCTGATCATCTTGAAATGATTCATAGACAGTTATGTACTGGGCTTGAGCACAGGGATAAAAAGCTAAAATCAGGAGAGTTGCGGGCAGATAGAAAGGCCGTGGGAATGCTATCCAAAGAATTGGAAAAGATGACGCCGCATATAATGGCATCTACCAGCGAAGAGTTTATTTCAAAAAAAGTCGCATATGTAATGTCACGAGTAGAAAACATAAAACCATTTCATACGCTAAACAACATGGTAGCGAAACTATTTGCCCATAACTTGGCGCAAACAGCGGGTTTCAATATTGAATGGCAAAAATTCCATAAGGACGCATTAAAAGAGTCTGTAGAATTGGCGAAGAAGGGTGACTACTCTGGTTTGAGTGAACAGATCAAAGACAAGTTAACATCTATGTACAAACCAAAACTAACCTCTTCAGTAGGAACCAAGATAGACCCGGATTTTGCAGATCGAGCTCGCCAATTCCAATCAGATAGAGAAAAAGATATATCTCACAACCAAAAAAAACAAACGTTGCAAATTAATTAGAAAAGATTTCATCAAAGGCAAATCAATCAGAAAAAATTGGAAAACCACTCTTCGATTAGCAGCTTTTTAACTTTAATGGCATTATATCTTTAAAGGTAAATTTACTGTCATATATTTAAGGAGCTACATGTATGAATAAAACCCACTTGAATGTAGGTGAACTGAAAGACCAAATCAGTGAAAAAATTGGCGACCCTAAATTGGTTATACCTGGTGTGAAAAAGGAGTTGGTTGATAATTTTTTGGAATCTAAGGAGTTTGACAGTTATATGCAAGATAGAATCCATCGGTGGCTGATTGACTCACATTTAATTAATGCAAGACTCCAAAGGCTTTTGACAGAAAAGCAGTTTAATAAATACATTTCAACCGCTGACACCGAAGAGGGTAGAGAAGCTCTAGCCGCATCAATCGTATTCGCAAGTATAAGAACGTATGAAAAAGGGAAAAATTTGGGCGAACATAGAAATACTTGCACAGAGTATATCGGTCCTCTCCACTAAGTGTTGCGCATTGGTTTTATTCAGTAGGCATTCAGTTTGAAACTGGGCGTATGAAAAATGAAACGTTTTAAACCCAGCAAAAAACAACTACAGAGGGATTTTACTCATTATGTAATAATGTTTGAAGCTGTTCCGGTTAGGTCGAAAAATATCTTATGAAATTAAATCATGAAAAAGTTAATTCAATATTTTTACAAACAAAGAAATCGTATTCTTACTAAATTGAAAATAAATGTTAGCCTTGAATATCCAACATCAAAAAAGGGTAGTGTCTATTGAGAAGGGCTTCTTACTTTTTTGCGATGCTCTATATTTTCATGACACTTATCCGTCTTTTTTGTGAAGAACACCTGCCTCTAAACTAAAGACCATCAATGATAGATCGCTTGCTATGAATCCGATCGAGACCACTAGCTAATATTTTAGATTTAATAGAGGAGCGATCTTCAAATATCATGTTCGTTTTCTACAGAATCAGAAATAATTATCAGAGCTCTTATTAATATCGAAAGTTTTAGTTTTCTATCTATAGAGTTGACTACTGCCGAAACGATATAGGGGTTTTGTAATAGAACGGAACGCTCTCCAATTACCGTCTTTAAATTGGACATCCAACCACTGTTAATTTCAGACTTTATTGGTGATAGTTCACGTAATTGATGGAGCTTGGAAAGGTCTTCGGAAAGCTTTCTAGAATTGGTTACTAGTAAAGTAGGAACAAACAAATAAATTGCTTCAAAGGATAGCCAGCTTCCAGTAGAAATAACTGTGTTAATGACCATGATCGTCAATCCTACAGATACAGTAATCAAGAAATACGCTATTGCAGATTGACGACGTAACAAGTCGTTGACAAGTATTCTGTTAACAATCAACCATGCCTTAAAATCTAGTATGTTTGTTTCTACTTCTTTTTCAATGATATTCATTACCGCCCCCCCCCCATCACATAAATTTTGCGGCATTATTGTAATGTTAATCTTCGACTACAATTCCATTGTATTTTTTAAACACGCCGGTCCTAACGCCCACTTAAATATTTTCAATACTATTGTAATAACTAAAGCCTGGGTATTTCTATAGATAAATCGAAATAAGTAGAAATATTTTGAACTCACAACAAAAAAAATTTGATAAAAAGGCTCGGATATTTAGGTGCTAGAGAACACAATTTAATAACATAAATAACGCGCACAATATGCAGTTAAAAAGCGCGAAAAAGAAAAAGGATAAGTTGCCTTTTTCATGGTGCAAAAAAAACAAATAGGCACGCGAAAAGCACGTAAGGAGTCTAACGTGCTGGCTATCAGCCTGACGAAAAAAATAAGTGCATAAAGTGCGAAATAGTTCTTTATTTACAAATAAAAAAGATGTATCTACGAACTTAGGATGCGAATAAATATTTTATTTGCTGTGCGAAAAGGGGTTCGATATGGGTATTGCATTAGATAGTTCGGTGAGTTTTTCCAAGAGCGCAGAAGTGTACGCGGTAGTCAGTGGTATACCGGTTGAGCTTCCAAAAAAAGCAAAGTATATTTGTCAAGACCGGCGCGGTAGTTGGTTTTTCTGTATGCGGAAACCTCGAATAAAAAATGGTGATTGGACTCCCAATAAGGTGCCAATCCAAGTAGCGAATTCCTCAGGCACTCTTTTAGTACAAGTTCTTCAAACACCTGTTGTTGGTTCGTGGAAAAAAACTCTCCAAACAACCGTTAAGAAGTGTCAGTTACCTGTAAGTTTATGAGTTATGTCGCTTGTTGTTGGACTGCTAGGTGTCTGTAATGGTGGTAGCTTGTTACTGATTGGGTTTGCCAATCCTGGATCAATTGCCTATTTTTAACAAACCAATCTACTAGACTAAAAACCACTTTCGGCACAACTGCATCCCATTCCTTTCTGGAAATAGATAGCTTCATCTTATAAACGGGTTCAGCATTATTCGCAATCGACTCAAGATCTGGGCATATCCCTTTAACGCCATTCGAATACATTAATTCTAACCAAGGGTTATGGCTAATTTTGTTAAGTTTCTTTTCACTTTTCTGTACTAAATTTATAAAATATTTGTTCGTAGGAAAGTCCGCGCAAAATAGAGCATTGTGAAGAAAGACACCAATATACCCAACGATACTGCTTTGAAGTTGATCTTGGGTCATGCTCGGCATTTCTGTAAAAAATGGTGGTATAATTGCGTTAGTGCCAATTGAGTCAAGTGGTGGCATTTCTGGTGTAGCAGATAATCCTGTCCTAATAATTGCGTTGTACAGCATACTATATTTTTTGGCTGGTGATCGACGAAACATATTCTTCTCATTAACTGTATTGTGTTTGAATTAAAGTTATAGACATCAACGTTTAGTTGCTACGATAAATTATAAAAAAGTACACTTAATAGGTGTTTTCTTTTAGAAGTAGTAGCAAAATGATGTTCTATATTCTTCACTGGTTACCTATTGCTATGAGATTGATAAAAAAAATAAACACACGGTTGATATTCGGCGTTATTGTAATGTTATTGTTCGGGTGCGGGGAGAAAAATAATGGTACTAGTTCTTTTCCCATGCCACTTACTGGTTTGGGGGAAGGACCTTGGCAAATAGAAACATGGAACGGAGATAAGGTTGTTCATGAAACAATCGCATTAGATGGAGATGGTGTTGTGGTGCGCTCACAGTCTGTCTATATTGATAAGAGTAGTCGGTTTGTCTATAGAGACGGTGCGCCGATAAAAACCTATAATGGAAATCATTTGTATTGGAATAAAGACGGTTTCGTGATCAATAAAGCGTTGACAATAATCTTCGAGGACGAGATATTTATTGTTAATGGGAAGCCCATGAAGCCTCGTACAGCTATGCGGCTAAAGGGTTTTAATTCAAAAAGTAATAACTATATCGCACGGCAATAGAACAATTGAAATGCGCCGTACAATGTGCGGCAAAATAAGTAAAAGGCTCCTATTAAAATAAGAACGTACCCGACGGTTCCCCAGTATGCGGTTAGAATTCCGGTCACAATAATCGATAATGACCACCAAAACGTCCTAATTTGAAAAGTTAGATGTGATTCAGCTATAGTGTTTTTGAATTTATTTCGTAAATAATAATTCATAGGAACGCTTACAAAAGCTGAAAAAACGAGAGGAATGATTGAGCACAAAACAGAATACCCGACCAGCCCCCACTTTCTTGCTATTAAATCTTCTTTTGAAAGTTCTACATTTGGTAGTTTTTTCATTGCGAAGTTGTTCCTTTTATTAGTAGTTGTTTTTATTATTACTGCCTTGATGCATAGAGTGCTATTAAAAACTTAAGAAAAGTGAGGATTTATGCCGCTGCGTCTATAGCATTTGGCAGAAACTCAACAAACTCCTGAATAGCGGTAAGATAAATACCATACCTAACAGGCTCAGAACCAAGAGAAGTAAAAAGACTTGCATAATGCTCCAACTTTTCTTGATGTTCGGTTTTCATTCTATTTTTAAATGAAATTATGGTCTCTTCTTTATGTGGTTGTGATGTCTTGTAATCGATAACCCACCGCGTACCATCATCAATAAATGTTCTATCGATAATAAATTCTTCCTGAAAGCCTTCTTTATGATTTGTTATTCGTAATTCACAGCTACTCTCCTCATAAATGTTTTGGAGTATCCATCGCGCCTTATCTTCGTTGAGTAAAATATTTATGGTGTCAATTATTCGGTTAGCATACGTTGGAGCTAGATATGGGGGCACGCCCGATTGGATTAATTGACTACACCAGCTTGCTTTTCTGTCGTTAAGATTAAACTCTAACCATACGTCAATACCATCCAAACAGATTCTTCGAAGGATTCTATGGAAAAGCGTACCAAAATGGGCTTTATAATCAACAACCCATTGTAACTCTGGTAGCTGGCTATTATTGACAGCTTGCATCCCTCTGTATGCCGAAAGTATATTTCCATGAGGTAATTCTGGAGCTCCTTTTGAAATTTCTAGCTTTTGGCTTGAGCATATCCCTTGTGATAACCCACTATCTAGAATATGACATTTTTCTTTTATGGCATAAACGGTCATCTGTTCTGAAATTGATGACCAAAGAGCGCCAGCAAATGAAGTTTTAGAAGGTTTTTTTGCTTCTCCTTCTTTGTTAATACCTTGGCACCAGGTCAAATATAAAGTTTTGATTGCTCGTGTGCATCCAACGTATAATATTCGCTCTCTTTCTAATTTTGTTCGATTTGATTGTTGAGTCGAAATGAAATTGTATAGCTCATTTGAAGAACCTCCAATTTCGGTTGACGCTGATAGAAGAGGGGCTTCTGTGCCATTTTTGGATGTGTATCGATCCCAAGCGAGTAATCGAGTATCATCTGGTCGACTAGAACGGTCACATCCAGGAATAAAGACATGGTCAAATTGCAACCCCTTCGATTTGTGAAGAGTCATTACTTGAATAGGGTTATAGCCGTTCATCTCGGGTTTTGCATAGAGCCCATCTAAAATTGATTCGAAAGCATAAGTATCAAACGATGAAAAAGTAAATTGCTTTAGCGTGGCAAAATAAGATTGTACATTTTCTAAATCTTGTTCTTCTTGAATCGTGGCTGGACCACATAGATCAATCCATGCACCTTCAACGATTATAGAAAGTGATTTGCGGTCTCTCCACCGCATTGAGTTTTGCATTGTGCTCACAAGACGATTTATTCGTGATTGAGTTTCAGGTTGTAATGTATCAATAATTCTGGCATTTCTAAGATTCTCCCAAATGAGTGTATCGTTACCGCCTTCAGAAACGCATTCCAATTCTTCCAAATCTAGACCAACAAGAGTGCTACGTAATAGTGCTAACCAGGCTGTTCTATCACCAAGGTGACACAAGGCTCTACTCAACGATGTTAGCTCTCTAATGACGCGTCGGTTCTTTAACTGATCAATGTCAATAGCTTGAAATGGTATGCCTTCTAATAGAAGGGCTTTTATTATTGAAATAAGGTGACTTCGATTTTTAACCAAAATAGCTGTTGAATCGGATGGAAAGTCAGACCGTATTTTTAGTATTTGTTTTGCGATCCATTGACCTTCAGCCTCTCTAGTGGCAGCAGGTGCACCTGAAAAACCAGTCGCTACAACAGCTTCTCCCGGCAAAGAACCCAAAAAAGATGTTGACTCCGAATATGGTATAGCACCAAGGTTTGAGTCTTGGGAGCGAGGAAATATGCTAGTAAACGATGAATTTACCCATTGAACAATTTTCTCTTGAGAGCGGAAGTTTACAGTTAGATCTAAGGGGGTGAGAGATACGTCACTGATGCCATTTTTTTCAACGTCAATATAGAGACCAACATTTGAACCTCTAAAACCATATATTGATTGCATTGGGTCGCCAACCAAAAATATCGTTCTACCGTCATCATATTCCCAACCAGCAGTTATTAGTTCCAATCCCGTCATCTGTAGATTGTTAGTGTCTTGGATCTCATCAATTAGAACATGTTTCAATTGAGCATCCAAAACTAATGCAAGGTCAGTTGGGTTGTCGGAATCCCCAAGGACGCGCAGTGCAGAAGATGCTATTTCCGAATGGTCAAGCACGCCATCTCTTTGAAAGACAAGAAGAAGCTTAGCTGCGAGAATCGGTAGTAAAGTAAGTAAATGCTCTAGCAAACACCATTCTTGATCCTCATACTCTGTTGGCGGCAAAGTTCGTAGCAAGGCTAGGGCCTTAGTAGCTGAGCTATCCTCCACTAAACTAGCTAGAAGTTCTTTAAAATCGTTTTTCCTAGCAGAATATACGGCTTTGTCTACTTTATTTTTGACTTTTGATGGTGCCGGGAATCCTATGGCAGATGTTGCTGACTTTCTTAAGGTTCCTTGTCTGGTGAGAAGGAAATGTCCGAGCGCTTTCCATATGGCAACGTCAGTAGCAGAGCTACCTGGTAGGGCTTTGTTCTCCGAAAGGTTACATAGAGGTAAAAGGTTAGCGGATTTATCAGGATCTAGGTTTTTTGATGCAAAATCAGCGAGCTCCAATAAAACCGGTGAGTGTATCTTAATCGAGGCGGAAACCGAGGAAATTAAGTCTGATACAATCGATTTCAAACAGCTTTCAAGAGTCTCTCTGAGATTAGTCGTGTTACGAGAAGATAAAACGATAGGCAACCAATGCTCTCGTTTCTCAAGCAAACTTACCATTAGCTGTTCCGCCCGGTCGAAACGATTATCAACATGAGATAATACCGCCTCGAGTGAAGCAGTCCAGTCATTATCAATTTCAAGGTCATTCAGAACTTCACGAGCTGCTTTTATGTAACATTCAGAATAATTATCTGCAATCCGCAAGCCTCCCCCAATCAAGCCTGAAATTGGGGCGCGTCTTGCTAATGATCCGTAAAAAGAATCTATGGTTTTAATCTTTAGGCGATTCGGATTAGTAAGGAGATCCCAGCCTTTCTCTTCACTTTTAGCTAGGGCGCTTTTAGCTAATCTCCACGATAATAGTTCATGGGATTCTGTAGGTTTTTGGTTGCTTTCGGCTAATTGTAAAAAGCCAATAATACGAGCTCTCATTTCATATGAGGCTTTATTAGTAAATGTGATGGCTAGTATTTCTTCAGGCTCACTGACCACCGAAAGAAGAGCTAGAAATCTTTGTGAAAGAAGTTCTGTTTTACCAGAACCTGCAGGAGCCTTAACAATGTAGGATTCTGTAATATCGAGCGCTTGAATGCGCGCCTCTATATCGGCAGGTTTGTTTTTCTGGCTGAGAAGAAAACTTTTAGTAATGTTGTTTATTTTATTCATATTGAGAAGCTCCATATAAACTGACTAAGTTAAATCGATGTTATTGAACGTATTACGAAAATATAGCGTTTGCAAACTGATGGGAAAGGCAAGAAAAGTATAGAAAAGTACACTTTTTACTTGTAGAACAGATGAAGAGAAGAGGAAAATTAATATCGAAGTGTTGAGTAACAGCGTCACACAAATTTAAAGGGTAATCTTTATGAAATTAATACTAAGAACTACGATAACCTCTACAATTTTCCTTTCAGCTTCAACGTTTGCTCTGGACGAGTATCTACTGAACTCACTGAGCAAAGAAGATTTAACTCAAAAAAGATGCGATAAAAGTAAAACCGGACATCATGTATTGTGTGCGGATCGAGAAACCGTGAAAGTCGGGCGGCAAATGAGAAAAGCAGAAAGAAAAAAGAAGATAATGTCTCGGTTATACCGAATTGATGAAATAACTCCTAGCGGGAACGGTTTTCTTCTGCCTGATAGTATTTATTGTTTCTCTTTCAGTAGTTGTTGGAAGTTAATGCCTGTTAAATTGGATTAAGAGGAATTTATTGTCTTAAGTGAGTTCGTAAAAGTGCGTGCTTCAGTTTACATGGATCGTTCGCTTAAAAAATGTTTATTATGGCCACGAATATCAGTTCAAAAAGCTGATGCGAATTTGCATAGTAAACCGCTTTCGAAATTTGTATTGAAAGACTTAAATATATTACCAAACTAAAGAGTGTTTGCTACGTGAACATCTGTCGCTGCAACCTATGATAAATTAACCTATGATGTTTTATCATAGGTTTTTGATACCCTATCCGCAGATTTCGTACGGAATCTGCGGATGTTTAAAATGAATTCAATTTTGTCGCATTTAGCTCATTGATTTGTTCTAGCTCATTTAATGTGGACTAAATCATAAGGCAAAAAGTAAGAATTATATATTGAAAGCTGCCTGTCACAATTACCATATTTGTATTCTTACTTTTATTGCCATGGTATCTATGGTTATACTATCTAGAATGCTTAACGATGGGAACAACACATATTGAGATAAATGGTCTTAGTTGCGACAACACAAACAAATATTCTAAGTGAAAAATTCTAAATGAGGTGAGAAATCCCAATCAATAGTTAAAATGTGGATTGATAATAAAGGCTACGGATTTATTGAAAATTGAGGTGGCTTGATGTTTTGGTACAAAAGCTTGATTTACTAAGAGCTAGATTTCTTAAGAATGGCGTATTTGTGAGTTTTGAATGCCACTCGAATAAAAAAGATTTGACAGCTAAAAAGGTCAGCTTAGTTGTTCAAAAAAAGAGTAACGTGAAAGTACACGGCATCCAAGCGCCACATCGAATTGGGGTTATGATATGACGAGCGCGAGAGCACCTTAAAACATGCGAAAAAATATTACAGATTAACTTATTGATGCACAACTAAACTACTGGGAAGATAGTGCCAGCAAATTAAGCTCTTCGAATGACGCTTTCAAAAATCTACTACAACATATTAAAAATCGTCAAGGAAAGAAAAAAATAATTGCGAAGTTTATTCCGTCATTTGATTACTACGATTGTTTTAAGTCAGACACTCATATTAATTATATTTCTAAAAAATTAGGTATTAAACGTGTTTTAACGATTAGCCTACATCTCTAACTACAAGCAATGATGAAATACCAACTGGCGTATGTAGTTTAGGAAAACGTCGGCAGTATTTCACCGTTTTTTGCTGTTGGTATTTCCATAAAGATCAAGTTCATTTAGGGTTTTCCAAAGAGATGACCGGCTGTACTTTACTATCACTGCATAATACTAATAAAAGATTGGATACAAGATTCGTTTTTTGGTCTGCTGAAAATTGGAATTGATTTTCCTTATCTTCCGCGCTTTCGGCCTCTATGTCACGAATCGCATCAATAGCAACCGATGTGGCTCCCTTGACAATTCTTGTCTTGGCTCTTAGGAACGCATCGGCCTGTTGAACAAGTAACATAGAATTTGCGATTTCTGGAGCGTATGCTAAATCTGTAAGCCGGGCACTCTCTATGGTGACACCAGCAATTTTAAGTTGTTCCTGAGCTAGATCTGATAAACGTTTGTTAATACTTTCATCGGCTTTGCTAAGATATGTGACTTCATCAGCACTATTTCCAATAGTTGGATCAACATCGAGTTTGGGATCTAAATTACAGTCCTTTTCATTGTAATTAAACTCTGAAATAACCTGCCGAAGCACTTGGTCAAATACATCTCCTACGAAGATGCTGACATCAGTTCGAATATTAAAAATACTCATTGCTGGCTGAGTTACTTTCCAGCGACCTTGCATCGCGGCATTGATCGGATTACCAGCTAGATCATTTATCTTACTTAATTCTGTTTTAGTAAAAGACGATTTGGTGCTAACTTTGTAGATCTTAAAAAAAGGGTTAGTCCACAACAAGCCTTTGCCAAAAAAATTTCCTCGACTTGATCCAAAAAAAGTGGCTACTCCTGTTATATTGGGTTGAAGTTGATAGAAACCTAAGGCAATAAATAAAACTACGAATACAGAGCCCAGCAGTACTAAATAATATTTTTGATAGATAAAAAATAGACTAAGAAAGACAGTAAAAAGGAGTATGCCGACCATTAACCAACCGTCCTTTGCTTTTTGTGAGCTGTAGTTTTGTATAGTTTCTATATTCGTCATAAATGGTCCATTTGTTCCGTAAGAATGTTAATATAACTATGAACCCAAAATAGCGGGCTTTCTACCAAAAAGACCACATTTTTACATTTAAATAAGAGATGTATTCGTAAGATTATGTATGGTGTTAATTTAGTGCAGTTTACGGCAATCTTTTTTCTGTACAGATTAGATTGCCGAGCACATTGCCAAGTTATTATTAGCTTTTGTCGATAGAAGGTTGAAAGCCGCCTCTTATATTTGACATAAGCCAGAAAGGTGGCAATTTCTACAAGAGGCATCACTTTTCGGAGTGACAGTTGCAATTCCATGAATAAATTCTTTCGCAAGTTCTTCAAGTCTCTCAGTCCAGTGTTCTTTAATAGCGCTCCAGGATTCAGGGAGCTCACCACTAAAGCTATTTGATGAGACGACACCATCAGCAACTCCATCTTTATCAGCAATTCCTTTGAAGGCTGATTCACCTATTCTAACTTGACCGAATGCAGCACCAATACAGTCATCTTTGTCTACAGTAGCGTATAGTGGAATCTGAGGTGCTTCAGGGCGATCACCTGTCCAGCTTTTCAGTGAAGGCGTGCCTGTTTTGTAGTCAATGTGGAAGCGTTTATCATCGATGAGATCGACGCGGTCGCGAATCAGTTGGATAGGTAATCCACCAACAGTGGTTGAAACACGTTGTTCGCATTCGATTACCTTGAATGGAGACCGCGTTTTTTCCAAAGTGAGCCATTGTTTAATTATCGTTAACAAACGCTGCCTTTCGAGCTTTAAAAGTCGGCTGCCCAGATCCTTTCTCTTACTTGCCAACCAAAAGAAAGAAAAGTCAATAGCTTCATTAATCAAAGTGCTTTCTTCAGTACTAGAAAGAGATAAAAGGGTCTCCTGATCACCAAGCTTTTTCCAGATGAATTCTAGTACGCTGTGTACTAGTTTGCCTCGTTCTATATAGCTAAAACCTAGAGTTGGCTTAGGAAATTCAGGTGCTCTTAGGCGGTAGGTAGCGAAGGCTTTAAAGGGACATTCAGCTTGTTTAGACAGAATTCCTGTCCCCCCCCGAATTTTTGTTATGTCAATGATAGGAATGTTGTGTTTGTCGTTGATATTAACCAATGGAACACTATCAAATAGTATGTCCAGATAATTATCGACATTAGAAATTGATAGGTCATCAATTTCTATGGGTGCTAGGGTGTCAATAATTTCACTGCTTCTTAGTTCTTTTTCACAATCCCATTTTGCATAACTCATTATCAAGTGGTCAGCACCAGCTATCAGGCGTTCTATAATCTTTTTACTAAATTCCAGCTCTCGTTCAGCAGAGGAATGGGGCATACTTAGCGTCTTCTGAGTGTGCATGGGAATAAAAGGATTTGGTTTTGGAGCTTGTGGCCATATGTCGTCGTTAAGATCCATAACCCACATGTGGCTGAAGTGCAGACCAGCTGCTTCTAGTAAACCCAGAACCTGGATTGGAGAGTCAGAGGTCTTGGTCTGGAAAATTGTATTGTTGACGCACTGACGCAATAAATTCATTGCTTGATTTCTAGAACATTTTAGATAAACGGAATCTAATTTGGATAGCTGATCTAATTGCGCATGCCAATGGGTCAGACTTTGATATTCTTCCGAATCAAGATTGCGATCACCCGGCCAGCCAATATGTTCTAATGCCTGGCTGAAATGAAATGCCCATTGAGAGGGCTTTTGCTCATTAGCCGTATTTGCTGCGTGAATAAGGAAATTTCCAATCAATTCAGACATCATATCGGGGCACTCTTTAAGTTTAATAACATTATCTAATTTAATGCTATTTGAATGTCGCTTGCGTAGTTTAATATCGAACTTTGTCCTAACGATTTGCTCCTTGTCAGATCCTGCGATATATGGCGAGCGTAGAAGTGCTGTAACATCAGCTATTGATGCTTCGTGCAATCCCAACGACAAAAAATTAAGACCGTCTTGGATCAGAGGAATACCTCCTAGAGGGGTGCCGGCTGAAAAGTTGAATGGCAGAGTATAGCGAGAGACCGATGGAAGTATTGCTTGAGGTTCAAACACTCTCATTAGTGCTTCATTGATTTCTTCCCGATGACTTGTTAATTCTGGGCATACGATTGCTACGGTTGCGTTTTCATTTTCTTCAAGTTTTTGTTTTGCCCATCGAGACGCTAGAAGATATTGATCCTTTCTTTCTTGAGCGCCAAACTTAACCATCGTTGTAGGGCTAGAATTACAATCCGTTTCTATCAATTCGCTACCCGCTTTTTTAATCGCTTGGAAAAGCGCTTGAAATAATGGAGGGTGTTCATCGAATGAAAAGAGTACAACTCTTGAAGGTATGTTCACGACCCCCTCCGTTATAGCCTGAATAATTATCTCGATGGTTGACTCTTTAGTAACTAGGTTGCGGCGATTTAACTCGCTAATCATGGCATTAAACCAATTTTGGAAATTCTTAGTTTCTGCTGTCTCCGGACAGAGTTCAGAATAATCAGACAATTGCCATAGCTGTAATGTTTTGTAAGCATTTGCTGCAGGTCCAGCCATTGATTGTGAATTGATGACATGAAGATTATTTGGATCGTTGGCAATAACGCGTGACCATAAAGTTTGGAGTTGAAGTTTGTCGGCAAGAACAACATTGGCAGCATTAGGATAAGCCCTGTCTTGCAAGTCTTGCCAAACTTCTAAAAGCCAATGTTGGAGAGCTAGGACATTAGGCGATAACCAGGCTTGTAGGCCTTTTTTATTTTTAGACTCGCCATGGGCTAAAACAAATCGACGCTGCAATCTTTGATTGGGGGTGAGGATTAGCACATCGCCATCGCATGTATCTGACAGTTCAGATAAATCGAGTAGTTTTTTGGTCATGGTATTTCTCCATTAATAAGTTCGTGTTGAAAGCATTTGCTTCATTAGTATTAGAGAATGTAAACACTAAAAGGTAGGCGTGCAAATTAGGAGGAAGGCGACTAAAAGATATGCTTTTTTGCCTGTCCATATATGTCTAGTTTTGGCGTTTGGAAATAGAGATCCTCAATTTCAAAATCTGATTTCTGACCCAAGTGACAGCCAACAAAAGGGTATCTGTTTTGTTATTTGGTCTCTATTTATAAGCGTTGTGATCAGTGACTAACTAAAAAGCATAATGGTGAGGAAGTTGAAAAAGACTCTTACAGTTGTTGTTAGGCTAGAGTCATTCAAAATAACTGCACTTTTCGACACTTTTATCTCGGGTGAAGTAGTCTATCCTTTTATAATATAAAGAATGCAATTGATTTATGGAGTTGAAAGTGAAGAAAGTCGGGTTATTTGAGAGCCTACGTGGAATCGCTGCTTTAGTAGTTGTAAACGAACACCTTATGAAGCTATTTTTTGTCATGGCGTTTTCTGATGCTGCTATGCGCAGTACTGAGTTTGGTGTTTTAGAGGAAATGTCTTTTCCCCCTTTTAATATGCTCCATAATGGGGCGTGGGCAGTCTGCATTTTCTTCGTACTGTCAGGTTATGTCTTAAGTTACAGTTTTTTTAAATCCAGCAAAACGGATGGGAGAGAGTTAACAGGTAAAGTCGTAGCAAGGTATTTTAGGTTAGCGATACCAGTGACGGCTAGCTTGATATTCGTCATGATATTATTTTCTTTCAGCAGTATCTATTTTTCGGATATCGTCCCACTAACTCAGTCTAAGGAACTTTATCCTTATGCAAATAAACCAACAGTAGTGGATATGATTTCGCAAGGGTTTGGAAGCGCACTATTTAATGATAATTTTTCGTATAACCCACCTTTATGGACTATGAGTGTAGAAATGTTTGGATCTCTATTTATTTTCGCCTTGCAAGCGATATTTCTAACTTTCAGAAGTCACAAATATGCCTGGATGATACGAATGGCTCTTTATTTTTGTTTGATCGTCCTATTATTTCCTACTCTGTATTCGGGGTTTGTCTTAGGCATGTTGTTATGCGATTGCACCTTAAATAACAGAGTAGACAGCTTTCTTAAGCAGTATTCGAAATATTGGGTTCCCTTTTCTTTAATATTAGGGCTGTTCCTTTGTGGTTATATGATTCGAGGCTTGTACACTAATCCGTATCGGTACATTACCATAAATGAATTTCACCCTTACTATGAGTATTTGTATAATATTTGGGGGGCGTTTTTTCTTCTATCTGGTATTTGTTATTCAGAAACTATAAAAAGAATTTTAGAAAAACCCATATTTTTATCGCTAGGTCGAATATCATTTTCGTTATATTTGACCCACTATACTGTTATGTTTAGTCTAACATCATATTTATACATGGTACTCGATATAAATGAGCACACGATCAGAGCTTTCGCTTCGATAATAATTTCATTGCCGGTGATGTTTATTGTAGCGAAAATTTTTGAGAGTTATGTCAATGAGCCAACCATTAAGTTAAGTCAATGGATAAAAAACAGGATAGGTAAGAAGGTTAGATCAAGGCGTGAGAATGGCATCCCGCAAGAACCTGTCATAGTATCATAAAAGATTATAAATTTGATGCTTTGATTAGTTCACAGAGCATATCAACTTCACTGTCTACACCGACTTGCGGTACTATTGAATGAATGTCCCAGTCTGTTGGATGCCCATTTGAAAAACAATCTGCGGGTAGGTAGCCTAGCTTTAAACGTGTGACGATATCTTGGCTGTACGCTTGCCCTTTGACATTTAGAGGCACTGATCTTTGTAGTGCATATTGTACGACCGCCTGCAAGCAGATCTTTGCTTCAATATTCGCGAAAGCAAATATTCCACAAAGTCTATAAGTTCTAAATCTCATATGTTTGTCGAGGACATATTCTACGCAGGTAAAAAGCATTACTTCGTTCGGCATGTCGTTATTAGTATCACCATGAATTCGGTCGTTGTCGGATATGATGAGAACTAGATCACTATCGGGGGTACAAATATCTTTAAGGTTAATAGGATGTTCTAAATGTTGACAAATTTTGTAAGCGACATCACGAGAGTAAATCGGATCTGCGATTGTTGCGCGCTCATTAGTGCCAGAAAGCCAACCCCGTCGAACACCAAATATATGTCCCAAGGCATCCTTTACAGCTGGCGTATAATTTTCAAGCAGGATTGTATCATTCGTCATAGCGCCTAAAGGAAATTTATTTTCGTTGTGAGAGTCAATTATGTGTTTGGCATGGATCTGGGGAATTCCGTGTGCCTCGAAGATGTGTTTGAATCTGTCAATTGCTAGTTCAAACTCAGTCAATACTGGTGAGTTTGTTGCTTTTGCAACGGCGGTGAGAACCATAGAAACCATATCCTGAAGGCTAATGCCTAGTTGATCTGCATGGTAACTAAAGAAATAATTGGTAATAGAATTTAGGCGAAATGTAGAAGGTTTTATTTCTTCCTTATTCGTTCCAGTAGGCAAAGATGGGACATCTAAACCAAATAAATTGTTTAATAGTTCATTAAGTTTTATTTTCTGGCGTGCCATGAAAACTCTCCATTGAATGTAATATTGAGTATGGTTCATCTAACTAATATTTCATTATGTTATAGGTAAATAGGAGATCAATGTAGATAAAACTATTGAAAAGTACAGTTATTCCAGAGTGCCTCGCTCAAAGAAGAGTAGACATCGATATCAAGGTCTTAGGCTTGTGATCGTTAAAATAATCGCAAAGGCAACAAGCAATCCAAATGCCTTTGAGTATTTCCCCGCGAACAATGCGCCAACAGTTGCGAAGCCGGAGATGAAGCACAATATGTTAAAAAGCTTACTGAAAAACGAATAGTTGTCTTTGTTTAGAATAGACCCTGTAGAAAATGACTGAAATGCGAAAAAACCTATGGTGATGACAAGTGCTACAGCGCAGCCATAGGAAAATAGAGCAACCATGTATCGTGGGTTTCGGGTATCAAGGTAGTCCCCTAAGGTCGTTCCTCTTACCTTAATTCTAAACGGTGAATTCGCATCGATTTCCTCTTGTGAATATTCAGTAAAATCTTGTTCATAAGTTGATTCAGGTTCTGACATAGTTATTACTCCATTTTCAATGAGTTATGATGAGATAGTAGGGCTGAGCCGAAATTGCGCTCTGACCTTGGTTAAGTATTGGTTGAATAATTTGGGGTCGCCACTTATTGTAAGATCTGAAAATTGTGCGTTTTTATTAAGATCTGCGCTTAATTTTAAGCAAGGCTTGAGGTTGGCTTCATAAACAAAACGACTGGCCCTACTTGGGTTACCGTGCAACCCGGCAGGAATCATAGACGAATGATTCGTTATGGAGTGGATAAGCCCGTCGTCATTTGGTACGACTAAAATAAGTTTGTGTTTAGCACGAGTTATACCTACTAAAAAAATTCGTCGTTCCGACTCGATGTCGACATCACCATCATCGCGAATATATGGGAAAAGACCTTCTGATAAGCCAGGTATGATAACCATTGGGTAATCCAACCCTTTTGCGCGATGTATGCTTGTTATAGTGACAACGTTCGCCCCCTTCGGGGGACCGTCTGAGCTTCTTAATGTTCTTAATTCTTCGATCAAATCATCTAAACAAGCTTCTTTTTGTTTACAAAAACTGATGAACGATTGAATTGCGCAAATGGATGCATCAGCGTCAGCCGCATTCAGCGCCATGTTTGATATTTGCTTTTCACATTCCGTCATTTCAGTAAATATTTCAAGCACATCTGTAGCTGTCCAGTCGGCCTTGTCAATGAGAGTCTGGATAGCATCTGCTTTTCGCTTTATGCGCACACCAATATATGGAGAAAGTGTTGCAGCTTCATTACCTACAATCTCAATGAGTTTACCAGGGTTACTTGCAATCTTACCTGCTAGGGCTTTCAGTTTATCGTTTGAAACACCAGGGTGAGGTAGAAGTAAAACCCTAAAAACTGCTTCTTGAACTTCTTGTAAGCTTAGATTGAACAAGGACTTGTTAGCTATCATCAATACGTCTATGAGAGCGCTAACGACATTCAAATTAAATACAGAAGCCCTTCCTTCGATACGATAACTAATACCTGCTTGAATTAGCGAAAATTCGATTTCAGGAGTCATAGAGAATACACGAACTAAGATTGCTATATCGCTTGGACTTCCTTGCCATTTTTTAATGCAACCAGGAATTGGATTAGTTGAAAGCGTCTGTTTATTTGTTTCAACAATTACCTCTATTATCGAAGACGGGTTAGCTTTGGATGCGATACAGAGTTTATCTACCCTGCCTTCATTGTTAGTGATAACGTTATTCGACGCGAGAGCAATCGCATGACCGTACCTATGTGTGTTAGTGAGCGTAAAAACAATAGGGTTAGGAAAATCGGCATCAAATAAGTTAATTAAGTACTCAGGTTTACTTCCACGATATGAATAGAGACACTGATCGTCATCACCTACAGCTGTTACGACAGCAGATTTCCCCGAGAGTATTTTTACTAGTTCCTGACAGATATTATTTATATCCTGATATTCGTCAATAATTATATGTCTAAGCCTATTAGATACGAAGTCATACGCCTTTTGATTTTTTAGAATTTCCTTGACAGGGTCATAGATCAAGTCGTTAAAAAATCGTATTTTTGCATCTTTGCGGAGTGTCTCAAATAGTTCGAACCCTTTGACAAAAGGATAAAAAACAGTATCTATCTTGTTGTCATCGAATACAATCCCTGGTGACCTGATATCAGATTTAGCCAATTCGATAAAAGTTGAGAAAGCATCAATGACCGCTGGTTTGTTGGGATCGCATGTAACGGACTTATTGCTTCCCATGGATTCTTTTAACGCTCGCTTTGCCATAAGAAGATGAGTAGTGGAGGACTGTTCTAGTCGCGAGTCGTTCAAAAAACCTTTTTTTTTCAGGGAGCCACAAAGTCGATTTCCTAGCGAATGGAAAGTTCTTACGCTTGGTATAAATGCTCTATGGAGCTGGACTGATAGCTTTTCTTCGAATTCTTCTTTGGCTTTTTTGTTATACATTAAGACAAGTATTGATGAAGGTTGCTCTCCTGAATCAATTAAATGCGCAACTCGGCGGCACATAGACCAACTTTTCCCTGAACCGGGGGAAGCGACCACTTTGATGTGTTTATCAAAGGGCGCATGAATAATCGCTTTTTGTTCGTCTGTTGCCTCAATAGGCATAACTTTTCGCCGCATGGTGTGGTCAATGAGTTTTACTGAATGCTACCCTCATAAAAACATGGGTACAGAAAAAACTGTACTTTTTGAAAGAAAATTAATGATGAAAAGATTGTAATGTGGGAAATTAATGCAAACAGACTAAAAGGAAAACACGAAAGTAATGCATCAAGCCAACCTTAAGGTAACTCACCCCCTTGCCTGGTGGCGGTTGTTATCATTTATTCTAATTATATTCATGATAATACTGATGGCGATGTCGTTAACGTTTGAAGAATTGAATTCGAGGTTAGTCATTAAGTTTAGTGAATATTTTGCCTGGTTGGCGGCGGGTTACGTAATTAGTGTTTTCGCTTGTTTTGGTTTCTCCCTTGCTCCTCGTTTTATAAGTTTTCCAGCAGGTCGCCAAAACTTAGAAAGACTACAAGAGTATTCGGAATTACACGCAAAAATGTCAATGGAAGTAAATATGGCCTCTTATTATAAGGCAGAAACTACGTATCAAGACCTTAAGTATTTGCAAAAGGTTATAGCCAAACGAATGATCCATTCAAAAAAAACGCGCCTTAAAGAAGCGACGATGAGATTAAAAAGAGGTAGACCATGAAAACAGAGTTTGCTTATACGGTCTATCACGTTAACCATATACGACTGCTAGCATTGGAGCGTACAGGCGGAGATACGGATGATGAAAAAATGGCCGCTAAAGACTATCAATCAATGATGAGTAATCTTCCACGCCACGATCCTAGCATTAGAAATACGTTTGGATCTGAAACTCGAACGTTGGCGGAAAGTATTGAAGACAAAAACAGAAACCTGAAACAAATGAATGATCGCAAGCTGCAAAGAAAGCTTGGCTGTGCTGAGAGGCTGTTTAAATTAGGTTATTACATTGAAGTTGCATCAGTGGATTTGCCGACTGGTCAAGAAGCTGTCACGGCAACTACAAGTGTTAACGAAAGGTGGTGGTTGATTGATTCGAAGGTTGTTCGTCCTCAAAATGAGCCATGGCGTTCCACTGATTCTTACGATATCGTTAAACGTTTTCACGAGTATTTCTTTAAACTGCCTTTGGGTTTTGTAGACTTAAAGGAAAAGGCATATGCTGAATCACTTGTTTAAGAATGGACGGTCGATATTTCCGGCAAAGAAAGCCGCTTTTCGCGGTCATGTTGATAGCGGCAACATAGATTCTGTAACATTGGCCGGTTGCCAGGATAAAGGATTTGTTGTTTTTGGGATTCTTAACAACTCCAAGGATGACAGTGTCTGTATGTTAGTTAATCGGAATTCAGAGATACGCTTTATTAAGAGTCCGGACGTGGCTCATAGTTTCTTATACAAGCTTGGAGTTAAGAAATTTAACATTGATACAACTGATTGGGATATGGAAAGTTCGTTTGATCCGCACAAGGTGTCACAGGAATGTAGAGAGCGAAAAAAGAGAAGAGACTTCGCCCAAAAGAACTTGCCTCTGTACCTCGATAAATTCCGTTCGGCGTATTCGAATTTGGATATAGAAGCTGGATTTGAGTTGCTAGTACGGTACGCATTAAGCAGAAGATGGTTAGAAAGTCATCAAACAATTTCTAAAAAACAGGTTTTCTCATGGTTTGATAGGAATAAAAATTCACACCAAGTAGAGGTAGAAAAGGAAGTTCCAGAGTGGGTAGTGATGTCTGCGGCTAACCTATCAACGAAGAAAGGCAGTTATCCAACAAATAGTTTAGAGCTATCTGTATTCGCGCGCCTATGGCAGTCGAGTAATGGGATGTTTTCCGAGATAGAAACCTTTTTTGACAGCTTGCCTACTGATTTTATCACAACTATTAAGGGCTTTGGATTGACGGAGAGCTGTACTCGTACTGCATTTAATGATGAAATAATTAGTGCGTGCAATATAAAACGAACACAATATAGCGGATAAATTTGTCAGCGCTAATGCCTTCTTCGGAACCTCATTTGAGTAGTGGTGTATGCAGTTATGTTTACCCCACTACCCTCTACCTCCTGAAAAGAGCGATGCAGGTCTACCATCCAGTTGGAATCTGACATTTTTTGCATTGAGTAGGCCAATTTCTTGGTGTGTGATGTATTGGTCGACTCGAATTTGAACTCAAAATCTATATATTCAAAGCCTGCTTCTTTGCCGCCCCAGTTAAACACAGTTTTCTCTGCAGAGTAACTCGACGTTAAATTCGGTATTGTGTTCTGGATAGTGACGTCGGAGTCTTTAACGATTGGGGTTTCTTCTGAGCTAGAATATTTAGGGACTGCGTCATTAAGCAATCGTTCTACCATGTTGGTGTGTGACCGTTTGGCACGCAAGTGTTGGCTACGAGCATGTTCAGACATTTGTTGCAGGGTTGCATCTTCGGGGAGCGGCTTAGTTGTCTTTTTATGATGATTATTTGAAGTAACTTTTTCCGGCTTTTTATTGTCTATGGTTGAATCATCTTCATTTGCAAAAGGGTCAATTTTACTCATAACCGCATCCCACATTGAGTCGCTTTTCTCCTGTTTTTGTTTTGGCTCTGCTACTACAAGCATAGAAATGAAGAGAAAAATCAAAAAACACATAACTCGAAAATTCATAAATAATATTACCGTAATAAGCCCACCACAAGAACCAACGTGCAAAAGGTGTGCGTGAAAGGTGAAAACCTTTAGAAAAGTAACAAAAAACCGTGAAATTTATTTTGCCAGATTGTATAAGTGTAGCAAGGAAAAAGTCCAGATTTTGAAAGTTAATACAATATGAGGATAAACAGAAATGACACAGTGTAATATTTTTCGACACTTTTCAGTGACCCTAATTATGTTATTGAGCACGGGGTGCTCTCAGTTAGATGTCTATCAAGGTAAAGCAGTAAAAGTAGAAGGGGATATTTACTATTACAATGAAATGGGCGAAATTGAAATGACAGAATCCCAACTTGATAAGTATGAGGCGGCTGGGAATATTGTCCGAATTAAACATATCGCACCAAGTAGCGCATTAATTGTCGATCCCGAAGAATTGGCCGTTCTTATGCAAGATGAGCAGCTATTTTTCACTTTGATGGATGGTACCAAGCTAAAATATGATATTTCTGCGTTAGTAGAAAAAGGTTCATTGCATGAAAATATTGACAGAATTGTGACAGATAATGGGTGGAACCCAGTAAATTGGCAAGCCAAGCATGATTATTTCATCGATAAACCTTTTGGCGTTGTTGGAGGTGATGTGCAAGCTCTTATCATGGAAGTAGTGAGCGGATTTCCTGTCTTTGTGAAGTTTGAGGAAGGCGCGAAAAAAATTGTTGTGAACTAATATTCACATCTGTTTAGACGTCGACACTATGGTGAAGCAACATTTAATAAAGAAATCTACAAGGGGGCTAGGTAGATGGTAAATGCCAAGGACTTGTTGGATAAATACGGCGAAACGCTGCTTGGTCGGACAGTTTTTACTCAAGCGGTTGGTCCGTGGCCGGGTGGTATTTCGAGGGTTGTGGAGCTTTACCCGGATCCAAATGCTCCTGAAATACTATTTAACGTGCGTTTAGAATATGGGGGTGGCGAGATAGGGGTGTTTGATGATCAAAGATGCGACTTGGTACCGTAATCCAAAATATTTGTTAGAGTGTGAGTAACGAGCTTCATTATGAAGCTCGTTCTTATTTGAAAGCGATAAAAATAAAAAAATACAAATGGAAGAGATTAAGATGTTTTGCTGGGTTTAGTTAACGTTTGCTTGTATGCAAACAATTTCATCTCTTTGATTGGTAAGTAACAATTAGTTGCTCATAGCTCATAGCCTTTAACCATCTTGCAACACTAGCTTGTAGCACAAACAGCTTATTGTAAATAGTCAATTAAGCCACTTTTTTTACTTTCGTATTATCATTTTTATTACTCAAATATCTCAGGGCTAATTTTTTCAAATTGGATTGATTAGTGTTCACTATTTGAACGCCAAGATGTGGATCAACTATTTGAGTTGCTTCAGAAGCCTTAATCCCATTTACTTCCATCATTGGGGGATCTGAACCTTCATCAGTTACAAGGAAGAAAGCGGATACTGGTTGGGTCTGACCTTCACGGTCTATGCGCCATATCAATTGTTGGTGCACAGCCGGGCTCCAATCTAACTCGCCGAAAATAATGGAAGAGCAACGGTGCTGAAGTCCATCTAAGCCGGCACCAGAACGCAGGGAAATAATTATCAAATCGGTTTCCCCATTTATAAATCGCATTTTTTCTTGCTCTTTTTTTGTAGGAGATTCGGAACCGGTGTACCACGCAGGATTATTTTTCTCAAACTCTTTTCTCCATATGTCATAGACATCACGATGCCAGCCAGCGAGAATCACCGGCTCGCCAGCTTCTATCAAAATTTTAACAAAGTTGGCTACGGTACGTGCTTTGGAAACCCCCGTTGAATGACGAACCATTATATCCAGTTCACGAGCAGCCCTTCCTCTTTCTAAAGGTGCGCCTGTTGTGGCTCGAATGGCGAGCACTTTGGCTAACTCATCCATTGATTTAACCGTCTTCGAGTCGTAATCGACGTGCTCAATTATGCGGCTTACAGTAGGAAGTTGAAGATCTACGTCACTTTTTAGTCTACGTAACATGGCAAACTGTTCTCTAAGGTAAGTTCCCAGCGCTTTCGGATTGGAAATACGATACTTTCCATTGCCGGTCATTGTACACCATTCTCGGGTAAAGTCTGTCCAGTTTCCCAGAATACTGTCGTCAATATAGTTCATGATATTGAACATTTCATCACCGTAGTTATAGATAGGTGTGGCAGTCAAACCTAAATGATAAGTTGTATTATCAGAAAGCACTTTGGCAGCGGTTCCTTTTGCAGTACCTGTGCCCGTTCGAAGAGATTGTGGCTCATCAAATGTTACCGAGTTAAAGAATCCTGTTGCAAAAATATCAGCCCAACCTGCTAGCTGGCTAACGCGGAAAATATAAACATCAGCATCGGGTAAGTCATGTGGACGAGTAGTTTTTATTATGACAACGCGTAAAGTTGTAAACGATTCCAGTTTATCTTTCCACTGCATTTGCATATGGGAGTCGCAAACGACGGCAGCTGGCAGTGATAGAGGTTCAGAGCACATCAGATAAGCACTTACAAATGTTTTTCCCAAGCCTCCTTCGTCGCCAAGCAATAGCCCTTTTCGCCTTCGAATGATTTCAACAGCTTGCGCTTGATAATGTCGAATAACTTGCCCTTCTCGTAGACCGGCTTGTTTAGGGGGGACGTAGTCAGGAAGTAGGATGCTCTCCATTTCGGCTTGGTTTTTTTCAAAAGATCGGCTACCTTTTTTCAATTTTCGTTTGTCGGGCTTCGTCATACTTAATGGGTAACGGGTAGTAAACCAATCCAAGTCAGCCGCAGTAATAGGGTCATTAGGAAATTGGAATTTGTTGGTTTGGGCTTTAGGTATCCGTGGAAATAATTGTTTTAGGCGGATTGCTACATGAGGCTCGATGTTCGTAATTTCCCAGCCCGTTTTAGTGCTGATAAAGCTTAGGTTGCCATACGTGCGTTTATTCATATTTACATCCAACTGTTTGTTAGGTTGATGTAGTAGAGCGGTTTTTCGTTTATTGACTGAGGAAGCCCCATGGAGATGTTACTAACTAAAACTAACTCTTTAACTTCATTGTGTTCAGCGTACCGGCAGAGTTGCCGATAGATAGCCTTCTTCTGATGGCCTTTCAATTTACATTCGACAGCTATTGAATCGCATAACATGAAGTCAACAATATCTTTATTTGATAGCCTATATTCCCGCTTATGGTCGATATCTTCGGCAATAAAAACATCTTCCATTTCACTTTGCAGGCTTTTTTCATCCGAAAGATCAAACCGGTATTTCGTGAGTAAAGAACATAGTTCAGCAATTCTACTATTTGATAAAGACTTTGGCATGATTAATCTCGTTGATTGATTTTAATAGAATGTCTCATATATTTATAAAAATGCAATTTCAACAGAATTATTTGAAGTTAGTTATCGAGGTTGTTAAAAATACTCTATTTTTCGTAATTCTGGATGGGGGTCTGGTCGGATATTAGATAGTATGCTATTGATCTGGTCTTGATTAAAGCTAAGCGAGATTAGTTTTTCGACTATTATTGACGGTTCGAAGCTTTCAACATCTTTGTAGAACAATATTCCCGAGGAGCGACCTCGGCAGATTACATTTACAATGAATTCGGAGGGGTTTAGAGTATTTGATTCAATTTTATTCTCTAAGAATTCACGGTTTCGAATTACCACTCCGTTTTTCATCAATTCGTTCAAAATAGTTTTTATGTCAGTCACTAATTTTTCTCTATCAATTATTTTATTATTACATTCGCGGACTTTGTGACGTGCTTGTATTGAAAGATAATTCATCATCGAATGATCCTCCGGGCAGTGCCTGGTCTTCTAATATAGCGTCTTGGACAGTATCGTTATTTGAAATGCTCTCATAGAGATTATGTATATCATTAACCTTAATGCATTCTCTCATTGTGCTTTTATCATTTTCGCTGAGCTCATGAATACTCATTGTGTTTTCTAATTTCACCAAGGCATTCATTACTGGAAAAGAAAGAGCCAAAGACTTTGTGACATCGAAACCCATTTGTGCACCAAGGTTTTGGACAAAGCGCTCATCTAATTTAAGTAAATTTCCTGTCATGATCCCATTACCGAATCCAAGCTCAAATTGAGTATCGGTCATTGGGTTGGGTAGATTATGGTAAGAAGGGCTTAACCGCCAATTACCGAGTCCTTTATCATACATTTCCATATTGTCAAGTCCGTTGGAAGTGTGGTTTGTGGCGGCTGAAAGCACTGATCGCCTGAACAACTCCTCCTTATCTGATACTGGGTCTGTGCTATACTTATCGATGGCATAAACGATATGTTTGTACGAAGGTCGTTCCGTATTGTCAATGATCGGATCATCCGCTAGTAGCGTTTTAAAGCTGATACGATTATATTTTAAAATTAAACGATATTTTTCGCCATCTTCATGCTGCTTGTAATCTTCAGTTCGAGCATAATTATAGGAAAAGAGTACCTCTTCGCCACAATCGAGGGGCACTACTCTGTTTTCACAAGCATCGATAGTCGCGTTTTTTTCTACTGATGTGAATACGGCTGCAACTCGAGCATCATTATAATAACCAGTTGTATTCAGTTTTGCGACAAAACGATGAGCGACCCCATCCCTAACTTCTTCATAATCTACTTTAGGCTTAGGACCATGAAAGGAGCAAAGTGCCCCTTGAATTTCGCGTGTAATAAAACTCGCTCTTTCACCTTTTTGAAATTCTCTTATAGCCTGCACAAGCTGACTTAGGTCTTCCAAGTTTTTGATAGGATCATTATACTGGTCTTCTTGCGGGTTTAGCTGCGGCGCGCCGAAATCTCCATGAGCTTGCGTCATTACGTACAGCTTTTCGGCCTCTGACAGAGAATCCCACCTTTGGTCGACTTCACTTAATAGTTGTTGACCAAATTCACCCGGCAAAAAGCTAGAGAAGTAGTGAGGAACTCGACCTCCTGCTTGTTTAACGATGTACCGACCGTTATTAAGTTCAGGATCGAGATGAGCGGGGTCCACTGCTGGCCAATGTTTTTGAATATAGGATTTGTCATAGATGAATCCAACAAAGCCTAATCGTTGTGAGGATTTATTATCATAGATAACACTCCCAACCGGAAGGTAGCTTTGTGTGGTATTTTCCCACATTGATAGTCTAATTAATAAAGTGCGGGAAATTTCATTTTGGTTCATCGATTTAATTCCTGATCAGCTCTTTCTGCTAATTTCTGATTTGCGGTTTCTACTGCTTGCTTGATTTGAGGAGATATCTCTCGCTCAACAAGTAAGAGATAATGAAGGCTACTAGCATGGCTCGTATCGATGGCTTTAATTATTTCAGGCCAAACATCCATTTCGGAAAAATAGGCAGCAAACACTCCAAAGCTAACGGTGACATCCCCGCGTTCTGCTCGAGCAATCCGATTTCGATCCACTGGATTTCCAAAATAGTCGCTTAGTACATTTTGTCCGAATTTTGTAGCGCTTCTATTATCACTGGATTGCTCTCTACGGTAACGACACATAATATTACCCAGATACTGAACATAATTAACAGGATGGCGTTGGTCGTGCGGAGGTATTTCGTCAAAAATCCCCTTTCCTTCCGTATTTTCCGATTCTTTTTCCATTTGCATAGCTCGTTTCCCGCTAATTTGCACGCCTATAAATAGCGTGATACATATTTCTTAACAAGAGATTTACGCAAACGTCTAATTGTTGCAACAGAAAAGATGCAAAAAGTAGAGATAATTCAAAAGCGCGTTCTGTTGCTACGTATATGATGCAGCGAGACTGCACGTATGGATGGGTTTTGTATATATTGAGAATGAAACAATTCACAAAAAAGAGGAATTAAGAAATGGAGAACGCAACTTTAGCTATTTCTGATAATAGCGAGCCGTTAGCACGAAACTTTGTTCGTTGTGAACTTTTGCTAGCCACAATTGAATTGTCAGAAAAAGCAGCAATGGATAAACTTGTACGAAAAACAGGAATACCTAAAAGAACCATTCATGCTCTGATGACACGATTAGAAGAACAGCATCGAGTTATCATACATCGAGTTAATGGTAGAAGATACGGCTATTATAAAGTGGTCGATTGGGGAAACCTAAATAAGTTAGACATTGTAAGACACATACAAACAAAATATTACCCTGGCGCTGCATAGCCGTTTAATTAAAAGGGTTATAGCCGACGCATTGTTAATTAATGTGTATAAAAGAGGCTTTGTTACAAATTTTTTCTGTAAAGATTTGGTCGAAAAACTATAACCGTCACACAGGTAAACGCTAGCAAGTTAGTAGCATTCTACTTAGTTGTTAAAAGCAATAAGGATCATCTTGGGGATTCAAAATCCTATCATATCTGTGTACCAATAATTCTGCGATAGTGAACAAGCTTATTCTTATTCTTATTCTTGTGAATAGGTGACGCAGCGGAAATCAAACATACATGGCATTGAGCATGGAGATGTCCAAATCAATTACTTTATTGCGATAAAAACACGATAATTTAATGTAATAGCGTTATATGAACGCTGCATCGCTGACAAAGTGATAAATCTATAATAGTATTAATTGATTATGGTTAGAATAATAACTAAAGTAATTATGAAAAGAAACATCATTAATGCAGCAGTCAAGGAAACGAAACTTCAGTCCAAATCTTTAAGGGTTGGAGATGAACCAAACAACCTGTCTATTAGCTTCTCACACCCTTCAGGCAACGTCCTAACGCTATTGGCAGAAGCATCGCAGACTCTGAAGAAGAGTTCGCACAAGGCTAATAGACCGTTTGATTAGCGGCACAAGAGCAATTACCTGCCCTTATCTCCAAAACAGGCTTCGAACGATTGCAACAGGAGATTATTGAAAATTCGGGGCTTACCGGTTATTTAAAAACTGGTCCAATATTTCCCTTAAGTGAAGGGCTTCGATTAGCTAACATAGCTACATCTAATGGGTATTATTTAGGTAAATGCTGTGATGGAAGCATTAACTTAGATATTACTGATTTAAATACGGGTGCCAAACTATTCAATTACGAATCGAATCCCTTGCCCACCAGAAGTGCGGATGCACTCACGATGCAATGGGCGGGAACAAACGTCAAGCCTTTATATAGTGAAAAAATAATTACAGACGATCTAGAAATAGCATTGAATTGGGCGAATTTGTTAATAATTAACAGTGACGTCTATTGTTACCGCGACGATGAAAATCCCGAAATCCTAAGCTTCGTAACATTCGCTAACTCTGAGTGGATTCACGAAGGATCTAAAATAACATCTGTTATTGATGTGACTGATGATGGAAAGGAGCAAGTGCTAGATTTTGCGAAAATGATAGCTGCTCAATGGAAGTCGGCTAGCAAAGGAGCATGGAGATACAAGGAGGTGAGCGTTCAGTGCTACCAGTGGCAAAACATAATAATTGATCCACTAAAGTGAGTATTATGCCTAAATACCAATTTGTACAAACAGTGCCTCATTGTGTTGGTGGCGAAGATAGTTATGAAATTGCGTTAACTGTCAAGCAAACGACACTATTAAAAAAATAGCGAGTGCGTTAGGGGTTAACTCAAAACTCTTAATCAATAACTTGGTAGACCGCCAGATAGATTGGTTGTTGGGTTTAAAAGAAGAGCGAGCCAGTTTTGATGAAACGAATAAATTTTACCGAAAAGTATTTAGTAGGGAAGCGTTAGCAGAAACCGAATTAGATCATCTAGTTGCCAATTATTGTCGGGTAGAGTTAAGTCAAATAGAAAGCAGCGATCTGGTTCAGTTAGCCAAATCAAAGTTGGGAATGAGGCGGATTAGCTATGTTGCTTATCGTTTAGCTAAATTTGATGGATGCACGCCAGTCGAAATAATAATGTTTTTAGATCATTCCACAGTCAAGGGTTATCGATGTGCTTGGATGTCTGGAAAGGGGTATGACCTTAAGGAGTTGAGTTTCGCAAGTGTAGACTGTTTAAGCAAAAACGTAGAAAAAATATCAGAATTTTCCACTATGCTAGGGCGGAAAAAAATGTGCTTAAATAAAGACGGTATTAATTATCCAAAGTACTCGAAATTAATTGGTGAGCTTCACTTCTATTAGAAGCGGGGGGTAACCTCTTTAATTCGTCAAAAAGAAGCTCTAAGCATTCAGGTTTTGATTTGAGCCTTACCATTTTTAGTATCCAAAGATTTTATTCCAATCAGTTCTTTTTAATTAAAAGAGTTTATCGGTTCTAAGCCATTTGTCATTACAACCATATGATACCCAAACAAATCTAATTGAATTGGTCTTATTAGATGCCAAGGGATGGTAAATATTTGATTGTCCATATTCAGTTCCTTTGTACTTTTTGTTGATCTAATATCTCATAGATTTCGGTCAATGCAAATTTGCGGGAAAGGTATATTTACTAATCATATTTATTCCAATATCGACTCTGACCAATGTAGTATGATTTATTGAACCTTATCTAGAATCCGCTTTTTCATTTGAATATATTCTTCTTCAGTCAAAGCGCCTGATTTATATAGTTCAGATAATTTTGACAACATTTCAATTGCAGAATTGTTTTCAGAGATTTCATTTACAGCTGCTTCTTTGTCAGAATATTTAGCGATGACTGTACCCCAATCTGCTCTTTTAAGCCCAACCTCACAACCAGCAATAGATGCATTATTATAACCATGTAACTTTATTATTTTTGAGTCTTTGAGCCAAATTTGTTGATAGTTACAAACACCGAATGCGGTGACTCCATAATACTCTAGAAGCTCAATACCATCATTAGTCGCTTGAGTATCTGGTGATCCCATTAATGAGAATACTTGAGCTTTGGTGTCACCGACATCGAGTTGGTTTGTTTTTTCAGGAAGACTACTACATCCTCCTAAAATAAATAAAATGGCTATTGAAATGTAATTTTTCATATTCTTCCCTTTATATTAAATTACGGCCAGACATAAACGCTGTAGTTTCAGCGTTAAAACAGGTCATCATCTGAAAGAACTCAGAAGATAATTCACCTCTAGCCAAAGCTTCTGAAAACTGCACCTCAGTAATGTACTTAAGATCAGTTTTCAGCCCATTTATTAAGCTATCTTCTTGATTAGGATAAGAATGAACTGCAATAATAGCAGCAAATAATGGGCGAAGTGCTTGAATACGCGCATCTGATTTGCTTGAATAATCAAGTAAAAAACTAACGCTTTCATCATCAATATAATTAGATATATTTTTCGATGACTGCCTGCTAAGCTTTATGGTATTTACCATATATTTGATAGATTCGCTCTTAACTTTTGTTTGCTTACTTTTGAACATTCCAAACATTTACTACTCCTTGTTTATATTCCAATATTCCAAATTTTTGATTCAAGCCAAAACTAAGTCCGGCTGCCTAAAGTTATATATTTCCCCATCAAAACTAACAGAAATTTTTAACTCGCCATCACCCATCTCTTTAACTTTCCAGACTTGACCAATAAAGTCAAATCGGTCGCTTTTTTCTTTAATGACAATGACATCCTCACCCAACTTCAACTCACTTTTACTAATCATATTTACTCCAATATTATATTCGGTGGTGAGAAACACATTCCTGTGGTGTTTCAAAAACTAGTTCTTTACCTGACAATTTGAGTTCAATATCAAGCCGATTAGCTAGCTGAACAAAATCGTTTTCATTGCCATTAATGAGCATGTGACCAGCACATTGTAAATCTTGTTTCTTGTGGCAAACAAAAGATCTCTGTTCAAGTATTTCAGCCATTCGTTCATCACCCACCCAACCTTTTAACGAATCTTTACGGAACGGACACTAACCCATCTTTCGATTTGACTGACAAAATATTGAATTAAATCAAAAAGTTAACCTTTTATTTTGCTGTCGTATGGCACTACATCTTTGAACGTTTGTTTTTTCTGAA